>ODAK010000054.1_pt1 | contig 127531 bp, 117 predicted proteins | sample 1539591 | NCBI WGS metagenome assembly ODAK01 (sample SAMEA3539303, study PRJEB22396) | soil metagenome | biome: tundra; feature: field; material: soil | place: USA | collected 2010-05 | depth 0.15 m | reverse complement strand
AGAAAAAAGCAGAGCTTGCTGTCTTCGATTACATCGAGACGTTTTACAACCCGACGAGGCGCCACAGCTCGCTCGATCAGATCTCTCCTGTGGCCTTCGAAAACCAACAACAACAAAACGACAATATAGCTGCCGAATTGGTGTCTACTTTATCGAGGCAAGCCCTTGCAGGAGCTGTTGCTTCAGGCGATTAGGGTGCGTGTCGCGTTTTTGCGCGACCTTGGAGTGACTAACGTGACTGGCACGGAGGTGCGCTAATCGGGTAGTTTTTGGAACATCAGACAATCGACCGCGGGCACAACCTCAAGGGCCTTGACCGTACATACCCCAAGGACGGGTTAGTTCCTGTTCCATAATTCGGACCGCCCGACGGCCTGTTTTCCGAAAATCATCTCTCTACGCTACGCAACGGCATCTCCCCCAGCCCGCTGCCTGCGAATCCCACAATTGCTCTGGCAGCGCAGGTTGCGATAATAACAGCGAGGAAAGTCGGGATCGAGGGCGCTCTTCTGAAAAGATACGAAAGCTACTCCCCAGCAATTGATATTGCTCTTAAAGGCTATCAATGGCCGGCCGTCGAATGATCTGCGTCGGAGCTGCCTCTGTGAGGACATCGGCCACGGTTTGGAGCAAGACATGATGCTCAACCGGCTTCGCCAGCACTCGCAGCGCGCCGAGTTGCCGCGCGTTCGATAGATACAGGGGAACGCTGACTTTGGGGCCGCCCGACATGGCGATGACGCGAGGCCGCTGTTGGTTCTGTCGTAAGCTGTCGAGGAGTTCTAACCCGTCCATGTCAGGCATCACTATGTCGGTGATTACCAGGTCGTGAAGTCTAGTGGAATAAAGTGCCAATCCGGTCTTGCCGTCGCCCGCGATGTCCACCGTGTAACCGGCCGACCGCAGTACCTCGGCCATTACCATGCGAAGGTCATCGTCGTCGTCGATTAGTAGAATGGAAGCCATGGAGGGGGTCGTCCGACTTCGGCATCATCGAGCGTATGGCGCACGGTTGCAAGCGAGGTCCTGGCCTCAAATGGTTTGTTCGGATAACCGCGCTCTATGAGCGCGTCGGAGATGATTTCGCGGCAAAGATCATCATCTTCGATGAGCCGACTTGATGACCGGGCCGCTCAGGGTCTTTCGGATGGATGAAGCAGGCGGTGTACGGCGCCCAGCAGATCCGCGGCCTTGATGGGCTTCAGGAGAAACGCCTGGGTCGCCTTCTGGGCTTCCAGGACGCCGGAGCCGCCAGCCTCGTCGGGAGACAATCCGCTCATGGCGATGATCCGGATATCGGGGCGGAGCTGCGGCAGCGCGCGGGCCAGTTCCGTGCCGCCGAGACGGGGCATGTCCACATCGGTGATGACGAGGGAGATTTCCGCGGCACGGGAGATGAACAAGATGATAGCCTCCACGCCGTCGGCGCAGCTCACGACACGGTAGCCGTGCTTTTCGAGAATGGCGGTGCCGACATGGCGGAACCCTTTGTCGTCGTCCACGACGAGGACCAGTTCGCCGTGACCGTCTGGAATGTCAACGGGCGAGGCGCTCGCGGTCTGGGGCGCCTCGCTCTCAATGGCGGGCAGGAACACGCGGAACGTCGTGCCGCGGCCAACCACCGTGTCCAATTCGACGAGGCCTTTGTGGTTGGCCACGATACCGCGCACCGTGGAAAGCCCGAGCCCGGTGCCCTTGCCCGTTCCCTTGGTCGTGAAGAACGGGGTCCAGATTCGTTCCAGTACATCGGGCGTGATGCCGGTGCCCGTGTCGCCGACCTCGAATACGAGCCAAGGTCCCGGCCGGGCTCCCGGTATCTTGGTGGCCTCCGCCGCATTGAGCCGGCGGTTGGCCGCGGTGATGCACAGTGTGCCTCCCTGTGGCATGGCGTCTCGGGCGTTCACGCAGAGGTTGAGGAGCACCTGGTGAATCTGCGTGGCGTTTCCCATCACCGGCCAGAGGTCGGAGGGGATCTTTTGCTGAAGGTCGATGGACTTGGGAAACGTTTCCGTAATGACGCCGATGATGTCGCGCGCGACGTACTTGACCTGCGTGGTCTGGAGCTCGCTGGCGGTGCTGTGCGCAAAGCCTAGGATCTGCTTCACGAGCCCGGCGCCGCGCGCCGCGCTCCTGTTGACGGTGTCGAGGATCTTGAGGTCGCGCGGCGCGGACAGGCTCTCGCGCAGGAGCGGAGCCGCGAACATGATCGGGGCGAGAACATTGTTGAGATCGTGGGCGATGCCGGCAGCGAGCATGCCGATCGTGTCCAGCCGCTGCGCGTGAAGGAATTTCTCCTCGAACAGCTTCTTCTCGGTGATGTCGGCCAGGAAGTTGAGGCGGGCTTGGGGCCGGCCCGCCTCGTCCCGGACAAGAGTGGTGTGGGTTTCCACAATAAGGATGTGGCCTTTTCGGTCCTTCATCCGGATCTCTCCGTTCCAGAACCCTTTGCCATCGACGGCCGTACGCACTGCCGCCAGGGCCTCAAGGTCCTCCATTCCCAGCAGCTTCTCGGGCGCCCGGCCCAGCGCATCGGCGGCGGTCCAGCCGAAGATCTCCTCGGCCCCCCGGTTCCAGAAGGCGATCTCGCCGCTGAAATTCACGATCACAATGCCCTCGTGCGACTTGGACAGGATCTCGTTCTGCTCGCGGATTAGGGCATCGGCGTGCTTGCGCTCGGTGATGTCCTCCAGCGTCCCCTCGTAGTGCTGCTCGCCCGGCCCATCCTGCACGACATGAATGTTCAACCTGACCCAGATATGGGTGCCGTCCTTGCGGACCATTTGGGTCTCGAAGTCGACGACCCTGCCGGATTTCTCGAGCCGGCGTTGCAGGTCGGCGCGCGCCGAAGGGTCGACGTAGCCGCTCTGCGCGTTGGACACCTCGCGCATGGAGTTCTCGACCGACTCGTAGCCGAAGATCCGCGCCATCGCGGGGTTTGCGGCCAATATCCTTCCGTCGGGCTTCGTAGCGAAGATCCCTATCCGTGCATTTTCAAAGATGCCGCGATAGGTGACCTCGGCCTCATGGCGTTTCGTGACGTCGACGATGACCCCCTCCAGGTCCCATTCATTCGGTCCCGCCGGCCGGACGACAACCTCCTCGCTCAGCCAGTGCACGGCGTCGGGCCCGATGATCGGGAACTGCTGCTCGTATCCGCTCTTCCCCTCACCGAGGGCTCTCTCGGCGGTTAGCCTGGTCCTTAAATGGTCGGGCGCACAGTCATCCCTCCAGATGGTGCTGTCATCGACCAGCGAGGCCAAACGGTAGATGGGGTTGTCTCGAAGCTGCGGGGGCGTCCTGATCTTCCAGCGGTATGCCGAGCCCTCGCGCTTCACCCGGGCCCACCAAATAAGGACGTTGGTCCGCTGGAGCGTATCCAGGATTAACCGGCCTTCCTCGTGTGTAGCAGCCTCGGCGGCTGGCGGATCAGTGGGCACGGGCGCGCCCACCCGCCGAGCCCGGCGCCGGTAAATCAGCCCTACCGCGACAATACCGGCAACGCCTGCGGCAACGAGTGCCACAAACGAAGCGGTAAGAACTGCAGATAGCACGTGGAGGATGGAAATCTCTTGGGCACTCGCACAAAGACACGGTGAAAGGGGTGGTCCAGGGAACGGTCAAATAAAGCTGCCGATGATCCTACCTTCGCCTGGAGGCGCTGTCAACCGCGCCCCCCCTGAGGGGAATCTACACATGCGATAGACGCGGGGGGGGCCGGCGCTCATAGGTCAGTCCAGCCGGGCGCCGGCCCCGGCGTCGTCCGGATCGAGCCGCACAGTGAGCCCAGATTAGGACACGACTCAAGTTTCGGTATCGGTACAGCCTAGGGAGCCAACCAATCTAGCTGGCTCGTTGACACTTTCCGGGTTTCTCGATTTTTATCGACCGTATGGCTGTAAACCGGGAGCCCCCAAGCATTCCTGGTTACTTCGTTGTTTTGTGGTCGGATTTGGGGGCTAGAATGAGCGGAATCCTTTCCGTGCCGTTCGCAGCGGCGGTGGTCTTTCTCCCGAGAAAATATAGCGAGGTCATTTGGGGGACCTTGGCATCACTTTCCGCCTTAATAGCGGGGTATCGCGTCACACACCTCCACGATGCTTCCGCCGTTGTCGGCCTCCCGCAAGATGCAGATCTTGCCCTCCGTCGTGTGTCGTTTGCCTTTCATCGTCTGGATTCCTTTCTGAGGTCTCCAGACTGTCACTGCGAGCGGACTATTTCCGGGAGATCACCTCAGGATCACTGCCTCAGATGGCGGCGCACGGCCTCGACTATTTGCTCCAACGACGAAGTCTTATCAAGATAGCAGGAAACCTTCTTGCTGAGGTTTTCGCGGACCACCTGGCGGTCGAACAGCATTCCTGAAAGCAGAATTACGGGAACATTCGGGAGCACTGTTTTCAGCTGCGCGATCATATTCAGGCCATCCTCGTCCTCAAGCTGAAGATCGGAAATGATCAAGTCCGGCGGATCCCGCTGGACGGTCGCCTGGGCTTCGGCGGCCGAGGCGACGGAGGTGACGCGATAGCCGCTTGAAATGAGGAACCTCGCCAGCAAATCGCGAATTTCCTCCTCGTCATCGATCAGCAAGATGTGCTTGTTCATAAAGGGGATTCTCTGGGGGCGCGCTGGCCGTTCGTTCGAGGCTGCATCACCCCTTGGCCTCCGCGGCTTGCGGCGCGGCCTGCACCGTCACGACGCCGCCCACCACCTTGTCCCGGTCCCGCAACGGGATCATGGTGAAGCGAACAGGAGTGTGCCGGCCGCGCTTATCTTCAACGACCGCTGGTTGGTCCCGCAGATCGCGCCCCTCCTTCAACGCCTGAAGGACGGGATCGAGCATCGGGGCGTCGGCGCCGCTGTGTGCCACCACCAGCCGCACGATGCGCGACAACGGTTGATTGATGAGCGCCGCCGGTTCCAGCCCCGTCAAATGAACCACGGCGGGATTCACACGCGAAATGTTCATCGCTTTAGTGATAACGAACACAAGATCATTGATGGAATCGATGATGAGGTGGTTGTAGCGGAGCTGGTGTTCCACGGCTTGATTGGCCCACTGCCGCTCCAGATTCTCGGTCGAGAGCCGTGCATTCGCCGACGCCAGTTCGGCCGTGCGTTCACGCACTCGGACCTCGAGTTGCTCGTTGGCCTCTCGGAGCGTGGCGACCACGCGACGACGCGCAGCGAGATCATCGCGAATAAGCCACGCGACGCCCCCGAGCAAGAGCACATCTAAGACCGCGCCCGTCCAAACGGTCCACCGTGTTGTCTGCGCCTGCAAATAGGAGGCGCTATCGCGTTCTGTAAGCAGCGCCAACTCCTCATTTTTCAACTTCTCGATTTTCCGTTCGATATCCCGCATGATCGTCCCACCGGCATCCGCGGACAACATGGCACCGACCGTCTCCATATTCCCGGCCTGCCGGGCCGCAACGACTCCTTGAATAAAATTCGCGCGCTGGTTTACCTGCGATGCGAGTTGGATGATTTGCTCGTACTGCACCGACTCGTGGCGCGTCAATGCCTCGGTGATTTCCAAATGTTCCGTCACATTCGAAAGCGCTTCGCGGTAAGCTGCCAGATCACGGGCGTCGCTCGTCAGCACATACGTATGCCATGCGCCGTCTCCAATATAGAGGGCCGCGCGGAACGCCTCGGCCTCGAGGATGACTGCGTGCGTATGGTTCACCCAGTCACTCGTGGCGACCGACCGGTTGATGTTTCGCACAGCTTGGATGGCGACGACGATCAGAACGGTGGAAATGAGAAGAAAGAACGCCAGGACGCATTTGATGGTTTTGCCTTGCACGTAAGTGGAGGGGTTCAAAAGCTGGGTTTTGTGCGCGGGATTTGGAGTTTCACCTTATCGGGATCCATCGCTGACGGATCCGTCTTTACGACTGTAAAGACCGCCCGCTTGGCATACGTATTATAACTGTCGAAAGTGAATTCCTGGGCGAAGGTCCAGTTGGCAGCGAACGAATCGGCCACCTCGGTGGCGATCTCCCGGATGGTCGGGCCGGAACTTTCCAATTTTAAAAAATATACCCGGTTGTTGTAATCCAAATAGGCGCGACTCTCGGTGACGTAGCAGACAGCATGACCCATGTTTAGTCCCACCATTTCAACGCGAATCAGCCGCGTCCTGTATCCTTTCCGTTTCAAGACATAATCGGCCATGACCGCGTAATCGATGCAATCGCCGTACTGCGTGGCAAGGAACTGTTCCGGGTTTTGCACATCGAACGGGTGCAATTCGAATTTGAAATTTGAAAAGAAACCGGCGAACCGCTTGGGGGTCATCTTGGAATCGCTCAGCAGATCGCTGAGGGTAAAGGCATTCAGCCGGACGACGCCGAACGCACAAGCGACGGCAAGCGTGCAGAGACTCAGGCTTCTTGTGCGGCTGCCTTGTGCTGCCACACAGCTTCGAATTGAGTTCGCTGCTCCGCTCACCGGTGTCGATTTGGGTGTTCTTTCATGGCCGCTAAGAGAGCCGTTCCGCCGCCCAGGTGCGGCGTGACACCCGGGCCCAGGCGAAGCACGTGGCCAGGCCATCGTCTGTCAGCGCAATCCTGCGGACACCGTTGAAGAACAGGTAGCGCCTGCCGTCCTCACCGACCGCGTGGCCTGGATCGATGCAACCCGACACCTTGAGGTCGATCGGGGCGCTCCACGGTCCGCTGATGTTGTCGGCGTGAATGACAAAGATCGCCTGCCGGCCACCGGGACTTGCAGGAATGTAGATGAAATAGCGCCCCTCGTGTTTGACCAGGTCCATCGCCCAGACCGTGCCCATGGGTTTCGTCAGCGCAGGTCCGATCGGCGCCCAGTTCACAAGATCGCGCGAATGCCAGAGGATGACTCCGGGATAGGAAAACATGCTCGAGAACGTCATGTAGTAGTCGTCCCCGTCCTTCAGCACGGTCGGATCCGGGTGGTCGCCTGCTACGATCGGATTGAGGTAGGTCCCATCGCCGAGATCAGCCCTGCGCTGGCCTACGACACCAAGCGCTAGTTTCATGGCCGGGTTTGCGGGCGATTCGCCGATCGCCGGCGCCGACTCGCCAAAAAGCTGCGTGGAAACAGCACTGAGGACAGCCGCCTTAAGGGCATCTCGTCGCGAGATTAGTTTCATAAGATCTCCAGAAAGAGGTCGGTGACGCCCATGCACACAGGTGGCATTCCCCCATTCTCCAGTTTTCAAGGCAGTCCTGATAGGGAGGATGAGGATGCGGGTTGGGGTTTCGCACCGCAAGACATGGATGGGACCGCATGGCCTCAAAGTCGGGATTATCAGGTTCTCCAAGTTTTGTTGTAGGTACGCCCACCTGGCGAGCGAGGGCGTGTTGAAAGTACGTCGCATTCTCTTTTCTTAGAAGGGATTAGGGATTGAGGGGTCTTTGGCGTTTACTCGCTACCCACAACGTTCCGTGAAGAACCGATTATTTATCACGGCTGAGGATCTTAGCATTCCAGCAAAGATGACTGTCAAGTTGGTGAAATATGTGTATGAATTCATCAAGGATCACCGCCGAATCGCAACCCGTTACGAGAAACTCGCCGTCACCTTCCTCGGCGTCATTCAGTTCGCGACGGCTACGACAACGCCGCGATGAAATCCTTCTGGAGCTCACTCAAGACCGAGACCGGCCTCGACAGGCTCGTTCTGGAAACCAGAAAAAAGCAGAGCTTGCTGTCTTCGATTACATCGAGACGTTTTACAACCCGACAAGGCGCCACAGCTCGCTCGGTCAGATCTCTCCTGTGGCCTTCGAAAACCAACAACAACAAAACGACAACATAGCTGCCGAATTGGTGTCTACTTTATCGAGGCAAGCCCTATGGGCGTCATGGCTGTGCTCCCCGAGAGTTCCGATAATTTCCGGTCCGCTATCCGGTGCATAGACGGTGAATAATTCGCCGCTCGAAACATCTTCCGTCTCGTATATCCTCAAAACTTGACTTTCGTAACTTACTACGGATTAAGTACTAACATATGTAGTCAAAACCGCCGCCTCTGGTTCAAATCCAGCCCCTGCACCCGATTTGAAACCTCCGATAATCACCGGAGGTTTCTTGTTTTCCATGAGTTACAAATCCTGAAAAGAGCGATTGGGCAGAAAGTTAAAAACTGAAACTACGAGTAACTCCGGTGGATTCGACTCGAGTTTCCACAGAACCTAAGACTTGCGAGCAATACGACGATTCCCGCGCGACCCCGAACACAGCGAGCGATGGCGCCCAAGAGCCCCGCGAGCCAACCGTGACACCACAGATTTTTGGGCCGCAGAGTCCGAGCACAGCGCCGATGCCCGCGTAAGCCAGCGCGCACACCACGCACTTGGGCTCCAGAGTGAGGAACGCGACTGCCGCCAGCGGGCGGATGGGACGTCGGAGGATTTCAGTTAGCCACCTAGACATGAGTGTATCGATCGTGGTGGCAGACCCATTTCATCGGAGCCTTGGGATTCTCGTCGCGGCCCTTCGGCACGAGATCGAGCAGGTTGTACGCGCCGATCAACAGATCGAGGCCGCGCGAGTAGGTCGAGTAGGTGCGACAAACGGCGCCATCGGCGCAACGCGCGAAGACGCTGAGGCCCGGCATCTCGCTCATCCCGATTTCGGTCAGGCCGAAAATGTAGTCGGCGTTGCCGGCTTCGACTTCCTCCGTAGTGAACGACACACGGAAATCGCGATTGAAGGATGTGCCGTGCGATGACACCCAGTTGAATTTCCAGCCCATGCGCGCCTTAAAGCGCTCGATTTCAGCGAGAGGCGCACACGAGACCGCGGTAAAGGAAACGTCACGGGCGTTCAGGTGCGGGAGCGCGCCGTCAAAATGGTCCGCCACGTAGGAGCAGCCGCGGCAACCTTCCTCCCAACCGGGCGCAAGCATGAAATGATAGATAATGAGCTGGCTGCGGCCCTCGAACAATTCTGCCAGCGACACGCGCCCTTTGGGTGACTCGAAGACGTAGGGCTGGTCGACGTTGACCCACGGCAGTTCGCGCCTGTTCGCGGCGATGCGGTCCCGCAGCTTTGAAAATTCTTTCTCTTCTCGCAGAAATTTGCGCCGGGCCGCGAGCCATTTTTCAGGTGAAACGATGGTCGGATTCTTGATGGAATTGTCTTTCATGGAAGGAGTGATTCAGGAACGACGATTGAGTGGGATCATTCAGGACTGTTGCGCTGCGACCCGAAGTTTTTCGTAGTCGGCCTTGAGCTTGGCGTGAAGGGGCCAGAAGGGCGGACGCGGGGCACCTTCGAGCAGGGCGATGAGGTGGGCGAAGTGCGTGTGCCAGCCCGCACCGAAATCGGCCATATACGGCACGTCGCCGCCGCGGGCGCGGTGCGTTAGGACGACCAGCACATTCTTGCCCTGCGGCGTCAGCTCAAACGTCGTCTCGGATTCTCTGGCGCTGCCAAACGTGAAAGCGAGCACACGCGGCGGTTCGCAGCGGGTGACGACTCCCTCCATGCTGGTGCCGGGGTCGTGATGCTGCTTGTGTTCCTCCGGCGGCGTCTCGTCCGGCGCGAGATTCCGGTGCCGAAAGTGGAGCGTGAGCTTGCCGCCCTTGCGCAGCTCCATCGGCCCACCCGCAAACCAGTGGCTGCGCTTCTCAGAGTCGGTGAGATAGTCCCAGATGCGCTCGATGGGGCCGGGCAGCGTGCGCACGAGGCGCACCTCCGCTGGGCCGGTGAACTCGCCGTGTATATCGTTTGCTTTCATGATGAAGTTCTCTTTTTCCGTTTCTGTTCGTTCGACTCGTCTTCCGCGCGCAACTCACACTCAAGGGCGTCAAGCCGGTGCGACCAAACCGATCGCGTCTTCTCCAGCCAGGCTTCTAGGTCCCCGAAGCCATCGGGATTGAGGGCCTGTACACGGGACTGGCCCTCGGCGCGAACGGTCACGAGTCCGGCCTCGTGCAGCACTTTCAGATGCTGGGAAATCGCAGGGGCGCTTATGTCGAATTCATCGACGAGTTCGCCAGCGGTCCGTTCGCGCACGGCGAGCAGTTCAACAATCCGCCGACGCTTCGGATCGGCGATGGCGAGGAGGCTTTGCATGCCGGCATTGTTTAAGTAGCACCTTAATTAAGCAACAACTAAATTATCTGGCCTTGGATTTCCCGGTTCCGGACGTGTCCCGCGGGGCCTTGAGATCGGGCCGTTCCTTCAACGCACTGGTGGTTCAGTCGGTCGCCTGTTCCCTATCCAGCCACAGTACGCTCACGCGCACGGCCGATGCCCGTCTTTGACGCGGACGGCCAGCGCCGTTGCCAAAGCAGATCAATTGTTTTCTGGGCGTCCGGACTGCCAGGTGACATCGTGGACGGGGCTCAGGATCCGCTGAACATCCGAGAGCAACTCCGGGTCTATCGGCTCCTCAACCTCACGGATATTCTGGAGGATTCGCTCCGGGTTGGCCGTTCCAACGACGTTCGTGGCGATCTCGGGACGGGCGATGGAGAACTGCAGGGCCAGCCTGCTCAGATCGCTCCCGCGCCTTGCGCAGAATCTTGCTGCCTCCGCGCACTTGGCGCGCACCCGTTCGGGCGCCGGATGCCAGTCCGGAGGGCCATCCAGGGTAAGCATACGCATCGCCATGGGCGCGGAATTGACTATCCCAACGCCCTTTTCCAGGAGATACGGCAGCAGGGAGGCCAGCGACGTGTCGTTCAGGCAATAGTGACAGTAGGATTGGATTTGATCGACTTGGACACGCTCCATCACTGACCGGAAGAGGCGAAGAGGCAGGCACGTGATGCCGACATGGCGCGCCTTTCCGGCGACCTGCACCTTGCGCAACGCGGGAATGGTCTCGGTCACTATCTGCTCTACGCTGCCAAACTCCATGTCGTGAACCTGGATAAAATCCACATAGTCCACGCCCAGGCGCGCCAGGCTTTCGTCCACGCTGCGAGTCACGCGTCGAGCCGAAAAATCGAAATCCCTCTCCTTGTACCCATAGCGCCCAACTTTCGTGGCCAAGATGTATTTTTCGCGCGGAATCTCCCGGAGCGCCTTTCCCAAGACGGCCTCGGCCTTTGTGAGACCGTAAAACGGCGCGGTATCGATGAAGTTAATCCCATGCTCGATGGCGATGCGGACAGTGCGAATCCCCTCCATTTCATCGATCTCATGAAAGACTGAGCCGAGCGATGAGCCGCCAAACCCAAGTATGGAGACCTTCAAGCCGGTATCGCCGAGGATTCGATATTTCACGACCGCTTCAGCAGACTGGAGCCTCGAAAAGGAAGAGCGACATATGGGGCCCAAAAAGCGGGTATCGACCTATCTTTGCAAGGCGCGTTCGCGCTCAACAAGCGTCGGGTGGGAATAATATACCATGCTGTAGACGGGATGCGGGGTCAGATTGGAAAGGTTTTCCCGTGAAAGCTTGCGCAATGCGCCGATCATCGGGGCGCTTGAGCCGATGGCGCCCCTGGCAAAGGCGTCAGCCTCAAATTCGTTCCTTCTCGACAGCCAGTTGCCGGCGGGCGCAAGCCAGAAAGTCACCAGGCCGCCCAGCAGGCCGAACAGAAGGAAGGCCGGCGCGAGCACCCCCCCGGGAAGGCCGAATGCTGCGTTGAACCAGGGCGCACGGGCCAGCCATGCGACGAGCGCGAATGCCCCGAATTGCAGGAGCGCCATCAGGGCGATGAATCTTGGGACGTGCCCGCACTTGTAGTGGCCGATCTCGTGCGCAAGCACCGCTTCAAGCTCCTCCGGGGCGAGCTGGGCCATCAGCGTGTCGAAGATGACAATGCGGCGAAAGCGGCCGAAGCCCGTGAAGAGGGCATTGGAGTGGCCGGAGCGCTTGCTGCCGTCCATCACACCGATGGTTCTCGCCCGGAATCCCGCGCGCTCGGACAAGGCCAGCAGGCGTTCTCGCTGATCGCCCTCGGGCAGCGGCGAGAGCCTGTTGAACAGCGGCAGGATGAGCTTGGGGTAGAGCACAATCATCAGAATCTGAAAGCCAAACAGCAGGGCGAAGCCCCACAACCACCAGAGCGGGCCGGCCCAGCCCACGAGCGCCAGCACCCGCCACATGAGCGGGAAGCCGATGACGAGCCCGAGCAGCGCATACTTGATCTGGTCGGCCGCCCAAAGGCCAAGCGTGCTGTTGTTGAAGCCGAATCTTCCCTCCAGCCGGAACCGCGACCACCACTCGAAAGGCAGTCCCAGCAGCCCGAGCACGATCCCGGTGACGACGAGGAAAAGCGCCCCGCTCCACGCCTTGCCGGGCGCCAGGCCGTCCAGCCTCGCCCACAGCCACGGCAGGGCGCCGCTGAACAGCAAAGCCAGCAGGACCGCCGCATCATAAGCCGCCTGCACGGAACCGAACCGGCTTTTTGCCACGGTGTAATGGACCGACCTCGCATACGTCGCGGCATCCATGACCTCCGCCAGCGCATCCGGACACCGCATTGCGTTGCGGCGGGCCTCCATCCGGTTCAAGGCCTCCAAAGCCAGCTGGGCCGCCAGGCGCAGAATCACCAACACAACCATGAAGAGCGTAAACCAGCCCATGGCTCCACTTCACGGGCGTTTTAATCCACGCCAATCCAAAACCGCCATTCAGGCCGGGCGCCCCGAGCTTCCGCGTCCCCTCCCGCCAACCGGCCGGGAGTCCTTGCTTGCCAGGCAGGATTGATCCCTCGCGCCCGCGAGGTTTTCTCAGGGTTCCTCGCCTTGCCGCCTGTGCGGCGGAAGGCGGAGGATTGAAACTGAAGGCACGGCTCTGCCGACGAATCGGGCGCGGGCATGGCGCGCCTGGATGGAAGGCCGCCAGGCTGGCGCCTCCCTGCGCCCGGCGGATTCAATCCAAGCAGGCCTACGGGACAGCCAGCTCGGTCGGGGCAAGACCCTTGGCGCTGACCGTGACCTTGTCGGACGCGGCAAGCTCAGTGATGGTCCACACTTGGCCCGGATCGATGACGTGGTCGGGGAAGTTCCGGATCCTTGAGTTGGCATGAAACGTCACGCTCGAGAGCACCTGGACGCTGACCGCAATGGCGTTATTCGAGACGTTCTTCAGCTTCAGGATGTACGGGCCGTTCTCGCCCTCGGTCACCTTCTCGAAGGTGCAGGTCACGGGCAGGGCCGGAGCCTTGTCCTCCAGGGGCTGCAACACCGCGGTATTGGCGGCTTTCACCGCCTGGACCTGTGCGACCGCGAGAATGAAGGAGCAGCCCAGCACGACCAGGGCGTTTCTGAACATAACCGAGCGGGTGGGTGATGTATTCGATAAGGTCATAGTCTTAGCGGGCCGCCCTTCTACCGTTCGATTCCTGGTTTGGCAAGGCGGAGCGGCGCCCTTTTGGGGACGATCGGATCCGGGGCCCGGCCATTGGCATGCCACGCTGAGGCACCGGCCCCAACGCGGGCGTCAGGCGGGCCCGTTCGGGGCGCGCGCCGCGCGGAACTCCGAGCGACCCGCCGGCACCCCCCTCAATCCAAGGCCTCCCGGATCGCCTTCTCCGCCAGAGGGGCCATCACGGCGAACCCGGCGGCCGATGGATGAACTCCGTCGCCGGACAGTTCCGGCTGCAGGCCGCGCTTCTGATCCACCATCGCCGAGTAGTAGTCGAGGTACACCAGGCCGTCTTTCGCGCAGTATTCCGCGATCCAGCGGTTGAGCGCGGAGATCCTGTCCGCGGGCTGGAGGCCCCGGCGCCAGGGATAGTCGATCGCGGGCAGGTCGGACGCCAGGATCACGCGGATGCCGTTGAGCTTGGCGAGCTCGGCCATCGATTGCAGGTTGTCCTCGATCGCCTCCAGCGTGGTGGGGCCGCCGTTTGCCGCAATGTCGTTGGTCCCGGCCAGGATCACAACCAAGGCGGGCCTGAGCCCGATGACATCCTGGCGGAAACGGACCAGCATCTGCGCCGTGGTCTGGCCGCCAATGCCCCGGTTTACATACGGTTTCCCGGGAAAGAAACCTCCGGCGGCGGCCCAGCTCTCGGTGATCGAGTCGCCGAGAAATACGACGCGCTTCTCCCCTGCCGCCGGGGGAGCCAGCTGGGCGTTGGCCTCGCGGTACCTCGACAGGTAGGCCCATTCCCGCTCCCACGCGGGACGGGTTGCGGGAGCAGCGGACTGCAGCCCCGGGGAACCGTCCGGCGGGGGACTCGTCTGGACGGAAACACAGCCGGCAATCGCCGCAACCAGGGGAAGCGCATAAATGGCAGCCTTCACGAGAATGAGCCGAGGCTGCGGGATTGGCTCCTGCGTGGCAATCGCCTTAGCGGCGAAAGCGTGTCGGTTCGGGCCGCGGCTAGAAATCAGGGAACGCTGACAAAGCGCATGACTGCCCCGCCTCCCGGCGCCATGCGCAGGTCGAGCGTATCCTGGGCCGACACGTCGCGTTCCTCCACCACGATGTGCTCCGCATTCTCGGCGCTGTCGGCCGCATCGTGCCACCAGCGGACGCGCCACCTGCCCGGCCGGTCAAGGAAATCCAGCTTCACGCTGCGCACGCGGGCGTAGCTGTTGTTCAGTGCGCCGAGGTACCAGGCGGGCCCGGAGCGCCGGGCCATCACGAGGTGCTCGGCCACGACGCCCGAGAGCACGCGGGTCTCATCCCACACAGTCGGCACGAGCCGCAGGAAGTCGATTCCGGGCTGGCCGCGCAGGTTGGAGGGGTGGTCGCACACGCACATGACCGGGCTGTCGTACGCGACGAACAGCGCGAGCTGGCCGGCGCGCGTGCACTGCACCTGCGTGGGCGAGACGTTTGTCTGGAACCGCTCCGGCGGGCGGTTGACGAAGCCGCCGGGCGTGAAGTCGCCGGGACCGGCCAGAAAGCGGGTGAACGGCAAGGTGACGCGATGCTCCGGGGTGACGCGCCGGCTCCATTTATTGTACTCGTTGCCGAGAATGCCCTCGCGCGTGATCTGGTTGGGCCAGGTGCGGATCATCCCGGTGGGCTTGAAGGCGCCGTGGAAATCCACCAGCAGGTGATGTTCGGCCGCGGCGCGCGTGATCTTCTCGTACCAGTTCACCATCTCCTGGTCGTCCCGGTCCATGAAATCGATCTTCACCCCGGCGAGCCCCCACTTTTCGTAGAGGGCGAACGCCTGCCTGTACGCATCGCCCTTGTCGACATCGCTCCAGTAAAGCCAGACCCAGAGCCGCACCTTGCTCTGCGCCGCGAAGCGCAGGAGCTCGCCCATGTCCACGTCGGGAGCCGGCCTGGTGATGTCGGAGCCGGGACTCTGGGTGCCCGCGTACCAGCCGCCGTCGACGAGCTGATAGGGCCAGCCCATCTCGGCGGCGAACTGGATGAAGTCCTTCATCGTGCCCGTGTCCATCCGCCCTATGCCGGACCACCAACGGTCCCACGCCATCATCCCCGGCCTGATCCACGACGTGTCGGCGATCTGGCAGGGTGCGCTCAGGTTGAGAACCACGTCGCTCTCGATGAGGCGGCCCGGCTCCCGCCCGATCAGAAGGACCCGCCAAGGGGACGCGTGCGGCAACGAGCCGACCACCAGGCCTTGCCCGTCCCACCGCGGCGCGAGCCGGCCGCGCAGCGTCACCGCGGTCGTGCCCGCGGCCTGCGGCTCGCGGGCCAGCCAGAGGCCGGCCCAGTCGACGAGGTCGGCCTCCGTGACCGCGACCCACGCGGCGGGGGTGTGCGTAAGCAGCGGCAATCCGGTCACGGTCTCGATCGGCAGATCGGAGAGCCGCTGCCTCCTGAACTCCCACTCCTGCGAGCCGTGGAAGCCGCCGCGCGAGTCGTAGGCGTCCGGCGGGACCGCGACATGGTCGCCCGCGAAGCACACGTTGTCCGCGGTGAAGGCGAATTGCGTGAGCTCCTCGTCCACAATGAAGCCCGCCGCGCCGCCCGGGCTTGGTAGCACGTAGCGGAAGCCCACGCCGTCGTCGAAGGCCCGGAACACAACCGAGAACGTCCGCCCCGGGTCCCGCTTCTCGCGCAGCGTGACGGTGAGTTCGCGGTGATGGTCGCGCACGTCGCGCCGTTTCCCGAGCAGGTTGGCCCAGGTGCTGTCGCTCTCCGCGCGCGACGCATCCACCATCACGACATCGGCGCCGAGCACCCCTCCGTCGCGCAGGCGCAGGCCGAGCCGCGACTCATTCAGGACCGGCGTGCCGTCGACCGCCACGCTGTAGCTCAGTGCGCCCGACGGATTGACCGTGACCACGATGCGGCCGTCGGGCGACCGCAGCTCCAGCCCCGCGAGAGAAGGCGCGGCCTCGGCCGCCCGGGCTCCACCTCCGGCGATCGCGAGGACGACGGCCAGCATGGCGGACGGCCACCAAGGGCGGGAAATTCGGGGCAGGCGGTGGAGTCGTGTGTTCATGGGGAGATCGTGGGGTTTCGTTCCGGCGGGGCGCCAAACGCAGCCGGCGCAGCAACGCACCCGCACGCTTGATGCTGTCGATCCCGGGTCCCCTGATCCACGCAAAAGTGGCCTGCAGCGCATCGGCGCTTCCTACAGCCGAATCCTGCGCAGGCGCAGGGCGTTCGAGACGACCGACACCGAGCTAAGGCTCATGGCCGCCCCGGCGATCATCGGGTTCAGGGCCAGCCCGAAAAACGGATAGAGGGCGCCTGCCGCAACAGGCACGCCGAGCAGATTGTAGACGAAGGCGAAGAAGAGGTTCTGGCGAATGTTGGCCATCGTCGCGCGAGAGAGGCGGATCGCCTTCGCGATGCCCCGCAGGTCGCCATTCACCAGAGTGACGCTCGCGCTTTCCATCGCGACATCCGTGCCTGCGCCCATGGCGATGCCCACGTCGGCTGCGGCGAGCGCGGGCGCGTCGTTGACCCCGTCGCCGGCCATGGCGACGGACGCGCCCCCCCGCCTGAGCGCGTTGATCCTGTCTATCTTGCCCGCCGGCTCGACCTCGGCCTCGAAGCGGTCAAGACCGAGCTGGCGCGACACGGCCTCCGCGGTGCGGCGGTTGTCTCCGGTGACCATCACGAGTTTCACCCCGAGCTGATGCAGAAGCGCAATCGCCTCGCGGGAAGACTCCTTGACCGGATCGGCCACCGCCAGCAGCCCGGCCGGCCTCCGGTCGACCCCGACAAAAAGCACGGTCATTCCATCGGCCTCAAGGGACGCCGCGCGCTCCTCGAGCGCGACATCCGGGGACACGCCTTCCTCGTTGAGGAACTTCGGCTTCCCGACCACGACCGGCCTCCCGTCCACCACGCCCGCGATGCCGGAGCCCGAAACGGAGCGGAACCCGGCGACCGGCCGGAGAGCGATCCCCCTTCCCTCGGCGCCCCGCACGACGGCCGTCGCAAGCGGATGCTCGGAGGCGCGCTCCAGCGAAGCGGCAAACTGAAGGAGCGCCGTTTCACCGAGAGGCGGGGCGGCCCAGGCCTCCATGAGCCGGGGCTTCCCCTCGGTGAGGGTCCCGGTCTTGTCGAGCACCAGCCACTCGACCTTCCCCAGGCTTTCGAGCGCCTCGGCATCCTTCACGAGCACGCCGGCCTGCGCGCCCCTGCCCACGCCCACCATGATGGACATGGGGGTCGCAAGGCCTAGCGCGCAAGGACAGGCGATGATGAGCACGGCAACCGCGTTGACGATGGCGTGGGCCAGGCGCGGCTCGGGGCCGAAGAAGTACCAGGCCAGGAAAGCCGCCGCGGCGACCGCCGCGACGGCCGGCACAAAAAAGCCGGCGACCCTGTCGGCCACGCCCTGGACGGGCGCGCGGCTGCGCTGCGCGTCGGCGACCATGCGCACGATGCGCGAAAGCAGCGAGTCGGCCCCCACCTTTCCTGCGCGCATGACAAAGCTCCCGGCTGCGTTGATGGTGCCGCCCGTCACCGGGTCGCCGGCGTTTTTCTCCACCGGGAGCGATTCCCCCGTGATCATCGACTCGTCCACCGAGGAGGAGCCCTCCTCGACAACGCCGTCGACAGGCACCTTCCCGCCCGGGCGAACCCTCAGCCGGTCGCCCGGCTCGACCTCCGCGAGGGGAACCTCCGCCTCGCCTCGGCCGGTGACCCGAATCGCCGTGGCGGGAGCCAGGTCCAGCAGCGCCCTCAGCGCGCTTGAGGTTCGGGCGCGCGCGCGCAGCTCCAGCACCTGGCCGAGGAGCACAAGGACGACGATGACTGCTGCGGCCTCGAAATAGACCTCCACCGCGCCGTGCGAGCGCGCGGTCTCGGGGAAAACGCCGGGCAGGAAGAACGCAACGGTGCTGTAGGTCCAGGCCGAGCCCACCCCGAGCGCGATAAGCGTGAACATGTTCCAGCGGGCCGTGCGGAAGGAACGGGCGCCGCGCACGAAGAACGGCCAGCCGGCCCACCATACCACGGGCGTCGACAGGAGGAACTGGGCCCACCGCCTAAGGGGCGCTTCGCCCGCGTGGGCGAGGCCCGGCGCAAGGTGCGCCATCGCAAGCAGGAGGACGGGCAGCGTGAGAGCGGCGCCGACCCAGAAGCGCCTAGTCATGTCGCGCAGCTCGGGGTTTGCCTCTTCGCCGGCGCCCGCCGCGAAGGTCTTCGGTTCGAGCGACATGCCGCAGATCGGGCAGGCGCCGGGCTGATCCTGCTCGATCTGCGGGTGCATCGGGCAGGTGTACGCCTTCTTGGCGGCGCGGGCCGAGTTGCGCTCCAGCGCCATGCCGCACCTCGGGCATTCGCACGGTGCGTCGGATTCCACGCCAGGGCACATCGGGCAGTAGTATGCAGCCCCCGCCGGTGGCCTGCGCCCCTGCTGCCCGTGGGCGCATCGCTCCCCTTCCTCGGGGCCTTGTTCGGGGCCGGCGGATTCCTCGCGGGATTTCATTACTTGGCCAAAAATAGGATGAATCCAGCGGGACGCGAATCTTACGAGCCCAATCGGAGCCGCGCCCAATGGGCTGCTGCCGAATAGCTTCGCCCTGTCGCCGCCACCGTTGTACTCCCGGCCGGCCTCCACAGGGTGACAAATGATGCGGACTTTTTGCCAAGCAATGAGCGGTCGGGCAGGCAGTGACCGGATACACTCACTGGCTCATCCCATGCTCGAATCCACCGCATCCCGCTCCAGGCCACCCTCCTCATTCTGGCTCTCGGCGCGCGACAGAGCGACCACGCCCTCGGAGGCGGTCGCGTCCATCCGCAGCCGGACCAACGTCTTCATCCATGGGGCTGCTGCAACGCCTACCCCGCTGATCGAGGCCATGGCCGCGCGGCGGGACCTGCTCGACGTGCGCCTCTACCACCTGCACACGGCCGGCCCGGCCCCGTTCGCGGAACCCGGACGCGAGAGGGAGTTCCTCTCAAATTCCCTTTTTGTGGGCGCCCCGCTGCGCCCCGCGATCGCGTCCGGTCAGGCTGACTACGTGCCCATTTTCCTGTCGGACGTCCCCGGGCTCTTTACCGGCGGCTACGTCAAGCTCGACGCGGCGCTGCTGCAGCTCTCGCCGCCCGACGAGCATGGCTTCTGCTCCCTCGGCACCTCGGCCGACGCGGCCAAGGCCGCCGCAGACCACGCACGGGTCGTAATCGCGGAAATCAACGAGCAAATGCCCCGCACCCACGGCAACAACGTGGTCCCTTTCAGCCGGATCCATGCCTTCATCGCCACGAACCGCCCCCTGCATGAGCACCCGCCCGAGCCGGAGTCCACGATCGACGCTCGCATCGGCGAAATTGTGGCCGGCCTGGTGGACCACGGTTCGACCCTGCAAATGGGGATCGGCGGCGTTCCCGACGCCGTGCTGGCGCGCCTGCACGACAAGCGCGACCTCGGCGTCCACACCGAGATGTTCTCGGACCGGATCATCGACCTGGTGGAGTCGGGTGCCGTGACCAACCGGCACAAGGTGGTCGGCCACGGCCGCATCGTGACCAGCTTCATCAACGGAAGCCGCCGCCTGTTCGACTTCGTGGACGACAATCCTCTCGTGATGTTCTACCCCTGCGACTGGACCAACGACACCTCCATCATCCGCCAGAATCCGAAGGTGGTCGCCATCAACTCGGCCATTCAGATCGACCTGACCGGGCAGGTCTGCGCCGACTCAATCGGCCACCGCATATACTCGGGAATCGGCGGCCAGATGGACTTCGTCCGCGGGGCGGCCCTTTCGCACGGCGGCAAGGCCATCATCACCCTGCCGTCAACCGCGGCCGGCGGGCGCATTTCGCGCATCGTCGGGCAGCTCACACCCGGGGCGGGCGTGGTCACGACCCGCGGGCACGTCCACTGGATCGCGACGGAGTACGGAGCCGTCAACCTGCACGGCAAGAGCCTGCGCGAACGGGCGGAGCTCCTGATTTCGATCGCCCATCCGGACTTTCGCGCCGAACTGCGCCGCGATCTCGCCGCGGTGCGGCACTTTCCGGCCGCAGCTTGAAGCCCGGGCCAGCTCGTAGACGTTGCGCCGGGCCTGCCGCGGCCCGGCCGCCATGCCGGACGCCGTTGGCTGGTCCGCAAGCGCGGCCCAGCGTTCGGAGGGCTCCTTGCCGCGCCCACCGGAGCCGCGCCTTGGCGAGTACATTTGGCTTAATCTTAGCTGAGCCGGGGGCGCCTTCTTCGCCGATCTTGGCAATCTCTACGCATTTCTTGATTGGAGGCCGCAGCCGGCCCCGCAGTGAGATCCTCAAGAAATGCCCATCCAATGCCATAATACGCGTTGTGTCCTGCGCCCGGATTTCCTAGGCTAAACGCCCGTGAAAGCCGTCCCGATCGGATCCGAGAAGAAGCGCGTAGTTGCCCGCGTCATGAAGCACGCAAGCGGGGACAAGCGCTTCAAGATCCTTGAAGCGCACATCAAGAAATTCCAGGGCCGCCAGGACTCCCTGATCGAAGTGCTGCACAAGGCCCAGGAGCTCTTCGGCTATCTCGAGGACGACCTCCTGCTGTTCGTGGGCTACCAGCTCAAGCTTCCCCCGAGCCGCGTCTACGGCGTGGCGACGTTCTACCACTTCTTCACGCTGAAGCCCCAAGGCGCGCACACGTGCGTCGTATGCCTGGGCACCGCCTGCTACGTCCGCGGGGCGGACCGGGTTCTCGCTGCAATCGAGGCGGAGGCAAAGATCAAGGCCGGCGAGACGACCCCCGACAGGCAACTCTCGCTCCTGACGGCGCGCTGCATTGGCGCCTGCGGCATCGCCCCGGCCGTCGTCTACGACGGCGCGACTGTTCCCCGGCAAACCCCCGAATCGGCCGTGGCCCAAGTGAAAGGATGGCTTCCCCATGGACCTTGATGATCTCAACACGATCGCGGAAAAGGAACGCGCCTTCCACAAGAAGACGGTCATCCGCTGCTGCACGGCGGCCGGCTGCATGTCCTCCCATGCCGATGCGGTCAAGGCCGGGCTGGAAAAGGCCGTGCGCGATACGGGACTCGGCGATCGCGTCGAAGTGCGCGGCGTCGGATGCATGCGGCTTTGCTGCCAGGGCCCCCTTGTCGGCGTCGAGCCGGGCGGCATCCTGTACGAGAAGGTCACTCCGGAAGACGCCCCATCCCTCGTTGCATCGACAGAGGGGGCACCGACCAAGGTTGCGCGGGGAAACCCCGACCACCCGTTCTTCCGCAAGCAGATGTCCATCGTGCTGGCCAACAGCGGGGAGATCGACCCGGAGCGGATCGAGTCCTACATCGAGGCCGAGGGCTACCGGGGCCTGAACACGGTGCTGCTTGAGATGGCGCCCAAGGACGCCGTCGACTGCGTCATCAAGAGCGGGCTGCGCGGCCGGGGCGGCGCCGGCTATCCGACCGGCCTAAAATGGGCCACGGTGGCCAAGACGCCCGCCGCCCAGAAATACGTGGTCTGCAACGCGGACGAGGGCGACCCCGGGGCGTTCATGGACCGCAGCGTGCTCGAGAGCGACCCCCACAGCGTCCTCGAGGGAATGGCCATCGCCGGCTACGCGGTCGGCGCGAGCCAGGGCTTCATCTATGTGCGCGCCGAATACCCGCTCGCGATCAAGCGCCTTCAGACAGCGATCAGGCAGGCGAAGCAGATCGGCCTTCTCGGAAGCGGCATCTTCGAGTCGCCGTTCAACTTCAACATCGATATCCGCATCGGCGCCGGGGCCTATGTCTGCGGCGAGGAAACCGCCCTCATGGCCTCGATCGAGGGCAAGCGCGGCACCCCGCGGCCCCGCCCACCCTTCCCCGCCGAGAGCGGCCTTTGGGGCTGCCCCACGCTGATCAACAACGTCGAGACCCTCGCGAACATCCCACCGATCATCCGCAAGGGAGCCGATTGGTACGCGGCCATCGGGACGGGCAAGAGCAAGGGCACGAAGGTGTTCGCGCTGGCAGGCAAGATCGCCAACACGGGCCTTATCGAGGTGCCGATGGGCACGCCTCTCAGGCAGATCGTGGAGGAGATGGGCGGCGGCGCTCCGGACGGCGCAAAGATCAAGGCGGTGCAGACCGGCGGGCCATCCGGCGGATGCATCCCCGCCCATGAACTCGACACCCCGGTGGACTATGAGTCGCTCACCCGCCTCGGCTCGATCATGGGTTCCGGGGGCATGATCGTGATGGACGAATCGACGCGCATGCCCGAGGTCGCGAGGTACTTCATGGAGTTCTGCATGGATGAATCGTGCGGCAAATGCGTCCCCTGCCGCGCGGGAACGGTGCAGATGCACCGCCTGCTGGACAAGATCGTGCAGCGCGAGGCCACCGCCGGCGATCTCTCCACGCTGGAGGAGCTTTGCGACATGGTCCGGAACACCAGCTTATGCGGCCTGGGCCAAAACGCGCCTAATCCGGTCGTCAGCACGCTGAGGTTCTTCCGCGATGAATACCTCGAGCTCCTGCGCAAGGAACCAAACGGCGAGCCAGCGGTCACGGCCGGCGCGGCACCGGCCCAAAACAAGGAGGCTTCGTAAACCCCATGGCCGCCAAGACCCTCACCATCGATGGCAAGGAGGTCAGCGCCCAGGAGGGCGCAACCATTCTGGATGCCGCCTCCGACGCCGGGATAAAGATCCCGACCCTCTGCCACCTCGAAGGCGTCTACGACATTGGCTCCTGCCGCCTCTGCCTGGTCGAGGTGACCGGCGTGGCCAAGCTTCTTCCGTCCTGCACGACCCATGTCTCCGAGGGCATGGACGTCCACACAGACTCCGAGCGCCTTCGCAAGTACCGCCGGATGACGCTCGAGCTCCTGTTTGCGGAGCGCAACCACGTCTGCTCGGTCTGCGTGTCCAACAACAACTGCGAGCTTCAGGCGCTGGCCTGGCAGCACGGCATGGACCACGTGCGCTACGACTACTGTTTCCCAAAATGGGGAATGGACGCGACCCATCCGCTCTTCGGCATGGATCACAACCGCTGCATCCTATGCACCCGCTGCGTGCGCGTCTGCTGGCATATCGAGGGCGCCGGCACCAAGAACGTCGCAGGCCGCGGCGCCAAATCCACGATCATTGACGACTTGCACCAGCCGTGGGGCGAGTCGGATACCTGCACGTCCTGCGGCAAGTGCGTCATCGCCTGCCCCACCGGGGCGCTCTTCAGCCGCGGCTCGACCGTGGGCGAGATGGTGCGCGACCGCTCAACGCTCGAATTCATCGTCAATGCCCGGGAGAAAAAACAATGGATCGTCTAAAATTGGCCACCGTCTGGTTGGGCGGCTGCTCCGGCTGCCACATGTCATTCCTGGACCTGGATGAATTCCTCATCGATCTGGCCGGGAAGGTGGACGTCGTCTACAGCCCGGTGATCGACGTGAAGGAGTATCCGGACGGCGTCGATGTGTGCCTGGTCGAGGGCGCCGTCTGCAACCGCGACAACCTGGAGCAGCTCCACAAGGTCCGCAGGCGCACCCGTGTGCTGATCTCGTTTGGCGACTGCGCCGTGACCGGCAACGTCTCCGCGATCCGCAACCAGCTCGGACCGGGCAACTCCGAAAACGTTCTGCAGTGCGCCTACATCGACAACGCCCAGAACGGCCCGCGGCTGCCGCGGGCCGAGGGCATCGTGCCGGAGCTTCTCGAGCGCGTACGGCCCCTGCATGAGATCGTGCACGTGGACGCCTACCTGCCCGGCTGCCCGCCGTCCTCGGAACGCATCAGGGCCCTGCTGGAGCGGGTGCTGGCCGGTCTCCCCCTGAAACTGGAGGGCGAGCAGCTCAAGTTCGGCTGAATCGCACGCACACTCATGGCCAAGCGCATCATCATCGACCCGGTGACCCGCATCGAGGGGCACGCCAAGATCAGCATCTTCCTAGACGAGGCCGGCCAAGTGGCCGACGCGGAATTCCACGTGGTGGAATTCCGCGGCTTCGAGAAGTTCTGCGAAGGCAGACCCTACAGCGAGATGCCGGGGATCACTTCGCGCATCTGTGGCATCTGCCCGGTCAGCCACCTGCTGGCCTCGGCCAAGGCGGGCGACGCCATCATGGCCGTGGCGATCCCTCCCGCAGCCGACAAGCTGCGGCGCCTGATGAACCTGGGCCAGATCATCCAGAGCCATGCGCTGAGCTTTTTTCACCTGAGCGCGCCCGACTTCATCCTCGGATGGGATGTCCCGCAGTCGAGGCGCAACGTATTCGGGCTGATCGCCGCCGACCCGGAACTGGCTAGGGCGGGAATCCGGCTGCGGCAATTCGGCCAGGAGATCATCGAGGTCCTCGGCGGGAGAAAGATCCACCCGGCCTGGGCCGTGCCCGGCGGCGTCCGCAGCGCGCTGACCGAGGAGGGCCGCGAACGGATCCGGCAAAGGCTGCCGGAGGCATATGCAACGACCGAAGTGGCCCTCGGCCTCTTCATGAAGGCGCTGGAGTCGCACAAGCAGGAGGCTCTCATCTTTGGGAATTTTCCGTCCCTATTCATGGGGCTGGTCTCGCCCGACGGGACCTGGGAGCACCACGGCGGCAAGCTGCGGTTCACCGACAGTACCGGCAACGTGATCGCGGACCAGATCGAACCGTCCCAGTACCGGGAGCATATCAGCGAATCGGTCCAGGGTTCCTCCTACCTGAAGTCGCCCTATTTCAAGGCCCTCGGGTTTCCCAGCGGAATCTACCGGGTCGGGCCACTCGCCAGGCTCAACATCTGCGAGCGGATGGGCGTGCCCCGGGCCACGGCCCAGTTGCGGGCCTTCAAGCAGATGGGCAGGGGCGCGGTCACCTCCTCATTCCTCTACCATCAAGCCCGCCTTGTCGAAATCCTCGCTTCGATCGAGCACGTCGAACGCGCCCTGGAGGATCCGGACTTGCTCAGCGAGGACCTTCGGGCTGACGCGGGCGTCAACTCCCTGCGCGGCGTCGGCGCGAGCGAGGCCCCGCGCGGAACGCTCTTCCACGACTACACGGTGGATCGCGCCGGCCTCCTGACAAAGGTGAACCTGGTCGTCGCCACCGGCCACAACAACCTTGCCATGAACCGCACGGTCGCGCAGATCGCCCGGCACTATGTGCAGGGCGAGGATATCCCGGAACCGGTTCTCAACCGCATCGAGCATGGCATCCGGTGCTACGACCCGTGCCTGAGCTGCTCAACCCACGCCTCCGGCCAGATGCCGATGCGGATTCGGCTGATCGGGCCCGGCGGCGAAGTGCGCCGCGAGGTGGTCCGTGGATAGCCCCCTCCTGGTAATCGGCTACGGCAACACCCTGCGCCGCGACGACGGAATAGGGCCGGTCGTCGCCGGAGAGGTGGAGGAGTTGCGCCTGCCGGGGGTTCGCACGTTGGCCTGCCAGTTGCTGACGCCTGAGCTTGCTGACCCGCTGTCGCGGGCCGGCACCGTGGTTTTCGTCGACGCCGCCGTGGGCCATCCGGGGCGGGTGCGCATGCGCCGGCTCGACCCATCCGGATCCTCGCAGATCCTGGCGCACGCCGCGGACCCCCGCACGCTCTTGGCGCTGGCCAGGGACGCCTTCGGCCGCGCGCCGGAGGCATGGCTGCTGACGGTCCCGGCGGAAGATCTCGGGTTCGGCGAGCAGCTCTCGAGCGCAGCCAGGCGCGGGCTCAGGAAGGCCGTGCGGGCGGTGCAAGCGCTGCACCGCCGGCTGTCGAGCCGCGCCCCGCTTTCCCTGAAGGAGGAGTGCGGCCGTTTTCCATGGACCTGCCGCAGGTCCACCCGCGCGCGTAGATCTCGTCCGGCGTGCCGTGCGCCGGGACCCTGACGAGGAGTCCCTGCCTCCCGTACCATTCAAGCAGCGGCCGGGTGTTCTCCTCGTAGACCCGCATCCTCGTGAGAATCGTTTCAGGGCGGTCGTCCTCGCGCCGGATGAGACGGCCCCCGCAGACGTCGCAGATCCCGGCCTTCTCGGGCGGCTGGTGGGTCAGGTGGTACACCGCCTTGCACTCGGGGCAGAGGCGCCGTCCGCTAAGCCGGGCGACGATTTCCTTGGTGGGCAGCTCGTAGTCGAACACAAGGTCCAAGCCCACGCCCTCGCGCTTGAGCAACGCGTCCAGGGCCTCGGCCTGCGCCACGGTGCGGGGAAAGCCGTCCAGCACGAACCCGCCGCAGCAGCGAAGGCAGCGGCCACGCTCGCCCACCAGCTCAAGCATGGTCTCGTCCGACACCAAAGCGCCCTGCCGCATGCTCGAAAGCGCGGCCTCGAGCGCCGGAGTCAGTTTGCGCGTGCCCTCGCATTTGGCGTTGCGCAGGATGTCGCCCGTGGAGAGGTGGCACGCACCCAGCCGCTCGCAGAGGAGTTCGGCCTGCGTTCCCTTGCCGACCCCGGGCGCGCCCAGCAGCACCAGGCGCCAGGAGGGTCCCGGCGGCGGATCGGGCGGATTGGAGCACAAAGCATCGCCGCCTAGGAGCCAGGCCTTTCTATCAGGATTTTTCATGGGGGGTTGCCACGCGCCAGGCCTGGAGGATGCGGATGTAATTGGCCCGCTCGAAGGCCGATGGATCGGGGCAGTGGCGCAGATTCATGGAGCCGCGAAACTCGTCGACGCTGGAATACCCATGCTCGCTCATCCAGCGGCGCATCCCGTCCAGTATCGTAGTGAGGTAACGCGGGCTGTTCTGAAGGAGCACCGACACGACCTGCACCGCGTGGGCCCCGGCAAACAGCGCCTTCAGGGCGTCCTCATGGCCGTGGACGCCGCCGCTCGCGGCCAGTGAAATATGCACCTGCGGCGATATGATCGCCAACCACCGAAGCCGAAGCAGCAGCTCGGACGTCTCGGACAATCGCAGCTGCGGCAGCACCTCCAATTCATCGAGGTCGAGGTCCGGCTGATAGAACCGGTTGAAGAGCACCACGCCGGCCGCGCCGGCGTGCTCCAGCGCCTTTGCGAAATTCGCCGGGGACGTGTGGAAGGGCGACAGCTTGACGGCGACCGGCACCCGCACGGAGCTGGACACGAGATGCACGATCTCGAGCATGTCCGCCTCGACCTCGCTGGCGCTGATGTTGGCGCGGGAGACGAGCTGGTACATGTTGAGCTCTATCGCGTCGGCACCGGCCGACTCGAAGCGCCGCGCATAGTCGGTCCAGCCGCCCAGCCGGGCGCCGTTGAGGGAGCCGATGACCGGGATGCTGATCGCCCTCTTCAACGCCTCGATCTGGCGGAGGTACTGGTCCGGGGCGAGCTGGTACTCCGAGAAATTCGGGAAATAGGAGGTCGCCTCCGCATTGCTCTCGGCCGGCGACTCGATATGATGAGCCAGGGCGCGGATCTCGGATTCGATCTGTTCTTCGAACAACGATCGCATCACGACGGCGGCGGCCCCGGCTTCCTGCAGCCGGCATGCTGAATCGACGCTGTCGCAGAACGGCGACGCCCCGATGACGAGCGGGTTCTCGAGCTTCAGTCCAAGATATTGCGTGGAAAGGTTCATGGGTGGATTGTGCTCGGGGTTGAGGCCGCAGGCGCGACCGCGGGAGGGGCCCCATCGGCCGGTGACTGGGCTCCGTTGTGCGCGGCCAGGCGCTGGTAAAAGGCATAGCGCTGGCGCACCTGCGCCTGCGCGCGCACGGCCAGTTCGGCCGCCCGCGCGGGTGCGACGAGCTTGAGCATGCTGAAGCGCGTCTCGTTGGCCATGAACCGGTCGAGGTCGCCCTTGGGCGGCGCGGAGTCGAGCTTGAGCCGGTCGCCGGAATCGGCCAGTCGCGGATCGTACCGGAACAGTGGCCAGAAGCCGCTTTCGACCGCGAGCTTCTGCTGCTCCGCTCCCAGTTCCAGTGGGAAGCCGTGCGCGATGCAGTGGGAGTAGGCGATGATCAGCGCGGGTCCCTCGTAGGCGTCCGCCTCGCGGAAGGCCATGACGGTCTGGCTGTCCTTTGCCCCGAAGGCGATCTGGGCGACATAGACGTGGCGATACTGCATGGCCATGAGCGCAAGGTCCTTCTTTGCCGAGCCCTTGCCACCGGCCGCAAACTTCGCGACCGCCCCGATGGGAGTGGACTTTGAGGACTGCCCGCCGGTGTTCGAATACACCTCGGTGTCGAGCACGAGCACCTTGACGTTGGCTCCGCTCGCCAGCACGTGATCCAAGCCACCGTAGCCGATGTCGTAGGCCCAGCCGTCGCCCCCGACGATCCACACGGATTTTTTGACCAGGTCGTCGGCCAGGGCCTCGAGCCGGCGGGCGTCCGCTCCGTCCACCGTGCGCAGGATCTCGCGCAGGGCGGCGACGCGCCCGCGCTGGGTGGCGATGCCGGCCTCTGTGCTCTGGTCGGCGTTGAGGAGCGCATCCTTAAATCCGGTGGTCAGGCGGGTTGCCAGGCGCGCCAGTAGATCTCGCGCGGTGCGCGCGCGCTGCTCCGTCGCCAACTGCAGGCCGAGGCCGAATTCCGCGTTGTCCTCGAAGAGCGAATTGGCCCAGGTGGGCCCCCGGCCCTCGCGGTTCGCGCAGTAGGGCGTCGTAGGCAGGTTTCCCCCGTAGATCGACGAGCAGCCGGTCGCGTTCGCGATCACCAGCCTGTCGCCGAAGAGCTGGGTGAGCAGCTTCAGGTACGGCGTTTCCCCGCAGCCCGAGCAGGCGCCCGAGAACTCCATCAGCGGCGCCATGAATTGCACGCCCTTGACCGTGCTCGTGTCGAGCCGGGTGCGGTCCGGATCGGGCAGGCTCAGGAAGAAATCCCAGTTGGCGCGCTCGGCCGCCAGCCGCGGGGCCTGCGGCGCCATGTCGATCGCCTTGTGCCGCGGGTTCTTACGGTCCTTCGCGGGGCAGACCTGGACGCAGAGCGAGCAGCCGGTGCAGTCCTCCGGGGCCACCTGGAGGACGTAGCGCTGGCCGGGAAACTCGGTCGAACGGAACGCCACTGAGACAAACCCCTCCGGCGCGCCGGCCAGCTCCTCGGGAGCGACGAACTTCGCGCGGATGGTGGCGTGCGGGCAGACGAGAACGCACTTGTTGCACTGGATGCACACGGCCGGATCCCACAGCGGTATTTCCAGAGCGATGTTGCGCTTCTCGAAGCGCGAGGTGCCCGTCGGCCAGCATCCGTCGAACGGTATCGCGCTGACCGGCATAAGGTCGCCTTGGTCCGCAAGGAGCCGGGCCGTGACCCTCTGGACAAACTCTGGCGCCCCGTCATACGACGGCGGGATCGTCGCAGCGGCTTCGGCGTCCGGTGCGGCGGGAATCGGAACCTCGTGCAGGCCCGCCAGCGCGGCGTCGACCGCCGCAAAGTTCATCCGCACGATCTGCTCCCCCTTCTTGCCGTAGGTCTTTGCGATCGCGCTCTTGATCTGCGCCACGGCCTCCTCGGGCGGCAGCACGCCGGAAAGCGCGAAGAAGCAGGTTTGCAGGACGGTGTTGGTGCGCCGGCCCATCCCGGCCGCCTGCGCCACCCCGGTGGCGTCGATGATGAAGAGGCGGAGCTTCCTTTCGATCAGCGTCTCCTGCCATCCCCGCGGCAGCTTGGCCCAGGTCACCTTCGGCGGATAGGGCGAGTTCAGCAGCACGGTCCCGCCGGGCGCGGCATAGGCGAGGACATCCGACCGTCCGACGAAATGGAACTGGCTGCAGGCGACGAATTCCGCCCGGCGGATAAGATAGGGCGCGCGGATGGGCCGCGGCCCGAAGCGCAGGTGGGACACGGTCATCGACCCCGATTTCTTGGAATCGTATACAAAGTATCCCTGTGCGAAATTGTTGGTCTGCTCGCCGATGATCTTGATCGAGTTCTTGTTGGCCCCGACCGTGCCGTCCGCGCCGAGCCCGATGAACACGCAGCGCCGCACGTCAGGCTGCTCCAGGTCGAAGTCGGCGTCGTAGGCGAGGGAGGTGCCCGTCACGTCGTCGTTTATGCCCACCGTGAAATGCGTCCTCCCCGCGGGCTCCGCCAGCCGCTCGAACACCGCCCGCACCATGCCGGGCGTGAACTCCTTGGAGCCGAGCCCATAGCGGCCGCCGTAGACGCGCGGACGGTCGGCTCGGTCCGGCTGGCCCTCGGCCAGCGCTCCGACGATGTTCAGGTAGATCGGCTCGCCCAGCGAGCCGGGCTCCTTGGTGCGGTCCAGCGCGGCGATGGCCCTCGCCGTGGCCGGCAGCGCCGCCAGAAACGACTTCACGCAGAACGGGAGGAAGAGGCGCACCGCGATGACCCCGACCTTCTCGCCGCGGGCGACCAGCCAGTCGACGGTCTCGACTATCGTCTCGACCCCGCTGCCCATCGCGACGACCACGCGCTCGGCCTCGGGATGCCCGTGGTAGTCGAAGATCCTGTAGGAGCGGCCGGTCGCGGAGGCCAGCATGTCCATCGTGGCCTGCACGGTCTCCGGCAGGGCGTCGTAGAACCGGTTGACCGCCTCGCGGCCCTGGAAATAGACGTCGGGATTCTGCGCCGTGCCCCGCAGGCTCGGGCGGTCGGGCGTCATGGCGCGGGAGCGGAAGTCCGCTATGTCCGCCTCGTCAATGACGGTGCGGAGCACCCTGTCGGAAAGCATCGCCAGCTTCGCAACCTCGTGCGACGTGCGGAAGCCGTCGAAGAAGTGGATGAACGGCACGCGCGACCGGAAGCTGGCGGCATGCGCCACCAGGGCAAGGTCGTGGGCCTCCTGCGGGGAGTTGCTGCAGATCAGCGCGCAGCCGGTGGCGCGGCAGGCCATGACGTCCTGGTGGTCGCCAAAGATCGACAGGCCCTGCGCGGCAAGCGCGCGCGCGCTAACGTGCACCGTCAGCGGCAGCAGTTCTCCCGCTATCTTGTAAAGGTTCGGGATCATCAGCAGCAGCCCCTGGGAGGCCGTGAAGGTCGTGGTCAGGGCGCCGCCCAGCAGGCCCCCGTGCACCGCCCCCGCAGCGCCGCCCTCGGACTGCATCTCGACGATCCTGGGCACCTGGCCCCACAGGTTCGGCCGGCCGGCCGCGGCCCACTCGTCGCATGACTCCGCCATGGGCGATGAGGGCGTGATCGGGTAGATGGCGATCAGCTCATTCAGCCGGTACGCGACCAATGCGACTGCCTCGTTGCCATCACATGTTACATATTCAAACGGGGGGTGTGATTCGGCCATGCGAAGCATGATGACACCGGCTGCGGGCCCCCTCTACGCAGTTATTGCCAATTCCAGCACAAAAATTGCGCAGGGCGGGAAAACAGCAGCGCAAGTACCGCACAGAAATCCGCAATCCATGCGTTGCCCGCGCTTGGCCCAGGTGGTAGTTTTAGGGTCTCATGAAGACCGTCCTTGCCCCGATCGACCTCTCCGAGGCGGCGGCCGGAGTTATCTCGCAAGCCGGCGCCCTGGCGGGAGATGTCGCAGGCCGGGTGCTGCTGCTGCACGTAGTGCCGCCGCCGGCGGTCATCAATGAATACGCCCCCGAGGCCGAGCGCCTGGCCGAGGAGGAAAAGAAGAAGGCCGAGACGGGCCTGGAGCATTGGCGGCAGCGCCTGGAGGGCACGGGCGTCGACGCGGAGATCGCCGTGCTGCACGGCGCCCCCGTGGCGACGATCCTCGGGGAGGCGGCGCGGGCGAATGCCGACTACATCGTCATGGGCTCCCACGGGCACGGGGCCCTCTATCATTTCTTCGTCGGCGGGACCGCCGGCGGCGTGATCCAGAAGTCCCCCTGTCCCGTGGTGGTCGTGCCCAGCCAGAAGGCGCAGCCCCACCCGTCCGCTTCCCGTCCAAAACCCACATGAAATCGAGATCCAACGCCCTCCTCACGGCCGCGCTTTTTCTCGGCGCAGTCCCGGCCGCGCACGCCCACCCTGGCCTCGAGCCCGCCACAGGCTTCGCCGCCGGCGTGGCCCATCCGTTCAGCGGCTGGGATCACCTCCTCGCCATGATCGCGGTCGGTTTCTGGGCGGCCCAGCTGCGCGCCCCCCGGCTCCTGCCGGCTGCCTTCCTCACCGCCATGGCGCTCGGGGCGCTGGCCGGCCACTGGGCCGGGCCCGTGCCCGGGTTGGAACAGGGGGTCGCCGCGTCGGTCCTCGTGCTGGGGCTGCTGATCGCCAACCAGGTGCGGGTCCCGGCGGCAGCCGGCGCCGCATGGGTCGGGGCCTTCGCCATCTTTCACGGCGCGGCCCATGGAGCCGAAATGCCGGCCTCGGCCGGAGCCCTGGCCTACGGCTGCGGCTTTGTGGCGGCCACCGCGATCCTGCTGGCGGCCGGCGTCGCCGCGGGAAACCTGTGCGCGCGGCTGCCTGCGCGCGCCTTGAGGACTCCGGGCTGGGTCGTCGCAGCCGCGGGTTTGGCGCTGCTGGCCATGTCGGCCGGATTCAAGCCTTAGCTCGGAGCCTTCACCGCCGTGCACGAAGTGGGCATAATGGAAACCGCGATCGAGGAGGTCATTGCCCAGGCGCGCGAACACGACGCGACCCGGGTCCACCGCATCGTGCTCCGGATCGGAGCGCTCTCAGGTGTCGAGCCGGATGCGCTCCGGCTCGCGTTTGACGCCGTGGCGAAGGGCACGCCGGCGGCGGGCGCCAATCTCGAGCTCGAAGCGGTGCCGGCCCGCGGACGCTGCACCGACTGCGACCTGGAGTTCGACGTCGATTCGGACTTCATCTTCACATGTCCCAAATGCGGCCGGATAGCGGGCGAGCTGGTGCAGGGCCGGGAGCTGGAGCTGGCCCGGATCGAGATGTCCTGACCGCCGCCATGGAAGAATCCCTCCAATCGCCCCCAAGGGCACCCACCCGCACGGTCGAGCTGCAGCTGTCCCTGCTCGAGGGCAACGACCGCCAGGCCGCGCGCAACCGCCGCCGCTTCCGTGAGCTCGGCCTGACCGCGCTCAACCTCGTGTCCTCCCCCGGCGCGGGCAAGACCACGCTGCTTGAGAGGACGCTGACCGAGTTTGGCCGGACCACGCGCTGCGCGGCCGTAGTGGGGGACCTCGCCACGGACCGCGACGCCCAGCGGCTGGGCCGCTCGGGGGCGCCCGTGGCGCAGATCACCACCGGCTCCGCCTGCCACCTCGACGCCGGCATGGTGGCGCGCGCGGTCGAGAAGCTCGACCTCTCGGGCGCGCGGCTGCTCTTCATCGAGAATGTGGGCAACCTGGTCTGCCCCGCCTCCTTTGACCTCGGGGAGAAGCTGCGGGTGGTTCTCCTTTCCGCGGCGGAGGGAGAGGACAAGCCGCTCAAGTATCCCCCGATCTTCAAGTCGGCCCACGTCGTGCTGCTGACGAAGATCGATGTCGCCGCGGTTCTCGGCTTCGACCGGGCGGCCGCGGCCGAGAACGTGAGGCGGATCGCTCCGCAGGCGAAGCTGCTCGAACTGTCCGCGCGCAGCGGCGACGGGATCGAGCAGTGGTACGACCTGCTAGGCACCCTGACCGCGAAGGGGTGATCGCATGGTCGCCCGCCGCCCCTCTCCACCCGCCCCGCCCGCCCCTTCCGACATGGTGCTGCGGGTGCGCGGCGTCGTCCAGGGCGTCGGCTTCCGGCCTTTCGTCCACCGGGTGGCGACGCGGCTGGGCCTGCGCGGCTGGGTGCGCAATGATTCCGAAGGCGTCCTGATTCGCGCCGTGGGCCCCGCGCCCGCCGTCACGGCGCTGGTGCGCGCGCTCAGGGCCGAGGCGCCTCCGGCGGCACGGGTGCAGGACGTGGAGGCGCGCCCCGCCAGGGCGGCCGATCCGGGGCCCGCCGCCTCGTTCACCATCGCGCGGAGCGGGCCGGGCGGGCTGCCCGCTTCCATGGCGCTTCCGCCCGACCTGGCGCTGTGCAGCGACTGCCAGAGCGAGCTGCTCGACCCGAGCGACCGGCGCCACCGGTATCCGTTCATCAACTGCACCCAGTGCGGGCCTCGGTACTCGATCCTTGAGCGACTGCCCTACGACCGGCCGAACACGACCATGCGCGCGTTTCGGATGTGCCCGGCCTGCGCGGCGGAGTATTCGGACCCGCGCAGCCGCCGCTTCCACGCCCAGCCCAACGCCTGCCCCGTCTGCGGGCCGCGCATTGCCCTGCGCAAGGCGTCCGGCGGCGAGCTAGCGGGCGAGGCGGCCCTGAACGAGGCCGCCGGCGTCCTCTCCCGCGGCGGGATCCTGGCGGTCAAGGGAATCGGCGGATACCATCTGATGGTCGATGCCGGCAGCGAAAAGGCGGTAGCCGAACTGCGCCGGCGCAAGCACAGGGACGAAAAGCCGTTTGCCGTGATGTTTCCCAGCCTGGAGGCGGTGCGCCTGTCGGCGGAAACCCCGGCCGGGGCGGAGGAGCTCCTGAGTTCGCCCGCTGCCCCCATCGTGCTTCTCAGGCGGCGGCCGGACGCGGCGCTCGCGCCCGCCCTGGCGCCCCGCAATCCGTGGGTCGGCGCGCTCCTGCCCTACTCCCCCCTGCACGTCCTGCTCCTTGCGGCGTTTGCCAGGCCGGTTGTCGCCACGAGCGCCAACCTCGCAGAGGAGCCGCTGTGCACCGACGAGGACGAGGCGCGCCGGAGGCTGGCAGGCATTGCCGACTCCTTCCTGGACCACGACCGTCCCATCGCCCACCCGGTGGACGATTCGGTCGTGCGGCTGTCCTCGACCGGCCCGATTCTCCTGCGCCGGGCCCGGGGCTACGCGCCCGCCCCGCTGCGGCTGCCCGGCAGGATAGAGGGAAGCTGGCTCTGCGTGGGGGCCCAGATGAAGAGCACGGTCGCGGTCGCGGCCCACGACAGCCTTGTGCTCAGTCCGCACATCGGCGACCTGGACGCGGGCCCGACCCGGGCGGTATTCCAGCGCACGGCGACGATGCTCGGCGAGATCCACGGCTCGGAGTTCACCCGGGTCGTCTGCGACCGCCATCCCGACTACGCGTCGACGCAGTACGCCAGGGCCACCGGCCTGCCGTGCGTGGCGGTGCAGCATCATCTGGCGCACATCCTGGCCTGCCTTCTCGAGCACGGGCGCAAGGCGGACGGGGTTCTCGGCGTCGCCTGGGACGGCACCGGCTACGGGGAGGACGGCACGATCTGGGGCGGGGAATTCCTGCTGTTGCGCAACGGGCAGGCCCGGCGCTTCGCGCACCTGCGCCCTTTCCGCCTGCCCGGGGGCGAAGCCGCTATTCGCGACGGGCGCCGCACCGCGCTCGGGCTCGCGCACGCGGTCGGGGACGCGGGATTCGGGCCTCTCGGCCGCCGCCTGGGGTTCTCCGAAGCCGAGGCCGGCCTTCTCGGAACCATGCTCGCGCGCGGCGTCAACTCGCCGGTGACCACCAGCGCGGGGCGCCTGTTTGACGCAGTCGGAGCCCTCCTCGGCCTCGGCTTTCGCAACCGCTTTGAAGGGCAAATCCCCCTGGCTCTCGAGGCGGCCGCCGCCGGCCACGCCGGGAAAGCCACCGCGCTGCCGTTCCCGCTGCGTCCGGCACCCGGAGGAGCCGGCGAGGCGGCCGAGCTCGACTGGGAGCCGCTCGTCGCCGCGCTCGAGGCGGGCCGACTCGGGGGGTGCGACCCAGCAGAGCTGGCCGCGTCGTTCCACCACGCGCTCGCGCGCGGAATTGCCGCCGCCGCCCGCGCGGCGGGCGCCGGGACCGTGGCTCTGGGCGGGGGCTGCTTTCAAAATGCGCTTCTCCTCGATCTCGCCTCGGCCGCGCTCAAGGCCGAGGGTTTCGAGGTGCTGGCTCCGCGGGAGCTGCCGCCGAACGACGGCGCGATCGCGGCCGGCCAGGCTCTCGGGGCCCTTTGGGGCCTCACAACCGTGCAGCAAAGCTAGCCCGCCGCCATGTGCCTCGCCGTCCCAGGAAAGCTCCTCAGCGTCCAAGGCGAAGATCCGCTGGAGCGCAGCGGGCGCGTCAGCTTCGGCGGAGTGATCAAGGAGGTGAGCCTCGCCTGCGCGCCCGAGGCCCGCCCGGGCGACTTTGTGCTGGTGCACGTCGGCGTCGCCATCGGCGTCATTGACGCCGAGGAGGCCGAGGAGACCTTCCGGTACCTGCGCGCCATGGGCGAGCTCGAGGGGCTCGATCCCGAGCCGGCCCCATCCCAAGGCCCGCCGTGAAATTCGTGGACGAATACCGCGACGCCGCCCTGGTGAAGCGGCTGGCCGGCGCCATCGCCCGCACGGTGACGCGGCCGTGGACCGTCATGGAAATCTGCGGCGGACAGACCCACTCCATCGTCAAGTTCGGCCTGGACGAACTGCTGCCGAGGGGCGTCACCCTGGTGCACGGACCCGGCTGCCCGGTCTGCGTGACCCCTGCCGAGATGATCGACCAGGCGGTCGAGCTGTCGGCCCGGCCAGGCGTGACTCTCTGCTCCTTCGGCGACATGCTCCGCGTGCCGGGATCGACCATCGACCTGCTCACGGCCAGGGCCAAGGGAGGAAACGTGCGCATGGTGTATTCGCCCCTGGATGCCGTCCGGTTCGCGCGGGAGCATCCCGAGCGCGAGGTGGTCTTCTTCGCCGTGGGCTTCGAGACGACCGCGCCGGCCAACGCCATGGCGGTGCTGCGCGCGCAGCGCGAGGGCCTGCGCAATTTCTCGATGGTCGTCTCCCACGTGCTGGTGCCGCCCGCCATGCGCGCGCTCCTCGGGGCGCCGGACAACCTAGTGCAGGGTTTCCTCGCGGCCGGCCACGTCTGCGCGATCATGGGCACGGGCGAGTACGGGCCGATCGCCCGGGAGTTCGGCGCGCCCATCGTCGTGACGGGTTTCGAGCCGGTCGATATCCTCGAGGGCGTGCTCCGCTGCCTTCGCCAGCTGGAGGCGGGCCGGGCCGAGGTCGAAAACGCCTACGCCCGGGTGGTCCGCCCCGAGGGCAACCCGGCGGCCCGCGCGATTGCGGGCGAGGTGTTCGAAGTCGTCGACCGCAACTGGCGCGGGTTGGGCACCATACCGGCAAGCGGCTGGAGCCTCCGGGAGAAATATTTCGCGTACGATGCGCCGCGCAAGTTCGGCCTGGCGGCGCCGGCGGCCGCGCCCGCGGGCGAATGCATCAGCGGCGAGATCCTGCGCGGACTGAAAAGGCCGTTCGAATGCCCGGCGTTTGGCGTGCGCTGCACCCCCGAGCATCCGATCGGCGCTCCGATGGTCTCAAGCGAGGGCGCTTGCGCCGCCTATTTCCGCTATCGCCTCCGGGCGCGCTCCGACTCCGCGGCGTGACGCTCGGTCAGGCCTTCGGCGGAGGCGGAGAAGCCGCATCCGTCTTGCCGCAGCCGGCGAGCATCCAAAGCCAGATGCCCAGCACAGCCGAAACCACGATCGCGGCGATGCTCCACCGCATGCCGAAGTAACGGCCGTGGAGCTGCACCGTCCAGCCGAGCACCAACCGAGCCAAATGCGCCAGGGCCACCAATATGAACAGCGTGCCAGCGACCTTTAGACCCATGATTTGCGACTTCATCCTATCCTCCTCTGTTTGGGGGTTTTCTTTGCGCTAACCCTAACAAATTCTCGGCAACTGCTCGCCGCTGAGGCGGTGCAGGATCCGCTCGGCGCCAATCACGCTGCGCAGCGAGACCTCCCCTGCGGTGGACGCGCGCACCCGGCCGATGACGGCCGGCGGCCCGCCCGGGGCGGTGCGGGCGAGCACCCCGAGGGCCTCGGGAGCGTCGGCTTCCGGCACGAAGCAGACAAAGCGCCCCTCATTGGCGACATATAGCGGCTCCAGCCCGAGAATCTCGCACGCCCCGCGAACCGCCTCGCTCACCGGGACCGCGCTCTCGTCGATTGCGATCACGACCTTCCGGGCCTCGGCCAGCTCGATCAGGGCCGTGGCCAGTCCTCCCCGGGTGAGGTCGCGCAGGCAGTGCACCTCCAGACCGGCCGCGAGGAGCGCCCCGACCGGCGCCGACAGCGGCGCGCAATCGCTCTCGATCGGGCTCTCGAAGGCCAGGCCCTCCCGAACCGCCATGATGGCCATGCCGTGGCGGCCGACATCTCCGCTCAGGATGACGGCGTCGCCTTCCCTGATCTGCGCGGGCCCGATGCTCAGGTCATGCTCGATCAGCCCGACGCCCGCCGTGGTCACGTAGAGCCCGTCGCCCTTGCCGCGCTCGACCACCTTCGTGTCCCCGGCGACGATCGTGACTCCCGCGGCCGCGGCCGCCTCGCTCATGGAAGCCGCCACGCGCCGGAGCGTCTCGATAGGCAGGCCCTCCTCGAGGACGAACCCTGCGCTCAGCCAAAGGGGACGGGCGCCGCACATGGCGAGGTCGTTGACCGTGCCGTTGACCGCGACCCTGCCGATGTCTCCCCCCGGGAAGAAGAGCGGGCTCACGACGTGCGCGTCGGTGGTGAAGGCGAGGCGGGCGCCGTTGGCCTGCAGCACGGCCCCGTCGTGCCGGCATTCCAGCGCCGGATTGGCGAACGCCGGCCGAAAGATGCCGTTGATGAGTTCCTCGGTCAGCCTCCCGCCGCCGCCGTGGCCGATGGTGATTTCGGCCCGTTCGGAGATGGGCACGGGACACTGGGGCACGCCGTTCAAAAGGGGGGTCGCGTCCGGAGCCGGTCCACGACGCCTGACCAGTATTCCGTGGCCTCGCAAAAGTCGAGCCGAAGGCCTCCGGCTGGGGCGGCGGCCTCGTCCGGCGGATCCATGCTCTCCGGGGCCGGCCCTACTCCGCGACGTACTCGGCCGTGGCGGCCTCGCCGGCCTTCTCCTCGTCCTGCAGGTGATGGGCCGCGGGCTTGAGCAGGAGACACAGGGGAATGGCAGCGAGCAGGATCAGCCCGGCAAGGAAAAACCCGTTGTCAAAGCCCAGCACCTGGGCGCGCCGGCTGATCGCCTGGGCCGCCGCAAAGGCAACCTTGTTCTGGGGGTTGGCGACCATGCCAGGCTCATGGCGGACGACCATGTGCATGACCTGGTATCCGAACCGGACGACAAAGCCCTGGGACTCCACGGGAAAGCCCTCGCCGATGCGCACGGCGTGCCGGTGGATGGAGTTGGTTACGAAGGTGTTCAGCAGCGCGATGCCGAGCGAGCCGCCGACGTTCTGGAAGACGTTCAGGAAGCTGCTGGCCATCGGCAGCTCGCCGCGGGGCACCGCGTTGAGCGACGCAGCCATCAACGGCGCCATCATCAGCGCCAGGCCCGCGCCGCGGGCAATCTGCGGCAACACAAGCATGGACCACTCCGAGAGCGGATCAAGAAGGCCGAACAGGAGCAGAGAGCTCCCCACCAGGATGCAGCCCAGGGTCGTCAGCGCCGCCGGGGGGTAACGATCCGCCAGCCAGCCGGCCAGCGGCATGGTGAGGCCGACCGTCACGGCGTTCGGCAGCATCCAGAGGCCGGCCTCCACGGGCGTATAGCCCATCTGGTTCTGCAGAAAGATCGGGAAGAGGAAGACGCTGCCGAACAGCCCGATCGCGCGGAAGACGGCCAGCACGATGCTCAGCATGTAATTCCGGATGGCGAAGAGGCGCAGGTCGAGCAGCGGGTGCTCCACCGCCAGCTCCACGGCGATGAACATCACCAGGCCCACGACCGTGATGGCCTCGCACAGGCGGATGTAGTCGGACTCCCAGCCCTTGACCTGCCCGTTGGAAAGGGCGGTGAGCCCGGCGATGAGCGCCATCGAAAGGAAGCCGAACCCAAAAAAGTCAAAGGCCTGCCGGGCGCCGCGGGCGCGCAGAGGGCCCATGACGATCATGCCGGCCACCAGGGTCAGGGCCCCCACCGGCAGGTTGACCGAGAAGATGGTCCGCCAGCTGTAGGCATCGGTCAGGTAGCCCCCCAGGGTCGGACCTATCGCCGGCCCGGCCATGATGCCCATTCCCCAGATCCCCAGCGCCTTGCCCCGCTCGTGCGGCTCGAACAGCTCGGCAACGATGGCCATGCCGATGGGCTGGATGGCGCCGCCGCCAACCGCCTGGAGGATGCGGCCCGCGATCAGCGACTCATAGCTCCACGCCATGGCGCACGCCGCGCTGGCCAGGGTGAAGAGCAGCAGGCTGCCCAGGTAAAGGGCCTTGTAGCTTATCCGCTTCGTGAGCCAGCCGACGAGGGGCATCACGACCGCCGAGGTCAGCATGAAGCCCGTCGCGACCCACTCGATCTGCTCCCGGTCGACCCCGAAGGTGCTCATCATGTGCGGCAGGGCGACATTGACGATGCTGGAGTCAAGCACCGCCATGAACGTGCCGAGCATGATGATGCCAAGCACGCCCCACCGGTTGGCCCGGAGGTCGCGGTCGCTAGTCATGCCCCGTCCCGCGCCCCGCCGACGTGCCGGAATGGATCCGCACCTCCACGGACAGGCCCGGCCCGATCGCCAGCTCGGGCGGCGCCGTCACGGCGATGCGCAGCGGCACGCGCTGGGTCACCTTGATGAAGGTGCCGGAGACGCCCTCGGCGGGAATGAGGCTGAATTGCGCGTTGGCCGCGCGCAGTATCTCCGTCACCCGGCCGCGCAGGCGCAGCGCCGGGAACGCGTCGACCGAGATGTCGGCGGCGTCGCCGATCGCGACGTCGTGGAGGTACTTCTCCTCGATGTTGGCATCCACGCGAAGGGTCGCCGGGTCGAACATGCTGACCACCGGCTGCGCGGCCAGGGGCATGGCGCCGGGATCGAGCCAGCGGCGCACGACCCAGCCGTCAAAAGGCGCCTTGACCGTGCACCGCGCACTGTCGCTCCGGGCGTTTTCCAGGGCGGCCTCGGCCTCCTTCACCCTGCTCCGGGCCAGTTCCACGGCCGCCTTGGCCACGGCGACGTCCTCCCTGCGGGGCCCCTGCTGCAGGAGGATCAGGTTCTGCGAGGCGTTCTCCCGGCTCTGCCCGGCGGATTCGTAGGATGTGCGGGCCTTGTCGAGGTCGTCCTGGGACACCGCGTTGTCCTTGAAGAGCGCCTGGGCCCGGTCAAAATCCAGCCGCGCCATCGCCTCCTCGTTCTGGAGGCGCCTGGCGGTCGCCTCGCCGGCCTTGATCTCCTCCGGCCGGTTGCCGTTCACCGCCCTCTCGTACAGCGCGTTGCTCGAGGCCAGGCCGGCCCGGGCGGAGACAAGCAATGCCTCGGCATGGTCCAGGGCCGCCTGGGCTATCGCCGGGTCCAGCCGGAATATGATCGTGTCCTTGCGGATGAACTGGCCCTCGTGCACGGCAACGTCGATCACCCGGCCGTTGATCTCCGGGGCAACGTCGACCAGATGGCCGCCAAAGCGGGCATCATCCGTGTAAACGATCCCCCACATGAAGATCAGCCAGTAGGCGACCACGCCCGCCGAGACGGCCGCCAGGATGTAGATCCCGTACAGGATCGTCTTTCGGCGGCGGCCGCCGTTGGCCGCGGGCGCGGGGTTTTCCTGGTTCTGCGCCTGTTTCCTGGCGGCGCCGTATTCCAAAGGTGACGGTCCGTTAGTGATGCTCATGATTCGCTGGAGTTGTTCATGCCTGGGCCGGCGCGGGCAGTCTCGCCCCGTTGATGAAAAGGTCCGCCACGGCCGCGAGGCTGCGCTGCGTCTCCGGATGGCCCTCCAGTTCCCACGACCGTGTCCGCAGCATGCCCAGCAGAAACTCCGCGAGCACATCCGCCGGCATATCCGTGCGGATCTCACCCGACGCCATGCCCCGGGCGACGATTGCCGCCACGGCTTCGGTCATGGGCTTGCGGCGCTCCCGCCAGCGTTGCCGCATGCCGGCCCCGCCGCCTTCCATGTCCCGCTCGCCCTCCGACAGGATGATGCGGAAGAGCGGGCGCCGGGCCTGGAAAAAGCCGCTGATGCTCTCGCAGGTCCGCAGCAGCGCCTCGCGGAAGGCCACGCCCTGGGCGGCATTCTGGCCGAGCAGCAGGCACATCTCCTCGAAACCCGCCACGGCCGCCTGGAAAATCAGGTCCTCCTTGTCCGAAAAATAAAGATAGATCGTCCCCTTGCCCACGTCCGCCTCCCGGGCGATATCGTCCAGGGTTATCTCGTGGAAGCGGTGCGTCCGGAAGAGCTGCTCCGCTGCCTGCATGATGCGCTGTTTCTTGTCCGGGTTCATGAACTTGCGGATGACTGACCAGTCAGTCATAAGTTTTTACAAAGTCAATTCCCCGGAGCAGATCGCTATGGAAGTGGCGCCATCCCGATCGCTTGCATCGGCCGAGGCCGCCGCCGAGCAGGCCTGCATTCCCCTCCCGGCGGCGTCATTGCCAGGCGCAGCGGCGCACCTGGCGCGGCGGCATGCCCTGGCTGCGCCTCACCAGCCGGGAGAAGTGAAACGGATTCTTGCACCCGCAGCGCGCGCTGATCTCCGTCACCGTGAGCCCCGTGTCGCGCAGCATCGCGACGCCGCGTTCAACCCGGGTCAGCCAGAGGTAGCGGGCGGGACTCGTGCCGAGGTACCGCCGGAACCGCTGGTTAAGGCCGCTTTCCGAGCATCGCGCCGCCTGCCGGGCGCTGGCCAGGCAGTCCTCCTCTCCGAAGTGCTCCTCGATGCAGGCCATCGCGCGGCTCAGCCCTTCGTCCTGATGCGCGCGATGCGGCCAGAGCGCCGCCTGGTGCAGGAACTCCGCGAACAGAGCCAGGCCGATGTGCTCCACCACCCGCCCGGCGGCCACGCTGCTCACGCGGCGGCATCCCTGCGCGGCCGCAAACAGGCGGTGCATCAGCTCCGAGCACGGCACCATCCGGGGCGCACGCGCCAGCCGCCACCTGAGCTCGGCCGGCATGAACCGGGGCCGGATCGAGCACCAGACATGCTCGGTCTCCTGGTCAGGGGAGAATACGAAATCCTCCCGGTGGCCCGGCAGGAACAGGACCGCCTGCTCCGCCGGCAGCGCCAGCGTCTCGCCGTCCACGGTCACGTGCGCCCCGCCCGCCTGCAGCACCACGAGCTGATAGTCGCGCTGGCGCCGCGGCCCGCAATAGCCGCCCGGGATATATTTGACGCGCCCAAAGTCGACCTGCGTGGTCTGCACCAGGCGGTTGGCCCACGCGATCTCCATGCCGTGGTAGTTGCGCATGGCCACCGGCTTGACCGGCGGGGACCAGTCCTGTCAAACCCGACTTGTCGTCAGGGATATGTTTTTCGTCCGCATGGGCATGGCCACAGACCCCCGAATTTGCTAAAAAAGGGGTATGACCGGACGGCAACGTCTCGCGGCCTCGCTTGCCCATCAAAGCTCCGACCGGGTCGCCGTCGACTTCGGCGCCTCCTTTGTCACCGGCATCCACGTGTCGGCCGTGGCCCGCCTCCGCCTCCGCCTACTCGCCGACGACGGCTATCGGGTGAAGGTCATAGAGCCCTACCAGATGCTCGGCGAGGTTGACGACCTCCTGCTCGCAGCCCTGCCGATCGACGTTGTCGGGGTGCCGGGGCGCAAGTCGATGTTCGGCACGGAGTCGCGCGACTGGAAGCCGTTCACCCTGTTCGACGGCACCGAGTGCATGGTGCCCGGGCAGTTCAACGTCACCCGAGCCCCCGAGGGCGGCTGGCATATCTACCCCGAGGGTGACCTGACCGTCTTGCCGAGCGGCCACATGCCCGAGGGCGGCTACTTTTTCGACTCGATCATCCGCCAGCCGCCGATCGACGACGACCGGCTCGACCCCGCGGACAACCTGGAGGAGTTTGCCCCCCTTACCGAGGACGACCTCGCCTATTACCGCGCGCAGAAACGCTGGCTCGAGGAACGCGGCGACCTCGGCGCCTTCCTCGTGGTGCCGGGCGCCGCATTCGGCGACATCGCGCTCGTTCCCGCGCCATTCCTGAAGGACCCCAAGGGCATCCGCGACATCGAGGAGTGGTACGTCTCCACCGTCGCGCGGCGGGATTACGTCCTGGAGGTCTTCGATCGGCAGTGCGCCATCGCCGAGCGGAACATCCGGACTCTCATCGACATCTTCGGCGACACGGTGCAGGTCGCCATGCTCACCGGCACGGATTTCGGCACCCAGCGCGGGCCGTTCATCTCGCGAGAGGCGTACCGCACGCTATTCCAGCCCTTCCACCGCCGGCTCAACGCGCTGATCCACCGCCACTCGTCCTGGAAGACGTTCATCCACTCGTGCGGCGGAGTCTATCCCCTGATCCCGGATTTCATCGCCTCCGGATTCGACGTCCTCAACCCCGTGCAGTGCTCCGCCGCCGAGATGGATCCGGTCCGCCTGAAGAGGGAGTTCGGCCGCGACATCGTGTTCTGGGGCGGCGGCGTCGACACCCAGCACACGCTGCCCTTTGGCACGCCCGACGATGTCTACCGGCAGTGCCGAGAGCGAATCGACATCTTCGGTCCCGGCGGCGGATTCGTCTTCAACGCGATCCACAACATCCAGGGGCCAACCTCCGTCGAGAACATGCTGGCAATCTTCCGGGCCATCCGCGACGGCGCCCGCCCCTGAATCCCGCCTGCCGTGCCCGAGCCCCGCACACTCCCCCGGCCGGTCGCCGTGAACCTGCGTTACCTGGTGCCCATCTGCCTGGTTGCGACATTCGGGGGCCTGCTCTTCGGCTACGACACCGGAGTCATCTCGGGAGCGATCGAGCCGTTGACCGCGCGCTTCGGCCTTAGCGACTTCATGAAAGGCTGGACGTCGGGCTGTGTGCTCATCGGGTGCGCGGCGGGCGTGCTGCTCGTGGGGCCCCTTTCCGACCGCTTCGGGCGCAAGCCCGCCCTGTTCCTGGCGGCGATCATGTTCTTCGCCTCGGCCATCGGCACTGCGCTGCCGCGCGAGATCCTGGTCTTCATCGTGTTCCGCTTCCTCGGCGGCGTCGGCATCGGCTTCGCCTCGATCTCCACGCCGATGTACATCGCCGAGATCACCCCGGCGCAGATCCGCGGGCGGATGGTCGCGGTCAACCAGATCGCCATCGTCGGGGGGATCGCGGCGACCTCGTTCGTCAATTACTTCATCGCCCGGGGCGGCGACCAGGCGTGGCTGATCTCGACCGGCTGGCGCTGGATGTTCGCCACGGGAATCGTGCCCTCGGTGCTGTTCGGCCTGCTGCTTTTGCCCATACCCGAAAGCCCGCGCTGGCTGATCGAAATGGGGCTCGAGGAGCGGGCGAAGGCCATCCTCGGAAAGGTGGGCGGCTCTCAATTCGCCGACGCCGAGTTCGCCAGCATCAAGGACACGATTTCCCGGGAACAAGGGACGTGGGGGGCGCTATTTTCCCGCCAGCTGCGCCGGCCGCTGCTCCTGGGCATCGCGCTGGCCGTCCTCCAGCAGGTCACCGGCATCAATGTCTTCATGTATTTTGGCGCGACCATATTCAGGACCATGAGCGCCTCCACAGGAGTGGACGCCGGCCTGCTGCAGCAGGTCATCATCAACGGAGCGGGCGTCCTCTTCACGCTGGTCGCGATCGCCACCGTGGACCGTTGGGGCCGCCGGCCGCTCATGCTCCTTGGCACGGCCGGAATGGGCGCCAGCCTCCTTGCCATGGGCGCGATGGGGCAGCACATGGCCGATCCGGGCGCGACAAGCGGGTGGATGCTGCTCTTCATCGTGCTCTACATCGCCGCCTTCGGGCTCTCGGTCGGTCCCGTCACCTGGGTGATCCTCTCGGAGATCTTTCCCACGGCGGTGCGCGGCCGGGCGCTCGGGCTGGCCACCTTCTTCCTGTGGACGGCCGACTACGCGGTGACGCAGACCTTCCCGATCATGAACACGAAGGGCCTGTGGTTCGTGCGGCAGTTCAACCACGCGTTCCCGTTCTACGTCTACGCGGCGTTCTGCGCCGTTCTTTTGCTTGTGGTGTGGCGGTTCGTTCCGGAAACCAAGGGACGCACGCTCGAGCAGATCGAGGAGGGCTGGAGCCAATGATCGGCCCCCAGACGCCGAGTCCGCCCGCCGGCCCGCCGCCCGCCTCGGCCCTGATCGCCTGCCGCGTTCTCGAGGCGGAGATTGCGGCGCTCGCCCAGGGTGCCACCCACATCGTGCGGCGGGAATTCTTCGACATCGGCCTGCACGACCAGCCCTCCAGGCTGCGCTCGCTGCTCGCTGGCGCGATCGGGCGGGCCGAAGACGACCCGGCGGTGCAGCAGGTGGTTCTCGGGTACGGCCTCTGCGGCCTGGCGCTCACGGATCTCGCTCCGCGCCGCTGCCCGCTGGTCGTCCCCAGGGCGCACGACTGCATCACCCTGTATCTCGGAAGCAAGGAGCGCTACGCAGCGCAGATGCGCGACGAACCGGGGACCTATTGGTATTCGCCGGGATGGAACAGGGCCCAGCGCGTGCCGGGCCCCGAGAGGGAAGCGAAGCTGCGGGCGGAGTATGCCGCGAAATTCGGGGCCGAGGAGGCCGAGGCGCTGCTGGAGTTGGAGCGCGAGGCCTTTGCGCAGCACACGACCGCCGGCTACACTGACCTCGGGTTGCCCGGCGACGATAAGGACCGGCGCTACGCCGAGAGATGCGCGGGGGCGCTCGGCTGGCGCTTTCAGCGCCATGCGGGCGATGCCACGCTCCTGCGCGACTTGCTGCGCGGGCCGTGGGACAGCGAGCGGTTCTTGGTCGTGCGGCCCGGCGAGCGGATCGCTCATGCCGCCGATGCCAGCATTGTCAAGGCGGTGCCCGCGCGCGCCGCCGCGCCCCCGCCCGCCCCATGAGCGACGGCCACGAAACCTCCGTCCTCCCCAAGCGCGCGGCGAAGCTGGACTACAGCCTCGTCGGGGTGAACGCCGCGCTCGCAGTCGAGAAGGGCCTCGCCGAGGCCGACTGGTACCAATGCCCCGTCCCGCGCGCAACCATGCGCAGGCTCCTGGAGCGCCGCGACGCCCCGGCCATCGCCGACACCCTTGTCTGGTTTGCCCTGATCCTCGGATCCGGCTACGCGGGGTACGCCCTTTGGGGGACATGGTGGGCGGTCATCCCGTTCGGGATCTACGCCGTCCTTTACGCCTCCACCTCCGACTCGCGCTGGCACGAGGCCGGGCACGGCACGGCCTTCAGGACCGACTGGATGAACAGCGCGCTTTATGAGATCGCCTCGTTCATGGTCATGCGGGAGTCGACGGTGTGGCGCTGGAGCCACACCCGCCACCACAGCGACACCATCATCGTCGGCCGCGACCCCGAGATCGCGGTTCCCCGTCCGCCGGACCTGAAGAGGATGATCCTGGGCTTCTTCGGCGTGCCCGTGTATCCAAAGTATTTCAGCAGGATCCTGATGCATTCCCTCGGCCGGATGGGCGCCGATGAGAAGACGTTCATTCCCGAGAGCGAATTCCAGAAGATCTACCGCAAGGCCCGCTTCTACGTCCTCCTATACGCCTCCGTGATCGGCCTGGCGGTCTACACGCGCAGCATCCTGCCTCTCCTCTACGTGGGCCTCTCCAACCTGTACGGCTCATGGCTGCAGGCCATCTATGGGCTCACGCAGCACGCCGGCCTGGCTGAAAACGTCCTCGATCACCGTCTCAACTGCCGGACGGTGCGCATGAACTTCGTCAACCGGTACCTGTATTGGAACATGAACTACCACACCGAGCACCACATGTTCCCGCTGGTCCCGTATCACGCGCTGCCCCGCCTGCACGAGGTCGTGAAGGACGACATGCCGCCGGCCTACCCGAGCCTGCTCGCCGCCTGGCGCGAGATCGTCCCCGCCGTTCTCAAGCAGGCCAGGGACCCCACCTACTGCGTACGGCGCCGGATTCCCGCGCCCACGGCCGGAAGGGCCGACCCTGGCACCACGATTGGCGGCTCGACGGCCGATGCCGAGGGCTGGGTCCAGGTCTGCGCCGCCGCCGACCTTGGCCCGGAGGATGTCATCCGCTTTGACCACGACAGGAGGGCCTACGCCCTTTGCCGAGGCGCTGAGGGCAGGCTCTACGCAACCGACGGCATGTGTACCCACGGCAATACCCCGCTCTCCGACGGCCTCGTCAAGGGAGAGATCATCGAGTGCCCGAAGCACAACGGCCGCTTCAATCTCGCCGACGGCTCTCCGGCGCGCCCGCCCGTCTGCCGCGCGCTCGCCACCTACCCCATCGAGGAGCGCGGCGGCCGCCTCTACCTGAACGTGACGAGACCCGGCGGGGCCGGGGCGCGACCGCAGCGGACCTATCGCCTCCGGGTGGTCAGCAACCGCAATGTCGCCACCTTCATCAAGGAACTCGTGCTCGAGCTCGTCGACCCGGCCGAGAGGATCGCCTTCGCCCCGGGTGACTACCTGCAGTTCGAAATACCCTCCTACGGCCTCATCCGTTTTCGCGAGTTCGACATCCCCGAGCCCTACGCGGCCGTCTGGAGGGCGCAGCACGTCTTCGACCTCGTCGCCCGCAACCCGGAATCGGGCCGCCGCAACAATTATTCCCTCGCAAGCAACCTCCAGTTTGAGCACGTCCTGCGTTTCAATGTGCGCATCGCGACCCCGCCCCCGGGACAGGACTGCCCGCCCGGCGCCGGCTCCGCCTACATGTTCAACCTGAAGGCCGGCGACGCCGTCGCCGCCATCGGGCCCTTCGGCGACTTCCACATCAAGCCGACAGGGAAGGAAATGGTCTACATCGGAGGCGGCGCCGGCATGGCCCCGCTGCGCGCGCACCTGTCGCACCTCTTCGAGACAGAGCGGACCGCCCGCAGGGTCAGCTTCTGGTACGGGGCGCGCTCGCGCCAAGAGCTGTTCTACGAGTCGTACTTCCAGTATCTCGAGAAGACCCATCGCAACTTCAGCTTCCACCTCGCACTCTCCTCCCCGGTTCCCGAAGACGATTGGCGCGGCCACCTCGGCTTCATCCACGAGGTTGTCCGAGAGCGCCACCTGGCCGGCCACGCGAATCCGCAGGCCGTTGAATACTACCTCTGCGGGCCCCCGATGATGGTCAGGGCCTGCAACAAGATGCTCGCCGAGATCGGCGTCCCCGCCGGCCAGCTCGCCTACGATGAGTTCTGAGCCGGCCCCAATCGAATCCCCCGGAATGCGAAGCTCCGTCCGCCGGGCCGAGGGCGGGGCTTCCAAGCGGGATCAGCCGTGACCGCAACCCGCATTCACGTCCACACGCCCGACGGGCGCCACGACCTCGCCGTCGCGGGCGCCGAGGCGGCGCTACAGCTCTCCAGGCTGCTGGCCAGCCGGGGCTTCCCGCTGAACACGCGCTGCGGCGAACGCGGGCTCTGCGGAGGCTGCGAGGCCGAGCTCCGTGCGGGTTCGCTGCTCCGAATCGCCGACGGAGCCCGCGTCCCCGCCGGCGCCACGGCCCGCGTCAGGTCATGCCAGATGCGCCTGGGCGCGGAGGATGTCGAGCTGGCGCTTCCGGCGCGCTCGCTGATGTCCCACGAACCTTCGGTGGTGGCGGAGTTCCGCCTCAACATCCCCTGGGCGTGCGATCCCATCGTCCCGGGTGCTCGCTACGGCGCGGCCGTGGACGTCGGCACGACCACCGTGGCCCTGCTGCTGTGCGACCTCGCGACCGGCAGGGTGCTCGCGGCGGCCTCGGCGTTCAACGCCCAGATCCGCTTCGGGGAAGACGTGCTCACGCGGATCGGGCAGTGCGGCGCCGACCCGGGGGCGCTCGGGCAGCTGCAGCGCGCCGTGGCGGCCGAGACGATCACCCCGCTTCTGCAGGACGCGTGCCGCCGAGCGGGCGTGGCGCCCGGCGCCGTGGGCGCAATGAGCGTCGCCGGAAACACCACCATGCTGCACCTGCTGGCGGGCGTGGACCCGACACCCATGGGCGTCCATCCGTTCCAGCCGGCTTTCCTGGACCACCGGACCTATTCGCCGGGCGACCTCGGCCTGAAGTTTGGCGACGGCGCCGCGCAGGTGCACCTGCTGCCAGGGCCCGCCGCCTACGTGGGGGCCGACCTTGCCGCCGGCATCGTCGCCACGGGCCTGCTCTATGACGACGGACCGGCGCTGCTCATCGATGTGGGCACCAACGGCGAGATCATCGCGAAGGTCGGCGACCGGCTGGTCGGCTGCGCCACCGCCGCGGGGCCCGCCTTCGAGGGCGCCGGCCTCACGTGCGGCACCCGCGCGGTCGACGGCGCGATCGAGCGCGTGCGCCTGCGGACCGAACCCTTTGCGGCGGAGCTCGGCATCATCGGCGCGAGCGACCGGCCGCTCGGCATCTGCGGCTCGGCCTACGTGGACTTTCTCTGGGAGGGACGGCGCAAGGGAATCCTGCAGTCCAACGGCCGGCTCGACCGCGCGTTCTGCTCACGCGCCGGCGACGCCGTGCAGGCCGACGCACACGGGCTCAAGCTGCGGCTGCATGCCCACGGCGCCTCGGGGCCGATATGGATCTCCGAACTGGACGTCGCCCGGCTCCTGCAGGCCAAGGCCGCCATTGCAGCCGGCACCGAGACGCTGCTGCACCTGCTCGGCACCGAGCCGCGCAACGTGAAGCGTCTCTATTTGGCCGGCGGCTTCGGCTTTTTCCTGTCGCTGGAGCACGCCATCGGCTGCGGCCTGCTCCCGGGCTTTGCACCGCGCCAGATCCATGTGGTCGGCAACACTTCGCTCGGGGGAGCCTACCTCGCCCTGAACGACCGCAGCCTGCTCGAGGAGATGTCGACCGCGTGCCGAACCATGGAGGCGATCGAACTCAACCTTCAGCCCGGATTCGAGGACGCCTACATCGACCACCTGGTCCTGCCCTGACCGATGACCGCCCCACCCACAGGACTCCCAAACCACGGCGCCGCCGTCCTAGCCTACCGCCCCGGCTTCTGCTAGGCTGCAGCCCTTCACCCAACGCCTCCAATACCATGACCACGCTCGAACTGCTTTCCGAAGCCGTCGCTGCCGGCAAGAGCAAGGACGCCAGGGCCCTCACGCAACGGGCCCTCGATGAGGGGACCACGCCCGCCGTGCTTGTCGACAAGGCCCTGGTGCCCGCGATGGCCGCGGTGGGCGAGAGGTTCAAGAACAACGAGATCTTCGTCCCCGAGATGCTGGTCGCGGCCCGCGCGATGAAGGAGGCGATGAACCTGCTGGAACCGCGACTGCTCGCCGCAGGCATCACGCCCAAGTACACGGCCGTGATCGGCACGGTCCAGGGAGACCTGCACGACATCGGCAAGAACCTGGTGGTTGTCATGTGGAAGGCGGCCGGATTCCGCGTCGTCGACCTCGGCGCAAACGTGCCCGCAGCCAGGTTCGTTACCGCGATCAACGAGCAGCATCCGCAGGTGGTCGGCCTATCCGCCCTGCTGACGACGACAATTCCGGCCATGGTCGAGACGGTGCGGGCTATCCGCGCGGGATGCCTGCCGGTAAAGATCATGGTGGGCGGCGCTCCGATCAGCCAGCAGTTCGCCGACGAGATCGGTGCAGACGGATTTGCCCCCGATGCGGCTTCGGCTGCCGACAAGGCCCGAGCGATCGTGGGATTCGCCTGACCCCGTGGCATGGCGGGAGACGCCAACGCAAGATCCCCAATCCTCTCGACCATGAAGTACCAGAACCTTGCGATCACCAACGCGGACGACCTGCTTTTCGGCACCGCGCCGAAGCCGCTCTTGACCCGCCAGGGGCTTCGCCTGGGAGGGGGGCTGGTCTACCCCGAGCTCAATTTCACACTGCCCGCGATGGAGGTCACGGCTGCGACCATGCCTGCCGTCGCCCGCCATTACCAAGGGATCATCAAGGACGCGTTGCGGCGCGCGGCCGAGCTCGAGGCACCCGGGGTCGTTATTGAGTTCGAGACATTGCCGCCGATGACCGCCACGCCGGCGTTCGGCCTCGAGATTGTGCAGATTCTCCTCGCCGGCATGGAGGAGGCGCGCAGCCACTACGGACTTCCAACGGCGCTGCGAATGACGCCCAACGACAACCGGGAGTTCGCCCGCCCGCCTGTCATGCGCTCGGGCGAGCACTGGGAGCGGATGCTGGAGCTGTTTGAAGGCTCGGCGCGCGCCGGCGCCGAGTTGCTGAGCATCGAGTCGGTGGGCGGCAAAGAGCTGCACGACGAGGCGCTGATGAACTGCGACCTTGGGCAGGTGATTTTCTCGCTGTGCGTGCTCGGCGTGCGCGACATGGAGTTTCTGTGGAAGCAGCTCGGCGCAATCGCGCGGCGCCACGGGGCCATCTGCGCGGGCGACACCGCCTGCGGCTTCGGCAACACAGCGATGGTGCTTGCCGAGCAGAAGGTGATCCCACGGGTCTTTGCCGCCGTTGTGCGCGCCGTAACGACAGTGCGCACGCTCGTCGCCTATGAACACGGCGCCGTCGGCCCGGGCAAGGACTGCGCATACGAGAATCCATACCTCAAGGCGATCACCGGTTACCCGATGGCCATGGAAGGCAAGACATCCGCCTGCGCGCACTTCAGCCCGCTTGGCAATATCGCCGCGGCCTATGCGGACACGTGGTCCAACGAGTCGGTGCAGAATGTCCGCCTCCTTGCCGGCATGGCCCCGACCTGCTACATGGAGCAGCTGATCTACGACTGCCGTTTGATGAACCGGGCCCTGGCCGAGGGAAAGGCCGCGGCCCTCACCCTGCGGCGCTGGCTGGTCGACTCCGATGCGGGTCTCGATCCGCAGGCCTGGGTGCTGGCACCGGAAGCCGTGCTTGCGATCGCCCGCTCGGTCGTAGCCGCGCCGGATTATTACCAGGCGGGCGTCGCCGCGGCACGCTGCGCCCTCGATCTGCTGCGCACCGGCCACGCCGCGGGTTCGCTCAAGATCGCCCCGCGCGAGCTCGGGTTCCTCGACTCGATGGCGGCACAGCTCGATGAATTGCCGCCCGACGAGGCTGAATTCATCTCCCGGCAGATGTCGCATGCCGATCCGGCCAAATACCTCCCCGCGGAGTACGGACTCCAGGCGGCCTGAGGGAATGAACCAATGCATGCCGAGCCTTCACCCTCGTGGCGCGAGACCCCGTCCCGTGCACCCGGCCGCACTGCGCGCGTGCCACCGGACCCCCTTGGGGCCGCCAAGACGCCGCGGCTGCAGTTGAGAATCCCTCCCGCCGGGGGCAAAGCTCGCCGGGCTATCCATGCCATCGCCGTTTCTTCGTTTCCCCATGACCCCGCGTGAACGCTATATGGCCGTGCTGCACGGCGTCAGGCCCGACGTGCTGCCCCGCCTGCCGATCCTGATGCAGTTCGCCGCCGAGCACATCGGCTCATGCTACGGAGCCTTCGCCTCCGACTACCGCGTGCTGACCGAGGCCAACCTGCGCTGCGCCGAGGAATTCGGGATCGACCAGCTCAACACGATGTCCGACCCCTACCGGGAGACGGCGGGATTCGGCGCGCCGATCGAGTTTCCCCGCGACGGCGTGCCCATCTGCCTCAAGCCGCCGCTTGAGGACGACCTGGACCTAGCGAATCTTCCGCGGCCCGATCCCCTGCAGGCGCCGCGCATGCGCGACCGCATCGAGGCCGTGCGCGCCTACAAGGCGCAGGCCGGCGACCGGTTCTCGATCATGGGCTGGGTGGAGGGGCCCGCGGCCGAGGCAGCCGACCTGCGGGGGGTGTCGAACTTCTTTGTGGATCTTCTCGATGACCCGGCCTACGCGAGCGCGCTGATGGCGCGCTGCGTTGAAACGGCGATCGACTTCGCCCGGCCGCAGGTGGCCGCCGGCGCCGACACGATCGGCATCGGCGATGCGGTGGCCAGCCAGGTTTCGCCAAAGGTCTACGAATCCCTCATCCTTCCGCACGAGCATCGCCTCGTGGCGGCGCTGCACGGGATGAATGTGTACGTCCGGCTTCACATCTGCGGCAACATCAGGCATCTCCTGCCGGGCATCTCGACGCTGGGCCTCGATATCGTCGACATCGACCATATGGTGAGCCTCGCCGAGGCCCGCCGTGCGCTCGGCCCCAAGGTCGTGCTGGCAGGCAACGTCGATCCCGTCGCATGCGTGATGCGCGGAACGCCCGAAGGCGTCGCCGCCGCCATCCGCGGCTGTTATGCCGAAGCCGGCGACCCCTTCATGATCAACGCGGGCTGCGAGATTCCCGCTTCGACGCCGCCGCCGAACCTGGGCGCGCTTTGCCGGCCCATCGCGCCCGCCTGAGCGCGACCACCGCCCGGACAGTACACCTATGACGAAAATAAACTCCAAGGACTTCCGCTTCACGGGCCGCAAGAAGATTCGGCTGAGGAAATGGGCAACCGACGTGGGTCCCCTCTACAAATCGGAGAAGCAGTACAAGGAGCTTCTCGCCGCGGATGTTGGGGAGCTGAGCGCTCTCCAGCGCCTCCTCGACGCGTCCAAGGCCTGTTCGGTGCTCCTCATTTTTCAGGCGATGGACGCCGCCGGGAAGGACGGCGCGATCAGCCACGTGCTGTCCGGCGTCAACCCGCAGGGCTGCGAGGTCCACAGCTTCAAGCCCCCGAGCGCGGAGGAGCTGGATCATGATTTCCTCTGGCGCACGACATACCGCCTGCCGGCGCGCGGGCGGATCGGCATCTTCAACCGCTCCTACTACGAGGAGGTGCTGGTCGTCCGCGTGCATCCCGAGATCCTGCGAAGCGAGGGGATTCCGGACGAGGTCGCCGGCGCGAAGGCATTCTGGAGGGGACGCTACCGATCCATCGTGGATCTGGAGAAGCATCTCCACCGCAACGGCACCCTGGTCATCAAGTTCTTCCTTCACCTGTCGAAGGAGGAGCAGCGAAAGCGCCTCCTTGAGCGCATCGATGAGCCGGACAAGAACTGGAAGTTCAGCCAGGCCGACGCCGCCGAGCGCAAGTACTGGAGCCAGTACATGAGGGCCTACGAGGACTGCCTGAGCGCCACCGGCACGAAGACCGCGCCGTGGTACGTGGTCCCGGCCGATGACAAGTGCAACGCGCGCCTCATCATCTCGCGCGTCGTGATCGACGCGCTGCAGGACCTCAAAATGGGCTATCCCAAGATGACCCGTTCGCGGAAAGGCGAACTCCGGAAGATTCGCAGGCAGCTGGCAAGATAGAGCCGGGATGGGAGCCCCTGACGTGGCGCGAGAGACCCCGCTTCCCCCCGATGCCGGCCGCCCACAGGTGCCAAGGCAGCAATCCGTGCATGAGCCCCGATGACAAGGGCCGGGAGGCCCCAATGCGCTCCGTCCACATCCCGACCGATGGCATAAGCCTGACCGGCGATCTCGGCATTCCCGCCGAGGCCGCAGGCGTCGTATTGTTTGCGCACGGCAGCGGCAGCAGCCGCCACAGCCCGCGAAACAGATTCGTCGCGCGAACGATTCAGGCCTCAGGCACTGCCACGCTTCTCTTCGACCTGCTCTCGCCAGCTGAAGAGAGGGAGGATGCGATCGACGGGCATCTGCGCTTCAACATCGGACTGCTGGCCAGGCGTCTGGTCCATGCCGCCCGCTGGATCAGCGAGCAGTCCGAGACGCGTCACATGGGAATGGGCTGTTTTGGCGCGAGCACGGGCGGAGCGGCCGCGCTCGTGGCGGCGGCAGAGATGGGATCCCTGGTGCAGGCGGTCGTCTCCCGCGGAGGCCGGCCGGACCTCGCAGGCGATGCCTTGCCGCGAGTGGATTCGCCCACGTTGCTCGTTGTCGGCGAGCTCGACCGTCATGTTCTCCAGCTGAACCGGGATGCCTACGCACAACTGCTTTGCCAGAAGCAACTTGTGCTTGTGCCAGGGGCCACCCATCTGTTCGACGAGCCGGGCGCGCTCGAGAAGGTGGCGTCGCTCGCCACCGAGTGGTTCAAGCGGCATCTGAGGGCGAGCTGACGGGAACACCAATCGCGTCCGAAAACCGCGGAATCCTGCCTAGCGGGTTCTCCGCCGCACCCATTCTCCCAGGCGGCGAAGTGGCTCCGCCGGGATCCATGCGCCGGCCCCGGCCCTGCCAATTTTCCCCACGAAAGGATCCCGGATGGAACCGGTCCGATCTATATTGATCGGCGATCGGCGATGAACCAGCCTTCCGCATGGCCCGGTCCAGATATGAAGACGAAATCATTGTCTCCTGGGTCGAGCTGCACCGCGACGCGCGTTACCTATCGGAGCTGCTCCACGCGAAGGGCTCGTGGAAAGGCATCATCGCGATCACGCGCGGAGGCCTGGTGCCCGCGGCGCTGGTTGCGCGGGAGCTCGACATCCGGCTGGTCGACACGATCTGCGTGACGAGCTATGCCTCGGCGGGGACCGGGAAGGCGGAGCAGGTTCAGGCAGACGTCCGAATCCTGAAGAGCGTGGCGGGGGACGGCGAAGGCTACCTGCTGATCGACGACCTGGTCGACTCCGGCAGAACCGCGCAGGTGGTCCGCCAGATGCTGCCCAAGGCCCATTTTGCAACGCTCTACGCCAAGCCGGCGGGCCGCCCCATTGTCGACACCTGCGTGAAGGAGTTTAAGCAGAACAAGTGGATTTTTTTCCCCTGGGACATAGAGTACAAGTTCGCCACGCCCATCAAGGAAGGCGGCCGCGCCGCCTCCGGCCCGGGATGACGGCGCGCCCGTTCCCGGCCCAGAAACCAGCCCCTTAGGACGAATGATCCTGCGCTCGGCCGTTCCAAAGCGCGAAGGCCGGCGCTGACGGGTTGCCGTGCTCGTATCCGAGAATGCTCAGCGAGGCGGGGTCCAGCAGGAACAGCGCCGCATCACCCACGGGCAATCCGATCCAGCGGGCCCCTAGGACTCGCCCGAAATGCCCGTGCGAGAAGAGCGCAACGTTGCCCTCCAGCCTCCGTAACCGGGCAATCAGCCGGTCGGCGCGCCCGGAGACCTGCGCCGGCGATTCGCCGCCCGGGCAACCGTCGCGAAAGAGGTTCCAGTCCGGCCGCGATTTTAGGACGTCCGCCGAGTTCATCCCCTCGTAGCCGCCATAGTCCCACTCCGCGAGGTCCGGATCGATTTCGGCGGCCCCGCCAAGTCCGGCCAATTCGCAGGTCCGCCTCGCCCGCAGCCGCGGGCTGGTGAACACGTGCGTGTAGGCGACGGCCCCCAGGCGCGCCGCGAGCCCGCGCGCGTTCCTCTCGCCCTGGACCGTCAGCGGGATCTCGGTTCGCCCCGTGTGCCTGCCCTCACTTGACCAGCTTGTCGCGCCGTGGCGGACGAGGTAAACCTGCGGGAGCATGGGCGCAGCCTAGGGGACCCCCGCGGAAACACTCCACATCCAATTGCGATTCCCGGCGTGCCCTCGCACCTGCGCCGCCCTGATGCGCGGAAACGTGCGCGGGGACCAGCGTGAGAGTGCGGTTCCCCTAGGGGAGGAGATCGCTCATGACATCTTCCTGGGCCTGAAAGCCGAGGCCCGGGCCAGCTTCTCCCACAATGCGCGCTCCTCCGCGGACGCGGAGGCAGGCACCTGGATCCGCGCGACGGCATAGAGGTCGCCGCGGCTGCCGTCCTCGCAGGGCAGTCCTAGCCCGCGCAGGCGGAGCTGGCTGCCGGCGGCCGTTCCGGGAGGCACGCGCAGCATGGTCTTCCCATCGAGCGCGGGAACCTTTGCCTGGACGCCGAGCACCGCCTCCCACGGCGCGAGGTCGAGGTCGAAATAGAGGTCGGCGCCCCGGATGCTGAAGTCCGGATGGCGGGCCAGCCGCACGCGAAGGTACAGATCGCCCGTCTGGCCGCCGCCGAATCCGGCTCCGCCCTGGCCGGCGAGGCGGATGCGCTGGCCCTCGCGGACCCCGGGCGGGATGCGCACCTGGTACGTGTCTGTCCGATCGCCGCCCCCGTCGCCGCCCGTCCGCCGAAGCGTGACCTTGCGGAGCGAACCTCGCAATGCTTCCTCAAGGGTGACCATGATGTCGGCTTCGACATCCCGGCCGGGCTGGACGAAGTCGCCTTCGGGCTGGGCCGGCTCTCTATATGCCCCAAACCCTTCGCGACGGCTGCCGAAGAACGACTCGAAAAAATCGCTGAAGCCGGTGCCCCCGAATTCGAAGCCGGGCTCCCTCCGGGACCAGCTTGCACGGCCGCGGCCGTATGTCTCCTGACCGTCCTGACCGCCACCCGCGTCCTGCCAGTTCGCGCCCAGCTCATCATATCGCTGGCGCTTTTCGGAGTCGCCAAGGACCTCGTACGCCTCGTTGACCTCCTTGAACTTCGCCTCGCCGGCGGCCTTGTTCTTGGCCACGTCGGGGTGATGGACGCGCGCAAGCTTTCGGAACGCCTGCTTGATGTCCTCCTGCGTTGCCGACCTCTCAACCCCGAGCGTCTTGTAATAGTCTTTGAATTTGACGGCCATGGAACAGCGATTCCTGGATCAATCGTGGCACCGAATCGCCCGAATAACAATCTCGGCGCGCGCCGGGGCCCTGCATGCAGCCGAACCCGAGAGGGTCCCTTCCTTGTGGTCTCCGGGCCCAGGGCCGGGCCGCGGCGTCCTAAGAGGCCGGAGGGGGATCGACCCGTTCCCAGTATCCGACCGTAAAGCTCCTTTCGTCGCCGTACATGTGGTGCCAGAAATACCGCGGCCTTATCTTGTCGAAGATCGGTTGGAACAGCGCGTTTCCGTTCATGTTGTCCCTGGGCATCCACAGCACGTACTTGACGTTGTTGTGGAGGAGCCACCCCAGCGGGTCGGGGAGCTTTCCCTGGTAAAACGCGTTGAGCTGCGTCAGCCGCTCACTGATCTCGGTGAACGCCCCGCGCCACGTTGTCTCGTGCCACGGCCACCCGAGCAGGCTCTGCTTGCCGGCGAAGAGCGAGACGGCCGGCGATTGCGTGTTCGCCATGACGAGCCCGCTTTCCAGCGCGACGCCGTCGGGCCGGGTTCGCAGCTCAATGATCATGTCCCTGATGACGGGGTCCTTGTCGACCCACATCGATCCCGCCAGCTTGCCGGCCGCATCCTTGGGCAGCCGCGCAAATTCCCGGGCTAGATCGACGCCGAAGACCAGCGTGGCCAGAAGGAGGATCAACGTTCCGAAGCGGCACACCCGGGACCTGGAGCCGAGGTTGCTGGCGCCCACAGTGAGGATGATGCCCGCGTACACCCAGGGCCACCACTTGAGCGTCGAATTGAACCGGCTCCAGACCCCCCCGTAAACATCGTGGTTGTAGAAGAGCTCGGTCGCGGCGAGCTCGAGGGCCCAGATCACCATGAAGAAAAGCGTCAATGAGCGGCGCTCGCGGTTGAAGAAGCCGAGGGCCAGGATCCCCACAACGGGCCAGAAGACCAAGATCCAGCCCAGCCACGGCGTGCGGTCCTGCGGCCCGGTCCATTGGATCGCAGCGTTGTTACCGATCGCCTGCTGGGTGAACTCCACGAGATAGGGGTATTCCAGCGCGGACGCCGCGGCCACGCCGGCCAATGCGGGCAGCCAGCAGCGCCTTTCGCCGCAAAGAATGCTATAGGCGAACCATCCTCCGACCAGCAGGCACTGGAGCGGGAAGACCCAGGCGTTGGAGATGAATGCGATCGGAAGGGTCGCGGCCAGCAGCGCATGATTCAGGTTCCGCTGGGAGCCTTCCGCCCCCGTCGCCTGAACGACCATCAACGTGGTGGCGAGCGCCAGCAGCAGGAATCCGGCGAGCGGCGGATGGTAATCCCCGTTGGTCAGGATGTAGCTCAGCGGCTCCATCGGGAGATCGCGCGGGATCACGTCCGGCTTCGCCATCCACGAGGCGACGTGTTGGCCGAGCGTGTTGGCGAACGGGTGGATGATCGCCCCGCCCAGAAATCGGACGGCGTCGATGGGGACCGCGCGCGTCAGAAGCACATGCGCCGCGACTGCTGTCCCGCTTCCGCCGACAAGCAGCGAAAGGATCCCGACCCACCGCCCCAAGGGCCACGCGCAGAGCCGCGCGATGCAGGCGCCCAGGAGGAGCGCGATCAGCCCGGCAAGGGTGCAATAGGCCAGGTGGTAGCTGACGCCCGGCCCGACGCCAAGCACGCGCCCGATCAGCGCCGCGCCGTAGTGCTGGAAGCTGTAGTAGCAATTTCCGCGGAAGGGTGGAAGCCAGAGGTCGGGCGGGGGCAGCCGCGTGCCCCTCATGTAGGCCTCGATCATCATGAGGTTCGGCATCTTTTCCCCGGTGTCGTCGATGTTCGGGAACGTGAACCGCCACACTAGGCTGTAGAAGAACCCCATCCCGAAGAGGACCTCCGCCCTCAGGTTCGTGCGCAGCAGCGGCCGGTTCCTCCAGATCAGCCAGATCGAGGCGGCCGTGGCGAACGGCAGGATCGGTGGGCGGGGGCCCCAGCCGGCAAGGTGCTCGAGGAAGAAACAGGCAAGGCAGACCGCAAGCACCCCGGTCACCCGCGCAACCGGGTAGTTATCGACGAATCGCCGCGCAGCCAAACCCGCGCCCAGAAGGTTTATCCAAAGCGCTGCGACGGCCAGACTCAGAAACACCAGCGGCATCCCCCCGAGATTTGCCAGCCGGCGGGTTCCATGCGAGCCCGGAATTGCCGGCGCGCGCGGGACCACGGGGTCGCGTCGCCGGAGACAGACGGCGATTCCCGAGCGCTCGGCCCCTGGTAGTTGCTAATCTGGATCGGATTGGATTTCGAAGGCCAGCCCCGACAGGGATCGCCCGCCGGGTTCAGGGCCAGCCTCGATATGGTCGCCGACCGCCAGCTCCGCGTCGCTGCGCCGCGGATTGCTAGCCCGAGTGCGCGGAGGGTTGCGCCTTGCGCCCGGAGATTTAAGGATTATTGTGGAGGTTCTCCTCAATGTACTTTCGGGACTTTTACCACCACCATCCCCATGGGGCGCCTCTTGGCGGGATAATCCTGGTTTTGCTCGTGGTTATTCTGGTGGTCGTGCTGACCCGCCGTTCAAAGGACTGACACCGGATTGCTAGGTCGTGTCCCAGGTTGACGGTTCGCGAAGTTGCCGAAGCCCGCGGTGGCGAATCCAAATTCGGACACTTCCCGGCCCCTCGCCTCCTTGACAAACCGGCCGGCGCGGCGATGGGTTGGCGGCCCGATGCCTACGATTCCGGCAGACCCCATCCCGCGGAGGCGCTGGGGCATCGGCGTCCTCCTGGGCTCCGGCATCCTCGTAAGCTTTCTCGACCGGATAAACCTCTCGGTCGCGGCGCCGCAGCTGCAGAAGGTGTTTGATCTCGGGCCGGCCGACCTGGGGTTTCTCCTGAGCGCGTATTCATGGACCTACGCCGCCCTCCAGATACCCATGGGCCTGGTTGTCGACCGCCTGGGCGTGACCCGGGTTGGACGCTGGGGCTCCCTGCTCTGGACGGTGGCCTCCGGCGTCACGGCGGTCGCGGGCGGATACTGGGGAATCGTGGCCGCGAGGTTTCTCCTCGGCATCGCCGAGGCGCCCTCGTTTCCGGCCGTGTCCAAGGCGACGGGCCATTGGTTCCCCCGAAGCGAGCGGGCAAGGGCGACGGCAATTTTCGACGCCTCCGCGAAGTTCTCCAACGTGGTCGGCATCCCGCTGATCGCGTACGCCGTGGTCCGGTTCGGCTGGCGGTGGGGCTTCGCAATCACCTCCGCCATCAGCTTTGTGTACTTCGTGGCGTTCTATCTCCTCTACAGGGACCCAAGCGCGGACCGCCGCCTGAGCCGGCGCGAGCGCGAGCACATCCTCTCGGGCGGGGCTGTTGCGGAGGGCGCCTCGGATGCGGACGCGTTCGGCATGATGGGCTATCTGCTCAGGCAGCCGAAAGTCTGGGGCCTGGCCATTGGGTTCGGGGCGTACGGATACTCGTTCTACCTGTTCCTCACATGGCTGCCCGCCTACCTGGTCAGCACGAGCGGCATGAGCATCCTCAGGTCCGCGTCCTACACGGCGACGCCCTGGGCCGTCGCGACCCTGACGGACCTGGCGGTCGGCGGGTGGCTGATCGACGCCCTGATCGCACGCGGGGCCGATGAGACCCGGGTTCGCAAGACCGTCCTCGTCGCGGGAATGCTGCTGGGCTTGGCGGTCGTCGGCGCGACGATGACGGCCAGCCCCGCGTGGGCGATCTTCTGGATCTCCATTTCCCTCGCGGGCCTTGCGGCGGCCGCGCCCGTGGGCTGGTCGCTGCCATCCCTCGTCGCCCCGAAGGGCGGCGTCGGGGCGGTCGGCGGCATCATGAACTTCGCGGTCAATGCGATGGGAATCGCCGCCCCGATCGCGACGGGCCTCATCGTCAAGTTCACCCATTCGTTCACCTACGCGTTCCTCGCGGCCGCCGGGATTCTGGTCATCGGCGCCCTCGCGTTCATCCTTCTCCTCGGCAAGATCGAGCACCTGCCCGATCCCAGCCCGAGATCAGCGGCCTGACGGCGTCATTTGAGAAGTCCCGGCGGCAGGTCGCCGCGAGTGACCGTCGAGGGGTCGTTATAGAACTCCTTCGCATTCAGGTTCTTCGCCGGGCACCATTTGTCGTTCCACGCCATGAAGAAAACGGCCCTCGGAAAATTCGCCGCGAGGCCGTCGCCAAACTTCGTGTACTCGTACGTGCCCGGCGGATTCGAGGCTCCATGCGGGCCGTATTCCCCGAAGCCTGCCGGCTTGCCGGTCTTCAAGAGCGCCGCAAACCCCTTGATGTGATCCGCATCCACATAGTCGGTGTAGGCGTCGAGGCCGACCATGTCGGCATAGCCGTCGCCCGGATAGTAGTCGCCCGCGTTCGCGCCCATGTTGGGGCTGTAGATCCAAATCAGGTTGTGTAGGTGCTTGGCTCCCGTGAAATACGCGAACATCTGGCGCCACAAGGCGATGAAGTCCGCCGGAGGCTTCGCCCCCCACCAGAACCAGCCGCCGTTCATCTCGTGGAACGGGCGCCAGAGCACGACGACGCCAGCGTCCTGAAGCCGGCCCAGGCCCCCCGCTATAAGATCGAGCTCGTGAATCCACGCAATGTTTGCGGCCGAGCCCGCCCTCAGCACCTCGGAAAGGTCGACGCCCTTGTCCCTGAGGCCCCCTCCCTTTGGATTGGCCGGGTTGGTGAGGTGAACGTTCACCTCGACGAGCCCTCCCTGCCCCCAGTAGTCGATCGAAACCCGGTCCGCAGCCTCGGTGTCGATGCTCTGCGTGCGGAAATTCATGTAGTCGACGCCAATGTAGGCAGGCCATTTGCCCGACGCCTGGTGGATCGCCTCGGGGAGCGAAAGGGTCGCATTCGGAGCAAACTCGAGGAACTGGCCGGACAGAACCCGCCTTCCCCCGCCCTCGGTGAGGCTACGGACATAGGCGAGGACGGCCTTCGTCCGAGCGCTTGCCCCGGGATCGGCCGTCTGGGCGGCTGCCCTTCCCGCGGCGAGGGACAGTGCGAGCAAAGCGGATGCGGTCAAGGGGCCGATTTTCATGGAATGTGAACTTCGTTATTCTGATAATCTGGCGTGGGGCCTGGCGATTGAAGCCGGCCCCGCCGAAAATTGAAACATTTTAGCCCCACATGAAGAAGACCCTCGTCTATCCCGCGAACCACCCCTCCCCTCGCGGGGCCTACAGCCCGGGCCTCCTGGTGGAGCACGACGGCTCGAGCACTCTCTATGTCACGGGGCAGCTGGCCGTCGATCGCGACGGGAAGGTAGTCGCCCCGTTCGACGCGACGGCGCAGACGGAGTTCGTCTTCCAGCTGATCGGATCCATACTCGAGGCCGCGGGAATGGGCTTTCGCGACGTCGTGAAGGTCCAGACGTTCCTCACCCACATGCCCGACTTTGAGCGATTCTCGGCGATCAGAAACCGCTATTTCGCGGACTCGAGGCCCGTGAGCACGCTGATCGAGGTGAAGGGCCTCGCCCGCGAAGGGTGTTGCGTGGAGATCGAGGTCGTGGCGATAAGGTGAGCCCGTGACAGCGCCCGCCGCCCCTTCCGCGACCATCCCGCAGCTCTGCGTGGCCGACGAGGCGACGTTCTGGCCGTGGTACTCGTCCCCGCGGATCGGCGCCTGGCCGGATCGCGAGGGGACCGTGGTCATCCTGCCGCTCGCGGGCATGGCTGACTGGGGCCTCGGGCATCCCCTGGACGCGGAGGAGACGGTGCTCATGCACGTCCTTCGCGACGCGTGCAGGCTCGTACCGCCGGGCAGCAAGCCGCTTGTCGTCCCGCCGCTCCGGTTCGCATTCGGAGCGGACCCGGCCTGCGCGTTTCCGGTCGACCAGCCGACGGCGCACGCGCTGATTGCGGAGGTCGCCTCGTCCGTGGCGGCGGCGGGGTTTCGGAAGATAGCGATCCTCAACTCGAGCCCGTGGAGCGAGGAGCTGTGCAGCGCCGCGGCCCGCGACCTTCGCGTGTCGCGCGGGCTGCACATGTTCCAGGTTCACCTGAGCGCCCTCGACCTGGACTTTCACCCCGTCCGCAGCCGGAGCCGCCGCAGGATCCAGACGCTCCTGACGGCGCTCTACGGCAGCGAGCCCGAGCCGTGCGGGCCCGGGGAATCCGAAGCCCGCCCCGCTGCCTGGGGTGACGAGTCCGTCGTCCCGCTCGCGGACCCGCCCGCCCGCCTCGAGGAGGCCCGCGCCGAGGGCGCCCCCATTCTCGCGGCCGCCGCGGGGCGCCTCGCCAAGCTCATCTCGGACATTCATGACCGGCTCCCCCTGAGCGCGGAGCTGACTGCGCCATGACCTTCCCGAGCTACCGCGACCGCTACCTTCCGGCTATGACCCTGCGCCGGATCCGCGCGCTGCCCGACAGGCCGTGGGCGCCCGTCATACTCGCGACGGGCGCGATCGAGCAGCACGGCCCGCACCTGCCGGTGGCCGTCGACGCGCTCATGGGCCAGGTGTGGCTTTCCCTCGCGCTCGCGCGCCTTCCGGCCGGGGCCTCGTGCTACGTCGCTCCGCCGATCACGATCGGGAAAAGCAACGAGCACACGGGCTTCCCCGGCACGCTGACGATCTCCAGGGACACGCTCCGTTCGCATATCCTCGCGGTGGCGCGGCAGGCCGGCGCGTGGGGATTCCGCTCGATCGCGGTCATCAACACGCACGGCGGCAACGTGCCCGTGCTGGTGCCGACGCTCCGGGAGGTCCGGGCCCTCTACGGGCTCCGGGCGGGGATCCTCCAGCCGGCGCCCGCCTCCGACATCCCGGCGCAGGAGGCCGCGTTCGGGATCCACGCGGGCGAGGTGGAGACGTCCTGGGTCATCGCGGCTGCGGGCCGCCTCACCGAGCCGTCACGGGCCGTCTGCGAATTCCCGGCCCGGATCGGGGATCCCGGGGAGGTCCGCCCGGTGGCCGCGCCGGCGCTCGTCGCTTGGGCCACCCACGACGTCTCCAAGTCGGGCGTGATGGGCGACGCCACCGCGGCGACCGCCGCGAAGGGGGAGCGATGGCTCGATCAGGGCGCGACCAGCCTTGCGGCGGCGATCGCCGAGGTCTGCCGGCTCGGCCGGGAATCGCCGCGATAGCCGCTGGAGACCCGTCAGAGCCGGATGAAGATCTTGCGCCGGTAAAGGAATCGCGCGACGGCGAAGCAAAGGAAGATGCTGAAGAGCGCCTCGGCCAACCCGCTAAGGCCGGGCCGGAGCACGTCGAGCCACGAGGTCACGTTCCCGCCAACGAACCGGCGGGCGAGTGAACCGAAGTCGACAATATTGCTCAGCAGGTAGACCGCGATCGAGTTGGCGCCGACCCAGACAAACGGCGCGGCCCAGGCCCGGACCCTCCACACATCGATCACGAGGTAGAAGGCAGCCATTGCGAGGGCGCTGAAGCCGCCGGCGACGAGAACGAAGGACGACGTCCACAACTTCTTGATGACGGGAAACTGGATTCCCCAGGCAGCGCCCAGGACGAGCAGGATGGCGCCGGCGGCCGCGAGCACCGCGGCCCTGCGGGCCGGGGGCACCTGCGGGTCGCGCAGCCAGAGCCCGCAGAAAACGCCCAGGAGGCACGAGGCGACGGCCGGGAACGTGCTCAGGAACCCCTCGGGATCGTGGTCGCCGTCCCACTTCCTCCCGGGCAGGTACATCCGGTCGAACCAGTTCGCGAGGTTCTGGCCCTCCGCGAAATGCGCGGCTCCGACGCCCGGGACGGGCACGAACGTGAGAAGGGCCCAGTACCCGACGAGCAGCGCCGCGCACACGGCCACCAGCCCGCGCGGCCTCACATAGAGGAAAAGGAGCCCGGCGCCGAGGTAGCAGAGCCCGAAGCGCTGCAGGACGCCCAGCCACCGGACATCCGAGAGCGGATGTGACAGCCCGCCGTAGTAGAATACGCCGAGGAGAAAGAGGAGCGCCGCCCTGCGGAATATCCTGCGCACGGCTGCCGGCCGCCCCGATGTCTCCACCATCCGGGAGAGCGAGAACGGAATGGCGACTCCCATGAGGAAGACGAACAGCGGGAAGATAAAGTCCTCGAAATGGAATCCAGCCCAGTCCGCATGGTCGAGCTGGCGGGCCAGGACGCGAGCGACCGGCCCCCCGTTGATATGGCCAAGCGCCCCTCCAAGGGAGTCGGCACCGGCAATCCACACCATGTCAAAGCCCCGCAGGGCGTCCAGGGACACGAGGCGCTCGGAGGGCGGCACGCCGGCCGCCGTGCCTGCCGGGGGGGTTGAAGCCATCGGGGTTGCCCAGCATCGTAGGCGCGGCGAACGCCGGTGAAAGGACTATTTTCATGCGGCGCGCGTCTTGCATGTCTATGGGCGAAACAACACCGTGTGCCATGGCCCCCAGCAAGGCGTCCCCTGCCCTCCTGCTCACTGCGGCTTCGATACTCCTGCAGTCGTGCGTCCAGTACTATCCGGCCGCGGCGACCCCTCCGCCGCCCTCCCCCGTTCAGTATGCGCCGGGCCCCGCCGGGCAGCCGGCCCCACAGGAGCCGGTCCCCGTGCCGCGGCCCCCGAGCGCCACCGAGCAGCTGCTTGGCCCCATAGCGCTCTACCCGGACCCGTTGCTCGCGCTCATCCTGGCGGCCTCGGCCGCGCCCGCGGACATTTCCGCGGCCTCCGCATACCTGATTCAGTACGGAGACATGACCAGGATCGACAGCCAGCACTGGGATCCCAGTGTTCGCGCGCTTGCGCACTACCCCGCGGTCATCTCGTGGATGGCGGAGAACATCGAGTGGACGCGGGCCCTGGGCCTGGCATTCCTCTCCTCGCCGGCCGAGGTGATGGCGTCCATCCAGCGGCTGCGGGCGCGCGCGCTGGCTGCGGGCGCGCTGGCGTCCACGCCCCAGCAGCGGGTGGTGGTCCAGGACAACTCCATCGAGATCCTCCCCGCCGAGCCCGATTGGATCTACGCGCCCAGCTACGACACCGGCGTCGTCTATTCCGAGGAGCCCTACTTCGGCTATGGCGGCCCGTTCATGAGCTTCGGCCCCGCTCTCGAGGCGGGCCCGTGGCTTTCCTACGGCTTCGACTGGATCGGCTGCTCGGTCTGGGTTGGCGGCTGGAGCGCATGGCACGGACCGGGCGGCTGGCATCACCCCCACTTCGACGGAGGGCACGCCCCGCCTGGCGTCCACCGGTGGCATCCCCCGACCCGGCGCCCCGGCGAACTGCCGTCCGGCCCGGAAAACCGCGGGAATTCCGCCCCGCCTCCGCATCCCCTGTCCCGCGCACCCAACCCGCCGCCGTCCCACTCCGGCAAGTCGGGTGCTCTCGAATCGGCCATGCCGGTGCCGAGGACCGCGGCGCCGCCCCTGGAGCGACCGAGGCTGGGGACGACGACTGAGCCAGCCGGGAAGGAGCCCCATGCGGCCGACACTGAGCCGCGTTCCGCGCGCTCGGGGGGCGCATCCGAGATCCGCGGCGGCTCCCAGGCGCAGGAGAGCGCCCAGGCGCAAGGAGCGGCCAGGCCGGCGGCATCCGCCTCCGCCCCGCGCGCGGCGCCGTCCCACGAGTCCGCACCGGCAGCATCCCACCAGTCCGCGCCGGCGTCCGCCCCGGCGCCCAGCCCGGCTGCGGATGCAAAGAACCACTGACCCCGAAGGGAGCCATGGATCTGCCGATCTACTGGGTCGATGCGTTCACGGACCGGGTCTTCCGCGGCAATCCGGCCGCGGTCGTCCCGCTCGAGAGCTGGCCCGAGGACGCCCTCCTCCAGAGCATCGCGAACCAGAACGGGCTCTCCGAAACCGCGTATTTCGTGCGGACGGGGCCGTCGCGCGCGCAGCTCCGCTGGTTCACGCCCGAGGTCGAGGTGGATCTCTGCGGGCACGCGACGCTCGCGACCGCCCACGTCCTTTTCAGCGAGCTAGGCCAGACCGAGTCGCCCTTCGTCTTCGACACCAAGTCGGGGCCCCTCTCCGTCGCCCGGCGCGGCCCCATGATCGAGCTCGATTTTCCGTCCCGCCCCGCGCAGCCGGCCGAGCCTACCGGGGACCTGCTGCGGGGGCTGCGCCGCAAGCCCGAGCAGGTCCTGCTGTCGGAGCGCATGTGGCTCTGCGTTTACGGGTCCCCGGATGATGTGATCGGGCTCGCGCCCGACCATGCCGCGCTCGCGCTTACCGTGCCGGGCCGGGTCATCGTCACGGCCCCCGGAAGAGACTGCGATTTCGTCTCGCGCTTCTTCGCGCCCGACGCGGGGGTGCCGGAGGACCCGGTCACCGGCTCGGCGCATTGCACTCTGGCCCCGTATTGGGCCGACAGGCTCGGGAAGACAAGGCTCCATGCGAGGCAGGTCTCGCGGAGGTCCGGTGAGCTCTGGTGCGAGCTCGCGGGAAGCCGCGTCCGGATCGCCGGCTACGGCTCGCCCTACCTGAGGGGTCGCATTGCCGTCTGACCGGCCCCTTACTTTTCCCTCATGTGGTAGACCCCGTCCCAACCCGAGGCGGGCGGCTCGAGGCGATAGCCCTCGACGATCCTGAGGTAGACCAGGGACGGATTGGTCTCGGATCCCGGCGCACGTCCCGGGCCGCCGGCTTCCAGGGTCTCCGAGCGCCGGAAGAGCGCGATCGCGCCGTCCCAGTCGCGCTCGTAGTACTTCGCAAGGCCCCGCTCGAACACTGCTATGCACTCGCGCATCGAGTCTGAGGCGTGCTCCGACAGAGCCGCTAGCTCGTAGATCGGGAGCGGCTGGGCGCGCCCCTGGACGGTGATTCGCCCAAGGCTGCGGAAGGCAACTCGGCCCGGCCCGATCCTCTCGCATTCGGACCGGGTGGCCTCCGCGCACATCGAGTGGACTCCCCAGCTCTTCGCGCCGCTCTCCATGCGGGCGGCGATGTTCACGTTGTCGCCCATCATCGTGTAGTCGAACCGCGTGCGGCTTCCCATGTTGCCGACGACCGCAGGGCCGGTGTTGAGCCCGATGCGCGTCTGGAGTCCGTGGACGATCTCCGGCCACCTGCCGCCCTCTTGCTTCCACTTCTCGCGCAGCTCGCCGACGCGCCTCTGGACGCGCAGCGCGGCGACGCAGGCGCGGAGCGGGTGGTCCGGCAGCGCGAGCGGCGCGCCGTACATGGCCACGACCATGTCGCCGATGTACTTGTCGAGCGTGCCGCCCTCGGCCTGGACGATTTCCGTGCAGGCGGTCAGGTATTCGTTCATCAGGTCGACCAAGCGCGACGGCGACAGCTTCTCCGAGAAGCTCGAGAACGACTGGATGTCGCTGAAGTACGCCGTGATGTTCTCCTCGATCCCCCCGAGCGTGGGCTCCTCTCGGGCGCTCACCATCAGCTCAACGAGCGCCGGCGACAGGTAGGTCCCGAACATGCCCTTGATCCGGCCCTTCTGCTTCTGCTCCTCCACCACCTGCCAGGCGATGGCCGCGAAGCTTGTCGTGAACGCGGCGCCCAGCGGGGCGACGACGGGAATGATGACATGGCTCATCCTGAAGAGCTGGAATGCAAGGGCGATGTAGATCGCCGCCGAAAGGACGGCCATCACCTTTGTGAAGACGGCGCGGCCCTTGCCCGCGACCGCTAGCGCCGAGACGAGGAAGGACAGAGCGAAGATCAAGGCGTACGCGCCGGGTTCGGGGAGGCGCCGGAGGTATTGGCCCGACACGATCGTCTTGAGAAGATTGCCATGGATCCCGACCCGCGGCACAGGCGTGTCGTCGAACGGGGTCGGGGCCAGGTCCTGCAGGAGCCTGTCGGTGGGCCCAATCAGGACCACGGCGTCCTTGAACAGGGGATCGGCGAAGAACTCCTCGGCGCTCTTGCGCTCCTCGGGCTTGTCGGAAGCCAGCATCTGCGAGTACTCGTAGACCACGCTGAAGCTCTCGCGCGGGTTGCGCGCCGCATTCAACCAGGGGGAAAACCAGTTGACCTCGACCCACTGCTTGCGAGTCAGCGGGATCCTCGCCGCAAGGGAACCGTCCGCGCGCACCATGTCCAGGTGGTCGCCGTAGATCCTCAGTCCGCTTCTGTCGATCCCGTAATGGATCCGGGCGAGCTCGACGGCCATCGTGTAGTAGGTTCCCGCGGCGGTCGGCGCATAGACCGGGATCCATCGGGCGCCTTGGTCGGCCCTGTCGATGAGTCCGACGCCGGGCGGAATGACCGTGCGGCCCGGGGCAATGCTCAGCGAAGGCAGCTCCGGGGGTTCGATCTGGTGCAGCGGGGGCAGATCGGGCCGGCTCACATCCGGCAGCTCCCTCGTCTTCCTCTTGTGGTTGATATCGTGGTAATCCATCGCCGTGAAGGAGGCGGCGACCACGACCGACGGCGTCTTCCAGAGGAAGGAGCCCAATGCGCGGTTTCCGGCGACAAATTTCGCCCGGTCAACGGATTCCGGCACGCCAGCGTCGGAAAACACAAAGTCCATCCCTATCGCCTTGACTCCCGCGCGCGCGATCAGGGTTTTCGCCACGGCGGCAAAATACTCGCGGTTCCACGGCATGTTGCCGATCGAGTCCAGCGACAGCGAATCCACATCCACGTAGACGACCTTCACCGGCGCCTCGATCGGGCCCCGGTATCGGAAACGCAGGTCGATCGCGCTGTCTTCCAGGGACGTGAGCGTCCCCACGTGGGCGATCCCGCACCAGGCGAGAGGAATCGACGCCAGAAGCAGCCAGCGCAGCCGCAGGAGCGCGGACTTTTTCAGGGATGCCACGGGCCCGAACGCTATTGAGCGCAGGCCCGCAATGAAAGCAGATTACGGTCCGGGGCCCGCTAGGATCCGCTGCCAGCGCCGGGGGTCGGCGGGTTCAGCGGCGGCGCCGGCGGCGGCGGCTCATTCTCCCCGGTGTACGGAGGGAACACTATGTCGGCGAGCGCCGCGAGGATGGCCTGCAACTCGCTCTGGAACTTCGCAACCTCCGCTGGGGACAGGAGCCCGCCCTCCAGGGTTAGCGACGAGGGCGCGTGCCAGCCCGCCGGATTGTCCACGTTCTTCGGATTGTATTCAAACGTCGCCTCGAACTTGCGGCCCGCCGGGATGTTGACGGGGCCCGAGGTGAGGCCCGTGAACAAGACCAAGCCCTCGAACGTCTGAACGGAGAACTGCGCCTTGTGGTCCTTCCCGGGGCGGAAGATCACCCTGAGGAAGGTGCCGCGTATCCCGGCCGCGCCAACCGGGGTCTGGATCGTGAACTCCGAACCCTTGTCAACGTTCAGATGCGCGACCCTCGCGGTCAGCTCGCCCCTCGTGAGGTTCAACCTGGTCAGCGATGTGCCCGGCTCCTGCTTCATGTCGGACACCTTGAGGGCGCCCGAAAATGGATCCTGCTCAAACTCGCTGATATCGAGCCTTGAGTCGCCTGCGACAATCACGGCCGCTCCGTTCGAGAAGACAAGGATGACGCTTGCCTCGGGACTCGTGACAATCGTGGCTTGTTCGGAAACCTGGTCTCCGTCGTGTAGTAAGCGGTTCTCCAGTCCTGCCTTGGACAATACGGCTACATGGCCCTGCACCCGGGCGGCGACAATTTGCCCCGCTACCCTCGCAGAAGCAGCCGGAGCGGATTGGGCCCTGGCTGAACCCAACCCACAAAAAGCACATAAGGCTATGAAATATAATATCTTGTTCATCATAAAAATGGCCCTTAGGGGCGCTTTTGAAGCCTTGCTGTCAATCGCTGACGCAAAGCTTGTGCAAGAAGGAAGCCGGGGTCAAGCCTCAAGCAGTGGTCTGCAGCTTCCAACGCAGAGCCGATTTCAGCCGGAAACAGGCTCAGGTGATAAGCCTCATAATACCAGCAATCTGCGCGGACGGGCGCGGTCTGGATGGCGCGCCTGAAACACCCGTCCGCCTCGATCCAGTGGCCCTGCATGTCCAACCCCACTCCGCGTCGAATCCAGAATTCCGCAATGACCGGGCACAGGTCCAGGGCGCGTTCCGCGTCGCGGGCGGCCTCCGCCCCGAGCTCCGAGGTCCTCGGCGGATTCACAAAGGCCCATAGCGAATCCGCATAGGCCCTGTCGGACCAAGCCTGGGCGTTCGTTGAATCGAGCGCAACGGCCCTGTCTAGCAGGGCGCTAATCGCGCCGACAAACTCGCGTTTCCCGGACACATCGGCGCCCGACCTCGCCAGCCCGTCGATCCGTTCGCGGGCTTGCCTCCTCGACTCGTCCGCACGGTACTTGGGGACGATCCAGAGGAAGGTGGAAGCAAGGACGGCTGCGGCGGCGAACAGCGCCGCGGCCCGTGCCAGCGTCCCTACGCTTCCCTCCGCCAGATCCCCCTTCTCTCCACGCGGCCAAGCCTCGCCCGTGACGAGCGCCGCAATGGTGGCGACTATCATCGCGAGAGCGGGGATCTTGAGGTGGAAGTCCACGAGCAGGTGGAGGGCGAATGCGAGCAGCCCGGTGACGGCAGCGCCGGCCAGCCCGGGCGCGCGCGCGCACCTCCACGCCACGGCTCCCGCTGCGCCAAACAGAAGGACGAAGCCCACGGCGCCGTAGTCGGAAAGCGTGTTCAGGTAGTCGCAGTGGGCGTATGTCGGCTGGTCTCGGTTGCCCTCGGTTCGGTATGATTCAAAGAGGGCGTCATAGCTGCCCGCGCCGCTCCCCAGCACCGGATGCGCCTCGAATATTTCCCATGCGCCGCGCCACATGGCCGGACGCGAGCGCTCGCCCGCGTTCGCCACGAGCTGGTCGACGCGGGCGCGCATCGGCGGGAACACTAGATAGAACGCCGCCGCGACGGCCGAGGCGGCGGCCGCCGCCGCCGCCGCCGCGGCGATCCGGCGGCCGATGCTGCGGCCCGGGGTCACGAGCGGCTTCAGGGCATACGCCGCAGCTAGGGCGATCCATGCGCCCCGGCTGATGGCAAGAACAAACCCGGCCGCCAGCGCGCAGAGCGCGACGGCGCACAGCGCCCGCAGCGCGGCCGGACGCCCCGGCCCAAAGGCAAGCGCGCCCACGGGCGGGATGAGAAGTGCCATGAAAACGCCGAGGCTGTTCGGTATGCCGAACGGCCCGCTCGCCCTTCCGACAAACTGCGCAGCCTGGGTCCGGCCGAGCATGAGCCAGTCCGGCTTCACAAAGTGCTGGTAGGCCGCTAGGGCCGCGGCAACGACCCCAAGCGCCACCAGGAAGGCGCACACGAAGCGCCGGCATGCCGGCGTAACCACTCCGTTGAGCACCACCCAGAACACCGCCGCCGCCTGAGCCCAGTTGAGCCAGTCGGTCCAGCCGAGCCATCGGACCGGCGTCACCCAAGCCACGTTGGCCGCGGCGTAGGCCAGGAAGGGCACGAAAAGCCAGCCAGCCGCGTGGGCGCGCGTCCCTCTTGCCGGGTCCGCAACGTGGACGGCGATGAGCGCGGCGGTGAGCGCGGCCATCAACACCCTGCTGCCCGGAAGGAACCCGCCGAGACAAAGCGTTGTCCATGAAATATTCGCCAAAAGAAGAGCGACCCGGGCGCGCGCAAAGGCGGCAGACGAACGGGCGGGGCCGCTGCTCATGGGGACGGGCCGGTGCCGGCGGTGTCCGCAAATTTCCGGACGGCGGTGAACTTCGCGCGGAACAGGTCATCGAGCATCTCGCGCACGGGCGCGGGCACGTTCTCCACAAGGGCTTCCAGGGGAGGGAGCTTTACACCGATGGTCGGAGCCGTGCCTCTGTTCGCCACGGGGGCCTGGGCCTCGCCCCGGGCCGCCGCCTCGGAGAGGAACGCGGTCTCGTCCATCTCGTCCGGCCATTCCATCACTCCGCCTGCGGCCGGGTCGGCCGCATGGCCGCCCGCCTCGAGTCTCGCCTCCAGCCGCTCAATCAGCCCTTTTTTTTTTCGTCCCCCGGGGGGGCCCCTGCGGTCTCGCTGGCAAGCGATGCGAGCTCCTTAATCAGGCTGTCGATCGCCCTCGCCCGGCTCGCCTCCACGGCCTTGAGCAGGACGACCTCAAAATTGATCTTCTCGGCGAGGCCCAGCTTGACGCTACCCTCGCCCTCGCGCAGCCCGTCGAGAAGGCGCGTGAGCTGTTCGGTTGTCATCGAGACTCCTCCAAGCCGGCTGCTCCTGCCGTCCATCGCGATTGAATCCAGAAGGGCCGACCGGACCATGGCCTGGAGATCGGTGAGGAGCCGGACGAGGTCGCGGCCCGCCGAGTCGCACTCGTCCACGATCGAGACGATCAGGCGGTGGTCGCCGGCGGCAACCGCCCCGGCCAGTTCCGCGACCTTGGCCTCCGCAACGAGCCCGTAGACGTCCAGCACATCGGCCTCCGCGATCTCCCCGCCGCAAAACGAGATCATCTGGTCCAGGATCGACTGGGCGTCGCGCATACCGCCGTCGGCGAGTCTCGCGATGCAGTCGAGCGCCGCCGCGTCCACCTTGACCTTTTCGGCTGCGGCGATGGCCCTAAGCCTCTCCGAGATCAGATCGGCGGGGATCGGCTTCAGGTCAAAGCGCTGGCAGCGCGAAAGTATCGTGGGGAGCACCTTCTGCACCTCGGTAGTCGCGAAAACGAATTTCACGTGGGGCGGAGGCTCCTCCAGGGTCTTGAGAAGCGCGTTGAACGCCGCCGTCGACAGCATGTGCACCTCGTCGATGATGTAGATCTTGTACTTCCCCTGGGCCGGGGCGTAGCGCGAGGTCTCGCGGAGATCGCGCACCTGCTCGACGCTGTTGTTGGAGGCACCGTCGATCTCGATCACATCGAGGTGGCTGCCCTCCGCGATCGCAACCACCGCGGGGTCCTTGAGATCAAAGTCGGCATTGGGGCCGCCCGTGCAATTGAGCGCCTTCGCGAAGATGCGGGCAATCGACGTCTTGCCCGTGCCCCTTGGGCCGACGAGCAGGTAGGCGTGCGCAATCCTGCCGCGAGCGACCGCGTTCCTGAGCGTTCGCACCACATGATCCTGACCGACGACGTCGCCAAACGTCTGCGGCCGCCATTTGCGCGCTAGGACCTGGTAACCTGTTGCGGACAAGGGATATATCGGAAGTAAGATGAAGTGGCCAGGCACTCCACGGCACTGGTAGATCGTCGGTACCGTTGCTGCCTTCCGGCCCTGGCGGAGTTCGCGCGCCTGCCCATGCATGGCGCCTGGCCGAGGCGCAACATGTCCCGCCCCGCTGGGCGCGCAACACCTATTTCGATGCCGGCGGCGGGGCCGGCTCGGCATCCTGCTGGGGCGGCTGCGGCGCCGCTCCCTGTTTGAACTGCTGGAGCCTTGCCCTCTGCTGCCTGACGAGATCCTCGAATTTCACGCGCTGCTCGGGCGTGAGGACATCGGCGATCTCGTCCTGCATCTTCTCGATCGCAAGCGCGGACGTCAGCTGGACCTCGCGGCGCTCGCGGGCCAGCTGCCCGGCCGTGCGCCTCACGATCGGCATGATCCTGGCGCGCTGCGCCGGCGTGAGGTCGAGCTGGTTCGCAAAGCTGCGCATGAGCTGCGGGCTGAACTGCTGCATCGCGCCGGCCCCCTGGCGCTGACCGGCTGCTGCCCCCCCCTGCCCCGCGTTCATCGCGCGGTGGCGGACCACCCAGACGACGCCCAGCGCCGTGGCCCCCCCGGTCACAAGACCCGCGAGGAAGATGGCGACAGTGGCCAGGATGACTTGCCAGGTTTTGCCCATGGTTCAGGAGCCCAGGTTAACGACCTCCGCGACTGGATCGTCGTTCGCGGCAACCGCCGACTCGCCTTCGAACGCGCCCGTGATCGCCCGGTAGTTCACGGCGACGGAAACGACCGCGAGCACGCAGGCGACGGCCGCCGCGCGAAGCGCGAGCCGGGCAAAGATGGATGGGGCCGGGCTCTCCGCGCCGAACGCCAGCGCCGCCACGCGCGTCGAGAACCCGAAGGGGGCGGACTCGTCCTCCCCGGCGGGGGCTGCCCGCCGCGCAGCCGCGACGAGCTTCTGCCATGCCTGGTCATATTTGTTCATGTGCGCTCACTCTCCGTAAGTTCGCGGTAAAACCGTTGCAACTTCCGTCTCGCGCGGAAGGCGCGCACCTTGACTAGAGTCGGGCTCCAGCCGGTGAGCGCGCTGATCTCGGCGATGCTCCTCTGCTCGAGGTCCAGGTACTGGATGACGAGCCGGTCCTCGGGCTTGAGCCGTTCGAGCATCTTGTGGACGAGCTCCCGGGCCGCGAGCGCGTCATCCGGGGCCACTTCGTTCTCATTTGTGATCGCGGAGTCCAGTATGTCGGTCTCGCGCTCGGACAGGTCCGCCCACCGCAGCTCCGGCCGACGCTTCTGGGCGCGCAGGTGGTCGATGCAGGTGGTGACCGCTATCCGGGACACCCAGTGGGTGAACGGCACGGCTCCCTGGTATTGGTCGATTCGCGTGAACATCTTCAGAAATATCTCCTGGGCAAGGTCTTCCTCCGAAACCCGGCGCGGAAGGTGAGCGCGGGCGATCCGCATGACGAGGGGATGGAGGTGCTCGACAAGGTCCCGTGCAGCAATCTGATCGCGCTGCCGAACGCGATCAAGACAGCCAGCCAGATCAAACGACTGGTCGTCAGGCATATGAGGATCGATGCATCATCGGGCATATTCTGCAAGACGCCGGTTGCACGGCCGCGGTTACCTCGGGCGCGCTCCCGATCCTTGACTTTGGGCCGCCGCGGACGATGAATCTGGCAGAGATGGCTCCCGCCTGCCAGGCCCTCCGACTTATCCGCGCGCACGACCTTTAGAGGACGCCGCGCAGCGGCGGGTCGTGCGTTGGCCTGATTTCCTTTTTCGCCGCGGTCCCATACCGACCGAACTGGCGTGTATCCCCGAGCAATCCCGATAAATTCAACCTTTCCATTCCATGCAGCCCGCACCTGTCTCCAAGTACGCCTCCTTTCCCCCCGTCTCCCTGCCCGGCCGAAAATGGCCGGAGCGGACGCTCACCCGCGCCCCGATCTGGTGCAGCGTCGACCTGCGGGACGGCAACCAGGCCCTCGCGCAGCCGATGAGCGTCGAGGAGAAGATCGAGTTCTTCGAGATGCTGGTGCGGATCGGCTTCAAGGAGATCGAGGTCGGTTTCCCGTCAGCCTCCCAGATCGAATTCGATTTCACGCGGCGCCTGATCGAGGAGAAGCTGGTGCCGGACGACGTGGCCATACAGGTCCTGTGCCAGTGCAGGGAGGACCTGATCTCCCGCACCATTGAATCCATCAAGGGCGCAAAGAACGTCATCTTTCACCTCTACAACTCCACCTCGCCCAGGCAGCGCGAGTACGTCTTCAACCTGCCGAAACCCGAGATCGTCCAGATCGCCGTCCGCGCGGTCGAGCAGGTCAGGCTGGGCCGCCGCGCCCTGACCGACTCGGGGATGCGGCTGCGCCTCGAGTACTCGCCGGAGAGCTTCACGAGCACCGAGCTCGATTTCGCGCTCGCGATCTGCGAAGCGGTGACCGACGTGTGGGGCCCGACGCCCTCGGACAGGATAATCCTGAACCTGCCCGCGACCGTCGAATACGCTACGCCCAACGTACACGCCGACCAGATCGAGTGGATGTGCACGCACCTGACCCGGCGCGACTCCACGATCGTGTCGCTGCACACGCACAACGACAGGGGAACGGGGGTCGCGGCGACCGAGCTTGCGCTCCTCGCCGGCGCCGACCGCGTCGAGGGAACGCTCTTCGGCAACGGCGAGAGGACCGGCAACCTCGACATCGTGACGGTCGCCCTGAACCTCTACACCCACGGGATCCACCCGGACCTCGACTTCAGGGACCTGAACACGATCCGCGACGTCTATGAGCGCTGCACCCGGCTCGAGGTGCCGCCGCGCCAGCCCTATGCGGGCGAGCTCGTGTTCACGGCGTTCAGCGGCTCCCACCAGGACGCCATAAAGAAGTCCCTGGCCCAACAGAAGCCGGGAAAGCCGTGGGACGTCCTTTACATACCGATCGACCCCGCCGACATCGGGCGCAGCTACCGGGCGATCATACGGATCAACTCGCAGTCGGGAAAGGGCGGAGTCGCCTACGTCCTCGAGAAGGAGTTCGGCTTCCAGCTGCCCAAGCTCATGCACAAGGAGATCGGCCGGACCATCAACAACCTGGCCGACGCGAAGGGCACCGAGCTCACGTCCGCGGAGATCCGGGATGCGTTCCAGCGGGAGTACCTGGACCGGGCGGCGCCCGTCGCTCTCGAGCATTTCAAGACCACGGAGCGCGACTCGACGGTCAAGTGCGAGGCACGGATCGTCTCGAACGGAACGCAGCGCACGCTCGCAGGGGCCGGCAACGGCCCGATCGACGCGTTCGTCCGCGCGCTGGGGTCGACGGAGCTCCCGAAGTTCGACGTCATCAGCTATGCCGAGCATTCGCTCGGCGCGGGCGCCGAGGCGAAGGCCGTGAGCTACATCCAGATCAAGATGGTGCGCGGGAGCGCCTTTTTCGGCGCGGGGATCGACACGAATATCGAGCTCGCCTCCATCAAGGCGATCGTGAGCGCTCTCAACAGGGCGATAGCCAGGTGATGAAGTTTGAACCCGCGAAGCGCGCGCTCACCGGCGAGACGCTTGAGTCCCTGTCGTCGTCCCTTGCGGGACGGGGGGAGAAGCCGTTCCGCGCGGGGCAGATCCTCGACTGGGTCTACAAGAAGAGGGCGCGCTCGTGGGATGAGATGACCAACCTTCCCAAGGGGCTGCGAGCGTGGCTCGACGCGACATTCGCGCTCATGCCCGCGTCGCTTGTCCTCAACCGCCACTCGGCCGACGTGACGGACAAGCTGCTCCTCGAGCTGGAGGACCGCTCGCTCATCGAGACGGTCATCATCCGGGCTCCGCAGGACGGAGTCGGCGTCGACCACTCGCGCAAGACGATCTGCATCTCCACCCAGGTCGGCTGCGCCATGGGGTGCGTGTTCTGCGCGAGCGGCCTCAACGGGCTCAGGCGGGACCTGGCCGCCGGGGAGATCGTCGCCCAGCTGCTCCAGGTGTGCTACGCCGAGGACGAGCGGACGCCGCGCGCGCGGGCCGAGCTCGCGTCCTTCGACAACATCGTCGTCATGGGCATGGGCGAGCCGCTCGCCAACTACGACGCGCTCATCAGCGCCCTGACGATCGTCAACGCCGACTGGGGGCTCGGTTTCGGCGCGCGCCGGATCACCGTCTCGACCAGCGGGCTCGTCCCGAAGATCATACGGCTCGCCGACGAGCCCCTGGGGTTCCGGCTGGCTGTCTCGCTCCACGGGGCGACCGACGCGGTTCGCACGAGGATCATGCCCATCAACAAGGCCTATCCGCTCGCCAAGCTTCTGCCCGCGGTCAGGACCTTCAGCGAGCGCCACGGCCGGATGGTGACGCTCGAGTTCATCCTGATCGAGGGCGTCAACGACTCGGTCGACCAGGCGCGCAGGCTCCGCGATATCGCCCTCGACCTCCACGCGCATGTGAACCTGATCCCGTACAACGCCGTCGACGGACTGCCCTGGAAACGACCCGAAGCGGCCCGCCAGGCCGCATTTGCGGCCGTCCTGGAGCGATCGGGCGTTTCGGTTACCCTGCGCCGCGAGAAGGGCCACGACATTGCCGCCGCCTGCGGGCAATTGAGGCTCAAGACGGAGCGCGAGCGGGCGGATTCGCGGCCCGCCCCCGAAGTTTCAACTTGAAATCGGGCTGGAACTAGCGGTTCTATTTTCGTTTCTCACGAACCTTCCGCTTCCCGACCCCGTCTTTCCAACCCATGATTGAAGTCAAAGGCCTCGTAAAAACCTATGGCTCATTGCGCGCGGTTGATGGCGTCAGTTTTTCCGTAAGGCGCGGCGACATCCTGGGGTTTCTCGGGCCCAACGGCGCAGGCAAATCCACGACCATGAAGATGATAACCGGTTTCGTGCGGCCGGACGCCGGGACCGCCCTGGTCGACGGGATCGATGTGTGGAAGGACCCCGTTGGCGTGAAGCGAAGGCTGGGCTATCTGCCTGAAAACGCCCCGGCGTACCCGGAGATGACGGTCGGCGAATTCCTCTCGTTCATCGCGGAGGTCCGCGGATTTCGCAATGCCGGGGCAATGCGGTCGCAGGTCGACCGCGCCGTCTCCCTCGCCCACCTCGTCACGGTCCGCGACCAGACGATCGAGACCCTTTCGAAAGGCTACAAGCAGCGCGTGGGGTTCGCGCAGGCCCTCCTCCACGACCCTCCGACCCTCATCCTGGACGAGCCGACCGACGGACTCGACCCGAACCAGAAGAACGAGGTCCGGCAGCTCATCAAGAAGATGGCCGCCGAAAAGGCCGTCATCCTTTCGACCCACATACTCGAGGAGGTCGAGGCGATCTGCACCCGGATCATCATCATCTCCCGGGGCAGGATCACGGCCGACGAGTCGCCCGCCCAGCTCCTCGCGCGGCGGCCCGGGGCCCGCATGGACGAGATCTTCCGAAGCCTGACCGACACGGACGCATGAAACAGATCACGCCCATCTTCAAACGCGAATTCCTCGGCTATTTCCGGACGCCGGTCGCCTACGTCTTCCTGGTCGCGTTCCTCCTCATTTCGGTGGGCCTCGCATTCTCGCGGTTCGGCGGCTTTTTCAAGGCCGGGATCGCTAGCCTCGACGCCTACTTCGGGTTCTACCCCTGGATCTTCCTCTTCATCGTGCCCGCCGCGGGGATGCGGCTCTGGTCGGAGGAGAAGAAGACGGGCACGGCCGAGCTCCTTTTCACCCTGCCCGTGACGACGCTCGAGGCCGTGATCGGCAAGTTCCTCGCCGGATGGGCGTTCCTCGCGCTCGCCATCGCGTTGAGTTTCCCGATGACGATCACGATAGGCTACCTGGGCAGCCCGGACTGGGGCGTCGTCGCGACGAGCTACCTCGGCGCGATCCTCATGGCCGGCGGCTTCCTCAGCGTGTGCTCGCTGACGTCGGCCTTCACCAAGAACCAGGTCATCAGCTTTGTCATCAGCCTCGCCATCTGCACGGTGCTCGTGTTCCTCGGCTACAGCGGGTTCACGGCCTTCCTTGAGGGCTTCCTTCCGGTCGGCGTGGCCGACGCCATCTCGAACTTCAGCTTCGTCACTCATTTCAACCCGATGGTCCGGGGGATCGTGGACCCGAAGGACGTCGTGTTCTTCCTCTCGCTCATGGGGTTCACCCTGTTCCTCAACGTGGTGGCGCTCGAGCGCTGACCCCCAACGACCCGCCATGAGATTCGGAAGCAAGACCCTCGCAATCGCCCTTCTCGTCGTCGGCCTCGTCCTCGTCAATTACCTGGCGACGTCCATCCCGGCGCGATACGACGCGACGTCGGAGAAGATCTACACCCTCTCGCCCGGGACGAAGGCGCTGCTGGCGAAGATCACCGAGCCGACGACCCTCGACCTCTATTTCTCGCGCAACGCGAGCGGGCAGTTCGTCGAGTACAAGAACTATGCCGAGCGCGTGCGCGAGATGCTGCGCCAGTACGTCCGCGCCTCCAACGGCAAGGTGCGGCTCAACGTAATCGACCCCGAGCCGGACACCCCCGATGAGGAAAAGGCGACCGCGGTGGGCATCCAGCCGCAGACGATCCCGGGAGGAAGCCAGTTCTACTTCGGCCTCGTCGCCACGCAGGCCGACCAGCAGAAGGTGATCGGGGCGCTCAATCCGCAGCGCGAGCAGTTCCTCGAATACGACGTGTCCGAGCTCATCTACGGGGTCGGGCAGACCGACAAGAAGAAGCTGGGGCTGATCACGAGCCTGCCCCTGCAGGGCTCGCCGGGGATGCCGATGATGGGCCAGGAGGGGACCGAGGGCCAGTTCGTCGTGACCGAATGGGAGGACACGTACCAGATCGTGCCCGTCGAGTCCGCGGCGACCGACCTCCCGGCCGGCCTGAACGTGCTTGCCGTAGTCCATCCGGAAAACCTGTCCCGCAAGCTGCAGTTCGCGATCGACCAGTTCCTTCTCTCCGGCAAGCCCGTGTTCATCGCGGTCGATCCGTCCTCGGTCTATTTCAGGCGCCAGGGCGGGCAGGCGGCCATGTTCGGGGGACCCCAGCCCAACGTGTCCAGCGACCTTCCCCAGCTGCTCGGCGGCTGGGGGATCGCCTACGATCCGCAGAAGGTCGTGGGCGACCTGGAGAATGCCGAGGTGGTCGAGCTGCGCGACGGGTCGCGGGTTCGCTATCCGGTGTGGATCAACCTGACCCAGGAGAACTTCAACGCGAAGTCCCCGCCGACCGCGCAGCTGGAATCGGCGCTCCTCATCGAGGCGGGCAGCGTGGCGCTGAAGGCGGGGGCGGACCTCACGTTCACGCCGCTCATCGAAACGTCGTCGAAGTCCGGCGAAATCCCGACGCCGGCGCTCCAATTTGCGCAGCCCGACGAAATCGCCCGCCAGATCACGCCCTCGGGCAAGAAGACGATCGCGGCGCTGGTTACGGGCCGGTTCAAGACGGCATTCCCCGACGGACCGCCAGCCGATCCCGAACCCGCGAACCCTGAGAAGAAGGATGACAAGCCTGCCGCGAAGGCACCCGCGCCGGCGTCTCCGGAGTCGCTCAAGCAGTCCAAGGCCTCCTCCATCCTGATCATCGTCGCCGACACCGACTGGCTGTTTGACGACTACAGCGTGCGCAAGTTCAGCTTCATGGGCCGGTCCGCGGCGGAGCCGATCAACGACAACCTCTCCTTCGCGGCCAACGCGCTGGATTTCCTGTCGGGCTCCCGCGACCTGATCTCCATTCGCGGGAAGGGCACGTCGCTGCGCCCGTTCACAGTCGTGAGGCGGATGGAGGCCGACGCAGCCGAGAAGTACAAGGAGAAGCTGACGGCGCTGGAGGCGCGGATCAACGAGGTCCAGGGCAAGCTGACCGAGCTCCAGGGAAAGAAGAGCGAGGGGGGGAGGCTGCTCGCCTCGCCCGAGGCGACGCGCGCCATAGAGGACTTCCAGAAGCAGTCGTCGGCCCTGCGCGCCGAGCGCCGCGGCATCCGCCTCGCCCTCCGCGAGGGGATAGACTCCCTTGAGGACGGGCTCCTCGCGATCAACCTGCTCGCCACCCCTCTGCTCGTCTGCGTCTTTGGCCTGTGGTTCTGGTTCTACCACCGGCGCCGGGCCTGAGGGAGGCGCCGCCCAGCGATGAAACTCCGAACACTCGCCATCACCATCGCCGTACTCGCGATCCTTTCGGTCGCGGCCTTTCTGAAGGACCGGCCGCAGCCCGCGCCCTCCGATGATTCCCGCGTGGGCAAGGCGCTCCTGGACCCCGACACGGCTTCCAGGGCCTTTGGCCTCGCGATCGCCGATCAGGGCAAGAAGGTCGAGCTTGCGCGCAACCCCGACGGATCGTGGCGCGTGTCGAGCTACTTCGATATGCCTGCGGATTTCGAGAAGATCTCGCGCCTGGTCCATGACCTGAACGAGGCCAAGGTCGAACGGTTCGTCACGTCCAATCCGGAGCGGCTCGCGCACCTCGAGTTCAAGGACTCCTCGATAGCGCTCAGGGACCAGGCGGGGAAGGAGATCTGGAGCCTGGTCCTCGGGAAGACTTCCGAGATGGGCAACGGGCGGTTCATCCGGTTCGGCGTCGGGCCCAAGGCGTTCTTTTCGAACCTGCACGTCTGGCTCGACACCGACGCGAAGGGATGGGCCAACGCACAGCTCGTGGGCGCCAAGCCCGACGAGATCTCACGGGTCGAGATCCCCTTCGATGGCGGAACGCAGGTTGTCGCGTCCCGCGCGAAGAAGGACGCCCCGTGGGCGGCCGAGGGCGTGCCCGCGGGCCAAAAGCTGATCGCGGATCAGGTGTCTTCGGTTCTCGCGTCGCTCACGTCGCTCAGGTTCACCGACACCGTCGACCCCAAGGACGCGGCGGCGGCCGATGCGGCCGCGCACATGCGGACCTTCAAGCTGGCGACTTTCGACGGCAGGACGCTCACGATCGCGCTGGGCCGGAAGCCCGAGGAGAAGAAGCTCAAGCCGCCGGTCCCGGACGCAAAGCAGGAAGCCGCTCCTCCCGGAAAGGCGCCCGACGTCAAGCCGGAGGCGAAGCCCGCCGCGCCTGAGTTCGAGACGATTCCCGCGGGGCCCGTGTTTGCGGTCGTGTCGAGCTCGGATGCGCATGCGCCGATCAACGACCTGATGAAGCGGCGCGCGTTCCAGGTGGACGATTACACATTCACCAGGCTGCCCCAGAAGCCCGAGGAGCTTCTAGAGGCGGAGAAGAAGGGCAAGTAGCGAGGCCTCCCGGGCGCCGGCGAGGTTCTTCGCGCCCGGACGACAACCACAGACAATGACAGCCGAGCGCACCAAGGGGCCGGCAATTCCGCCCCGGCGCCCCGCCGAGCCGTCCCCGTCCGAGATGGGCGGCGCGGCGTGAAGCGGGCGGCATCGATGCTCCTCGCGTCCGCCGCGCTCTCGTGCCTCGGGGCAATCCTCGGCGGCTGCGACTCCATCGAGAAGAGCGTGGTTTTCCCGGGCGCGGACTCGCAGGGCCGGCCCGATGCGGTCATCCCGCCGGGCGGCGACTACGAGCTTGTCCCCCTGCGGACTCGGGACGGGACGACTATCGTCGCGCAGTTCGGCCGGGCGCTCGGGCCCGCCGGCGGGCCTGCGGAGGACGTGAAGGGCGCGCCGACCGTCATCTTCTTCTACGGCAATGGAGCCTACGCCGCGCAGATGGGCGCCGAGTTCAGCCGTTTTCGGAGGCTGGGGATGAATGTCCTGCTTCCCGAGTATCCGGGCTACGGCATGAGCGGCGGCAAGCCGAGCGAGCGCGGGTGCTACGAGGCGGCAGACGCGGCCTATGACTATCTCCATCGGCGCCCCGGCATCGACCGCGGGCGCATCGTGGCGGCCGGGTGGTCGATGGGCTCCTCGGTCGCGATCGACCTGGCCGGCCGCCGCAAGGTCGCCGCCCTGGTCACGGTCAGCGCCTTCACGACGTTGCCCGATGTCGCCCGCGCGCTCCAGCCATGGCTGCCGGTGTCCCTGATCATCAGGTCGCGCTTCGATTCCATCGGCAAGATCCCCGCGGTCACTTGCCCCATTCTGATCGTGCATGGGTCGAGGGACGAAATCGTCCCTCCGGCCATGGCCGCCAAGCTGGCCGCCGCCGCACGGACCAGGGTGGTCTCCTACACGGTCGCCGGCGGCGGGCACAATGACGTGTTCGCCGTCGGGGGCGACGAGCTCTGGGAGTCGGTGCGGGGTTTCATCAGCGCCTCGAGGTGAGGGCGGGCGGCGCATGCCGACGGGATTCCGGATTTTCCTTTACGCATATCAACATTTCGCGATGCGTTGATACGTGATTCAGGCCGATCGTCCCCTTTCCGAACTCTTTGCGCAGCGGCGCCCGCTGCGGTCCATCGAGTTTTTCCCGCCCAAGGACGACGCGGGCGTCGAGGCGCTCAGGCAGACGGCAGCCGCGCTCAGGTCCATCTCCCCCGACTTCGCCTCGGTCACCTACGGCGCCGGCGGGAGCACGCGCCAGCGCACGGCCCAGGTGAGCGCGCTTCTCAAGACCGAGTTTGGATACACGGTCATGCCGCACCTCACGTGCGTCGGGCATTCCCGGGCGGAGCTGGTCGATATCGCCGACAGGATCCACTCCGACGGCTTTCGGAACATCATGGCCCTGCGCGGCGACCCGCCCAAGGGATCCTTCGCGTTCACCCCGGCCGCGGACGGGCTGAGGTACGCGAGCGAGCTCGTGAGCCTGCTCAAGGGGCGTCATCCGGATTTCTGCCTTGGAGCCGCCGGCTATCCTGAGAAACACCCCGAGGCGCCGACGGCGGAGGTGGACCTGGCCAACCTGAAGCGAAAGGTGGATGCCGGCGCGGCCTTCGTTACGACGCAGCTCTTCTTCAACAACGAGGCGTATTACCGGTTTGTCGACCGCTGCGCGAAGGCGGGTATCGCGGTCCCGATCGTGCCTGGGCTCATGCCAGTCCTTTCGCTCCGGCAGATCCAGCGGTTCACCTCGATGTGCGGGGCATCGCTTCCGCCGACGCTTGTCCGAAGGCTGGAGGCCGCGGGCGAAGCCCCAGAGATCCTCGAGTCCGTCGGGATCGACTGGGCCCTGACGCAGATTCGCGACCTCCTCGCCCGCGGCGCCCCGGGCTACCACCTCTACATCCTCAACCGCGCAAAGAGCGCGCTCGCCCTCGCGGCGGGGCTGGCGGCGTAGGCCGCCTGTTTCCTCATCCTCCCGCGAAAACCGGGCGGAACCCCGCTTCGGCGAGAATGCGCGAGACCGCCTCGCGCTGGTCCCCCTGGATCTCGATCCGCCCGTCCTTGACCGTCCCGCCGCATCCGCAGGCTGCGCGCATCTTCTTTACCAGCCGCTCCTTCTCCGGAAGCCCGATGCCGGCGAACCCGTCGACCACGGTGACGGTCTTGCCTCCGCGCCCTCCCGTCTCGCGCGTGATGTCGACCCGGCCCCGGTTCCTTGCGGGAGGCGCCGCTTCGGCCGCGCGCCTGGGCGCCGGCGCGCCGGCCGGCGGAAGGCCCGCGCCATCGAGGGCCCCGAATGGATTGTGGCCCAGCCCCTGCCCCCCGTGGGTCGATATCCGGTCGGCCACCTTTAGCGCCCCCCGCCGCGCTGGCCCGCGCTCACGCCCGAGTCGCCCCCCAGGAGCATGAGCGCCTTCGGGTAGCTGCGGCGCTCCAGGAAATGGACAAGCTGCGGGTCCAGCGCTGCGCGGGCCTGCCTCAAATGCCCGTCCAGGAGAGCCGCCTGGCAGGCGATGGCATCGCCATCGGCGCGTTTGATGGCGTCCATCAGGGCGATAAGGCAATCCTTGATGCGGTCTTCCATGGCGGTTCGAGTACCCACACTAATGCAGGGGCCGCGCTTGTGAAGCGCGATTGCAACTCGCCCGGAGCCCCCCCGGGCGCTTGAGTTCGGGGAGGGCACGTGCAGACTGTGCCCAAACCCGACTCTGACCGCTCCCGCGCCCCGCGCCGCCACCAAGAATGAATTCAACGACCCTGCCGACGCGCGCCAATTCCGACGTCATTGAGGCGATGTACCGCCGCTGGCTCGACAACCCGGACGCGGTGGATCCGACATGGCGCGCGTTCTTCCAGGGCTTTTCCCTCGGAAGCAACGGCGGACCGGTCGGGGGCCTCCTCGAGGGCCAGGGCGCCGGCTCCCCGATCATCGACAGCCTGAGGCAGTCGCACGTCCACTACCTCATTGCGGCCTACCGGGCGATCGGCCACCTGCAGGCCCACCTCGACCCCCTGAGCGGCCCGCCGCCTCCCGTCCCGAAGCTCGACCTCGGCCTCTTCCAGCTCGGCGCCGCGGACCTCGACGTCTCGTTCGACGTGGGCACCTACCTCGGCGGCGGACAGATGAAGCTGCGCGACATCATCGCCTCGCTCCGGAGGACCTACTGCGGCCACGTCGGCGTCGAGTACGTGCACATCCAGGACCAGGACTGCAGGCTATGGCTCCAGGAGCGCATCGAATCCACCCGCCTCCAGCCGGCCTTCACGCGGCCCCAGAAGGTGAGAATCCTGCGGCGCGTCCACAAGGCGGAGCTGTTCGAGAAGTTCCTCCACACGAAGTACGTCGGCCAGAAGCGGTTCTCCCTTGAGGGAGGCGAGACCATCATCGCAGCGCTCGACTCCGTCATCGACCACTGCCCGGGCGCCGGCGTGGAGGAGATCAACCTGGGCATGGCACACCGCGGCCGCCTCAACGTGCTCGCCAGCGTGATGCGCAAGTCGTTCGACCAGCTGTTCGAGCAGTTCTCCGAAAACTACATCCCCGACACGGTCGAGGGCGACGGCGATGTGAAGTACCACCTCGGATACGAGTCGGTCCTGACGACCACGTCCGGGAAGAAGGTCGAGGTCCGGCTCGCGGCAAACCCCTCCCACCTCGAGATCATCGACCCGGTCGTCGAGGGCAAGGTGCGCGCCCGCCAGCGCCTGCGCGGCGACTCCGAGGAGCGCAGGCGCGTGCTCGCGCTGCTGATCCACGGCGACGCCGCCGTGGCCGGCCAGGGGATCGTCTCCGAGACCCTGAACTTCTCGCAGCTGCCCGGCTACCGGACCGGGGGCACCGTCCACTTCGTCATCAACAACCAGATCGGGTTCACGACCGACCCCCGCGACGCGCGCTCAACCCGCTACTGCACCGACGTGGCGAAGATGATCGAGACGCCCATCTTCCATGTGAACGGCGACGACCCCGAGGCGGTGTGCATGGCCGCCCAGCTCGCCCTCGACTTCCGCGGCCGATGGAAACGCGACGTGTTCATCGACATGTACTGCTTCCGGAGGCGCGGGCACAACGAGACCGACGAGCCGTCGTTCACGCAGCCCCTGCTCTACCGGACGATCGCGGGCCATCCCCTGGTCTCCGCCATCTACACGGACAAGCTGGTCGGGGACGGCACGATCACGGCCGGCGAGGGCGACGCGATCAAGGCGGAGTACTCGGCCGCGCTGGAGGAGAACCTCGCCAAGGCGAAGGCGCGCGAGGCGAGCAGGGGCCCGAGGCGGGCAAGGCCGGCAAACCCGTTCAAGGGCTCGACCGCGGAGTTCCAGCCCACATACCACCACACCCCGGTACGGACCGGCGTGCCGGCGGGCGAGATCGGGCGCATCGTCCGCGGACTCACGACGCTGCCCGGGAGCTTCAGCGTCAATTCCAAGGTCAGGCGGCTCTTGGATTCGCGCGCCGAGGCCCACAGGAATGGCGGGCCCGTGGACTGGGGCCTAGGCGAGGCGCTCGCGTTCGGCTCGCTGCTCGTCGAGGGAACGCCCGTCCGGCTGAGCGGCCAGGACGCCGAACGCGGAACCTTCAGCCACCGGCACGCTGTCCTAGCCGACAGCGAGACGGGCGAAGCGTACACGCCGCTCAGGAACCTCGACCCGAAGCAGGCGCGTTTCTGCGTCTACAATTCCCCGCTGTCCGAGGCGGCCGTCCTCGGGTTCGACTACGGCTATTCGTTCGATTACCCCGACCTGCTCTGCCTCTGGGAGGGCCAGTTCGGCGACTTCGCGAACGGGGCGCAGGTCGTGATCGACCAGTTCATCGTCAGCGGCGAATCAAAGTGGCAGAAGACGTGCGGCATCGTCCTCCTCCTGCCCCACGGCTACGAGGGCCAGGGACCCGAGCACTCGTCGGCCCGCCTCGAGCGCTTCCTCCAGGCGGCCGCGGAGGACAACATCGAGGTGGTGAACGTCACGACGCCGGCCCAGTACTTCCACCTCCTTCGGCGCCAGGTCAGGCGCGACTTCAGGAAGCCGCTGGTCGTGATGTCGCCCAAGTCGCTCCTTCGCCACGCGGCTGCGGTCTCGAGGATCAGCGACCTCACGGACGGCGCCTTCCAGGAGATCATCGAGGACGCTGATGCGCCGGCCCAGCCTGGCCGCCTGATCCTCTGTTCGGGCAAGGTGTTCTACGACCTTTGCGAGTACCGCGGACGGAACGGGATCGGGGACTCAGCGATCGTCAGGGTCGAGCAGCTCTACCCGCTGCACGCGGCGCGCCTCGGCGAGATCGCGGCAACGCATCCCCAGGCGCGGCTCGTATGGTGCCAGGAGGAGTCGCAGAACATGGGCGCCTGGTCCTGGATCGCCCCGCAGCTCGCGCGAATCTTCGGGAAGGACCCCGCCTACGCGGGCCGCGACGCCTCGGCATCGCCCGCCGTCGGCTCGCTGGCCCTCCACAAGCTCGAGCTCGCGGCCCTGCTCAAGGACGCGTACACCCTTTAACCATGCCACTCGAAGTCAAGATTCCGCCCATGGGAGAGTCGATCAGCACGGGCATCCTCGCCCGATGGCACGTCAAGGACGGCGATCTGGTGAAGAGGGACCAGCCGCTCTTCGAGCTCGAGACGGACAAGATCACGTCCGAGGGCAATGCGGAGGCGGCGGGCGTCATCACGCTCGGGGTCGCGGAGGGCGCGGAGGTGAGGATCGGCCAGGTTGTGGCCTCTATCGACGCCGGCGACGGCGCAGCGGCCCCGGCCGCACCGAATCCGGCGGCCGCGGAACCGGGGACGCCCTCAGGGCCCGGGAACGCCCCCCCGCCGGGGGGGGCCGCGCCGTCCGCCGCCGCCGTGCTGTCCCCGGCTGTCCGCCGGCTGGCCGAGGAAACAGGCGTCGATCCCGCCGCCGTGGCCGGCACCGGCAAGGCCGGACGCGTGACCAAGGCCGACATGCTGTCGGCGTCCGAAAGGGCCGCCCGCCCCGCGGGAGCCCCGGCGCCGGCCCCGGCCGCGCCGCCGGCGCCGCCTGGCGCCCGCCAGACGCGAAGGAAGCTTTCGCAGCTGCGCCTGCGGATCGCCGAGCGCCTTGTCGCGGCCCAGCACGGGGCCGCATTGCTGACGACGTTCAACGAGATCGACATGGCCGCCGTCATGGAGCTCCGCTCGAAGTACCAGGAGGACTTTGTCAAGAGGAACGGGCTCAAGCTCGGGTTCATGCCATTCTTCGTGAAGGCGGTCGTCCAGGCCCTCAAGGAGGTGCCGGCGATTAACGCCCAGATCGAGGGCGACACCCTGGTGCAAAACCACTACTATGACATCGGCGTGGCCGTTTCGACGGAGAGCGGCCTGATGGTCCCCGTCATCCGCAGCTGCGACAGCCTCGGCTTGGCCGACATCGAAAAGGCCGTTGCCGACGCGGCAGGCAGGGCCCGCGAGGCAAAGATCACGCTCGCCGACCTTGAGGGCGGCGTGTTCACGATCACGAACGGGGGCACCTTCGGCTCCCTCCTTTCGACCCCGATCATCAACCCGCCCCAATGCGCCATCCTGGGGATGCATGCGATCAAGGAGCGTCCGGTCGCCATAGGCGGGCAAGTCGTCATCCGGCCCATGATGTACGTCGCCCTGACCTACGACCACCGCGTGGTCGACGGCCGCGAGGCTGTCACCTTCCTCGTCAAGGTGAAGCAGGAGATCGAGGATCCCTCGCGCCTCCTGCTGGGCATCTGACCGGCGCCCCTTCATGGACACGTATGACGTTGCGGTCATCGGGGCGGGCCCGGGCGGATACGTGTGCGCGTTCCGCGCCGCGCAGCTCGGGCTCAGGGTGGCGCTGATCGAGAAGCGGCCGACCCTGGGCGGCACCTGCCTGAACCTGGGCTGCATCCCGAGCAAGGCCCTCCTCTATTCGTCGGAGCAGCTCGTGTTCGCCCGGGACCATGCCGCGGCGCATGGCATTAGGACGGGCGCCGTTTCCCCCGACATTGGCGCGATCCTCAGGCGCAAGGACGCCGTCGTGTCCAGGCTCGTCGGCGGAGTGGCCGCGCTCGCGAAGGCGCGAAAGGTCGCCGTCCTCGCGGGCGAGGCCTCGTTCGCCTCGCCAACCGCGCTGTCGATCAGGGGCCCGGGCGGGGCCGTCTCCATCTCTGCCAAGAATTTTGTCATCGCGACGGGATCGGTTCCCATGCAGCTGCCCTTCATGCGATTCGACGGCCGGACGGTCGTCTCGAGCGACGACGCGATCGCCTTTGAGCGGGCGCCCTCCCCCCTCGTGGTTGTCGGGGGCGGTTCCATCGGGCTCGAACTGGGGTCCGTCTGGGCGAGGCTGGGCAGCGACGTCACTATCGTCGAGCTCCTGCCGAAGATCGCCGCGGGATTCGATGACGACATCGTGCGCGCCTTCTCCAGGCTGCTTCAGAGGCAGGGCCTGAAGATCGAGACGGGCGCCAGGGTGACCGGCCTGAGGACCGGCGGCGGGCAGGCCGTGCTGCTGGCCGAGCGGGAGGGCAAACCCCTGGAGTTCCCGGCCGAGAAGGTCCTCGTCGCCGTGGGCCGCAGGCCCTACACGGACGGGCTCGGGCTCGAGAATGCCGGCGTGTCCCTCGACGAAGGGGGGCGGGTCAGGGTGGACGCCCGCCTTCGCACCTGCGCGCCCGGCATCTGGGCTATTGGCGATGCCGTCGCCGGGCCCATGCTCGCGCACAAGGCCGAGGAGGACGGAGCCGCCGTGGCGGAATGGATCGCCGGAAGGCCGGGCCATATCGACTGGGATCTCGTGCCGGCCGTCGTGTATACCGATCCCGAGGTCGCCTCCGTGGGGCTTGGCGAGGACACAGCGAAGGCCAGGTCGATCCCCGTAAACGTGGGCAGGTTCAACTTTGCCGCCAATGGCCGCGCGCTCGCGAATGATTCGGCCGATGGATTCGCAAAGATAGTGGCCGACGCCGGGACCGACCGGATTCTGGGCGCGCAGATCCTGGGGAGGGGCGCCGGCGAGCTCATCGCGGAAGTGGTCGCACACATGGCGTACGGCGGGAGTGCGGAGGACCTGGGCCGCACGATTCATGCCCACCCGACCCTCGGCGAGGCGCTCAAGGAGGCCGGGCTCGCGGTTTCAAAGTCGGCGATCCATGCTATTTGACACCGGTACCGGGAAAGGGGAGGCTCGGCGGGCTTGCCGACAGCTATAATTCGAGCCATAATGGAGTCTGGTAAAACCTTAACTGTCATATCGACACATCCGTCCGGGTCGGCTCGGACCAACGCCGCTCCGCCGCGGGGTTCCGGCGTGGAAGAGCTTGGCCTACGGCGGCAATCCCGAACATGAACCCCAGCGAACGCGAAGAGGCCCTGGCAAGGCGCGAGGCATCGGCTGAAAAGCTGCTGGCGAAGCTCGAAAAGGACCGCGCCGCGCTCGAGGCCGACATATCAGCCTCCGCTGCGGCCTCCAAGGCGGCGTCCGCCATTTCGCGCGCGCTCGAGGTCGACGCCGCAAAGCGGCTCAAGGCGCTTGAGTCCGAGTGCGCCCAGTGGGAGGACAAACTGGCACGGCTGAAGGCCGAGGGGGAGAAGACCGCGGCTGGCCCCCAGGGCGCCGATCCCGCCAAGCGCGATGTGGCGGGCGAGGATGAAGCGGCTGCGCTCGAGGATGCCCGTGCCGCAATAGCGAGCGATCGCGCCGCGCTCGGGGAAGCCCAGGCCAAGATCGCGAACGACCGCGCCGCGCTCGATGCGGACCGGGCAGCGTTCGCCCGCGAATCCGCCGAAGTCCAGGCCAAGCTGAAGGCCGAGGCGAAGGCGCTTGCCGACCTGCGTGCCAAGCTCGCCGCAATCCGGACCGAGATCGAGAGCGGCGTGAAGGCGCGCGAAGCCGAGGTGCACCGGAAGGACGTGGCCCTCGAGGCCGAGAGGGCCAAGCTGCAGGCGCGCGCCGAGTCCCTCGCCCAGGCCGAGGCCCAGCTCTCCGAACAGGGTGCTAAGATGGAGTCGCAACTGGCCGCGCTCGCCGCTAAGGAGGTCCTGTTCGAGGAGCGCCACCGCCAGCTTCAGGAGAACATGAAGCATTTCGTCAAGGCATGACGCGGCCGATGGCCGCCCGCTGAACGTCGACCATGCCCAAGGCGGAAGAGATCCAGGTCATTGTCGAACTGACCCACCACACGTTGCACGCACTGCGTGCGGTGAACGGCAAGATTGAGGCTGGCGGGGAGTGCATCCTGGAGAACAGGCCGGCCGTGGAGGCGCTCCTCGGCGCGGTCGCCCCGTCCGCAAAGGCCGGCGAGGTCAAGGCCGCCTCCATGTGGCCCGACGGCGCCGATTGGCATCTCTCGACCGACACCGAATCGCTGCTGGACCGGGCCGGCGAATCGTTTCGCGCGATCGCGGGCGCAGCCCAGGGCGACGCCAAATACCCGTTTTCATACGCCGCGTGCAACGCCGGCGACGGAGGCTCGATCGATCCCGACGGAATGGAGAAATGGATTCTCGCCTTTGCCTCCCGCGAATCGTTTGAGCAGGTCCGCGACGGCGTCCCGGGCTTCCAGGTGGGCTCGGGCGGCGCCGGGCCGGCAGCGATCGTGCGGGCGGGCGCAATCTCGGCCGCGCTGCGCGCTGCCGGCAAGGGATCGGTCGCGCTCTGGGACCTCGGGTCGGACCGTTCCCACCTGCTGCTCGTGACCGCGAGCGGAGTCGTGGGGGTTGTGCCGTGCTCCGTCGGCCTGAATGCGGTTTTTGAGGCGGTGCGAACGGCCCTCAAGCTCAAGTTTCGCGGTGCCGGCGCGCGGCTTTTCTTCAACGAGGGATACGACTTCACGGAATCCGGGCCCAAGATCTGCGCCATGGTAGCCGAAAGCCTCAAAGCGGCCCTCGGCTTGCTCCCGCCGGCGGAGGGCCCTCCGGCGCTTGCCTGCATCGGGCTGACGGGCAAACAGGATTGGTTCATCCGGGACGCCGCTGCCTCGGTGGGAACGTCGCCGTGGGCGCCGGACATCAAGAAGCTGGCCGGCGATCCCGGGCTCAGCTTCGCGGGCGAAGAAGTGCAGGCATCCTTTTCGGCGGCGTCGGCCGGCATCCTCGCGCTCCTCGGCTCGCGCCTCGCGTCCAAGGGCGCATGGAGCCCGTCATGGATCGAGGCGGACGCTCCGGCTGCGGAGGTTTTGGCGGAGCCCGTTCCTCCCGAGGCTCCCGAGCCCGTCGCGCAGCCCGCTCCTGCGCATGCCCGGCCCAAGCCGACCCTACCGCCGTCGGGCGCGGCGGCCCCGCCGCCCGTTTCCCCGAGACCCCCCGCGCCGGCGCCCCCCCAGAAGCCGCTGATGGCTTCGCCGGTTGGCCCTGCGCCGATTTTCCGGCCGCCAGTCCCGCTTTCTCCCGCACCGCCCCCGATTCCCTACGCTGCCTTCGCGCCGCCCCCTGAGCCCGCCGCCGGCGAGCCGGCTCGCCCGCCGCCCCTTCCGCCCCCCTCCGGTCCCGGCGCGCGCCGGGTCGAGGGAACCGACGCTCCCCTTTCCAAGCCGGTCGTGGTCGGCCGCCCGGCTGAGCCTGAGAAGGCCGGGCCGGCGGCCCCGGCGGAAGAGGCGCCCGCAGCGCAGGAGGAGCCGCAGCCCAAAAGCAAGGTCGGGTTCTACATCGGGGTCGTTGCGGCCGCCGCGCTGGTTTTTGCGGGAATCGCGGCCGTGCTCGACAACCGGATGGAGAAGATCAAGGAAAACGACCTGGAGCAGCAGGAGGCGCTGGCCCATCACCTTGCGGAGGTGCGGGTCAGGGAGGCCGAACAGAGCAAGAAGGGGGAGGCCGAGCGGACCCGCAAGGACGTTGAGACCGCGATAGTCGTCACCCAGACGGAGAACACCACCCGCCAAACGGTCCCCGTGGGGGTGGAGGCGGCGAGGCCAGCCAGGCTTCCCGGAACGCTCGTGGTAGGCACGGAGCCGGCCGGCGCCTCGGTGTCGATCGACGGGGCCTCGCCGCTCCTGTCCCCCGTCAAGGCGGAAGGGATCGCCCCGGGCGCGCATCGCGTCCGCATCGCGCTCGCCGGCCATGAGCCGGTCGAGCTGGACGCGAAGATCAACGGCTCCGCGACAACGGACCTCGGCATCGTCAAACTTGAATCCTCGCTTGGGGCGCTCGAGGTCTCCAGCAGCCCGGACGGCCTTGATTTCTCCGTCCGTGCGGCGGCCGACCCGACCGGCAATCCCATCCAGACCGGCAGGACGCCGGCGACGATTGCCGGCATTCCGCACGGGGGCTACCTTGTGACCTTCTCCCGTCCCGGTTGCCACGACCACACCGAGAGGGCCTCGGTCGAAAAGGGCGCAACGGCCCCGGTTGAGACGAGGTATCTGGACGGATCGCTCGAGCTCACGAGCGAGCCGACCGGCGCCTGGGTTGACAAGGACGGAATGCGCCTGGGCTCGACCCCCCTTGTTCTCCGTGACCTCACGCCAAAAGTGGCATCCTTTGAGCTGACGCTGCCGGGCTACGATCCCACGCCGATCTCGTGCGAGATCGCCGAGGGCCAGACGCTCAAGCTCACGGCCCATCTTCTGCGCAGGGACCGGGTTTTCGGCCCGAGCGAGGCCAAGACCCTTCCGGTGAGCTACGAGTCGCCCGAGCCGGACCTCAGCCCGAGCCAGCGCAGGATGGGCGCCGAGGTTCTCCTGTCGTTCATCGTGCAACGCGACGGGACCGTGATCAACGTGAAGGTGGAGAGGACCACGGACGACGACATCGGCAGGCGGTGCGCCACAGCGCTTGCCAACTGGAGATTCCATCCCGGGACCGCCGCTGACGACCGCGCCGTGGACGTCAGGATCGAGATGCCGTTCAAGCTCCCGGTCACCAAGCAATAAGCCCCTGGATAGGCGGTTTTTGGCCGGGTCTGGCAAGGGACTTGCTGAACGGTCTGCGACAGCCTAGACTAAACCCACGTGTCGCTCCTAAGCACCCCTTACGAAGCAGGCGAATTCTTCGACGAGATGTACGCGGCCGGCGGAGAAGTGCGGCCCCATTACCGTCTCCTCGCAGAGCGGCTAGCTACGCTCCCCGTCGCCGAATTCGAGCGAAGGCGCGCCGCCGTGGACCTCGCATTCCTTCGGCGCGGCATAACGTTCACCGTCTACAACGACGCCGAGGGCACCGAGCGCATCTTCCCTTTCGACCTGATCCCCCGGATAATCCCCGCGCGCGAGTGGTCGCGGCTGGAGGCGGGCCTCATACAGAGGATCACCGCGCTCAACCTCTTTCTCCACGACCTCTACCACGAGCAGAAGATCCTCAGGGACAAGGTCGTCCCGGCCGCGCAGATCCTCAGCGCGAAGCATTTCCGGCGCGAGTTCATGAATTTCTCGGTCCCGCGCAACATCTACGTCCACATCTGCGGCACCGACCTGATTCGCGACCGCGACGGCACCTATCTGGTCCTTGAGGACAATCTGCGCTGCCCTTCCGGGGTTTCGTACATGATCGAGAACCGCTCGGCCATGCGGCGCGCGTTCCCCAACCTGTTCCAGAGCTACGGGGTGCGCCCCGTAGAGGGCTATTCGGAGGAGCTCCTCAAGGCCCTGCTCCACATCGCCCCCAAGAGGAGCGACAAGCCCAGCGTGGTCCTGCTCACTCCCGGCGTCTACAACAGCGCCTACTTTGAGCACTGCTTCCTGGCCCGCCAGATGGGGGTGCCGATCGTCGAGGGCCGCGACCTTGTAGTCCACGACGCCAGCGTGTACATGCGCACGACATCGGGGCTCCTGCCCGTCGACGTGATCTACCGCAGGATCGACGACGATTTTCTGGACCCGGCCGTGTTCAGGTCCGACTCGATGCTCGGCGTGCCCGGTCTCGTGACCGCCTACCGCGCGGGCAACGTCGCACTCGCCAACTCGATCGGGACCGGCGTCGCGGACGACAAGGTGGTCTGCGCGTACATCCCGAAGGTCATCAAGTACTACCTCGACCAGGACCCGATCATTCCAAGCGTGCCCACGTACATCGCATCCGATCCGTCCGACCGGAAATTCATTCTCGAGAACATCGCGAGGCTGGTGGTCAAGTCCGCGAACGAGGCGGGTGGATACGGGATGCTGATCGGACCCGCGGCGACGAAGGAGGAGGTGGGGGACTTCCGCTCAAAGGTCGCGGCCAACCCGCGCAATTTCATCGCCCAGGACCCCGTCATGCTCTCGCGATCCCCCACCTGGTGCCAGCAGACGCTCGAGGGCCGGCACATCGACCTGCGGCCATACGTGCTCTGCGGCGAGAAGACGGTCGTCACCCCCGGCGGGCTCACCCGGGTCGCGCTGCGCAAGGGGTCGCTCGTCGTCAACTCATCCCAGGGTGGCGGATCCAAGGACACGTGGGTGCTCGCGGGGACCAAATGAAGCGCCCATAAGGGAGAAGAATGTCCGCAGCCCCGAAGATTCCGGCCCCACGGCCCCAGGCCAACGTGATGCTGTCGCGCGTCGCGCACTCCCTGTATTGGATGAGCCGGTATATCGAGCGCGCAGAGAACATTGCGCGCCTGCTTGAGGTGAACCTCCAGTTCATCCTCGACTTCCGGGGGTACGACGACGCGCACCTCAAGGAGCACTGGGGGTCGATCCTCGCCAGCTCCGGGGACGAGGAGCTGTTCGGGGAACACTACGAGTCGGCCGACAGCCGGTCGGTGACGGAGTTCTTCTCCTTCGACCTGCGCAACCCCAATTCAATCCTCGCCTGCGTCTTCGCGGCCAGGGAGAACGCCCGCATGATCCGGGACCAGATTTCGATCGAGATGTGGGAGACGATCAACGAGCTCTACCTGTTCCTCAAGTCCCGGAGCACGACGGACGTCTGGGCCGCGGGCCCATACGATTTTTTCCATGACATCAAGCGAAACTCCCACCTCTTCCAGGGGCTCACCGACTCGACCTATTCCCGGAGCGAGGGATGGGAGTTCATCCAGTTCGGCAAGTTTGTGGAGCGCGCCAAGAAGACGACCCGTATCCTGGACGTCAAGTACCACATCCTTCTGCCGAGCGCGACCGATGTCGGGGGGGCTCTCGACACGGCGCAGTGGCAGGCGGTCCTTCGCTCGGCGAGCGCGCTCGATGCCTACCGCCGGTTCTACGTCCGGGAGATCCTTCCCTGGAAGGTGGCCGAATTCCTGATCTTTTCGGACTCATTCCCGCGCTCGGTGCACTTCTGCGTCGCGCAGATCGACGACTTCCTGCGCAGGATACTGGGCGAGTCGGGCGCCCGGCCGCGCACCGAGGCCGCGCGCGCCTCGCGCCGGCTGCTCGCCAACCTCCAGTCGCTGACGATTGACGAGGTGCTCAGCGAGGGACTACACGAATTCCTGGTGGAAACCGAAGCATCCCTGACCCGAATAAGCGAGGAGGTCGTCCAGACGACGATGTTCTACCCGGCCGAATCCACCCAGGAGGATCAGCAACTCCAGCAACAGCAGTGAGGAACGCCGCCTCCAGCATCCTCGGCGCGCTCCCATGCTGATCAGCCTCCTGCATCGGACCACGTTCGTCTACGCGGGCAAGGCCCAGGAGAGCTTCAACGAGGTCCGCCTGAAGCCCCTCGACGGCGCCAGCCAGACGTGCCGGAGCTTTGCGCTTCGGACCGATCCGTCCGCGCAGCCGCGCGAATACGTCGATTTCTACGGCAACACGGCCCACTTCTTCGACATCGCGGCGGAGCACAGCAGGCTCGTGATAGAGGCCACTTCGGAGGTCGAGACCACGCCCAACGCCATGCGCGCGCCCGTGCCGGCCGTCACGTTCCCCGAGCTCCAGGCGAGCCCCGAGATCGAACTCCACGCTGAATTCCTGACCGACTCCCACTACGTCCCGTTGGACGTCGAGTTGTGGAAGGAGGCCAAGGACGCGCTGGCCGGCGGCCGGCGCGACGTGTGGTCGGATGTCCAGCGCATGTGCCAGCACATCTTCAGAAGCTTCGCCTACAGGCCGAACACGACCGGCGTGGGCACCGTTGCGACGGATGCCCTACGGCTCCGCGCAGGCGTGTGCCAGGATTTCGCCCACGTCGCGCTGGGCCTCTGCAGGAGCTCCGGCATACCGGCCAGATACGTGAGCGGCTACTTCATCAAGTCACAACGGCGCCCCGGGGAGGACGAAGCGTCCCATGCGTGGATCGAGGCGTTCGTTCCCGGCTACGGCTGGGCCCCGTTCGACCCGACGCACGACAGGCCGGCCGACGACCGCTACATCAAGCTCGCCTCCGGAAGAGACTACGCCGACATCCGGCCCGTGAGCGGGTCCTACCGCGGGGGCAAGACGCGCTCGCTGAGCGTCGAGGTTCGGGTCCGCGAGGCCGAGGCAGCGGACACGGCCTGCTAGGGCCTTCCCCGCTGGATCGAGACGGCGCGGCCGGTGTTGCCGGACGCAGCTGGGACACGGCCACGGGTCGGACTGGACTGGAAGGCCGCAGCTCCAGCCGATCCCGCCCCGGCGCCGCGGCAAGCCTGTCGGCGACTGAAGCCGTGTGAATCGGCGAAAACCGCCTAACGCGCAAGCTCCTGGTTGAAGGCGACGACCTTGTTGTCGCGAAACTCCACCCGGAAGCGGTCGTAGGTGTTGACCGGCCCGACTGGGTACGGCCTGCCCCAGTAGCCGCCCCCTCCCCACCAGCCCCGGCGGCCCCAACCGCCCCAATACTGCCCGCCGTAGAGGAATGCGCCGTCGTAGTAGACTGTCTCAGCATAATGCCAGACCTGCATCTGGCCCATCGCGTCCGTCCTCAGGGTGATTCGGTCCGGTTGGCCCAAGGCGAGCTTCACCGCCTCTGTGCTGAAGCCAAGGCCCACTTGGCCGGCCCTCACGAGGGCCTGCTCCTGGGGTGTGAGTTGCGCGAAAACCTCTGGATGGTCACTGATCCGGGTTTGGGGAGATGAGCAACCTGCCAGCCACAATGTTCCCGCCAAGGCGGCAAGGACGATAGATAGTCTGGTTGTTTTCATAATGTCGTTATTGGAAAGCTACTTGGGATCTCCTCCACTGCAAGCGGGCAGGCCGAAATGAGATCCTTCTGTTTCACGGAAAACTCCCGCTCCCCTGGAATATCGGCGGCACCCGAGCGCCGCAGCCAAGGCAACGGCGAAAACTCTGGAGGTTTTCGTGGCTAAGGGTGAATCCTAATGGGTGCGCTGGGCAATGTTTCCTGTGCTGAATCTCCACCAGTCCTAGACGTTCACAGCGGGTTGAAGTTTCACAAGATATGCAAAAACTACTGATACTCTGGGACATAGACGGGACGATCCTCCATTCGGGAGGCGCGGGCATGAAAGCGCTGCGCGCGGCGCTCCAGAGCGTATTCGGGGTATCGGGTTCGTTTTCCGGGATCGAGTTTGCCGGGCGCACCGATCCGTGGATCATCCGCCAGATCTTCTCGAGGTTTGCGATCGAGGAAACGCGGGAGAACGTGGCGAGCTACATTGACGGATACATCGCAGCCCTGCCCGGAATCCTAGCGGAGAGCGGCGCAGCCGTTTTGCCGGGTGTTTCGGAAATCCTGGTGCGCGCGGCCGAGCATCCGGGCGTGGCCATGGGCCTCCTGACCGGCAATCTCCGGCGCGGGGCGCAGGCAAAGCTCGGTTTTCACGGCCTCTGGGACTATTTCCCGATCGGGGCCTTCTCCGACGACAGCGAGGTCCGCAACGAACTGGGGCCCTATGCCCTTCGGCGGGCCCGGGGCCACTGGGGCGTGGATTTTCCCGCGGAGCGGGTGTGGATTGTGGGTGACACGCCCCACGACATACTCTGCGCGCGGGCGTTCGGTGCCCGCGTCCTTGCGGTGGCTACGGGAGGGGCAAGCGCTTCCGACCTGGCGGCCCTCGGGCCGGACGCGGTGCTCGAGCACCTGGGGGACCCGGCGGCCTTCTGGCGCGTGGTCGGGCCTTATTATACACAACGTCCTTAGTCTTTGGCAACTTCAGCCCGCTAAGAGCACGTTGAAGTCGAAGCCAAAGATATCTGACGTCCCCGGCCTGGGGTCGAAGCACAGCACATCAGAGCGCTGTTCCCTGACCGAGGGTCGGCGTGGGAGCCCGAAGCGGAGAGGTTCACGCAAGCGCGCGGATCAGCCGGCTTTGGAGCCGACGCTGGTCGGTCAAGAGTTCGGCAAATCCGCTGCTCCCCTCATACCTCATTTTGATCGTGCGTGTCATGGCGGGTGCCGTCCTGCCTCTTATCATACTATTGAAACGGTTCATATGAACGGCGTTCATATGAACGGTATCGATCCAAAAAGACGACTGATTCGCTTCGCGGTTCCCTGCAGCGGACTTATGTCGCTATGTATAGCTTCTTCTTGCCTCCAAAGACCACCTTTCCATCTGGGCAAAGCTTATAGAGGGCGTTTGCCTTGGAAATCTCCGAAAGCAGGAGTCAGGAATGCAACCCTTGGCCGACCGGATGGGTCCGGAGGGCCCTGTACAGATGATTTAGCGCCATACCTTCCGCGAGCTGGCAGTAGGCTGTTCGAATCACCCGGGACTGACGGAGTCGCAGTTCCGCGAGGGCCTCAAGAAAGCGGGCGTCAGAGGGGACAAATGACAGCTTGATTGTTCGGTGCATCGCGCTCTCATTATATCGTTAAAATAGACATGTCCGTATCCTGAAACAAGCTAAAATTCTTGCTTTTTAGGGAGAACGCATCGCTACGCCCGGGCAGAAGACGTTGCGCAGCGCGTGCTGGCAATGCCGCCTAATTGCAGGCATTCCGGCTCGCAATGCGCATCTGATTATGACGTTCTGTATAGTTTGCCGCAGCCGCGAGCCGGCGAAATATCCCGTATTCCAAACCACCCAGCTCGATGCCCCGCACCTACACGATCGCACTCGGATCGGACCACGCAGGATTCAGGTACAAGGAACTGATCAAGGCCGCGCTCCTCGCCGACGGGCACAGCGTCCGCGACATGGGCACAGATTCGGAGCAGCCCTGCGATTTTCCCGATTTTGTGCGGCCGGTCGCCGAGGCGGTGGCGCGCGGCGAGTTCGAGAGGGGGATCGTCCTCGGGGGATCGGGCAACGGCGAGGCGATCGTGGCCAACCGCGTGAGGGGCGTGCGCTGCGGCGTGTGCTGGAGCGAGCAGGTCGCGATCTGGAACCGGTCCCACAACGACGCCAACTGCCTTTCGATCGGACAGAGGACCATCACGGAGGACGAGGCCATCAGGATCGTCCGGGTCTGGCTCGCCACCGAGTTCGAGGGGGGAAGGCATATCGCGCGCATCCGGAAGATCGACGGAGTCTAGCTTGCCCACCCGGCGCACGGCGTTCACCGTAAAGCCCTCAGCTATGGCATTTCCCAACGCTCCCGCCATCCTAGCGTCGCGCGACCTTCGCCTTGCCGACCTGGAGAGGAGCCCGACCGCGTCCCTCCTGCGGATCTACGCCTGGATGCAGCTGGCGCGGGTCACCGACAACCGCATCCTCGATCTCTTCCGCCAGGGTTTGATCAAGGGAACGGTGACGGGCGGCCAGGGCAACGAGTGGATGATCGTCCCCCTTGCGCTCCTGGCCGACAAGGCGCTCGACGTGGTCTGCTTCACGCACCGTGACCTCGGGGGGCACCTCATCTGGGGGGGCCATCTCTGCGAGCACCTCAACCAGTATTTCGCCAACGCCGACAGCCCGACACGGGCGCGCGAAGGCAACATCCACCACGGAGACCCGGCGAACCGGTCGCTGCCGATGATCAGCCACCTGGGGGCGATGTGCGGGCCCGTCCTCGGCGCGACCGACTCCCAGCGCCGCTTCGGGCGCAAGGCTGTCGGATTCGCGTTCTTCGGCGACGGCTCCTCAAGCACGGGTGATATCCACGAATCGATGAACCTCGCGTCGCTCCAGTCGCTGCCGATCGTGTTCGTGATCGAGAACAACGGTTACGCGTACTCCACGCCCACCGACGAGCAGTTCATGCGGGGCACCGAGCTCTGGCGCCGGGCCGAGGGCTACGGGATGGAGGGCCTGGTGATCGAATGCGGGAGCCCCGAGGGCGCCGCGCGAACGCTGGGGGCCGTCATCGAGAAGGTGCGCTCGACATCACGCCCCATGCTCGTCGAGACGCGGACGCTCCGCCTGCGGGGCCACGCGGCCTACGACACCTGCAACTACCTTCGGCCCGGCGAAGCCGAAGGGTTTGCGGCCAAGGACCCCCTTCCCGGGTTCAGGATGTCGCTCGCCGCCGTCGCGGGCGCGGGCCTGGTCGACTCTGTCGACGCTGAGATCGGCGCGTTTGTCGAGGAATGCGTCAAGGTCGCGATGGCAGTCCGGCGGCCGGATCCGGCCGGCATGGAGGAGGGGCTCTTCGCCCCCGCGCCCCCGCCCTTCGGGTGGCTGCCCGAGCCCGCGGCGCCCGAGAGCCTGACGATGGCCCAGGCGCTCAACCGCGGGCTTCGAAAGGTGCTGACCGAGCGGCCCGAGTCGATCGTCCTGGGCCAGGACATCGCGACCTACGGCGGCGCGTTCAAGGTGACCGAGAACCTTTACGGCGACTTCGGGCGGTCGAGGGTGTTCAACACGCCGCTTGCCGAGAGCGCGTGCACCGGGTACGCGATCGGCCTGGCGGTCAACGGGCACCGGCCGATCGAGGAGTTCCAGTTCGCGGACTTCGCGACCGAGGCCATGACGCAGATCACCCTCAATGCGGCCACGATGCGCTTCCGCTCGGGGGCCTCCTGCCCGCTCGTCCTGCGCCTGCCGTGCGGCGGCGGGCTCTCGTTGGGCTCGTTCCACTCGCAGGAGCTAGAGTCGCTTCTCCTCGCCATGCCCGGGATTAAGGCCCTGTACCCGAGCAATCCCCAGGACGCGTTCAACGCGCTGCTCGCCGCCTGCGAGGACAATAACCCCGTCCTGCTGTTCGAGCACAAGGGCCTCTACCGGCACGGAAAGCACCCGGTCGCATGGGATCCGGGTTACCGCGGCATCTGGCGCCCCAAGCGCGTCAGGCAGGGCGGCTACGCAACGCTCGTGACGTACGGCGAGATGGTCCACGTTGCCGTCGGCGTGTGCGACTATCTCGCATCGGAATACGAGACCGACATCGAGGTGTTCGACCTGCGCTGCCTTTCCCCGCTCGACCTTTCGGAAATAGCCCCGTCGGTCGCTCGAACGGGCAGGCTCATCGTCCTTCACGAGGGCAGAAAGACGCACGGATTCGGCGCCGAGGTCGTCGCGAGGATCGTCGAGGGATCGCGCGCGCCGCTCAAGGCCCCTCCGCTGCGCGCCGGGGCGCTCGACCTGCCGGTCCCGTTCGCGCCCGAGCTCGAGGCCGCGTTCCGGCCGACGAAGGAGCGCGTGATCCAGCTCATCACGGAGTGGATGTCGTGAAGAAGAGGATCACACGCGATGCATGGGCCCGGATCCGCCTGTTCGCGATGGACGTCGACGGCGTCCTGACGGACGGGACCGTTTCCATCTCCTCGGACGGCACCGAGTCGAAGCGGTTCGCGATCATCGACGGCCTGGGGCTCGTGCTCCTGCGCGATTCCGGGCTCGAGCTCGCATGGATATCGGGGCGCCAATCGGCGGCCTCCTCCCTGCGCGCAGCCGAGCTCAAGATCCCGCACGTCATCCAGGGCAGGCATGACAAGCTTGCCGCGCTCACGGCCCTCGCCGCGGGCCTCGGGATGCCGCTGCGCGACTGCGCCTACATGGGCGACGACGTGGTGGATGCCCCGGCCATCGCCGCCGCGGGCATCGGCATCTCCGTCCCGACCGCGCTTCCCGCCGCGCTCGCCGCCGCCGACTACGTCACGCGCGGCCTCCCTGGCCGCGGGGCCGTCCGCGAGGTCTGCGACCTGCTGTTGCGCGCGCGGGCGCCATCAGGTGGGAACCGAAGGGCCGGGCGGCGTACATTGCCGTTGTGAACCGGATGGAAAAGGCCCTTTGCGCCGCGGTCGCACTCCTCGCGTCCCTCCCGGGCGCGGCGGCGCAGGACATTGGCTCGGCCCCGCCGGCGAGAAACTGGACCCTCCCCCTGTTCACCAAGGAGGGTTTCTCCCAGATGACTCTCCGCGGCGACGAGGTGCGGCCCATCACCGCCGACCGGATCGACATCTCCGGGATGACGGTCACGGTCTACTCGGGCGACGCGCGAGCCATGGTCGACACTGTTCTCTCGAGCCCCGAGGCCACGTTCCTGATCAGCGAGAAGATCGCCCGCGGCGACCAGTCCGTCCGGTTGGTTCGCGACGACGTCGAGGTCACCGGCGAGAGTTGGACATATTTCTACAACGAGAAAAAAGTTCTGATCGCCCGCAACGCCCGCGTAGTGTTCCATGCCGCGATGCCCGACATCCTAAGATGAGACCCCTCCCCCTCCTTGCGACGGCGGCTGCCCTGGCCCTGGCCGCGCCGGTGCGGCCGGCGGAAGCCCCGACCACCACGGTCGAATGCTCCGGAATCGCCGAGTCGGTGAGCACGGACACCGAAAGCACGACGATCTTTCACGACCACGTGGTGGCCACCGGAAATGACATCACGCTTCATTGCGACTACCTGAAGGTCATCACCATGGGGATCGGCGACAAGAACGCCACGATCTCCAAGCATGACAAGTTCAAGTACCTCCTTGCGACGGGCAACGTCCGGATCGTCCAGGGGGACCGCGTGGCGACCTGCGGGCGCGCCGAGGTCTTTCCCGGCGAGGACCGGATTGTCCTCACCGAGAATCCGGTCGTGCGGATCGAGAGCGAACACTACGAGGCATCGGGCCCGCGGATGATTCTTTACCGGGGCCAGCGCCGCGCCGTGATCGAGGGAACGCCGGCCAACCGCTCGCACGTCCTGCTCCCGGGCATCAAGGACCTCGGGTTTCCGTCTGAGAAAACCGCGGCGCCCGGGAAGGAAACGCCGCAGGGCCCGTCCGCGAAATAAGATGGCAACCCCGTCGATCGTTACCGAGGGCCTCGTCAAGATCTACGGAAGCCGGGCGGTCGTCGATGGCGTGGACCTCCGGATCGGGGGCGGCGAGGTGGTCGGGCTTCTCGGGCCGAACGGCGCGGGCAAGACGACGATCTTTTACATGGTCGTCGGCCTCGTCCCCGCGACAAGGGGGCGGGTATTCCTCAATGACCATGACATCACCCGGCTCCGGATGCATCGCCGGGCCCGGCGAGGGATCGGCTACCTGCCGCAGGAGCCATCGGTGTTTCGGAAGCTCACCGTCGAGGAGAACATCCTGGCAATCCTCGAGGCGGTCCACGTCCCGCGGAGCGAAAGGAAGGCTCGGCTCGCGGAGCACCTGGGCGAGCTCGGCCTGGAGCATGTCGCAAGACAAAAGGCCTACACCCTTTCAGGCGGGGAGAGGCGCCGCCTTGAGATTGCCCGGGCACTCGTGACCCGACCGCATTTTCTGCTCATGGACGAGCCCTTCGCCGCGATCGATCCCATCTCCGTGGCCGAGGTGCAGAAGATAATGCGTCAGCTCAAGAATAGGGGAATCGGCATCGTCGTGACAGATCACAACGTGCGCGAGACCCTCCGGATCGTGGACCGCGCCTATCTGATCCACAAGGGGCGCGTGCTCACGGAGGGCACGGGGGAATTCCTCATCCGCGACGAGAGCGCACGCAAATTCTACCTGGGCGAGGATTTTAACCTCTGACGCCGCGAGGGCGCAAGGGGCGGGACCCAGCGCTTTTTCCGTGCGTTCCCCTCGACTAATGTGCTGAAATCGGGCCATGCAGAAGGCCATCCACGGCATCACTGTCGCCCACTTCTACGACACCTACCGGGAGAAGCTCAAATTGGAGCTCGTGACCGGGGAGGCGGGGCTGCACCGGCTGATCCGCGAAGGGAGCATCAACCGGCCGGCCCTCGCGCTGACAGGTTTCTTCAAGTATTTCGCAAACAAGCGGATCCAGGTGATAGGCGCCGCCGAGATGACCTTCCTGAAGACCCGGAGCCAGCTGGAGCAGACAGCCACTTTCAAGGAAATGGTGAAGCGGGCCGTCCCCTGCATCATCCTCACGAGGAACTACAATCCGACCCAGGCGATGCTCACGGTAGCCTCCGAAATGGACCTGCCGGTCCTCCGGACGCCGCTCATCACGATGAATCTGGTGAACCTGGCGACGCTGTGCATCGACAACGAATTCGCCCCGAGCGCGATCGAGCATGCGACGACCCTGGACGTGAAGGGGGTCGGCGTGTTGCTGCGCGGTGAGTCGGGGGTGGGAAAGAGCGAGTGCGCGCTCGCGCTCATCGAACGCGGCCATTCGCTCGTGTCCGACGACATAACGATGATCAAGCTGCTTGATGAGCGCGAGCTCATGGCATCGAGCCGAGCGCTCAACCGCGGCTACATGGAGTGCCGCGGCATCGGGATCATCAACATCGCCGAGATGTTCGGCGTGAAATCCATCCGGCTCGAGAAACGCATCGACCTGGTGGTCTCGCTCCACGAGTGGACGCCGGAGGTCGTGGAGGAGCGGACGGGGCTCGAGGAGAACAGCTACGAGATCCTCGGAATGAAGGTGCCGCACATCGAGCTCTACGTGAGGCCCGGGCGTGACATGGCGCGGCTGGTCGAGGTGGCGGCGCTCACCCAGGCGCTCAAGCGGATGGGTCACGATCCGGCCAAGGATTTCAACGACAGGCTGATCGCCTTCATGTCCGAGGACAACGGGGCCAAGCGCCTGAAGATAAAGCCGATCGAGCGCGAGGAGCGCGCCCCCGCCCGGCCTGGCTCCGAATAGATCCATGCCCGCACCCGAACGCGCCGACGGACGCAGGCCCGACGAGCTCAGAGCGATCTCGTTGGAGGCTGGCTTTGCGCCCAATGCGACGGGCTCGGTCCTCGTCCGATACGGCTCAACCCAGGTGATCTGCGCCGCGACGGTCGAGCCCGGCGTTCCCACGTGGATGAAACAGCAGGGGGTCAGGGGCGGCTGGCTCACCGCCGAGTACTCGATGCTCCCCTACTCTACCCATGAGCGCAAGACGCGCGACATCAACAGGGGGAAGCTGGACGGCCGGACCGTCGAGATCCAGCGGCTCATCGGCCGCTCGCTCCGCGCCGTCATCGACCTGGACAAGCTCGGCCAGAAAACCCTCTGGCTCGACTGCGACGTCCTCCAGGCGGACGGAGGCACGCGGACTGCGGCGATCACCGGCGCCTATGTCGCGGCGCGGCTCGCCGTCCAGAGGCTCCTCGACATGGGCGAGCTGAAGGAAAGCCCCCTGATCGACTCCGTGGCCGCGGTCAGCGTGGGCCTCCTCGGCGGAAACATGCTCCTCGACCTGGCCTACATCGAGGACAAGGACGCGGACGTGGACTTCAACATCGTCATGACGGGCCAGGGAAGGTTCGTCGAGGTGCAGGGCACGGGCGAGGAGTCGACCTTCAGCCATGAGCAGCTCCAGGCCCTCATTGCCCTGGCGCAGAAGGGGCTGAAGGAGGTCTCGGCGCTGCAGGCGGCCTTTCTGGCGAGCCAGCTCCTCGCGACGCAATCCCATGGCCTCTCCTGAGAAGCTTTACCACTGGACGTGGGACTTCAAGTCGCCGCCCGGGGCGCTCTGGCATTTTGTGTCCGACACGGTCCGTTTCAACCGGGATTGCGGATTTCCGCCCGTCGAGGTCCGGGCTCCCGCAAGAGGGGATCCGCCCGCCGAGCAAGGCGTCCGCAGGCTGCGGGCCGTCTACCTAGGAATCGCAACCGAGTGGGAGGAACGCGAATTCGAGTGGGTCCAGCCGGTGCGATTCTCCGTCAGCCGAGTCTTCACGGAGGGCCCGTTCGCGCGGATGATCCTGTCGTGCGAACTCTCGGGCCGCCCGGGGGGCGGCACGACGGTGGTCTACGAGACCCGCGTGATGACGCACAACCTGCTGGGCGCCCTGGTCGTGTCCCTTTGGATCGGGATCCGCATGCGCCGGACGGCCGAGCGCGTCTTTCGGCACTATGATGAGCTCGCATCCGTCGTGCCGGTGGTCCCGGAGCGAAGCCGCACGCCGCTCGTGACGGGCCGCGCCCTCCAGAGGATGGCGTCCATCTCCTCAAAGCTAGTCTCGGAAGGCCGCCAGCCCGCGCCGCTCGTCGAGCGGCTATGCGACTTTATCTCGACGGCCGACGACCTCTCCGCATCGAAGATGCGCCCCTACGCCATTGCGGATGTCTGGGGCGCCGGCCGCTGCGAAACCCTAGACCTTTTCCTCCAGGCCACGCGCGGCGGCATGCTTGATTTCAGCTGGGAGGTGCGCTGCCCCTCTTGCCGGGAGTCAAGGCATGGAAGGCCGGGCCTGTCAGCCGTTTCGAGCGCGGCGCACTGCGATCTCTGCGGGGTCGACTTCACCGTGAATCTTGACCAGTCGGTCGAGCTTACCTTTGGCCCCAACCCGTCGGTGCGGCGAATTCCCCGCGCAGAGTACTGCGTGGGCGGGCCCCAGTTGACCCCGCACATCGTCGCACAGAAGCGGCTGGGCCCCAAAGAGGACCTTTACATCGCGACGCCGTTTCCTGCGGGCCGGTACCGGGTGCGGGCCCCGGGCCTCGAGGTCCAGCACGAATTCCGCGTGCAAAGCGGGGGATCCCCCCTGGTGCGGATCGAACTGGGGCCACGCCATGCGCACGCGGATGAACCCGCGGTGGCGCCCGACGGCTTTCTGAAGGTCGTAAACGCGGATACGGCGAGGCGCCTTGCCGTCGTGGAGCGTGTTGCGTGGAGCGACCAGTCGGTGACGGCCGCCGTCGTGACCTCGCGCCAGACCTTCCGCGACCTCTTCGCGAAGGAGAGCCTGCGCCAGGGGGAGCGGATTCCGGTCGGTTCGATTGCGGTCGTGTTCACCGGCCTCAAGAACTCGACCCAGCTCTGCCGGGACATCGGCGACGCCCCGGCTTACGGCCGCGTCCTCGATCATTTCGACGCCATCCGGGACGCCGCATCCGGCGAAAACGGCGCCGTCGTGAAGACGATAGGCGACGCCGTGATGGCGGTGTTCATGGACCCCGCCGCGGCCCTTCGGGCCATGAGGAAGGCCCAGACCGCCCTGTCGGTCCCGGGCAGGGCGGCGGGCCCCCTCGCCCTCAAGTGCGGCATCCACCAGGGCCCGTGCGTTGCCATCGGCCAGAACGACCGCCTGGATTATTTTGGGGCGACCGTGAATGTCTGTTCCCGGTTGTGCGACCTCTCGACGGGCGCCGACATAGTGATTTCCACGCAGGTCCTGCGGGACCCGGGCGTAGCCTCGCTCCTGGCCGACGCCGGCGAAGGCCTTACCGCCACGCCCGATTCGGCGGCCCTCCGTGCGGCCGGCGCCCCCCCCTTCGATTTCTGGAGGGTGACGGGGGCGCGCATTTAGCGTGACCATCCCCGTTCCATTCTGCCAAACCACCCGGGATCGCCCATGAACGTACACGAGTACCAAGCCAAGGCCCTCTTTGAGAAATTCGGTGTGCCCGTCCCCAAGGGCGCGGCCGCCAAGACGCCCGATGAGTTCATCAATGCGCTCGCCGGGCTACCGGAGGGCCCGACCATGGTGAAATCGCAGATTCACGCCGGCGGCCGCGGCAAGGGAACGTTCACGGATGGATTCAAGGGAGGGGTCAAGTTCTGCAGGACGAAGGCGGAGGCGAGGGAGGCCGCGGCGAAGATGCTCGGCAACACCCTGGTCACGCTCCAGACCGGGCCGGCCGGCCGCAAGGTGCAGACCGTATACTTCACGACCGCGAACGAGATCAAGAAGGAGTTCTACCTTGCGATCCTGCTCGACCGCGCGGCGTCGCGCCCCGTGATCGTCGCCTCGACCGAGGGGGGCGTCGAGATCGAGAAGGTCGCGCGCGAAACGCCGGACAAGATCTTCAAGGTCGTCGTGGACCCTGCCTACGGGTTGGCCGATTTCCAGGTCCGGGACCTCGTCACGAGGCTCGGGCTGAACGCGGCGGAGGCAAAGAGCGCCTCGCGGCTCATCCGCGCGCTCTACGCGATGTACTGGGAGACGGATGCCTCGATGGTCGAGGTGAACCCGCTGGTCACGACGCCCGCCGGCGAGGTCCTCGCACTCGACGCCAAGGTCTCCTTCGACGACAACGCGCTCTACCGCCACCCGGAGATCGTCGCCCTGCGCGACCTGAACGAGGAGGATCCGAAGGAAATCGAGGCCTCCAAGCACTCCCTCAACTACATCGCCCTTGACGGCGACATCGCATGCCTAGTCAACGGCGCCGGCCTCGCGATGAGCACGATGGACATAATCAAGCACTTTGGAGGCAGCCCGGCCAATTTCCTCGACGTCGGCGGGGGCGCCTCCAAGGAGCAAGTGGTCGCGGCCTTCAATATCATCCTCGGCGATCCCAAAGTGAAAGGGATTCTTGTGAACATCTTCGGCGGGATCATGGACTGCGACGTGATCGCTAAGGGGATCGTCGAGGCGGTTCGGCTGGTGGGGCTGCGGCTTCCCCTCGTCGTCCGCCTGGAAGGAAACAACGTGGCGGCCGGCAAGGCCACCCTGTCGGCCTCCGGCCTCACCATCGTTTCCGGCGATTCCATGGCCGATGCCGCGCAGAAGATCGTGAAGCTCGTGGCCTAGGGGCCACCGGGCGACACCACGGGCGCAAGGCACAGCGGCCGCAATCCCACCCGATTTCGAATTCCCCCCGAGCTTCTCTTCCATTCCCCATGAGCATCCAGGCAAGGCAGTTCGCCTGCGTCCGCGAGCCCTTCTCCCACTCCTTAACATAATCCCATGGCGATTCTCATCACTCCCGATACCAGGATACTCGTACAGGGCATAACCGGCGACTTCGGCGGCCGCCACGCGGGCCTCTCGCTCGACTACGGCACGAAGGTCGTGGCAGGCGTCACTCCGGGCAAGGGCGGCCTGACCTTCGAGCACGGTCCCCACCGCGTGCCGATCTTCAACTCGGTCGCCGACGCGGCCAGGGCGACGGGCGCCACGGTGTCGGCCATCTTTGTGCCGCCGCCGTTCGCAGCCGACGCGATCCTCGAGTGCGCCGGCGCGGGGCTCGACCTTGTCGTCGCGATCACCGAGGGGATACCGGTGAGGGACATGGTCCGCGTCAAGCGGGCGATGGCCGGGGGAAATACCCGGCTCGTGGGCCCAAACTGCCCGGGAATCGTGACGCCGGGCTCGGGTGACAGGTCGCACGGCGGCTGCCGGATAGGGATCGCCCCAGGCTACATTCACAGGAAAGGCCACGTCGGGGTCGTCTCGCGCTCGGGCACCCTCACCTACGAGGCGGTCTACCAGCTCACGGTCCGCGCAATCGGCCAGAGCACGTGCGTCGGCATCGGCGGCGACCCGGTCAACGGAACGTCCCATCTCGATGTCATCCGGATGTTCAACGACGACCCCGAGACCCGAGGGATTGTCATGATCGGCGAGATCGGCGGGAGCACCGAAGTCGACGCCGCCCGCTGGATCAAGGCCCATTGCAGGAAGCCCGTCGCCGGCTTCATCGCCGGCGCGACGGCCCCGCCCGGGCGGCGGATGGGCCACGCGGGCGCAATCGTCGGCGGCGCCGAGGACACCGCGGCCGCCAAGATCTCCGTCTTCAGGGAATGCGGGATCGAGGTGGCTGAGACTCCGTCCGACATGGCCGACGCTCTCGTCCGGGCCGCCAAGGCAAGGGGCGTGGCGCTCAACTAGACCGCGCCCGGCGGGGTGCGCCGGTGCTCGATCAGCTTGGCATGCTTGTAGAACGAATTCTCGAATCTCAGCATGGCGATGACCAGGCCGGGCCCCCCGTCAAGGAAGCCAAGCTGCAGGAAGTAGGACTTGCAGAAGGCCCATTTGGCGTGGAGGAGCGCCTTGGCGAAGCTGGATGAGGCGCCGAGGCGCACCTGCTTTGAGAGGCCGAGCGACGTGTACCGGTTCATCTTGGCGATGGCCTCGGCTAGCGTCCGGTAGGGAACCTGCTCGATGGGATTGCGCATCCGGCCAAGCCGGCCCTGCAGCGCCCATCCCTCGTGCACGTCGTCCTCGGCAGCGTAGCTCATGCGGCCGCGCCTGAAGAGCTGCGGCTGCCGGTAATCAGGGTACCATCCGCCGTGGCGGATCTTTCGGCCAAGGAGAAAATTCTGGCGCGGAACGAGGTAGGCATCGGCCGATCCCGGGTCCGCGACGATGCGCAGGATCTCGTCGCGGGCCCCCGGCGTGCAGCGCTCGTCGGAGTCGAGGCTGAAGATCCAGGGCTGCGTTGTGTGCTCGATCCCCGCCTGGCGAAGCTCCCCAAACCTCCTGAATTCGATCTGCACGACCCTGGCGCCGTGGCCCGTCGCAATCTCGACCGTCCGGTCGGAGCTGAAGGAGTCGATCACGACAATCTCGGCCGCCCAGGATACGCTTTCGAGGGCCGGGCCGATCTTCTGCTCCTCGTTCCTCGAGAGGATGAAGACAGAGACCGGGGGTTTGGATGCCATGGCGGGGCTCTACCGGCGATCTTCAGGCGTTCCCGACGGCCGTGCGAGAGATCTGATACAGGTATCCGCAGCTGCGCCAGGCCCGGACGAGCGCCCTCCTCGCCGAGCCCGTGCGAAGGGCGACCATGCAGGCCATGGCAAGCAACAGGAAGCCGGCCACCTTGAACGCGCCGCCTGCGGCGCGGGTTGCCATGAACCCCAGGGGCGACCTGCCCGATTCGCGCAGCGTGCGCACGTGGTCCCCGACCCGCGAGCGGGCCGAATCGAATGCGTGGCGCAAGGAATAGCCCAGCGTGAGCCGTTCGCCGGATATCTGGTGCAGCACCTTCGCCCCCGGGACGAACCACGCCTCGAGTCCGACCATGCGGAGCCGCCGGATCATCTGGGCGTCCCCGCCTCCAAAGAGCCGTGAGCCCTGCCGGTCAAGGCGGGTGTCGAACATGCCGAAGCGGACGAAAGCCCATTTCGGGAACGCTAAATTCGCGCCCACGGGAGCCTGGTTGGGGGGCAGCGGGCCAGGGTCGCTTCTGAACTGGAGCGGCCGGTGGGAGCCCTCCAGCCAGGTCGGAATGCCGTCGGGGAAAACGGGCATCACCTCGCCGCCGACAACGCCAATCTTGTGGGCGCTTTCAGACGAAAATGGGGCGACCAGCTGCGCGAGCCAGTCCGGCTCGACCAGGATGTCGTCGTCCACGAGCACCACCAAATCGCCCCTTGCCTCCTCGATCGCGCGGTTGCGGCCGTGGTCGAGCCCCTGTAGCGTCTCAAGAATCCGGCGGGGAGCCGGGTTCGCGGTCACGAATGACGTGACGACATCCCGCGTGTCGTCGGTCGAATTGTTGTCGATGACTAGAAGCTCCCATCTGTCGGCCGGGTAGTCCTGGCGCACGATGCCCGCAAGCGTCTGCCGCAGGAAGCGGGAGCGGTTGTAGGTGATGACTGCGACGGTTACGCGGAGGGAGGACATCTACGGGCCGATACAACCCAGATATCTTAGGATTGATATCCAACGAGTTGCAACAAACCAAGCACTAATCCAAGAAAACTCTGGACGGATTGGCGCCGAATTCCATCATTTACGGTGCATCAGGAACGAACCGGCCGTCAAAAGCCGGTTCTGCCAACCGGGCCGGGAGCGGCCACGGTGGATCGGGTGAAAGCCCGGATGTGCGGGACCATGGGGTCTCGAACCCAAACGCTCCCGAAAGCGATGACCGACCTGATGCCCAGGTCGGTCTTTTGCTTTCAGCCCTGCTGCGCGATCCAATCCAAAAGAAAATCACGCAACATGACCATACCAACCGAACACTCCGGGATACGCCTCGCCACGGACAATCCCAACCACCATCTCTGGAACAACCACGGGACCTGGTTCCTGCATTACACCGTGCATCCGACACAGTTCACCAAAGAACGGATCCGCAGGTCATTGGGAACCAAGGACCTGGAAATCGCCCGTAGCCGCAGGGACACGTTCTTCGCCCACATCGCGGGCAAGAACCTAGCCGGCAAGCAGGCTGTGGCCTAACAGTTTGTCAGGCGCAACCGGCCTGCGTGGCGGCCGACGGGTCGAATGCGACCATGATCTCCGATCCGATTGAATCGGCGACAAGGCGCCCCTTGGGCTCAAGGCGGACGCGTGGCCCATCGCGCGCAACAAAGCCCTCGCCAGCGAGCCTGTCGATGAGCGCTTCCACCCTCTCCCTCGGGGCGTCCGGGCAGCGGGCCCAAAGGCCGCGGACATCGACACCCGCGTTCATGCGAAGCCCGAACACCAGCGCATCCTCGGCAAGGAGGGCCGGCGTCACGGCCAGAAGATCGCGGGTCACCCGTTCCCCGCGCGCCACAAGCGCGGCCCATTCGGCAAGGTCCGAGACGTTCGAGCCCCGCCATCCCAGGTGCTGCGAGGCCGCGGAGGGCCCAAGGCCCACCCATTCGCCCATCATCCAGGTATTGATATTGTGGAGGCACGCATGGCCGGCCCGGGCGAAATTGGAGATCTCGTACTGCGCGTAGCCGGCCGATCCGAGGCGCTCCCATGTGCGCTCGTACATCCGGGCCTCGTTCTCCGGATCGAGCCGGACCCTACCCTTGGACAGCTTCACCCAAAGAAGCGTATCTTCCTCGAAGGTAAGACAGTACGTCGAGATGTGGTCGGGGCCTAGCGAGACGGCCTCATCGATGTCGGCATCCCATTCGGTCGCAGTCTGGCCAGGCAGGGCGAACATGAGGTCCAGGTTGACGCTCGCGAAGCCGGCCGCGCGAATCCGCTCGTACGCACGGTACACCTGCGCTCGCGAGTGCGCCCTTCCGAGCGCGTCGAGGAGCGCGGGCCTGAAGCTCTGGACGCCGAGCGACACCCGAGTCACCCCCGCGGATCGCAGCACGGCGAGCCGTTCCTTGGTGACCGAGCCGGGAGCCAGCTCTACCGTCCATTCGCGGGGGGCGGTCCCGCCCGGGATCGCCCGGACGACCCCTGCAAGCCGCCCGAGGTCCGCCGGCGAAAGCAGGCCAGGCGTCCCGCCGCCCCAGAACACCGTCTCCAGGGGCCGGTGCCAATTGACGAGCCCGGCCTCAGCCGTCAGGCTTTGCATGAAACCCTTCACCAATTCGGCGGTCGGATGAACTTGGTAAAAAGCGCAGAAATCGCAGGTGCTGGCACAGAACGGCACGTGGATGTAAAGCCCGAGCGGTCCCGCGCCGTCAGCTTTGGCTTGCTCCTCTGTGGCGACACCCCTCATTACTAGCATTGTATGGACCTCAAACGAATTTCCTTCGCGAGACAAATATTCCCCGCGTCGGGCGCAGCACTCGCCCTGGCGGCTCTCAGCGGTTGCGCAAACCTGGCGCTGACGAACCTGACGCCCTCATCCCTCCCGGAGAACCCCTCGGGGATCTATACGTTCACCCTGCGCGTGACGCCGAAGGCCTCCTCGGTCGTGGCGGACAGCATAACGCCCCACATCGTCGTCGGCGCCGAAAGCCACGATATGAAGAGAAGCGACGTTTCGACCGAGATCTTCGAGTACGACTACAGGCTGCCGCCGTATCAGAACGACATCGGCTACTACTACCTGGTGGACTACCATACGCAGGGAGGCTTCGGCAACGCCTCCCACCAGTCCTACACCGAGCTTTCGCACGCGGCCATCGTCAGCCGGCAAGTCCTCTCGATCGAGGTCAACCGGGGCCCGGTCGGAGCGAGGATCGGCGTCCTCGGCCGCGGCTTCACTCCCCGGGACCTGATCGGCTTTGACGGCACGGCCGTGCGGACGGTCTTCGAGTCGCCGACGTCCCTCGGCTTCTTTGTGCCCCCGTTTTCCCCCGGCAGGACCTACAAGGTCACGCTTTCCAGTTCCGCGGGCAATTCGGTCGTCGGGACGTTCCGAATAGACTCGAGTGACGTGACCGCGGATCCGGCAAGCCTCGCGCTCGCACCCGGCCAGAGGCAGGTCCTCACGTTCACGGTCACCCACCCGGCTCCCGCGGGCGGCCTGCTGCTCGACGTCACGACGGATGTTCCCGAGAGCGTGATCATGCCCGAGGTCGTCGTTCCCGAGGGCCAGACGACGGTCGCAGTCACGGTCGAGGGCGGCAAGCCCGGCGCCGGAAGCCTTTTCCTGAAGGGCTACGGAAGCGGCGAAGTCAGCGTCCCCGTGACGGTTTCGGCCGCGAAATAGGGCGGGCTGGCCGCGGGGCCCGCCAAAGATAGGTTGAAAAGGCGCGGGCGCGCGACATCCTCGCGGGCCGTGGAGAATAAGGAACCGAAGCTGTCTTTTGAGTCGGCCCTGACCAAGCTCGAGGCGATCGTCGAATCGATGGAATCGGGCGACGTGCCGCTGGCCGACCTGTTGGCCAAGTTTGAGGAGGGGAACAAGTTGCTGAAGCATTGCGAGACCCGCCTGAAGGATGCGGAGCTCAAGATCGAACAGCTCAAGAAGGAACGGGACGCCGTCGTGTTCACCAAGTTCGAGACGGAGCGGGAAGGTTGATGAGCGACTTCCAACCCCGACTCCTCGACGGAATCAGGGGGCCGGCCGATGTGAAGGCCCTAGCCCAAGCGGACCTTGCCCGACTCGCGCATGAGATTCGCGAGGAGATTATCTCGGTCACCGCGCGCCAGGGGGGGCACGTCGGCCCCAACCTGGGCGTGGTCGAGCTCACGATCGCCCTTCACCGGGTGTTTGATTCGCCCAGGGATTCGTTCGTCTTCGACGTCGCCCACCAGGGGTATGTCCACAAGCTCCTGACCGGGCGCGGCGGCGAATTCTTCCGCAATCTGCGCCACAGCGGCGGCGCAAGCGGCTTCCTCAGCCGCCCGGAGAGCCCGCACGACCCCTTTGGCGCAGGGCACGCCGGCACGGCGCTCAGCGCCGCGCTCGGGATGGCCACGGCTCGGGACCTAAGGGGAACACATGAGCACGTGGTGGCCGTGTGCGGCGATGCCGCCTTCACGTGCGGCATCACGCTGGAGGCGCTGAACAACGTCACGGCGTCGACCAAGCGGCTTATCGTGGTCCTTAACGACAACCAGTGGTCCATCGCGCGCAATGTGGGCGCGATGGCGAAATACCTGAACCGCCTCAGCACGAGCTCGGCCTACAACCGGATCCACCACGACCTCGAGAAGTTCTTCACGGGCCTTCCGCACGGCCACGAGATGAACCAGCTGTGGATGAAATGGAAGCGGGAGACCAAGGATTTTTTCGTCAATTCAAGCCTTTTTGAGAAATTCGGCCTCCGCTACATTGGCCCCATCGACGGACACGATTTCGAGGAGCTGCAGAAGAACCTCGAATTCGCGAGGCAGAGCGACGTTCCGGTCATGATCCACGTGATCACGATGAAGGGCAAAGGCCTCGAGCCGGCGATCGTGTCGCCCGAGAAGTTCCACGGCGTTGGGGGCTTCGACCCGATGACCGGCGACAGCCTGAAGCCCAAGGCGGGAACCCCCCCCTCCTATCAAGACATCTTCGGACAGGCGATGGTCCGGTTTGCCGGGGATGACCCTCGGGTCGTGGGGATCACGGGCGCGATGCCGAGCGGCACCGGGCTTTCAAAGCTCGCAGCGGAGCTGCCGCACCAGTTCTTCGACGTGGGAATCGCCGAGGAGCACGCCGCCCTGTTCGCCGCGGGAATGGCCGCAAAGGGGATGCGCCCCGTCTGCGCGATCTATTCCACGTTCGTCCAGCGAGCCTACGACCCGATCATCCACGACATTGCGCTCCAGAACCTGCCGGTCACATTCTGCATGGACCGGGCGGGCCTGTCGCCCAACGACGGGCCGACCCACCACGGGCTGTTCGACATCGCCTTCCTGCGCTGCATTCCGAACGTCACCATAATGCAGCCCAAGGACGAGGACGAGCTGGTCGACATGCTCCATACGGGCCTGGAACTGGGATCGCCGGCATTCATCCGCTACCCGAGGGGGCCGGGCCTTGGCGTGACGGTGAAGGACAAGCCGGAGCGCCTCGAAATCGGCCACGCCGAGGTCCTGCGCGAGGGCTCAAACATCGTCCTTTGGGCGCTTGGCCCAATGATCCAGGATGCCCTGGCGATGGCCGACAGGCTGCGGGTGGAGGAGAACCTTTCGGTCGGCGTCGTGAATGCACGCTTCATACGCCCCCTCGACCGGACACTCCTTCTCAGCCAGGCGGCCGTGGTCCCGCTGATCGTCACGCTCGAGGACCACGTCCTCGCAGGCGGCTTTGGAAGCTCGGTCCTGGAGGCCCTTCAGGAGGGCGATTGCGCGGCAGCCGTCGAGCGAATCGGCTGGCCGGACAAGTTCGTCGAGCATGGGTCGAATGTCGAATCGCTTCGGGCCGCCTACGGCCTCTCGCCGGATGAGATGCACCGGCGCGTCATCGACCGCTGGAAGAACCTGAGCGCGGAGCGCATCGAGGCCGACGTCTGAGCTGGCTGGCGGTCATCCGCCCGGCGCGACGGCCCTCACGAATGCGTCCCGCGCCTCGATGTGGGGATTGTGGCCGCATTCGCCAAGGGTCTCGATTCGGGCCGACGGGAAATGGCAGCGGATCGCATCGAGGTCCGCCGGCCGGACGTATGCCGAACGGGCGCCGGAGACGAAGAGCGTTGGCCCGTCAAAACGGTCCCCGGGGGCAAGAGGGTTGCGCTCGAGCTCCGGCAGCGCCGCCGCGAGCACCGGCAGGTTGACCTGCCATTTCCAAGCGCCCCCGTGCGCCCGCTCCAGGTGCGTTGCTATGAATTTCCGCATGGCCCATGACGGGATGCGCGCCTCTAGCCGGCTCTCGGCCTCCGCCCTCGACTTGACGGACGAGAGATCGAGCTCGTTCATCGCCGCAAACTCGGCCCGGCGGGCCGGCCACGAATAGGCCTTCGGAGCGATGTCCACCGCGACAAGCCTTCGCACGCGCGCGGGGTGCCGGCACGCGAGAAGCATCGCCACCTTGCCTCCCATGCTGTGGCCGACGAACTCAGCCCCGTCGATGCCGCGGGCGTCCAACCATGCCACGACGTCCGCGACCAGCGCACCGTAGGTCATCGGCTCCGCATGCGGCGACCTGCCGTGATTGCGCAGGTCGAGAGCGAAGACCCGCCGGCTTGCGGCCATGTCCCTTCCCGCCGTCTGCCAGTTGCGGGACGAGCCGAGCATCCCGTGCAGGATCACGAACGGTGGACCGCCAGCTCCGCCGAAGTCGCGGTGGAAGAGCGGAACGGCAGGTAAACTCGGTTCGGGCGGCATGCGCGGGCTCCCCATCGTGCCCATCCGGCCCCTCGCTCCAACATTGAATTCCGCAAGGTGAGCCGTTCGAATGGGGCCGATGACCGAACCTGAGAAACTCACCCCGATGATGCAGCAGTACTTCGAGGTGAAGCGCGGGCTCCCCAAGGACACGCTGCTCCTCTTCCGGCTTGGCGATTTCTTCGAGCTCTTCTTTGACGATGCGGTCGTGGCCTCGCGCCTGCTCGGCCTGACGCTCACCAAGCGGCAGGAGCACCCCATGGCGGGCCTTCCCCACCACGCCGTCGACACCTACGTCGGGAAGCTCCTCGCCGCGGGCAAAAAGGTCGCGATCTGCGACCAGGACGAGCCGGCCCAGCCCGGCAGGCTGGTCAGACGAAAGCTCACGAGGATCCTTAGTTCCGGCACGACGCTTGCCGCCAACCAGCTCGAGGCTGCCAGGAACAGGTACCTTTGCGCCGTCTCGCTTGATAAGGCGGGGCTTCACGCCGCATGGATCGAACTGTCGACCGGGGAGTTCAAGGTGGCGACGGCGAACAACATAGGGGACCTGCTTCCGGCGCTGACGTCGCTGGACCCGGCGGAGCTGCTCGTGCCCGAGGGCAACATCGAGCTCTGGAAGACCGCCCCCCACGACCAGGCCGCCACCCACGCCCTGCATGCCTTCGCCGCGGGCCGGACTGTCACCGAGCTCCCCGCATACCGTTTCGAGACCGCCCACGGCGCGCGGGCGGTCGCCACGGCGATCGGCGTCCTTAACCTCGAGGGGTTCGGGCTAGGGAACGACCATCCGGCACTGGGGCCGGCGGGTGCCCTCGTCGGCTACGCCACGGACAACCTGCGCGCAAGGCCGGAGAACCTGCGCAGCCTCCAGGAGTATCGAAGCGCGCGCACGCTCCTGCTGGACCCGGCGACGCTTCGCAACCTGGAGATCTTCGCGTCGGTCCGCGGCGGCCGCCAGGGGTCGCTCTTCTCGGCAATGGACTCCACCACCACGGCCGCGGGCTCCCGGCTGCTCGAGCGCTGGCTCGCGGCTCCCGGCCTCGATCTCCCCGAGATTCGCCGGCGCCACGCGCTTATCGGGGAATTCGTCGCGCAGCCAGCGCGCCTCGCCGAGCTGGTCGCATCGCTTGGCGGCATCCGGGACATCCCGCGCATCCTCGGCCGGCTCCAGAACCGGCTGCGCAACCCCCGCGAGTTGTGCGGCGTGCGCGATACGCTTGAGCGCCTTCCCGAGATCCGCGCGTCGCTGGGCGGGCTTGGCCCCCATGCGGCCTCCTTGCGAGAGCGCATGCAGGAGCTGCCGGACCTTCGCGACTTGCTTTCGGGTGCGCTCGTCGACGAGCCACCGGCCGATGTCTCCGAGGGGAATTTCGTCCGGGCGGGCTACGATGGCGAACTCGACAGGCTTCGCGCCCTCATGAGCGGCAACAAGGCGTGGCTTGCCGACCTGGAACGCGGCGAACAGGAGCGCACCGGCATACGGAGCCTGAAAGTCCGGTATACGAATAACTTCGGATACTATATCGAGGTGACCAAAGCCAACCTGCACCTGGTGCCGTCCGACTACGTCCGCAGGCAGACGACGGTCGGGGGCGAGCGCTACGTGACCGAGGCGCTCAGGCAGAAGGAGCGGGATATTCTGCACGCCGAGGACAACGCGCTCATGCGCGAGAGGGACATCCTCGAGGCGCTGATCGGCTCCGTGCTCAAGGAGTCGCCGGCCCTCGCCCGAACAGCCGAGGCCCTGGCGGAGATCGACGTGCTCGCCGGTTGGGCCGCGATCGCCCGCGACTGGGGCTATTGCCGGCCCGAGATCGACGAGGGCGACGCGCTCGACATCGCGGACGGGCGCCATCCCGTCGTCGAGCAGGCCTTCAGGTCCGGCGAAGGCGGAGGCGTCACCGCCCAGGCCTTCGTTCCCAACGACACCGCGCTCGCATGCGACGATGCCCAGATCGCCCTGATCACCGGGCCCAACATGGCGGGCAAGTCGACCTACATCCGCCAGGTGGCGCTCATCGTCCTCATGGCGCAGGTGGGATCATGGGTTCCGGCATCCTCCTGCCGGTTTGGCATTGTGGACAGGATCTTCTCGCGCGTCGGCGCCAGCGACGACCTGGCGAGGGGGAACTCGACGTTCATGGTCGAGATGAATGAGACGGCCAACATCCTGAACAACGCCACCGACCGCTCGCTCATCATCCTCGATGAGATAGGGCGCGGGACATCGACATATGACGGGCTGAGCATCGCCTGGGCGGTGGTCGAGCACCTGCATCGCGACCCTTTGCGCGGGCCCCGGACCCTATTCGCCACGCACTACCAGGAGCTCACGCAGCTCGACAAGTACCTCCTGCGGCTGCGCAACCTCTCGGTTGCGGTGAAGGAATGGAACGACGACATCGTGTTTGTCCGGCGCGTTGTTCCCGGAGCGGCGGACCGGAGCTACGGCATCCAAGTTGCGAGGCTCGCCGGACTCCCGCCGGGCGTGATCGACCGCGCCAAGACGATCCTCGCCCGCCTGGAAGGCGATGACTCCAGTGTCGCGCTGCCTTCTCCGGAGGCCCGGCCGAAAAAGAAGATCACGGTCGTGCCGGCGGACACCGGCCAGCTCGAGCTCCTCTAGGTGGGCGGCGGCAGGCGCGCCCGCGCGGCCCAGAGGTGACTCGGGCCCCTCTACCTTCGCCTGATCTCGATGCTGCCGCCTTCGCGGCTCCCGGAGAAGACCGAATAGAACCACCGGCCCTTCCAATACCCCCTCAGGACGAGGGAGGCGCGGGCAACGATATTGGCGTCCACAAACCCCGGCATGAAATCGAAGCTGGACTGCGATGCTCCCATCCTCGGGGCGCCCACCGTCCACTCAACCCGTCCCGATTCCTTGTGGTGGAACAACTCGTAGAAGATCTCCACTTCCTTGCTGCCAGATGGAACGCTCCTCATCTGCAGCGTGTACCACCCGCGAATCATTCCGGTTGCCGGCAGCGGGCTGCTCAGCGTGATGTCCCCGCCCGCCAGCTCGACGCCCCTGTTGTTCCGGAACGAGACGGAATAGACCTCCTCGTATTGCTTGCATCCTGGGGAGCTCGCAAGCAGCGCGACGAGTGCCAATGCGGGAGCAAATTTCATTATTGGCCGGGTTGAAGTGAGCCGCAGCCAACGCTCGCGCGGCTTCTGCCTCGCTGGAGGCATCGGACGCGGTGGCCGACGGCGACTATGCGTGATCATTGCCCCCGGTTGCCCCCAAACGCCATTTTTTTCAGCGTTCCCCCCGCCGGAGGGCTGGTCCGCCACCCTAGGCCTGCGTCGGGCCGGCGTCCGCAGGATGTGCGCCCGGGGTCGGCGCGCTACGGCCGAGCGATGCCGATGTGACCGGGACCGCCTATGGCGCTTCGGCGAAGCGACCAGATCTGCCTCGCCTGGGCGATCGTCTCCGCGAGAACGGACGGCGTGAGCGCCTGTTTCGGGTCGTCGCCGATTCCTTGGCTGGGGCTCACGTGGGCCTCGATGCAGAGCCCGTCCGCGCCGTAGGCGACGGCGGCAAGGGCGCAGGCGGGCACGTAGGAGGCCTTGCCCACCGAATGCGATGGGTCGACCACCACTGGAGCCCAGGTCTTCTCCTTGAGCAGCGGCGTGATGCTCTCGTCGGGGTGGTTTCGGTATCCGTCAATGGCGGGGGCCGTGCCCCTCGGGCAGAGGATTATGTTGGGGTTTCCAAAGGCCGCGATGTATTCCGCCGCCGAGATGAACTCGTTCGGCGACCCCATGTGAAGGCTGCGCTTGAGCAACACCACCGTGTCGCTCTTCGCCACTGCGCGGCCGATCGTGCGAAGGAGCGAGTAATTGAGCGCGTTCCGGGCGCCGACCTGAAGCATGTGCACTCCGGCGTCGAGCGCGATGCGGACCTGGTGCTCGTCCATCACCTCGGTGTTGACCGGCAGGCCGGTGCGGCGCGACGCCTCCATCAGGATGTCGATCGACTTGGCATCGCCCTGAAAGGCGTAGGGGTTGGTCCGCGGCTTCCAAACGCCTCCGCGCAGGACATGGCCGCCCGCATCCTTCACTGCCGCAGCTGTTTCCAGGAAGAAGCCGGGGTTCTTTGGATCGATCGTGCACTGCCCCGCAATGATCGCCAGCTCCTCGCCGAGCGTCACGCCGCCTATCGTGATCCGGTGGCTCGCGAGATCCGACCTGCGGTCCATGAGCTTGAAGGGGGATTGGATCCGGTCGATCCGTTCCACATACGGCAACCCCTCCAGCCGGTTGATCATCAACTCCTCCCGTTCGTCCCCCACGATCGCGTAGATGGTCCTGACCGCGCCCACGATGGGCTGGATCTGGCATCCGAACTCGCCAACGATTGCAGTGACCTCGGCCACCTGATCGGGCGTCAGGCGGCTGGATTTGGGTAGGATCATGGCGGGAAAGGGGCGGCTTTCGGGCCGGCAATCCTGCCAAAGCCGGCTTCAGGCGTCCATTCCGAACTCAGCCGATGCATCCAAACTCCGCAGGCAGGGGCGCCGTCGCCGAAAACGCGTACTCCCTGCCGCCGAGCTTGTACTCAAAGCCGATCCCGAGCGAGTGGAGGAACATCCTCCTCGGTCCCCCGCGCCTCGCGAATTCCCGGTTCGCGGCAAAGTCCCCGTAGGTCCGGTCGCCCACGATCGGAAGCCCCCTCTTGGCGCATTGGACCCGCAGCTGGTGGCTCCGCCCGGTTCGCGGCTCGAGCCGGATCATGGAGATGCGGGCCCCTCCCGACCCGGACTGCACAAGCGTCATCCGGCTCTCCGCGGGCAGGTTGCCCCCGCCGGCAGCGGTCCGTATCCGGCCGCTCTGCCTTCTCACATCAAGCTTGTCCCGCCACGTCTCTGAAGATTGTATCGGCTTTCCGAATACGATTGCCTGGTAGACCTTCCGGACGCCCCTGCGCTTGAACTGCGCCCTGACCTCGCGCGCGAGCGCCTCGTCGGCCGAGGCGAGGATGAGCCCTGAGGTCGCCGAGTCCAGGCGGTTGACGAGCCATAACCTCCGCGCAGAGCCTCCCGGGCCGGGCCATTCGAAGCACTCGCGCTCCGGGTCATAGCTGGCCCGGACCAAGGACCGGGCCTCGTCACGCGGCCCGTTGGGGTGCGAGAGCGTTCCCTCCGGCTTGTCCAAGGCCGCCAGGCCGTTCGCATCGCACGCCACACGCCTGACACCGGGGCCGAACGGAACGTCCGCCCAGAAGTCTTCGGCGGGCGCGTTCACTCGTAATAGAATCTGAACGTCAGGTCCTGCGAGCTCCCGAGGACGGCGATCATGTCTTCAGACCAGTCGCCGTACGGGGCCGTGTTGGTGATCGCGCTCACGCAGCTGGCCTTGCCTTGCTCGCTCGACGTGGATTCCACGTCGAGGATCTCGGTGATCGTTCCCTTGGAATCCAACGTGAACTTCACGGTCACGATGCTGCCAGAGGGGGGTTCGGTCCGGCTGTCGATCAGGATCCTCTCCCACTGGATCTGGATCGCCTCCATCATCTTGTGAAGGTACGCGCCATAGCTGCTCCACTTGGCGTTGTAGGCGATCGGACCGATGTTGCTCGTTCCAAACTGGTTGTCCTCGAATATGGCCGGCCTCGTGTGGGTCTGCTGCAATTCGGGCCTCGCGCGGGGATGCTTAGGGTCGATCGCCGGCTCGGTGTTCTGCGCGCCCTGGACCATGGGGGAATCGTTCGCGCCGTCTTGCTTCTCGGGCGCCGGCTTCGAATTGGGCACCTTGCCGACGTTGCTTCCAAAGGCGTCTTCGGTGCCAGTCAGCTTGTCGAACCCGGCAAGCGGGTTCTGCTGCTGCTTGGGCGCCATCTCCGTCTTCACGGGCTGCTTCGCCGCATCCAGGGAAACCGGCACGGGATCCTGGGGCTTGCTCAGCTGCCCGCTCACGACCTGGTTGGACTCGAAATCCTTCTTTCCCTCCGTCTTCGGCTTGTCGTTGTGCTGGTCTGGCTGCGGCTTCTCCTGGGCGAGCTGCGAGTTCTGGGAGCTGAAATTGTTCGTCTTGTCCGGGACATTGTCCGGCGCGTTGGGGTTCGCCTCGACATACTTGTTCGGCGGCGGCGGCTTGCGCACCTCCTTCACGAACGCGTTGGGGGCGATCTCGATGCTGAACTGCCGCTGCGCGGGATTTCGCACCGCGCCGTGGACCGGCTCCGTGCGCAGCAGGTACGGAGCAGTTGCAAACAGGAGGAAGTGGACCAGCAGAACGGCCAGGATCCCGATCATCACGGAGCGCGAGTCCGGGTCCTCCATGACGCGCGCGGCGAGCCGCCTCAACGAGGCGGTGGGCGAGGCTACGGTAAGCGTATGGGTCATCGGGCGGCTGCGGCGTGCGCTGGAAAACGTTTAACCTAGCCCAGTAGGACGTCTCCCGTCAAAATTTGTTTCGTCGCCTCGATCGGAAGCCCCATGATGTTGGAAAAGGAGCCGCGGTATCGCGCAATGATCATGTCCGTCTGCTCCTGGATGGAATAGGCTCCCGCCTTGTCGAGTGTGTTGACGAGCCGGATGTAGTCCTCGATCACCGCGTCGCCGAACGGCTTGAACTCGACGAGGCTCGAGACCCCCTGGTCGACCTTCAGTCCGGTCGACAGCCGCCGGACCGCGATGCCGGTATAGACCGTGTGCTCCCGCCCCGACAGCCGCCGGAGCATCGAGCGGGCCTCGTCCAGATCGCGCGGCTTATTGATCGCGCTGCCGTCAAGGAAGACGGTCGTATCCGCCCCAAGGACAACCGCATCCGGGTTCCGCTCCGCAACCCAATCGGCCTTGAGAGCCGCGTTGTGCGCGACCATGACGCGGGGATCTGTCGCCGGATCCTCATGCTCAGACACGTCCGCAACAACGACTTCGAATGGAATTCCGAGCTTCGCGAGCAGCTCGCGCCGGCGGGGCGAGGCCGATGCAAGTATGAGGCGGCTGGGCCGGGACACGGGGGATCCCTTTGACATCCTCCCAGACCTAAAGGGGCGGGATTCCTGCTGGCCGGCAATGGAATCGCCGGGAGCGGGTTGGTTCGCGCTTCGCGGGCTCCCGTGAGCCTCCA
>ODAK010000053.1_pt1 | contig 131006 bp, 139 predicted proteins | sample 1539591 | NCBI WGS metagenome assembly ODAK01 (sample SAMEA3539303, study PRJEB22396) | soil metagenome | biome: tundra; feature: field; material: soil | place: USA | collected 2010-05 | depth 0.15 m | reverse complement strand
ATGTTGTTATATGTTTGCAATTTATACTTAATCGTTGTTATTTTATTTATGTATAGTGCCCCTTTTTCGTTCTTCTTCACAGAATACAAATCCTTGGCTGTAATTACGAGTTGAAATTAATTTAACTTTTAACTACAGTATTATCTTTTTATATATATTCTAACTATTGACAAATTTAAGCAACATTTAAATACCTTTACAACAATTTAGTGCCGACGCACCCCGATGGAGAAAAGTCTTCTCGATACACAACAACTCTGCAGAAAAAAGCCCCTGCAAGTGATCAGAAAACAAGGACGAAAGCCTTCATCCAGAAGCTCAGTCGTTCTCGCGTCGGGTGCGCCTCAAAGACAGGTGTGATTGATAATGAAAGAAGTGTCATTGGAGTCGGGGGCCATGGGGAGAAACCACGTACGCGTCTACAGCAAAATGCGCTGTGTAGCCAAAAGACAGGACGATCGGACCATGAGCGAAATTGCACATGAAGTAGAGCAGATGGCACATGCGATCGCGCAAAACCTTCACACGATCGAACGTCAAAAAGACGATAAAATCGTATTTAAGAAGGATATCTCGCCGGAATGGATCACAGAAGTAATATACGCGGTTCACACCGCAGAAGGCTTCGAGCTCATGCCGCACGATACGACGTGCGAGTTTATAGACGAGGCAGCGCGCATGCTCGCAGATTCGAGCGCAGATACGTTCGATGAGCTACTCGATGAGGAGTGCAATATAGAAGCGGATGCTTGTACCTCCGATCTTCTAAGATGGGCACATGATAACCCGAAAAGACTTTACGAGAAACTAGATAGTTGCGCTTTGTCGATCGTGCAAAGTCTCTCGATCGCGCAAGAAGAGCATAAACGCGAAATATTTGATATTTTGCTTAATGAACTTCGAGAGCGTGCCGAAAAGGGAGCAGAAGAGCATGTCGAAGGTAGCGCGCGTGAGCTCGTCGAAAAGCCCAAAGCTGACACGGTCAACGATGCTGGGCTGATGATCTTGCGAGCACCGGCAAGAGAGGATCTGGGCGAAGGACGTCGTGAGGGTATGATACGATGTCGTTGGTGAAGAGTCAGCGTGAACAGACTGACGCGGTTGAAGAGCCTGAAGAGCGCGCAGCGCCGCTGGAACGAATAATTGAAGAAATTGAAGTATATGAAAATGCAGCCTGGCTCTCACCGCCGTACTGTAAACATTCCGCGCGGCTACCAGTCATGCTCGTCGCAGAGCGCACGGCGGATAGGCCCGCGCACCTTATTCAAGGCTTCCACTGCTTCGACTGCGGGCGGGACATAGCCGAAAAAGGGGAAGAAGAATGATCTATATGGTTTTAATCTCACTTGTAGCCAGCGCTCTTTGCTTGATTACCGGCATCGGCCTTACGGTCATTGGCGCATCACTGATCGGCACATGCTTAATCACACTAGGATTTTCGAGTCCGGTACTTACATATTTAGTAGCAAACTTGAGGGTTAATTCTCGGCGAAGTTTGGCGAGCGGATTACTCAAGCAGCCGCGGCAGAAGACTGAGGGTTAGATGGCATCGGTAGACCGTTCGAGAGTGATTGGGCTCACGTATCAGGACACCAAGGGTAAAGACGGCGTTCTGCTGAACGCGCCTGGAATCAAAGTAAAACTTCTGGAGAATGGGGAGCTCACCGGCATAATATTCAAAGATAAGAAAAACGGTGAAGAGACCTGCTTGAGTGGATTAAACATCACGGGGGTCATCTATCAAGATGAAGACTCCGCTCGTGAGAACATTTTGGCCGCGCGCAAGGTGCTGGGCATTATCTACCAAGAGGGAACTTCTGCCGATCGGACAATCTTAAGCCGATCTAAACTGCTGGGCATTACGTACCAAGAGGGCGGCAGCACCGAAGTGAAGCTGCTCGGGGGACCACAGCTCAACGCAAGAATCCTTAACGGCTCGAGAATAACGGGCATGGTTTATCGAGAAGACAAAGGAGTCACTGCAACGTCCTTGCGCGAAGCGGTGTTGACAGGAGTGCTATACAGAGAGCGAGCCTCCAGCGAGGAAGGCATCTTGACGAGTCTGAGGATCATCGGCATCATCTATCGAGATGTCGCGCCCCCGAGTCGCGCGGCACGCGGCGCGACTGAGGTGGAAGGGGTGTCAGGAAATGGCTTTCGCAAAGCGGAGCGCATATTGTTGTACCTGTTGCCGATCATTGGCGTTCTTGGTCTCGTCGTGCCGATCGCATTGAAACAATTCAATATCACTCTGCTCAGCTCATACATCGCCATTGCGTTAATTGTCGTGCCTGTGGTGTACCTACTCTACCTTAGGTATCACAGCACTGAGAGGTCGACTACAGATAGTTCGTAAAGGTGTTACTATGAAGGTCTTAAGCGGCGTGAAAATTACAGGCATCATCTATCAGGAAGAAGGGACTGATGAAAAAAAGCTCCAGAGTGGGCTGAACATTGACGTCAAACTCTTGACCAATTCGAAAGTGGTTGGTGTCCTGTACCACGACGAGAGCGCCGATGAGAGCATTCTGAGCGACTTACAGCTCGATGGCCTCACCTACTGGACGACGAGCGAGGATGACGAACGAATCCTCGAGGCATCGAAAATCATCGCCATACTCTATGGAAACCCGGTCTCTCTCGGCAAAAAATCGCTTTGTGACCAACGGATCAAAGGCCTGATTTATCAAGACGAGACTTCCGGCGAAACAACGCTCCTCACAGACTTCAATCACACGGCGCATATCCTGCCGTGGCAACAGGTAACCGGCATGCTTTGTCGAGAAGAAGGCTCTTCTAAGAAGAAAATCTTCGAAAGCGCAACTCTTAGCGGCTTCTTATATCAAGACGAGGATCGTGAAGACGTAAATCTCATAAGCGGGGTGAGAATATGCGGCGTTCTGTGCGAGCAGGCGTGATGATGAAGACTCCCATCTACTACTTAGAGGAGCGCGTGAGGAGTCTTGAACTGCGCTTTGAAGATAAAGACAATGCCCCTACGAGGGGCACGAAAGTCTACGATGCACGCGGGGCCGATGAACGCGAAGCCAACCTTAAGAAAGAATACTTTGGCGAGGGAGCAGCTGACGATCTGATAAGCAAGGCGAGCGATTGTGACGGCGCAAGCACCCACCAGCTCAAAGGCGCCGTGTTCCGTTACAGACGCGAAATAGCGTACGCACAGAAGGTATCTTCGTGAAAATTGCCGTTTTTGTCAATACGCCAGCTCAGGTGCATTTCTACAAGAACATCGTCGCCGCGCTTGAGGGTGACGGCAATCAGGTCTTCATACTCGCTCGTGATTACGGAGAGACTATAGGCCTACTAAACGAGCTCGAAATTCCTTTTTCTCTTTTCGCGAGTACGCCCGACTTGAAGTCTGGGAAGAGCACGTCGCTTCCGCACGATGTGGTAAACGCCTTTCGATACCTCAAGGGTAAGAAGATTGACTTGACCACGGGCTGGGGTACCTATAGCACCTTCACGGCGCGTTTGCTCAAGGTTCCTGACATCACGTTTAACGACAGCGAGTGCACGACCAACGCTGCCCTTTATGCGATGCTTAACCTCACATATCAGTTCACCGATGTTTTTGTGACGCCGTCATCATTTAGACAGGAGTTGGGCTTAAAACACCTCAAAGTGGAGAGCTACAAGGAGCTCGCGTACCTACACCCCAACTATTACGCGCCTGACCCATCCGTTTTTGATCTCTTGGGCATCTCAAGGAGTCACGATTACAATGTGCTGCGGTTTAACGCGTTTGACTGCGCGCACGACTTCAGCGTGAGGGGGCTGACCGACGCCGACAAGATCGCGCTCGTGAGAGAGCTGAGTGCCTATGGGGAGGTCTTCATTTTGTCAGAAAGCGACGTTCCAGACCAAATTAGAGAACACGTTCTCAACGTGCCCAATAGGCGAATACACGACGTACTATACTATGCATCGTTGTTCATCACCGAGACGCAGACCATGGCGACAGAAGCCGCACTTCTAGGCACACCGACAATCCGCAGCAACGCCTTTGTAGGCGACTGCGACGTGGGCGCGTGCATCGAGCTTGAGCGCGAGTTTCAGCTCCTCTTTAACCTAACGACCGCAGGTGAAGTCGCGGCCAAGGCGGTGCAGCTTATTCAGGACCCCCACGCCAAGGAAGACTGGCAAAAGAAACGCGCTAGATTGCTAGAAAAAAAGCTGGATATGGTGGCGCTGATGGTGTCGCTCATTGAAGGTTATCCCGCTAGTGTTGCCCGTTTAAACGCCGCCTCTGCTTTTCGGGGCATCCCTCTGCTTGAATAATGTGTGTAACAGGGTGTAATAAAATGCTTGTGGAAATTGCGGCGCTGTTTGCGATCTCAGCTCTTTGGTAGGGCACCCGTTGTTTGTCGAAGGCGTAAATCTGCGTCCCCGCGACGAGGAGCGAGACCCTTTGTTCTTACACGCGTCTCCAGTCGTTCCGACGTTCAACGACGCGAGGATTGAACCCATTACCGACAGGTGAAGAAAATAATTGCGCAAATACTGCAAGGCGTACCGTCAGATGCTCCAGCGGAACTCGCCATAGTTGGCATGTCCCTATTATGCGTCATCTTGGCGGTGTATCTTTGGTGGACTGGGCGGCGACAAGCATATCAGTAGCAATTGATAAACAAGCGATCGGAAAAAGCTCTTATTCAGTATCGTAAGCAGCACCGTGAACCTAAAGAGGTTAAGATGACCGAGCGCCTTTAACCTCGTTAAGAAGTGCGCTCAGTGCTGCGCCTCAGGTCGTGATGGTGTGGGAACGTCTGTATCTCATATAAACGAGGACGACGATGGAAACAACCACCATAAGGACAAAAAGAGTAGTCACGACTGCCGATGGGAGCGCGAGAAAATTCAAGGGCGAGAAATCGGTATCCTTACGCACTGTTGGAAGCAGAAGACCCAAAATGCCAACAATGAGCACGATGTAGAGAATGACCCTCTCGGCCATGGAGATGGCATTCTGCGAGCTGTTTGTGACTCTTTTAATGATAGCATCTTTCTCTTGGTAGATGAGCCCCAAAATGGCCATATCGCCTACGACTGTTTCGCTGTTGGAGTTCTGCTGCTGAAATAGCAGGCCCGTGAGGTTCGATCCGGTCAGGTGCTTGATACTCTCCCCCTCTGGTCCTTCATAGATGATGCCCGCAATGGACGCCCCGTTAAGGATCTTCATGTCGACCCGTGCTCCAGTAGTCAGCTGTTCCTCGCCCGTGCTCTTGTCGCGACAGATGATTCCAACAATCTTCGAACCGCTGAGAAGCGCTTGCTCAGACGAGCGCAGAGTTGCTCGCGCGGCATCGACGTTTGCTGATTCGTGCGCTGCGTCAACCTGAGCTTGCTCCCTGTTCTGAAATATCACGCCTTTTATATTCGCACTTCTGAGGATTTGATCATCGGTACTGGTCTCGTGTCGGTACACGATCCCCGTAACCCGCGATCCGCTGACGAGCTTGTTCTCTGTTGAGTTCTCTTCGCAGTAAGTGAAACCGGTGATCGGCACCCCGTCGAACAACTTGACGCCAATCGCAAGCCCGCCTAAAAGCTGCGTATCCGTCGAACCCTTGTGTTGGTAGAGGATTCCGGTGATTACAGACGAATCTTCTGGAAGTCTCATTAGCTCAGGACCTCATCACGATAGAGAAAACCTACAAGCTGTGCCCCGGCTACGATCGACAGATCGCTCACGTCACTCAAAAGCTTGACATCAGCGCCACTTGGCTGCTGATAGAGAAGGCCCTTGACCGCCTGTCCGCTCACTAGACGCAGAGCGCCCATCTGGCTTTCTTGGTGAAGCACGCCGATCAATAGTGCCCTTGCTGCGATCGACAGATCGCTCACGTCACTCAAAAGCTTGACATCAGCGTCACCGTGCTGCAGATATAGGAGGCCCTTGACCGCCTGTCCGCTGACGAGTTTCAGCGCCGTATGCGCTACGCGCACGAGCTTGAGGCCGGGCACACTCGTCTCCTCATACAGCACGCCGACGATCTTCGACCCCGCCAAAAGTTGCACGTCGGCTGTCGTTTCATCTCGATAGAGCACGCCGGTAGCAGTCGCGTCGCGCAAGGTATTCACGTCGAATTTTGAAGGGTTTAGGAGCTTGACTTCTTCTGATTCTTTTTCGAGATAGGTGATACCCGTAATCTGTGATCCGCCTAGGAACTCCAGTTCAGCGTTTTCGCGCTCGTGATAAAGTACGCCTATGATCTTCGTCGAACTTCGCCATTTCATAAGTTAGCCCATTTTGTTCGCTGCTGCAATCAAAGATCTCTTCTTATTTATTCCTAGCTAAATCGTGCGCTTTTGCGAAATCCATTGCCCCTTCTTTGCCGTACGTAAAATCAGCGCGCTCAGAAGTCTCTAGCTTTGCGCCATCGCTTATGCCACCCCGACGCTTCCAGATGACGCGAAAAAAGCAATGCTGAACTGATGAATATGGCAAAGCAAGCGGCACTGAAAAAGACAACGTTATTCCATTCGGCCGTAGAAAGCAGTTTCAAAGGTACCCTGAGGTCTAAAACTCGGATTCATCGGAGCGCATAGAATTTGCTGGAGATTTGTGTCGGACTTTCGGACAGAATCTCTAAGAAAGCATTCATGTGCACCTGTGTTTCTAAGAGCCGGGAAAGTGGCTCAGCTTAGCTGGCTCTGCTGGTCATTTTTTGTGCGCCGATATCTTAGCCGTCCGTGACTATCCGAGAAGCGAGTTGTTTGCCTATTTCATAGTATTGGGCCAGCTCGTTATCTGACGGCACGTAATACACTTCTAAGTCTTGGAGCACTTCAAATCCGCACGCCGCAATTGCTTCGGCAAGCTTCTTGGCAGCGCCGCCTCGCCACCCCATAGAGCCGAAGGTGATTGCGAGCTTCTTCTCTCCTGTTTTATCAAACCTGAGCCCTCGAAGATAATAGACCAAGTCCCCAATGCTCGGGAAGGGCTCGTTGTGCATTGTCGGAACGCCGAACAGGACGAGCTTGCTATCGAGGATATCCTTGACAATCTCGCTTCGTTCGTCGGTGTGCAAGAAGTACACCGCGACGTCAACCCCGCCGGCGATGAGTCCCTCGGCAAGTGCGTGTGCCATCTTCTGGGTCGAGTAGTGCATGGTGTCGTACACGATCGTGGCCTTGTTCTTCGCTTTTCCTGTTGCCCAGCCCGTGTAGGCATTAATGATTTTGGCCGGATCGGTCCATATTTGTCCGTGAGAAGGCGCGATCACCTTTATCTTGTCGAGCAACCCGAGCGTTTTGACTTCGTCCAATTTCTTGAGCACTAACTGGGACAGCGGCGTAATGAGGTTGGCATAAAACTTTTGCGCGGCTTGCATTAGTACGTATTCCGAGACGTCGGAGTCGTATCATTGCGCCAAGCAGAGGTGTTGTCCGAAGACATCGTTTGGAAACAGGATCCCATCCTCTTTCAGGAAGGTGAACATGCTGTCCGGCCAATGCAGCAGCGGCGCCTCGAGGAAGGTACACGTTTTGGCGCCAAGCGCAATCTCATTGCCGGTCTTGACGGTGGCAAACTGGACCTCGTCTAGTGCCGAATAAATCCTTTTCAGTCCCTTAACGGCAGCTTCCGTGCAGTAAATGGGCGCAGTGGGAAACTTGCGGTGAATCTCGGACAACGCCCCGCTATGATCGAGCTCGATATGGTTCTGAATGACCACGTCGATTGAGGGCGGCCGCCCCTCCTTTTCGCACGCATCTCGAATCCGTGCCCACATCTGCGCTGATGTGCCTGGGTACGTGTTGTCTATAAGAGCCGTGCGATCCTCACCGAAGATGAGATATGCGTTATACGTCGTGCCGTGCAGCGTATATCCGTGGTATGCCCGTAACTCCCATCTAACACGCCTACCCAGTATACGCGGTCAGCAATTTGAACAGCATCAGCTTTCATGTTTTCACCTGCTGTATTAACATGAAATGCTCCATTATTAGCGCTTCGCTGCGCGTTTGCGAGTCAATGCAACGTAGTCGCGCTCAAAAGCATGTTTTTTTATATTGCGAGCCAATAGTGTTGACAGCGTATCTGCGATTTCTGAGATACTTAAGGCACGATAGCAAGCGAATTTTTATCGATTTGAAGGTGCTGGGCATGGGAGCCACTATAATCGTCGGCGGGTTCTTTGGAGACGAAGGAAAAGGTAAGATCGTCGCGCACGTCGCATTTGCAGACAAACCCGCGATTATTGCCCGCGGCGGAATTGGCCCCAACGCAGGCCACACGATAGAGGTGGGTAGACGAAAGTTCGGTGTGCGCATGATACCCTCGGGCTTCGTGTATCCGGATGCGCGACTGCTCATCGGCGCGGGGGTGCTTGTTGATCCACGAGTGCTCCTTAGCGAAGCGGGGCTGCTCAAGGTGACAGAGCGGGTCGGTGTGGATTATCGCTGCGCGATAATCGAAACAAAACACATCGAAACAGATAAGCTCGATCCGTACCTTTCACAAACGATCGGGTCAACCGGAACTGGCTGTGGCCCGGCTGCAGCTGATCGCGCGAAAAGGACAACGGCACAAGCACGGGAGGTGGCGGAACTCTCGCCTTTTTTGACGGATGCAGCGGCTGAGGTAAACAAAGCGCTTGAGGCGGGGAAAAACGTGATTTTAGAGGGTTCGCAGGGATTCGGCATCTCTCTCTTCTACGGGACGTTCCCCTACGTAACATCAAAAGATACGACCGCTTCTCAAATTGCTGCCGATATCGGCGTCGGACCGACGCGTATAACTGAGACGATCGTGGTCTTCAAGACATTTCCGACACGCGTCGGAGCGGGGCCCTTTGACACACAAATGAGCGAAGACGATGCAAAAAAGCTAAACATTGAAGAATTTGGTACCGTTACCGGGCGGCAACGGCGCATTGGTTGGTGGGACCCCACCATGGCAAAATACTCTGCAATGGTAAACGGAGCCACGCAAGTGGCGATAACAGGGCTGGACAAGCTTGATCCCTCCGTTAAGGGAGCGAACCAGTACGATGAGTTGTCCGCAAAGGTAAAGACGTTCCTGCGCGAAGCTGAAACGGTAGTGGGTGTTCCGTTCACACTGCTTTCAACTGGACCAGAGCTAACAGAGATAGTTGATTTACGAGAGGAGAAACTCGAACGCGCGTAATTGTGTGCAGCGCATCAATAGGCGGCTGAAATGAAGCGGGAGTTACTGAAAATATTGTGCTGTCCTGTCTGCAAAGGCCCGCTCGCACTAGAGGTCGAGAGCGAAGGGGCAGGGGAGATCATTAAAGGCACGCTCTATTGTAAGGCGTGCAGCGTGTACTATCCAATAGATGAGCGAATTCCTAACTTGCTTCCGCCTGAAATGAGGTGAATTGTGCAGAGCGTATATATAAACCGGAAGGGACTGCAATCTGTCGAAATCGAGGAACCCATAATTCGACTTCCGCTCAGGCCAGGCGGCAAGGCGACTCTCGGTATCGACGTGGTCAATTACGAAGCTCCGACACATATTTACCTCTCATCGCGTGGCGCGATCAAAGACAAAGTAACTTTCAACCGCAATAACCCGTACGTCGATGGCGAAGAACTACTTACCATCACCGTCGCAAATCCCCCAGGTCAGCAGGAGCTTTATGAGGGTGAGGTAAGTATATCAACCGGGTACGGTTCACGGGAGGGGAGCTTCATTCTACAAATCGGACAACTGGAAAACGAGCCGCCGCCTGATTCTATTGAGGTCGATGATGCCCTCTCGCGCATGGATTATCGAAGCAAGGCGCGTCCCGCTAGGGTTTGGCAACCTTCAGTGCAGTTTCGGTGGCCGCATCCTCGTGTCGACGCAACGAGAATCAGAAGAATGAAGAATCTTCCTTACATTCTCCTTGCGATCGGCGTGATCATTGCGCTGATACTGCTAGCCGCAGGCGGCATCAGTTACGGCGTGGCGATCCTTGGCTTTATCGTAGTCGTCGTTTTGGCGTACTACACGTGGAGATTATTAGACTAAAAGGGCGCAAGCGGAGGCCACGTAACGCTGCACCGGCACTGTGCGTGCAGCTATTACGTTATTTGCTGTTGTCGCGAAAAGCATTCTGAAATCAGGCTACGCCTTAGTCTTGAGTATAAATAACTTTTCGGCAGCATATTAGAACGATAACATCATCATTGGCATTGTGGAGAGGTAGAAGGATGCGATACGTCGTCGTCACTGGCGGGGTCATGAGTGGCCTCGGGAAGGGTATCACAGCCGCCTCAGCTGGCAGACTTCTTATCAACCGCGGGCACAACGTAACGGCGATCAAAATTGACCCGTACATAAACATCGACGCCGGAACCATGAATCCCTTCCAACACGGTGAGGTATTCGTCCTCAAGGACGGAGCTGAAGTTGACCTTGATCTGGGAAACTACGAACGATTCCTCGACGTTGAACTCACCGGCGATCATAATATTACGACAGGTAAGATCTACAAGTCGGTTATCGAAAAAGAGCGGCGAGGGGACTACTTGGGAAAGACTGTTCAGATTATTCCTCACATAACCGATGAAATAAAGACCAGCATCAGGACCGTGGCCGACCAGGCAAAGGCTGATGTATGCGTTGTGGAGGTGGGTGGTACCGTCGGCGACATAGAGAGCATGCCATTCTTGGAAGCCGTGCGACAAATGCACAGCGAAGAAGACCACTTCGTCCTGCTCCACGTAACGCTCGTGCCAGAAGACATGACCGGCGATCACAAAACGAAGCCGACCCAGCACTCGGTAAAGAGCCTAAGAGAGCTCGGACTCAGTCCTGACGTCATAGTTGGCCGAGGGAAAACGCCGCTGGGCAAAGACGCTCGCGCCAAGATCTCACTTTTCTGCGACGTGCCACTAAACGCCGTCATCAGCGCGTACGACGTACCTGACATCTATCAAGTGCCGTCGATGCTTGAGCTTGAGGGCTTAGGCGACTACCTCGTAGAAAAACTCGCCCTCGAAAGGAACGCGGCCAGACCTTGGGATGTGATGAAAAACCCGCCTATTTCGCGATCAGTTGCCATCGTCGGCAAATATATGTTTGAAGATGCGTACTTCAGCATCAAAGAGGCTATCAAGCACGCCGCAAGCGCTCTTGGAGGGGGCATTGACGTCAAGCTCGTCGATGCAGAAGACCCGCACGCCCTCGAGACGCTGAAGGCGGTGCACGGTATTTTGGTTGCACACGGGTTTGGCCCTCGGGGAAGTGAAGGGAAGATCGACGCCATTCGTTTCGCGCGCGAAAATGACGTCCCTTTCTTAGGAATCTGTTTTGGCTTCCAATTGGCCGTCGTCGAGTTTTGCCGTAACGTTCTGGGGCTCGAGGCAACGAGCGCTGAGCTGGATCCCACAGGCGTCCACGTCATCGATGTACTGCCCGAACAGCTTGACGTCGATCACATGGGAGGCACCATGCGACTGGGTAACTACGAAATCGCCCTCTCGCCAGGGACGCGCGCGCATGCGATGTACCAAAGTGCGCTCGTGACTGAACGGCACAGACATCGGTTCGAAGTGAATCCTGAGTACATTGAGCGCATCGAGCAAGACGGAATGGTGTTTTCAGGGAAAGCTCGAGACGGCATCAGAATGGAGATTGCAGAGATTCAGACGATGAGATTCTTCTTGGGGACGCAGTTCCACCCAGAGTTTAAGTCGCGACCGGGCAAGCCGTCACCGCCGTTCCTTGAATTTGTGCGATCCGTCCTCCGCATGAACACGAGCACGTGAGCTCACTTGACGTCGCGGCTGAACGTTGAACAAAAGAAACGATTGGACTTATGGTAAATAGTCAGGAGTTTATTGAGGGCGCAATCGCAGAGATCAAGAGAGAAGTGGGAAATCATCGAGCGATCATCGCTCTCTCTGGTGGCGTCGATAGCTCGGTTTGCGCAGCTCTCGCGTACCAGGCGCTGGGGGTCAACCTGTATCCTGTGTACGTCGACACAGGACTGATGCGCAAGGGGGAAACTGAAAACATCAAGCAGGCTTTTCGTCACATGCCGTTGACGATAATCGATGCAAAGGCGCGATTTATTAATGCGCTCGACGGAGTTGTGGATCCCGAAGAGAAGCGAAAGGTAACAGGCGAGACGTTTATCCGCATATTCGAGGAAGTGGCGAGGCAGAAGCAAGTAGAGTACCTATTACAAGGTACGATCTATCCAGACATTATCGAATCTGAGGGGCAGATAAAGTCGCACCACAACGTCGGTGGCCTCCCCTCGGAGATTGCGTTCCACGGGGTTGTTGAGCCCCTCAAGTACCTGTACAAGGATGAAGTCCGCGAAATCGCGCGGGCCCTTAAGTTGCCGCCTGAGCTCAGTGAGCGCATGCCGTTTCCAGGACCCGGGCTCGCGGTGCGCATTATCGGCGAGGTTACCGAGGAAAAGCTCCACGTTATCCGCGAGGCGAATGCAATTGTAGAGCAAGAGATCTTGCGGTACAAACCGTGGCAGACTTTCGCGGCGCTTTTAGAGAAAGGAACCGGCGTCAAGGGCGACGTGCGTGTGCACGGCTGGATAATCGCAGTGCGCGCTGTTCAATCGCGAGATGGCATGACTGCCGACGTGCTTGAAATGTCTTATGACGTACTTCGCAGAATTGCTTCGCGCATTACGAGCGAAATACCGGACGCCGCGCGTGTGGTTTACGATATTACGCCGAAGCCGCCCGCCACCATCGAATTTGAGTAGGTAGGCAACGTCTTGAGCGGAAAAATGGTCTCTTAAAAGTGCACTGCCAGGCGTGGACGTGCGCTGGCACTGCCGTAGGACGTGGTAAGAAATGCGCGTATCCGAAAAAGAAAAGGTAGTCGCTCAAGAATTGCAGCACTATATGCCGGTGTTCACGCGTCAGCCGCTGGTGATTGACCACGGTAGAGGGGCGATCGTTACAGATACCGATGGGAATGACTATATAGACTGCGTCGCAGGAATTGCCGTCAATAGCATCGGCCACTGTCATCCGCGCTTGGTCACCGCCATCAAGGCGCAGGCAGAGAAGCTCATCCACACCTCAAATTTATATTACACCGAACTGCAGGCGCGCTTAGCTGAGCGCATGACAATGCTGACCGGCATGGAGCGCCTCTACCTGACGAACTCCGGAGCTGAATCAAACGAAGCCGCGATGAAGCTCGTGAGGAAGGTAACCGGCAAGAAAGGCTTCGTTTCGACTAAAAACGCATTCCACGGACGAACTATGGGTTCACTCAGCGTGACGTGGAAAGAGGCACTCCGAAAACCGTTTGAGCCCCTTATTGATGGCGTCACCTTTGTTGATTATGGTGACGTGAACGCAATCGCCCGAGCGGTCACGGCGGATACCGCTGCGGTCATCGTGGAACCGATTCAAGGAGAAGGCGGGGTTATTGTGCCTCCGGACGAATATCTCGCAGGAGTCCGCGAACTCTGCACAGATCAGGGCATACTGATGGTCGCGGACGAGGTGCAAACCGGCTTCGGTAGGACAGGAAAATGGTTCGCGTGCGAGCATGCTGGCGTCGTTCCGGACGTGATGACGTTGGCCAAGGGTATGGGCGGCGGCTTTCCCGTAGGCGCAATGATGTCGCGCGAACCATATAAGTTCGCTCCAGGCGATCACGGGGGGACGCAGAGTGGCAATCCACTTGCGTGCGCTGCGGCTCTTGCTACGATCGACGTGATCGAAAGCGAATCTCTCGTCGAGCAGTCGCGATACAAGGGTGAGCTGCTCAAAAAACTGTTAGGTGAGCTCGAATCGAACTATACTGTTGATATAAGGGGTAAAGGACTTATGGTCGCCTATGAGTCGTCGCTTCCCGTGCCTCCTGTCGTCGACTATGCCCGAGCGAATGGCGTACTGCTAAATAACACCTCAGAAAACGTTTTAAGATTCGTGCCCCCTCTGGTGATCTCAAAAGAGCAAATTGCAACGGCTATTGCAGTGGTTGAACGTGCCATCAACGTATATTCCAGGTAGGTCTGCCGAAGACGTAGCTGAAGCATATGGCATCAGTCTCGACCAGGTGATCAAACTGGGATCAAACGAAAACGCCCTAGGACCGAGCCCGCGAGCAGTTGAAGCGATTAAGCAGCACATCAACGAAATAAGCATTTATCCCTCTCCTGGGTACGTCGAACTCAAGGACGCCATCGCGCGCTACACTAGAGTTTCAGCGGAGCGTGTGATTGTCGGTAACGGATCGGACGATCTCCTCAACACTCTCCTGCGCTACGTTATAGTGCCCGGTGATCAGGCGATTATTCCTATCCCTACCTACTCATACTACGAAATAATCGTTGAGGAGGGACACGGCACGTGTGTCTACGTCAAGCGTGCGGACGATTTTTCAATCGACGTTGACGGTGTAATCGAAGCAATCACCGACAAAACTAAGCTCATCTTCATCTGCGCTCCCAATAATCCGACGGGAAACGCAATCAAGGAAGAAGCGCTGAGGCGCTTGCTACGATCGACAGAAGCGCTAGTCGTGCTGGACGAAGCCTACGCTGAATTCGCATCGCAAAGCCACATTGAGCTCGTAAGTCACTTTGATAACCTGATGGTCTCTAGAACGTTTTCAAAAGCTTTTGGATTGGCCGGGCTCCGCCTCGGCTATGCGGTGGTTGCAGAGGGGCTTGCGCGTTCGTACGAGAGATTCATGCTTGCCTTTTCCGTGAATCAATTGGCTGTCAAGGGGGGTATTGCAGCGCTTTCAGACCGCGACTTCCTGGACAAGACCGTGTCGATGGTGGCGCAGGGACGTAAGTACCTACGCGACAAGCTCCCCTTCAGGACGTACCCAACGGAAGCGAACTTTGTCTTCGTTGACACCGCGCCACGCACCTCGCGCGAAATATCGGAATACCTGCTGAGTAAGGGCATAATTGTTCGAAGCTGCGAGACGTTTCGTGGATGCTCCAATACCCACATTCGAATCACCGTCGGCCTGCCGTGGCAAAATGCGGCGCTTGTCAGTGCCATCAACGAATTTCTGTCTACGAACTGACCTCTTTAGCCCTATGAAAATTGCTCTCACGGGAACTCCCGGCACCGGCAAAACCACAATTGGCAAGATTCTCCGTGACCGCTATGGCCTCAAAGTGGTGGACTTAAATGAGGTGATTCGCGCTCACCAGTACTACGCAGGCTGGGATGAAAACCGTGACTGTATGATAGTTGATCTCGAGGCACTGAGAGCGCACCCGTTTTCAGAAGATCTCGTGCTTGAGGGGCACTTCTCCCATAACCTTCTAGTCGACCGTGTCATCGTCCTCCGGACTAACCCGGTCGCGCTTCGAAGGCGCCTACAGCAGAAGGCTTTTTCAGACAAAAAGATAAACGAAAACGTCGAAGCAGAAATCCTTGATGTCATCCTGGTTGAGGCCTTCGCGCAGCACGGTAACAATGTGTACGAAGTAGATTCGACAGGTACGCAGAGTGAATCAGCACAACTCGTCTGGGAAATCACACAAGGACACAGGCTCGAGCGATTCGCCGCTGGCCAATGCGACTGGACTGTCTATTTGAATGACGCTTGATACATACCGCGGAAGAATAGGGCGGATCTTAAATCCGATCGCGCTAGCGCTTTACAGGCACGGCGTAAGTGCAAACCAGCTGAGCGTCCTGTCCCTCGTTTCTGCAGTCGTCGCTGGCGTTGCGTTCTACGCGCAACTGCTTGCATTGGCGATATTAGCCGTTGCCTGCAACGCACTCTTTGACGCCTTAGATGGGTGCTTGGCGCGAAGTTCTAGCAGCGAATCGATGCAAGGTGACCTAATCGACCACGTCATTGACCGCTATTCTGATATTTTCATATTCGCCGGTATTACGCTCGGTGGGTACGTCGCTTGGCAGATTGGGCTGCTCGCCATAGTAGGCGTTCTTATGACGAGTTACCTTGGGACCCAAGCGCAAGCACTTGGCGTTGGCCGGAATTATCGGGGCTTGCTCGGAAGAGCAGACAGGCTTGCCCTGATTTTCTTTGTCGCGTTGCTCAGCCTCATATTCCCGGAAAACGTCATCTGGTTCCCGTTGCTCGGCTGGATGATGGTTTTTGTGGCCTTCGCCAGCAATTTCACAGCGCTGCAACGATTCTATCTCGCGTATCACCAGCTGTAGAGGAAAAACGCGGAGCAAGCGCTTTGTGTTGCATAACTAGAAAATGCTGAATCGCACGCCCATACGCGTCAACTCTTGCCTGGTAGACTATAGCACGCGCTAATGACGAACGATTCAGAGAACGGCGAATGCTGCTCGCTTATGCGAACATTGACCCCAGCTGCTGCGCCTCGACGTTAGGCATGCCCATTACTTTACGCACGGCATCGTCAAAATCGGCAGCGGTCACTGACTCGCGCTCCGCGCGAATGGCAAACATGCCGGCTTCCATCGCAATTGCTTTTATGTCAGCACCACTTGCGCCCTCAGTGAGCTTGGCAATCTTCCCGGAGTCAATCTCGTGAGCCAGGTTCATGCCGGACGTGTGGATCTTGACAATTTCAACGCGGGCTTCGTAAGTTGGGAGTGGTATGTCGATAAGGCGATCAAAGCGGCCTGGCCGGAGCAACGCGGGGTCGAGTATGTCACTCCTATTTGTCGCACCGATGATCTTGACGTCGCCGCGATTTTCAAATCCGTCCATCTCGGCGAGGAGCTGCATGAGCGTCCGTTGGACTTCACGATCTCCCGAAGTTGCGCTGTCCAAGCGCTTCGCTCCTATCGCATCGAGTTCGTCAATGAAAATAATGCTGGGAGCCTTGTCCCGGGCCATTTCAAATAGCTCTCGAACGAGTCGAGCGCCTTCGCCGATGTACTTTTGAACGAGCTCACTGCCTACGATTCGTATGAAAACCGATTCGGTCTCTTTTGCTACTGCCTGTGCCAGAAGGGTTTTTCCTGTCCCTGGAGGGCCGTAGAGAAGCACCCCTTTGGGCGGTTCTATGCCTACTCGCTGAAATAGCTCAGGCTTTAATAGTGGGAGCTCTACCGTTTCGCGCAGCTCTTGAATCTGACCGTCAAGGCCTCCGATGTCATCGTAGCTCACGGTGGGGGTCTCGATGATTTCCATCCCATACACCGTGGGATCCTTCGAAGGTGGCAAAGCGCCGACGATAGCGAGGGATTGTTGGTTTAGCGCGACTCGGGCGCCCGATATGAGTTCCTGTTCGATGAACTGCGAGGCGTTGACCACGAACTTTGGACCCGTTGAACTCTTGATCACGACTCTATTGTCTTCAAGCACGTCAAGGACGGTCCCTACGAGTAACGGTGGTCCTTTGAGTCGTTCAAGCTCACTTCTGAGTTTTCGGACTTCGCGCTCGTAGCGTACTTTCTGATTCTCGGCGGATCTCTTCTCGTTTTCGACCTTGCGATTGGCATCGCGGAGCTTGAGATTACGCTCTTCCAGTTGACGAACGCGATCCAAGAGGTATTCAGAAAAATCGTTCCCCTTCTTTTCGCTTTCGTCAAATGAGTCTTCCACTGTCGTCTCCTCCGCATGGTATTTAACAATGCATGCTATATATCCTTTTTTCGAGGAATGCCATGCAGTGCGAATTATGCGGGAAAGAAATCCAAGGAAAGCCTAAACGCGTTGTAGTCGAGGGAGCACAGCTCGAAACGTGCGCCGCTTGCGCAGGTCTTGGTACAGAAATCCGCCCCCCTCAAACGTTGCGCGGACCCGCGAGCAAAGTCGCCGCACACGTCCGCACCCGGTACCGGGATATTTATCGCCAAATGGAGGGCGAACTTGATCCCGATTTCGATCATATCGTGAAGTACGCCCGTCAAAAAAGTGGACTAACCCAGGAGCAACTGGCGGCTAAAATAATGGAAAAGGCGCCCATCATAAAGAAAATTGAGCGAAAGGAATTGACTCCTGACGATAAGCTGCGAAAGAAACTCGAAAAGGCGCTGAATGTAAGCCTCCTCATCGACATCGGCGGGGAGAAAGTGCAGAAAGGCAAGCCGTCCGAAAACTTGACCTTCGGAGACGTGGCCATCGTCAAGCGGCGGCACTGAAGGCGCTGCCTTTTTGCAGACAGCTATTTGCCGAGGGGCGTACGGTGGCTATTATCAAGGTGACTAGAAGTGTGCAGGGCGCTGCTAACGCTATCAAGGCCCGTAGGGTCGTAGCCTACCCGACCGAGACCGTCTACGGAGTTGGTGCGCTCGCCCTGCAAGAATCAACCGTGAGGAAAGTGATCGCGCTCAAACGGATGGCTTCAAAGCCTATCTCGCTTGCAGTTTCTCGCTTCGACATGATAGAAGCTGTTGCGCATATCGACGACGCCCCCCTCCTCCAGACGCTATTGCCAGGGCCAGTAACCGTGCTGTTGCGAAAGAAGGACGTCGTTCCTGATGTCCTCACGGCCGGTGCGAACCTCGTTGGTATTCGGTTTCCGTCGCACGTTGTTACTCGAGCACTGATTGACTCTGTCGGGGCTCCCATCACCTCGACCAGCGCTAACGTGACCGGCGCGCCTCCAGCAATGTGCGCAGAAGACGTAAAGATCAGCGTCGATTGCGTGCTTCAAGGGGGAAAAGCCACGTTGGGTCCTTCAACCGTCGTCGATCTCGTCAATTATGTGGTGGTGCGCCGAGGTGCGGGCTTCGACACCTTGTATGAAAGAACTGGGATTCTACCTCGAAGCGGGGAGCAAACCTGACCGGCGTCAAGAGTTCTTCCTTTTTGCCAACAGCATCCACGCGTGCTTTATTTTGGCCGTCTCTGGAGGGCGATACTTCGTGAAGAAGGCGAAAAAGTACGAGGTTTCGTCCATAGAACACACGTCAAATGCCAGGAATGGGCGGCACGTGGCTAGTTTCGGCAGCAGACGTGACTCGCGACTTTCATGAACACTCATAGATCGTGTCTATTTCACAGGGTCTTGCACAACCGGGGCGGCTAAGTGCTAAAAGCGCGAAACTTAATGATGGTGCAATGACAACACGATTGCGAGATGATGTTGCAGGAACCAGTTAGAATAAGAGATTTTGTAATAACCAAAAATAACTGGATTTACGCGGTCGTTTCATACGACAATGAGCCACATATCTGCGGCTTCTTACGCTACATTCCGGACAAAAATGGCGACAGAGTGAGTCGGGACGGTGCGCGATTTCGCAAAGTTGGCTTCGAAGAAGCACGGCAGCTGATGCATAAGTCTGTTAACTATCGAGATGGGCTCTGTGCCATTCCCAGCGAGGACATTGCGCAGCTGGAGCGCCCTCGGCAGTGCGTGGAACGCTGCGATGATGCTGACGTTTCGTCTATCGTGGATTTTTTTGAGAGCAATGGCATCAGTCGGCGCCATATGGGCGTTACAGGTTCTCGACTTGTTGGGCTTGCAACTGACTCGTCTGACATTGATTTTGTTCTTTACGGGAGGCCGAGCTTTGAACGCGGGCGAGACGCTCTGCGCGACGCGGTAGAATCCGGATTGTTGCCCGAGATTGATACTGGTACGTGGCGGCGGATATTCCGAAAGCGCACTCCGGAACTGACGTTCGCAGAGTTCGTTCTGCATGAGAAAAGAAAATGGAACCGCGGGTCAATAAGGGCAACATACTTTGATCTGCTATTCGTAAGGGACTTTGATGAGATAGCCATTGAGCCTCGAGGAACGGATGATGGATTTGCGACTGTCCGCGCTACGGTGACCAATGCTACCTATGCATTTGACAGCCCTGCTATTTACGAAATAGAGCACGAGACCGTCAACAAGGTGCTCTCATACACCCACACCTACGCGGGCCAAGCAGATGAAGGTGAAGTGATCGAAGCGCGAGGAATCTGCAATGAAGCTGGACATACGCGCTTGATCGTCGGCACCTCGCGGGCGGCCCGAGGGGAATGGATCAAAAGCTGCACATTGCTATCGCACAGCGGGACACAACCAGGTTGAGATTCGTCTGCGGGTCGACTTGGCGAGAATACGATGTTATGCTCATTACAGTCCATTCAAATCGGGCGCCGTTAGCGCGTGGCATCCGAGCATACGGTGAGAAAAGCGTCTCTATACCCAATTGCGGCCAGGGGATTAGTATGTGCCCTCCGTATGTGACAAGTTGTGCACGCGTTAATAGATGTGAGAAGGGGCGGGCTCAGGCCGGTCGCGACTTGCGGTGAAGTAAGTGGAAGTGCGGATTAAATACGACAAAGGCACGCTGCTGATTAGTGGCGACGCGCGAGTCCCGAACTCCCACTGGGACGCGCGCTCAGGCGCGTACAGAGCACTGGCGTTGGACTATGCGGATATCACCGATTATCTCGAGAGCAGTCACATCAACTATGTAGATGAAGCGCTTGAGTTGCTCCCGGTCCCTCGCCTGCAGTTCCACGCCTCGTTGCGGGACTACCAAACAGACGCGTTGGACTCGTGGATCCAAGCGGGAAAGCGAGGCACGGTTGTCTTGCCGACCGGTGCTGGAAAAACCATTGTTGCCGTCGGAGCAATTGGCACGCTGCAAACGCCGTCCCTAGTCGTTGTTCCCACGCTCGATCTAGTGGAGCAGTGGCGTCGTGTGCTCGCGGCCGAATTTGCGATCGAGATAGGGACGTACGGGGGCGGGGAAAACGTGCTCAAACCGATCACGGTATCGACGTACGACTCGGCATATTTGCGCGCCGCGGAGCTCGGCAATCGATTTGGGCTCGTCATATTCGACGAGGTCCATCACCTGCCCGCGCCGGGCTATCGGCACATCGCTGAAATGTTTCTGTCGAGAGCGCGGCTAGGACTTACGGCAACGTATGAACGTGAAGACGGACTGCACAGCGAGCTCCAACGTCTTATTGGCGGCAAGGTTTATGAGCTGACCGTGCAGGACCTTGCCGAGGAGCACCTTTCTGGCTACGACGTCGCGCATCTCTTTGTCGACTTGACGCCTGATGAAGCTGAGGAGTACGCGCGGATGTATGGTGCATATACTGGCTACCTCGCGCGCCGCAATATTCCGATGCGAGGGCCGGACGACTTCTCGCGGTTCATCATGCGAAGCGCGCGAGATCCAGAGGCGCGAAAGGCGCTTCTGGCTCGAAATCGGGCGTTGGATATCGCTTTGAACTCGCGAGCGAAGATCGAGGCGCTCAAAGAGCTCCTTCTTGAGCATCCTCTTGATCAGACGATCATCTTCACACAACACAATAAGCTCGTGGACCGCATTGCGCGTACGTTCTTAATTCCTGCAATCACGCACACGACGTCTAAGGACGAGCGCAGGGAGATCCTTGACAACTTTCACGATGGCGTGTACCGTGTGATAGTCACGTCCAAAGTGCTTGACGAGGGCGTGGACGTTCCCGACGCCGCGCAAGCAATCATACTGAGCGGAACCGGCAGCTCTCGAGAATTTATTCAGCGCCTCGGGCGCGTGCTGCGAAAGCGAGAGGGAAAGCGCGCGAGACTCACTGAAATCGTGACACGTGACACGACCGAAACAAAAATAAGTCGCCGTCGGAAGCGAAAATGGAGGAACGCAGAGCGTGCTGCCTAGCAATCTTCTCATCGCCCGTTCTCGCTCGGGAAAGATAAAACCGGTGTACGCGCCGCTCGAAGAGCGTTACCTGGAGTTGGCATCGCGTTTGATCGAAACCTATGAAGCACACGTGGGCAAACGCCAGGGCGAGCTAGTAAGGCACCGTCAGCAGTTCGAGGACGACGTCTTTGATTACCGACTGGTGAGAGGGTTAATCGCGGTGCTCGACCGATCAGCAGTCTTCGAACCGCGAAGCCATATTGCTCCCAAAAAAGCGCGCCGTGAAGTCTTCACTGAGGCAAATCGTTATGCGCTTGTCGAGACGAACGAAACGAAAAGAGAGGTGATCGCGCAGGCAGCCTCTCGACTCGGCATCTCACCATTGCAGCTCGAGGAGTCGCTCTGGAGCGATGCAGAGGACGAGTTGGTGCTTGAACGCTTTGCCCCTCCTGGTCCGCGCGAGCTAATCCAGCAGTACAACCTAAGCTTAACGCAGACGTTGCTGTTCAAGGCGGTCTCTCTTGAGTTTACTGCGGGGGGCAACTACCAGCGTATTTTCAGACGGCTAAAGTATCTGGGCCTCATGTACACCGTCGAGCAGGTCGGCGGCCTTTATCGAGTTTTCGTGGATGGCCCCGTCTCGCTCTTCAAGATGACCGAGCGGTACGGCACCTCGCTTGCGAAGCTGCTGCCATCAATCGTGGAAGCTCGTGAATGGCGCCTAAAGGCGCATATCCTTGGCGGGGAACGACAGGCACCTAAGCTGGTCGAACTGGAACTTGACAGTGACAAGGTAAAAGAGCTCCTTAAGGTGCCGGCTGCCGAGGAAACAAGAGAGCGCTTTGACAGCTCCGTTGAAGCGGCGTTTGCCCGATCGTTTAACGCGTTGAGGTTGGGCTGGACTCTGAAAAGAGAACCAGAGCTTTTGACTGCTGGACGGTATGTGTTTATCCCGGATTTCGGCTTTGAAAAGAACGGTGTGAAGGCGTACCTGGAAGTGGTCGGTTTTTGGACTGACGAATACCTTCAGAAGAAGCTCGGGAAGCTGCGGGAGCTCGACGTTGAGAACTTGCTCATTGCTGTTGATAGGACCCTCAGTTGTGCTAAGTTTAAGGAAGTGAAAGGCCTCGTCATCTTCTACGACAAGAAAGTGCCGCTTAAGCCGGTCGTCGACTACCTAAAGCAGTTAGAGGAAAAGACCATCATGCAGCAGGCCGAAACCATCGACAGCACACGGCTCGGACTCACAGGCGACGTAATCGACGTAGTGCAACTGGCCGACGAACAGTCCGTATCGGCAGGGGCCGTCACGCGGTGGCTGCAGGCCAATCCAGCAGCGCATTACCGTCTGATCGGCACACTTCTTATAAGTGAACAGAAGCTTGGCGTAATCGCAGAGAGACTGGAAGCGCTAGAAGGTGGCACACTGCCTGCTGCGCTCAGTGTAATCGAAGAAGAAGGCCTCTCATCTCCAGAGAAAGTGTTGGAAGCTCTCGGCTACGTTGTCGAATGGCGCGGCCTTGACCCAGACAGCGCCACAATTCGGAAGCAACCTAACGTGCCGCTGTAGGATCACCACGGAACAAGAAGACGTTGGTCCTGCGAGGCGTTGCTTACGCGCGGCACGCGGTGTCGAGACATCGAGTCTTGGTTTTTAACTGCAGCTTCGGGAGCCCGCACTTGCACCGTCCAACGATCGCAGCGTTAGCAGGCAATAAGAATGCGGTTTTACATCCGTCGTAGTACTGTGCACACCCCACAATGATTCCCTTCCTGCGCACGATGGTTAGAGAACCGTGGCAGCGAGGGCAGCTGAAGTCACTCGCTGCGAAGTGTTTGGAAATCACATCATCCATACTCTCGCAATGACGGTCAATGCACACGTCAACGCCAAGAAGCTTAAGCCTGAACTTTGGCAGCCCGCAGCTGCAAGTACTTTCGGCGAGTTCTGCTCCTGTGGGCAGTTTGTAAAGAGCTCCACAATCGCACGTTATTGCGCTTTCAGCGCGGTTCAACGAGCCGCCGCACTGCTTGCAGCGCCCGACGGATCTCGAGAGCACGTCTGAGACACCTTCGTTCGGCTTTGTGTTCTTCGTGCCCGTGGCGTCGTAGGGGGTCTTGAGCGGCGTCTCCAACGCTCCTGCTCGATGTGTCTCTCCAAGCACTCCTGGAGATATCGAAAAGCGTCGGACTTCCGCCTCATCTCTTGTCCCATTGCCGGGAGTTACTGGTTCTCTGCTCGCGTCACTGGTAACTACTCTTAGTTCGCTTGGAAGCCCCGCTATCACTATTTCTTTCTCTCTGATTTGCGGAGCTTCGACGCAGTCGAGATGGTCGACTCGCACTTGATATGTGACTCGTTCGTTTTGAGAACCATAGGTGCCGATAGGAATTGATTTGGCATATCCATTCGCCAGATAGAAGCTATCGCGAAGCATCTTGAGCCCATTGGCAAACACGGTTACCGACACACGTGCGCCTCCGCGAGCGTTTGTTAGAGTTGCGTGACACATTAGGCCTTGTCCAAATGCTATGGAATCAGGCAACTGCATGTCAATCACGATTTCGGGCAGCTTGTTTATTGACTGTGCGATCCGCGTGCCGGCAACGAGTTTTGAAAGCATAGCTGGGGTGATGTCAAACGGCGACCTGATCCCCTGCGTGTAGAGCTGAGTCGCCTGTTTTATGCCCACTCCGTCCAGCTGAAGCAACGGGCAAAGCTGCTCTGGCGCTCCGTATTCAAGTCTTAGAGCGAGAATTCTCGCGCGCAAGACGGTTTCCGGTGCGTTGAAACGGAGGAGGAACGCTTGTAGTGCCGATAGAAGCCGAAGCGCGTTTTGTCGGATGAGCCACGCATCGCTGCGCAGCGCTTCTGGGACCTCTCCGCGCTCAATGTATACCTTCAATATCGCATGTACTTTCGACTTTGGCCCTTTATAGTGCGCTTGCGCGCCCTTTACCGCTGACAGTTCATTGCGCCTAACGACCACGCCGGTGAACTCTTCAGCCGAAGCAACGGCGTCGAGCAGTTCCTCGTCTGAAGGCCCTTCTCTCAATTGTTTGAATCCGCGAGCAGTGTCGAGGCGAAGATAATACTTCGAGGCAAGCGTGCCGAGATCGGTCGGAAGTAGATTATCCTGTGCCTCGACCGCGAAGCCTTTTTCGATGAGGGCGTTCACGTGATCGTCCAACAAAACACTTGATTCCGGGTGTTGCACGTAGTAGAACGTCCCGCTAAACCATTGTTGTGCATCCTCGCGGCTCTTGATGGTGCCCATGCTGATTTCGGCGTTCAAATGCTCACTGAGCGTTGTGTGCAACTGCGAGCGTATGGGTGGCCCCTCCCGCAACATCTGCACGAAGTCGTCCGCACGGTCGCGTGGAGCGATAATCCACCCGAATCCACGTTCGTCATACTGGGGCCTTCCAGCCCTACCGAGCATTTGGAGCAGATCCAATGAGCTTGTTTCCTCATCGATGGCTTCATTCGCGATGTCGCGAATAACGACAACACGTGCAGGTAGGTTCACGCCCCAGGCGAGCGTCGACGTAGAGACTAGTATCTTGATGTGTCCGGCTTTGAAAGCCCCCTCAACAAGGTCCCTGTCTTGCTTCACAAGACCCGCGTGGTGAAAACCGATGCCGTTGCGCACGGCGTCTCCGAGGGATTTGTTCTTGATTCGTGCTGCCACTTGTTCGGACTCTTGTGTTGCAAGTTTCGCTTTTTTTGTGGCGAAGATTTCGACGAGCTTTGACGCTGCCTGGGTCGTGTCGGACCGCGTTGCTACGAAAATGAGGGCTTGACCGCCGGCGAGGTGTGGCTCGATCAGTGAGACGGCCTTGTAAAGTCTAATGTACTTGTCTACGAACTTGTTCTTGCCAGGATTGTATCCAAAAACGTCGGCTTTGAGTGGAACTGGGCGGTACGAATCGTCAAAGGCAAAGGTTCGCTCTTCCGTGGCTCCTATCCATTGAGCGACCTCGCGAACGTTCGGCATCGTCGCGCTGAGTGCTACGATCCGGACCTTGTTGTCCCTGATGCGCTTCATCCGCGTAATCAGAGCCTCAAGCACGCCGCCGCGCCCATCAGAATCGAGCAAATGCACCTCATCGATGATAATAACCGAGACGTCTCTTACGAACTTGTGTGTCGTGCTGAACTTTCTGCTCGAAGAATCCCATTTCTCCGGCGTCGAGATGATGATGTGTGCGCTGCGGGCTTTTGCTGGGTCCAGCTCGCGTTCGCCAGAAACGACGTAGACCCCAAATCCCATTGGCTCAAACAGTCTTTGCCACTCGCCTTCCTTCTCGTTCGTCAGCGCCCGCAGCGGGGCGAGGTAGAGGATTTTGCCGCTTTGCGGCTTTGAAAGCTCCCGAACCATCGCAAGCTCAGCAAGGACGGTCTTTCCGGATGCGGTCGGCGCTGCAACGACAACATCTTCATCCGATGCGAGGAGACTTGGCAGTACGCGCGACTGCATTTCATTGAAAAATGTGAAGGGAAAGAGAGGCGCAAACTGACCGCTAATTGAATCTACAACTGAGTGCATCCTCTGGCCCTGCCCGATAATAATAGGATTCTCCGCCGAATGTTATTTTAAGCTATGTATTAGGGGGAAAAAGTAATATCGCGTCATCAGCAATGGGAAATGACAGGAATGGTGTGCGAAGATGGCGTTTGACATAAAAGGCGACAAAGTGGTGCTTTCTAGGGGTTCCTTTGCGGAGGAGGACTTCAGCTACTATGGTCGGTTGAAAGGCGACGGCCTCGAGCTGTCACTCGTCGAAGCTGCCTTCTTGATAGAACGGGATCGGCTTGAGCTGGGGGTCTCGCTCAAAGAGTTTATGAAAAGAGCTTCGGGCAAGCAACCGTACTTTGACCTCAAATATGTGGTCTACAAGGACCTTCGCGAACGTGGTTACTACGTGCAACCAAGCGTGACGGACTTCCGGCTCTATCCGCGCGGAGGACGGCCAGGCGAGGGTGCGGCTTCTGCTTATGTCTACGTGCTTTCAGAACGTATTCCCGTTCCCTTTGCTGACCTCGTGCAAAAGGTCAAACTCACTCAAAACGTGCGGAAAAAGATGCTGCTTGCCGTCGTTGATGGGGAAAGCGATCTGACCTTCTACGAAGCTAAAAACGCGCGCATGCGGGGCATGATGGCGCCTTTAACGGTGGATCTCTCTGAGGCCGACGCCACCCTTCTTGACGACCGAGTCGTTATCTGGGATCAGCAACACGCCGTGCAGCTCTACGCAGCTGGCTTTTACGGAAAGCTCGTTGATGGGAAATTGCTCCAGCTCTCGCTTCTTGAGTGCGCGTACCTCATGCGACTCGGGTTGCCAGTTGAGGACGGGGCGACGAACAAGCGCTTCACCGCTCGGCAATTCACGCGCAAGGCGAAGGCCCTCGAACCAGAATTCGTGAGGAAGCTTGACGTATACACGGATCTTCGCGATCACGGTTTGGTCGTGAAAACAGGTTTCAAGTTTGGCAGCCATTTTAGGGCATATGAGCAAGTCAGCGACGTACGCGCGATACCGCACTCGAAGTACCTTGTGCACGCACTTCCGGAGGACTACGTAGTGATGCTTCCGGAGATGTCACGCGCCGTGCGTCTCGCACATGGCGTGCGCAAACGAATGATCTTTGCGTATGGTGGAAAAAACGGTCTCGAGTACCTTGACATTGGGCGTGCAAAACCGTAACCCGCCGGCACGTTGGCACGCGACGTCGCGACACGCCTAACGAGCAAGCACGTTGCAGCGCCCTGAGGTCTTCGCTACTATGCGGTGTCTTTATAATTGCTCGTGACTATCACTAGCCGAAATACGTATCCGAACAGGGTTGACAACGATGCCAAGCGATGAATTTCTCGTCACACCGTGGGAAGTAGAAGGCAACGTCGACTATAACAAGCTGACGGCGCTCTTTGGCACGCAGCCCATTGACGACGCGATCTTGGCGCGATTCAAGAGGCTTACCGGCTCAATCCCGCCTATGTTGCGAAGGCAGGTATTCTTCTCGCACCGAGACTTTAACTGGATACTGGATCGGTACGAAGCGGGTGAAAAGTTCGTTCTGTACACCGGGCGCGGGCCTTCAGGGCACACGCATCTTGGTCATCTGATGCCGTGGATCTTCACGAAATACCTGCAAGACGCGTTTGACGCAGATCTGTACTTTCAGATGACCGACGATGAAAAATTCTTACAAAAGGACGAGCTAAGTGCTAGCGCGACGCGCGGTTTTTCGTATGACAATGCCCTTGATCTAATAGCGCTCGGCTTTGATCCAGAGAAGACTCGGATATTCCTCGACACGGAGTACGCACGAACCCTTTATCCAATTGCGCTAGAAGTGGCAAAGCGGGTGACATTTTCGGCAGCTCGTGCGGTCTTCGGATTCGACAGCAGCACCAACATCGGAATGGTCTTTTTCACGAGTATGCAATCGGCGCCAGCATTTCTTCCCTCGATATTGTCCGGGCGAAACGTTCCGGTGTTGATCCCGTGTGCGATCGACCAAGATCCACATTTTCGTATAACTCGTGATGTAGCTCCCAAAATGGGGTACTACAAGCCCGCACTAATCCACAGCCGCTTTTTCCCGAGCCTCTTAGGACTCGACAAAATGTCTGCATCGATTCCTGAAACGAGCATCTTCACCACAGATAGTCCAGAGCAGGCGCGCACGAAAATTGCCAACGCCTTTACAGGAGGGCGAACGACGGCGCAAGAACAGAGGGCTCTAGGTGGGGTGCCTGATATTTGTGCGGTGTACCAGTACTCATTCTACCTCTTTGAGCAGGACGATAAGCGGGCCGTTGAGCTGCGAGAAGAGTGTTTGCGCGGCGCGCGCGCTTGTGGCGAGTGTAAGAATGAGCTTGCTGACAAGGTCGTGCAATTCCTGAAACATCACCAGGCCGCACGCGAGCAAGCGCAAGACCGAATAGAGGATTTTATCATCCGCGACTGTCAAGAATGACTTGATCAAGGAACCCCTCCTCTAAACACCGTGCGGTGAGGATCGATTATTCTCAAAGGGTTCTGAGTTTAGCGTCTGCTGACGCAAGCGCATATAGGTCTGTTGATTCGGAGGTTTCAAAGCGTCATCACGGATCTCGCGTTGTTCTGACGCGACGCGCACATTCGAAAGATTGCCGACCTCAGCAACATTTATAGGTCGGACCGGAACCGAGCGCGCTTTCCTGAGAAAATGCGAGAAGATCGTATACGGTTCCCCATCGTCTTTCAGGACGTCAGTTGGCTTGTGGAGCAGCGTGTCGGAACAGCAGCGAAACGCGACATCTTTGTTTTGGCACGCTTTCGCGATCGGGCGTCTCGCGTTCTGCTGAAAGGGGTATAATCTTTGTTTATGAAAACAGCCTCGATATCCTCCTCAGCGAGAAGGCGATCCGCAATCGTCTCTGGGCGTCCACGAAAAACGGATAATCGGCCACGTGCCGCCGTCACTTGGTGGGCGAGGTCCTCGAGTGATTCGATCATGAACTGGAACGCATTCGGACTGAAGTACGGGTTTCGCGCTCCTTGTCTCGGGTCAAAGATAAACAACGGCACCACCGTTTTAGAGGCCTGAGACGCTTCAATCAGCCCAGTGTTGTCGCTTATGCGTAAGTCTCTCCTGAACAAGAAAATGGATTTTCCATAATCTGCCATTAGCCATCCTCCGCAAGGCCCTACATGTGTCGTGTCGTGGTGGGTGGCAACAAGCCGGTGAATCCAAGGCCGCGCTGAGGCTCAGCCAGAGAGACTCGCTGCGCGATAACACCGTCATTTTGGCTTGCATATGGTTTGTGTCGACAGGTAACAATAAATAATAATCGTGTGTAGGTGAGTAGCAATACGCGTATTTTACCCCTTATAACGTCAGAGATTCGTATGGTGCAACTATCTAAGAATGACTGGACACTTTTTCGTGCCCTTAAGCGCGCAAAGCGAGCGACCATTGAAGCCCTGTCAAAAGACGCGAGCTTGAAAACCGAGGCAGTCCTTCAATCAGCGTACCTTCTTCAAACAGAGGGGCTAGCGGAGGTAAAGGAAACCATTGAAACTGTCTACGAACTCACCGCTGAGGGCGTAACCTACGCTGACAAGGGGCTTCCAGAACGGCAGGTTCACGACTACTTGCTCATAAATGGGCCAACTCTGCTGACGGACCTCAAGAGCATCTTTCCAGCCGTGTCGATCGCTATTGGCTGGCTCAAGCGTCGCGGGTGGGCCATCATCGAGACCGCGAATGGCGACTCCGTACTCTCACCTCGGGCGGCAGACGAACTGCCTGAGGAGCGCATACTTCAGGACGTCAAGGTCGGGATCCAATTCACCTTGAATGATGTCTCGGTTGAGCGACAAGTAGCAGAACCGACTCTCAAAGAGCTCGAAAAGCGCAATGTCGTTCGCGCACAGCAGATTGTAGCGCGTGAGGTCGTTTTGACCCAAGCGGGCGACGAAACGCCACTGCGTGCATCACCCGCGGCCGACTATGATATTGCTGATCTTACGTCTGAACTCATCAGAACTGGGGCGTGGCGAGGACGATTGAAGCCCTACGACGTAAGTGCCGCTACCCTCCCGCTTTATCCTGGAAAAGCACATCCGCTGCGACGCCTTATTGATGAAATGCGCGAAATCTTCATTTCGATGGGATTTACCGAGTTCAGGGGGCCGATCGTCGAAAGTGAATTCCACAATTTCGACGTTCTGTTCGTGCCGCAAGACCATCCCGCACGCGATGAACAAGACACGTTCTACCTCAGTCGTCCAGCGGCGCTGGAACTGCCAACGGACTTAGCAGAGCGCGTGGCAGCAGCACACAAGTTCGGTTGCGAGGGTTCTGTGGGGTGGGGGGGCGAGTTTGACCTCGAGCGATCGCGCAGAGCGGTCTTACGAACCCACACGACCGGGTCTGCATTTCGTTATCTGGTACGCCATCCGCAGCCCCCGACAATGATTTTCGGAATCGACCGCGTGTTCCGACGAGAAAGCATGGACTCAACGCATCTGCCGCAGTTTCACCAATGCGAGGGGACAATTCACGGTGAAGACCTTAGCCTGGCCGACCTGATCAGCGTGCTTAAGGCGGTCTTTGAGCGGCTCGGATTCGATCGCGTTCGATTTAGACCCGGCTATTTTCCTTTCACCGAACCGAGCCTTGAGGGCGATGTCTTTGTGGACGGCAGCTGGCTTGAGCTGGTAGGTGCCGGCGTCTTTCGGCCTGAGGTGACTCAACCATTAGGGCTCAAAAGCGTTTTGGGATTCAGCATTGGTATTGAAAGGATTGCTATGCTCAAAATGGGGCTGGCCGACATTAGAAAGCTCTATATGAGTGACGTCGCTTGGCTGCGCGATACGCCAAGCGTGCTGCGTTGAGGTGTCCAAATGCCAGTTGTTACCCTTAATCGTGCGGAGCTTGAGGAGATGGTTGGCGCCGACGTTCACACGATCGTTGAGTTGCTTCCGCGCCTCGGGGCAGATGTTGAGTGCGTCGACGACGAGATACAGGTCGAGTTTTTCCCAAACAGGCCTGATTTGTTTAGTGTTGAAGGGGCGGCCCGAGCGATAAAAGGGATGATGGGGCTAGAAAGGGGTCTTCCCACGTATGCGACCTCACCATCGGGCATCGAGATCGGGGTCGACCCATCGGTAAACGCGGTGCGTCCACACGTGGTTTGCGCCGTTGTGAGAGGAATTACGATCGATGAAAGGACGATTAAGTCTTTGATCGATCTACAGGAAGACCTGCATTGGGGGCTCGGGCGGGACCGCAGAAAGGCTTCCATAGGAATTCACGATCTCTCTCGCGTCTCCCCGCCGTTCAGGTACACTCTTGGTGAAGTCGCGTTTATACCACTCGATTTTTCCGAACCGATGACCCCCGCGGAGATTCTGCGCGTCCATCCGAAGGGAAAGGAATATGCACACATCGTTGGCGATCACCACCCCTTAATCTTAGACGCAAACGATCACGTTCTCTCGTTCCCGCCAATTATTAACGGTGAGCTCACCCGCGTTACCGATAAGACGACCGATCTCTTCATTGACGTGACGGGTATTGAGCTGAAAGCTATTCAAGACTGCCTTCATATACTTGTCGCAGCGCTCCATGACCGAGGAGCGTCGATCGAGACGGTTGACGTCGTTTATGGAGGTGGCGATCGCGTGCTGCATACTCCCAACATGGGCATCTCGACATTAGTCGTCAAAAATAGCGACGTAATGCGGCGTATTGGCGCCGAGATCGCGGACGAGGCGATCACTACCTCACTTCAAAAAATGCGGATGGACGCTGAGGCGCATGCAGGCGAGATTACGGTGTCCGTTCCGTGCTACCGGACTGACATCATGCATCCAGTTGACATCATAGAAGACATTGCTATCGGTTTTGGTTACGAAAACCTTCCGCCTTCGTTTCCGAAGCTTGGAACTATCGGCAGCAAGCTGGAAGAAGAGCAGCGTTCAACCGTCGTTGGGGGCGTGCTACAGGGGCTGGGATTCCTTGAGGTGATCACGCTTATGTTGGCGTCCGATCCCAACGAAGCGGTCATTATTGAGAATCCGCTCCTTGAGGAGCACATTAGCTTGCGAACGAGTTTGTTGCCTGGCTTGATAGACACGTTGGCCCTCAACCAGCACCGAGAGTACCCACAAATGGTGTTTGAGGTGGGTGACGTGGTCCGCCTTGTCGCCGAAGCGGCTGAAGAACGTCGCCTTTGTGCGGGCGTCATCGCATCCAGCTCAGCCAATTTCACGGAAATAAAACAGGTCGTAAATGCGGTCTTGCGGGAGCTCGACCGTCCGTTTGAGGTCACCGAATCTGGCGACCCATCATTCATTGAGGGAAGGCGTGCGACGATTATCGTCAATGGACAGGCCGTAGGAACTTTTGGGGAGATCGACCCGGATATTTTGGTTCAGCACAAACTGATTTATCCTGTAGCGGCTTTCGAGTTCCGCCTTTAACGCTTGCTAGATCGACGGGGCGTCCGGCGCCTTGCGAAACTAGGTGTGGCGAATTGGCAAACGAGTACGGGTTGGCCGCTGTTCGATGCTGCTAGCACTCGAACTTAGCATAGAATTAACTTGTCGCAACCCTTTTCAAGCGTGTGCCCAGTTGTGACGAGTTCAGCTGGCGTTCGTGACGAGTTGCGCGCTAGGGAGGCCAAAGCTAAATGCGAACGAACGATTGTATCTATAAGGGGGGTGCTATCCAGACCGTTTGTGCATTTCATCGTTGGCGTCGACTAAATGTCGCATGAGCATGGGTGAAAGCGCAAAAGCGGACCCGGGGGGATTTGAACCCTCGACCGCCGGCTTAGGAGGCCGGTGCCCTATCCTGACTAGGCTACGAGTCCTAATGTGGGGGTTTCGATGCCGTGTGTTAAGCTTATGGGGTAGGGCAGATTCGAACTGCCGTCCAAGCGTCCCAAACGCTCGAGGATGGACCAAGCTACCCTACTACCCCGATGGCAACTGGTATGGGACTTCTGACAATAAAAAGTTGCCTAGAACAGGGGCAGAGCTTGACAAGCCAAGAGACAGCTTTTGCTTGCGTCGATATTGGGGCGGACCGAAAACGTGGTGGCTCGTTCCATCGAGGACCTAGGCGGGCACATCCGGCGTTTTCCACTGCTAGGTCATCTAGCTAATCGGGTTCACAAGTGCGTTTTGTCTTAGGTTCGCACGCCTGATGGAAGCGACCCAGCGAATTCACTTGATTGATTCAACTCGGCGAACTTGAGGCCCTGCGTAAATCGATAACTCCCTTCCGAAGAGCGGTAAGCCCTGCTTCTAGCCGACGTTGATCGCTAGTCGAACAGCACGACCTCTACCTGTTGACCTTCGTCGTACCCTGCGACGTTTTCTGGAATGATAACGAATCCGTCTGCTTTAGCCATAGAGCTGAGTATGCCTGATGTAGGAAGTATGCCTGATTTAGAAACCATAATGGGTTCGACGCGTCCGTTCCTGATAGCCACTCGCGCATACGTTCGCGAGCCGGGCTTTCCCATGATCTTTCGCGCCAGTACGCCGGTCACCGTGCGCTCAAATGTATGTTCGAAGTGAGCGAAACGATGGACCGCTGGCTTGATAAATGCGTATGAAGCGACGATGCAGGCGACCGGAAATCCAGGCAGACACGCGACGGGGGTACCCTCCACAAGCCCAAGCGCAGTAGGCTTTGCAGGGCTGATCGCAATCCCGTGTACCAGAAGCTTGCCAAGCTTACGCACCGCCTCTGGCACGAGGTCTCGAATGCCAACTGAGGTCCCCCCAGTCGTAAGTATCAGGTCGGCATCGATGTCCCGCAACAACGCGGCTTCAATGAGCTCTCGCGCGTCGGTAACGATGTTTCGATAGCGGTAACGAGCCCCCCATTGTTCTACTAGGAGCGCGGTAATAAGACCATTTGTTTCGACCACTTCCCCCTCTGAAGGCTCTTTTTCAACGAGCTCCTCTCCGGTCGGTATGATTGCGACATCTGGTCGCCGGTAGACGGTAACGTCGCGAACCTCGAGGGAGGCGAGCAGACCGATGTCCGCAGGTCGCAGTTGATGGCCGGTTTCAACAACGACATCACCGCGGCCAATGTCCTCCCCTTTGAGGCCGACATTTTCGAACGGATGTACTTGCGCTCTAACCTCAACGACGTCGCCAAGACGTTCTACGTCCTCCACCATCACGACGCTGTCGGCCCGGTCCGATATTTTGGATCCGGTGTGAACCCGCGAGGCCACGCCGCGCCTCACTGAGTCGCCAACTCTAAGAACGATTGGTGAATGTTCGTTCGCTCCCAACGTGTCATTGGCGACGACAGCGTAGCCATCCATTGCGGCGCGTCGATAGTTGGGCTCATCCCTTTGTGCGATGATCTGATGCGCTACCACCCTTCCTCGCGCCTCTCGTATTGGCGTGACCTCGGTCTCTTCGATCGGCACAATGGTGGTGAGGAACGTATCCAGCGCTGCTTCGAACGGAGTTCGTGTGTTGAATTTCATCGTTATGGTTAAGTGCGCACATGGACTATTATAGCTTACCAGCATGAGAATCAGACCACGATTCAAACTGTGGTTCGTCGGCGAAGATGGGGAACTCGTGTTTGGCCTCGGCACGATGCGGCTCCTTGTCGAAATAGATAGGCTTGGATCTGTAAGCGCCGCGGCGCGTGAGCTGGAGATCTCGTATCGCTACGCTCTGGAACGCATAAAAGTCGTAGAAAAACGGCTCGGTCGGACTCTTGTTGAGAGGACGCGAGGCGGAAAAGAGGGGGGCGGAGCGAAGCTGACTGCGTTCGGTTATGAGCTTCTCGGAGATTATCAAGGCATGGAAGGCTCACTGAACCAACTTACCAAATGGTATGTTGACCTCCCTGATTGATGTTCGCACTCGTTAGCCGCCCGAAACAGGCGGGAAGATAGCAACTTCATCGCCATCTGACAGAATCGTGGCGAGCGCTTCCATTTCGCGTATATTCTTGCTATTTACGAGGATCGTGATATATGAGCGAACCTCACCGTCGTCGTCACAAAGCACGGACCGCAATGCCGGGTGTTCTGCCTGAAGTGCCACGAGCACATCGCGTATTGTGCCGGCCTCTACCGCTAAGTGGGGCTGTCCCACGATTTCGCGCAAATTTGCGAATAAACGGACGTTCACAAGTCCCATCAGTAACCTACTCGCTTTAGTGGACTATAAAGACTTTCTGTCGTCTTGGTAAGAAGATACATATATATGGCTAAGGTTATATAAAATAATATAAGCATTAGATCGTTGCCTGCGGCTTAATATCGCGTTATTTGATTGAAGCAGAATGCGACAGAGACTTTGCCTCGTCCATGTGGGAGGCCCGCATTTTCACAAGCACCCAGTGGTTCAGCGATTTCTGCGGCTGTAATAGGATCAGGTAAGATTATGAATACCGTGAACCGTACTCAATCGCAGCGAGGGGTTCTATAAAATCAACGGTATAGCATTCGGTTGCTCATGTTGATCGTTAGGTTTGTTCCGAAGAACTGTGCAGCGTGTAAGACGTGCGAGCTCGCGTGCGCCCTGCGCCACAGCCAGTCAGGGGACATTAACACTGCGATGTCTGAGCATCCTCGCCCGATCTCCAGGCTTTCTGTCGGATACAAGGATGGCAGGTTGCATCTCACACGGTGTTTGCATTGCAAGCGGCCGAAGTGTGTCGACGTGTGTGAAGCGGGTGCGATCGTAAAGAGTGAAGCTGGCGTGGTGACGATTGACGACGAACGCTGCACCGGCTGTTTCGCCTGCATTGATGCGTGCCCGTTTGGGGCGGTATTAACGCGCGATAGTAAAGCGGTTAAGTGCGATCTATGCGAGGGCGCAGCGGAGTTGTCGTGCGTTCTTGCGTGCAAGTGTGGTGCATTGGTATATGGACAAGAGACGTAGCAAAAGAAATACGAAAGCGGTTACTGTGGATCCCGCGGCGCTCGAGATGCTGCCACGTGCAGAGCGGGCCAACATGCAAACGATGTGGGACCGGGCCGAAACCATGCAGCCTCAGTGCGGGTTCGGCGAGTCCGGTCTATGCTGTCGGATCTGCTTGCAGGGACCTTGCCGGATCAATCCTTTCGGAAAAGAGCCACAAAGAGGAGTCTGTGGGGCGAAAGATTACACAATTGTGGCGCGTAATCTGATCCGGATGATGGCAGGGGGCTGTGCAGCACACTCTGACCACGGCCGGCACTTGGCGTCCGCGCTTAAAGGGGTCGGTGAGGGTCAGGCACCTGACTATCGCATAAAAGATGAGGCGAAACTGCGCGCACTTGCTGCAAAGCTCGGTCTCGAGAACGAGAAGAGCGTAAGTGAACTTGCGGTGGCGGTGGCGAATGCTGCTTTGGAGGACTTTTCGCGGAACGATGACCAGGCGTGTAGCTGGCTCAAGATCATGCTCCCCCCAAAGAGGCTGGAACTCCTTGAGAGAAATGACGTCATGGCAACCAACATTGATAAAGGGATCACGGAAGTGATGCACAGAACGCACATGGGGTGCGACGCTGATCCGGTGCCGTTAATATTCGGGGGGATCAAGTGCTCACTCGGCGATGTCACGGGCGAAAACATAAGCTCAAACATCTCAGATGTCTTGTTTGGCGCGCCGCAGATGGTGGTCTCAGAGGCTAATCTTGGAGCGTTAAAGCAGGACTACGTGAACGTCTGTGTGCACGGGCACAATCCCATACTGAGCGAAGTCATCTGCGACGCTGCTGACGAGCTGCAAGGCGAGGCCATAGCCGCTGGTGCGAAGGGGATTAATATCGTCGGCATTTGTTGCACTGGTAACGAACTGTTGATGCGCAGAGGTATTCCGCTCGTCACGAATTTCGCGAGTCAAGAATTGGCGATAATGACGGGCGTCGTCGACGTGATGGTCATCGATTATCAATGTATTGCGCCATCGGTGGGATTCTGGACGCAGTGTTTCCACACAAAGTTGATATCAACGATGCCGATTACCCGCATCCCTGGCGATACACACATCGAATTCAACGAAGCGGCGGCGCGCGAAGGCGCCCAAGAGATCGTGCGCGTCGCAATTGAAGCATACAATAACAGAGATCCAACCAAAATATTCATTCCTGACATTTCGAGCAAGGTCGTTGCAGGCTTCAGTCTCGAGTACATAAAATCGTTACTGAGTAGCTTCAACGAAAACGAACCGCTTGCGCATCTGGCCGAAAAGATTCGCAGCGGAGATGTCCAAGGCATCGCACTTATCGCGGGGTGCAACAATCCCACGAAAGCTGAACATGACCTCGGTCATTTAACTATCGCCAAAGAACTGGTCAAAAATAATATACTGACGCTTGTGACCGGTTGTGCGGCCCAATCTCTCGCGAAGCACGGCTTGTTGACGCCAGAAGCAGTTGACGAGTACGCCGGCGAATCCCTCAAGGCGTTCCTCAAAGACGTCGGGGAAAAGACCATTGGCGAATCGTTACCGCTCGTCCTTCATATGGGGTCCTGCGTGGACAACTCGCGCGTGGAAAACCTCGTCAGCGAACTCGCGCAGGTGATGGGCGTCGACATAGAGGACCTCCCCATCGTCGCGAGCGCGCCTGAAGCCATGAGCGAAAAGGCGGTGGCGATCGGGACGTGGTGCGTGGCAACGGGATGGCCCACGCACGTCGGGGTTTACCCCTTCATCAAAGGGAGTCCCCTTGCGGATGAAGTCGCTCAGGCGACGGCACACGACGTCTACGGCGGTCACTTTATATTTGAGCCCGATCCTACGGCCGCAGCGAAGACGCTGGTAAACACCGTCCAGTACCGCAGATGGAAGATGAACGCCCACAGCGAACTAGATGGCGGGGTCACGTACTGGAACGGATCCACGCCGTCGGTGGAGGTACCCGCGCTCTCGAATGAGGATCTCTACAAAAAGGCGATTGACGGGGCCATCATCGCAACGGGGTATGCAGACCAGCTGCTGAACAAGGCGATACGTCAGCACGGTCGCGATAAGGAGATAGGATACCCGAGCACGGGGTATTATCTTCCTTGTATCACCGCGTGGACAGGAGAACGAGTAACGAAACTCGCACAGCTGCCGCGGCTCCTCGGAGAGGTACGAGGGAAGATACGAGAGGAGTACACGTTTGACAACGCGGTGGCTTCGGGTGAAGCGACGATGATCGCTGCAGAGATCGTTGAAGCCCTCAAGTACATCGACAATCCTGACCCATACGCGGCCACTCCGTACACAGGGTTCGTCGCTGACGAGGTGCTGCGAAAGTTGGGGATCTCGTTCGTCGATGACACCATACCGGGAGTCCTCGTGCTGGTGGGGAAGGCGAGAGACCCAAAACTGCTTGCGAAGATCATCAGAGATTGTCAAAGTAAGGGCATGTTAGTGATTCCTACCTTTGATACCATACAGCAGATTAGCGAGGCCGGCATTGAGATCGGCGAGCACAAGGGGCTTGACCGGCTACTGTTTTGCGTAGGCGAATTCACGCAGGCAATTCACGCGTTGAGCTTTGCGATCCGCGCCGCGCTGACCTTCGGGAACGTCAAGCCAGGCGATAGGAAAGGTCTTTCCGATTACCTTGCAAAAAGGCCGAAAGTCGTCGTTGTCCAGTTAGGCCCTATTGATGACATTAAGGCAGCGATTGAGTTCGCCGTGCTGTTCAATGGTTCACCCACGATCACCGATCAAGACGTGGAGGAAGTGCCAGGCAAATATGAGGTGGAGAAGGATTACAATCAGATCGTCGCCCACGCGATAGAGATACGGAACATGAAGGTCACGTTTGGCGAAGTTTCGTTGCCGGTCGCCTTTGGGCTAGCGTTCGAGGGTGAAACGGTGCGTAAGCCGCAGACCTACATCGAGTGCGGGGGCCCGACAAAGACAAAGGTCTTTGAGCTTGTCAAGATTCGCGATGCTGATGCTGTTAAGGACGGTCAAATCACGCTCATCGGCAAGGACGTTGATGAGATGGAAGAAGGGAGCGTGTCCGCGCTGGGGATTCTCGTTGAAGTGTATGGAAAGCACATGAAAAGCGAGTTTGAGCCCGTCGTCGAGCGGCGCATCCATCAGTTCATCAACTATGCGGAAGGCGCGTGGCATACAGGTCAGCGAAACTTGATCTGGGTGCGACTAAGCAAGAACAGTGTGGCCAACGGGCTCCGCCTCAAGCACTTCGGAGATATCCTTTACCACAAGATGAAAGAAGAACTCGGCGGTATTATCAGCCGGATACAAGTCACGATCGTGACCGACGAGAAGGAAGTGGAGAAGCACCTGCCAGAGGCTATGGAGGCTTACACAGAGCGGGATCGGCGGATTGCAGGGCTGACGGACGAGAGCGTCGACGCGTTCTACTCGTGCACGTTGTGTCAGAGCTTCGCCCCGAGCCACGTATGCATCATTTCTCCGGAACGCCTTGGGCTGTGTGGCGCACTGAACTGGCTAGATGCGGCTGCGGGGTACAGCATCGATCCAAACGGGCCAAACAGGCCGGTTGAGAAGGGCGCTACGATTGATGAGCAGAAAGGCCAGTGGTCAAACGTGAACCAAGCGGTCCGCGAGCTCACCCACGGCCACATCGAGCGGATGAATCAGTACACTATGATGGAGGATCCGCAGACGTCGTGTGGATGCTTCGAGTGTATCGTGGCGATTAACAGTGATCTGCAGGGGGTGATCGTCGTCAACCGCGAGTACACGGGAATGACCCCGATCGGCATGAAGTTCTCAACGCTCGCCGGGTCTGTCGGTGGGGGCAATCAAACGCCCGGATTCATTGGCGTCGGCAGGCAGTTCATTACGAGTAAGAAGTTTATCCGTGCGGATGGGGGGCTGGCGCGCGTTGTTTGGATGCCGAAAGACCTGAAAGCGGCGCTACGGGAAGATCTGCAAGAGAGGGCAAAGGAACTAGGCTTGCCGGATCTGGTGGACAAGATCGCCGACGAAACTATTACGACGGATGCGGATGAACTAGCGGAGTACTTGGCGAAGGTCGATCACCCGGCGCTACGCATGTCGCCGATGGGCATGTTCTAAACGCGCCGTCGTGAGAAGCTCAGGGGTTACGGATGGTAGCAATTCCAAAGGAAAGTTGGAGTGGAAAGATAAAGGAGATCGCATTCGGGGCAACTGATGACGAAAGCGGAACGAGGGATAAAAAACTCCTTTTAGGTGGAGAGGCAACTCTTCCGTTTTTGGCGTTCGAGGGCAAGGTTTCGCGGCCGGCGATCGGAATGGAGGTGATCGATCACGTTGGCGATGATTACCCCCACATCATCATCGATGAAATCGGCGACGTCATCAAGGATCCCGTTTCGTGGGCGCGTGCGTGCGTTGATGTTCATGGCGCAGACTTCATCTGTTTGAAGCTGCTGAGCACGAATCCAGAGGAAGCAAACGTCAGCGCTGAAGATGCGGCCTCCCTCGTGTCCACCGTGCTCGCGCAGGTGAAGGCACCGCTCATAATACAGGGAAGTGGCGACTATGACAAGGACGCCCGGGTCATGGAGCTCTGTGGCGACGCCGCCAAGGGAGAACGGTGTTTGCTCTCCCGCGCGGAACAGGACGATTACAAGTCGATCGCCGTTGCGGCGATCGCCAACGGCCACGATGTCGTCGCGTTCTCAAACATCGACGTAAATATCGCCAAGCAGCTCAACATCATGCTCACCGAGTTTGGCGTGCCGGTCGACCATATCGTCAGTGACCCGCTCATGGCGGGAATTGGTTTTGGGATGGAATACGCATACTCTGCGATGGAACGGATTAAACTCGCCGGTCTCGTGGGAGATAAGATGCTCCAATCTCCGATGATCGCCGACATAAGCGTGGCGTGGAGCGCGAAGGAAGCATATCGCGTTGACGCTAAGCTGGGCGACGAGAGGGAAAGGGCAATCTTTTGGGAGGTGGCGTCTGCGTTGGCGGCTTTGATGGCCGGCGCGAATGCGTTGATTCTCCGACACCCTCGGTCTGTAGCGATCACGAGACACGTTGTCGATGAACTGATGGGATAACTACCATGCCGATGACAGCGCTCGATATATTCAAACTCCTCGCCAAAAAGAATTGCGGCGAATGCGGGGTCCCCACGTGCTTGGCGTTTGCCATGATGTTGGCGAACAAGCAGACAGAGCTCACGAAATGTCCGTATGTTTCACCCGAAGTGGTGCAACAACTCGAGAGCTCCGCTTCGCCGCCGATGCGCACCGTCACCGTCGGAGACCTTGAAATCGGAGGCGAAACCGAGCTGTTCAGACACGAGAAGAAGTTTTTCAACCAGACGGCATTTGCGGTGGTAATCGAGGACGACAGCGACAACGAAAGCATCGTGGAAAGGGCCAAGAAGCTCGATGCGATGAAATACGAGCGGATTGGCACCATCTCAGGCGTGGACTTGATAGCTGTCGAATCGAAAGGGGATGCACAGCGGTTCTCTGAAGTGGTGACGCTCGTGAAGGAAAACAGCGGATTGCCGTTCGTTTTGATGAGCGATGACCCCCAGGTCGTTGAGGCGGGGCTTAAGGTAGTGTCGAAGTCCAAGCCGTTGATTTACGCCGCTAATGCGAGCAACTGCACTGCACTTGCAAAACTCGCGCGGCAGTACGCGTGCCCGCTCGCGCTCTACTCAGACGACGTCGATGAGCTCGTCTCGCTGTCTGAAATAGCGAAGAGCGAGGGCGCTGATGACATCGTATTAGATCTGAATCTTGGTGCCAAGCCATTGCGTGAGGCATTGGAATGGCTCACCATTTTGCGTCGACTCAGTGTCAAGAAGCTCTTCCGGCCGCTGGGCTACCCCGTCATGCTAAACGTGGATAACGGGACGGACGTCGAAACGCAAGCGATAAGGGCCGCGATAGGAACGCTGAAATACGCGTCGCTGATCATCTTTGGCGACCTTGATGCCGCGCGGTTATACCCCCTTACGACGCTGAGGACTAATATCTTCACGGACCCCCAGGCGCTCATACAGGTCAATCCAGGTCTCTATGACATAGGAAAGCCCAGCCGGAACTCGCCAGTCATCGTCACCTCAAATTTCTCCCTCACATATTTCACCGTCGCAAGCGACATTGAAGCAAGCAAAGTCCCTGCGCGCCTTCTTGTGGTCGATACCGAAGGCCTCTCGGTGATGACCGCATTCGCCGCTGACAAGTTTACGCCAGAGACAATCGCACAGGCGCTTGAGGAATACAAGGTCGCAGAAAAGGTGGATCACCGAAAGCTCATAATTCCCGGCATGATCGCCATGCTGAAGATGAAACTCGAGGAGCTTACAGGCTGGGAAGTCATCGTTGGTGTCAAAGATTCGTCTGCACTGCCAAAGTATTTGAAAGAGCTTACAAACGGATAGCCGCGCTCACGGCGTTATTGAGTGTTCTGCAATCGCGCTCACTGCTTTAAACGCTGCTGAATCACTAGGCAGTTCAAACAGAGATCTCCCCTCCAATGCATACTCTCCAACCAATGCATCTGTTGGGATAGCACCGATGAGGTCTAATTCCTGTTGCCGTATCTGGTCCTTGATGCTTTCCGGTATACCGTTCTCGACTTCGTTCAAAACCAAATAGATTTTTCCTACCACAAGATTGAGGCCCTCAGAGAGCTTCTTTATCCGACTCGCCGTGACTATGCCTAGCACGGTCACGTCGCTCATGATGAACAGCACGTCAACATCTCTCGTCGTGCGTCGTGATAGGTGTTCCATACCTGCTTCGTTGTCGATCACAACGTAATCGTAATTGACGGAGAGCCTGTCGAGGACATCGCGCAGCACGTTGTTGATGTAGCAGTAGCAGCCAGGCCCTTCAGGCCGTCCCATCGCGATAAGGTCAAACGTGTCTCCTTCAACGAGAGCCAAACGTATCTGATACTCAATAAGTTCACTCTTGGCGACCCCTGCGGGAAACTGCTCTTTGAGCAGATCCTCTCGTAAGTCGCCAATCGTTTTATCGACGTGCATTCCGAGCCGCGCGTCCAAGTTTGAGTTCGGATCTGCATCGACAGCCAAGACAGTGGCGCTGTTAGTGCTCAAGTGTTTTACAAGGAGCGAAGCAAAAGTCGTTTTGCCTGTTCCGCCTTTACCCGTTATCGCAATGGTTGGCACGCTGTCTCTCCGTAATGCTGTGTGAGGAAATCCCCACCGCTAAGCCTACGCTGCTCTTCTACTTAAATCCAGGTCACTCTTGCGACTTATCTCACCATTGGGTGACCGGCAAGCGGCCGCCTCGCGTAGTCAGGGATCGAGGGCGCGCACTCATCTCGCAAGAGGTGTATCAGGTGAAAAGGATACGCCACGCTATTTACGTGTAGACTCGTGTGGCAATGTGGGGAAACTGATCAAGTTCAGTGTGCGGAATGAACAGGGCTGAGGTAAACTCTTTGAAGAACATGCTGCTGACGCTCAGCTCTATGTGTGTCATATTTTCGACGATCTCTGCTGCTTTGTCTTGCAGGTCCCGCGAGAGCAATACCATTCGCGCTCCGCCAAGAGCCCCATTGCCAATGAACTTGAACGTATCGAGAGGTAGGTCAGGAAGCAATCCAATCGTAATTGCTTTCTTGGTGTCAAGGTAGTTGCCGAAGCTCCCTGCGATGAAGACGTTGCACAGGTCGCCAAATTTGTAGCCAAACGTTTTGAGCAGCACATTACAGCTCGCGTAGACCGCGGCCTTTGTTCGAAGTATGTTTTGAATGTCGACGTCAGTCATGACTATGTTCTTGTCAATGGCTGTGTCCTCTTTGAACGCCACGATGAACTGGTTGCCGTTGCTTCCGACCTCGGTTCTGACGTTGTTCTTGTCTAGCTGAATTTTCCCCGTTCGGTCAATAACGCCATTGCTGAAGAGCTCTGCGATGAGTTCTATGAGACCCGATCCGCAAATGCCCTTTGCCTTTTCGTTGCCGATGGTCGAGTACTCTACCAGACCGTCGTTGATCCACACGCGCTCAATTGCGCCGTTCATCGCTCGGACGCCGAACTCAACTTCCCCACCTTCAAAGGCCGGACCCGCTGAACACGAGCACGACACGAGGAACGTATCGTTTCCCAATACTACCTCGCCGTTGGTGCCGACGTCGATCAGTAATGAGATGTCCTTATTGTCGCTCATCCCAGATGCGATGATGTCAGCTGTGACGTCGCCGCCGACGTAGCTGCTCCTGCACGGGAGCGCATAAATATAGGCGTTGGGGTTAACGCTCAGGTCGAGCTTCACCGCCTTCATCTGGGGGGCGAAGGACATTACTGGTATGTAAGGCTCGTGGCGTATGTACTTGGGATCCAGCCCATAAAAAAGGTGCATCATAACGGTATTGCCTGAAAGAACCACCCGACAAATCCTTTCATAGCGTACGTTGTTTTCGATAACGAGCTCTCGTATGAGGTCATTGATACCATATCTAATGGTACTTGTCAGTTTGCTGAGGCCATCGTCGTGCTCTTCGGTGTACATCACTCGGGAGAGGACGTCTTCACCATACACGACTTGCTTGTTATAGTTAGATCGGGCGTCAATCACCCTGCCAGTTGTCAAATCCACTAACTCGACGACAATCGTCGTAGTCCCTATGTCGACGGCGATTCCGATCAAGTCGTTATCTGAAGGAGGACCGATATCGATGATCTCTTTCCTGTCCCAGAGATCCATCAGCGTGACGTTCACGTTCCATTGGTTGTCTCGAAGCACTCTGCTTATCTTCTTCAAGGTGGGCAGCCCGATCGTCACGTGCCCCATATCGAGATTGCGCAGCGCGTGCGTGACTCTATCGAGGTCGCTCACGTAATCCGCTAGTGACGGGGGGGTCAGAGAAAGCGGTACCTTCAGCACGGGCGGGTCAATCGCTGGCAGAGGCGTGACGCTTTTCATGAGTATTTGGTGCGATTCGACCCTACTCTCTTTGGGCACGGTCACTTTCAAATTGCCTGCGACTCGAGCCAAACACGCCAAAAAGTAGCCGCCTGCTTTTTCTTCAGCGGTTAGCAGGTCAGTCTCGTCGCTTTGGACGTTCCCCTCGATGAGGACTTTACACTTGCCACATTTGCCTCGGCCTCCGCAGATGCTATCGATGTAGATGTCGGAGCTCGTAGCTGTGTCAAGTACAGTCGTGCCTCGTTCAACCTTGACAGTTTTGTTGTCAGGTTTAAAAACAACCTTGAATTCTTTCTTCAAATTGCCCCAAAAGCCTCACATTGTGTTCAAAATTGACGTGTCTTTATATACTATATTTTTATATATAGGTTGCGAGGTGGGTAGCGTCGTACGCGCGAATGCGAAAGCGTTAAAGCGTTACGCACACCTAATCACTTGTCACTTTAGCGAGGGAGTTGTCCATGATAGTCATTGGCGGTAACATCAACGGCTACTCAAAGTCAGTCGAAGCGATTATCGATCGACGAGATACGAAAGCCGTTCAGGAACTTGCAGTTCGGCAAGTCGACGCCGGGGCGCAAATCATTGACCTCAACGCGGGGCTTGGCAGGAGCGATGCCGCTGAGCTGATGAAATGGCTGGTAACGACTGTGCAAGATGTGGTTGACGTAACGCTTTCCATTGACACTCCTAAAATCGATGTGATGAAAGCGGGTATCGACGACGTCAAAGGAAAGTCGATGATCAATTCGATCCCCGCCGAGCAGGAGAAGATGGCGACGCTTTTTCCATTAGCCGCGGAACACGATTCAGAAATCATATGCATGACGATGGACGAGAAGTTCATCCTTGGCGATGTCGACAAACGAGTGGAACAGGCGGCGACGCTTGTCGCAAGCGCCTGCGAGTATGGGATCGATGTCGAAAAGCTTTATGTCGATCCGGTCTGTCTGCCGGTAAGTACGGCGCAAGATCAAGCTCCCGTGGTCGTCGAAGCGGTGCGGCGAATTGGCTTGCTTACGAGCCCCGCGTCAGTGCTAAAGACGACCGTTGGCCTCAACAATATCTCGCACGATACGAAGAACCCGCGGCTGATAGAAAGAACGTTTTTGGCGATGCTGATCGGGGCTGGTCTTTCATCGGCAATCATAAACACCGAGGATCGAGAGCTGCTCGACACGATAAAGACGTGCGACGTGCTTCTCAACAAGGACGTATACGCCACGGACTATCTGAGAGCGTAGCGCCAAACGCGCTCATAAGGGTGGTTTGTCAATTTGAGCTTTTTAGCAACGCGGTGCGGCTCAACTAACTTTTGCTAAAGCTTAAATAGCATCCCCATTTATTATATCGGATGGGTTTGGTCACAATGAAGTCAGAGATATTATTAGAGATCAAGGCTGCTGAAGCGGAAGCCCAGCGAATGATCGATGAAGCTCAGACCCAAAAAGAAAAAACAATCGACGATGCAAAAAAGAAATCGTTTGAGATAATTGATGCGTCAGAGAAAGAAGCAAGCAAGATAGCAGACGATTTGAACGCGACTGCCGATTTAGAGATAAGCACAGCTAAGCAAGCAATCCATAAGACCGGAGAAGCAGATATTTTAAGCGTCAAAGAGCGCGCCGAGAAAAAGCACGCTGAAGCGCTCTCGTATTTGGTTGAGGAGTTTAAGAGGACGCACTATGTTTGAGCCGCAAGCGATGACTAAAGTCATCATTGCCGGATCGAAAGACTACATGGGCGTCGCGATAGATACCCTCCATAAGCATAACGTTGTCCACATTGCTGACTTCGTTGATGAAGATGAAGACTTCAAGATCGGCAAGCCGTACGCTAGCGCCACCAAGCTCTCAGAGCGGGCCGTATCCCTGCGCTCTATAGCGAGTTATCTCAACATCACGGGTAAAGAGGACATTCAGAGCAGGTACCCGGAAGGCGCTATTACCGATGAGATCGATGAGAAAACGGAGCGCCTCAATTTTGAAGTTACGCAAGTAACACACAAGATAAGCGATATCGATTCGCACATCAAAGACATCAACGACAAAAAGCGGTTGCTCGACCCTCTGAAGAGCTTTGACCTGCCACTCGATCTGTATGGCGGCTATCGCTCGTTAGCGGTGTTTGTCGGGACACTGAAAGGGTCGCCTCCGATCAGCGACATCACCAATGACTATGAGCTCGAAACTGTGCCCTATGGCAGGGGGCACGTCATCGCCCTTTTTGTGCCTAGGGAATTTGAGGACGATGTTCTGAAACGCTTGCAAGACCAGAGCTATTCAGCGCTTTCGCTCCCTGAAATGGAGGGCACTCCGAGGGACATACTCGCAAATATCGATGCACAGCGTACCGAACTTGAATCCGAAAAAGAAAGGAGTCAGGAGGATCTAAATGCGCTGCGGGAAAGATACATCGATTACATTCTCGCTTCAGACGAGTGCCTCTCGGTAGCAACGCAAAAGGCTGAAGCTCCGCTGCGATTCGCCACGACGAAGAACGCATTCATCGTTGAGGGCTGGATCCCCACAAAGAATCTCGAACGCGTCCAAGGCGACGTCGATCGGGCGACTGAAGGTCACGTCATGGTGGCCACTGATGCATCAGAGGCAGTCAGCGCAGAAAAAGTTCCCATAGCACTCGAAAACCCGATGCCTTCAGAACCTTTTGAGGTGCTCGTGAGGGCCTTTTCACTTCCGAAGTATAACGAGATCGACCCAACGACGTTCGTCGCTCTGATTTATCCTTTTCTCTTCGGCCTGATGCTGGGCGATATTGGCTACGGAGCCGTGGTTATCGGAATAGGCTTCTTGGTGCAACGAAGACTGAAATCGAAAGGCATTCGCGATTTAGCCAAGATCCTGGTCTATGCAGGGGTAATATCCGTCGTGTTCGGATTTATCTATAATGAGTTCTTTGGCGCCCAGCTCTTTGGGGGAGGAGGTTTCATTCCGTTCTTTTACGCTTATCCGACTATTCCCCGTTTTGACAATGTTCTCACCTTGCTGCTGGTTACCTTAGTTATCGGTATCTTGATGCTCACGCTCGGATATGCGCTCGGATTTGTCAACGAATATCGACAGCAAGGGCTGAAGCACGCGGTGTTCTCGAAAGTGAGCTGGCTCCTTCTGCTCTGGGGCGGGGTGCTCGTGATCATTGAGATCTTGCCGCCTCTCACGACGGGAGCTGCGATCAGGATATCTCCCGCGTTGTTGGGTGGCTTGGCAGTCGCCGTAGTTGGCTTCGTCTTCTTGATAATGGGTGAAGGCATCATCGGCATCGCTGAGCTTCCGACGCTTCTGTCAAATGTGCTCTCGTACTCGCGATTGCTCTCGATAGGTATCTCTTCGGCCGGTATCGCTCTTGCAGTGAATAAGCTGTCAGATGCGCTCTTCTTCTCTAAGGGCGGGGTTTTTATCATTTTTGGAGTGCTAATGCTAATCGTTGGCCACACGGTGAACACTGCGCTGGGCATCTTGGATTCAGGCTTGCAATCTTTGAGATTGCATTACGTGGAGTTCTTCACGAAGTTTTATAGTGGAGGCGGAACGAAATATAGGCCGTTTGGTTATGAAAGAAAATATACGGAGGAACAATAAATGGTAGATCCAATTGGAGGAGGTATGATCGCTTTGGCCGCAGCCATAGCGGTCGGCGCCACGGGAATCGCAGCCGCCATGGGCGAGCAAGTCATTGGCTCAGCAGCCATAGGAGTTATGGCGGAAGACGAAGGCTTCTTTGGGAGGGGTCTGGTCATGACCGTCATTCCGGAGTCTATTGTAATCTTCGGGCTCGTCGTGGCCTTGATACTGCTCTTTGTGGCTATGCCTACAATCTGAGGACCTATGGGCCTGGAAGTCGTCGTCAAGGACGTCCTAGCGCGAGGAGAGGAGGAAGCGAACCGCATCAGGCAAGAAGGAACGGACGAAGCCAATGCCATAATCAGGGGGGCCGAGAACACAGCACGTCAGATCCTCGAAGAAAGACGAGAGCCGGCAGTCCAAAAAATTGAACGTCGAAAAAACAGAGAAATATCCAGCGCGAACCTTGATGTTAAGCGATCGATCCTCAACGCGAAGAAACAACTGCTTGACAACGTATATAACGAAGCCCTGGGGTCGCTAGCTGCACTTTCTGAATCGGAGCGAGAAACTATCATCAAGAAGCTGCTCGAATCACACACTGACTCAAAGCGTATATTTTCAAATAAAAGCGACGAATCCATAGTGAGACGAATCACCGACTTGGAATATGGCGGCACGATCCTCTGTTCGGGCGGCATAGTTTTGGAAAATGAAGATGGCACAGTCATACACGACCTGACCTTCGATACGCTTCTCAGGACCGTGCGTGAGACGTCTTTGAAGCAGCTCTTAGAAATTTTGAATGTGTGAGCGCAATGTACGCGCGGCCAAAAAAGGGCAAGTCTTCAGGATCTGCACCCAGAGCGAGATACGCCTATGGCACTGCACGAGTGCACGCAATGAAGGTGAAGCTCTTTCCGAAGGAGACCTACGCAAAGCTCCTTGTCATGGCCCTTCCTGAAATAACCCGATTTATTGAAGAGTCGGAGTACAAAGCTGAAGTCGACGAACTCGCGCGCACGTACTCAGGCATAGACTTAGTTGAGTTCGCTACGCACCTGAACTTGGCGAGGACATTCACTAAGATCATGGAGATGACGATGGGCGAACCTCACGACTTGATCGTCGAATATCTCAGACGCTGGGACATCTGGAATATTAAAACTATACTGCGAGGAAAAACGTACGGAGCTTCCGATGAGGAGATAGTGAGGATCCTGGTCCCCAGTGGCGAGCTCTCGCGCGAGTACCTGCAGACGCTCGTACGGAAGCCGAGTGTTGAAGAGGTAATCGCTGCGTTGAAAGGCACGGTCTATTACGATGTCATCAAAGATATTGGCTACACTGAATCTTCGATGAAGGTCGAAGACGAACTTGACAAGTTCTACTATGCACGAATGGTGGATCTCGTATCGAGAATAGGCGGCTCTTCGTTGTACTTGACCGTCATTAAAATGGAGATCGACGTTGCCAACTTAAAAACACTATTCAGGTTGAAAAATGCAGACATTTCAGGCTCGCGCGTTCTTGAATATGTCATACCGGGCGGACTGTATCTCTCAGACAAAGAGATTGAGAGGATGGCTGATGCGCCCTTCGACGAATTTGTAGCTCTGCTGAGCAAATATCAGTATTGGAGCGCTATTTCCGACATCGTTACAGAGCGAATGGGATCATTGAGCAAGATCGAACTGCGGCTTAACAAATACTTGAACGAGCACGTGTGGAAGATCTCTACGTTCAATCCGTTGACGGTGCTGCCCATGCTGGGGTACATGTTGAGTAAAGACACAGAAGTGGACAACATCCAAGCGATAGTGCGAGGCAAAGAGGCGGGACTCTCGCAAGAAATCATCAAAGACCATCTGCTATTGTAGAAGAATACATTTTAGGGCAAACGTTTTGTAATGCGGTGAGTTGCGTGGAGGTTGCAGTTGTCGGCAGCGCGGATTTTGTGACAGGCTTTCTATTAGCAGGCGTGCGAAAAACGTTCATCACCACCGATGCTGATTTAGAGCCGACACTTAAGAAGGCTTTAAAGGACGAGGACATTGGCATATTAATCATGAATAGCGACGATGTGGAAAAGGTGTCGATGCCTCTACGCATAGCTTTAGATGACTCGGTAGAACCGACCGTCATCTCAATTGGCGGCGCGGGAGAAGAGCGCACGCATTTGCGAGAGAAGATAAAGCGATCTGTAGGTGTTGACTTGTGGAAGTAGAGCAAAAGGGCAGGATATATCGGGTTGCAGGGCCCGTCGTTACGGCTACCGGAATCGAAGCAAAGATGTATGACCTGGTAAAGGTCGGTGACGAAGGTCTCTTGGGAGAGGTCATCGAGATCGACCGGGACAAGTTCATCATTCAAGTTTATGAGGATACGTCAGGCCTGAGGCCCGGCGAGCCTGTGGAGAACACGGGGTTGCCGCTTTCCGTTGAGCTGGGGCCCGGGCTCTTAGGTTCCATCTATGATGGCATACAACGGCCGCTTCCAGTGTTGAATGCGCAACTAGGTGACTTCATTGAGCGGGGCGTTGCCGCATCGGGACTCGATCATTCAAAGAAGTGGGACTTCGTGCCGGAGGTTAAGCCCGGCGAGGAGGTCCACGCGGGTCAAGCTCTCGGCCATGTACAAGAGACGCCGCACTTACAGCACAAGATTATGGTCCCTCCTGAGAAAGGCGGAACGATAAAGACGATAGCGTCAGGAGAGCACACGGTAGAAGACGTTATTTGCACTCTAGACGACGGAACAGAACTCAAGCTCATGCAGGAATGGCCGGTTCGCGTGTCGAGACCATCGGTTGAGAAGTTAATGCCTGACACCCCCCTCGTTACGGGGCAACGGATTCTGGATGCACTCTTCCCTGTGGCGAAAGGCGGAACTGCAGCTATTCCTGGACCTTTTGGTTCTGGAAAGACGGTCGCGCAGCAACAGCTCGCGAAATGGTCGGACACACAGATTGTGGTGTACATCGGCTGCGGAGAGCGCGGCAATGAAATGGCTGACGTGCTCACGGAATTTCCGGAGCTTCTAGACCCCCAAACAAACGCGCCGCTCATGGACCGAACCGTACTCGTAGCAAATACCTCAAATATGCCGGTAGCAGCCCGCGAGGCGTCAGTCTACACCGGCGTGACCATCGCTGAGTATTTCCGCGATATGGGGTATGACGTTTCCCTTATGGCAGACTCCACGTCACGATGGGCTGAGGCTATGCGTGAGATCTCTTCACGTCTGGAGGAAATGCCCGGCGAGGAGGGGTATCCTGCATATCTCGCCGCACGGCTCTCTGAGTTCTATGAGCGTTCGGGGCGCGTCAAGACACTTGGCGGTAACGAAGGTTCTATCACCGTTATCGGGGCGGTGAGCCCTCCCGGAGGCGATTTCTCGGAGCCCGTGACCCAAAATACGCTCCGGATCGTGAAAGTATTTTGGGCTCTTGACAGCAAGCTCTCACAACGGCGCCATTTTCCCTCTATTAACTGGCTCGATTCATATAGCCTCTATACGCAAAACCTCGCGGAATGGTTTGTCGATCATGTCGCCGGAGATTGGGAAGAACTCAGAATGCGGGCTATGGCGATACTCCAGAAAGAAAGCGAACTTCAGGAAGTTGTGCAACTAGTGGGATCTGATGCGCTCCCTGACGATGAGCAATTAACGCTGGAAGTTGCGAGGATGATTCGTGAGTACTTCTTGCAGCAAAACGCGTACCACGAGGTAGATACCTACTGCCCACTTCAAAAGCAACACGATATCCTCGCAGCCATAATGGTTTATGATGACCTCGCGAGAAAAGCTCTTAATATGGGCAGACTCGTCGATGAGATCATCAACGTCCCAGCAAAGTCAGAGCTGGCGCAAATCAAGTTTGAAGCAGAATACGGGACCAAGCTTGAAGAGATTGAAACAGCCCTGCGAGCGGAACTAGCATAGGGTGAAGAAAATGAAAGAGTATCGAACAATAACATCCATTGCGGGGCCCCTCGTTTTCGTTGAGAAAACAGAGCCTGTTGGGTATATGGAGCTTGTCAACGTCATCCTCGCAGACGGAACTGTAAAAAGAGGACAGGTTCTTGATACGTCCGAAAAGTTGGTAGCACTTCAAGTATTCGAAACGACGGCGGGCATTGACCGACACTCGAAAATACAGTTCACCGGCGAAGTCATCAAGATGCCCGTCTCGACCGAAATACTCGGCCGAATACTCTCAGGATCAGGAGAACCGCTCGATGGCGGTCCAGAAATCGTGCCTGAAAAGCGACTCGACATAACGGGCGCGGCCATTAACCCCTATGCACGAGATAACCCATCTGAATTCATCCAAACCGGCATTTCCACGATAGACGGAATGAATACCCTCGTTCGAGGGCAGAAATTGCCCATTTTCTCGGGATCGGGTCTCCCCCATAACGACTTGGCGCTGCAAATTGCGCGGCAGGCGAAAGTATTGGGTGCAGAAGAAGCCTTTGCTGTCATTTTCGTCGCCATGGGCATCACCGCAGAAGAAGCGCGACATTTTATGAACGACTTTGAGAGAACTGGGGCGCTTGAGCGGGCCGTCGTGTTTTTGAACCTTGCGGATGATCCTGCAATTGAGCGGCTCATTACCCCACGGCTTGCGCTTACAACGGCTGAGTACCTCGCCTACGAACACGATATGCACGTCCTCGTTATACTCACGGACATGACGAATTATTGCGAGGCGCTGCGGCAGATTGGCGCTGCCCGAGAAGAGGTGCCGGGGCGGCGAGGCTACCCCGGATACATGTACACCGACCTTGCGTCGATCTATGAACGCGCCGGACGAATCCGCGGTAAAACAGGTTCGATTACGCAAATCCCGATTCTCACCATGCCCGGCGACGATATCACCCACCCAATTGCCGACCTTACGGGGTATATTACGGAAGGGCAGTTCGTGATATCGCGTGAGCTACACAGGAGAGGCATATATCCGCCGGTGAACGTCCTCCCCTCGCTCTCACGCCTTATGAACTCGGGCATAGGCGTTGGAAAGACGCGTGAAGACCATAAGGCGGTATCGGACCAGCTTTATGCGGGGTACGCCGAGGGCAAAGATTTGCGCGGGCTCGTCGCGATAGTCGGCAAGGAGTCACTCTCCGATCGTGACAAAACGTTCCTCATGTTTGCAGATATCTTCGAGGACAAATTCGTGCGACAAGGTTACGAGGAAGATCGCGGTATAGAAGAAACGCTCCAGCTCGGCTGGGACTTGCTTGCAACGTTGCCGGAAGCGCAACTGACCAGAATTGACAGGAAGCTTATTGAGAAATATCATCCGGCACACGTCGCGAAAAAGGCTGAGGAGCCCGTGCTCGCAGTCTCTTCCTAGCGTGGCTTTAGACAAGGCGTAGGCGGCGTACATACGTAGCGCCAGAATCCCCGTTCGACTAAGGAGAGCGCATGGCTTTAAGGGAAGTAAAACCAACACGATCGGAACTGCTCGAAATTAAGAAGAAAATCCGGTTGTCGGAGTCGGGCTACAACCTGCTGAAGATGAAGCGGGACGGGCTCTTGCTGGAATTCTTTGACGTCCTTGAAAAGGTGAAAGATGCGAGCATAGACCTAGCGAACGCGTACAAAATTGCGAAGGAGAAGATTGATGTCGCGGAAATGGTCGAAGGCGTAATAGAAGTGTATTCCGCCGCGTTTGCTTTGAAGCACAAGCCAGAGGTCGCTTTAACGAGCAGGAGCTTAATGGGGGTCACCGTCCCGGAAATATCTTTCACTACTATCAGCAAGAGCATAGATGAGCGCGGTTATGGTATAATAGGGACATCATCGGCGATTGACGAGGCTGCAGCCGCATACGAGGAGCTGTTAGACAAGATTATACGTGCGGCGGAAGTCGAAACCGCCGTCAAGCGACTGCTTATGGAAATTGAAAGGATTAAACGTCGCGTAAACGCACTTGAATTTCGGGTTATCCCGGACTTGAAAGAGGCCGAGGCGTTCATCATGTTCAGGCTCGAAGAGATGGAACGCGAAAATATCTTCAGGCTTAAAAAAATCAAGAAAAAAGCGGCGAGTTCTGAAGCCGCGTGACACAGATCTTTTCGTCGTACCCAACGTATCTGTGGCGGTCGCCTTTCTCTAAGACGCCGCTGCGGGATGTGAGCTGACATACTGCGCATAACCACCGATCAACGCAAAAAATGGATCATGCGCTGTTCGCGCGAACCGCCGCGGTGCTAGGTTCGATAGGCAGCTCGTAGGAATTGATTTCCAAAAAAGATATCTAAACGTAGCTAGAATATGAGTAGGGTAGTGTTATGCCTGAAGCCCATGACGAGGAAGTTGGAAGGCGGCTATTTCAAATACACAAGGAAAAAGCCGTTGAAGTTGCACTCGAAAAAATACGGCGAAAAATGCCGTCAGAGTGGAAGTCATTCACTTCAACAGACATTGACGTGCTCAAGCACATCCTAGGTGAGGCGTGGGTCTGCATCAAGCGGAGCGAATGGGAGGGTATCTCGTTTGCAAAGCTGACCCAGAAAGATTTACAGGTAATCATAGAAATCGCAAATCAAGTGAGTAGCAAGGAAAAACCGGAAAAAATAGCGGTTGATGAGGTTTGCGCTGCGATAATAACTAAAGAATAACCCTTCTTACTGGTCCCGAGAAGGCGCAGCCCGTCGTGCTTACCAGTCGATGCAGGCTAGGCGATAGAACTTATGCTGCGCCCATAGATGCAGCTAGCTGCTTTTTCTTTGTAGCCTTCCGTCTTCGTTCGAGGATCTTTTTGACCTTCTTCAGCCGGTACAAATCCTCCCTCTCGCGCTCTCCGATGGATATCTTGATGTATTTGGCTTGCCTTTTTAGCTCAGGTATGAGTACTTGTTCGAGGGCGTTTACGCGCCTTCTATTCATTTGAATCTCGTCTCCGAGCCTGCGAAGAGATGTTTCAGTTTCTGCCAGCCCGATGATCAGATCCAGCTCCGCTTCATACCGCTCGGCCGCTTCGTCAATCCGGCCGCTCGTCCCTATCATACTGTAACCCCGTTCGAGGACACTTTTTGTGACCGTTTTACGCTCAACGAGGGGAACGGGAACCCCCATTATGTTTTTTCCCCCAATCTCAAGGGTCAGGAATCGTTTCGTTGCAAAAGACGCGGATTTCAGAGCTGTAAGATCGTCAACTGCTTCGGCGACGCACAGCGAGCGTTGCGCGTCGACAGCTGCGGCCTCCAGTTCTTCTCGTGATTTGGAAACCGAGACCATGATGTGAAAAAACTCCTGAATGAGGGCGTCCATTTTTTCGCGCAAGAGGTCTCGTCCTTGCTCCGCTAGCTTTATTTGAGCTCTCTTCTTGATGAGTTCCATTCTGGTCGGATTAACTTGTTCCATGTGATTTCCCATTGTAGACCGGGTGGTATTTTTGAATGTAATCCAACTTGATCCGCTTGAGCTCTTCCTCAGGAAGCATTGAGAAGAGGTCCCACGCTATCGCGAAGGTGGTTTCGATATTCCGGTCTTCGTCTCCTTGTGAGATGAATTTCCGCTCAAATTCGTCTGCGAACTCGAGATATTTCTTATCCAATTCAGTCAACGCTTCCTCCCCGACAATCGCTACCAGTCGTCTCAAATCTCTGCCGTAGGCGTACGAAGCGTAGAGCTGATCTGCTACGTTCCGGTGATCTTCCCTGGTTTTTTCGGATCCAATCCCCAGGTTCATCAGTCGAGACAAGCACGGAAGCGCGTCGATGGGAGGATCAACTCCTCTTCGGTACAGATCTCTGCTCAACACGATTTGCCCTTCGGTAATGTAACCTGTCAAATCTGGCACAGGGTGGGTAATATCGTCATCGGGCATGGTGAGAATCGGAATTTGGGTAATCGAACCCGTCTTTCCTTTAATCCGTCCTGCGCGTTCATAAATTGACGCGAGGTCCGTATACATGTATCCTGGGTAGCCCCGCCGGCCCGGCACCTCCTCGCGCGCGGTGGAGATCTCTCTCAAAGCCTCGCAGTAATTCGTCATATCGGTGAGAATAACTAGCACGTGTAGGTTGTGGGTATACGCGAGGTATTCTGCAACGGACAAGGCACACCGAGGTGTTGCGACGCGCTCAATAGTCGGGTCGTCTGCCAAATTCATGAAGAATACCACGCGCTCGAGCGCCCCTGTCCGTTCGAAATCCGTCATGAAGAATGACGCATCTTTGTACGTAATGCCCATCGCAGCGAAAATGACCGCAAAGTTCTCTTCTTCGCCTAGCACCTTCGCCTGGCGCGCGATTTGAGCGGCTAACCTGTTTGCCGGCAAGCCGGAACCAGAGAATATTGGCAGCTTTTGTCCACGGACTAGCGTGTTTAAGCCATCGATGGCGGACATCCCCGTTTGAATAAAGTCCGCCGGTTTGTCGCGCGCGTACGGATTTATAGGGGTACCAGCGATATCCACGCTTTCTTCTGAAATGATGGCAGGGCCCCCATCTCTTGGGTTGCCAACGCCGTCGAAAATCCTTCCAAGCATGTCAAGAGAGACATCTATTTTCGGCGGTTCCCCCGTAAATCTGACCCGTGTTTCAAGGTCGTCTATGCCGCTAGTCCCCTCAAAGACTTGAACAACTGCGAGCTCTCGAGAAACATCTAGAACTTGACCAGTCCGTTCTTCGCCATTGGGAAGTGTAATCTTGGCAGTCTCTCCGAATGACACTCCTTTCACGTTCTCGGTGAATATCAACGGCCCAGACACATAGTTGATCGTTTTGTACTCTTTGGTGAGCAGACTGGGGGGGGTCATTGTGCGACCTCCAGAGATGCGACACTTGTATCTATTGTGTCTAGGAGGCCTTTGATAGTGGCCACATCTTCTTGTTCCTTCATGCGTGCGATTTCGGTTTTGACTGGCAAATCGAGCAGTTGCTGGAGCGAGGCCCCTTTGCTCAGCGCCTCGGTTATTGCATCGTGGAAGGTGAGGATCGCTTTCAACATCCAGTACTGCTTCTCAAGGGGGCAGAAAGAGTCGACCTCGTCAAACGCGCTTTGCTGCAAAAAGTCCTCACGCACCATTCTCGTTACCTCTAAGATCGCCTTCTCGCTCTCTGGCAAGGCATCAGGGCCCACAAGTTGAACGATCTCTTGCAATTCGACCTCCTTTTGGAGAAGAAACATCGTTTTGTCTCGGAGCTCTCTCCAGTCGCGCGCGATGTTCTCTGCAAACCAGTCTTCGACGCTTTCTATGTAGAGACTATAGCTGTTGATCCAATTGACGGCCGGAAAATGTCTCCTGTACGCAAGGCTGGTATCCAAGGCCCAGAACGCGCCGGCTATCCGCAACGTGTTTTGTGTTATCGGTTCTGAGAAGTCGCCTCCTGGTGGCGACACTGCGCCGACGACCGTGATAGATCCAGCTCGTCCATCTGAGCCCAAACAAACAACCCTCCCGGCACGTTCGTAAAAGGCGGCCAATCGTGTCGCGAGATAGGCTGGGTATCCCTCCTCACCGGGCATCTCTTCAAGCCGGCCTGAGACCTCCCTAAGGGCTTCGCCCCACCGTGAGGTCGAGTCTGCCATTAAAGCGACGTCATATCCCATGTCGCGGTAGTATTCAGCCATTGTAATCCCGGTATAAATCGAGGCCTCCCTCGCTGCGACGGGCATGTTTGAGGTGTTCGCGATCATGATGGTTCTTTCGATCAGGGGTTGTTGGGTGCGGAGATCAACCAGCTCCGGAAACTCGGTAAGCACGTCAGTCATCTCGTTGCCTCGCTCTCCACAGCCGATGTACACTACAATCTGAGCATCTGCCCATTTGGCGAGCGTTTGTTCTGACACCGTCTTTCCGGTGCCGAATCCACCAGGAATCATGGCGGTGCCGCCTTTGGTCACAGGAAACATGCTGTCAAAAATGCGTTGTCCCGTGAGCAAGGGTAACGTGGGATCCAGCTTCTTGGCGTAAGGTCTCCCGATTCGCACCGGCCATTTTTGCAGCATGGTTATGTGTGTATCGTTGTCTAAGATACACACCGTGTCTTCAACGGTGAATTCTCCGCTTTCTATTTTGGTTACCGTCCCAGAGACATGAGGCGGAACCATAATCTTGTGTTCAATGTGGTACTCGTGTACGCTGCCAACGACGTCTCCCGATTCGAGTGTATCACCTTCCTTCACTGAAGCGGTGAACTCCCACTTTCGGTCTCTGTCCACGCCAGGCACCGCGATACCTCGCGAAATGAAATCTCCGCTTTTTTCCATTAGTATCGGGAGAGGCCTCTGAATCCCGTCATATATGGACGAAATTATTCCGGGACCCAGCTCGACGCTCAGCGGACTCTCGGTACTCACCACTGTCTCTCCAACTTTTAGTCCTGAGGTGTCCTCATACACTTGAATGACGGCTTCATCTGCGTCTAATCGTATGATCTCGCCGTTAAGCTGCTCGTCACCGACTCGGACGACGTCGTACAATCTGGACCCCCTCATGTCGAGAGCATAGACGACCGGGCCCGAAATCCGCGCGATGGATCCCTGCAACATGTCCTATCGCCTCACCACGATGTTATACCCGATCGCCCTGCGCAGCATCCGTTCGATGTAGTCGGTGCGATCGATCTGTCGTGTTCTCGAAGGTATCGGAATGATTATTGGTCTGTGCGTCTTTTCGATTTTTTCCATGAGCTTAGCGTCCAATGAAGCCATAAAATCCTCGTTCACCGCCACAATGCCGGTGTCATCCTTAAACAACAAAGGAGGGATTATACTCTTAGCCTCTTCTAAGGTAGCCGCTTCGAGAACCTCAACTCCCGCCAGCCGAAAACCCGGTGCCGTCTCTGGGTCGGTTACGACTACAAATTTAAACAAAGACTAGTTCCTCCATCACTTCCTTCTCTGGCACGTACTCGCTCTTGCACATCGCTATGATCCGGATGTTAGTGATCTCGTTCAACTTTGCCCACAAATAACCAATGATCAAGGCGAGGCTTAGCGGATCGCCAGAGAACAACCTCAGAGCTTTTTGTAAGAGAAACTTATCGAGCTCTTTTTCAAAAGGGGATATCTTTTCTGCGGTGACGTACTCGTCCGGAAGGCGGGCGAGGAAGTCGTAAGAGCTGCCCGCCAATTGCTTAGTAACGCCGTCCATCGTTCGAGTTTTGCTTAAAGCCGAGAGCTTGTCGACGTCTAACTCTTTTCCCCCGGAAATGAAGTAGTACTGGGGGTCTTCAAGTTCAACCTTGTCGCGAATGATCCGCAAAACGTTTTTTATGTTGGTCACGTCTATTTCCGTCCTTACTATCCCCCGAATGATCTCTTCATCGTAAGAATCACCAGCGACGGCGTCTAGAGCGTGGTTATAGTAAAACTTGTCTAGAGCATACTCCAACACAACGAGATCTCGCGTTTCGCTGAATTCCTTAAAATGTCGCGTTAACGGCCGTGAATATTCGATCCCCCACGTCGCGAGTAAGTCAATAACTGCTTTGACATCCGGTTGCTTAATCAGCTCGGTGAGCGTCGCATCGCTAAGCGCCCCGGCAGGTGCGAGGCTCTCTGCTATCTCTCCAGGAACCTCGTGGATATTTTTCCCTCTTAAGATCGTCTTTATGTTTTGGACGTCCCATTTGTTCAGGAATATGCTAATAAGCGTTTCAGCGTCTTCGCCTTTCACAAAACTGAATATTAGTCGAAAGGTCTTGCTGAGATTCCGCCGCAGCGTCTCTTCGACGCACGCGAGACCGGTATGTTGGACACTCGCATCTTCTAGGTCTTCTCGGTACCGCGTGTTCTCTAACTCCTCGATAACGGAGTCGATGTCCAGTTTGGCTCCTAATGCTTCGAGTTGTTTCCGCTCAAGGAGACGGCTTTTCATGCCTCTTATGCGCGCATTGATGTACTCGTAGTCCACCTTAGTCACCGAATAGTGTGGAAAAGATCTCTCGTTTCAGGAGTTCTTTGGCATTGGTTACTCTTGATTCAATCGTATTAGATACGACCACCTTTCCGTCTTTTGTGCTGATGGCTAAACCCCCTACGCTGCTCAAATCACCGACGATCTCGGAGTTCCTGCCTAGTTCATCTAACACCTGCCTGCATAGAGTTTCGTCGCGCGTATCGATATGAAGGCTCACCTTCTCTCCTTCGAGTTCGCGAACCGCTTCTTGGAGCATCTTCTTGAAATCTTCTTTGTAACTGGGGTGATCTCTAAAACTGTCTAAACTTTTTTTCGCGTCGAAAAACGCTCGTTGTATGACCGCGTCCTTCTCTTTTATGATCCGCATTTTATTTTCGGCCTTGGCGTTGTAAATCAGTTTGTTTCGCTCCATCTCAGCCGATTTTTGTGCGTTCTCGAGGTGCGAAGCCTTAATCGCCTCAGCCTTTGCTTCTGCGCTTCTTTTCATTTCTTCGGCTTCTTGATGCGCCTTTTGCGTAATCTCCGTGATGCTCTTTTCAGCGCTTACCTCCATCGACGCAATCAGATTTTCATATGTCATTCGCCCCAACCGCCTTTTTCGGCCCTCCTTTGATGAGAAGTTCTTTTGCGCGTGAGCGACACTCTGATTGATATGCTGATACAAGAGAAGATTTCATTGTGGACACAGTAGTGTGCAGCCCCCCTGTCGTATCGAGGCGTGGTCATATTGTTAAACTAGAACGAAAAGGATAATCGCAGCGATTACGAAGCCCAAGATGACCATAGTCTCTGGAAGCGCCACAAAAACGAGTGCTAAGCCGAATAATTCTGGTTTTTCTGCAATCACTCCTGCTCCTGCTGCACCTATTCTCGCCTGCGCTATCCCCGTTCCGAGCGCACCCAACCCGAAAGCTATTCCCGCACCAATCGGTATCATCGGTTCGACCATCTTTTACCAACTCCGTATTTTTTTTATTACACCGCGTCTTACGGTAACGTCGTGATCCTACGCGGATTTGCGACTTGGATAACTCTCCTCGGTGGCACGCGTGCTCGTCGCGCATCTAGGTCGATCATCCGTGTCCTTTATATTCGCAGACGGTTTCGATGACTTTTTCACCTCCGTCCTACAGATGGCGGCGTCGTGTGCTGCTTAGAGCCACCTCCGGAGTCTCACTTTGCCGTCCCCCGTTTGAAAGGATCGTACTGTCTGCCCCCACCCTCATAAAACTTTGAATAGAACTCTACGATATGCAGCCTGAGTGCTTGGATCGAGGGGCTAAACATACACAGCACGACATTTAATCCGTGAAGCAATACTGCTATCAAAAAACCTACCAATACGATTCCCATTGTGCTTCCGAGCGTATTGGCCACAAGCGCGAGTACTACGGAAGCCAGCCCGATTGCCATCAGTCTCGCGTACGAGAGGATGTTCGTAAACGCACTCATGACTTCTAACGCTCCCACCATTCCGCCCCCATAGACGATTAGCGGGAGTGCAATAACGAGCAAAACGATGCCGGGCGCTACGAGTATCGAGGGAATCACTGCAACTACCGCGAGCAGAATCACTATGATGCTCGCCAAGGCGAGCATCAAGCCAACCCTCGTACATACGAGCTTTTGGTTGCTGCGTCTGCGCGCGTTCACCACGCCTAAGCTGAGGCCAAAGAACACGTGAAATACCCCGATGGCGATCGTGAAAATGAGCAGCGGCACGATAATTTTGATCCTATCTAATGTTAATCCATTTATCGTAACGGGCTGTATCCAGCCCATCATTTGCCCGAGATTTCCGAAGAACTCGCCATAGAGATAGCCAAAAAACATGGTGGGAATTGAGCAGATGATTAGGATATTCATCAGTTGCTTGATCGTGTTACTGCGTCGTCCATAGAACCATCTCACCACCAGCGCAAACACGAGTATACAGATGCCGTAGCCAATGTCGCCTACCATGAGGCCAAAGAAGAACGGGAAAAACAACGCGAGCAGCAGTGTCGGCTCAATCTCGCCGTGCTGTGGCGTACCTATCAAATTGCTGAGAGTCTCAAAGGGCTTGACAACTCGCGGATTGTCGTAACACGCCGGCGCGTTGTAGGTCTCCTCTGCACTTACCTTAAGATCGTTTACGATGACTCTGCCTTCAAATGCCTTTTTTAACGCATTTTTTGTGTTTGCGAGCTCCTTTTTTGGCACCCACCCCACCATTACGAAGGTGTAGTCCGTCTGACCGAACTTCGTGAAAACGCTGAGCTCTTCGTTCCTGTCCTCAAGCACTTCTTTGAGCACTCCGAGCTTCGGGTACCAGTGCCCCGACAGTTCTGCTAACTCCTCGTTGAGGGCGCTCATTTCGACCGTTGCTTTCTGCCGTTGTTCTTCAACTAACGTCAGAACCTGATCAAACGGCTTATCCAAATATTCGGGAGGGAGTCGAACTTCATTCACATTTTGGGACCAAATAAATGAGTGCACCTGGTCAGAATACCTTTTATTAAACACGATCACCGCAGCGGTCGTTGCCTCGTCGACATCCGCGGACATGAGCTCAAATTGGTTGTGCGTGATCTCGACTAGCGCTGCGCGAACGATCTCGAGGATATCCCTAAACTCTCTTTGGATGAGAATTACGGTGACTTCAAACCCCTCTAAAATGGGCAGTTGAGCCTCCAAAGGCTGCAGCTTCCGAATAACTTCTTCGTAATGATCCAGATTCGTCAGCGTAAACTCAAGATCACTTTTTCGCGTTGCTAGCTCTTTGGTTATTGTCTCAAGCTCGCCGATAACCGGGCTTGCCTCCTCGACGAGCTCATCATCGTTTTTCCACCGAAGTTCTTCATAGAGTTGGGCCTTTAGCGCCTCGTTCACGGGCATGGTGGGTAGCAGGTGAAACATCCCGCTGACTTTGACCAACGCGCCCGCGATGTCGGCTTTTGGGCCAGCTAGCACGCGTCGCAGCATCGTATCTCCCGGGGCGATAGTCGTCGACGCGTCCTCTAAATGAACTGTCCCTAGGTTGTACAGAAAATCAACCGTGCTGTGCAAGTCGTGTTTTGGTCCAATGACCTGGATCTTGGTCATTTTCTGCAGCATATCGATCTACTCCGGAGTCACCGCTTTCACTATTTTTTCTACTGCCTTCGACAAGTTTTGCTCTCCGCTCTGTCTTGTCAGTTCTGCTTCTTCTGTGCCGAGCCGTTTCAGGTCTTCGATCTCATTAAGGACGCCCGCTAGTCTTTTTTTGGAGTACTCGTCAGCGGCTTGTTTTCCGTCAGTTTCCGCATGTTTCAAAATATCAGCGGCTTCCCTTTTAGCGTCTGCGACAATCTGCTCGGCGTCCCGCCGCGCCTGGTCCGCTTTTACGCTTAGTTCCACCTCTTTCCTTCGTATCTGCTGCAATACCGACGGCTCTACTTCAGGCATTTTTTGCTTCCATCGGAGTTTTGATCCTATAGTCCGCGGCGCGCTTTTAGATGTGTTGTTATCGTCTGATCTGGAGCGTGTCGCTCGATCTTTTTTTGATTGTTGTACTTCGTCTGTTCAGCTGCGCGCAAAACGCGCTCGCGACACCTGTCTACGCTCCTTGTTTCAGTTTATCGACCAGCGGTATAACACCGTTATCCACAGTGTGTCACCAAGGTACCACATTTATCACTATTAATTGTGTAACTATAAGTTGGGGAACGATATATTTACCGGTCAATATTGCTAAGAAAAAGCGCCTTTTTTTAGGCTTCTCTTAGACAATAAATAAGCAAAAAAGGCGCTTACGGGCCATCTCTTTTTTGAGACTCTGGGGGGCATTTTTTATGCGTATTCTTATACGTAAAAGCGCTCGATACGGCTAGGGACGGATACGGTTGGTTGCAGTTAGTGCTCCCGCCATTATGCCAGAATTCCGAGGTTTTGTGGGTTAGGCAGTAGGCGTTTGAAAACCTGCACGCGTGAAATCTAATGAAGGCGTAAGGGGGCGTAACTCCTCTTTCGCACTCCACTCTCAGCACTGTCCAAAATGCCCGAGCTTTTATGTACGGAGTTAACGTAATGACTCGTGGTGAAGATCATGAAGCGACTTAAAGTCAGAGACGTGATCGAGCATAGAGCGCAGACGATTGATCCGAGTGCATCACTCCTTGAGGCGGCAAGGCGCATGGTGGAAGACGCAACCGACGCTTTCATTGTGTCGCCGCTTGAAAAAGATGAGCCATTCGGCATCATTACCCAGAGAGATATCGTCGATTTGTTCGCCGACGAGGTCGACATTGGCAAAGTGACGGTAGGAGAGATGGCCAGCAAGCCACTCCTCATCGTGTCTCCGGGAATGCCCATACTGTACGCTGCTAAGATGTTTCGAAAAGGGGGGGTGGATCATCTGGCCGTCTTCAACGGGCAAGAAATCCTTGGGATTATCTCGTGTAATGACGTCTTGGGAAGTCTTCCCAATCTGATGGAACAAATCTACAGCGAGTTCGATTAGCCGTTGGCCGAGGGTGCCCGCACCTTGAGTGCAGGTGCCTCTGAGCAGGAGGGTTGGGAGGCGAGATGTGCCTTAGGAATGCTTATTGACTAAGATCCAATCTCGGTTTGACTCGCTTTTTTTCCAAAACTATTAAGTAGCTATCGTGTAATCATATTACGAAATAGCTTGATGTATAAGCATTTTTGGAGTCTATCTGTTGTATTGAGGCGATCATAATGGCTGAACAACCCCCTAAGAAAACTGTATTTGAGGACTACGGTATCGATCCTGCGATCTCTGAGATTCAGAATTTCAAGGCTGAAATCGTGTTCGAGCTGAAGAAAGCTGAGGTGCCATTTCCGATAACGAGTCGTGAACAGCTGATGACCGTGTTTCCCAAGGGCTGGAGCATGCATTGCTCGATGAAAGGTCAAAAAATAGAGCTTCACGATTACGTTTCAAAAATGAAGGCGGACGAGTTTCCCATCAGAACTGCCGGTGACGTTGCGGACAAGCTCGCGTCGTTCTGTACGATGTAGCTCAACGTCGTGTCGATTTTTGCCGCAACGGACTGTGCCCCCGTTCAAAGAAGCCTACTGTTCTGAGCTTTTTTGGACACCTACTTTTTTTTTTAAATATTCTTATATAATTGAGTGTGCATAAAAGACATGTAAGGCCATAGGTGTCAAGCGCTGGTGAGCCTATGCATGCGACAATAACACCGGAAGAATGGCAGTTCGAAAAAGAAGTCGTTTGTTTTAACTGCCAGACAAGAGCAACGCAAGTTGTGCGGATCAAGGACAGGCAGGGCAGCGTTATCTGCTCGGCGTGTGGCGCACAGCGACACTATATCATACGAAGCGTGATTTATGGGACGGATACGCCGCCGATGCCCCCCGTAGGGATGAAATATGATGCGTGGGACTTCGCGAAGACCAGCGAGTGTCTAAATTGTAAAGAACACGCAAGGCACAGCGTCCATCTTGACGAGTACAAGATGAACGTGATCTGCGACGAGTGCGGTTTTTCGCGAGTTTTGAAGCTCGATTATCTTGCCTTCGCGCCTGCGTTCCCGCACGAGTAAGCCCCGCCGAAGATGAGCACGCGGTTGTACGTCTTTCACGCAGGGCAGTGTAATCCGAAGAAGTGCACCGCCAAAAAACTTGCTAGATTTCAGCTCGTAACTCTTTTCTCGACGCCGCGACCCTTGCGGGGCGCTCATACGGTACTCCTTGATCCATCCGCTCCGGCTCCGTTATGCCGCGCGGACGTTGTGACGACGCTCGTTGCGGTTGACTGCTCTTGGAAACAGCGTGAGCGCGTGTTCGAGTCGTTCCGGGCGCGGACAAGGCGACGACTTCCGTATCTTTTGGCAGCGAATCCGGTGAACTATGGGCGGCCGTACGAGCTCACAACGGCAGAGGCACTGGCGGCTGCGCTCTACATCCTTGGGGAATCACAACGCGCAAGAGAACTCTTGAACAAATTCAAATGGGGTCCGACATTTTTGAACCTGAACGCTGCGCCCCTCAATGAATACGCCGGCGCGAACACCGTTGGTGAGGTGCTCGCAAGTGAACGCGCCTATATAGAAGGTTAAATGACTTCTTATCCGCGTTCTTGCGGTTAACGCAAACATAAAGATTAAATGCTGTTAGGCGTATGGTTCTACCGACGTGAGAGGTACTCTAATGGCACGTTTTCCAGAAGCTGAAAAAAGGTTACTCAATGTCAAAATCTGCATGCGGTGTAACGCCCGCAACCCGCCGCGGGCGACTCGATGCAGGAAATGTGGTTACAAAAACCTGAGGGTTAAGTCGAAGGAACGAAGGGGTTAGCCGATTGAGGATCGAGCAGCACCTTGAAGAGGCGATCGGCAGAGAAGGAACGATACATTTAACGCTTATCGATCCCGACTCACAGTCGCCAGAGGAAGCCGCGCGAATTGCACGGGGCGCCACAGCGGGAGGCACGACTGCCGTTCTTGTGGGAGGCTCTGTAGGCGTTGGCGGACATGGCCTAGAGTACACCGTATCGGAAATCAAAGGTAGCACGGTTGTCCCTGTCATCATCTTCCCTTCAGACGTAGGGAGTGTGTGTACCACGGCCGACGCGATGTTTTTCTTGTGCCTTTTGAACTCTAGGAGCACGGCGTATCTCAGTACAAACCAAGCGCTCGGCGCCGTGTTTGTCAAGAGCTATGGGATAGAGCCCATTCCAGTAGCGTACATCATCGTCGAACCCGGGGGAACTGTTGGCTGGATAGGTGATGCGCGTTTGATTCCGCACAACAAACCCGAGATCGCTGCTGCATACGCGCTCGCAGGAAAATATCTTGGGATGCGATGGATCTACCTTGAAGCAGGTTCCGGTGTCCCTGATACGGTCCACCCCGAAATGGTGAAGGCGGTAAAAACAGCCATAGACGATACAAGGCTCATCGTTGGCGGCGGGATACGCACCGACAAACAGGCCGAGTTGCTGGCGAAGGCGGGAGCGGATGTCATCGTAACGGGTACGGCAATCGAAGAGGACGTTGACATCGAAGACAAGATCGCAAGCTTTGTCCGTGTAATACAGCACTAATCGCGTGCGCAGCACCTACCGGCACCTAACACCGTGCTGTCTACGCGCTCTTGTTCTTTTCTTTCCAGTTGGTGTAGTTGCATTGTGGACAGCCGAGATCCCAAAATCGCTTGCCGCTCTGTACCTTGATAAGTCGCATGTCGTGCTGTTTGCACTTGCGCGCAGTTATGCGCAGTCTTCCTGATTTCGGCAATGGGAGTCCAAAGGTGCACTTCGGATATCCACTGCACCCTACAAAGCGTCCGCCCCGTTTTGAGCGACGTACGACGAGATCCGAGCCGCACTGAGGGCACGTCCCAACGGTCGCATCTCCGCGTAGCCCTTCTTGCAGCGATGTGCCAATCTCGTCGTGTTGCTCATCGAGCGTGCTTAAGACCTTATCGAGAATGTCCCTCGAGCTTACCACCACAGACTCCTTTGACAGCGTTCCCGCTTTGACCTTCTCCATCTCCTCTTCGAGGAGTCGGGTCATCTCAGGTTTCGTAATTGTGGGGGCGTAGCGTTCGAGCGATTGCGTGACGCTGCATGCGATACCGGTGGGACGAAGGGGATTCACGTCAACATAGCCCCGCTGAGTGAGTTTCTTGATGATCTCGTGGCGGGTGCTTTTCGTCCCCAACCCGAGCTCGTCCATCTTCTTGATCAACTGGCCTTGTCCCCATCGCTGTGGCGGCTGCGTCTCCTTCTCCACAAGCTGCTTGTTCGTGACAGTGAGAACGTCGCCCTTGCGAAGGTCAGGGAGGTACCGCTCTTGTGTCTGCGCATATGGATAGTGATAGCGCCAGCCTTGATGTGAAAGTTCGAGGCCGGTCGCTCTGAACTGCTCCCCCTCGGAGTCCAGCGTGACCTTTTTCGTGCACCATCGCGCCGGGTCGGAGAGCGTTGCAAAGAACCGTCGCACAACGAGCTCATACACCTTCCAGCTTTGTGGCTCGAGATCAGCTTGTGTGGCGCGCATCGTGGGATAGATCGGCGGATGGTCGGTCGTTTGCTTTTTACCTCGGGTGGCGACCAGTTGCTTCTTTTGTAGTAACAAGCGAGCATTCTCAGCGAATGGACCGCTTCTGAACATGCTCACTGAGAGGCGGAGATCGAGCTCATTGGGATAGACTGTGTTGTCCGTGCGCGGATAGCTTATCCATCCGGCTGTGTAGAGCCGCTCTGCCGTTTCCATAGCGCGGCTTGCTGATATGCCAAGCGCGCTTGCTGCAGCGAGAAACTCGGTCGTGTTGAAGGGTTTCGGGGGGGCATCCACTCGCTCGGTTTTCGCAAACGTAACGACGGTGGCCGTGTCGCCGATGTTTTGTAGCGCCGCCGTTGCGCTCTCTTTGTTTGAAAATCGGTCTGCTCGGTGCTTTGCGTGAAACGTTTCGCTGCTCGTGCTAAGGTCAATATATATTTCCCAGTATGGCTCTGCCACGAATTGTGCAATTCTTCGCTCGCGATCGACGATCAGTGCGAGCGTCGGACTTTGTACGCGTCCCGCAGACAAGAAACGGTTGCCAAGTCGCTTCGCAGCCGTCGATATGTATCGCGTGAGTGCAGCACCCCACATAAGGTCCACTGCCTGCCGTGCCTCCCCGGAATGAGCGAGGTTGAGGTCAATTTTGGTTGGTGATCGGAACGCGCGTTTGACCTCAATGGGGGTCATCGCACTAAACCGCACGCGGTCCACCCCGACGTCCTTGACGGACTTGACGATCGTGCACGCCTCTAAACCGATGAGTTCGCCTTCCGTGTCAAAGTCAGTCGCAATAGTCACCCGGTCGGCATCCTTGGCGGCCCGCTTGAGTCCTGACACGATGGTCTTGTGTGTGGGAACGGTGACGACGTCAGCCCGGATTAGGTCGTGAAGGTTTGTCTTCCAGTCGCGGTATTCCTGTGGGAAGTCGAGCTTGACGATGTGCCCCCTCAGGCCTAGCACTGTCGTGCTATTGAAGCGATACGCGTTGGCGCTGGCGACTTTGGTTGCTGATGCTGCTCCGTCGGAGAGAATCTCGGCGATCCGCTTCGCCGCGATATCTTTCTCGGTCACGATGAGGTGCATCAGAGTTGCTCCCGAATAAGACGATTGGTGAGGGTGGGATCAGCCCGTCCGCGCGTCTTCTTCATGACCTGACCGACGAGGAAGTTAAGCGCGCCTTTCTTGCCGCTGTGATAGTCGTCAACCGCCTGTGGGTTCTCCTCGATCGCTTGCGTTACGGCAGCAGTGATCTCTTCGATTGGAACAGCCTGGAGCGCCTGCTCTTCGATAATCTTAACCACCACGTTTTCGGCCGATGCAATCGCACTTGCGCTGGCGACTCCCACATTGATGTCGCCAGGAGGGCAGCTCTGGTCAAGAACAGTTCGTATTACCTCGACGGCTGCCTTTTCAGTAACGGTTCCGTCGGTCACGCTGATGATCACGTCGATTAAGTAGCCAGGCTTGAAGGCGTCAAGTGTGAGGCCGCGGTAGTTCAGTTCTCCTTGGAGGACGTCCACGACCCAGCTTGCCGCCGCCGCGGGGTCGACTTGTGCGGCGACTGTTTCGAAATAGTCGGCCAACGGTTTCGACGCGGTGAGCACTTTCGCGAGATAATCTGAAATCTTGTACTGCTCGATGAAGCGGTGACGTTTTGCGTCAGGGAGTTCGACCTCTGAGGGCTCTCGGAATTGTTCGGCCAGCGGTTCAGGGTCAACAGGCGTTAAATCAGGTTCGGGGAAGTACCTGTAGTCGTGTTCTTGTTCCTTTGAACGGAGTGATATCGTAATGCCGCGCGCTTCGTCGAAGTGCCGTGTTTCTTGCGTGATGTGGATGCCTCGTCGAAGCAAGTTTCGCTGGCGGGTTATTTCAAACAGGAGCGCTTTTTCCACGCCCTTGTATGAGGAGATGTTTTTAACTTCGGCCCGTTGCCCGCCGGCGATCGAAATGTTGGCGTCGACGCGAAGCGATCCCTCGAGGTTGCCGTCGAAGACGTCGAGGTATTCAAGGATGTTGCGCAACTTGTTCAGAAAGTGACGCGCTTCCTTGGGGGCACGAAGGTCGGGCTCGGTGACCACTTCAAGCAGCGGCACGCCGGACCGATTATAATCTATGAGTGAGAACTGCGCCTTTTCGATGGTTCCGCGGTACGTAAGCTTCCCTGGATCTTCTTCCAAGTGCACGCGCCTGATCCGAATCGTCCGTTCCTGCCCTGCGGTGTCGACTGTCAAGTAGCCATTAGTGCCGAGGGGAAAGTCGTACTGGCTGATTTGAAAGCCTTTCGGCAAATCCGGGTAGAAGTAGTTCTTCCGATAGAACTGCGTCTGTTGCACCGAGCAGTTGAGCGCTTTCGCGACCCGCTCGGCGTAAACGATTGCCATCTCGTTGACGACCGGTAGACTCCCCGGAAGCCCGAGACAGATAGGACACGTGTGGGTGTTTGGCTCTGAGTCCTGATAACGCGTTGAACATCCACAAAAAAGCTTCGATTGCGTTGTGAGCTGTGTGTGCACCTCAAGCCCTATGATAATGTCGGTTCTTTCCGTGGTCATGTGATACGGTTTTTTGTCGCTGCTTCTCTTACCGAGATCTGCGCCTATAACATTTAAACAGCGGCGTAGAAGCGCGTTGATTGCTTGGATATTTAGTCAATCCAGAGCAGGACGCCTGTAATGTTTTAAGGCTTTCTGTTAGGATAGTTCCAGCTACTAGTCGGAACGCTCCGTATTATAATTAACTGCGCGGGCGCGGATGGGTTGCAGCTCGTCGCCGTGACTGGGAAGTTTGAAGGGTAGGGTTATCCCGCGATCGGACGATATCACAGCGAACCAATTGAAAAGGTTTATCTGATAATCAGTAGGTTGTTTGTTAGAGGAGGAAATATGAGCGCGTATAAATGGGCCATCCTAATGCTGGTCACAGTCGCGTTGCTCGCATCGGCTTGCACTGTAGCGAGCGCGCAAAGCACAGGAGGCGTAGTAAAGATCAGCTCGCCTCCACAGAACGGCAAGGCCGGGCCTACGGAGCGCGTCAGTGGCAAAGCTCAGCTTTCAAAGGGGTATTCGCTTTGGATCGTGCCGTACGATCCAACCGCTGGCAAGTACTATCCGCAAGCCCCCTCGGTCACGGTGCGCAGTGATGCGAGCTGGTCGTCTCGTCTCTCGGTAGGCCCCATATTTGGCGTCGGCAAGACGTTCCAGATTTACGCGGTCGTCGCCGATCAAAGTGCTAGCACAGCGCTGAGCAGTTACGCCGCGCAGCGAACGGCAATAACAAAACTACCTTCAGGTGCACAGTCTGTCGATGCCGTCACCGTAAAGCGCGTGGCAGCAGACGTTACGGGCGCGCCAACTGCAAGCCCCAGCGCCGTGCCACGCACGGCGTCAACCACTGGATCGAGCGCGACCGCAGGGGCGAGTTCTTCTACAGCGAACGTTGCTCAAGCGAGTGCAGCGGCAAGTAGCTCGAACCCGCTTCCGGGTTTTGAGGCCGTTTACGCACTTGGTGCTCTTGCTGCCATGTTTCTGGTATTGCGCGTCACCCGCCGTAGCTAAGGTTCTATAGCCGCGATTGGCCAGTCTTAAAACGGTTGCTTCAGGACAGATCAACTGGAGGTGGTCAATCTATGGTGGTTACAACGAATGCCGTCGGTGACCCTTCCATCGAAAACAAGTGGGGCAGCTTGCTGCACCAACAAGTGCGCGCTTCCTGAAGAAGATCATTGTGCGTATCACTTGGGTTAGATACGGCGCTAGGCCGCACTATCAAGCGCACTTAACGAAGTGGTATCAAGTCGCCGCGAGCCGAGGTTCTATCAGACGGGACAACGCAGCGCGTCTCACCCGGGTGGAGCACTTGATTAACGGCGCACGTTAGGCGATCAGAACACTCTAGGCATTCTGGGGCCTGCAGTTCGTTCAAGCGTGCAACAAGACGCCCATAATAGAGCGTCACACGTTCAGCCATCATAGTTTTTCCCCTCCTTGCAGAATACCGTGCTCTGGATGTGTTTAAGCTTGCGTGATCACTTTCTTGTGTCACACCTCGCAACGGCCGTTTGCGCACGCCATTTGCACGTCCGCTGAGAACCGCTGAGGACCAAGAAACACATGCGTTGTGAATGGCCATCGCTAGAGTGAAATGACGACGAGACGTTTGAAAGGAGCGATAAGCTGCGAAAACCGCGCACGGCGTATCTGAAGGTCTACGCGCGCAGGGCGGATGCACTCTGCGCTTAGCAGCTGAAGGTGAGCAGCATCGATAACCGCGAGCGACTCGTCTTAGTCGCGACCGGCTTCAACCTACTGTTCAAGTACTCGCTTCGCGGCATTAACGGCTTCTTGCTACAACCGCTCCTCTTGCCGATCTTATTCATTACCTATGCCAAGTACTTCACGATTTGTGAAGCGAGACTGGCACCAGGACCTTCTCTCTGCGTGGCGGTGGGCGATGATGCTTGCACGTAACGGATTCGTTATCGCAGCTTTTCAAGCGAGTGGCACAGTCACGACTCGGCAAGCGTAACGCTACTTGCGGCGCTGTGATAAGCGCTGGCTTTCGTCTCCGTTCACTATCGTTTCATGGCACGCTCGAACGCAAGGAGCGCCGCTGACAACAAAACGATCCCGAAACCGAAGAGTATGAAGATATCCCTTGAAATTGCTTGTACGCCCACACCGAGCACTACCACTTGTCGCAGCGCGCTAATCGCATAGGTGAGCGGAAGGAACTGCGCGATGACCTGCATAAATTGTGGCATCTGCGATATCGGGAAGAAGACGCCGCTGAGGAACATCATGGGAAACGTTAACGTCATCATGATCATCGTAGCGGTCTCCTCGGTACTCGTGAATGAGGTGATGAGAATGCCCAAGCCGACGAGGCTGAACACGCCCAGGAGCAATATTCCTAGTATGAGCGCGATACTCCCTTGTACGACCACGCCAAAGAGAACGATCGAAAGCGTAAGGACGATGATCCCCTGCATCATTCCGCGTGTTGTCTGGGCGATGACCTTTCCGCCCAGTATCGACATCCGGTGCACCGGTGCGGCGAGCATGCCGTCGAGGGTACCTACCTCCCGCTCGAAAGAAATGGCGTGTGGGAGGCCGGTCATTAGTGACATCATGACGACCATCCCCATGATGCCGGGCGCGACGAACTCGAAGTAGTTGGTTTGTCCTGGAACGATGCCCGTCGTCTGGACGTTGTATGGTGCTACCTGGGCTAGCGAATAGTTCAGCGGCGTTTTATACGTCTGGTTCAGTCCGTACGTGGCCGTCTGTGTGCCCATTTGTTGAATGACTTGCGTGAGCTGCGTCTGTATGAGAGATGCCGTCTGAGGGTTCGACTGATCATTGACAATGGTCACGTCTGCTTGCTTGCCGGTTTTGAGGTTAGATGTGAAATTGCTTCCGATGATGATGCCCGCGCTCTGCTGGCCGTTTTGAATGTTCGATTTCGCGTCGGCGGCGCTGCCGACCGTCGAGAGATCCATCATGCCGGTCTTGTTGTTCAGAGCCTCGAGCTGTGCGACGAATTTCGTGCTGAGGGACGCATTGCCCTGCACAGCGTCAAGGTTCGCGATCGCAACGGGGACGTTAGACATGCCGCTATTTGAGGGGAAGATATAGCCGACCATGCCCATCATGAAGAGAGGCATCAGGATGAGCATCACAAGGCCCATGCGATTCCTGCTTATGTCTAACAAGTCTTTCCACGCAATCCAGAGCGCGTGACGAATACCACTTCTAGCTCCCATGGTACAGCTCCTACCGTATCCTCGATTGCACTCTCGCTCCGTGCCGAGAACGCGGTTCCTTTGTGGTTACCTTATCGGCGACCTGCGCCCTCACCTCGTGCCCCGTAAGATAGAGGAACACGTCTTCCAATGTCGGCTCAACGTTACGAATGGAACGAATCTGCCCTGCGCCTGAGCGCACCGCATCAATGACGTTATCGCACGACTCGTCGCCCGACGCGTGAACCTTGATGTGCGTTTCGTCTTCTACCGTGACCGTTTGTGTGCACGACAACGATTGAATATCCGAGACAAGCGTTGGTGTAATGTTTGGAACGTCGAGCTCGATGACGCTCGTATCGGCACCGGTGATTACTTTTTTCAGATTTGACGGCGTATCGAGCGCGACGATCTTCCCGTAATCGACGATGCTAATCCGGTCGCAGAGCATATCCGCTTCGGCCATGGCGTGCGTTGTTAAGATGATCGTTGTCCCAGCATCATCGTTGATGCTGCGCGCAAAGTCTCGGATCTCGTTCGTGGATTGCGGATCAAGACCGAGCGTTGGTTCATCCAAGAACAGGATCTCCGGCTCGTTGAGGAGAGCGCGGATCACATTGATGCGCTGCTTCATCCCGGTCGAAAACGTGCCGATCTGATGGTCTGCCCACTTTTCCATATTAACGACTTGGAGCAGCTCATCGATGCGTTCACGCAGGGCGTCTCGTGGGATATCGTAGAGCTCGCCGAACAAGCGCATGTTTTCACGCGCTGTGAGCCGATCATACATGATCATTTTTTCGGATACAAGTCCGATGTGCTCGCGCACCCTATTACCCTGATGAGCAATATCAAAGCCGGCAACGGTCGCCGATCCTTCAGTAGGGCTACTCAATGTGCAGAGCATCCGAATCGTCGTCGTTTTGCCCGCGCCGTTTGGCCCCAAAAAGCCAAATATCTCGCCTTTCTTCACTTCAAAGGAGAGATGATCGACGGCGACGAAGTCGCGGAATTTCTTGACGAGGTTTGTGGCTTTGATTGCAACGTCGGCCATGTTACTCACCTGATTGATATATCTAAAGATATACTATAAGATATTTAGCTATTTGAAGGTTTCCCAGTTGGAAGCCCACACGTGCGCGCCATTCAGAGGCTTTGTGCGAGCCCGCAAACCAGCGTAAGCATTCGAGAAACGTGTCATAGCTCTTTTTGAGTGTCATTCGTCCGCTGTCTCGGTATGGCGGTCTCCTCGCCCTTCTTGCGCGAGAACCTCCTCGAGTTTGCCACCAAATATCTCTTGGATCACTTGTGAGAGCACGTCAGCTTTTACCAGAATGAACCCCCACGCACCCATCCTCGTGCTGCCCATCACAAGAAAACGGTCTCCCGTTTCAATTCCAAATTGTTTCCTCAGTTCAGCTGGAATCACCACTTGACCTTTCTCGCCAATGATGGTGTCCCCATAGTATTTCATCTTTCGAAGCATTGGACCGTCCACAATTTCCCCCCCAAGAGTACGCGTAATCGTGCTAATCTTATAAATCCTACTTATCTTACTTGCTATATATATAGTTACTAGGTGGCGACAGTTCAGAGACAACTGCAGAATAGAACGCGCCGGCTTGTCATGCTATCAACTTAAGGAGGTGAGATTGCCCCGTTGATTACGATATTCTTTGGAGAAAACGTTCTTGAAGGCGACCAACTAGTAGATTTATCGAGCAAAGTGATTGACCTTATCGCGAAGGTTTCAAATTCACTGAGCAAAGGGTTCTGAAGATTGGCTTGATTTGAACAGACTGGCTCTCAATCTTAACAAATGCTTGCCGACATCTTCGACTTAAGTCGGCTTGATCAAAGCGTACGCGACGTTGAGCAGCTGCATAATGAACACGACCGGTAGTTTGACCACGCCTTGCCACGTAGTAGGGGGGGGCGGCGTGCTGGCAATATGAGTGATTTTTTCATCGGCGCGCTTCGCTGCACGGGTTACCACAAGACTTACGACGATACCGACGAGCGCGCCGCCAATTAGGTCGGTAACGTAGTGAAGGCCGAGGTAGACTCTGCTGAAGGCAACAAGCAGGGCCCACGCGAACAGCACAACGCTGAACTTTCGATGATAGGACGAAAGCGTCGTCGCGAAGGCAAAGGCGTTCGTGGTGTGACCACTTGGAAACGAGGGCTGGGCTTCCGGGGGTACGCCCAAATCGCTCGGCCGTGGACGTGCAATGGCGTATTTCAGTCCGAACGCGACCACATTCGCGAGTATGAAGACGAGCGCGAAGACGAGTGCTTCTTTGCGGGCACCAGCGAGATAGAGAGCGATCGTGATGAGCACCATGAAGGTCAGGCTGCCCGTGAACGTGACCCACCAAAATAGTGTATTAAGAAAGCCGCCGTCATTGAGTCCCCGGATGAAATGCGTCGCATTGTAGTCGAATCCGCCGAGATATGCAGACGCTATCGGTGCATGGATATGCGCCAAAAAGAAGAGCATCGTTGCAAAATGCATAACGTCCGCTTTATAGTTTATGTAAGACTCCACGCGAGATCGCAGCGTGTGTCTTTTGTTGACAGATGAGAGTCCGCGCGGCCAAAAAGGAGCTCGTGATGCGGAAGCTGGACGAGCGGATCATGAAGGAGGAATCCAAGATCGAGTACGTGCAGCACAAGTTCAAGACCTCGGAGATGATGAAGATGTGTGTGGACAAGATGCCAGCGCCAACGGCGTTACTGTCATTTGGCACGTACGATCTTCGGATTGGCAGCACAGCTAATCTCCTAATCTCGAAATGTAACCCGAGGGAGGATTTTTTTCCCTAACGGTCAAGGCATTTAGAGTCGTTTTGCAATCTCAGGCCAGTCTTTGCCTTTCGTGAGGAAGCTCCCTTCGACGTTTGCCTCCATCTCGACGAACCGCTTAAAGGGCACGCTAAAGGACAGCACGTTCTTATCGAGGTACTTGCGTGCGGTAATGTCGGTGAGGCCGATGACGGCCTTAGGCGTTTCGGCGCGCGCCTGATCGAGCACTTGCATCACTAAGCTTTGGCATCCAGAACCAAACAACGTCGAGACGTTATCGTTGGTCGGTCGGTCGAAGTTCGCCAGGGTTGCAAGCGCGGACAGCTGGTCGGCGTTCGCAACGAAGACGACGATTGCAGTCTCGGCAATTTCGCTGTCGGTTACCCCGCTGAGCGGTTTCATCACCAAATACCGCGTCGGCAGGGTAATCTCAGGGAGGTTCGCAATGAACTCCCGCACAAGCTCAGGGGTTTTCTTTCGGTATTCGCCCTCAAACTGTCCCTCCTTTCCGGTTGATAGGAAGTAGTCGATATAGCCCAGCTGATAGGGGCCGAAGCAGAGCCCCACCTGCCCGCCAGGGCAACGGACCGTCTCTTTTTCGAGCACCGCGGTACGCCCGTTCATGGCGGCGACGAACAAGGGAATGATGCAGCGGTTCTTTTGTCCGCCCTCTTCCGTGAACTCCAACGCGTTGTCGGGTTTGTGATCAGTTAGCAGAATGGCGACGGCCCCGCGGTGCAGCCTAATGGCATCGGCGATTTTACTGTGCATATGTGTTCACTCCTAAATCTAGTTGCCTTTCAGGCGTATATGCTTTTCACGCGAATTTGCAGATAGTGCAGCCTGCGCCGCAAATGAGCTATGTCGGCGAAAAGTTGAGCGTCCCTTCCTTTGCGCAGCACTCGTGCGCCCACTCACTCCTTTGAGATGGACGAGAGCCAGGCGTGGATGCCATCGATCTGCAGTCGACTTTCCATCTGCGCGGGTCTAATGTAATTGATGTGCCACGTGCCATCGAACGCGTTCCTGATGTCACTTTGCGTAACACGCCGCGGACCGTATGAGCCGGGTTCCAATTCGCTGAAACAAAGCATGAAATAGGTCCCGGAGCGGTGAAGAACGCTTGCAAGATTAGTGACAAACTGGGGACGTTCTTCGTCGTTCAGCACGTGAAACAATCCTGAGTCGATGACAGTGTCGAATGTCCTCCCCAGGGTGTGCAGTTCCAGCGCGTTCTGGGTGAGAAACGTCACGTTGAGGTTGCGTTCCTTCGCTTTATGCTGTGCCTTCTCGATCGCGATACGAGTGAAATCAACGCCCCACACGTCATGCCCTTTAGCGGCAAGAAATAGCGCGTTCTCGCCCGTCCCGCATCCGACGTCAAGGACGGACCCAACGATTTCGCCTACCTCCTCGAGCCGTACGAACTCCTTCTGCGGACGGCCGATGTCCCACGGCGGTGCACCGTGGTAGACAGAGCTAAAGTCGACCATGCAAGTCATAGTCTGTCGCAGAGCCACTATAAAGGTACGTCTGTCGGGTGCGTTTGCCGCACATCTGAAACGTTAATAATAGCCGAGAACATACCGCATAGTCGAGGTATTTTGATGAAGATACTTGGAATAAGCGGCAGTCCTCGTAGAAAGAACAGCCGAACCATGAAACTCGTTCAGGCTGTTCTTGACGGGGCACGAACGCAGGGAGCAGAGATCGAACTGGTCGACATCTGCGCGTTAGACATCAACTATTGTCTTGGATGCCAGGTGTGTTTCGCAACAGGCGAGTGCGTTCAAACGGATGATCTCGATGAATTGGTGGACAAGATGTTCAGTGCCGACGGCATCGTGCTCGGATCGCCTGTGTACATCAACGGCGTGACCGCGCAACTTAAGACGATGATCGATCGCCTTGCCGATGCCGTTCATTGTCAGCTGCTCTCGGGCAAATATGGCTGTGCCGTGACCACGACCGGCGGTTCCGGTGATGCAGGCGTGCTCAGCTATATGAACTATTTCCTGAATGAACTAGGCGTCGTGACAGTAGGGGAGGTCGGCGTTGCCCTTGGCAGCAATCCCGCTGCGCTTGATGCTGCCATTAACGAAGCTTCCACGCTCGGAACGACGCTCGCAGAATCAATCAAAACAAAGCGCGCGTATCCGGCGCAGGAGAAGGAGATCGCAGAGAGAAGAGCGTTTTTCGTGCGGCTAATCGAGGCAAACAGGGAGGATTGGGCGCACCAGTATGAGTATTGGATGGAGAAGGGTTGGATGTGAATGCCACGTACGACCAGGAGCGCATTGCGAGGCCGATGCTTGCGTTTCATGACCTTCATTTCCAGAAAAAGTTTAAGTTGATTGGGAGAAATATGATATTCCAAATAAGTGATAGCCATGACGAAAAAAGCGGAATTATACTCGAGGAGAAGAGAGATGTACCGCTTGTACATCGCTAAGTTGAACAAGTCAGACATCCTCGAGAAGCTTTCTGCCAAGTATCGCGTATCCAAACGGGCGCTGTGCATGGATTGGCGGAAGCGGACCCAGTGGGTATACGACGTCTTTGACCTCGAGCGCGCGTCGTGACCCGTCAAATGCTGCCGTTGCGCAACAGTCTGCGGCTGCTATTATAATCTCCTAGCTGGCGTTGTCGTAGCTGCGGGTTCACACGACGCAATCGTGGGACGCTCTACGTTTTTTCTAAGGATGCACATTTTTTCTAGTCGCTAGCTTTTTTGAGTATGTCGAGAACGTGTATCCGTTGACGTTGGCTGGCGTGCGAGGATCATCGACTATGACACGCACTCGTGACGCTTGCTCAACGACGCGACGTTGACTTTCAAAAATTATCGACGTCAAATAGAAACAAAAATGGCACGAAACCAGTTGGAAACTAGTTTCGCACACATCAAAGATAAGCTAGGTCATCAATCTTGTTGCGGGGCTGTGGAAGCACCATCATTCACGAGACATGATTGGGGTGAGTCTGAGAGCCCTCTGCTGAGGTCACACGCGTGGCTTCTATGCAGATGAGGGGATGGAGGTGAGACTACACGAAGAAACGCACGATAGCAGTTACCGTTCTCGTTGTGCTGATAGCGTCAGTGGCGTTCGCGGGAGCGGTCTATGCGCAGACGACGAATACGACCACGGCCACCACGTCAACGACTTCAAGCAGCACGAGCAGCACAAGTGGGCTCCTCGGACCGTTGCTCGGTACGCCAAGTCAGAACACAAATCTCAACACCGTCTGCCACAACAGAGCAGTGAGGCACGAGCTGATGACGTGGTACAAGCAACTTCCCACCGACCAGAAGAACGCCCTGCAGAGCGACCTCAAACAGGCGTTTTTCAGCTGGTATAATCAGTTGCCGCAGGGCCAGCAGAGCAAGCTACAGAGCATAGTAAACCAGACAAGCCAAGCGCAGCAGTAGAGAAAAAATGAGGTGAGGGGCGTCAGTGCCATACTTCCCCCCTTGAGCTCTTTAGGACCCCCTCGCCTCTTCTCACTTTATTCCCCTTTTTTCAATTGCAACGGCACGGAGGCAATGAAATGCTGCAAAGGGCGGCCGCGACGAAAAAAATAGAACTCTACGCGAGGAGACGGGAAATCTATCGTCCCCATATCGCTGAACTGCACATATCGGAGATTATGGACAGGCTCTCGATTAAATACCGCGTATCGAAGAGGGATCTGTGGGAGGACTGGCAGAAGCGGTCCCAGTGGGTGTACGACGTCTTTGACCTCGAGCCGGCTCAGGCGCCGCGGTCGACATGATGCGACTGTCGCAGGATACATTCTGATTATCCGAAGTGTCGCGTCGCTGTCTCACCGAATCGAAACCTAGGAGTGATTGATGCGCTCGATTCGGCAAAGAATAGTTTTGCAACCGCCTCGTCCTTGCTTCGTTTCAAGGAGCGTGCAACGGGCAAAGGTTATTATCGGATGCAAGAGATTGCTACGTGATTGTGGTAGGACTTAACGTTATGAAATGGCATCGCGCAATACCTATTTTCTGCGTTCTTATTCTGTTGTTAGTTGCGACCGCAGGATGCACAGCTAGTCTAAACCCGCCTTATATTCAATTTAACGCTTCCCAATCTACGACAGGAACCCCGGCAGGAATCAACGCGCAGGGGACCACTAACGGCACAGCGCATATGCTCGCCGTGGAGCAATTGGGCAACAACAGCTACACGGGGGCCGTGTCTGACGTTGTTGTATATACGCAACCTGGAACCGGACACGTCTTTGTTGAGACCGAGCCGGTGACGGGCGTCGATTTTCAAGAGACCGCGAGAACTGCAGTAACCGTTGCAGCTGCGCGCGCTCACGTCAATGCAAATCAACGAGATTTTGAATTCGTGGTAAGTGTGCCTAAGGGTGTGGACGAGGTAGACGGGCCAAGCGCTGGTCTTCCCATGACAATCGCGACGTACTCGGCGATAATGAAGAAGCCGACGAATCAGCACGTCTACAGCACCGGTACTATTGACAGCAGCGGAACGGTAGGCGGTGTCGGTGGCGTTTACTGGAAGGCAGAGGCAGCAGCACAAAGTGGCGCTCGTGTCATCCTCGTCCCCTACAATGAAACTGTCGTAAGCACCACTTCTCCACTCGAAACAAACCCGGTCGGGGGCGTAAACTTACAATCGCAGCTGAGTCACGATGGTTATAACGTGACCGTCGTCGGGGTAAAAAACGTTGACCAAGCGTTACCTTACTACTTCAGTTGAAGTGGTTAGGGCCGTTAAGCCATCGAGGTAAACAAGAAATGGAAGCCGTGCGCAAACGGCGTCTAGAATTACTGATCGCGTTGCTCGTCGTAGGAATCGTGGCGGGAGCTACCATCATCGTCCTCGGAGCAGAGAATGCCCTACCAGGAACTAGCAGCGGTTACATCAGCGTTGTAAAAACGCCACAGACGTCGCAATCGCCAGATCAACAGGCCCAGCAGCAAGCGCAATATGAAGCGCGCGTGAAAAGCCTGCTTGCGATCGCAAACAAGGATGACCGCGTGCACGCGTTGGTCGTGGGAAAGAACTATACTGTCGTGGGAATTCTCGCACAGCCCCCTCCTTCGTCCGGTGCGCCTCCCATCTCTTCTCTGGTGTTGCGAGTAGAGGGCAAGTTTTACAAGATCGACATCGATATACCGCATGAGAAGGTAAGCTCTGTGGCGGAGCGCATCTGCTACGGTCCGGGGTGCAATGACTAACCTCAGGCCGCACGACGTGAGGTACAGCTATGGTAGGGGGGCAAATTCGAGGAAAGATACTCTTTGCGGCAGCTGTTTTTATCGCCTCGGTGCTCGTGCTCGCGCTCAAGTTGCTCAATCCTACGCCGGTGCAAATCCTCGTTGAGGGCAATACTGCCATTACGACTCAGGTCCCCGGGCTCTTCACCTACGCCGATGTGCTCCTAATTGCTGTTGCGCTCGTTCTTATGAGCGTCAGCGGCACGTACATCTTGTTGCACGACTCAACCACCCCTGCGCCTGCTGCGCCTGCGTCCGCGGGGGACGTGATCCTTGAAGAGCGGCGGCAGCGGTGGGAAGAGGTTGCCAAAACGCTTAAAGACGATGAGCAGACGCTCTTCAAAGCGATTATCGACGAGGGAATCGTTCACCAGAGCGAACTTGTCGAAAAGACCGGCCTTCCGAAATCCAACGTCAGCAGAGCGCTCTACGGGCTAGAAAGCAGGGGCCTTATCGAGCGTAGGCGGCGCGGGATGGGAAATGTGGTATTGCTTAAGTAACAGCTCCGTCAGTTAACAGCTTCTTTTTTTTGACGGTCGGTAGCTGTCCCTCGCTGCGCGGTTTTCTGCACTAAGTGGTGCCGAGTGCGGGTAGAAACGTTGTCAATAGTTCCTTTTCCCAAAAACTCACAACTGGAAGGTAGCTCAACCGCCCGACGTTGCGATCGTAGCTCAGTTTTGAGCGTAAGAGTGTGCATTCACAGCACGTCTTGTCATAATCTCACGCCGCTTCGCGCTATAGTAACCTATTCTTCGTATGCAAGAATCGAGGGAAAAACATTGGGACAGAGCTCTCGTATAACAGATGACGCTCGCCAAAAATCCGCTCTAAATCGCTTTCTTCGCTTCTGGCGATCCAATAGAGAACGAAAACGCTCGCAAAGGCCCAGATGAATGCAAGCACGCCCTGCGAGAGCACGGCGACGCCAACGATCATTAAGATGAATCCGAGATATATAGGATTCCTTGTTTTGGCATAAACACCGGAGGTTACGAGGCCCTTGATGTGGTATATGGAGGGAATCTCCTGGAACGCTAAGATGCGCATCGCTACCCCGACGAGCAGCAGCGTCCCACCAGTCACTTCTAGGGCGAGCGATGGCGGAACGAGGAGATCATAGCGGACGCTCAACACGATGCTTGCCCAGCCGAGTGCAAGCAGCGCGATTCCAATAACTAGTTGCCTGCTCCGCGGAGAGGGCGTTTTTCTCATCGTTCAGCCCAAGACTGGGCTATCTTTATGGGCAGTGCTCAACCGGCGTTCGGTTCACGTGCGAGCTTGGACTGCGGAGCGGCCTACTGCAATCACCAGTTACAAGTGGAGTCCTTGAGCCACGCGTGCGCCCAATTCGCTGTCAGCTTTGGTCAAGTTATCCACCATGCGCTCTTGTATGGACTTTTCGGCGTTCCCTAGTGAGTCGACTATATTGTCGACCAGGTGGTCTTGGTCGATCGAGTCTAATGACCGGAACTTAGCACCTGCCTGCGCAAAGTCATTTGTGAGGCTAATCTTCCGTCGAGTGATTTCCCCGTCGACTCGATAGAGGGACGTTGGGCCGGAAGGCGCTTCGTTTGGCATACCGCCACCTAGACTGTTAGGTTCGTAGTTGACTACTCCGCTGTACGACCCCGACTGCATGAAGCCGTCACGTTGGTTGTTGTTAACCGACACGTGCGGTCGGTTGATTGCGAGCTGCAAGTAGTTAGGCCCCAGCCGATGTCGCTGCGTATCTGCATAAGAGAAGATGCGGCCTTGCAGCAGCTTATCAGCAGACGGTTCTATTCCTGGAATGAAGGCACCAGGAGAGAACGCGGCCTGCTCCGTTTCATCGAAGTAGTTCTCCGGGTTTCGATTGAGCACCATCTTACCGACCGGCATCAGCGGGAATGTGTCCTCGGGCCACGTCTTGGTAGCATCGAGGGGATCGAAGTCCTGTTCAAGCTCTTTAGTGATATCCATCATCTGAACGTTGAGTTCATACTCAACTTCCCCGCCCCTAGCGATCGTATCCCAAAGATCCCTGGTGAGGTAATCTGTATCGGTCCCCGCCAATTTCGTAGCTTCATGACGGTCAAAGGAATGGACGCCCAGCTTCGGTTTCCAGTGGTACTTGACGTAGCACGCTTCCCCCGCTGCGCTTACCCACTTGTAGGTGTTGACGCCAAATCCTTCCATCATCCGGTAGCTCTTAGGGGTCCCGCGGTCCGAGAAAAGCCAGACGATCATGTGGGTTGATTCAGGGGCCAAGGAGATAAAATCCCAAAAACGGCTGTTTGCTGAGGAGGTCGTCGGAATGTTGGAATCTGGTGAGGGCTTGAAGGAGTGCACCATATCAGGAAACTTGAGGGCATCGCGGATGAAGAAGACGGGCAGGTCGTTTCCCACGAGGTCGTAGTTTCCCTCTTCAGTGTAGAACTTGACCGCAAACCCTCGCGGGTCGCGCGCCGTGTCCGCAGACCCTCGAGCGCCGACGACCGTTGAAAAACGAACGAAGACGGGCGTCTGCGTTTCCGGATCCTGGAGGAACTTCGCACAGGTATATGGGGCCATGCTTTGGTACACTTGGAAGTAGCCGTGAGCCCCCGCCCCTTTAGCGTGTACGACGCGCTCCGGGATGCGCTCGCGGTCGAAGTGCGCGAGCTTTTCGATCAGATGCACGTCTTGCAGCAAGACTGGTCCCCGCTCACCGACGGTCAGTGAACTTTGGTTATCGGTGACGGGAACGCCTTGATTCGTGGTGAGATGCTTGTCGCTCATAAGAGTAAGTTCACGTCAGGAGTAAAAAAGCCTTCGATAGAACGGTGTAGCGGTCAGCCCTTTGCGGCTGGCTTGATTCTTTACGCTTCTCAATTATGCACGCGGAGGAGTCTTTATTGGCGTAAAAGCCTTGCCTGAGCGTCCCAGTCGCATCTCATCTGTGGCCCTGAGCGACCATTCTTTACAGCAGTTTTTTACACGTTATTCCTCTGAGCAGGGAATGCATACCGCTTCGCCGTTTTCCAGTCGCACTCTGTGTTCTGAAACCGGCTCTCCGCACTTGTGACACGTTACCGACCGAAATATCCGTGCCTTTCTCGGAACATCGGCGATTTCGATATTCGTGACGTCAAACAAATCTTCCTCTGGCATCTTCATGAACGTTTCAGCGATTCTGTCTGCGCGTTTCCTGAATTCTTGCTCTTCTTGCCGCGAGGCAGATCCGGAACTCACCTTCGCCCGCAGCTGGCTCCACGCTGGATCCATATGCTCTAGATCCACTGAGCTCTTCAACGCGATTCGTACCGCGTCACCGGTGTTCCTGTTTATGAACGTATACACGTGCTTTCCGTAGTCTCTAAACACAAGATTGCCTTTTCCGAATGTGCAACCAGTTACAACCTGTACGGCGTCGACGCTACAGCTGTCGTTTTCAACTATGGCTACTAATTCCTCGTCGACTGACTTATCAGAGGAAAGCTCCCGCGTTGCTATCTTTGCAGCGCGGTATCCGATTGCTGTTCCAGGACAAACGTGCCCGTGGAACGTCGTGACGTCCGGAAAAGAGGTCTGCTTTGCGGTTCTCATCTCAATCACCTGTCCGTCGTAAAACCCACGATTGACATGATCGTATGTGCCGTCAGTATTCATAAATTCGTGCCAAGGTTGTTGTTCGAAATGCTTCCAGAAAGCTCATATCCGCTTCGCGCTAACCAATCTTCGTGACGATACACTAGCCCGCTTGCGCGTCAGAGAGCGACGAAAAGCGGGTTAGAGCGAGCTTGAGCAGCAGGTTGGGCTGTAATGCTCAATATGACCTGCGCTAAGCGTCGATATGACCTGCGCTAGGCGTTTACCGCCGAAGCACAAAACAAGGGAAAAAGCTTATAGAATCGGAAATGCACGAATTGAGACAGAGAAGGTGTAACTCTAAGCATGAATGAAGCCGACGCAAGCTCGATAGCATACTGTGGCCTTCACTGCGGCGACTGTCCGAATCACTCGGGAGAGATTGCTGATTTGGCGCGCGATTTGCGTAAGAAGCTGCGCGAGTATCATTTTGAGCGGGTGGCTCCAGGGCTTGCCACGTTCTTCAAGCCATTCGCCAACTATGAGCCGTGTTACGAGACTCTTGGGGCGATGGGGAAGCTTCGGTGTAAACGCGGGTGCCGCGACAATGGCGGGCCACCGCAGTGCAAGATCAGGAATTGTTGCAGGAAGCACGACTTTCAGGGGTGCTGGCAATGCACTGATTTTGAGACCTGCGAGAAGCTCAGTTTCCTCACGCCGACGCACGGAGACGCTCACACGAAGAACCTTAGGACGATCAACAAGCGATGGGTTGATGCGTTTCTTACGGGAAAAAGGTATTGGTGAATGTTGATGGGCGATCTTAGTCTCTCAGGTATCACGAGGAAGTACTTTATGTGCTTTCGCGGTCATGCAATCGATTAGAGCGTTCCTTTCTACGTTCATACGACACTTTGGAGGCGAGAACCTAGGTGTGCTCGTTTAGAAGGGGAGACGGCGTTGTTTGGTAGTTGTCCTGGGACGTCGCACTTACGAACGCCCACCCTGACAATCAAGAAGTGCCCGCGGTGCGGCGAAGACGTGGAGATTTTCTCATCAGACGTTAAGGTCAAATGTGGCAAGTGCGGGCTCACAGTGTTTAACGACATGAACCTGTGCATTCACTGGTGCGCCTACGCAAAAGAGTGCGTTGGCCCTGAACTCTACGAGCAGTTAACAAAGGGCGATAAGGAGCAAACTAAGTCCCCGTAGCGTTTTAAGCTGCAGAAGCGGCAGCCCGCGGCGATTTTTCAAGGGTGAAACCTTATATCTACGAACGCTAACGTGTGTTGACGACTAGACCTTCGACCACCAACCCTATCGTTTGCTGGGGATCAAGAAGTGAACGAACGCAGCGATGCATCACCTGAGCTCTTCGAAATAGTGTCTGGCTTTCTCCGCGCTTTTTCTGATGCCGCGGTGCTCACGGATGCTGAAGGCATCATCCTCGCCGTCAACGACGCAGCTGTCGAGCGGTTCAGCACTAGCGCTCCCACACTCGTCGGCACCTCCTCATACGATGTTCTTCCTGCCGAGGCAGCGCAGACGCGCCAGAGATGGATGGCAGAGGTCATCGCCTCAGGTGCTCCGATGCACGTCGAAGAATCGTGCGAAGGGCGACGTTTTCGAATATCTCTCTATCCTCTTGCGAAAATGAACGGCTCAGTTACACGCGTGCTCATGCTTGACAAGGCCGTGACGGAAGAGCGTGACGTCATTGACGAACAACAGCGTCTTGCTGTGCTTGACTCGGCAACTGAAGCGATCATCATTTTTGATCTCGACGGGCACATAAAGTACTGGAATAAGGGTGCCGAACAGCAGTATGGGTGGAAGCAAGACGACGTACGCGGGGTGGTAATAATCCATACGTTGCTTCACACTGTCTTTCCATCCCCACTTGCGGACATCACGGGTCAGCTCTTGCGTGCGGGAAGGTGGGAGGGGGAGGTACAACATACCACTCGCGCCGGTACCGCCATTACGGTCATGAGCCACTGGACGTTGCAGTACGGTGCACGCAATGTGCCGGTGGCAATCCTCGAAACGGCGCGGGACATCACTGAGCGAAAGCAGGCTGAAGAGAAGCTCCGTGTCGCATCGCTCTACGCAAGAAGCCTAATCGAAGCAAGTCTCGATCCCCTCGTCACCATCAATGCTGACGGAAAGATTACGGATGTCAACAAAGCCACCGAGGGGGTGACTGGCCTTTCCCGCGAAGAGCTGATTGAAAGCGACTTCAGCAACTATTTCACTGAGCCGGAAAAAGCAAAAGCGGGCTACCGACAGGTCTTCACTGACGGTTTTGTCAGAGACTATCCCTTAGCCATTCGGCACAAATCGGGCAGAATCACGGATGTGTTGTACAACGCGACACTGTTCAAGAATGAACGGAACGAGAATCAAGGAGTTTTTGCAGCTGCGCGGGACGTCACCGAGCGGAAGCAGGCCCAGCACCAGCTGCAAGAGCACGCGCAGCGCACTTCGGTGCTCAACGAGGTTAGCCATGTCATCAACGAAGCTAGCGACCTTCCTACATTGTTTGGAGAGGCCCTAGCTACGACGATTGAGCGGCTGGGGTTTGCTGCAGGATTCATTGCCACAGAAAACGAAGCTGGGCGGATGCAGGTGCGCTACGCACATAACTTACCCGCAGCCTTCGTTGAATCCGCCGATCAGATCGATATCGACGCCAACCCCTACGTGCGAGCCGTGTTTCGGAAAGGGGAACCCGTGATCGTCGAGGAACTCTCTGCTGACACGCTTGCTGCCAGCCACGGATTGCACGGAGCCGCCGTCTCCGTTCCCGTCTTCGCTGAAGGTGCCCTTATTGGACAGTTCACGATATACGCGATGCGCCCTCACTCGTTTACGCGAGAGGAGCGAATTCTCCTTCTCACGATCGGAACTGAATTCGGCACGGCGTTGTCGAAGCTTGAGGCACAGGCAGCCGCTCACCACTACGCCGAGGAACTCGCGCAATATTCCGCACATCTTGAGGAGCTTGTAGAGAAACGCACTGCGCAGCTCAGGGACGTCGAGCGCCTCGCCGGCATCGGGGAGACCGCCGCTATGATCGGTCACGATCTCCGCAATCCCTTGCAAGGTCTTCAGTACATTGTCGATCTGCAGAGGCTCCGCTTCGAACGCATGTCTCCCGCCGAGCGCAGCCGCGACGAGTGGCAAAAAGAACAAGCGCTCTTTGCCAAGATCAGCGACCAGATTTTCTACATGGACAAGATTGTTGGCGACCTCCAAGACTACGCCCGTCCGCTCGTCCCTGAGCGCGAAGAGATCGTTGTCGAGAAGCTGATCGAAGACGTCGTTCAATCGCTGCCACACACGGATGGTGTGCGCATTGCAACAGAGGTTCCAGACCTGCAATTGTTGGCGGACCCCCACCTTATACGTCGCGTGTTAGCAAATCTAATCCTCAACGCTGTGCAGGCGATGCCGGACGGCGGGACGGTCACCGTTAGCGCATCTACAAACGATGGTTCAGTGGCGATAAGCGTGCACGATACCGGCATCGGCATTCCGAACGACGCTCAAGACAAGCTCTTTAAACCGCTCTTTACTGGCAAGGCGAAGGGAACGGGACTTGGGTTGGCAGTGGTGAAGCGGATCGTCGAGGCGCACGCTGGACAAATAACTGTTGAGAGTGAAGTCGGAAAAGGATCGACGTTTACCGTAAATTTGCCCAGCGCTGAGGAATTGAAAGTCGAACGTGACTCGTCGTTCAGAAGTTAACGTGTGTGGAGCTGCTGAAGCTGCCACGCCCCCCCCCTTTTTCTTTGTTTTTGGTCTTCCTAAAGCGAACTTTCTTGGTGGAAGGTTCTTATTCATACCGCGGAAACCCATGGTGAAGAAAGGGGATGCGTCGTCCAGTTGTTAGCGGCACTCCGTTTGGAGTTCGTCGCGGGCGCTGAAGACGGTGCGTCTTGTGGGAGTTAGGGCCACAAATGCAGCGGATGATGACATCCGGCGCCGCCAAAGAGGGGTCAAACGTGGGCGAGAACGTCGCAGAGACCAATCAAAAAGAACGCAGAGATCAGTTCTTCTGCCAGCTTGCACATCGCCATCTTTACGCCGGTGAAAGCGACAAAGACGGCTGCGTGGTCGTTCTCGAAGCAACGGGAACGTCAGCAGGTTACAATGAACGTGAAATACAAGGCTTTCTTGAGCGCCTCGTGGAGGACGGGTGGATCGAAGTGAAAGATCCTGTTCGGGCCGGCAAAATCCGTGCACGGTTGACGCCAGCAGGCAGAGCGCGTGCGCAAGTGATCTGCAAGGACGTGCCGTTTGCTCGATAGCAGTTGGCCTGCAATCTTCGTGCGTGGAAGAATGGCGGGGGACCTAGTGGTGGAGAGAGGCCGAGAAATAGCTGTTGCGCGTAGCGGTCGAAGGCTAGCCACATCTAACATCGGGCGTCGCTTGTCCGCTGACACTCTGGAGTTTTCGCCGGGCGGTTTTATTGACGTGCTCACGCGCGTGTCACATCTGACGGCATGACGACGGCGAGAGTCCATATACTTCCCACCAGCTAATTAAGTAATGAATGCACACGAACGAGCGGTGATGGTACGATGGACTTCAACGAATGCATCCGGTTTGCAACGGAGCACCCCATTTGTGCGGCAGCGACCGTCGACGGCGACCAGCCGCGGGTTCGCATGTTGGGAATGTGGTTTGCGGCCAAGGAAGGCTTCTATTTCTCCACCGCGAAGGTAAAAGCGATGTGTCGGCAGCTGAGAGCAAACGACAAGGTTGAGCTGTGTTTCTACGCCCCACCGGGACGCCCGACCGGCGAGGGAGGAACAATGGACATAGGAAAAGTGCTGAGGGCGTCAGGCGTGGTCGCGTTCCTTGATGACCCGAAGCTCAAAGAGCGCCTTCTTCAGGAGCGGCCGTTCTTGCGTCCTACTGCTGAGAACATCGCCATATTCCGCGTTGAGAAAGGCGATGCGTGGTTCTGGACCTTTTCCGACAGCGGGCGCGAGTCTGCAATTGAACGGATCTCCTTTTAAGTGAGCACAGGAAGAAGCGAAACCAGAGATCGAACGGAGAGCGATATGACAACTCAGGGACTTACCACCAAAGACGCGATCGAGCAAAGGCGCAGCATTCGGAAATTTAAAAACGATCGCATTCCAGAAGAGCATATTTTGGCGCTTATAGAAGCTGCTAGATTGGCGCCGTCAGCCTCCAATACGCAACCGTGGCGGTTCAAGATTGTTTCCGATGACGAGACCAAGGCTGAACTGGCAGAAGCAGCGTATCACCAGTCATTTGTGGGGCAGGCTCCGGTGGTGCTAGTATGCTGCGCCGACCTCCAGGGATACTTCGAAGGCATCGCTGCGAGAAGTCAAGATTTTGGGAAGGAAGGCGCGCTTGAGGAGAGCATGGTGCGCGTTCTTCGTGAGCGGGCCGAACAACTGAAAACGATGAACGTCCAAGATATGGCTCCTGGTATTGCGTTCAGCGTCGCTATCGCGATTGAACATATTGTGTTGCGGGCCTTGGATTTTGGCTTGGGGAGTTGCTGGGTGAGAATGATCGATGAGCAAAAGATCAAGGGCATTTTTGGCTGGAGTAACGCAATGCACGTCGTTGCGCTGCTGCCGCTCGGCTACCCTGATGAGGCCCCCGCTCCACGAAAGCGGCGCACTGTCGAGGAGATCCTGCTGGACTGAAATAGTGCTAGGGCACACGCAAGTTTGGCCGAAAGACAAATCAGCGCAAGCTGAGGCTTTCAAGATCTCTTCGGTCGTTTTCAAATCGTATTTGGTCGAGAAGATTTTTGATCTCGGCTTTTGATTCGTTCAAGCCCTTTTCTAACTTCGTCACGCGTTCCTTTAAGTCTTTTATTTCGCTTTCGTAGTTCATTTTTGCAAGCCGCCATTTCTTCCGTAAAGATTCTGTGTGAAACGCAGTAGCATTAATGCATTAAAATGGTTCGGACGCCACCCCGTACTCGTGCTGCTGGTGCGATCGCACCCGTATCCTCCTTACAATCTCTCGCAATTGCTGCCGGGCGCGGTCAGGAAGCCACGCATCGTGCACACGGTCCTGTAGGTACTGACACGCTTTCCAACTGCACGAACACTTTCGTAGCAGTTTTTCAGCCGCCATATCGGCGTAGTCGTTCTTGTAGTCTACGAGTTCGAGTATGAGCTCGTAGACTTCCACGTACTCGTTGTTCACATTTGAAAAGGCACGTGAACCCGGATACCCATTGGCTGAGAGCGGCGCGGAAGTGGTCTTGTGATCATCGCTCATACCCCCGGCCTACCCACGCTGGTGTGATACAAAAGTTCTGTCACGCGTTCCCCCACAAACGTTTTGTCACGCTTTCCCACACAATCACTGCCTCACGCGGCCTTATGAAACCACTCCGTGTAGTTTGGATCGGAGATGAACGTTATGGCAACGAACATAACAAGCATAAAAAACGGCGCCTGTCTGTACGGGCTTCGCTTCGGCTGCGAGAACACAACCAACGATCCGAATTGCAACAAGTGTGCAGAGCGCCTCGCTAACGCCGTGAACAGCGTGCTTCGGCCAAGCGCACAAAATAGCTAGACGAAAACGTGCTGCAAAGCTCGCTGCGACTTTTTTTGATTAACTGGTCCAGCAAGTTGTGGTTAAGCTATTTTGCGGGCCGACGCAGTCACAGCGCTTCGACGCTGTTTTAGGGCGTTTCTGCCAATATACGTTCAATTGCTGATTTATGGCACCACCAAAAAACGGGCCACGAACTGTGAGGGCGCGTAGGTGCTATCCCCTAGGTAGTCGATTTTCAGTGTGTGCCATCCAACCGCTAACTTTGCCGTGTCGTTGGGGTAGAGGTAGAGCCCTCCCGCCCCACCAGGCATTCCAGCGGGGCAACCTTGCCAATACAGGGGTTGTGGCTTTGTGATATCCCACGTGCCGCCTGCCGCTTGGTTATCGATGTAGTAGTTCGCCAAGCCACAAGGGTGTTTGCCATCCGCGCCGTTGATCACGTAGCGGACTTGCTCAGAGCCCCCCTGCTTGAGCGCCACGTGATATGTCGGATAGTCCAGCCAAAACGCGGGCTGGCCCATGTATCCCTCCCAAACGCTGAGGGTTGTGGCGACCCGAGTCCCGGTCGGGGTAGAGGAGGGTGTGGGCGTCACAATCGGAGATGGTGTGATCGGAATTATTGTCGGTTCGCTGTTAGTGGGCGATGGCGTGGCGCTGGCGGTAGCTGTTCCTGTTTGTGTCGACGGGGTTGGGCTTGCCGGGTTTGCGAAAGTGCAGCCGGCCACGACGCTGACGACGCTCACGAGCGCCAGTACGACGCACATTATCGCGACCTTTTTTATCATGCGGTTGACCTCTTAGCTCGTTCGCGCTACAAACAAGCAAAATCAGAGACATAAAAAGAAGTGCTGCCGCTTAAGCATTTTCTTTTGATCTCGGATTGCCCTCGGACGCGACGTTTGGCGACAATGCTATGCGCGTTCCAGATTGCTTCACCATAGCCACCGAATTCGGCGCGGATCTGCTATGGCCCGACCGTCTTCAGAGTGTCACGGGGGAGATGGCAAGTATTCATACGCACCGATCCAGACGTATTGATCAGTCTGCACAATCAGATTACCTGGAGTTCCTAGCGACGACCCTGTATCATAAATGGCATAAACAGTCGTTGAGTTCCCTTTTGCCCGCTGATTCGCTTCTGGACTAAGCTTACTCGGATACGAGGTCGCTACCAACCGATAACCAGCGTTGTTATTATTAACGTATGTTGTCGCCGCGTCAGGAGAACCGAACCGGATCAGCGTGACGTTTTCACTATAGGTGAGGTTTACCGCGCTGTTGGTAGACGACGGGTACGTCCACGCATCTTGTATCTGTGCAGACGATGCGTTTATCGACGTGACGCGCCATGCAGTCAAATTATTTGGATGTTCGGTCTTCAGCGTAGCGTTGTACGCCTCGATATATTGCGCAAGCTGCGGGTCTGGCGGCGTCACTGGCGTTGTGGTTGACTTGACGCAACCGGCCATGGCTAGGGATGCGACGACAAGGAGCGCAATGACCGCTGCCTCTTTTTTTGTCATCCGTTTCGCCTTCTTAAACGTCGTGTGCTTTCAAAAGAACCAATCAAATATGTTGCATGGGTGAGAAGAAACTTAAGCCTTTCTAAGCCGGTGTCCAACTACAGCAAACAAAACAGCAAGGGGCTTTCGCCGTCGATTGGAGTGGGTTGAATACCGATTGCGGGCAGTTTGGGCGACCATAACGCGTTAGGCTCCTTTTTATTTATTGTATAGCTCTTGGCTGGCGCCTACAAAAGAAGGATGGGACAAAGCTGTGGTTGGACCCCCACAGGTTGCTACTGACGAGAAATGCTGCGTCGTATTGAAATAGACGACGTCAGTCGGCACCCCCAATTGGTGTTCTTTCCTAGCCTACGGGGGCTACCGAAAAGCTTATCAAATTCTTGACAATTATATTGCGAAAGGGTCCGAGGAAAGGGGCCCAATCCAGATTTTCAGCGCGTTCAGGCACGATTAGCAAGCAAAAAGCTCTTTAAAACCAGCTCAGAGGGCAGATAGGACAGTATGACCGATGCCATCGTAACAGAGAACCTAAGCAAACAGTTTGGCCAGTTCGAGGCACTGAAAGACCTGAACTTGACAATAGAGCCAGGCGTCTGTGTGGGATACCTTGGCCCCAATGGCGCCGGCAAGACCACCACAATCAAGATTTTAACTAGCCTTCTTCGACCGACTGGTGGCAAAGCGTTCCTCAACGGAATCGACGTTGTACGCAACCCTAAAGAAGCGCTTGCAAGCGTTGGAGCTGTTGTTGAGACGCCCCAGCTTTATCCGCAGCTCACCCCTCTAGAAATTCTATCGTACGTGGGGCAGTTACGCGGCTTGGACGGCGATGTGATTCGAGAGCGCTCGGTCACAGTGCTCGACGAAGTAAAGATGTCGGACTCAGCCCACAAGCGAACGGGGGACTTCTCGACCGGCATGAAGCAACGAGTTGCGATTGCTGCGGCGATTCTGCACGATCCATCCATTCTGATATTCGATGAGCCAACTATCGGACTTGACCCGCGCGGCATGATAGAAGTCAGGGAGCTCATTATGCAGCTTAAAGAGAGAGATTTTACTATTTTCATGAGCTCTCACCTCCTTTACGAAGTGCAGGAAGTGTGCGATAAGGTCGCGATCGTTGACAAGGGGGCGCTCCTTGTCTATGATACCGTCGCCAACCTGTCGAACGCAGGCGAGGGCGGCGTCGCGCTCACCGCCGTTGAGCCCATAACCGCGGAACAATGTGCCGCCGTGCAAGCTCTGCCTAACGTGAGATCGGTAAAACGAGTCGCCGCGTCAGAGCTCCTTATAACTGTTGAGGGCGGATTGCCCGAGCAGTCGGACCTGCTTGACCACGTAAAGAGTATCGGCATACGCGTGGCATTCTACAGACCTGTACGGTCTGCTATTGAAGATGTTTATTTGAGGCTTGTGCCACAGGAGGAGTCATAGTGCCGCCAAGTGACCTCAGGCAGATGGCGGTTGTGACAAAATACGAGCTCCTCAAGTACTTGCGCAGCAAGAGGCTGCTCATCATAGGTGCTCTGCTTGCCATAATACTCATCCTTAACCTAGTGGTGCCTCCCACCATAGGATCCGGATACGACCCCGATCCGATGACATTTACGTCGGGGATGCTTGCCGAAATCGGAATCCTTATAGTGCTCTGTGCAACGTTCTTCGGGGCAGACGCAATCGTGTCTGAATTTGAGCAAAAAACAGGCCTTCTGCTTTTCCCGAACGCGGTGAAAAGGCACGTGCTCGTGCTTGGTAAGTTCATCGCAAGCGCAATGATATCGGTCGGGGCAGTCGCGCTTTACTACGCCGTTACAGTAATCGCGGTGGTTGCAATTGACGGGAGCATTGCTGCGAACACTAGCCTCTCATTCTTATATGCCTTAGCCTATGTGTTCGGGATACTGGCGATCGCGTACCTCTTCAGCGCCATTTTCAGAAGCTCAGTGTATTCGATCGTGCTCACGTTTTTTACGTTTTTTTTGATACTGCCTATAATTGACAGTTTGGGAGCCAGCATTGCGCACTTTAAGCCGTGGTTTACACTTACCTTTGCATCGGGCATTGTTCTCGACATCTTGCAGCAACCCTACCCTGGGGATGTCGTGCGCACCGTAGAGCGGACGTTTCGTAACACAACGAGAACTCTTACTGTCGCGCAGTACTACCCATCGGTGCCGCAGGCGCTTGCGGTGATTTTCGTGTACTTCATAATTGGTCTCATATTGGCCCTGTACATAACGAAGCGACGGGAGATGTGAACACAAGAACACCTGAGACGCAGCTTAATTGGTCGCTACGGTGCCCACAAACTTGTCACTCCGCAATTTCACGCCTCTCATCAAGATAACATAAAAGGAACCGGGCTACGTACCACACGAGGTGAAACACCTGGACGACGAGAAGTGTGCTCAGTGTGGGAATCCTACGTCAATTAGGGCAAGGTTTTGCGAGAGTTATGGTGCGCCGCTTGTGCGCGAGGACACACCAACTCCACAAGCTGGGCGATCTTGTTCGGCCCCAGAGGGTCACTACGGACAGACCGTCGGCAAGATGGCGGTCAAGATAAAGGTCGTAAAAGAGGCGGATGGCTCTCCGATCGACTACGGAGAGGCTGCAGTGCGGATGATCCTTCGCGTCATAGACGGCCTGTTTGTATACCTCGTCGGGGCAATCCTCATCTGGTCATCTGATGAGAAACAACGTCTCGGCGATCGGGTCGCACACACGGTCGTCGTGAAAGTCTGAGCGGGGCTCGGTTTCTTTTTTCAGCATGCGCCTGTGCTAGGGCGCAAACAAGTGGCTGCGTGTCCTCATTTTAGTGTAGTTCCGGTTGTCTTCCGGCTTTTCTAGTACCAGAGCAACTCGTGAGAAGGATTTGCTGACGCGCTACTCGCTTGCAACGTTGGACAAGTCGCCGTGCGATCATGCACTTAACTGAGCAGAGCGAATTGGCGCCATCTGGGGGCTAGCGTTGGCGTCGGGGCGTTACCAGCCGCAACAAATATCCCAGAAAGACCCGCTGCGTCTGCGCAACTCGCGCAAGTACAGCTTCCGTGGAATAAAACGTCGCTTTAACGGCTGCCACCTCGCTCCGTGGTGAATAGAACGCGTAAATCGGGATCCCGATTGCAATCGTTATGAGTCCATAAATGACCGTTGTTGTGCCGCTTTCGAAGATCAAAAGCGCCGACAAGAGTATGCCGGCGACAGGGAGAATCGGTCCGGTCATCTGTTCAATGACCGTGCGGCCCGCTCTAATCCGTCCGCGCTCTCGTAGTGCGAGAACCACGGCACTGGTGACGAGATACACGAACGCAAGGTTGAAGGTCGAAAAGAGGATGAGCTGAGTTAAGCCCCCGAACAGTGAGAGGCCCAACGCAAGCACGCCCTGGGCGATGAGACTCTTATGCGGCGTACCGTATCGCGCGTGAATGTCGCTAAAGAAACGCGGAAAGAGACCGTCGAGTGAGATAGCATAGGACAGTCGAGAGGTCGACAACGTGCCCGACTCATCGGACCCGGAAACGGATATCAGCGCGCCAACGCCAAGTATGAGGCCACCGACCACTGCTAGCGTAGGCGTCAGCGAAAACACCACGCTGCCGGCGATGGCAAGGGGCGCGGGATCGAACTGGAGCGACGTCCAATTAACGACGCCGATGATGACGAAGTTCGTCAACAGGTAGAACAGCGTGACTATCGCCATTCCGATGATGATGGCCTTGGGTATCGTACGGGTCGGATTTTCAATCTCATTCGACGGAATAACGGCAAGTTCAAACCCGGCGTATGCCCAGAAGATCAAAACGAGCGCCTGTCCAAAGTGGTCGAAGCCAAGCGGCGCAAAGGGCACGAAGTTCGCATAGGTTGCCGCGGGATTAAATGCCATGTAGATCACCCCCGCGACGATCAACAGCAGAAGAGGGCTTAGCTTCGCAATTGTGAGAACGTCGTTGGCGCGTCCTGCCATCTTCGTCCCGCGTACGTTGACATAGGTGATCAACGCGATGAAGAGCACCTTAATAACCACGCCCTCCACAGTGGTGAGGCCGGGAAAGAAAAACGTGAAGTACCGCACGAAGGCGACGGGAAAAACGGCGAGCGCTGCCACTTCGGCGACCCAGAGAGGCCAGCCGACGATAAACCCCGCGAAATCTCCCCACACCTCCCGTGCGTACGCGTAAGCGCCGCCGACCCGTGGCACGAGCGTTGCGCATTCGGCAAAGTTAAGCGCGATGATAATGGCGATCAGTCCGGCCGCCACCCACGCGACGAGGCTTGCCGGCCCGAGATATTGGCTACCTAAGGAGGCGACGACGTAGATGTCAGCGCCGACGATTGCGCCGACGAGCAAATTCGTGACGTCAAAGAGGCTAAGCTTTTTCAACGATGCGCGGGGCTGCATGCGTTTAGTCTAACAAACGGGCGCTATCAATAGTCCGAACCACCAAGGACCGCATCGGCAATCAAAAGCGAGCAGGTGCATCATCCATCCTGCAACTGATTTATTATCGTCTATCGCGCGTGCCACCGAACGTCGCAGTCGTCACTTTTCAGCTCTTCAATAAGTCCGCTTACGGTCTCCATTTGCGAATCCTCCTCTGCTGTCCGTATGTGTGATCGCATATATGCCTTTCTCCTAGTCAGGCTAAACAGCTGCAAGCCGATGGGCGTTGGCAACGGTCTGAGTGCGCGTTTGGTATGCGTTCGGTAGGCGTCGAGGCAATCCGGTGCACCTCATAACACGTGCATCCCGCTGCTAAAAGTCCCAGTTAGCGGACGGCGATTTGCCGTCGCCGTTCCAGTCTTGTGTCGTCATAGGAGTGTGAGTAGGTCACTAAGCGACTCTATGGCGCGCTCGTAAATTGGCGGATCGCGATCGTCGCGGATACGACACACCGTGTGCATCCCTAATTGCGCAGCGGTCTCCAGGTTTCGCGGCTGGTCGTCCACGAAAATGCACTGGTGTGGTGCAACACTGAGTGACCGCAGAAGGACTTCATACAGGCGACGGTCAGGCGTCCTGAAGCCGTAATCACCGCTGATAACGACTGACGCGAAGAGTCGGTCGAGGGCGAAGCGCCTTCTAAGATAAGCAGACCACTCGCTCACGTCGTTCGATAGCATGGCAAGCACATAACGCTTCTTCAGCTGTTCAGCGACGGCGATAAAGTCAGGATCGAGCTTCAGTTGCGTGTCGAGGTACTCTCGTTCGCTGGCGGGCGCACACCCAACCCGCGCCCAGAACTCCTGAGACGATATCCGGCCAAGACTCGCCGGGAGTTACAGCTGTCGAATAGTCTCTCGGTTTGTGCAGCCGCACTCACGAGCGACAAATGGAATTAGCAGATTGCTAACGTCGTCGGCCTCCACGAAAGTGACGCCCATCGCATCGAAAACCGCGACATCGATGTTCCTGAAGTGCATTGTGTGCTCGGTGACATACAGGGAACGCATCGTACTTGTGTTTCACGATGTTAGCGGCTAGCAACTGACGCGCGGTCCCTCTTGGAGAGCGCGCAGCGCTACAGGGCACATGGCTAATTATTCCTTTGTATCACGCGGGCCGTGTCCCCTGGTCATTTGAAGCGCCTTTAGCTCGTTCGATTTTTGCCCTGCGGGACCGTCCCAAAGCAAGGATTTGCGCAGATGAAATGACACAGCACAGAGCTGCTGCGACAAAAAGCACCGTGTTGAGGGGCGCTGGACAGAGGATTCCTGCAATGAGGAGCGCTAGCCGCTCAGGCCTCCCAAACGTAGTGGAGACAATGCCCTTTCCGTGCGTCCGACCATATGCCCGCGCGAACAAGAGCATGAAAGCGCCTCCAATAACGAAAAAAGCAGAGGGGGACACACCTGCGCCAAGCACGACGCCGGCGACGAAGAAAAGCTCTGAGAACCGATCAGATATGCCGTCAAAGTACAGACCGAATTCTGTTGCACGGTTTGCACCCCTCGCAACGGAGCCGTCCAGCACGTCGCAGAAGGCAGCGACGGCGAAAAGCGTGATTCCAGTGTAGAGATGACCACGGAGCGCCGCGAGCCCGGACGAGAACGCAAGACACAGTCCGAGCGCAGTGATCTGATTGGGGGTTACGCCTGCGCGGTCTAGCCGCGTTGCCACCGACATGAGAACTGTGTCTTTGCGTGGCTTATAGCGGTACAAAAGGCTCATGCTATCGTGCGTGTCAGTCCGCTTGTTGATCCACCGTGCCGTCTTTATGAGGACTTATCACTGAGGTGATTCCCGTTTTGCTATCAGCACATATAAACACTGCATATAGATATTTAAACCGGGCGTGGACTCTCTTGAAATAGGCTACCGAATCCTAAGGCATTCTAAGCAACTCATTGGTTTTGTTCGATGCGCACGCTGCGATATGTCGTCCGGTTACTCACCGCCATTCTTAGATCGCCCGCGATAAATGTGCACTATCGCGCAACGGGGATTTTCCAAAGCAGCATAGGTACTATCAGCTAGCTTTCGTACCCTTGAACACGGATAGACGCGAAGCTATATGTCAGAGCCCGACACTCGTACCCTCAGTGGAGATTCCAAGATGCGAAAACACTTCTTCGTGATCATCGTGGCCCTGCTGCTAACTGCCACGGTCTGCGCCGCGGGATGCACCAGCAATAATACTTCACCTACCCCAAGCGCTTCAGCGACGCGAAGCGCGACGTTCGTCCCTAAAAACATCTCCGGATACCGCAACTACACGAACAGCTCCGCCGGCGTTGCGATCCAGTATCCCCCTTCATGGCAACTCACAGAACCGGGGGGTATATATGCAAATGCCTATTTTAATGTGAATGGCGCGGACATGTCATTTACCATCGCAGCGCCTGAGAGTGTTTCAGGACAGAGCATGACGCTCGATGGATTTTCGCAGGGTCTCATATCGGCGCTGCAGCAAAACGCGACTAACTTCACGTACAAGTTAAGCAACACGACGCTCGCTGGTTATCCTGCGCAGAAAATCGTCTTTACTCTCGTTAGCGAAGGCACTACCAGACAAGGTATCATCGAGCTGACACTAGTCAACGACACCGGTTACGCATTGACTTACGAGGCGGCACAAGGCGTTTACCCCACTTACGTCGGGATTGCACAGAACATGATGCAGTCGTTTAATATTACTGGGTGAACGACAACGACCCGGTCACTACGTAATCGCATCGCCTCGAACTATGTGGCACCGATGATCCGCTGCGTCGGCCTCTAAGAGGGCGATACGGGAGTTGATTCAGTCGAGGCTGATCTGCCTGAGCAGTCGGCTGGATTGCACGTCCTTTCGATCGCGCTTGTCGGCCTTCGTGTGGGGTCATAGTACTACCGTGTCGTGACATGCGTGACGGCGCGTGACTCAGAAGGCTCGTTTCAACCCCATCACGCAGTGGTTTCCTCAAGCCGTGTGCCTGAGCTGGACTAGTACTGAAGCGCGTACCAACACGCAAGCGCTGCTGCCAGCACAAGGTCATCGTATTCACCGTCGCGCCACGCTTCTTCCCATGAGCTGCCGGAACTGATGCTGACTCTCGTGGCGAAATCCCGCAGCTCATCTTTCAACAGCTCCCATAGCGGCAGGTCGTTTGTGGCGCGGAGCCAACTTTTGTTGAGCAGCAGCTTTACTGAGCGTGCGAGGTCGCGCTTCGGGACGCGATAAAAGCCCTCTTCGTACGAAACGTCGTCCCCGCCGATCACCACGGGCATCGGTAGGAGGCGTGCCGCGCGGAACGCGTCGATGGCGGATAGGCCCACGCCCGTGGCGTCCACGACAAGGTAGTGTGGCACAAACCGCCGTGCGCTGGCCGATCGTTTCGGCGTGAGCGCGCTGACCCGACCTATGATCGTGAGCCGGGGCGTGCCTGGGGGTAACCGCTCTATGTGGCGAACCCGCAGCTTCGTCGGTTGATCGAGCGCCTCGCCGCGGCCCGCGCGCAGTCCTCCGAGTGTTGCCCACGGTGCGTCAGGCGACCCCCCGGTGAGCAGGCTCTCGCCGATCTTCTCGATCGCGACGACAGCAGAAAAGTCATTGGCGCGGCCGAGATCACAGCCGATGAACACTCCGGCCAAACTGCTCGGTGAGCGCTGACGTGGTTCGTAGCGCGCATACCGATTGGAGAGGTTACGGGCGTCCGAGTCGCTTATCACGATAATCGGTCGCGTGTATATTGCTCTTTGCCCTTAGTTCCTTCCCCGTTTTTCCCGTTCCGCTCCGTTCCTCGTGTATCACTGTCGCTTCGAGGCGGGCTGAGCGCGTTGGTGGAACTGCGCGTGCGGCGCGGTACCCACTGGCAGACGCAGTTGCGCCTGTGTTTCGTTTGGTTTTCGCCGCTGGTGCGCTTGATGCGCGTACGGTACGACGACTGGGACGCGTGAACGGGAAGCGAGCATCCGGGCTTCAGAAAACGCGATCAAATCACAAAGTTTAAGCTGATTGACGAACCAGCGGTTTCTTGGTGTTGGTAGTGCGAGTAAGCGCGTCGAATCAAGTGTATGCCGAAACGATTGATTTTGGTGCTGTGGCTGGACAGGAGCGCCTCCGTGAGCTGTTGCAGCTGGCGGTCGATGAAGTCGCCCGAAGATATGAACACCGGTACTTGGAGCCGAGTCTCGTTTCGTTTGTGCTCGCGCGCATGGTGCACGAGGCTGATCCCGCGTTCTCTGAAGCGTTCGTGCGAGCCGAGTTCCTCAAGTTAGCCCTTGATTTCACTGAACAACTAGACCGAGCGACGCGCGGCAGGTTTTCGCTGAGCCACGTGTGGAAGACGTAACCGGCTCTGCTGTAGCAGTCACCACCACGTGAGAGCACGCAACGGCGCGATTCTTTTTGGCAGGTCGTAGACTGAACGCGACGCCACGCTGCGGAACGGACAGAGGTGAACGTTCGAAGGCGGCTTTGAGTTTGCGCGGTGGCTGCTTGCTCGCGGGGCGTGAAAACCACCACAAGTGCACGACTACGCCGCGTAACGGCGATTAGCGTGCCGTTTGTTGTTACGCCGTCATATGCAGGCGTCTCTCCAAGTTGCACTAAGTTGTTCTCCCTGTGGGGGAGCCAAAGAAGTACGCGAACAACTCACCGACCTAGGGTGCCTTTTTCGCCTCTTCTATCGCCTTCGCAGCAATTCCAGGCGTCGTCGCTCCAGGAATAACGGGCGTGAACTCTGGGTACGTGCCGAACTTCTTCGACACAATGAGCATGAGCTCCGTCATTTGTGCCTCATCTAGGTCGGCCACCATGAAAACAGCGCGCATGCCGGCTTGTGTATACGACGCTTCTGGCGCAAATCTATCCATCACATATCCGAGGATCGGTCCAGGCCCTCCTTCTTCGAAGTCTAAACTATTGCCTGCTTCGGCAGGAATCTCGAAATATATCAAGTAACGCACGATTGATCACCTCTTGCATAATTCAACGTTCGAGAATAAGTGCTTTCACCGGGGTTTAAGCGCTTCCTGGGCGCCAAAATGGCCCAAATCGATCGGTAGGTCGTTCCGTTGGCAGCGCTGGCGGAGCGTAGACGACACATAGGCCAAAGATTGTGGCTGCGAGTTGCAAATCGTTGCTAGTTATCACGGTGCTGGGGCGACACCATTAAAATCGTTCGGCGGGCTTGTTTCGAGCACAGGTCCGCTCTTTCACCTTGTGCTGGTCTTGGTCGCTCGTTAGTATAGTCGTCGATATGCAGCTTCACGACAAAACAAGCGATGATTACGATAGTTAATCCAAGAGGGCAAGCGGGCTATCTCTGTCAGACAATTCACGATTGCCCAAAGAACGCACGCGTGGGCAAGATACCCTCACGATGATTGAACGCCGCGGCAAAAATGAAGAAACTGGTCACAGAAGACCGGGATTCAGGAAAGTATATTGATGTACCAAAAAGATTTTTATAGTACATTGATGTATACTTTTTAGCATAACTTGGAGCGCGATCATGGGTGAATGTTTTTGGCGACGCCGACAATCTGACCGCACGAACCTCCGTTCGTGAAGTGTGTTTTCATCGAATTCCTTACGTTTCACCCGCGTCAATTTTCTTTAAGATAAGCGCAGGGCACGATTACGCGTTCCTGCTCGAATCGCGAAGCGGCCTGGGAAACACCGCTCAATACTCCTACGTCGGAGTTGATCCAACCACGGTCGTGAGCGTCAAGGACGGCGTCGCCACCGTCAATCAGCATCAGAAACACGTGCAGGACCCCTTAGAAGCTGTTCAGAACCTCATTACCCTGAAGCAGCACGCACACCATCAATACGGATTCCTTGGCGGGGCTGTCGGGTATCTCTCCTATGACGCCGTCCGCTATTGGGAACGCTTCCCGTATACGACAGTCGATGATCTAAACTTTCCTGACCTCGAAATGGGTATCTACGACGACGGGATAGTTCTCGACCACGTGCGCCGTGAGGCGTTCTACTTCCACTTCGAGAAGAACCGTTACGAAGAGCTCTCTGCCCTCTTGCGCAGACCCTGTGAGGCGGGCGACGTTGCCATTGGGCATCCGCGCCTGAACCTCAGCAAGGCGAAGTACGCGTCGATGGTGGAGAAGGCGAAAGCGTACATCGCCGCCGGCGACATTTTTCAAGCGGTTCTATCGAAACGCTACAGCTTCGCATTTTCCGGCGATTTGGCGCCCGTGTATCTCACGCTTAGAGCGATGAACCCTTCGCCGTACATGTTCTACCTTAAGATGCAGGACCGCGCTATAATAGGGACGAGTCCTGAAACCCTCGTGAAACTCACCGATGACAAGATCGAGAGCTTTCCTATAGCCGGCAGTCGCCCGATTACGGGAGATCCTATAAGAGACGCTCAGCTGACGGACGACCTTCTTAGCGACCCGAAAGAGCTAGCGGAGCATGTTATGCTCGTTGATCTGGCGCGCAACGACGTAGGTCGAGTTGCCGAGGCTGGTAGCGTGCACGTTCCAGCGTTCATGGACGTGCAGCGTTACAGCCACGTGCAGCACATCGTCTCGCTGGTTGCTGGGAAGTTACGCGATGGCGCGGACTGCTTTGAAGTCTTGCGTGCGGCGTTTCCGGCGGGCACGGTGTCGGGCGCGCCCAAAGTTCGCGCTATGGAAATCATCGAAGAGCTTGAGCCCGTTCGGCGCGGACCGTACGCAGGTGCGGTCGGGTACTTTTCGTACAACGGCGACATGGATTTTGCCATCACCATAAGGGCGCTGTTTGCGAAAGGGGGCACGTGTCACCTGCAGACGGGAGGCGGCATCGTTGCTGACTCTGTCCCTGAGAACGAATGGACGGAAACGGAACTCAAGGCTCAGGCGTTAATGAAGGCGCTCGAGAACCCAGGAGGCACTGTGCAATGAAGGTTCTTGTTATTGATAATTACGACTCATTCGTGTACAACCTCGTCCAACACGTAGGCGAATTAGGCGGAACGCCGCTGGTGTACCGAAACGACCAGTTGACCCTTGAGGAGGCGACGGCTCTCGATCCTGATCGGATCATCCTTTCGCCAGGTCCGGGCACTCCGACCGAGGAGCGCTTCTTCGGCGTGTGTTCTGCTATCCTAAAGCATCTGAGCCCGACGACGTCGACTCTCGGGGTGTGCCTCGGCCATCAGGGAATCGTCGCAGCCTTTGGCGGTCACATCACAGCTGCGCAGCACGTGATGCACGGCAAGGCTAGCTGGATCCGGCACTGCGGTTCAGGGCTCTATGATGGTATTGAGAATCCTTTCTTCGCCACCCGCTACCACTCCCTCGTCGCGGACCGCGCATCGCTCCCGCCGTGCCTGGAGGTAACGGCCGAGGCGTGTGACGATGGGGAGATTATGGGGGTCCGTCACGAAACGTACCCGATAGAGGGGGTGCAATTCCACCCCGAGTCCATCTTAACCGCAGCCGGCAAGCATGTTATCACCAATTTTCTCAATGGAGGGAGGACGTGATCAGGGACAGCATAGCGAAGGTCGTGAGCGGAGCGAATTTGACGCCTCATGAAGCGCGCGCCGCCATGCTTGAGATGCTGTCGGGCGCGGCGACAGAGGCACAGATCGGCGCGTTCCTCACCGCTCTTTCGATGAAAAGGGAAACGGCAGAGGAGCTCGCAGCCTTTGCGTTGGTTATGAAGGAGTTCTGTCACATTATCCGTCCGAACGTCAAGGGGCGGATGGTCGACACATGCGGCACAGGTGGCGACGGCTTAAAAACTTTCAATGTCAGCACCGTCGCGGCATTGGTCGCTGCCGGTGCGGGCGTGACCGTTGCAAAGCACGGAAATCGCTCCGTCACGAGCAATAGCGGCAGTGCAGATGTGCTGGAACAGCTCGGGCTGAACTTGTCTCAAGGGCCAGTAGAAGTCCAAAAGGCCATCGAATCAATCGGCATCGGGTTCATGTTCGCCCCCCGGTTCCACCCGGCAATGCGCGCCGTGCTTAAGACGCGACAAGAGATCGGCGTGCGGACGGTTTTCAACCTTCTTGGGCCACTCGTCAATCCGGCAAACGCCCAGGCGCACCTGCTCGGCGTCGCTGAGCGGGCATGGGTGACGCCACTCGCCACGACGTTGATGGCTCTCGGGTGCGATGAGGCCATGGTTGTCCACGGGATCGGCGGACTTGATGAGATCTCGCTCTTTGGAAAGACGGTCGTGGCACGCGTGACGGGCACGAGCCTTACCGAACACGAGCTGAGTCCAAAAGACTTTGCCCTTGAGTCGGTCAAACCGAGCCAACTTCTCGTGACTGATCCGCGACAGAGCGCTCGTCTAACGATCACGTTGCTCAATTCGAATCCCCGCGTCCAAGAACCAAGAATGGGCGTCACGCTCGCCAACGCGGCGGCTGCGATCCTCGTTGGCGGTCTAGGTGATGATCTCGAGTATTGTGTCGAATTGGCAGCTGAATCGATCGCAAGCGGTGCAGCTTATGGAAAACTCAGAGCGCTCGTCGAGCTCTCCGGTGGGAACGTTTCAGCGCTCGACGAGTTGGAGAGGTCGCATGCCTGATTTCTTTGATATCCTCTGCCGTACCGCTCGTAAAACCGTCGCGAGAGGGTATTACTCAGGGTTCGCGGAGCGCGATAAACCGGTTGATACTGCCGCGCGGCTTCGTTTGACTGAGCGTATACGCAGGTGCGTTGGTCTTCCGCTCATTGCCGAGGTCAAGGTGGCGTCCCCGACGATGGGGGTGGCCCATGTGGACCCGGGCGTAATTGCGCGGTGCATGCAAGCAGGAGGCGCTGTCGGAGTTTCCGTGGTGACCGAACCCCGTTTTTTCAACGGGTCATCTCAGTTGCTGGGTACCGTCCGAAGCCGCGTCTCGGTCCCGCTCGTTATGAAAGACTTCATCGTCAGCGCTCGCCAGATCGAAGCCGCGCGAGACGCCGGTGCGAACGCTATCCTGCTGATACAAGCGCTGTTTGACCGGGGCTACGCCACACGCGGACCTGCGGACATGATTGAGTTCGCGCATGCGCTTGGACTTGAAGTGCTCTTGGAGGCGCATACCGATTCCGAATTTGAGCGGGCATTGTCCACCGACGCAGACCTTATCGGCATCAACAACCGGGATCTGAGGACGCTAACCGTCGATCTTATGACCACCAGGAATATCCTGGAAAAAGTCCCCGCCGATGAGAGGGTCGTTGTGAGTGAGAGCGGCGTTGAGACCCCTGACGAAGCCCTATTTCTCAAGCGATGTGGCGCAGACGCGTTGTTGGTCGGGTCTGCCCTCATGCGCGCTGAGGACGTACGTCGAGCGGTCAACAGGGTGGTGAGTGCAGCATGAGCCGAGTGCGCGTCAAGGTGTGTGGTATAACGAACAGGGAGGACCTCGAAGTAGCCGTCGATGCGGGCGCGGATGCGCTCGGCTTCGTCGTGGACGTGCCCGAGTCACCGAGAAGCATATCATTGGATCGCGCACGGGACCTTGTCGAAGCGACGCCGCCCTTCGTCCAGGGCGTCCTCGTTTCGGTGTTCGACACCGTCGACCGGCTCGAGACGCTGTGCTCGTGCCTTGCCCCCGATGCGGTGCAGGTTACAGGCACGCTGCCTCGCGATGCCATTTGTGAGCAGTTTCGCGGCATTCAGGTGATCCACGCCGTCGCGGTGAATGACCAGGCGGGCGAAGTGCTCCCTTCCGCGGTGCGCTGCGATGCGGTTCTCACCGATTCGTGCGTTCCCGGCGCACACGGGGGCACGGGGAAACCTCATAACTGGGACGTCAGCCGCGCAATCAAGGAACTAATCGCGCCTACCCCCCTCATCTTGGCGGGAGGCCTGACGCCGGGCAACGTTCGGGCAGCCATCGAAACGGTGCGCCCGTATGCCGTTGACGTCTCAAGTGGCGTTGAGGCCCGCGCAGGCATTAAAGATCCCGCGAAGATTCGCGCGTTTATCCGAGCTGTGACGGAGGCATCTGATGGACTATAGCGATTATCCCGTCAACGGCAAGTACGGGCGCTTTGGAGGCAGTTTCGTCCCTGAAACGTTGGTAGCGGCACTATCAGAGCTTTCAGAGGCCTATGCGCGTTTTCGCGGAGATCACGATTTTCAACAGCAGCTCAGCGGATATCTGTCCACGTTTGCGGGAAGGCCGACCCCCGTGTACTACGCGGAGAACCTCTCGAAGAAACTCGGCGGCGCGAGGATCTATCTAAAGCGCGAGGATCTTGCTCACGGCGGCGCCCATAAGATCAACAATACGCTCGGCCAGGCACTGCTTGCGAAGCGCATGGGGAAAACACGCGTTATCGCTGAAACAGGAGCAGGGCAGCACGGGGTAGCGACTGCTATCGCGTGTGCGGCACTGGGGCTCAAATCCGAAGTCTATATGGGGACTGAGGATATGAAGCGTCAGAAGCTTAACGTGTTCCGGATGGAGCTGCTTAACGCAGTGGTGCGCCCGGTGGAACTCGGATCGCGGACGCTCAAGGACGCGATCAACGAAGCCCTGCGCGATTGGACAGCCAACGTGCTCACGACGCACTACTTGATTGGTTCCGTCGTGGGACCGCACCCGTACCCGATGATCGTCAGGGACTTCCAAAGCGTTATCGGGCACGAAATACGCGATCAAATCACGCGACAGGCCGGGCGCCTCCCAGATGCGCTCGTCGCGTGCGTCGGAGGCGGCAGCAACGCGATCGGCACGTTTCATCCGTTCCTCGACGATGACGTCGCGATGCACGGAGTAGAGGCCGGAGGAGCGGGGCTAACGACCGCAAAGCATGCGGCGTCGTTGTGCGCAGGATCAGAGGGAGTGTTCCACGGCATGTTGACGTACCTGCTTCAAGACGCTGACGGGCAGGTTCAGCCGACGCACAGCATCTCAGCAGGGCTCGACTATCCCGGCGTTGGCCCCGAGCACGCTTTTTTGAAACACGAGAACCGCATTATCTTTAGCGCTGTAAGCGACACGCAGGCGCTTGAGGCCTTCCTCGAACTGTCGAGGACTGAGGGCATCCTGCCTGCTTTGGAGTCGGCACACGCCGTTGCCCACGCCATGAGGCTCGCGCCTACGCTAGATACGGACGACATCATCGTGGTTACGCTTTCAGGCAGGGGCGACAAGGACGTTGACGTGGTAGCGCGCCACGTGGGGGCAGACCTATGAGCGCCATCGCCGCGACGTTTCGCGACTTGAAACAAAAGAGTGAGGGTGGCCTGATCGCGTACCTGATGGCCGGCGATCCTACACCGAAGCACACCTTGAAAATCGTCGATGCGTTGGTCGCAGGCGGGGCCGACATCGTTGAGCTCGGAATCCCGTTCTCCGATCCGATCGCTGATGGCCCAACGCTGCAGCGCGCAGCTGGGCGGGCGCTGGAAGCAGGAACAACCCCGAGGAAGGTTTTTGACCTTGCCCGCGCGACACGGAAGGCGCACGAGGTGCCGGTGGTCGTTATGACGTACTACAACATCGTGCACCAGATTGGCGTTGAGGCGTTCTGCAGCGCGGCACAACAAAGCGACGTGAGCGGCATCATCGCTCCGGACCTTCCTGTCGAAGAAGCGTCGCATTATAAGGAGGCGGCGATGCGACACGGCATTGATACCATCTTTCTCGCTGCCCCGTCGACCTCAGCGGCGCGATTGGAAAAGCTCGTGACAGTCTCGTCGGGTTTCGTGTACCTTGTTTCAGCGAACGGAATTACTGGCGCGCGGAAAACCTTGCAGGACGAGAGCATCGTGAGTATACGACGAACCGCGTCACTCATTCGAGGGAGAGCACCATTAGCAGTCGGATTCGGCCTTTCGTTGCCTTCGCACGTCAGGCAGGTGATCGACAACGGAGCGAGCGCGGCCATAGTGGGGAGCAGATTCGCGCAGATTATCGAGCAGAATCTGGACGACGGACATGCGATGTTGAAAGGGATCCGTGAGCGCGCGCAAGCGCTAAAGGGTGGCACTTTGCTCAGCGGAGCGACGGATTGAAGCATTAAGATGCACCACATACGGAACAGGGATCTGTCAGAGCTTAGACACAGGAACCGCCCCAAAAGCGCCTCGATCTGGTGACCAATCAGTTGCCGCGCAAAAGCGTGGGCTTTGGAGCCTAATCTTCGGGGGTTCTAAGAGCAGAAAAAAAGAAGGATAGATACGCGACCGTTTAGCCGCCGAATGTGTAAGCGTGCAACGCGCGCGCTCAGGCAGTTTTGATAACCCCTCTGTTTTTCAGGTCATCTACGGCCCACCGGATACGTGTCTCTCGGGTTTTTCGGCCTGCTCGCAAAAAAAGCTTAATACCCCCCTAGCATCCGCTGGGCGCGACCCTACACAAACTGCAGCCCGACCGACGGGACGCAGCTTCACTCCTCAAGGGGCGTAACGTAGCAGGATGCCAGCTTGCTGCTAATGAGCTTCTGTTCGTGAAAAAGCCGCGCGGTGAGGTGGTACATGCCTTCTTCACTCGCGTAAAGCTCGCTTACGAATCGCTTCGTGCCGCCTTCTTCGATGAAGTCGATATCGAGCACGTCCATAAGCGTGTGGGCTTTCGACGGGGGAGTTGCAGCGATTTCGAGCCGTAGATCCGACACGTCGCGGTGGGCGTGCACGACCGTCTCCGTCTCGATCGTTTCTTCATACGCCCAGTAGGGCCGATTCACGAAGAAGGTCTGAATCTCGGCGGGATCCTCAATGAGTCGAACCTCATAATAGGGGGAGTACCAGTTCACGAAAGCACCGTCGCGGTACGCAGTGACGTGCAGATAGACCCATCCAGTGTGGTTCGCAAAGACGTGGAAGTTGAGCGCTGCCGTGTCGTGAGGGCCCAACTCTTGCACGAAATGAAACGAGCCGCTCGACAAAACGTCGAGATCGTGCGAGTTATAGGTATACAGCGTCGCGCTCACGTCGACGAGGCGCTCCGTTGATACGTTCCTCAGCCGGACGGTGATCCAATGCCGCCCCCGTTCGAGCACCTCGGGCGTGATGGTTGCCTCAAAGGGATGCTTGCGTCGTTCTTCCATGGCGATTCTCTTCTCTTCTCTCTTTTCGTCGGTCATAGTATCATCAAATTACGTAGCGCACGGAAGGGGATAAGGCATCCACAAGGAAAAAACAGATCGCGAAGGAGAAACACGCTGCGCTATCATAGCTCGGGCTACCCGAAAATTGTGACGGCCATTGCGCTTGCTTGAGTGAAAACGAAATTGCTATAAAAAAACCCCCTACCGGGGCCCTAATTATTGTAGGAACTATCTCAACTCGTCGGGTTTTTTTCCATACAAATGCCCTTGACGGAAAAATGAATCAAACAGGTAAAGTGGCCGCGTGATAGCTTAAGTGTCGTCTTTCAGCTCCTGGTCGCTGCTACGCCTAAGATGGCGAGTCGTTCGTGCGCCTAAGAAAAAGAAAATCATGAGAAGTAATTAGTATGGCTCGATCGAAAGGAAATTGTTCGCCGCAGATCTTCACAACAGAGACGGAGCTTATTTTATTTGTGTAAGGAGTAAAAGTGGCTCGCGAATGCTTGCCTATAAGTCTTAGAGGTCAAATGATGAGTACGGGCACAAGACGGAGGGACTATCAGGATTATCACAGGCCACTCGCGACCTACTCAGAAGAAGAACGAAACCGCATTCTAGAGAGCAAAGCACAAAGGAGGTCGAGGCCCAACTACACAAGAAGCTCAGGGGTGCGGTTCCTGGCGTTTTTAACGTGATGCAAGAAACTTCCTATTAAGCTTACTTGTGTCAGAAGAGAGAGACAAACACGCTTTGCGGTCTTTAGCGTAGTATCGATCTTCCTTCAGAGCACACAGTCTGAAAAGAGTTGAGGTTGATTTTGCGTTACCAGTAATCGTGTAAATTCTCCAAATAGTCTCGGTAGTTTGGGACGAGGTCTCAAGCCTCCAGCCGAAGCTAACTTCACAAATGCACAACTCCGTTACCGCAGCAGACAGTATGCGGTTTAGCTTTGGTGCAAAAAAGAAAAAAGGAGGAAAAAGGCAGTCTATTTTTGGTTTAACCTACGATCTGCGTTATTTCTTTGACGATGCCTTCCTCTACGTGTTCAGTCCACAGCATTTCGGGCACGTCAACAGCAAGAAACAGCCACGTTAACAAGAGGGTTTCGGCTGCTGCCACTGCCAGATTCTGGATCAACTTGCCTATGCCTATGTGGATTGAAAAATCATTCGGCTGACCCGTTATGAGGATGGTAAACGCTCTGTCCGCAGTGATGATATCCCGCAAAATCCCAGCCTTTGTCGCCTGTATGACTATTCCCAAAGGGGCAGTGGATGACTGTGTTTTGTAGCCTTCACTTGATAGTTGCTGAACAATCTGCTGTGATAATTGATTTAGGTCCTTGTTTTTTCCTTGAAAATGCAGTACTTTTTCAGATACCATTTTGAAAACCTCAACATCAGTTGAATTAGCGACTAATTAAGAGTTTCTCATAATACTGCGGTTCTTTTTGTCGTTTTTTCGGGCAATATATAAATCAATTAGATCAGGACGCTCGTGCAATGATTAAATAGTTAGAACATCTAATTATTAGGAGATGCAATAGTATGACCGTAGATCTAGAAGAATCCGCCCGTAAGCTGCTTGAAGTGGTTCCAATTATTATGCAAGACATACGATCTGAGATGCGGAGTCGACGGTCAATAGACTTGACTGTCCCTCAGTTCCGCGTTTTGGCTTTTGTGAACCGAAATGAAGGCTCTTCACTTTGGGAGGTGGCACATCACATGGGGCTGACTCCCCCTTCCACGTCTAGGCTTGTGGACAATCTCATCGCGCGCGGTTTGATGGCACGGAACGACCATCCCGCTGATAGGCGGCGTGTGCAGCTAACCGTCACAGACCATGGAATGGCGATTTTGGAAGCCTCTACCCAAGGGACTCTATCATATCTGGCAGACAAACTACGCGGTGCGGATGCTGACAATAGAGAAGTCATCGACAAAGCCCTAGACGCGCTGCGAACTGTCTTCGCTACCAGCACAAGCGTGGTGACGTAAGACCATGTCTATGCTCACAACAGAGGACCCCACTCGTCGGGTTGGAGAGCTGAAAGCCGCCAATGACCTGAGTGCTCCCCCCAGCGTCACGCTCGACAACGACAGGAAGCCAATTCTTGTCGTAAGTAACCTAAGCAAAGCGTTCGGCAAGGTTACGGCAGTGGATGCCATCAACTTCGAGGTGTTTGAGGGCGAAATCTTCGGGCTTGTCGGCTTAAACGGAGCCGGGAAGACAACGACGATGTTAATGGTGTCATCTCTTCTAAATCCTGATTCCGGCAGTGCCACCGTGTGCGGTTATGACGTCGTCAAGGAGAAGGACGGCGTGCGGCGTTCTATCGGGTTTGTATTCGAGGAAGAGGCCGTTGACATCTACCTTACGGGCAAGCAGAACCTGGATTTTGCGGCACGCATGTACAGTCTCCCAAAACAAGAGCGGGAGAAGAGGGTGGCTGAGGTCTTAACGACTGTTGGACTGGAACAGCATTCGAATGGGAAAGTAAAGGATTATTCCGGGGGGATGCTGCGAAGGCTTGAGATAGCGAGAGGAATGCTGACCTCTCCTAAGGTCCTCCTCCTGGACGAGCCGACGATAGGGCTGGACGTGCAGACGCGACGATACCTCTGGGATTACCTCCGACGAGTGAACAAAGAGATGGGGGCAACTGTTCTTTTGGCTACGTCATATCTTGAGGAAGCCGATTATCTCTGCAACAGAATAGCAATTTTGCACGAGGGTAAGATAATAGCGTCAAATACCCCTGAGGCCCTAAAAGCCTCAATCGGTGAGAACCTGATAACGCTTAAGGTATCAAAGGGCGCTCACGAAGAGTTCGCAGAAGTGCTAGTCGGTGAGGATCTGATAACTCCTAAGGTATCAAAGGACTCGCAGGAAAAGTTCGCAGAACTGCTGCGGGAGATGACCTGGGCAAAAAGCGTTCAAAGTGCCGAAGGCACAATAGTGCTGAGCCTTACGGACAAGAGCATAGGGATACCCGAGATCGTGAGACTGGCCAAAACACACGGATTTAGCATCTCCTCTATAAAATCAAGCACGCCAGACTTGAATGACGTTCTGTTGCATTACGCGAAGAAGACTGTCGAGGAGCACGATAAATGACGGAAGACGTAATAGGCGTACACGAGCTTACGAAGAAGTTCGGCGACTTTGTTGCGGTTGACCACATCAACTTCACCGTCAAGAGAGGTGAGATATTCGGGTTCCTCGGTCCAAACGGAGCTGGAAAATCAACGGCCATAAAGATGCTGACCACACTGCTGCATCCGACGTCAGGTTCCGCTGAGATCTGTGGGTACGACGTGGTCAAAGATAGTGACGAAGTCAGAAGGCACATCGGAATTATCTTCCAAGACCGCTCTAGCGATGACTATCTAACGGGCAGACAGAACCTTGATTTTCACGCGCGAATGTACGAGATGAGCAAGGAGGATAGGGAGAGCAAGATAGAGGCGGTCCTTGATTTGCTTGAGCTGAAAGGAAAAGAGAACATCAGGCTTCACAATTTGCCCGAAGGCGTTCGGCGTCGATTTGAAGTGGCACGAGGCTTCATGACTCATCCTGATGTCGTGTTCCTCGACGAACCTACCATAGGATTCGATATAAGGGCGAGGATGGATTTATGGAACCAGATCAAGAGGGCGAGGGAGATCGAGGGAGTAACCGTTTCGCTCACTACGCATTTTATAGAGGAGGCGAACTATCTCTGTGATCGCGTGGCCATCATCGACAAGGCAAAGATAATAGCGCTGGATACGCCTCAAAAGCTGAAGGAGGCCGTAGGTTCGGATTTAATCTCACTTCAAATTGCTGACGGAGGAGAGAGAACGGCTACCTTCATGGAGAAGGTACAAGAGCTTGACTGGATAAAGCGCGTTGAGGAATACAGCAATTCGATATTATTAAATGCGGAACGCGGCGAGGGACGGGTCGCTGACCTTATAGATTTTGCAGATACGCACGGGTTCGTCATTACGTCTATCGATGAGCACGAACCGAGCCTCGAGGACGTCTTTTTGTACTTCACCGGCAGGACGATACGAGAGGCTGAAGGCGGGTAGATGAGATCGGAACGAAACGCGGGGGTGGCAAGGTAAAATGGAAGCGCAGGAAGTAACTAAAACGGAAACGCAGAAAGTAGCTCACAGACCCCTATTTGAGGGCGAGCCAATTTACAGCATGTGGTTGCGGGAATTGATACGATTCTCAGGGATGCACTCGCGGATTCTCGCGACATTCGCCTCGCCGTTAATCTGGCTTCTTTTTTTGGGTATTCCATTGAGTCAGATCTTTTCAAGTGGAGCGAGCCAGAGTATAGTAACCGGGGGATTACCATTCTTCGCGTTCATCGTTCCAGGAATTGTCTGTATGGGCTTGCTATTCGGGGGCACGAATAGTGGTGTCACCGTCCTCTGGGACAAGGAGTTCGGTTTCCTGAAAGAAGTGATGGTCGCTCCTGTGCGGCGCACGTCGCTTATGATAGGCAGGAGCTTAGGAGCACTGACGATCGCGATCATTCAGGCGCTTGCCACGCTAGGAATTGCTCTCATCATCGGCACGTGGTTTGGTTTCAGGATAATCAGCGTTCCTGGTTTCCTCCTGGCGATGGGTTTCGCGATTATAACCTTCTTTGCCTTCGTTGGTTTCGGCTTGACGCTTGGCGCCATGATCGAGAACACCGAGGGATTTACGACTATTATACGGATGATAGAGTTTCCGATGTTTTTCCTGTCTGGTGCCTTACTGCCAATTACGGTCATTAAGGGCATTCCTGTCTTGTATCAGCTACAATTCATCAACCCGCTTACGTATGGCGTTGACGGGGTACGGGGGCTCCTTACCGGTGTATTCTACCTTCCGCCATGGCTTGATTTAACCGTCATTGTCGCTTTCGCACTGCTATTCCTTTTCCTAGGTGCCTATACATTTTCCAGGATGGAAGTTGACTAAAATGGGGATAGATGTCGCACTAATCCAACCCGCATTCGGCGCTGGAGACGTGAGAAAGCTGAACATCTGCACGCCGCCTCTCGGTCTCGCGTATATCGCGGCATTCTTGCGAGAGCACGGACACCGCGTCACGATTATCGACGCCGAAGTTGAGCAATTAAACAACGAACAAATTGCTCAGCGGGCAAAAAATGCGGACCTTGCCGCCATAACAACGACGGCACCGACTTACAGCTCAGCCCTTGCGCTCGCGAACCGCATTAAACAATCGAACAACCCCACGAAGGTAGTTCTCGGTGGCCCACAGGCAACTTTTCTGGACCGCGACTGTCTCGAGAGATCGACTGCCGACGCCGTCGTCCGAGGCGAAGGGGAGCACACGATGCTGGACATCGCGGACTCTGTCGAACCAGGCGGCACGTGTGACTTTAACGGTGTCACCCATAGAGATACAGATACCGTCATCAGGAATCCCGACAGGAAACTGATAGCGGATTTGGACGATATCCCCGTTCCTGCGAGAGATCTGCTGCCTATGGAAAAGTACTCCCCGCCTAAGAGCACCGGCGTGATATCGAGCAGGGGATGTCCGTTCAGGTGTATTTTCTGCGCCTCCTCAAACCTGTACCACAAGACGTTTCGGTCGCGGAGCGCGTACAACGTCTTTGAGGAGGTGGCTCAGCTCGTCGCTCAAGGCTATGAAAACGTCACAATGCTCGATGACAATTTCCTCCTCGACGAACAGCGCGCGTTCGAATTTGCAGATCTAGTGGAAGAGCACCGCCTTAAATTTGATTGGTCCTGCACTGGACGCGTGGACTCCATTGACGAGGATTTGCTGCGCAGACTCAGCGAAGTCGGGTGCAATGGCCTTTTCTTTGGGATTGAGTCTGCATCAAACGAAACGTTGAAACGCATAAAGAAGGGATTCACGACCGATCAAGTGATTGACGCGTTTGACGTGCTTAAAAAATACAAGTACGCGACGACGGCGTCGTTTATGATCGGGTTGCCGGGAGATGATCGCCAAAAGATCATCGATACCATAAATCTCGCCAAACGGATAAACCCAGATTTCGCGATGTTCTCGGTGACAACCCCGTATCCTGGGACTGAGCTGTATGAAAACATCGATCATTACGATATAGAGCTTACGGTAAACGATTGGAGCCAGTTCACCCTTGCAAAACCTGTCGTACGCACAAGCGCCCTTTCGACGAAGGATCTCCAGCGGTGGCTTGTCAAAGCGTACGCCAGCTTCTATACGCGCGCTTCCTTCTTAGCACGCGCTATCGCAAAGAAGCAGATGGGCTTCGTGCTGAGCCCCGTCAAGGCCGCTGTCACAAACGCTGTTCGCAGCGTATTTTGAGTCAGGTAGTATTGATCTATGACGAACGTGCCAACGCTGGATGTAGCCGACAGCCCCAAAATTGTGCTTACTGCCGATGAAACGATGATGAGCAGGTTCCGCGGAGGCATGTTTGTCGGGTTCGCGACCTGCATGCCACGAGGGATTCTCCCGGACTGGTTTTTCTTTCGCGTGTGGGCGCCGCCAGTGCCACGAACGAATTTGCGAGCGCTCTATTCAGACTTCGGGCTGCGGATCGTAGAAGCTAGCTTGGCGAAGGAATTCGGCACAGATGAAGTGGCAGTCGTGCACCCGCACGACTTGGAGAAGGTGGTTGGCAGCAGAACTGAGATAGTAGCAATAGGCGGCCACGATTTTCTCGGCATTAATCCGCCGACGTCTGAGTTCGTCGATTTGGTCGACAGGGGCCCTCCGTACAACAGGGTCAAGTTCTTTGAGCTCATGCAAAAACCGCTCATGAAGGAACGAGTGGTGGTTGCCGGCGGCAAAGCCGCGTGGCAGCTCGCGGACGAGGCGACAATGGACAAACTGAACATCAACTACGTGCATCTTGGCGAGGGCGAAATTACGATCCCCCAAATGTTTAAGTCCATACTTGCCGGGGAGGAGCTGCCTCGAATTGTCACGGGAGTGAGCCCGCGCGTAGAGCAGATACCGAACATCACCGGTGCCACGATCCACGGATTAGTCGAAATCGGAAGAGGGTGTGGTCGGGGGTGCGCTTTCTGCACGCCCAACATGCTCCACGTAATGCACAAGCCCATCGACCACATCGAAAAGGACGCCAAAACGAACGCACAGGCAGGCCAGAGCTCGATAATCCTCCATTCGGAGGATGTCCTGCGCTATGGCACGACAGGAATGGTACCGGATACGGAGCGCGTTTTGAAACTCTTCACGCGCGTGGCGTCTGTTGAAGGCGTCGACAATCTTGGAGCGAGTCACGTAGCCCTTGCGTCTGTGTATCATAACCCCGAACTCATTAGCGCACTCACTGACATGTGCAGCTCGACGCTTGGTCAGGATTGGATAGGTACGCAAACTGGCTTGGAAACCGGAAGTGTACGGCTGCTCGCGCGGTATATGAAGAACAAGGCATTGCCCTCGTCAATTGAAAAATGGCACGAGATCGCCACCCAAGCGTTCGGCATCCTCGACGATAACGACTGGGTGTGTGCAGCGACGATGATCAATGGGCTTCCAGGTGAGACCACAGACGATGTGATCAAGAGCATCGAACTCGTCGACGAACTGAAATCGATTGCGACAAAATCGCTCATAATCCCTATGAATTTTGTTTCGATGCGTGGGTCGTCCCTCGATTCTAAAGAGACATTTACCGCTAAGAAAATGACGCCCGAGCATTGGCAACTTCTCGGTGAGTGCCTAGATCACGATTTAAGCGTTGTCCCACAATTATTACGGCGTTTTGATGCAAATGGCAGCGGATTAATACCAGGCCGGCTGCTGGAGATTTCCGTGAAACGGATAACTAACGGGCTTAAGAAATATGTGCAAGCTATGCGAAGAGGAGAATCACCGATAGGGCAACGTGAGGATAGCATCTGGCTTACCCCCAAGATACCCGATTTGAATGGCACATAGCGAGTGCGTAGCTTACGCCGTCTTGCGTGCAGCATCTAGAGATATAAAACTGTCACAAAATGACCGATGCCATAACGGGACTTAAAACGTCCAAGACTGGCAATACCATTTAAACGAGGAACAATCGCCACGAAATGAACACGAAGACGGGAGATACGCATGTCGGATACGAGTGGATTGCGCTATCCGTAACGACCATTGGCGTGTTGATGGCATCGATCGATGGGTCCGCCGTGATCATCGCGCTGCCCACGATCTTAGCGGACCTACAGGCGAGTTTTATCACCATGATGTGGGTACTCTTGGGGTACCTGCTTATCGTCGCGGCCATTGTACCTGTGGTGGGCAGGCTCGCGGACATACTGGGACGTAAGAAGCTCTACAACATCGGCTTTGTCATCTTCACCGCAGGGTCGCTGCTGTGTGGGCTGTCGCTCCCGCAGTTCCACGGCGTTGACTTGTTGGTGTACCGCATGATACAGGGCGTCGGCGGCGCACTGCTCATGACCAACAGCGTCGTTATCGTCACTGACGCCTTTCGCAAGGGGAACATCGGCTTCGCCCTTGGCGTGAACGGGGTCGCGTTTTCCGCGGGGTTCCTCCTCGGCCCGCTCGTCGGCGGCGTGCTCACCACCATTTCGTGGCGGCTCGTGTTTCTCGTGAACGTGCCCATTGGCATTTTCGGCACGATTTATGGGGTTTACAAGCTCAGAGAACCGGTCGTTCCGCTTGCGGACCAGATTTTTGATTGGGCCGGAGCCATTGCGTTTACGGCGGGGCTGACAGCACTCCTGCTCGCAGTGTCGCTCTATGCGTTTCCCATCACGGGCGTGTGGGTCGTGTACGTCATGTGCGTGGTCACCGTGGTCTCGTTCGCGGCGTTCATCTTCGCGGAAGGACGCGTCCGTCAGCCGATACTGAACCTTCACCTCCTCTCGAACCGCATCTTCACTTACGCCACGGCGGCGAGTGGGCTCAGTGGCCTGGCTCGCGGTGCCGTGCTCTTTGTCCTCATCTTCTTCTTTCAGGGGCCCTATGGACTTGACCCCCTCACAACAGGCATTCTCATGACGCCTTTTGGCGCCGCGCTTTTGGTCACTGCACCGATTTCAGGACGTCTCTCTGACCGCTATGGGGCACGGTACCTTGCGACCGGCGGACTGCTTATCGACGTTGGGGCGCTCATCGGGATGGCCACGATCGTGAGCACGACGCCGTATTGGGTGCTGGCCGTCTTAATGGCGCTCATAGGGGCTGGATCGGGCATCTTCTGGTCGCCAAATACAAACGCGGCGATGAGCGCCGTGCAGCCGAACGAGCGTGGCGCGGCGTCAGGCATCCGGACGATGGTTCAGAATACCGGTCAGATGCTCGCTATCGCGATCGCATTCCCCCTTGTCCTCAGCACGCTTCCCGTAGCGGTCTTGTACCACGTCTTTCTGTATGGCGGAGGGTTGAGCAGCGATCCACTGGTCTTGGCAGCCTTTGAGCTCGGCATGCACCAGGCATTTCTCGTGTCAGCGGCTATCTCTGCGTTTGCCGCGATTATCTCGTTTATGCGGCCGAAACACGCACCGGACGACGCTACGGCGGCTACATAACACACACGACACTACGCAGGCACCTTGTGCCAGTTTTATCAGCTTGCCCGAGCGCTTTTTATTTCGCCAAAAGGAAGCTACATCGGGCGTCTTTCTAGGGACGCAGCGGCGAGTACTGCGCGGTGATTGGGTTTCCAAACAGAGCCGCAGTTGCCGTCGAGGAATTGACAATTCCGGAGGGTATTAGGATTAACCTCACGAGCGGCGATTTGGCCGTTTGCATGGCCCCGCCATCTACGACGCTTATTAGGTAGCGGCCACCGTCATTTGATAAGATTTACGTTTTTTTAACGCTATGCTATCCAAAAAAGAGACAATTTGCATGCCGGCCAGTGATAGCACCCAGTACTGGGCCAAAAAATGTTTTTTTGCGCCATCAGCGATCAAAAAGTTATGTGGGCTCTTTGACGGTCCCCGCTGTCCGCACGTAGGCGGCCAACAAGACGATTATGATAAGCGGCACAAGAATATCATTGTAAAGAGCTCCGCCGGCGTTACCAAGTGCATAATTGCCGTGCAAAATAATATCCATAATGTGCCCATAGGCTGCCCCCCACAGAAATATCGTCGCCGCTACCACCGTCGCGACCCAGTAGTTGCCTCTGAGCCAAATGCAGGTGATGCCCAGAATCCCGATGGCCAGATTGGCAAAGCCGACTTCTTGCTGGAATGGACTTCCTGTCGGCCATCCGATACTGGTAGCGACGCTATTAGCAAAAAAGACGTGACCAACAAAGCCTATTAGAGAGGCGATCCCAACGCTTATCACTAAGAAGGAGAGCAGAAACACCCCTATCACGCGGTGCCGCGTCCGAGGCTGCTTGTCAGTGAGAAGGTACACGACCGCAACGACAATGCTGAGCACGATATAGAGGAGCGACGTTATGTCAAAATTGGCCGTTTGATCACCTTTGAACGTGTTATGCAGTCTGGAAAACGAGTTCCTCGTTTATTATCCTGCCGTTTTGTAATGGTGAGCGCCTCGTTGACCCGTGCGTCGGTGCGCCACAGCGCTAGCAGCACGGGGTAGTCGTGCTTGCTGCACTGGTGCGCCGCAGCGAGCACCTGATCGACCCGTTGTGCAAATCTAAGTATTGCTTCGTTCGAGCATCACGTATCCGGTTTCTGTAGAAATGTCGCTGCGCTTCCCAACTAGACGAGCACTTCTTTAAGAGCTTTTTCGACGGCATCTTGCTCTCTGCATTAATGACCGTCCAAAATCAGGTTGTTTGTAAGATCCGTCCTCTTTTGTGCGCGATTTACGATACCCACTTAAATATGACCTCTTCGTCGCGTGGCGGCGCCGTCTGGGTATCTTTCACCGGATAGCCGAAAATGAGCGGCACCATTAAACGGTACCCTTCTGGCACGTCCAGCTCTGCCAGCGTGTTCTGATCAGAACCCAGTGGCATGCCTAATCCTATCCAACAGCTGCCGATGCCAAGTGACCTAGCGGCGATCAGCATGTTCTCGGCCGCGGCCGCGCAGTCGTACTCGTGCGAAGTATACGCGTGCGGCATCGCGAACATGAGGATAAGTACTGGAGCATTGTAGAAGATGTTAAATTCCGGCATTTTCAGCGCTTTCATAACGTTCTCCGGCCGCTTAATCTCGGGGCTAGAACCCGTGCCCACGTCTAGCCACATTTTTTTCGCTCGCTCGGAAAGCCTGTCTATCATCTCTCTGTTCTTGATGACCACGAACCTCCGCGGTTGGTGCCTCGTGGGGTACGGCGAAAACGGCGCATACGTGCCCGCTTTGATTAATTCTCTGATAACATCATCGGGCACGTCATTCGGCTTGTAATCCCTCACAGACCTCCTCAAATAGATGTTCTCAAAAACAGTGTTCATAGCATTCCTCCGCTGCCTCCATAGTTGCCTTGAACAATTAAGCTTTTGTTACTTTGGATTCGCCTATTGCCGGCACTGTGCTGCATCAACAAGTCCGAAGGATTCTTTCGTTTACCGGAGCATTTTCTTTTAGGTGGACCTGATCGACTGAGGCCGACCAGCTATAAGTACGGGCGCTGTTAAATGGCAACGCTTAAGCTATCACCCCGCCGTTTTGCCGTTTTGAGTGGTTATATAAGATGAATCACAAACCCCTAGGATTGTTTCAAGTGCATCGGTATTGGCCGCCGCTCGTCTTGCAACAACAGCCACGGTGGCGGCAGCCACGGCAACGCAGCGTTTTTGGAGTCAGGGTTTGACGTGGTGAGCTAGAACACAACCAATCCAACGGTCGTGACTATGAACGAACAAAAGTATTGTAGAAACTGTGGATCGGCCAAACCGACCGGAGCCACGTCGTGTGCAAACTGCGGTGCGACATCAAAGCCCAAGCGGCCGTGGTTCGGACCCAAGCGGATCGGCTACGGGATCCGTCCTCAGACCTGGCAGGGGTGGCTCATCGTCGCCGTCTTCGTCGCCGTCGTGACTGGGATCGCCCTCTGGCTCGGCCGCTGACGGTTCGCAGCGAGGAGATTAATAGTCTGTTCGGCGCGAGCCAAGCGCGAGTTAGGATGAACACGGCTGGAAAAATATTACGTCTAGAAATGGCATCAGATAGTTCGAGCGTCTCCAAAAACCAGAAACACGTCGCCGTAACGTGGCTAAAAAAGCACATAATCGGGGTTTGTGTAGTTGTTGAAGTAGCGCTCATTTTTTTGTTGTTCGACCCCGCTTTACGGGTAAACCCCACTTCTATGTGGTGGGGCTTTTTCGTCATTCTGACTGGTTGGGCAATGGTGCTTGTTTTTGTTATCGGCGTCTTTCTGTTTCTTCAAAAGAGGAATCAGCAATCTCAATGACTACGAAGCACGTGTGGGGCGCCAAGTTCTCACCAATATCCTCTTCAAGACGTCGTGCACGCTGATGAACAAGTCAGATGACTTACCGTCACGGCTTGTTGAAACGCTTGTCATTTTCGCTTCGCTTCGAGATTAGCGATTTGCGTTCGAAGCATCAGCTTAGAATCTTTCGGGATTCTGAAGACCAGCTCTGTTGAATAGCAACTTTGCTTGCATCTAGTTGGGACGACACAACGAGCTGAACCTGGCGCCGCCTCTACCAGTCAGGCTCTAAGTAGTTTGTTGAAAAATCTCTTCGCGTCCCTATCGATTCTCAAGCGATGAGTCGCCATCCGTAAATCTAATTACCATATGGCTACCGTCACAGAATGGCTTGTTGGAGGATGCGCCACATCGGCATAGGGCGACACGATTTCGAACTTCATAGGCGTCACCATCTGATGACGTGATCAGCACGTTACCCCGCACCCATAAGGGGCCGCTGCAGCCTTTATGTGGTTCTTCGACGAGTGCGATAGACGGTTCGAATTCAGGCTCAATCGGTTTTTCGGGCTCCTTATGCCACGCCACAAGACGTCCAGAAGTGCAATTCCCTGCCTCTTCGATGGCTAACCGCTTAGCCTCCGCGTCGTCTGAGGATCTGGTCAAGTTGCCAATTCCGCTTGCTCTCAGACAAAAACCAGCGTGATTGCACAAATCCGGAGCGTCGGTCAACTTGAGGTCTGGCCCGTCGATTTTCCTCACTCGAGTGAGGTAGGGCGCTCGGCTAGCGATCTCGGTACCGTCAAAACGTTTCTTGGCGTGAGTTCCATCGCAAAATGGTTTGCTCTTGGACTGCCCGCAGCGGCACAAAGCATACGTCTCGTTGAGAGGGTACTCTTCGCCTATGACATAGCTTTGAGGATATCCCTCGACATTCGTGCTAATGGTCAATTTGGTAAGGGGGATCCATCCTGACACAATATAGGGCCCGTTCTCACTTACCTGTACGCGCGCGTCCTTTTCACGTCCTTTCTTGGCCTGTTTTTCAGTCGGCATAATAGTTTATCGTCCTCCTCCTTCTTGAGATTCGCTAACAATAACGACGAGACGAGGTTAAAAGAACTTCCCTCTACACTCTCGGCGCTTATCGGGTTTTCAACGCGTATGTATCAAACCGTACCCGAGGGCTTTCTTTCCTTACGCTTGTCACATCTGGCGGCGCAGCCAAGAGAGAAAGTGCCGAGAGATCGCAAAATGTGACTCTAACGCCAAAACCCCCGTCTTAACATACAGCAACCCGCTTTCCCGGTCTTTGAAGGAGCGGGTGCCCATCATCTTGACACAGCCTTCAGAAGCCACGCCATATTTCTGCCGGCATTCTTTGCCGACGCGATGCCTTCATCGTCCTTGTCAACATCACCGATTTCCCTCCCGATGCCAATCGTCTGGCGACCCGGAACGATCATGTCCGCGCTGAGCAAGAAGTGGAACAGCGTGTCGAGAGAATGCATCGCGCCAGTCCGCCTCTGTGCGACGACAGCGGATCCCACTTTGCGCTTGAAGAGCCCGTCGTTTGCAAAGGACACGAAACCGGCGCGATCGACCAATGCTTTCATCTCGGCAGTGACGTCGCTGAAATAGACCGGAGAACCCAAGATTATGCCGTCAGCTCCGGCCATCTTCTCGATGCAGTCGTTGACGATGTCGTCGTCGAGCACGCATCGGCGGTCCCTGTTTTCAAAGCATTTCATGCAGGCTGTGCACCCCCGAATCCTCTTGCCTGCAAGCTGGACCAGTTCGGTCTCAATACCTTCGTTTTCGAGTTCCTCGAGTATGCGTCGGATCAGGATAGCAGTGTTGCCGTCCTTTCGAGCGCTTCCGTTGATGGCGATAACCTTTGTCATAGTACTACTCCTAATGGTGGCGAAAGAAACTGAGCCTTAACTCGCTTCATTTCGAGCCCCGTGCTATAAATATGCTGATGTCAGCGCAGTTGTCAGTGGAGTCCGATGGCACGCTCGCTCTCTCTCCAGTGTCGCCCACCGCGATGTCTTTCAGCCCTGCCTCGGCAAACCACGTGCGCATATCCTCCCTCCTAAATCCCATCCACCGATCGGTGCGCTCCTCCGTGAGAAACGCAAACGCGTGCTCATCGAGGTCGGTGATGATGAGCGCGCCCCCTTTCTTGAGAATCCGCGCCATCTCACCAATCGCCGCCGCCGGGTGCACGACGTGGTGGAGGCACATGTTGGCAAAAACGTAGTCCACGGCTCCGGTGCGAACGGGGAGACGTTCGGCGCTCCCGATGCAACAGTGCAGGCTCGCGGCATCGAACGCCTTGCGCCTGAGTACCTGCAGCATAGGGAGTGACTCGTCGATCGCGAGCACCTCCACGCCGTGCGCGATGAGCCCTTCGGTGATGAACCCGGTTCCGGCCCCAACGTCAGCGGCTAGCCTTCCCCGCTGCACCCGTGCCTCAGAGAGCGCCCGGTTCCGCACCCTCTCAGAGAAATAGGTTCGCCGCATATCGTCCCATCGCGGGGCAATCTCGTCGAAGTAACCTCTCTCGTGCATGCCCTCCCCGACGATCCGTCAGACGGCACTAGTGTGCAGCGCTGGCTAACTCCGCGAGGCGCTTATTGGCGCTGTCCCTATAGACGCCTCCATGATAGCAGATCACCGTTTTGATGTCGTATTGCGTGAGTTTTTTCAACGATTTCAAAGCGGTGTCGATATCGTATGCTGACTGCGGATTCGGCCCCTGCAACTCGCCGTCTGCGGCGACTAATGCATCGCCGCTAACGAGGATCTTGCTCTGATTGAGGTACAGACAGATATGACCGGGGGTGTGACCCGGGGTGAAGATCACCGTGATTCCCCCACAGTATGGCAAGACCTCTCCATCAGCGACCGCCGCAGTAACGTTCGCTTTGGGCGGGTTCGCAAATAGCGCTTCCATCTGCTGCCGTTGTTCCTCAGGCAGCGATCCCACCATCTTCGATATACGTTCCCGGTTCATCTTAATCAACGGCTTTCGGCCCTCTACGTACGGCCGCTCCTCTTCATGGGACAGCACGTCGACGTCATGAGAGGACTCCCGGATAATATCCGGCAGGCTTCCGATATGGTCGATGTCCTGATGGGTGATAATCACCTTGTTGAGCCTGTCGAACGAGACCCCTGCCCCAGCCATCCCTTCACGGATCTGTTGCAGCTGGCCGGGGAAGCCCGCATCCACCAGCACCACCGTATCGTCATCCCAGGTGAGTGTTGGATGAATGATGCTCTGTCCTCTGAAACTCCTCATCGGTAATTCCAGCACCTCCACGCCGTCGGCTAATCTCATTATGCTCCAAGGCTTGTGTGAGCCTTGGTTCACCTCCTTTTGTATTTGCAGTATGTCTTAGTTTTCTATAACTATCTGTTGTTTTGCTCAAATCTTGCTTATGAAATACGCTGAGTGATTGGGTTGAGGGTTCCCTCGACTTTATGCAAAAACTGGAGAGCCGAGGCCCGTTAGATTGTAACCGAAAGAGAGAGCGTCACGAGCGCCCCGAGTCATAATCCTCTCGTTGAATCTTCTCTGAGAACCGCGTCCTGTCTCATCCTACATCGTCATACGCAAAAGCGGAATCTTCTGTCGTACTACTCTAATGAATCTACAAGCGAAATTACACGTGTGTGCTAATTTTACCGAAGACATAGCGCTTAAGGTGATGCACTGTGATAGTTTTTAGACATTTGCTTCTGGGAGTGGAACATAAACCCTTGCTGCCAACTCGTTATCTAACATAAACAAGGCGGCAGAATCTTGAGCTATCATTTTTAAGCGCCTAACGATAGCCGTAAAATTAGACTCCTCCTCTATCTGCTCATTTACATACCATTCAAGGAAGCTCGAAGCTGCATAGTTCTTTTCTTCCATAGCAATAGTTTTTAAATCGTAAATTCTACCTGTGACAATCTTTTCGTGGTTTAATGCGATCTCAAAAGCATTTAAAACAGAGCTAAAATCTGCTTGTGGATCCTGGAAACCAGTAATCTTAACATTGCCTTCCATTTCAGCTACAAAATTAAAAAACTTCATCGCATGATCTACCTCTTCGCGATATTGCACTCTTAAAAAGTGTGAAAAGCCTGGCAGATCAGTAGCAGCACAATAGGCAGCCATTGATAAATAAATGTGGGCTGAATAGAATTCGAAAGTGAGTTGCTCGTTAATAGCTTGATTCAATTTTGTGGAAATCATTTGGTTTGCCTCCTAAAATATTGTCTTATAAATTAATATTACTACAAGTATAAAATAAAAACGGTGTTATTTCAGGCGGTATCTGCTCATTCAATGCACAAGAGAAGTGGGAAGGTCTCCCTGGACCTTCCCGAGCTAATTGGCAAAGCTCAATCGACCCTCTTGAACAGCTTCCCTTCAGTGCCGCATACTTGGCAGTTCTCTGGCGGCTCATTTTCCACCGTATTCCCGCAGATCGGACAGACGTAATAGGGGGAAAGTCTCTGCTGATTTGCCTTGGTTGGCAAGAAGCTTATTAAAAAGCTGAGAATGGATCTTCTCCACCTCGTTGGCGTCGTGGAAGGACATTTCGGCTGCTTTTTGCTTCTCTACTCTGGCTGTTTCAATCATCTCCGGATACATGGCCTCGTACTCATGATCCTCGCCAGAGATGGCCGCCTTGAGGTTTTCTAGAGTGGACAGGACGCCTTTCATGACCCTCAGATGGTTGTTGGCATGCACTGCCTCAGCCTCTGAAGCTGCCCGAAACAGCTTAGCTGCCTGGGAGTATCCCTCTTTATCTGCTTTGGCAGCAAATGCCTGGTATTTGCGGTTGGCTTGGGACTCTCCTGCAAATGCCTCTTTCAAGAAGTCTTCGGTTTTAGACATATTCTTTAATCTCCTTTTTCGAGTTCTTACTTGGTATCTAGTAATCGTATTGAACTATTGGGCTACTTTCTTTTAATGCCTATCGGGACTTTGTTTGGATTATCTATCTATAGTGAGGTTGGCCGTGAATTATCCGAAAACTGCGGTATTTCTGCTCTAAAAGTGTCAGCCCCCCAGTACTGCATCTATACATCGTGCACGTTCTCCGGCAACGGATGCTTGTAAAAACGGCCAATCGACTCCCGAAACGCCGTGGGTCAGTAAGTAGTTTGTGTTTGATTGATCCCCTGTAGAATATCGCCCATTTGTACACAGAATTTCCGCAGATCTCGGGGCACGAGAGGACGGCTGCCGTGCAAGAGCCGCACCTTCCGTTGTTTTAGCCATCGTTCGAACGAGTTGTTTGAACGATGCACAACGTCGGCATAGCTTGTTTATGAAAAAATGTGTCGTGATGTGACGACCATATCCTCTGCTAAATTGCTTTGATTTATTCACTTTGAAAAATAGAATTAATAGGGCATTACGGCCTAAATTTGGGCAAAGGGATTCGAATGCTCTATAGTGTTTATAGAGTGTTTAGCGAATATGCTGCTTAATTAATAAGCACCCCAGCCAGCATCAGCGGTAACGACCGCCCCGTTTATTAAGCTTGCTTCATCTGAAGCCAGGAACAGAGCCAGCCGGGCAATCTCTTCAGGTTCGCCCATTCGCGGCATCGTAGCCATACCCAACTGACATCGCTCCATCCCCATTTCACTTACTCCTGCAGTGTCGGCACCTATCTCGGTGTTAACGCCGCCCGGAGCGATAACGTTGGATCGAATGTTCTTGTTTGCATACATGAACGCAACATTTTTCGCTAGGCCCAGAACCCCGTGTTTTGACGCTGTGTAAGCTGCTCCCGCGCGTGCTCCGCATAGCCCACCAAGAGACGATACAGTGACGAACGCACCACCGCCGATCTTTTCCATCTCCGGAATGGCAGCTCTGAAGAAGCGCATGGGCCCCGTCAGGTTGATATTGATAACTGCATTCCATAGGTCATCATCGAGTTCAGTAACTGGCTTCATTTTGTCCAGTATCCCCGCATTGTTGACGACTATGTCCAGTTTTCCGAACGTTTGTACAGCCATTTTAATGGCGTTCTGGACATCGTCTTCACTGGTAACATCTCCAGCAACTGCAATGCCCTTTCCACCGTCAGCTTCTATTTGAGCTATAAGCTCTGCCAATCTTTCTTTTCGTCGTGCAATTACAACGACTGATGCTCCTTCTTTTGCAAACAGTTTCGCAATTTGGTATCCCACCCCAGAACTTGCACCGGTAACCAGTGCAACCTTGCTTTCTAATCTACCCATTTCTCTCATCTCCTCGCGCGATGCGGCGTTGGAGTCGCGTTCCATACGCAGTTACGTGCCTGCGACCGTTGCCTCGACTTCGAGCATGCTCGCGCGCACGCGTATCCGCCCGCTTCGATCTGCGGGTGACAGCTCGATGCAGCGCTGCACGACCTCATTAAGAAGGGCGTCGCGCTTCTGTGCAGGAATCCGGTCGGTGTATCGATGCCACGTCGATCGTGCGTATCCCTTGAGTGCGTCGGCATCGCGGTGCGTTACCTCTTCGGTAACGAACTCGCAGCGCTGCAGCACAAAGCCGGCGTCTCTGATGAGCTGTTCGCACTCGGCGACACTGTACGCCCTGCGCTGTTCTAATCCCTCGAAATACGTTCGCCACGCCGGGCGGTCCATTACCTCTTTTCGCGCACGGTGCAGCGGCGACTTGATCTCTGCTGTGGCGCGTCGTTTTGCCACGAGCTGGGCTGCAAATCGGCCACTGGGCGCGACGCTTTGCTTGATGCCGCGCAGCGCAGTCGGCAGGTCTTTGATCCAGTGGAGAGACGCAAAGGCGACGACGACATCAAATTCATGCCTGAACGTGAGCTTCGCTGCGTCTCCGTGACGAAATGACAGGTTCGGATGCACCGACGTGGGGAACATCGTGCGCGCGAACGCGATCATGTCGTGGGAGGCGTCGATGCCGAGCACAGAGCCGTGCGGCACGCGTGTCGCAAGCTCGGCAGTCACCTTCCCATCGCCACAGCCGACGTCCAAGATGCGCTCATCACCGTTGAGCCAAAGCCTTTCGAGTAGTCCCAGCGCGAACGCGTATTGCGGGTATGAGTGTTCGTGATAATCGACTGGGTTCCATCCGTCTGTCATCTGATCGGCTCTCAACGCAGCGCGTCGATAGTGTTTCGTGTAGACGATGAGGCAGTCCCCATTATTAACGCTTTTGCTGCGTAAAACGGCGACCCTCACCACGCGCTTGACTTGGTGTCGCTCTGCGGCAATAATCGCGAAGAGGGTGATCGCGACCACGTAACAAAGGTCGATGTGCGCGATGCTGAGGAATTTGCGGAATGCCTCGCTTAGCGTCTTATCTCCTTTTGCTTTCCAGGCTCTCCAGCTTACGTCTTTATAAACTAACACGAAAAAAAGGAAGCATATGGTCGAACCGCGGGACACTATTAAAATTGTAAATGT
>ODAK010000052.1_pt1 | contig 132032 bp, 95 predicted proteins | sample 1539591 | NCBI WGS metagenome assembly ODAK01 (sample SAMEA3539303, study PRJEB22396) | soil metagenome | biome: tundra; feature: field; material: soil | place: USA | collected 2010-05 | depth 0.15 m | reverse complement strand
AGTCAACGGAACCCGGACTGGTCCAGTACAAGCCGAAGGGAGCGTCTCCCACTTCATAGAAGAGATTCAAATCCTCGACCGACGTATAGTACAAGCCATACGAAGCACGGATGCTGGATTTGCCCGGTCCGCCAAAAACTTTGCCCAGCATTCCATCGCTAAAGCTCGGAGAGTAAGCGAGGCCAAGACGCGGTCCGAAGTTGTTGTATCGGGTGGGCGCCAGCGTCTTGGGAATGCCCTGATCGCCGGGATATACAAGGCCTTGGGGGGAATTCGGAAAGACCGTTGACTGCTCTCCCTTAACCCAAGTCTGGATTTTTCCCTGTGTGTCGTACCAGGGCATGCTCACTTCCCAGCGAAGACCCAAATTAAGCGTCAGATTGGGAGTTACCTTCCATGCGTCTTGCACATAAGCGCCGCCATAGCGCGTGCGTGAATCCAGGAGCTGTACCGCTGCCTGGGTGTAGCCATTCCCGGCTCCCGTGGTCGCTCCAAGCAGGTAGTCAGCGAAATCTACTCCAGTAACTGTACCATCGAAAACGAAAGCCCCGTCCTGGCTGGCTAAATTGCGTTCGTTCACTTGCAGATAGCGGAATTCTCCACCGAACTTAAGCGTATGTTTACCTATGACTTTGGAGAATCCGTCCGACGCCGTATAGGTGTTATTAGGTTGGAACGTGATCAGAGAGGGGGTGCCGATGGCAAAGTTCTTGAAATAGATTTGGGGTACATACTCCGGAAATCCGGGAGTAGCATCAGGAATGATGCCCAGAGTACCGACACCGGTCACGAACCCGAGTGAAGCAAGCGACGCCTTCCCGCCGGTCGGGTTGTCCAGATGTGTTGAGGTGCGGAAGAAAGTGACGCGCGCCTCGTTCACAGCGTTAGTTCCGATGGTCGTATTGTTGCTGAAGACGAACTCTTGCGCGCGGGTTAGTGTCACCGCTGGGAAGCCTGGCACGCTTGCGCCGCCGCTGGGCAGGGCGCTGTTCACCGTCGAGTCGTCAAAGTGATAGTAGAAGGACCAATTGCCCGTCTTCTGACTATTAAAGTCGACTCGCTCTCCGATTTTGTTGTCAGTAATCTTGTTCTTTTGACGATTGTCCGAGAATGTGCCGTCGGCGTTAGTGGGACCCGGGATGTAGGGGAGAATTCCAACTGCCGCTGGCGACCAAGCAGCTTTGGGAATTACGCCGCCTGGAAAGACGCAGTCCGCCGTCGAGTTACAGCCTGTGAAACTGTATTGCTCACCGTTCGTGACTGTGTAACCCAATCTATTTGAAAGCGTCGTGGGCCAGTCGAAACAGGGAGCGGCAGACGGGGGACAACTGCCGGCAGGACCGGGACCGCCATCGACGGTGCCGGTCAAAATTGAAGGATCAAACTGGCCTCCAAGTTCGGCAACGCTCGGCACGGGAACCTCGCTGACTTCCGCGCCCTGCACTATTCTGGTTCCTTGATAATCCGTGAACCAGAACAGCTTGTCTTTCCAGAATGGACCTCCGGCTGTAAAACCGAACTGATGCTGTCGCAGTTCGGACTTAGGCTGGCCGGAGAAGAAGTAGTTCTGGGCATCCAGCGCGTCGTTCCGCAGGAACTCGAAAACATCGCCGTGGAAGCCATTCGTGCCAGACTTGGTGATGGCGTTCATCACCGCGCCACTGAATTTTCCATATTCCGCGTCGAAGCTATTGGTGATAAGACGAAATTCTTCGACGGAATCAAGATTCGGAACCAGGCCAGCCCCCAGATTTCGCCCTTCGCTGACGTCGCCGCCATTCACCAGAAAGGCGTTGGCCGTCTCACGCTGGCCATTTACTGAGATGTTGCCGGCGTTTTGGATATAGCCCGAGACCGGCCGGTCACCACCGATTGTCCCAGCCGTCGTCGGCGCCACACCGGCCTGCAGGCCCAACAAATCCAGATAGCTGCGGCCGTTGAGCGGCAAAGCCAGCATTTTCTTGGAATCGATCACATCGCCAAGTTGGGTGCTCTCGGTTTCTATCTGGGCTGCGTTGGCCTGGACGCTCATTTCTTCCTTGATGTTTCCGACCGTGAGCGTTACGTCAATGCGAAGCTGGTCGTTTACCTTGAGCACGATTTCGGTGGCGTTAAATTGTTGAAATCCAGGAGTCGTGACGTTCACCTTGTAGTTCCCGACAGGCAGCGCCAGAAAACGATAGGAGCCATCATCGGCGGTAACGGTGTGTTGGGAGAGGTTGGTCTGCGTATTCGTAACCGTGACCTGAGCTCCCTTGATCACAGCCTGTGATGGATCGCGCACTACCCCAAGGATGGACCCAGTGACATCCGCGAGCAGAACGCCCGGGGACAAGAACAACGCCAAGATGACGAAAATCGGAGCGAAGAACCTGTGACCATTTCTCATCACCCATCTCCAGGGGCGGCGGTCTACCTCGACATGCCTGCCCAATGACATTCCCCTTCTACAGATCTGGCGCTCGATCGACTGGTGACTGCGAAACTGGAAAAAAGTACGCACTAAAGTCCCCGTACCGTCAATTGTCCTGGGAGCGTCCCCTAAGCTTGAGGCGAAAGTGTCCCATAAATTACTCAGAAGCTTCCGGACAGTCAAGATGAAACGTATTTTCATCTGGTGATATTTCCTAAATGATGGCGGCGTTAAGAAAAAATTTCTAATTGTGGCGCGGACTTCAACGCTTCGGGCGATTCCGGACCGCAATGAGCGAGATTTGCTCCAGTCCTGGGAAGTGATCGTCCTTATCCGGTCTGCGCTCCGTTGGCGCGATCTGCTGAACCGTGGTTCGCGCCGGCAGCGAGGAACCAAAATACTGTGCATACACTGGGTCAAAGACTTGCAGATCCAACAGATCATCCAGATAAACATTCGTGGACACAACCTGATTGAAATTCATTCCCGCTTCTTCAAGGTTGTCGAGAAGATTACGCATGGTCTGGCGGAGCTGGTGTTGTGTGCTGGTCGCGTAAACGCCGCCGTGTGGTCCGGGTATGAAACCGTCCTTCGCGGAACAATATAGAGTGTCACCGGCAAAAACGCAGGGACTGGCGGTTGGACTGGGTGGCATATTTTTCGGACGCACCGCTTTACGCCGCGTAAGATCTCGTACAGCGACGCCCGTGTACTCGATGTGCGCGCCGCCCGGAAGACTCGATACTTCGATTGTTGCCCGCGCTGGAGTGTTTCCAAACTCAAAACGCCGGGCGTAATGCTCGTTCATGACGCGCGTCGGAATATCAGCCGTCAGATACGGATTTACGAAAACCATATTGTGGAGTTCGAGGCCTGCTGCCTTGACGACTGCCTCAACCCGGTCGAGCGCCAGATCTACCTGTGCTGCCGCATCCTCCGGAACTTTGCCGCTGACCGGATCCATGCCGGGCATGCTTGAGACAAAAAGCCTGTCATGCGTAAGCATCCCGGGGGGAGCAGGATCGTTCGATTTGTAATTCAGCGGATAGACTGGCTTCTTATCCGTCAAACTGCGGACCGCAACGGCGCCGATTTGAATGGGCGACTCGGTAACGCGCGCAACTGCCAGCACGGCACGGGCAGGTGGAGTCTTCCCAAAGTACTCAGCGAAGACTTTATTGAGCTCGTCATATTTGCTGATGTCTTCCAGGTACACTTGCGTGTAGACCAAGTGCTCGATGGTCAATCCTGCAGATTGGACGACCGCCTTTACGTTATCCAGCGCTTGTTGTGCTTGGTCCTTAAAAGTCGACGGCAAACTTCCATCCGGACGCCGAGGCCCTTGCCCGGAAATGTAGATGTAATCTCCGGCATTCACACCAGGCGAGTAGGCCGGGTTCGGATGAGCGGCCCCTTGCCCGGGAACCACAGCGCGCAACTGCTCTTGCGCTGTGAGACTCGACGAAAACAAAACGGCCACCGCTAACAGTCGAGAAGCAGGATTCGGATGAATTCTTCTCAAGACAACCTCGTGTCTTTAAGCTGCCGCCTTCTTCTGCGCAGCGCCCAGAATGGATCTCAGTCTCTGTCCAACAATGATTTCCTCTCCCGGCTTGATCGTCATTGAGACCAACTCGATGTGGTCGGGTCCTTTCGGTTCTTTGCGGTTCGGATTCCCCTCGCGAACTGCTGTCACCAAACTGGGATTGTCCGCTCCGAGAACTTCGATCACTGGATTACCCGCGCGCAGTTCCTGAACACAATCGGAGATGGTGTAGCGCCAGCCCTGCTGATCCCAAGAAATCTTCAGGGTCGGATAACGATTTCCATCATCGGGAGTGTAGGTCTCGGTCTTGACTCCGGGAACGGTCTCAACCAGTTTCCGAATGCGATCCACGCGGCCGTTCCACTCTGCGTACAGTTTCTTCTCGTCTATCTTCAGCCACGTCTCAAGCGCCGTCAGACACCCGATGACTTCCTCTTTCCCAACTTTCATCGGGCGGCACACGGCTCCTTCCCTTGGACTGCAATTGAGGAGGGCGGCTTCGATCAGGTCTTTGCGTCCCAAAAGTAATCCGCTGCACTGAGGACCGCAGAGTCCTTTTCCGCCCGAAAAGCAATAGAGATCAATTCCCATGCGCGCGTAGAGCTTGGCATTGTCGGCAGGCGGGATGCCCGCGGCGTCATCGAGCAACATCGGGATCTTGTGCTCTTTGGCGATGGACAGTTCGTTTTGAAGTTTGTCGCCGAGATCGGTGGTGTAGATCATCGCGGTGTTTTCGTTGATGGCGTTGGCGAGCTCTTCTGGCGAATACGTGAGAACCAGCTTCGCTCCGGTCAGCCGGATGGCGCTGTCAAAGGCGCTCCGGCCACCGACCATGATGACTTCATGCTTCAAGCCGGTGGTGTCGGGAAGTTGCCAGATGTGCTTGTCGTCGGTACCGGCCATACATCCAGCGGTTGCAGCGGCCATTGCGCCCGCCGAGCCGGAAGTGATGATGCCGGATTCGGCGCCCGTCAGCTCTGACAAGCGTCTGCCAACGGCGCGCTGCAACTCGAGCATATTGACAAAATGCTGCGCCGCTTCCACCTGGGCCTGACGAACTTCTGGGAATTCGAGCGATCCGCTCAGATAAGTCCACGTGCCACGACAATTGATCACCGTCTTCACGCCCAGCCGGGTGTAGACATTCTGGAGCGGATCCCGGCCGATGGCGGACGCAGCTTGCGCGTACAGGTCGCGCGCAGCAATCTGGGTTAGCAGAGGGGTGGCCGCCAGCAGTTTTACGAATGATCTCCGGCTAGAGTTCTGGATCGGCATCAATGCCTCCTTATGGAAAGAGTTTCAGTCGTGCTAACGTCCGCCAACTCGTTGCGAATGCGCCTTGGTACCGGCGCCGGCTCAATCTCCCTCATCGCTCAATGGAATCCGTGATCGTACCGCGAGGATGTAGGCGTTACCTCCCGGCTTGTTATGGTTGTAGAACCCTACCGTGCAGTTCGGGCGGAAATAGTAAGCATCTCCTGCCTTGGCAGGGAAGCGGCCCTCGACTCCATCCATTCCACTTCCTGCGACCATCTCCCCCTCTCCACCAACGACCAGATAGATCTCTTCTGCGGTTTCGTGATGATGCGGAAAATTTGTTCCTCCTGGAGCAAAGTTCATCCAGAAAAAGCTCGTCACCACGTATGCGTCATCGATCGCATCACGCCTTCCGTTTCGTGGGCCAACCAGCAACTTGTACAAAACCGACTTGGGATGGCCTTGCACAGTTTCCTCTTTCACGTCATCCAGATTGACAATTCTGGGCTGCTGAGACGGAGCGCTGGGCGCGAGTTGGGGCGGGATTTTGAAGCCCATCACCAGGACCCGCAAAGACTGGCCGGAATTATTGGCAAACCCATGCTTTACGCGCGGGGCAAGGTAGGTGAAATCATTCGCGCGCAGGGGATTCGTGCCGTCACCGTATTGCAGAGTGCCTGTACCCTGCAGAACAAAGTAGATTTCTTCCTCGCGATCGTAGAGAACGCTTTGGCAGGTCCCGTGGGCGTCAACCGTAACTTCGCCGAAGCGAGAAACGCTTCGCAGAATTCGACTGTCTGCGTCACCTGCGCCGAAAATCGGTTTGTAGTGGCAGGTTGCAGAAGATAGATCCGCTTCCGTCCCGTTCAGGCGCGGCAGGTACCGATGCAGCCACGTGGCATCAACAGTCCGATCCTGGGCCGGAAGATTGGCCGGTATCAGCAGCAATAGGAACAGGAGGGTCTTGGACATTTTCGCGGTGAGTGTGCTCACTCTTCGTGCCTAGGCGTGACCGTTGGTATACCACAGAATCTGCTTGACGCAAATCGAAATCTTTCGTTTTATTAGGATTCGTTTCGATTGCGGCCCGCAGATTGCAGGTGGGTTTCGCGTGCTACTCTAATGCGCCGCAGCCGTTGTCCATGGAAAAGCGATCATGACACTCCATTCTGCGCCTTTGAACCGACGGCGAAACCTCTGCGTGAGACTTTTTGCCGTCGTTGTCGTGACGATGTGTGGCTTTTCTTCGACATTCAGCCAATCGAATCCGCCGAAGAGCACTGATTGTCGGGTCGAGGCCATCGACTATAAGGGATGGCACGCGCAGCAACTCTCGAACCGATGGGTGCAGTTGATCTTCGTACCGCAGAATGGCGGGCGGCTGATGCAAGTCACCTTCGCGGGACATGCTTACCTGTTCGTAAATCCCAAGTTCGCTGGCAAGAACCTTCCGCCGAGTTCGAGCCAGTGGTTCAATTACGGTGGCGACAAGCTCTGGCTCCTGCCCGAAGGGAACAACGATGAGCAACACTGGGCCGGTAACTCTGACGTGCTGGACGATGGGCCGTTTACATTTCGCAAGCTTTCGGAAGGGCAGCGCTGTGAGATCGAGCTGACGGGTCCGTCCGATCCGCAGACTGGGATTCAATTTACACGCACGATCCGTTTAGACGCCGATTCGCCGCGCATCGCATTTCATGCATCCATGAAGAACGTGACGGGCCATACCCTCGAGTGGTCGATGCAGTCGGTCTCGCAATACGACACCTCTGTTTCCAGCGAAACGGGTTCCGGGCAGGCCGCACAGATGAATCACGATTTCTGGACGTTCACGCCGGCCAATCGATCCAGCAGTTATTTGAACCGTTATCACGTTCGGTTCGGTCCGGCGGAAAACCCCGCAGTATCGGTGAGGGAAGACGGTCTTTTTACTGTGCACTACGTTCACATGGCTGCCGAGTTGTGGCTCGATTCGACAGAGGGCTGGCTCGCGGTGATCGACGGCAAAAGCCAGTACGCCATGGTCGAGCGCTTTCCATACGAAGACAGCAAACCTTATCCCGGCAAGGCATCTGTCATTTTCTGGACCAACGGTCCGGAAACCCGGCTGAATAGTGAAGGAATCCCTTCTCTGAGCGCTGACCCGGATGCGAGCCCTTACTACCTCGAAGCCGAGATCAACAGTCCGATGTGCCGCTTGCGTCCCGGTGAGAGGTGTACCTTGGAGACGGAGTGGTTCCCCACGCGTTCCGGAAGCGAGTTCCACGGCGTCACAGACGTGGGAATTTTGATTCGGCCACTGAGAGCGACAGTCAGGGAGAACGGCAAGATCGGCCTCTCGGGATCTTTTGGAGTTTTTTATTCTGGGCGCCTCATTGCACGCCTTTACGATGAACACGGTCATGCTGTTGCAGCGACGCCGGTTGCCGAGGTAAATCCGAACGAGGTGGTGTCGCTGGAGACGGAGATTGCTTCGTCGGGGAAAACCTCGCGGTTATCGATCCACCTCGTGGACGACAGCGGCGTCGACCGAGGCGCGCTGCAAGAAGTTCAATTGAGTGCCCAGGATAATCATTGAGATGAAACGCTACGCTGCAGCAGCTATTCTTTTTCTGCTCGCCACAACAGCGCAAAGGCTAATTGGACAGGAGAAGGGGTCCCATTCGAGTTCAGCTCTGGATGTGAGCGCAGAAGACCTGCTGAAGCGGCCAGTGGGCGAGAACTGGCCTTCGTATAACGGGGACTACACCGGCCGTCGCTTCAGCAGTTTGCGTGAGATCAACCGTGCCAACGTTGCCCAAATGCGCGCAGCCTGGGTTTTCCACCCGGGCAATTCTCAAAGGCTTGAGGCGACTCCTGTGGTCATTCGTGGCGTCATGTACGTGACTTCCGCGAATGACGTCTTCGCCCTGGACGCCAGCACGGGTCGTGCTCTGTGGCACTATGCTCGTCCTGTAAGTTCGGGACTGCTCGATGATGCCGCAGCCCACAAGAATCGTGGCGTGGCTGTGTGGGAACACTTTGTTTATGTGGAAACCGATGATGCCCATCTGCTCTGCCTCGACGCTCGCTCGGGAAATCTGCTGTGGGACGTCAAGTACGCGGATAAGGTCAAGCAGTACGGAGCAACCAGTGCACCTCTCGTCGTCAAAGACGAGGTAATCGTGGGCACATCCGGTGGTGATTCGGGAGTACGCGGGTTTGTAGCAGCCTACGATGCAAAAACCGGAACCCTGAAATGGCGGCTGTGGACGATTCCTGGGCCTGGAGAATTCGGCTCTGCCAGTTGGCCGGGTGATTCCTACTTGCATGGCGGTGGTACCACATGGATGCCCGGAACTTACGATCCCGAACTCGATACGTTGTATTGGACGACCAGTAACGCCGCGCCCGATTTCGTGGGAGACTCGCGGCCGGGCGACGATCTGTACACTGCGTGCGTCCTTGCAATCGATCCCAACACCGGGAAGTTGAAATGGTACTTCCAGTTCACGCCACACGACGTCTACGACTATGACGCAAATGAAACACCGGTGTTAGTGGACGAAGAAGAGAACGGCGCCCCACATCGTTTGCTCCTGCAAGCCAACCGAAATGGCTTTTTTTATGTTCTCGACCGAACCAACGGTAGGTTTCTGCGGGCGACTCCATTTTTGGAGCAATTCAACTGGGCGACAGGGATTGATGCCTCGGGCCGTCCGCTCCTGTCCGGTCGAGTCCCGACCAAAGAAGGTACGTATATCTGCCCCGGCATCGTTGGTGCCACGAATTGGTTTTCGCCCTCTTACAATCCGAACACGGGCCTCTTTTATGTGATGGCTCTTGAGAATTGCAATCTTTACTTTGCAAGATCAAAGCCGTTCACTCAAGGCGAGACTTTCTACGGAACGGGCACGAAGCTTCCCCCGAATGAAAATTCACAAAAGGTTCTATTGGCGCTCTCTCCCTCGGACGGAAAGAAGGTTTGGCGATATCCGCAGGCGGGTCATGGCAACTCGTGGGGAGGAACGCTCACAACAGCGGGTGGACTCGTTTTTTTTGGCGACGATGCCGACTCTTTGGAAGCTGTCGATGCCGAGACGGGCCATGCTCTCTGGCACTTCAATACTGGGCAGTCATTCAATGCGTCCCCAATGACCTACGCCGTAGACGGAGTTCAGTACGTGGCCATCTGCGCCGGAAGTGATGTGTTCAGCTTCGCGCTGCCACACTGAATGGCCACTCTAAACGGAGATTAGACAAGACTTCAGTGCTCTAAGTATGGGACGAATCCGCGGGTTTTTGTTTCGAGGCGATACACCGACGTCGTTGCCGTGACGTAGAGGGTACCGTATTGCGGATCGCCCCAGGTCAGGTTGGCGGGCTGTTCCGGCATGACGATCGTGCCCAGGTGATTCCCCTTCGCATCCCAAACCCAGATACCCTGGGGCCCGGTCACAAACAGATTGCCGTTCTTATCCACCTTGATGCCGTCCGGAACACCGTCGTTCTTCCCTCCGGGTTCTTCGCCGAAAATACGCCCATTGACCAGCGTTCCATTGGCAGTCACGTCGTAGACGCGAATGTTTCGCTGCGCGCTATCGTCCACATAAAATTTCTTGCCATCCGGAGAGAAGGCCAATCCATTCGGCTGTGTAAGATCCCTAGTCAGCAAGCGCACGTCTCCGTTGTCATCCAGCCGGTAAACGCCTTGAAACGGAATTTCCTGCTTTTCTCCCGCAACCAGATCGAGCGTTGGATCGGTGAAATAGAGTGCACCATCCGGCCCGACAATCACGTCGTTCGGACTATTGAAACGCTTTCCCTCGTAGCGATCTGCGAGCACTCTGTATTTCCTGTCGGGAGTCACCTCGATGATGGCTCTCAAGACGCTCGCACAATCGATCAACCGATGGTGGCGATCGAAGGTATTACCATCCGGGTCGCCCAACGCGATGACCTCTTCCTTTTCCTTTTTGCCGTTCGGATAAACCCGGAAAATCTTGTTAATCGTCTCGTCGCTGACGTAGAGAAACCCCGCCGGATCCCACATCGGTCCTTCCGTGAAGCCGAAGCCGGTGGCGACCGCTTCCAGTTTCGCGTTGCTGCTGATGAGGCCCAGAAACTTGGGAGAGAGGGATTCAAGTTTGAAGCTCTGGGTTTTCTGAGCGGGAACAAGTGCTGCTGCAAAGACTACAGCCAGCAAAGCGAGCAGAAGCGCAACCCGGAGTTTCATTCGGCATCGCTCTCTTTCTTGCGGGGAATCAAGGGTTTGCCTGTTGCAGGAGTGACCATCAGATAGCTCACGAGATCATTAAGTTCGCCGTCACTGAGCAGTTCGCGATAATTTGCTGGCATCAGGGACCTGCTCAGATGCTCGAAGTTCCGCAGCTCCGCCTTTTTCAAAAAGTGGAAACTTCCATCCTTCGTTTGCAACTGCACAGAAAAGTTATCTTCATTACGAATTAATCCCTCAAGTCGATCACCACTAGCTGTGGTAAGGACGGCCGTCAGATAGCCCGCGGACGGCACTCTTGGTGATCTGACGATTTCTTCGCGTATCGCCTTTGCTGATGCAGTAGCTCCGTGGTCGGTGAGATCGGGGCCAAGGAATCCACCCTTGCCTGAAATCGTGTGGCAACTTGAACAATCGCCCTTGCCGAAGAAGATTTCCTTGCCGCGTCCTGCATCACCGGCCGGAGTTCGCGCCTCAAGCTTCCCCTGGAGCGACCGCAGGTAGCCGACTATGGCGCGGGTCTGTCTTTCACTAAGGCTGTGAAAAGCGGGCATGCCGGTTCCGGGTACACCGTTCGAAATGATGCCGGACAGTTGGGCATCTGAGAGATGCAGGACTTTGGCACTTCCGGAAATGTTGACGGCTTTGTCGCTTCCACGGCCATCCAGCCCGTGACAGCCCGCGCACGAGGAGTTGTACGTGTTTCTACCCACTTCGAGAGTAACGTTTGAATGGTCTGAGGAAGAAAGTTGTTGTGCGAGCGAGAAAGAGATGTTGAAGGCCCACAGCAGGAGACAGGGCCCGAGTAACGGAGATAAAGATTTGCGGATCGGCAGCATATGCAAGCGGCCACATTCTACCGCAGTGGAGCGGAGGCTCTTCGGAAAACACTTTCTTTGCTTTCAGGGAATGGAAATTTCTTCCCACAGACGAACGGCTCTCTCAATTCCAAAAGGCGCTTGGCACCAATCGCTGGATTCGGCTCTTTCAAACATGGCAGTGGTAGTGTTAGAGTCCGCGAAAACATGGAACCAGGAGGACGGAATGCCCCCATCTCACCCGTATTCGAAAACACGCATCGTCGTAATTACTCTTGCGGCTTTGATCCTTATTCCGGCAGCGGCGGTTCAAGTGCGTCTCGCCCACGCTCAATCCAATTCAGCGGCTGAAAGCGCATCGACTAACGACGACCTGATCGCGCAATTCCGGCGCGTGGAAGTCGCCTCGGTCTCCGACGCACTCGAGCAGACTACAGGAAAGCGGATGTACATGAGCCATCGCATGCAGCCGATCTTTACGGCCAAATTTGCCGGATATGCACGAACGGTGCAACTCAAAAAGGACGAGGGCAACAAGGATCCCGAAGCACTCACGGGGATGCTGGAAGCGATTGATCAAGGATCGACTGATTCGGTGTACGTGATGGTGGTTGAGGACGGAGAAGACATCGCGGGAATGGGCGGACTGATGGGCACGGCCATGGCCGCGCGTGGTTACGCTGGAGCTGTAATCGATGGTGGAGTGCGAGATGTCGCCTATCTGCGCAAGATCGGCTTCCCCGTTTTTGCCACGGGAATCGTTCCCTCCACCTCTGTGCACCACTACCGGTTTGCGGGAGCGCAGATCCCGCTGCTCTGCAATGGAGTGCCTGTGAACCCAGGCGATATTGTCGTGGCAGATAGCGATGGTGTCGCCGTCGTGCCGAAAGCGCAGGCGCAGGCCGTGCTCACCCTGGCGCAACAGATGGACTACAAGGAACACTCGATGTACGCGGTCATCGAGCAATTGAAGTCCATCGTGCAAGCAGTCAAGAAATTCGGCCGCCTTTAGGGATGCCGGGATTGCATAAATCTGAGTTTCATCAGATAATCCAGCACTTTCATTTTTGACGGTGTCTATGACCGTTCATCCCAAACGTAGTTACGACATTACGGCTCTCCAGCGTGGGTTGCGGCTTCTGCTTCTTTTTAGCGAATCCCCGCGGGGACTCACTGCGAAGCAGGTGGCGGCTTTGTCGCGGCTGCCGGTGAGCACGGTTCACCGCTTTCTGGCCAACTTGGTGACCGCGGGCTTCTTGAACCGCGATGGAGAAGGCACCCATCACCTCGGAATCGCATGCTTCTCCATTGGCCAGGCCGCCGTAGGACAGCTTGATGTCCGACGCTTGAGCCTGCCGCGTTTGCGGGAACTGAACCAGCAGACCCGCGAGACCATACACCTCACCGTGCGGCACGGATTGTCCGCCGTGTATGTGGAGAAACTGGACTCCCCCGAGCCGCTGCGCATTCATTCACGCATTGGCGCGGCCGTTCCTCTTCACTGTACCGCCGTGGGCAAGGTCATGCTGGCATATATGCCGGAAGACGAGCAGGATCGGGTGCTGCCCGAACTCGACCTGAAACGTCTGACTCCGAATTCGGTCGGGAATCTTCAGGAGCTCAAAACGGAGTTGTACCGCGTCCGCAAGAACGGATACGCCTGCGACCTGGAGGAGCACGAGTTGCACATTCGCTGTGTGGCTGCTCCGATATGGGATCACACAGGAAGCGTGCAATCGAGTCTCAGCATCACCGCTCCCACTTTGCGAATGCCGGTGACGCGCCTTCGCCGCCTCGCGCCGCTTATCCAGACGGCGGGGATGAAGATCTCGGCTGAACTTGGGTATCAACCGACTGTATCTCTGTCACCATTGACCGCGCTAAACCGGAGCGGTAAAACGGAGGCCAGGCTTGGGAAGATGGTTGTCTAAGAACGGGGCGCAGCCATCGGATTCTCCCCAGAGTTTGCTCGACGCGCTGTTTCGAGCGAAGCCGGCTTCAACATGGAAGGGACGCGTGACCGCGCGACGGGCACGCCACCTGCCTTTTTCTGTAGTATTGAGCCGCCTAAATTGAAAGGAGCAGTTCTATGAATTTGACCTCGACTCGAAGGACATTCGCCATGCACTTTGGTTCCGTTCTTTCAGCTCTCGGGCTTACTGCCGCAGTGCTGCCCTCGCGTGCGGTGGCACAGAGTTCAGCCCAAGATGCGAACGCCATCCGTAAGCTGAACGCGGAAGGCAAGCCCGGCAGCGAAAAAGACGTCATCATGCCTGTGATCGTTCACAACGGTTTGATTTATGTCTCCGGTCAAGGCGCACACGATACCCAAGATCAGAAGGAATGGACAATTGAATCCCACACCAGCATGGTCATGGACAAAGTGAAGAAGCTTGTTGAAGTCGGCGGAGGCACGGTTGACAGCATTCTTCAGACCAACGTTTTCCTGGTAAAGATCGAGCACTGGGACGCGATGACCAAGGTATTCGCCACCTACTTCCCACACGGGGGACCAGCCCGCACCACCGTTGCAGTCGCTGCTCTGCCAGGTGATTCGCTGGTCGAAATCAACTGCATCGCGGCCGTAACGCGCAAGTAAAACCAAGGAGATTCTCATGGGACTGGGATCGACGTGGAATCGGCGCGGATTCTTGGGAACTGCTGCCGCCGTGGTGGCCTCCATCTTCGCGCCTCGCAAGCTTTCTTCGGCTGTCAACACGGCGGCCGGAAGCACCACCATCAGCGGTTTCGGCCAGACCGGCAATCCCTACGACGAGCTTGGCCTCACGACCGTAATCAACTGCGAAGGCACGATGACCATGCTGGGCGGCTCAATTCTTCGTCCCGAACTCGAAGCCGTCATGGCTTTGGCTGGTCGCCACTTCGTAAGCATCCCCGAGCTGGAAGTCGCTGCTGGCAAGCGCATCGCAGAGATGCTAAAACTCCCCGATGGCTATGCCGCACTTGTGACTTCCGGTGCGGCGGCGGCGATGCAGTCCGGATTGGCGGGCATCCTCACTGGAGACAATGAGACCCTGATTCGCCAGATTCCTGATCTAACTGGAATGAAATCGGAAGTCATCATTCAAAAATCGCATCGCAACCCGTTCGATCACCAGTTGCGGACAACGGGCATCAAGCTGATCGAGATTGAAACTCGCGAGCAGCTCCGGCAAGCCGTCAACGACCGCACGGCCATGGTGCACTTTTCAAACTTTGCCAATGCCGCCGGCCAAATCAAAGTGGACGAATGGGTTAAGTTGGCCAAGCAATACAACATTCCGTGCATGAACGATGCTGCAGCGGACACGCCTCCCGTTTCCCATCTCTGGGATTACGCCAACATGGGCTACGACCTGGTCACTTTCAGTGGCGGAAAGGCGATGCGCGGACCGCAATGCGCAGGCTTGCTGATCGGACGCAAGGACCTCGTGGCTTATGCCCTCCTTAACAACAGTCCGCATGAGGACACGCTGGGCCGCAGCCAGAAAGTCGGAAAAGAAGAAATCGTCGGAATGGTGAAGGCGCTCGAACTGTATCTGAAGGAAGATCACGACGCATTGGCACGAGAATGGCAGAATCGGCTGGAACGCATCTCGCGCGAACTAACCATGGTTCCCGGCGTAAGCACGCAATTCTTCACTCCCGATATCGCCAATCACGTGCCCCACATGCGAATCACATGGGATTCCAGAGTGCCGCTGGAGCCGCAGCAGGTTTCGAAATTGCTGCGGAATTCCAAACCCTCGATTGTCATCGGCGGCGGCGAAGGCCGGCCCGGGCTCACCATGTGCTCGTTCATGCTGCAGCCTGGTGAAGACAAGATCGTCGCCGAGCAACTGTCGCGCATCCTGCGCGGGCACTCAGCATAATGTGTTCGCGATAGCAGAACGATGCCCTCCGCGAAGACAACACGCGTGCGCTGGTTCCTGGTGTTCTGGCTCTTTGTCCTGAGTGCCGTGTCTTATCTCGACAGGGTCAACATCTCCATCGCCGCTGGATCGATTGTTGATGCTTACCACCTCACCGATGTCCAACTCGGGAAGGTTTTTAGCGCATTGGTCGCGGGGTACGCGCTGTTTCAGACGGTTGGAGGTTATCTTGCCGACCGCTTTGGTCCCCGACGTATATTAACTGCCGGAGTTGTGTGGTGGGGAATCTTCACCGCCCTGACGGCGCTTGTCCCCGCTAACATCAGTGGCGCTCTCTTTCTTTTTGTGATGGTTCGGTTCCTTCTCGGGGCTGGCGAAGCCGTGATCTACCCAGCGGCCAATCAGTTCATTACGCGCTGGATTCCCATGCGCGAGCGCGGCATCGCCAACGGCTGGATCTTTGCCGGCGTCGGTGCCGGAGCTGGCCTTACGCCCCCTCTTATCACCTATCTCATGATCCATCACGGCTGGCGCTCGTCGTTCTGGGTGTGCGCCATCATCGGATTTCTCGCCGGGGCAGTCTGGTTTTTCGCAGCTCGCGATAATCCGGCGGAACACCCCCGAGTGTCTGCCGCAGAACTTACTGCGATTCAATCCGGAATCACGGTTACAAGTAATTCACCAAATCCGGGGAAAGAACCTGCCGTTGCCCTTGTGCCATGGAAGCGCGTCGTGCGAAGCCGCGAGGTTTGGGCGGTGACCATCAGCTATTTTTGCTACGGCTACGTGGCGTGGATTTTCTTCAGCTGGTTCTACCGCTACCTAGCCAAAGTACGCGGACTCGATCTCAAAGCAAGCGCTTTCTATTCCATGCTGCCATTCCTGGCAATGCTGGTGTGCTGCCTGTTAGGAGGGGCTGTGAACGATCGACTCACAAAGTGGCGCGGACCGCGGCTGGGTCGATGCGGCCTGGCGGCATTTGCCATGGGAGTCGCCGGAATCTTCATCGCTTTCGGTTCTCAAGTGCAGGGTGCCAGGCTGGCGAGTGTCGTTCTCGCTGGCGGCGCTGGTGCGCTGTATTTGTCTCAGAGTTCATTTTGGTCGGTGACAGCAGACATTGCGGGAGCGTCGGCCGGATCGGTATCCGGATTTATGAACATGGGCGGGCAAATTGGCGGGGCCTTGACTGGCTCGCTCACTCCGTGGATAGCCCTACGCTACGGCTGGACAGCCTCTTTCCTTGTGGCAGCGGGTTTGTGCCTGATGGGCGCTATGTGTTGGTTTGCTGTAGATCCACTGAACACGTTGACACCAGTGCGAACTGCCGAGACATTAGATGAGGTCCACTCTTGAGAGACGGTCACTAGGTAACCGTCGCCTGTGAATCTGCTTTTAGCATGGTCTGCAGTTCCGGACCCAGCAGCGAAGCCGAATTCGTGTCCAGATACACAGTCGCGTCAGGATGGCGCCGCAAAATCGAAGCTGGCGCCATAGGACTGATCTCTCCCTCGAAGCATGCCTTCACCGCCTGCGCTTTGCGCCGGTCCGGAACCACGGCGAGGATTTCTTTTGCCTTGAGAATCTGTCGCGCTGACATCGAAATGGCTTGCTTTGGTACCTGCGATATGTCGGCAAACCATGCCTCGCCGACCTGCTGGTGGCGGCACGCTTCATCGAGCTGGACGATAATGTAGGGCTCCTCGGTATCGAAATCGGCGGGCGGATCATTGAACGCAATATGCCCGTTTTCGCCGATGCCGAGGAACGCGATATCGATCGCTCCCGAGGCTAGTTGCTTGCCTGCGTCCCGCACACCGGCGGACGGGTCGGGAGCATCGCCCTCGAGCAAGTGATAATGCGTGATTCCGGTTTTGTTGACCAACTCTTCCATAAGCATCTTGCGAAAGCTGCCTGGATGAGTGATCGGCAGACCGATATATTCATCGAGATGAAAGGCCTCAACCTGAGTCCAATCGATGCCAGGGGCCTTTGTCAGTGCATCCAGAAACTCGAGTTGAGACGCGGCCGTAGCCGCAACGATGCGGGCCTTGCCCCGCCCGGAGATGGCGCGCCGAATCGCATTCGCGGCCTGCTCGGCGGCAGCACGGCCCAAAGTGGCTTTGTCGCTGAACACTCTAAGCAGCATCGGCAAGATCCGAAATGAGTCAAGGATTGGGCAAATTATACAGGGCGATGCCTTGCGCCCGATGCAATAGTGAACTGGATTTTACTGTGTGAAAAACAAACAGCACGTTCTAGCAGGAGACACATGATCTGTAGTATCACTCTTGTGCTGTGTGCGCGAGTCCCCATGAGAAGATCTGAACACATTGTTTCCGTCCTCATTGTCGGTAGCATTCTTTTTGGCGGGTTGCACGCTGCCGCTCAGACCGTGACCGTTGACGCGACGCCCAGTCATGTTGTCAACAGATTCAGACCACTGTACGCCTTAGGATCCACTGTTGATCGTGTTCCCAGCAATGCAACCGACGTCTTCTTCCGTCCCGACCAGATCCAGAAGGTCATCTCAGCGGGTTGGGGAGTCATCAGCTATCGCCAGAACACAGATTTGTTCGTGCAGACCTGGCATTGGAACCCCAAGGGCACATGGAGCGATCCCGCAGGCAAAGGTTATTTCACGGGAAGTTCAACTCCGACCAGCGAGATGATACGCCATTCCTACGGCTACTCACTGCCTCACCGCGGCTTCACACGCAACGGAGGCACAGAGTTCGACGGCTACTCCCGCCTTGACGATGGAGATGTCGAAACCTTCTGGAAGAGTAATCCTTATCTAGCGAGTGAGTTCACGGGGGAGAATGATTCTCTGCATCCGCAGTGGGTAGTCATTGCGCTCGACAAAAAGGAAAGCGTCGACGCGATTCGCATCCAGTGGGCCGATCCGTTCGCTCGCGATTTTCAGGTGCAATACTGGGTGGGCGATGGCGACGCCATGGACGAGCAGGATAAAGGTACGTGGAAGAATTTCCCTTCCGGAACCGTTACTGAGGGGAAGGGTGGAGATTCGACTCTGCTTTTGTCGCCGTCGCCCGTGTCCACGAAGTTCGTCCGCGTCTGGATGACGCGCTCTTCAAACACCTGTGACACTCATGGATCCGCCGATCGCCGCAACTGTTCAGGGTACGGCATTCGCGAGCTTTATCTGGGCACCATGGCCGATAACGGGAAACTCAAAGATCTTCTTCGCCATTCTCCCGACCAGAAGCAAACGCTCACGTTGTGCTCGTCGGTCGATCCGTGGCATGAACCGTCCGATCTGGATGTCGCGCCCGATCGTATGGAATCGGGCGATCAGCCGGGCTTCGATCTCTTCTTCACGAGTGGAATAACTCGCGGCCTTCCCGCGATTGTCCCCGTTGCGCTGCTTTACAGCACGCCGGAAGAGGCAGCCGCGCAGATGAGCTACATCAAGAAGCGCGGCTATCCCGTTTCGTATATCGAAATGGGCGAGGAGGCTGACGGCCAGTACATGCTCCCCGAAGACTACGGAGCTCTCTATTTACAATTCGCCAACGCGCTTCATCGCATCGACGCAGGTTTCAAACTAGGAGGGCCCTCATTTCAGGGAGTAACCGAGGACATCAAGGTTTGGCCCGACGCGCAAGGCCGTACGTCATGGCTCGAGCGATTCCTCGGTTACCTCAAGGCCCATAGTCGACTGCAGGATCTGTCGTTCATGTCGTTCGAACACTATCCCTACGACGGGTGCGACACGCCTTGGGAAAACCTGTATCAGGAGCCTGAACTGATCACCCACATCATGCAGGTCTGGCGCGACGATGGATTGCCGGCGGGCATTCCTCTGCTCGATACGGAAACCAATGCGCACGGGGGCGAAGCCTCAGTGGACATCTTTGGCGCCCTTTGGCTCGCTGATTCCTTTGCGGGATTTCTTACCGCCGGCGGCCAATCCACTCACTACTATCACGATCTGTCTTACTCGCCTCCGCACCCCGCCTGCCCCAATAGCTGGGGAACGTATCACCTGTTCATGGTCGACGATCACTATCAGATTCTGCAGCCGACGTCGCAGTTTTTTGCCGCCCAACTCATCACCCAGGAATGGGCCCAGCCGAAAGATGCCGAACATCTTCTCTATCGCGCTGCCAGTGATGTGAAAGATTCCCAGGGACACGTGCTGGTGACGGCTTACGCTCTCCATCGTCCAGACGGTCAATGGTCTCTGATGCTCATCAACAAGGACCACGATCATCCACATCAGGTGAGCGTCCTCTTCCATGATTCCGGCGGTCATCAGGACACATCCTTCGTCGGAAAGATCACGATGATTACGTTTGGCAAGGAGCAGTATGAATGGCATCCAGATCGGAAGAAGGGTCACGCCGCGCCGGACGGGCCGCCTGCGACTTCAGCGCTCAAGGCTGGGCAAGGCACAGAATATAATCTGCCCGCGGCTTCCGTGACCGTGCTTCGCGGTACGCTTGGCGTTCCTGGTTCCTAACTTCGCCTCAGCATTTCTTAGCTCCACAACCGGTCCCACGAGCGTTCCTGATCCCACTGCGGAGTAGGTTCGAAATAGCCGGTTCCTGGAGCCACTTGCCGTCGCACGACATCCTCATTCAGAGTGACACCGAGCCCGGGGCGGTCCGGAACGTCTATCCAGCCGCGATTGACGATGGGTGATTTGATCCCCTCGACGACCAGAGAGGACCACCACGGTACGTCAAGCGAATGGTTCTCCAGAGCCAAAAAGTTTTGCGTTGCAGCCGCACAGTGCACGTTCGCCATGCAGGCGATCGGGGTGCCGGCAAAGTGCAGAGCCATGGGGACGCCGTATTCCTCAGCCATGTCGCCGATCTTATGCGTCTCCAGAATGCCCCCCGCGGTGGCAAGATCCGGCTGAATCTTGCTCACCGCGTGCCGTTCACACAGTACTCGGAAAGGCTCTTTCAAGTAGATGTCTTCTCCGGTGAGGATGGGGGTCGGACTCTCGTCGGAAATCTGTTTGAGCAGATCGGTGTACATCCACGGGATCACGTCTTCCATCCACGACAGGTTGTATTTCTCGTAGGCTTTGCCGAGACGGATGATCGACTTCACCCCTAAATGGCCCAGATGATCCATCGAGAGCGGAATTTCCATCCCGACGGCATCGCGCACAGCGGCGACGTACGTCTCGAGCATGGCAATCCCCTTGTCAGTTACCTCCATACCCAGCAGAGGATGTGGAAGTTGATTCGCCTTCCACTGTTGCAGGTCCGTAGGATTCGTGACCGTACCGGGGGTATCCGCCACCATCTCGATACCCAAGTCCATCTTGAGCCACGTGAGTCCCATAACTTCTTTGCGCTCTTTCAATCTCTGCGCATAGACTTTGGGATCCTTCGACTCCGTAGTATCGGCATAGATGCGGATCTTGTCGCGAAACTTGCCGCCTCCGATGAGCGCGTACACGGGAGCGTTGTAGACCTTGCCGGCGATGTCCCAAAGAGCCATTTCGATGGCGCACACTCCGCCGCCTTGGCGCGCGTGTCCGCCGAATTGCTTGATCTTGCGAAAAATCTTGTCGAGTTGTAACGGGTTCTCGCCTACGATGCGGCTCTTCAGGAACAGTGCATAGGTTGGACTCGCGCCGTCGCGGACCTCGCCCAATCCGTAAACCCCTTGGTTCGTGTCAATCCGAATAATCGGACAAGGGCTGGGTCCGGGCTTCACGACCGTTGCCACGCGCAGATCGGTGATCTTCAGCGTTGAGGGACTGGAGTTAGTATTGACCGTCTTCGGGTAGGCTTCCACAGGGTCGCCCAGTAACGCTCCGCCCAGCGCCATTGCAGAGGTCTTCAAAATCTCACGGCGTCCAAACATGCCCCAGTTCTTTTCACGCATGCTTTTCTCCTGTTTGTGCGACCGTATGCACAGTACTGAAAAAGTACGATTCGTTCGCAAGATCCCAATTTGAGAAATAGAATTGTAAACTCGTCGGCAACGACCCGGCATTTGAATCCGCCGATCCAGGAGATTCCGAAATGACACACATCCTGAAAACGATCTGGAGCACCATCTTCGCAGGTGTTTTCGTCGTAACCCTGCTTGCGTCAACTTGCGCCTACGCACAGTTGTACACGTTCTCCAAGCAGGAATTGATTGACTACACGGCGAAGTCACCCTATGGCAGATTTGCTGATGGGCGCCCCAAGATTCCCGATGCCATGATCGAGCGCGCCCGTGATCTGTCATCCGAAGAAGTCTGGGCCGGGCTCCACGAGGAGGGCTTCAAGAATCAGTACGCGGATGGGTTTCAGGTGCTGCATCCTGGAAAGACCATGGTTGGACGTGCCTTCACGGTACAATTCATGCCGCTGCGCGCTGACGTCGACGAAGTTGCGAAGAACAAGGCCAAACAACGCGGCCTGCAGGACCTCGCCAATCAAACTGCCATCGATATGCTCCAGCCCGGCGATGTGCTCGTCGTCGACTTGTTCGGGAAGAAGGTGGACGGCACCATTGTCGGGGACAATCTCTTCTACTATGTGTTGAAAGCCACCAACGGTGGTGGTCTGGTTGTGGACGGCAGCATCCGCGACCTGGACGGCATAGCCAAGATCGATATGCCGGGGTATTTCCGTTCTGCCGATCCGACACCCATCGGGAACGTAATGCTGACGGGCATCAACGTGCCCATCCGAGTCGGCGGCGTGACCGTTATGCCGGGAGATCTCGTGGTGGGGGACCGCGAGGGCGTATATTTCATTCCCCCGCAATTCGTCAAAGAAGTCCTCGACCACGCAGATGAGACCCATATCCATGATGAATGGACAAAAAAGAAATTCGACGAAGGGAAATACAAATCTTCGGAGATTTACGGCTCACCGAGCGATCCTAAGTTGCAGAACGAATATCGGGAGTACCTGAAGAAGCGGTTAGACGAAATCCATAAGCAACAGACTTCGCAATAGCGTCTCTCTGTTCACGAGAATGATTCAGAGGGATTGCGGCCGCTGCGTTCGGTGATTGGGATATGCCTGCATAATTGAATCCGCAGATTCCTACCCTGCATGCCAGCTTTGGCCGCGCTCTGCTCCACGCAGAGACAATCCCGAACAGGCGTTGACTGTGTTTTAGGAAGGTCTGCGCACGGATCCGAAGAACGTGGAACTCTACACTGGAATGGATCAGGCCCTGAGCATCCTGCAACGTCCGCCCCAGGAACGTGTAGCGGCGCCGGAGCGCTATCCCGATCGCTCCAACATGCCATCGCATCTTGTCTGTGAACTCATTCTCAATCTGGCCGAATCCGGAGAGTTCGAGAAAGCAGCCGTCCTGTTCCACAATCGTTTCTTTCAACGGGAGAAGGGCGGCACGAACGTGCGAGAGGTCTGGCTCGAAGTGCAAGTGCAGCGCGCCATGTCATTGGCACAACGGGGACAGTGTTCTGAGGGAGTTAAGATTGTCGATCATCTTGCAGACCCGGTGCCAGATCTGCCGTTTACCGATGATGGACTCGAGCCATTGCTACGCTCTGCCAGATTCAATTACTTGGTTGGAAATTTGTATAAGACCTGCAGCCTCCCTGACAGAGCTCGAAGCAGTTTCAAGCACGCCGCTGAGCAATCGAATCTAGAAGACGCCGTTTGGTCGTGGAGAGCATCTCCGTTAAGGAGTTTTGGAACGGCCTTGGGTTGTGTCCGGTAAAGACATGCGGATTTCACCCTCTGTGACTTCTCGGCGTTTACTTAGGGTGCCATCAGGAATTACCACCGCAACCCAAGGCGTTTTCGGCGAGATCTCATGGGCATGCCAGACGGCCTCTCGGACACCTCCAGAAGTCAGCTCGATCTCCCGCTTGCCTGGTTCCTTTAGGGTGAGATTGTCGCTGCGCAAAGTGAACGTGTGACGACCAGCGCCCTCGGCCGAAACTCGCAATACGACTTCATTGTGACCGAGATCCTCAGATATGACTTTGAAGTCGAGGACGCGGTCAGGACGCAGATCGACATCATAGAATCCGCCCGGAAGGACGGTAACACTCGTGTGTACTGAACCCTGCCGTACAGCATAGTGACCTTCCGGCAAATGAATATTGAATTCGCCGTCACGCGAATTCGAGGGCGCGGTTGTCACCTGACCACTCTGTTGTTCACGGAACTCGACCGGCTCGTGGCTCGCAGGATTGGCCGTTCCTCGCACGGTGGCAGGCACACTGATATCTTCCATCAACCATATCCACTGCCCTACCGGTTGGGTCCATACCTCTTTATAGGTCCAGCAAATTTGGGTGGGCCAGTAAGGGGCGTCGTCGAAGCCTTTGGTTTCAATGCCGACAGGAAGCGCGCCAACCATTTGGCCAGAACGAACGCTGTACAGCGGCGTCCAGTCGTATCCCTCGCCGTACATCACACTGGCGGCGAAAGGATTGCGGCCGACTAACCATTGAGCCTGTTTCTGGGCCAAGTCTTCGGCTTCTAGATCGCCTCGCAACTGTCCTGCCGCCGAGAGCGCTTTCGCTTCCGAAAGCAGAACGCTGGAGTTGCCGCGAAAATCAAACCAGACTGGGAATCTGCGCAGATAGTTCTCGCCACCCAGCGGAATTCCGCGCCGCACTTCTTGCACATAGGCATCGCGGTCAGCGGCCCGAAGCGGGGTCCAATTCTTGGATTCAGGGATAAGCCGTGCTTCGCTCTCGCGATATACAGCCGCCGGCAAAACCGCAAAAGGCTCATCGACGATGGCGGCTGATTTCAAATAGTACTGTGAGTGCAAGACCACCGCCGAGTACCACTTCATCCACTTCTCGTGGTCCGGGAAGGCTTCGCACAAACGGATGAGAGCGACGATTGGCTCCTGCTCCTGGCCGATGTGAAAACGATGAAAAAGATTGTCTCGCTTCGGGCTGGTGTAGAAGTAACCGGTCAACGGAACTGTCCAGGGTTGCAGAATGCGCTCCTGGGAACTGAGCACCAGATCCCCCAAGACAATGGCTTCCTGTGCGTAGCGATCGTCTCCAGTCGCCAGGTAAACCTCGACCGATGCAACAACCCCGAAGGATATTCGCTCCAACTCGTCCTGTGCTCCATAGACTTCAGCGAGCGAAGGCGCCGTCTTCAGGCCTTCTACCGCATACTTCCAGTCCTCTTCCGCGATCATGAGGCTGCGGTTCGCCAACTCTGGATCGATGTCCTTCAATACGCGTGCCGCCAAGGCCTCCACTCCGCTTACCCGGAAGTTCCATTCCGGGTTATTGACGGCTTGTCCGAATCGATCGTCGGACGTGCCCATAATCCCATCGGTCCAGTAACTAACCAATTGGCCGGTGCTGCGATAGCCGTCGCCAAATCGCGTTTTGAGCACCCAATTCAAGCCCCAGCGCGCTTCTTCCAGCAGGCGATTGGAAAGAACCGGGTCTTCGCCGTGCCGCTTCAGACTGTCCGCAAGCGACAACACGGCATACACCATTCCCGGCGTATTTCCGGTCGCAGAAAGATCCCCGGCATCGTGGTATCCACCATTGACGACAATGCGCTTGTCATCATGAATTGTGTAGATATCCTGATGACACCTGCCGTGAATGCCCGGAATTTCGGTTCCGCATCGCTCGCTGTACATGAAGTTGATCGACTTCCAAATGCTGTCGAGCCAGGCGTCATCTCCAATGCGAAAAGAGCGAGTCAGTGTATCTCCTGCTTTGATCACGTACGTGCCTGGCTCGCGCACTGCAGAAAAATCCAGCACTTGATAGTTGCCCAACGGGGTGCTCGCTTGCTCGACCGGTTTGGTCAGAACGATCTGGCCGGTCTGTAGGTTAATCACGGAAAACTCGTGGGCTGCCAGATCACTGGCGATAGCGGACTTCGAGGATCCTGTTGTGTAGCCGCTGTGGCTGAACGCAATCTTTCCGGGCGCCACATCCCATCCCTCCACGTGATCGGCCGCCACGCTCTGTAATTCCAGTTGATCGATGTCTAGGATCGTCTGATCGCCGGGGTCGGGGAGCTTTTTGGGGAGCATGTATGCAAAATCAAGCGCAGTGACACGATCGCGATCCAGTGGAGCAATTTCCCACACGACATGGTTCCACACCTGGTTCTTGAGAATGATCGATTCGTGACGCCCCTCGTTGTATTGGTCCGGCAGTTTGTGGGAGCCGTCATTGTGGAGCGTGAGGGAGCAAGAAATTGCGGGCGCACCAATGATATCGGGGTAGACCCAGAGCGAGATGCGGTTGTACCGGCTCCAGTCTTCGCCAGGAAACTTTCTGGTCGCCACAAGATCTTCCCACTCCCCGCTACCGTCAACCTGGGCGACATTGGTAGTAGAACGGATTCGCAGCGAATGCTGGCCATCTTTGACGTGAACGTCGGTCAACGCCATCTCTCCCGCGCCGGTGAACGACCAGGTGGAGAGTCCTTCCATGCTGTCCAGCACGCGCGAATCGAGGACCTTCTTGTTCAGCCATCGGAATTCAGCGCCGTCTTCATACCTGGCCTGCATCGGCATCTCGGGAACCATTTGCTGTGCCGCGAGAGACACGCCCAAACAAAAGATGCTCAGGAACGTGGTAATGCCGAACCGGCGCGCCTTGCTCGCCCATCTGCTCCATCTTGACTTGATATCCATGATCGGCCCCTTGTGCCTCCAGGCGATAACACCACGACAAATTGGTCTGCAGAAGCTGACTGTTTGCGCTATCGCTTCAGAAGTATTGGAACCACTATCCCCTTGGTCGGGCAGGGGGACGACAGCCATGAGGTAGCGCAGATGAAAATGATGTGAATTTGCCGGCCCGCTACGCCCTGATCGCTTGCTGCAGAACTTCACGTAAACGCTTCGCAACTACCATGTTTTCCCCGGGCTGCAACATCCAAACCCCGACGACGATGGTATTCGGTCCGCCCGGTAATCCCGCGCTCGCAGGGGCACCTCCGGTCGATGGATTCAGCTCAATCCGCGGCTTGCCTTCGCGCAGCTTTTGCATGACTTCCGCGCCCTTGATCTTGATCCGGTTCTGGTCGTAAGTGATGAGCAGGTGCGGAACATGATTGGCGACCTCAGGAATAAAGATCTGAGTCTGCACAGTCGGAATCGAGTTCAAGTGTTTGGCGATACGATCAGCCCGGTCCCGGCACTCTCTTTCAATGACGGCATCATCTTGCTTCAGAAAATAGTCCACCGCGGCAACCAGGCCTACAATTTCCTCTTTCGCCACCTTCATCCCTCGCCCGACAGTGTTTGAGTTTGGTGAATTGTTTTTCTTGGCCGCTTCGATCAGATCCTTTCTGCCTAACAGCAAGCCGCTACACTGCGGTCCCCGCAGGCCCTTCCCTCCAGAGAATGTCACGAGATCAAACCTCATCTGGGTATAGTTCCATAGATTGGAAATTGGCGGGACATCAGCGGCAGCGTCGTTGAAACAAGGCACTCCGTGCTGGTGGGCCACTCGCACCCAATCCTCCCGGCTGATTTTCCCTTCACCCGCATTGAAAAAGTGGGCCATCACCGTACGCTCGGTGAATGCCTGTTCGTATTGCTCCAGCGTCTCCACCTCGACAAAGCGAATTCCACAATTGCGGAGGGCATGGTCATATCCGTAGCGATGAGATTTCTGAACGATCACTTCGTTCTTAAGCCCAGCCATGTCCGTAGGAATGTTAAGAATGGCTTGATCATTTCCCATGTTGATGCAAGCTGCCGTTCCCACGACGAGCGCCGCGGCAGCGCCGGAAGTGACGAGAGCGGCCTCACACCGTAGTCGCTTGGCCAAATATGCTCCTGACGCATCCAGTAGTTCATTGAGGTTTACTGGCTGTCGCGCCGCGAGCGCGATAGCCGCCTGCACTTCGTCAGGCATTGTGGAAGCCGAAAGAACTGTATAGGTCCCGGCCGCATTGATGAATGGGGTCACGCCGAGTATCTGGTAATAATCCACAGCTGGAGGGGCCGATTTCGAAAACGCCCGAGGCTCCAGAGTTAGGATTCCGGAGAGCGCAACCCCTCCCGCGAGAACTGCCTGTGTCCCTTCGCGTAAGAGCTTTCGCCGACTCATCTGTCGCATCGTAAGCCTCCTTCAAAAAGATTTTGGCAGTTCAAAATTAGTCTCGCGGATAATCGTCCGCCCTTGCCGGCAACGACTCGCCTTGATCGGGCACGGTGAAATACTGCGGACGCGCTTTCTCCCACTGCACCATGCTGAGACCGGAAGGATCGTACGAAATGCGTCCCGCACGGATCGTCATGCGGGCCATCAATCGTACATTCGCATCCATTTTGGCGACGCCGCAATCAATGTAACTGAAGTGGCCTTGCGCCAGTTCCAGCACGGCAATATCCGCATCCTGGCCGATCGACAACGTCCCCAGGTCCGGCCGATGAATCTCCCTTGCTGGATTGACGGTGGAGCGGCGAATGACATCCTCCAGCGGCACTCCCATGGCCAGGAATTTCGACATCACGTTGTTCATGCTGACAGTCAAGTAATCGCCCATGTGCAAATCGGTAGAGATGGAATCGGGGATGAATCCCTGTTTCTCAGCGGGAACAGCATTGCGAAACCAGAAGCTGCCGGCCCCATGTCCCACATCGAATATGACGCCACGGGCACGCGCTTCTGCGATGGCCGGATTGAGCTTGCCGTCAGGAAGAATAATGGGAAATTGCTGGGCGAAGACATGCGTGTGTATGTCGCCGGGCCGCATTTTCTTTAGTATCAGGTCCTCGTAAGTTCTTTCCGGTCGCGGCCAGAAATCGAACATGACCGGACTATTCGTGAGAATGCCGCATTCAATGGCACGGTCAACCGCAGCCCAGGGCACGTGTTCCCCATCCCAGACCTCCCTGGTCCAGTAATGGGCAGTTTTTACTCCCACAATGAGGTCGCGATATTTCTTGATGGTGTCGACACAAAGGTTCACATCCATCTGGTCCAAGCTTTGCTCAAGCCCACCGTTCATGCCATTAGCCACGATGTTCAGGAAAGCCAGCACTCGCACTCTGGCGCGGTCAATGACTTCTTCTTTTTCCTGGAGGAACGTCTCCGCACCCGAGGTGCCCGCATCCACGATGGTGGTCACACCGGACTGCAACGCCAGATCGGCCGGAATTCCAAGTGGCAAAGCATGAGCTCGCGCCTCGGGCGCGAACCAGTTTAGCGGCGCGCCGCCATGACCAACATGGTAGTGAATGTCGATTAGCCCGGGCGTAACGTAGAGCTTCGAGACATCCACAACCTTACCGGCTTGGTCAGCCGGAATGTTTTTTTCCACGGCAGCGATTTTGCCCTGGAGAACACCGACATCTCGTACTTCATCGATGTGATTAGCAGGGTCAATCACATGGCCGCCCTTCAACAGCAGATCGTAGCGCGTCGCTTGGGCGAACATAACTACAGGAGATCCGAGGGCGATTGCGATGACCGCAATTATTGCGCGTGGCATTTTTATCCAGCTCTGCATAGGGCTTTCTCTTGATTTTGTCGAACCGAAAGTGTATCCGGTGGGAATGAGATTGTCACCATTCCTGGTGAGTGAAGGTCCGGCAGGTTGTAAAGAAGATCGCGCTATCGTAAGCTGATCGCTGTTTTCTAGGGTTCGATCCAACAAGCTGCAGACTCGGGATTGGGAACCGAATCATGGATCGCCGTACTTTCGTCAAGGCCGGTTGCGTTGGAAGTGCCTCGCTGCTCATGCAGGGGCTCGACCCGATGCTGCGAGCGGACGTGGCACCTTCTGCAGCACCGCCCATCGAACTCCACGGCCCGCCGGGCTACAAGCCTTCGCAGCTTGGCATGCCCGGACTGTTTCCAGGCCGGGTTATCCAGGTCCGCGACCCTAACGCTATCATACGTAATCGCGTTTCACAGCCGATTGTGCGCCATATGCTGGAGCATGCGATGAAGGAGTTGACCGGAGAAAAGTCCGCACAGGCGGCATGGGCAAAGTTTGTTGAAGCGAACGACATTGTCGGAATCAAGATCAACCCATCGGGTGCCCCTGCTTGCTGCTCCTCTCCCGAGATCCTGCGCGAGATCATCGGCTCAGTTCAGTCTGTTGGCGTTCCCGCGCGTAACATCCTGGTCTATGACCGGTATTCGTACGAAATGGACATCGGCAGCTATCAAGTCCTGCTGCCTCCAGGCGTGCGCATTGTGGGCATTCAGGACGCCTTCGTGGATTCTTCCGGTTACGATCCGAATGTTTATTGCGCAGCTAACTTCTTCGGCGAGTGGGAAACCCGCTCCTACATGGCGAGTATCGTGGCTCAGGTAGTCACGAAGATTATCAACGTGCCGACGATGAAGGACCACTCCGCATCCGGAGTTACTGGAGCTCTCAAGAACCTGGCCTACGGCACATTTAACAATGTGGCACGCTCCCATCGTGCGCCGTATTCCTTCACCAACCCACTGATCGGGCTGATGTGCACGGTCGAACCCTTACGTTCAAAGGCTGTGTTGCATATCATGGACGGCATGCGGCAGGTATGGCATGGCGGACCACTGACTCAAGTCCAGGATTTCATCGATCAGGCCGGCATTCTGCTCGTAGCAACGGATCCAGTCGCTCTGGACACCATCGAATTGGAAGCCATTGAAAAGAAGCGCCGCGATCGGGGCGTACCTTCGTTGTGGCAACACGATCCGAATAGCATCACCGCAGACAGTAATGACTTCTATCATGACGCGGCGAAAAACTTGTTCTTCCGCCAGCCCGGACACGTTGCAGCGGCTGGAAAGCTCGGCCTTGGCGTCGCAGACTTGAAGCAGATCGATCACCGTACTCTCCCGGCCTGAACTGATGACGACGGAAGCAGCCAAGTCCAAAACTCCGGGAGACTGGCCCACCCTGCTTAAAGACAATGCCCGCACGGGAGGGCAGGGGCAACATCCAGCGCGGTCGCCGGAACGATCTGTTTGGCAATTTCGGACGGGCAGCTCTGTGCGTTCCGCGCCGATACTTGAGGATGGCATTTTGTATGTCACGTCGGTCAACGGAGTATTGCACGCCATCGACGTGGTCACAGGCACATCAAAGTGGAAATTTCAGGCGGCGGGTCAGGTTCATTCCACGCCTTCGCTCTCCGCAAATCGAATCCTGTTCGGATGCGATGACGGAAAAGTGTACGCACTGGATCGGCATGCCGGAAGCAAGCTATGGGAATCGCCAACGGGTGCTGAGGTCTGGGCTTCTCCTGTCATTCACAGTGGGGTTGTCTTTTTCGGAAGTGCGGACGCGCGGGTTTACGCCGTTGACGCAGGGAGCGGGCGGACGCTATGGGTCCAGGAACTTGGCGGAAGAGTCTATTCCAGTATTTATGCGACCGAGAAACAACTCTATCTGGGATGTGGAGACGGCAAAGTGTATAGCCTCGATCCCCCATCCGGGAAAATATTGTGGAGTACGCCCACGGACAATGGTATCGACTCGTCGCCGGCCGTCTCTGGTGACCTGGTTCTCATCGGCTCGGAAGACTTTCGGTTTTATGCAATGAACGCCAACACTGGAGAGGTGCGCTGGAAGTACGAAACAGGATTAGGCATCGCATCTTCCCCGGCAGTTTCGGGCGACCTCGCAGTCGTCGGCAGTAAGGACGGCTTTCTATATGCGCTGGAGACTCAGACCGGCCGCTTGCGCTGGAAAACCGCCGTGGGCGAAGTGGTGACCGCCCCTCCAGTGATCGGCGAGGGGGTTGTGTGTATTCAAGCAGGAGGTATGTTCGCCCTGGACAACGCGACGGGCAATGTAGTGTGGACAGCTGCTCTGGCGGGGGCCGTTCAGTCAGTTCCCGTGCTGGCAGGTGACACGATTTATCTGGCGAGCCTGAGCGGTGAGGTTTATGCGCTGCGATAACCGGCGGACAGCAACGCTGATCAGCTTCTTCCTAATCGCTTCTTTCGTCCAGAGCTCAGAAAATCAAGTTCTGGTTTACAAAAAGAAGTACATCATGGGCACGGTCTTCGAAATCGCTGCCTATGACCAATCATCCGAACATGCCGCCAATGCGATCGAGAAAGCGTTTCAGGAGATCGTTCGCCTCGATGATCTGCTGAGCGACTACAAACCTGACAGCGCCCTGAGTAACTTGAACCACTCGGCTCACTTTCACGCAGAAAAGGTTCCTGCCGACTTATACCGTGTCATCGACCAGGCCATGCAGTTTTCCAGGCTTTCAAACGGAAAGTTCGACATCTCCATCGCGCCTTTGGTGAATTTGTGGAAAGCTGCGCTGCGCGGCGAAGGCACGCCTTCGCGGGCGCAGCAAGAAGAAGTTCGAAGTTGCGTCGGCTACGAGAAGATCGAATTAACTCCCCCGGACCGGATCAGTTTTCGCTCATCCTGTTTGCAGTTGGACTTGGGCGCCATTGGCAAAGGCTACGCCGTAGATCGAGCTGCTGAAGTCCTGCACTCCCTGGGAATCCGCGATGCTTTGGTCAACGCGGGGGGCAGCACGATTTTCGCGATGGGGTCTCCTCCTGACCAGACAGCCTGGCTTGTACACTTGAGAGATCCGTCGAACAAGATAGATCCACAGGTCATGCTCAAAGATGAAAGTGTGTCCACGTCGGAGCAGACAGCGCCTAGTTTGCTGGGGAACGATTCAGCCGGTCATATCATTGATCCGGATACACGAATGCCCCTGAAAACGGTGTTCGCGGTCAGCGCCGTTTCAAGAACCGCGACGGCGTCGGATGCGCTTTCAACCACCTTATTGCTGCTTGGTCCGACGAAGGGCAAGGCGTTGATCAAGAGTATGGCAGACGTCTCAGCGATTTGGATTTCACATGATGCACAGGTGGAAACCGTGACTGGCGGTCCGCAGATTCTGTTTGGCAGAGGCTTATAGGCTCCTCTCAGTCTTGGCAAAATTCCATGAGCATTGGTGACACGATTCTCGTATGGGTTTTCGTCTTAGTCTCCACCTCCGCCTGGAGCAACGTGTTCGTACATTGGACAAGCTCTGCTTTGCCCCCAGCAAAGGAACTCGGCTTGAACGACCTGGTGCTCTCCTGGAACGACAGCTTTTCGCCGCAGGTGAAAGCGGCCCGCAGGCAAGGCTATCGAGTGTATGTCGAAGTTTCGCTACATCAGGCTGCAGCTGCAGCTGAAACTGGCGCGAGTGGCTTGGAAGGCATCATCCTGACTGTTCGTCAGTCCGAGCGCGCAGAGCTAGAGAAGTCTCTTCCAAAATTACGATCGGCTCACCCCAAGCTCAGATTCATGGTGCTCAACCCCGATGGTAAGCAGCCGGAGATGCGGGGCAGTCTGGTGATCAAGCGAGGCTCTGTGCTTGAAGTATCGAGTCCCACCGCCCAACCGTGGATTGATACTAACCTCGCTCTGGTCAAGATTGAACAGAGGTCTCATCAGGGGCAGGTTCCGCTGTACACCTTTTCGTGGGGAGGACTGTCAGACTCCGGGCAGCAACAACCAGCGCTTACAGCGGCGGATTACTCGCTGGCACTGGCTGAGGCAGGCGCCTTTCATGCTGATTTAATCCTGGAGCTTGATGAGCGCCTGCAGAAAGCTCTCAGTGAACATGATCCGGAGGCCTGGACACTTTGGAACCAAGTGCGGTCCTACGCAGACTTTTACTCACATACGGCCGAGCAAGGGCTGGAAGCCGCTGCCAATGTCGCAGTCGTGGTCGATGATCTCGACACAAGTGACGAAGCCATGAATCTTCTGGCCCGTCACAACATTCCATTCAAGGTTTTGCGTCCCGCAGACCTGAGATCGGGGGACCTTGAAGGCTTCGACGTTGTAGTGGTGTTCGCAAAGCCTGATAGAGCAGCTTGTGAGCGATTAGGCGACCTTGCAACTCAGGGCAAGACGATCGTACTTGTGGAAGCGCATAGCTCTTATCCATGGCAGAACGGTCATCCAGTCCGGCTGAATGAACACGCGGTGTCCTATGCCGTTGGAAAAGGAAAAGTGCTTGAGCTCTCAGAACCGGTTACAGATCCCGAGACGTTTGCCCAAGACATCCGTCGGCTGCTAGGGAAGGAAAATGTGCTGATGAGTCTATGGAATGGCTTGACGACGATTGCTGTGCCCTATCGTGAGCATGGTGGAACGGTGAAGGTCCTCGAGTTTGTCAACTACGCTGAAGAGCCGCTTCGCGTACAAGTGCAGGTCAAAGGCTCGTTTGCTTCAATTCGTTACGAGACCCCAGAACATCAATGTTGCGAGTCTCTCGTCCCCGTAAAACACAACGGATTCACCGAGTTCGTAATTCCGGAATTACAGATTGCGGGACGTGTGCATCTGGAAGCTAACCAGGCGAAGGATTCCCGAGCAAGTGGAGTGAGTCCCCGCTAGCGGAATCTTCGGATCAACAGGGTGTGGCGGTCCGATCGATAAAGACCCAGCACGTACAAGGTAACCTTGCCTTTTGTGGAATAAATCTCTTGGCGAATGCGAAGTACGGGCGAACCATGAGGAATGCCCAAAAGCCGAGCGCTGTGAGGATCGGCGGTTGTAGCATCGATCTCTTCGTCCGCGTGCGCTATTTCGAGCTTATAATCGCGCTCCAGGATGGAAAAAAGTGAGACCCGGTCCAGCCGGGCTCGAGCGAGGTCACCGAACTCGTCCGCGGACAGGTAGCAGGTTTCGATTGCAAACGGTTCATCCCCACCGAGCCTTAGTCTTTCGAGCTTAATCAGGCGGCTGCTGGCGGGCAAAGCCAGACGCGCGGCAACTTCCTGCTCCGTATCAATCACATTCAGAGAGAGCAATTTTGAAGAAACGGCTAGGCCGCGGCCTGACATCTGCTCGGTATAGCTCATCAGCTTGTTGAAATGGATCTTCGGCGGGGCGACGAACGTCCCCGCGCCACGGCGTCGTACGACCATACCCTCGCGCTCAAGTCCGGCGAGCGCATGGCGGGCGGTCATAAGGCTAACTCTATGAATCCTCGCCAGTTCCCGTTCCGAGTCGACAAGGTCACCAGGTTTCAACTGCCCCGACTCGAGGCGTTTGACAATCGTGCCCTGAATCCGCTTGTACGCGGGCAGTCCGTTTTTCCGGACTTGTTGCATGATTACTCCCTAAGAAGTTGCACCATACTACAAAGTGCTCTAGCGCTCCAACACAAAATTACTCCCGCTAGCAGGCGCAATCTCATGCACAGCGACGAATGTTGATTCCGGTAGCATGCCGGCGTCTCAGCTGCAAAGCGGGAACTCGCACAATCTGGCTTGTTTCAACTCCATCATTCTATTGGTTGTAGTGAGGTTGCGAATGTGAATTGGGAATTCGTGCCCCACTGGAAAAGCAGCCTCGCGATCTTGCGCGGGCTTGTAGCCCTGATACAGTTCTATTAAAAAAATGGTGTCGACTGCATTTTTCTCTTGACGACCATCGGCCTTCCGCTATATAGCATGACCCCATCGTTTATTTGTTTCGGTTCGAGGGGGGTTCTGTGATGAGACGACCGTCAAGTGCATTCTCCTGCTCACTGCTCGTATTGCTCACCATAGTAGCTACAGCCGGAATGTTCCAACACGCGTGGGGGCAAGAAGTTACCGCTTCCATCACCGGAACGGTCACGGACCCAAGCGGCGCAGCCGTGGTCGGGGCCACGGTTACGGCAACGTCCCAGGAGCGCGGCCTCACTTACACCGGCGTGACAAACGATTCCGGTCTGTACCGTATCGCCCAACTCCCGGTCGGAACGTATGGCCTGAAAGTCGAAAAGTCCGGGTTTGCTTTGGCCTCGCACCCGGCATTTGTGCTTACGTTGAATCAAGTCGCGCGCGTCGACGTTACCATGAAGGTCGGACAGGCCAGTGAAACGGTTGAGGTGACCGGCGCAGCGCCCGTCATGGAAACCGACACCACGCAGGTCGACACTGTCATCAATGCCGCAACGAATGACAATCTTCCGCTCGCCTCGCGCAACTACGTACAACTGACTCTCCTCGCGCCGGGCTCGGTTTCGACCGATCCGAGCAGCTTCAATAACGGCAACAACACCGGCGGTTACGGTGGCCGTCCGCTGATTAACGGCAATCGCGAACAGTCCAACAATTTCTTGCTCGATGGCATGGATAACAATCAGGTATCGGATAACCTGCTGGGTTATACGCCTGCTCCAGACGCGATCGAGGAGTTCAACCTAATCACGAATAACGCCCCGGCAGAGTTTGGCAATTTTGAAGGCGGGATTGTCAACGCGACGATCAAATCAGGCACGAACGCCTTTCACGGCGATGTTTGGGAGTTTTTCCGCAACGACGTTCTCAATGCGAACAGCTGGTCGAATAATTTGGCGTACCCTGCGCTTCCCAAGGCCAAACTGCGCTGGAACATGTTTGGTGGAACCATTGGCGGACCGATCCTAAAGAACAGACTTTTCTTCTTTGCGGATTTTCAGGATCAGCGATTTGATATCCCAAGTTCGTCGACTGCTAATACCGTTTTTACAGCGGCCGAGCGAGGAGGGAATTTTGGGGCCATTTGCACGAGCGGGTTTGATTCTTCTGGGGTGTGTCTGGACAGGGATTCGAAGGGTAATGTAATTCATCAGTTGTACAACCCGTGCGTGTCCTTTATTGCGCCGTGCACTCCTACATCGACTGCGGCCTCGACGCGCCAGCCTTTCCAGAACAACCAAATCCCCCTTGCGATGATCAGCCCGGTGGCGGGTGCTCTGTTTGCTTCTTCGCTATATCCTCAGCCCATCAACGGTGCGTTGCAAAACAACGCGGTATATATAACCAATTCGGCCTTCAACGTAGAGCAAGGCGATCTCAAGATTGACTTCAAAGCTACGCAAAAGGACAATATCTCCTACCGCTTCACCAGGGCTTATCAGAACAATCCGTCCAACAATTCACAACTACTGTTGTCCAACTCCTATGCAACGACGCCGATCTACAACACCGTCGGTGACTGGAGTCGTACGATTGGAAACAACCTGGTAAATGATGCCCGCTTTGGTTGGAGCCATATCACGCTGAATAGTGGGAATAGCTTTGCGTCCAGTGTCGGGCAGTTCGGTAACACGCTGGGCATCGGCAATGGGAACCCGGGAAGTCTCCCTGGCTTGCTAGCGCTAGACTTCAGCAATTCCGCCCTCACGAACCTCGGTAGCTTAGAGGCAACCCAGAGCTTCGATGACCACGTATGGCAGGCCGAGGATGGGATTAGCTGGAATCACGGGCGGCATACCTTCAAGTTCGGGGGTCAATACTGGCGTGAGATCGTCAAGACGTTCTATGCCGGCAACAATGGCGAACTGGGTGTCATGGACTTCGATGGAAGATTCACAGCATCGGCACCCGGTGCCTCCGGCACGGGTGACGGCGGCGCGGACTTTGCCTTGGGTCTCGATTATCAGTATGGACGCGGTGTAAGTACGGGCAAGACTTGGCAGCAGTACAGCAACGTGATCGGAATCTATGCGCAAGACACGTGGCGCTTTACCGATCGCCTCACACTAAACCTCGGGCTGCGCTACGATGCGCACTCGCCGTGGGTTGAGTCCAACAATCAACAGGCGAATTACAACTCTGCGACCGGCAATATCGACCTTGCTGGTCAAAACGGAGCCAGCAAGGGCCTCTACGACGGGACTTGGGGAGGCAAAGATTTCCAGCCTCGCATCGGTTTCGCGTGGACTCCGGCCGCACTCGGGGACCACACCGTGATCCGCGGTGCCTTCACAATCTCCTCCTATATGGAAGGAACAGGTACAAACTTGCGGTTGCCGCTGAATCCGCCATTTACGCCGGCGGAAATCAACCAGATCTATAACAATGTGGCGCTGCCTGGCACGAACACCACAGATGGAATCGTGGGCTCCGCCGCGTCAGCATCGTGCGCACCACCGGCATATGCCTGCTACGCAGGAGATTTGCTGCGAGTCTGGGATCCGAAGGTTCAGCCCGCGATCGCGGATCAGTGGAACGCGACTGTCCAGCATCAATTTGCCGGCAACACCACCCTTCAAGTCGGATACGTAGGGCAGCGGGGAACTCACTTGATGGTGCCATTCGACTTTGCGCAGAGAGTGCTGCTGCCGAATTCGGCTTGCGCCACTCCGCCCTGCACGGCGCCCAGCCCCTATTTCGCCGCGAATCCAGCGCTCTACAACGCGTTGGGCAATGGCGGCCCGGGCGCTACCGTTTCGGGCACCAAATCCAACGGCACCATGAGATACAACTCATTGCAGGCCGTGCTGCAGAAGCAGATGACTCACGGTTTGCAGTACCAAGTCGCATATACGCTCTCCAAGTGCATGTCCGATAGCACCGGTTACTACGGCGCGTGGGTCAATGCGCTCAGCGCCTCAGCCTACTGGCAGAACGTCTACGACCAGAAGTCGGAGTATGCGCCGTGCTACTACGATGCCACTCACGTCGTTTCAGCCTACGCAATTTACGATCTTCCCTTTGGCCGTGGCAAAATGTTGGGCAAAAACGTAAATGGTGTGGTGAATGGGGTGATTGGCGGCTGGGAAGTCAGCCCCATCGTTTCCTTCCGCACGGGCTGGCCCATGCCGGTTTATGGAGCCGCAGATAATTCTGGTACCTACAGCCGCGGGGCGCGCGCCGACTGCAACGGAGTTCCGTCGATTGTTAACACCTTTATACCGGGAATAGGCCGCCAGTGGTTTAACAATACCGGGCAGTTCACCAATCCGGCAGCTGGAACCTTTGGCAATTGCTCGCCGCAACTGTCAGATTTGCGATCGCCTCATTACAGTGACGTCGACCTCAGCTTGCATAAGGACTTCCTAATTACGGAGCGGTTCAGGTTGCAGTTCCGATCCGACTTCGTGAATGCGTTCAACCATGTGCAACTCAACGCCCCCAATATGTCCTTGGGATCCACGATGGGACAGATTACCGGCGCTCAGCCCCCAAGGAACATACAGCTGGCGTTGAAGCTCTATTACTGAGAACAGAACACTTATAATGATGCAGGCGAGTACCTCGCCTGCATCTTTTTTCTTGCGCGTAATTTTCAGAGAGGGTCCTTCGCAAGCTCAATTCAAGATGTATAGATATTTCGGGAAGGCCGCATTTGTTCTCGCGATGGCGTTTTTGTGGTCCGGACCGGTTATTCTGGCTCAGCAATCGAAAGTCGCTGCTGCGCCCCGATCTGGGCTATCCCCCGAAAAAGCGCTCAGCTTGGCCGAGCAAGGCCGCTGCCAGGCGAGCATTGCCGGCCTCAAGCAAGCGATGAACGGCCAAGTCCCTGCGCCAACCCGAAAACAGGCCGGTGTGCTTGGAGTCCGCTGTTCTTTGGCTGTGGATGATCGCGACTCCACCCTCGAATTTATCCACTTACTCAACAAACAGTTCGCCCGGGATCCTGACGTACTTTTTGTCATTGTCCATGCCTACTCCGATCTATCCACCCGCACGGCCCAGGATCTCGGCCGCACGGCCCCGCAATCCATTGCCGCTCATAAATTGAACGCTGAAGCCCTCGAAATGCAAGGGAAGTGGGAACCTGCTCAGCTTGAATATGAAGGCATCCTCGAAAAAGACCCTGGCGCCCGCGGCATTCACTTCTTGCTCGCCAGGGTCCTGCTCTCGCGACCTGATGCCGGGCCTGAGGCACCGGAACGTGCGAAGCAGGAATTGCTAAAGGAAATCCAGATTGACCCAAGCAATGCTGATGCTCATTACATTTTGGCAGAACTTGCCCGGCGTGACCAAAATTGGGATGAAGCGATTTCGCGATTTTCCCAGGCTGCCAAGATCAATGCCAACTTCGCGGAGGCCCAACTGGGCCTGGGCTCTTGTCTCGTTGCTGTCAAAAAATATGAAGAGGCTATTCCGCCCTTACGCACGGCGGAGCGACTCATGCCGCGAAACCCGGAGGTCCACCACACCTTGGCGACGGCCCTGGCCAGATCCGGTCATAAGGAAGAGGCAGAAAAGGAATTTGCCATCCACCGCAGCCTCACTTCCGCCCAGGGATCGGAAAGGCCAGAATAGTTTTGTCTTTACGACATCTGGTACGAAAACTCAGAAGATCTGGAATTTGTCTGTCGTAAACTGAATGCAAATGCCGAGTCGGACCCGTCTAGCCCAATTGACACGCCGCGACTTCGTCTCCGGGATGATCGCAGGATCGTTGCTCCTTCCACGATGGCCGCTGTTTGCTCTGCCGGAGGCTGCGCAGTTTCCCTTCGAGGAGGTTCCTCCGGAAAAGAGTGGGATCAGGTGGGTTCACTCGAGCGGGAAGTCTCCCGAGAAATATCTTCCGGAAAGCTCAGGTGCGGGCTGTGCATTTCTCGACTACGACAACGATGGCTGGATAGACATTTACCTGGTAAACAGCGGGAAGTGCGATTTCTTCACACCGAACCCGCCGCTGCGCAACGCCCTCTATAAAAACAATCGCGACGGAACGTTCACCGATGTAACGGAAAAAGCCGGGGTGTCGGCCGGCGGCTACGGGCAAGGCGTTGCCGTGGGTGATTACGATGGCGACGGTTTGCCGGACATGTATGTGACGCAGTACGGCCGGAGCATTCTGTATCACAACAATGGCGATGGCACGTTTACGGATGTCACAGAAAAAGCGGGAGTAGCTGCGCCGGGATGGGCTTCGAGCGCGGTCTGGTTCGACTATGACAATGATGGCCGCCTCGACCTCTTCGTGGGGCGGTTCGTGGATTTCAGCAAAGGACTGAACAAACCCTGCGGAATCCATGAGGATGGCCGGCGTCATTATTGCATTCCTAAGGTTTATTCGCCGATGCCCAGTTGGCTGTTCCACAACAATGGTGATGGCACATTCACCGACGCCAGCCGGGAATCCGGCATTGCCAACCACCTCGGCAAGGTATGGGGCGTGGTCGCGACTGACATCAACAACGACGGACTGATTGATCTATGGGTCAGCAATGACACGGTGCCCAATTTTCTTTTCGTCAATCGCGGCAAGGGAAAATTCGATGAGATCGCCACGACTGCCGGCGTTGCCTACAGTGACACCGGCCGGGCGCGATCCGGTATGGGGGTGGACTCGGCCGATTTTGAGAACGATGAATGGATGGGCCTGTTTGTGGCAAACCTCGACCGCGAGATGTACGCCATTTATAAAAACAATCATGATGAGACATTCGATGACCTGGCACTTTCCACCGGTATTGGCAAGGCTAGCAAATTCATGAGCGGGTGGGGTTTGAAGTTTCTTGACTACGACAACGATGGCAACCTCGATCTGCTGCTCGCCAACGGGAATCCGGACGATCTCATCGCGACCCTGCATGGCGAGGTCACCTACGAAGAGCCGATGCTCTTGTTCCACAACACTGGGAAATCGTTGGAAAACCTCAGCGCGCACAGCGGTCCCGTATTCGCGAAGCTGTTATCAGCTCGCGGAATGGCAGTTGGAGATTTCGACAACGACGGCGGGATCGATGTCCTCGTGGCAGTCAACGACGGTGCCCCGGTTCTGTTGCGCAACGCTGTTGGAAATCAGAACCATTGGCTCGGAATCAATCTTGTTGGCACAAAATCGAATGCCGATGCCATTGGTGCACGGATAACCTATCAGTCCGGAGATCTGAAGCGACAGCGAATGAAGGTCGGCGGGGGCAGTTTTCTGTCTTCTCATGACCCGCGCATGGTGCTGGGCATCGGGAAACGAACGAAGCTCGACTGGTTGGAGATTCAGTGGCCGCAACCCAGCGGCAAGATCGAGCGTATTAGCGAACTCCCTATCGACCGCTACATCACGATTATCGAGAGTGCAGGCAAAGGGAAGTGACCGGGAGGCGGAACTCGTCCGGAGCCGAAGATTAACCACAACTGAATAGCGGTGGCACCCGCTAAGCGTAAGCAGAGCCTGCTACGTCTTTGCTTGTTTTCGCACTGGATGGGCCAAGCCCTACCGGAGACTCGCAAACTAGAGCCCAACTGAAGTTCCCATGCGCAACGCTGCTCCCGAGCCCACCGCTCAGAGTACGCGTGAACCCGGACTGGAGCTGGGAGCGCAATAATTGCCAAATGACAGACTGGTGCCGAGTTCGATCCGAACAATCCGCTTGTAAGTTGTTGGAAGCAGCGAGCACCGTGTAGAACGACTCTTCTTTGCTAAACCGTGAGCAGGTCAATGGAGGAGATACTCTCGAGGTATCAGTTCGAGACACCGAATATGAAGTAGATGGCGTGAGCTAGCGGTCTCCGGTCAGTCAGGTGCAGCCATTGCCTCTCATCTCGAAGGCCCGGCTTACGCGGTACATAGATCGGTTGCATTTGTTGCATTGAAGAGCCCGAATACCGCCGAAAATGCAACGGTCCGGCGGCTATAAGCTGTTGAAAATACGGATGACCGCCAAAGGAAAGCCGATTAGCAAACGCCGCATTCGGCCACTCTGCCACCTCTCCGGCGGATTTACAGTTTACCGCGGCGTAAGGAGTGGAATAACGGCTTCATGGAGATCGGCGGTCTCACTTGGGGCGTCGCCGCTTTGACGCCGCAAAGCCCGAGTTCTTGTTCGTGATTCGTAACGCAAAACAATCTGCGGCGAATTTCGCACTCGCGTCGTGGACAATGCCCTCAATCCTGAAGGGGGAGAGGAGTGGATCCGGATGACTGCCCCAATTGCGGCGGTACTGGATACGTTGCGAAGCCCGTGGACTTGAACGGTAAGTCCGAAGGCGTCGCATTTATCCGCTTGAAATGTCCCGCCTGCGGGGGCGCAGGCCGGAAACGCTCAATCCCACCTTCGACCGCCGGCTGACCGCACGGCCTGTGGTGCTTGCGAAAACGTTCGGAACCGGGCCGTCACACTTCCCGTCTATATGGTTGACGGTCCGGGCCGCGCGTTTCCGAAGCAACTCTCCACATTCAAAACACGTTTCTTGGATTGATTCGCTTCCGCGCGGTCGAGCGGTCAGGCAATCCCAGCAGCTTTGACGGGAGTTCGCCGACGGGCGGAGGATGCGGTCTCCACCCGATTCCGTCCGTTGGCCTTGGCGCGGTATAGCGCTTTGTCGGCCGATTGCAGGACATGCTCGGGGTCAGATTCTTCTTTTGCAGAGGTCGCGACACCGATGCTGATGGTCACCGAAAGCGGAGCCGGAACTGATTCCTGCGCGAGTTGTCGAATTGCACCGCCCTTTCGTGCGCGGCCGCGAGTCCGCTCGTTGCGCCGGTCCGGTCCTCGGGGCGCCTGGCGCCGATCGCCGCCTCGCATGCGAAACGCCGAGGATTCGATGGTCGCACGCAACTGCTCCAGATGATCCACAACTTCAGAGGTGATTTTTCCCGCAAAAAGAATGTTGAACTCTTCCCCGCCGCAACGGTAGGTTTGTCCCCCACCAGTCACCCGCGCCAAGCAAGCCGCGACCAACCGTAAGACCTGGTCGCCGGTGTCGTGGCCGTAGGTGTCATTGAACCGCTTGAAGTGATCGATATCCACCACCGCGATCGAATAGGGGACCTGCAGCCGGAGAAGCGCATCGTTAAAGGCGCGTCGCGACGGGAGCGTCGTCAGTTCGTCGTGATAGGCAAGAAGATAGGAGTTCTCAATGATCGAGGCTGCCAGAATGCATGACGCTGTGGCCGAGTACATAGTCGAAATGCGTGTTGTCCCGGTGAAGCGCAGGGACAGGAAAAAGGCGGAGAGCGACCACAGCAAGGCGCTGTCGACCGGTTTTCGGATGAACAAGAATCGCGCCAGCAAGAAGATCCCTGCTGCAACGAACACAACCAGTGCGTAGCCCGGCAAAGAGATTACAGTCGCCAGGTGATGCGCATGGGCAGCGGGCGAAGGCAATCCCTCCGCCGCGCGGCAAAGTACGGCTACGATCACAAATTGCACGAACAGCATCAGCCCGACGGGCGCTGTGGCAGAGACGATGAATCCGCGCTCCTGCATCAGCGCGATGAGAACGAAGTCCAGCGGCACCAGCACTGCGACCGCCTGCACGGCCACCCATCCCGGCGTTCCGGGCGAGACATGCCCTCCACCAAACAGAGCCATTGCCTCTTGGGCCAGAAACAGCACCGCCAACGCGAAGAAGATGCGGCTGGAATGGAATCTCCAAGCCAGCAGCATTCCTCCCATCAGTGCGCAATAGTACAAAAAGCTCAGGGCTGGTAAAGCCAGCGTCAGCCAACCGGAATACCCGAGCGCCGCAACCCCCAAGAGCAGAATTCCGCCGGGCACTGCCAGAGACTTTAGCGTGGTTTTGCTCCACATCCGCGAGACATGACTCCAGTTAGAAAAAGTCCTTCGGAATTATCTCTGGTGAACAGGCACGAAGGAATTGGCCGCGGAGGTTCGCACCAAAATGAAACTGAATCTGCGCGGATTCATGCCGCACATCCCTATTTGAAACCGAGCACCATTACAGCCCCTCCAGACCTTAGTGTGGGCTTAGTTTTGGCCGCAATTGAGCAGTTTCTAACTAGACTTGCGTTGTTGGATTAAGGACGGTTCACATTATGCGAATTCTTATTGCGGAAGATGATGAAGCATTGGCCAGATTCGTTCGCCAGGGTCTCGAAGGCGAGCACTACGCTGTGGACGTTTTGCCGGATGGCGAACAAGCTCGGACCGCGGCAACTCAGTTGGAATACGACGTCGTAATTCTCGACCTGAACCTGCCGAAGCTGGACGGAGTCAGCGTCCTGCGCCACTTGCGCACGAAAAAGCCGAGCGTGCCCGTGCTGGTGCTGACCCAGCGCACGCGCGTGGAAGACCGCGTACAGTGCCTGGATACGGGCGCGGACGACTACATTCGCAAGCCCTTCACGCCGGACCAGGTCAAAGAGCATGTGCTTCCGGTGCTGGAGAAGAAATCATGAACCCCTCCAATCCAGCTCTGAACCCGGGGACGGGACGCGAGTGCTGGCTTCCCACTCTGCAACTGGCGATGCAGGAGGTCTTCGAACTCATGCTTGCCTGTCCGCTTGAAATTCCTCCGGAACCGCCACCCGAAGAAGGGCTCGACATCACCGCTATGGTCGGGCTGGCGGGCCAGTTGTGCGGCATCCTGACCGTGCGCTGCAGCGCCAAATCGGCTGGACGCATGGCCTCGCGGATGCTCGGGATCGATGCCGAAAAAGCCGGCCTGGAGATGTGGGATGCAGTGGGCGAAATCTGCAATATGGTGGCAGGAAACTTCAAGAACAAAATTACCGGGCTGGGAGATGGTTGCATGCTTTCGGTGCCCACGGTGATCACCGGCACAGAGTACAGTCTGCACTCGATGGTCAACGACGAAATGCACGCCATCTTGCTATTTGAAGGAGAGCCGGTCATGCTGGCGCTCGAGGTGCATAACTAGGCGCTTTTGCGTTTGGCCGCCGATAACCAAGCCGGTAGCGCCTTCAGTGAGGCCCATGCCCTACTTGCGAACCGCCCAGGCTAATCCGTCCGGCTGTTTCCCTGCGAAGATTTGTCCGACAACTTCCAAGGTCTTCAAATCCACGACAGCGACTTTGTCGCTCGTGCTGACGGCTACATAGGCGCGTGAACCGTCGAGAGCGACCAGAATTCCCGCGGCTCCGCCTCCCAGGTTCAGCTGCTTCACCTCTTTGCGAGTGGACGCGTCCATCACCACTAGGCTGGTGCCTCCAGTATTGGGCCCCGCGCCCAGACCGGAGATCAAGACCCGCTTGCCGTCCGGTGTGAACTTCAAGCGGTTGGCGCCCTTTACTGGGATGGGAAGAGTTTGGATGGCTTTCTTGGTGGCGACACAATGATGGTGACGGTTCCATCTCGCGCGTTGGCCGCCCATATCTCTTTTCCATTCGGCGACACGTCAAAGCCTTCGACTCCATTGCCAGCCGGGACGTTTGTCACTTCCCAGGTAACGCGTGGCTGGCCCGGGGGCGGCCCAGGCCCTTGAGGAGGCTCTCCGCCAGCAGGAACTCCTAATCCGGGCGCACCGTTAGGCGGCGAACCAAAACCTCCGTTCGGCTGGGAAACTTGTTCGATGATGCTGATCGTGCCGGAGTTGACGTTCGAGGTAACGATCTGGTCGAGGGTCTTGGAGACGGCGATCATGTGGGTTCGATCCTGGCCAGTGCCGAGGATCCAATCCACACGCTGGCTCGCAGGATCGTAACGGCCAATGACTTTGTTCGTCTCCGCCGTGAAATAGAGCTTGCCGCCCGCAAACGCCAGCCCGTGAGAGGAGCGCAACGCGCCGAGGTCGATAGGCGGTAACGCTTTGCGGGCAACCAGATCTACCACAGAGATGGTATTGAGAGCGCTGTCCGAACCGCCATAGTTTGAGATAAAGGCGAGGTTGCCGTCGTCGGATGCGATGATTTCGTGGGGATCGGGGCCGGCGGCGACGCGGGCTAGAACTTGTAGCGTCGCCGGGTCAACAATCGCGACGGTATTGTCACTCTTTGCCAGCACCAGGAGCGTCGACGAGGGCGTTTGCGCATACGCGACAGTCGCGATGAATGTCGCTGCCACCAGCCAATGAATGCTGCGTAGAAAATATCTCGTTTTGCTCATCGCTTTCCCTCTCGACTTCTGGAGAGCTAGTCTACACTGCTCTTCCGGCCGCCGCGCCCGAGGCCCACGCCCACTGAAAATTGAAACCCCCGAGTTGGCCGGTCACGTCGACAACTTCGCCGATGAAAAACAGGCCCGGGACCTTGCGGCTTTCCATCGTTTTGGCCGAAAGCTCGTCAGTATCGACTCCGCCCGCGGTTACTTCGGCTTTCTCATAGCCTTCGGTTCCCATCGGTGCGACGGTCCACACATGCGCCTGCAGCTCGAGATCAGACAGCGCGGTGTTCGTCCATGAGACGGGCGCGTGCAGGTCGAGCCAGCGGTCTGCAAAGCGGGCCGGCAATATCTTGCGGAATTCTGAGCGTAGTGCCGTCAGGGTCCGGGGCGTCCTAGGATCACGGAAGATCGCTGTCAACTCTCTTCCCGGCGCGATGTCAATCCAGATCTCCTGCGATTTCCTCCAGTAGGATGAAACCTGCAGAATCGCGGGACCGCTCAGGCCGCGATGGGTAATCAGCATCTTTTCGCGGAACTGTTGTCCGCCGCATGCCGTGATCACCTCGGCGGAAACGCCGGTCAGATCGCAGTAACGGGAACTATCCTCCGCGTTCAGTACCAACGGTACGAGGCCCGGCCACGGCTCGCGGATTTTCAGCCCGAACTGCCGCGCCAGGTCGTAGCCAAATGAAGTCGCTCCGATCTTCGGAATGGATAAGCCTCCGGTCGCGACGACCAGGGCGGGCGCGTGGAACTCTGCGCTCGCCGTGTGCGCCACAAACTCTGTGGTCCGTCTTACCTCGTGAATCTTCGTGTTGAGGAAAACAGTCACGCCGGCGGACGAGCATTCTTCTTCGAGCATTACGAGGATGTCCCGAGCCGAACGGTCGCAAAATAATTGGCCCAGCGTCTTTTCGTGATAAGGAATGCGATGCTTCTCCACCAGCGCGATGAAATGCGCGGGCGTGTAGCGGGCCAGCGCCGACTTGGCAAAATGAGAATTGGAAGAAAGGAAATTCTCGGGCTGACAGTGGATGTTCGTAAAATTGCAGCGCCCGCCGCCAGAGATGAGAATCTTTTTGCCCAACCGGTCGGCGCGTTCGAGAACGGCGACGCGGCGTCCGCGCTTGCCTGCCTCGATGGCGCACATCAGGCCCGCTGCGCCACCGCCGAGAATCAGTGCGTCGAATGAATGGATCACGCGCGATCACATGTAAAACAGACTGAGGCGCGGAATATTGTACTTTTCCAACAATCGTTTATGGGCATACTGCTTCTGCAGTTGGTCGATCTGCGCTCCGGACATCTTCCGGCGGTAAGGAGCTAAATCGCGGTCGGCCTCCGCGCGAACTGTCACGATATCTTCGTCCGGAGTTGACGCCAGCAGCACCGCGAAGAGCTTTTCTTCCAGTACGGTGAGGCGGCGCTCCAGGTCTTCCAAACGGGCCGCTGGTTTCTTTTCCACCTCTTCCGCAAGATGGCGCAGAGTTTTTGCAGCGTCGAGAGCGACGGATCTGGCGGAGACTCCGCCTCCCTGCGGCAACTTCGCAGTTTCCAACAAATCTGCGTTGCGACGCAGGAAAGGCGCGACTATTTCTGGTTCAAACCCTTGTCCTGCACTGGGTTTCGCCGCGAGCGCCGGCTTGCCAGCAGCCGCGCCCACCGCCGCTTCTTTCATGTCTTCCGCCGCGGCGAGAACTTCCTGCGAACAGAATCCCAGGCCATTTATCTTTCGCGCCTTAGAAGGGCGCCTTTCGTAGTGTTCGAAAGTCACGTCAATACCGCGCAGCACGGCCTCAAGCGGAATTCCCGCATCCCTCCAGGTCTCCATCAGCACCCAGTCGAGTGGTGATAGACGCAGGATCCCCCCCCAGCGGCGCTGAAAGTGCTCCTCGATTTCTGTGAAATAGTTGAAGTAATTTTCCACGGCAGGTCAGCGGGCAGAACGCGAAGTCGGAGTTGCCGGCGCGCGGTCACCATTTTTGGACTTCGGCTCTGCCGGTTTCGGCGGTGCCGATTTGGAAGGCGGCTTAGACGCGGCTTTGGGCGTGGATTTTGCCGCGGTTGAGTCCTTGCGCGCCGACCCATTCCGTTCCCAGATGATGCGCAAGCCCTCGAGAGTCAGGGAGTCATCTACGTTCTTGATGTATTTCGATCCCGTGCCAATCATAGGTCCCAGTCCGCCGGTCGCGATCACGCTGGTCTCCTGACCCAACTCGGCAAGCAGAAGTTCGAGGATGCCATCCACCAAGCCGAGATAACCGTAATAGAGACCCGATTGCAGGCTGCCAACGGTGTTCGAGCCGATCACGCGGGCGGGTTTGCGAATCTCGACGCGTGGCAACCGTGCCGTGCGTTCAAAGAGTGCGTCCGCGGAGATGCCGATGCCCGGGCAGATTACTCCGCCGAGATACTCCCCCTTCGCCGACACGCAGTCGAACGTGGTGGCCGTGCCGAAATCTACGATCACGCATGCGCCGCCGTACTTCTCGAAGGCTGCGACGGCGTTGACGATGCGGTCGGCACCCACCTCTGCTGGATTATCGTAGTGCACCGGCATGCCGGTCTTCACTCCCGGCTCGATGTATAGAGGGCGTAAATTGAAATAGCGCTCGCATACCTGCCGCAGCACCGGATCGAGCGGCGGAACCACCGACGAAATCACAATGCCGTGAATGCCCTTTGACTCGAGGCCGGCCATCGAAAACAAGTTGCGGAACAACACTCCGTATTCATCGACCGTGCTGGTGCGGGACGTGGCGACGCGCCAGTTGGCCACAAGCCGCTCGTAGCGCGGAGTTTCGTCCTGTTCGCCGGCCGGATGCCCTTGGGCCATTTTGGTCACGCGGGCGAAGACGCCCAGCACCGTGTTCGTATTCCCGACGTCGATAACGAGAAGCATGCTCTTCGCTCTTAGAGTAGCGCCCCTTCGACAACCTCAGGGCCCGCTCTCGCGACAGCCCCCCAGATGCCGGCGCTACCGCTCCCTTACTGTTCCGCTTAACACCGTCTGCGTTCCTTTTAAAGTTCGCACCCGCAAAAAGCCCCGCGCATCGAGCCCTACGGTCGTTGCCTCAAAGGCTGAACCATTCTCTTCGATGCGAACGGCTTTGTCCTTCACCCACGAGGAACTCTCGGCGAAACGCCGCAGAATCGACTCCCGCGCCTCGGGATCCTCCAACACCTGCCGATACTCGCGGTCGAGTGATTTTAGCAAAGCGGCCACCAACTCGACGCGCGACCACTCGCTTCCAGTCACGAGGCGCAACGAGGTCGCTGGCAACTCCTTGGGAAAACTTGCCTGATTTACATTGATGCCGACCCCCACCACTATGTAGCGGACGCGGGTAGCCTCGGCGTTCATCTCGGTAAGAATTCCGCAGACCTTCTTGCCTTCGATCAGAACGTCGTTGGGCCACTTCAGGTCGGCGGCGACTCGCGCGTCGACTTGCTGAATGGCCGCACGCACCGCGAGACCTGCCGCGAGCGAGAGTACCAGTACTTCCGACGGTGGCAGAGTAGGCCGCACCACTACCGAGCAATAAATCCCAGTCGAGCGCGGGGACTGCCACGAGTTGGCTCCGCGGCCGCGACCTGCGAGTTGCTCTTCGGCAAGAAAAACACTGCCCTCCTCAGCGCCTTCCGCCGCGGCGGCCATGGCTGCCGTATTGGTCGATCCGATTTTGTAGAAATGATGAAGATGCGTATCGAACATGGTCCCGCGCACAAGCGGTCGCAGAATTTCCGGCAACAGCAGATCAGGAACCGAGCGCAGCCGATATCCGGTCGCGGGGTGGCCCGCCACATCCACACCCAAGCCGCGCAATTGCTGAATCAGCCGCCACACTTCGGAGCGGTTGGAAGAGATTTCCTGGGCGATCTTGGTTCCGCTCACGACGACCGTAGCGTGCTCCATCAGCAGACGCACGATGCGACCGAGTCGGAGATCGGTGGGCCGGGGCTGGTGCGCCGCGGGCATTTTTGCCCGGGAAGGCTGCTTCCGAATTGTACTGGTCTTGGGGATGCGGAGATTATGCGCGAATTGCGGCCAAACAACAATCGTTCCTTAGGCTGGGACAACTCGTATGCTCATATCTGCGGCCTGGGGCGAGTGCGTCAGCAGACCCACAGAGATGAAGTCAACGCCGGTCTCGGCGTAGGCGCGAACATTCTCAAGGCGAATTCCGCCGGAACATTCCACGGGTATGTGGCGGCCGTCCTTCTGGAACTCGGGCTGCGAGCAGCGAACGACGACGCGGCGCACATCCTCGACCGACATATTGTCCAGCAGAATGGCTTCGCCGCCGTGAGCCAATGCCACTTCCAGTTCCTCGAGCGTACGCACTTCCACTTCGATGATCTGCGAGCCACGGCGGTTGCGCACGGCGCGCTCCAGGACGGGAACAATCCCGCCCGCCAGCGCGATGTGGTTATTCTTGATGAGCACGCCGTCGGAGAGGTCGAGGCGGTGATTCTGTCCACCCCCGCAACGCACGGCATTCTTATCGATGACGCGCAGGCCGGGCGCGGTCTTGCGAGTGTCCAGGATGCGCGCCTTCGTGCCAGAAACGGCTTCCACGAACTTGCGAGTCAGCGTCGCAATCCCGCTCATGCGCTGCAGAAAATTGAGGATGACGCGTTCACAAGAAAGAATCACCCGCGCATTGTGGCGGATTACCGCTACAGATTGTCCCTTGTGCAAACGCACGCCGTCGAAAATTTCAGGGTGCGTAGTGACCTCGTAGTGGGCGGTAACGGCTCCGTCGAGGACGGCATAGACATCGAGAATCCGCGCCACGCAACCGATCCCGGCGAGAATGCAGTCCTGTTTGGAGACGATCGTCGCGGACGCGCGCTGGTTGGGATCGATGCAGGCATAGCTGGTGGCATCGCGCGTCGCCCGGTCTTCGAGCAGCGCGTTCTCCAGAATTGCGGTAAGGCGTCGCGAGTTCCAGTCCATAGAAACAGTTGCCAGTGGCCAGTTGTCAGCCGGAACTTTAATTCGTAGAGACGTTGCTTGCTACGTCTCTACGACCTACGGGCAGCGTAACTCCTTCAGCTTACTCTGCGTCTTTGCAAGCATCACGGCGAGCTCCTGTTGTTGCTTGCGCAAATTCTCCACTACGATCGGCGGGGCCTTCGCCAAAAACTGTTCATTGCCCAGCTGCCGTTGGCCGCTGGTTATGCCCTTCTCGATCTTCTCCAATTCTTTCGTCAGGCGCTCGCATTCGGCGGCCACATCTATCTTGCGCTCGTAGATTACATGCACATCGAAGCGCGCCGTGCCGCGGGAGCCAGCCCGATTGGCGAGAGAGCTTTCCACAAATGTGATCCTTTCTCCGTTGGCCAGTCGCTCGATCGCGCCCCGATTTTGTTCGATCATCTTACGAATCCCCGGCTCATGTGCGAAGACCTCGATGGGCACTTTCACCTTGGGTTCAACTTTTAGTTCTGCCCGCAGGTTGCGCACGCTGACGATCAGATCTTGCAGGATCGCCATCTCGGTCTCGGCGGTGAGATCAAACTGCTTCTCATCCGCCTGCGGATATCCCGCCAGCGCAATCGACTTGAAGGGAGCCTTGCCTTCATACATGGCCTGCCAGATTTCTTCCGTGATAAACGGCATCACCGGATGCAGCAAGCGCAGCGCCGCATCGAACAAATTGACCAGGTTCGCGCAAGTCGCCCGCGCCGTGCTCTTGTCTGCGCCCTCTTCAAAATTCAGGCGCGGCTTGATCAGTTCCAGATACCAGTCGCAGAACTCGCCCCAAAAGAAGTCGTAGATGAGGTTTGCCGCTTCGTGGAGGCGGTAGGTTGCCAGCGCACCGTTCACGTCGGAGACAGCGCGATTGAATCGCGAAAGAATCCAACGGTCCTCGAGGGTTTCAGTTTGGAACCCCGCAACGCCGGCATCGGCAGTGCTCGTGTGGGACCGAGTCGGAGCTTGCCCTGAGCGGAGTCGAAGGGACCCGGTCGCGGGCCGCAGGCCCGGCTCCACTCGGTCTACGTTCATAAACATGAAGCGCGCGGCGTTCCAAATCTTGTTAGCGAACGCCCGGTAGCCATCGGTGCGGCTTTCGCTAAACGCAATGTCGGTTCCCGGAGCGGCCATAGCCGCCAAAGTGAACCGCGTCGCATCCGTGCCGAAGCGTTCGATGATCTCCAGCGGATCGACAACGTTACCCTTGGTCTTTGACATCTTCTGCCGGTCAGCATCTCGCACCAGCGCATGAATGTACACCTGCCTGAAGGGCACGCTGTCGTTGTTCTTGTCTTCCCAGCCGCTCGCCTTCTTGATGGCCGGATCTTGCTCATGTCCGTGCATGAAGTGGCAGCCGAACATAATCATGCGCGCCACCCAGAAGAACAGAATCTCGTAAGCCGTGATCAGCAGCGTCGTAGGATAAAAAACTGCCTGATCGCGCGTTTTCTCGGGCCAGCCCAGGGTTGTAAACGGCAATAAGCCCGAGGAAAACCAGGTATCGAGCACGTCGGAAACCTGCTCCAGCTTGGCGCCGCCACACTTCGTGCATTTCGTCGGAGCCTGGCGCGCGACAATCAATTCCTTGCAACCCTCGCACGTCCATGCCGGAATCCGATGTCCCCACCACAACTGGCGCGAAATGCACCAGTCATAAATGTTCTTCATCCAGTTCAGATAGATTTGGCGATAGTTTTCCGGGACAATCGTGATCTCCCCGCTCTCGACGGCCTCTTTTGCCCGATCGGCCAGCGGCTTGATCTTGATGAACCACTGCTCCGACAGGCGCGGTTCGACGATGGTTCCGCAACGGTCGCACTTGCCGATCGCGAGTGCATAATCTTTCTCCGCGACCAGAAATCCCTGCTCCTGCAAGTCGGCCAGCACGCGCTGGCGCGCTTCGAAACGGTCGAGACCCGCATACACGCCGGCGTTCTGGTTCATGTGCGCGTGCTCGTCCATCACGTCGATCTGCGGCAGGTTATGACGCAGACCAGCCTGAAAATCATTGGGATCGTGTGCCGGAGTCACCTTCACCGCACCCGTGCCAAACTCCGGTTGGGCGAGTTCATCGGTGATGATCGGGATTTCGCGCCTCATCAGCGGAACCAGAACATGCTTCCCATGCAGATGCGTGTAGCGCTCATCCTTCGCGTTCACGGCGATCGCGGAATCGCCCAGCATCGTCTCCGGCCGCGTGGTCGCAACCGTGATGAACTCGTCCGTGCCAATAACGGGATATCGAATCTCCCACAGCTTCCCCGCCACGTCTTCGTGCTTGACTTCGAGATCGGAGATCGCCGTCTCGCAGCGCGGGCACCAGTTCACAATGTACTTCCCGCGATAGATCAAACCCTCTTCATACAGGCGGACGAACACCTCGCGCACTGCGTGCGAAAGATTTTCGTCCATGGTGAAGTATTCGCGATCCCAGTCGACGGAGGCGCCCAGGCGCTTCATCTGGTCGAGGATGGCCCCGCCGTAGAGTTTCTTCCATTCCCAGACGCGCTCAATGAATTTCTCGCGGCCCAGGTCGCGGCGCTTCTTGCCTTCTTTGGCGAGTTGGCGCTCCACCATCATCTGCGTAGCGATTCCGGCATGGTCGGTACCGGGTAGCCACAGCGTAATGAAGCCCCGCATGCGATGCCAGCGCACAATAATGTCCATCTGCGTCTGGTTGAGCATGTGCCCCATGTGCAGGCGGCCAGTAACGTTCGGCGGCGGCAGCAGCAGCGTGAATACCGGACGCGTCTCGCCCGGGGGCGGCGTCTTCACCGAGAACAGTTTTTCCTTGACCCAGTAGTCGGCCCAGCGTGTTTCAATCGCTCCCGGCTCGTAGGCTTTGGGCAGTTCGTGCGGCATCGGAGGTTCGTGTCGGACCGGGTTCTCTGACCCGGCCTGGCCAAGCAAATGCTCGGCGGATTTCGGGACAGAGGCTGAACTCTTGATCTTACAGGCGCGAGAAAAGAAGGGTCAAACGAGGCGAGGGGTAGGAGATAGAGAAAATGAAACGACACACCCCTGTTAGATGATAAACATGCGGAGATATTTGGGATGATTCGACGCGCCGGGATGGGGATTGGCGGGAAATGCCCCACTTCTCGCTATGCACGCGAGAAATGGGGCCCCGCGTCTCCAACAACGCTACCTGCCGACGTATACATTGTCGAATACTGATTCCACGTAGACCCATGTTTGAGCCGCCGTGCAGTTCGAGGGCAGAGTATCGGCCTGCAGGTTTTTCGCCGGGTTAGCTGCAGGGGTTGTGTCGGAAAAGCCGTAAGGCATCGTTCCCTGGGTCGTGACGTGAGTCAAGTCGTTGGTCCAGTTTGTGAGGAATTGGTGATTGGGCTTGTCCCACGTCAACGTCAGGGTAACGGGCGTACCGAGCGAAACGTTACCGAGAAAAAAGTTGGTATAGACACCGTTTTGGAAGAACTGACCCAATACCGTGAGCTGTGCTGGCGGATCGGAAAATGCACGCCCGAGAAGCAACTGGGCTCCCACGTCGTCGCTCGGATCGCCGGAACCTGCGTTGAAGAATGTGGCCACGATTCCCGCGTTCCCACCGTAGGACGGATTCGCGGTGCAAGGCGATTCCCGAATGTCCCGGACGACCAAGTCGGTGGTGATACTTTTGATCGATGCAGGGTTAGAAAAGGATGCGGTCGTGACGCCAACCTGGAAGCCAGCGTTACTGTTTTTTTGTCCGGGAATTCGACGGGCCAGCCGGAGTTGGCCGTCTTGTATCTCAACCGCGCATTCCAGCGAAACGTTGCTGGCGTAACAAGATGTATTCCATAGCGCGGGGCTGAGAAATTCGTGGTTGAAGTCGTCGTAGTGCTTCGTGGTGAACGGCGGCACAGTGTAGGCTTTTCCGCTGCCGGTGACGTCCTGGGCACTCGCCATGCCAAACATGCAGACACAAGTAATCAAGATTAGGCTGTTCCGTTTCATAAATCTCCTCTCGTAGTGCAAACAAGTTATGGATGTTGTTGTTGCTGGCCGGTTGGCTGCGTGAAGCCAGTCCCGAGCGCAGTCTGCCTACTCGCTTCCGACAAGCACACCGGCGACGACGGCGGCGTGATCGGAGGGCCAGAGTCCGTCGGGCAGGCGGCTTGCGGGTTTGGTGCCGATCAACTCAGTTCCCCACGGAGTTACTTTGCCGTGGGTCAAGACTAGGTCGACGCGCTGATAGAGTTGCGATACGGGATTGTTGTCCGATTCAGCCTGACAGCAGGTCAATCCGGCGCGCTTGGGAAATATCTCAGACCAAACGTCGTTGTAGCCGGCAGAGATGAAATCGGTATACGTCGGGTCTTGTGGGAGTGGGAACGCCTGCGCGTTTGAATCCATCGCGATAATCAGCGGCAGAGGCGTGTTGGCCGGCCCGGCACGCAATTCACCGCCCTGCAATTCGCGAATATTCGCGTCAAAGGACTCAAGATGGGTGTTGATGTAATGGAATGTGTGTCCGAAGAAGTCTGCATCGACGGAGGCCCACACTCTCGGCAGCGGCATCGGGCCGACCGGAGTGGGCAGAACGACTTCATTCACGAATTGTCCGGATTGCGGGTTACCCCAATGGAAGACCCACGACGGGAGATCGGTGCGGGCCAGGATCACGTTGTAGTCATTCACGCTCACGCAAATGTAATCCGCGGGCGGGATCAGTCCCGGCGTGGGCGGAAATGCATATTGCGTGACTTGCACGGCGATTTCATAGTGGCCGCCCTGCACGGCCAGGTCATTGAGAAGATCCTGCAGCATGTCGTACTGCAGGGTCATGGTTCCGCAGGTCCCAGAAATGGGATCGAAGGTTCCGGTGTACCACTGGTCGACTTCCTGGATGCTAATCAATTCGGGCCGCGGGCCGAGAATTTGCCGTGCAACCGCCTGCATACGTTCCGGAGGATTGGTGCCCTGCACTTGCGTAATGATCTGGCCGACACCTAGGAGAAACTGTGTGAGAGTTTGTGCGCCGACGACCTGCTGGAAATCGGTTCCTTCATTTACGTTGTAGGTCATCACCGTGCCGACGCCAGGAAATGACTGGGCTACGGCGGGGACGGCGATGGCTGAGAAAATCGCCGCGATGGAAATCGTGATAAGCGAGGCCCGTGTCATGTTGCGTTTCATGGAGTTCTCCTGAATTAAGTTTTGAAGCCGAGAATCGGATTGCCAAAACGAGTTAAGAAATGTGCGGAGTAGAACCGCTCCTCTTCGGGGTCATTTGCTGAAAAGCCTTGCCGGGAGTGGATCAGAGGGGTCCAACCCATCCCGAAGCAAGGCGCGTGGGACTTCCCCCGAATGCCCACGACATCAAGGTCCTGATAACAACGTGTTTCACGACATGCCACCGAACTCGGCAACCGTTCACATCACAAAGAACGGGAGGACCACACTTCTTGGCGCTCTGTTGAAACAGCGTGACGCTCACAGAGAACCCGTCCGGCGGGGTGCTGGATAGAAGATCGAGATCATCACGCCCTTCCCCAAGTTGTCGAGCTGGCGGGGCGCGCAGAAAACGACCGTCCCGTTAACGACGAAGGTTGTGTCCCCCCGGGGTTCGAGACGATTCGGATCCAGGGTGACGGTCCTAACGAAATGCCCGGATGACCTGGTAAGTTCTCGTTGGGATCGAGTAGCCAGTTGCTCAGAAAGATCTGAGCAGCAGGAGCGGGTCTGAAGGGCAAGCGCCCAAGCGGCGATTGCGATCGCGTTTGTCATGGGCCAGAAACTAGCCGCGAGGTCGCGAGTGGGCAAGCGACAAGATGCGGCGTCAAGGAATGTCGCACTACGCCATTCGGGCGAGAAGGGTCGGCGGGAGATTTTTCGAAACCGCTGTCACGATTCCGGGGTTGCGCGAGCCTGGAATTTGTGGAGGAGACGACGCCTCAGCGGCGGGAAGTAAGCCCCAGCTTTTGAAGCAGTTGGGGGAAGCGAGGGTCGCTGCGCAGAGGATCCGCCATGGGTTCCGTGGACAAGTAGACCAGATATTCGCAGTCTTCGTCGTAGGCTTGATCCAGCCATTGGAAGGCTCGATCGCGATCGCCCAAGCCCGTCCATACGAGGGCGATGTAGAGCGCAGCGACGTAACGTTGGCTGCGCATGCTCTCCAACTGAGCCTCGATCTTGCGAGCCGCCGGCGCATCGCCGGAAACGGCGTACTCGTGCCCCGCCAGGGCCAGCAGGCCGGGATCGTCCGGCGCAAACCCCAGCAGCTTCTGGTAGATTTCGCGCGCCTGGGGATGCATACCGGCTTGTTCGTAGCCGCGGGCGAGATTGATCATGGTGACGGGGTAGGAGGGGTCGAGTTCGAGAGACTTCTGGTCCATCCGGATGGCTAAATCGAATTGCCGGTTTTGAAAATAGGCCTCGCCCAAGGCGGTGGTGAGCAACGGTGAAACGGGATCCAGGCGGCGTGCGGTTTCCCGCTCGGCGATGGCTTTATTCATTTCTCCCATGGCCGTCAGGTAGTACGCGTAATAGTCGTGGGCGGTGGCGTATCCGGGGCGCAATTGGATGGCCCGCTCAAACTCTCGCCGGGCATCTTCATAATTGCGCTCGTACACCAGCAACGAGTAGCCCAAGGAAAGGTGGGCCTCGGCCAAGGATTCGTCGAGGGCGAGCGCCCGGCGGGATGCCGCTTCTGCTTTCGAATAGCTCTCTTTCGGAGGAAGCTGCGTGTAGGGAGCGGAACCGAGCAGAGAATAAGAGGTGGCCAAGCCGGCGTAGGCCGGGGCATAGTGCGGATCGACTTTCGCGGCTCTTTGAAAGTAGTCCAATCCCTTTAGCAGGTCGCGGGTGGTCCTCTTGTTGAGGAAGTAGTTTCCCCATTGATAGGCCTCATAGGCCTCAGTATTCAGTTGCTGGGTCGGCTGGGCGCCGGGGAACTCGTGGAGTACTGCCCGAGCGATCGCCGCCGATACGTCACTCTGAATTCGCTGGATGTCCTGGAGGTCGCCTTCGTACTGATCGTTCCAGAGAGGAGTGCTGCCGCGCGCGCCCGATCGGAGGAGGCGGGCGGTAATGGAGACCTTCTGGCCTACGATTCTGGCATCGCCCTGCAGAACATAGGCGGCGTTGAATTCGGCCGCAACCTTGTCGACGGGAAGATCCGCGTATCTCTTGGTGAGCAGCAGAACGCCCATTCGCTCCGGTTGGACCTGTTCCAGCCGGGTCTTGGTCTCGGCCGTGAAACCGTCAACCATAGCTTCGCGGTCGGATGCTCCGAGGTTCTTGAAGGGTAGAACGGCCAGAACCATGGGGTGCTGGGGCCAGAGCAGATGTGCCGCCAGCGCGCCAACGGCGGCTACCGCCAAGATCACCAAAGAACGTTTGACCACTGGCGTGAACAACCGGTGAACCGGCCCGGGCTCAGACTTCGTAGATTCCTGCTCCGGGTCCGTCCGAACTGCGTCAGTATCGGTCGCGACGTTTGACACACTGTCGTCGGCAGGTTCTTCGTCGTCGTCCTGGGGTTGACGGTCATGACTCCAGGCATTGATCTCCGATTTGAAGGCGTAGATCGTACCTTGTTTTTCGTGGAGATGGCGGCGGACCGGAAGTTTCTCAGTCTTTTCCCAGCGCTGTACGGTGCGGACGTCCCGCTTGAGATAGACGGCGATCTCTTTCCAGGAATCCAGACGGTCGGATGGAGCGATGTTTTCGTCCGAATAGGGTTGAGGAGTTCCGGACACAATCCAACTCCTTGTGAGCCGCGAGTCTACGCCGAGGGCGGCCTTTTGGCAAACCCTATGTCGGGTCCTATGTCGGGTCCGATTCCGTTGGCCCCTTCCTGTGCAACGTCGCGGCACCGCGGAATTCGTATTTCTAATCCAAGGATCTAAACGTTACGCGTCCCGGACCGGGCGGAACGTTCACTCCGGCGGCCCAATGCCAACCAAATTGGCCAGCGCCTGCCAGTGCCTCGGATGGGGGCGATAGCCTTCGCGGATTCGGCCTGCATACCATCGCGAGACACCAATTCGTGATCGAATTGCAGATGTGGGGGTATTCGCGAGAAGTGGCTGGATCTGTTGCGAGAATACTTCGCTCGTAAGCCACGCCGGTTGTTTCGACGTGTTCCATGCCGATTCCGCCTGTGCGTGCCGTTTATGCGAAGCAACATGTTTGGCCCGAGCCTCCGGTCGCTGTGCAGCGAGACGACCCAATTTGGCGGCGACCGCCAGCTGTTCGGTCGCTCCGTCAACAGCGCAATTTGCGCAGTTCAATCTTCCAGTCGCGATCTTCATTCCACAGCCCCGACAGGAATGTTCTGTCGTCGGCAATTCGGCAGTGGTCACCCAAATCTTCCCTTTGGCTTCCGTTCGTCGCGGCTGAGTGAGCCGGGTCGGGAGAATTGAATTGCGAGTGCGTCCAGAGGTGGATCCTGCCATAGGTTTTGCGCCACGTAACACATTTGAGACATGAGGCGGCAGTTACCAGTTGCGGTTTCGAAAAAGTCAGCCCGTCGCAGCGGCTCTTTAGAGACCCAGTCGAGTAGCCACGCCTCAACTCTTGGTCGTATGGGTTCGAGTAGTCGAAAACGAGGGAATTTCCCACAACGTGGCGGCGATCTTGCGACCCCGGTCCTGTCGGATTCTCCTCCGATACTCATTTGGTCGGCGTGTGCAGTTTTGATCAGATTCCGGAACCGGTAGATGGAATAATTCAGGAGTTCAAGAACTCAAGAACTCAAGAGCTTCAAGAACTCTGAACTGAACTCTAAACTGACATGAGAACTATGAGGACTAGACGATCGTTCGTGTCTTCCCCAACCGCTCCGAGGAGGATATATGTGGGCCCTTTCAAAGCACTCCAGGCAGATGGCACTCGAGCATTCCCAGATGCAATCGGTGATTCTACAACGCACCGCCGAACTGCAGAACCTTTCCTTGCGGCTTCTGAAAGTACAGGATGAGGAGAGACGCAAGTTGTCTCGTGACTTGCACGACAGCACTGGCCAAACGTTGGCGGCGCTAAAAATCAGTGTTTCGTTCCTGCAGGAAAACTGCAAACAAGACCCGTCCAAAATGGCCCTTGTTTCCGAAGTGGCGCAATTGGCTGATCAGGCCATCGAGGAAATACGGACCATGTCGTACCTGCTGCATCCACCGCTTTTGGATGAGGTAGGCTTTGCTTGCGCGGCGGAATGGTACATCGAGGGCTTTGCCAAGCGAAGCGGAGTGAATGTAAGCATGGACATAGCGACCGATCATGAACGGTTGCCGACGAGCATGGAGATTGCCCTTTTCCGGGTCTTACAAGAAAGCTTGACGAATGTGCATCGGCACTCTGGAGCTGCACAGGTTAGAGTCTACTTTCGGCACCAACTGGAAAAGATAATTCTAGAGATACGAGACGACGGATGCGGCATACCCGCGGAGCGTCTGCTTCGGCTTCGTGAGGCCAGCGCGGAAACGGGCGTCGGTTTGGCGGGAATGCGCGAGCGAATGAACGAACTGAATGGCAAACTCGAAATAGAATCGGATGGTCATGGAACGACCCTGCGGGCTATCGTTCCATTTTCTGCCATAGCTCCATCGGGTCGGATCGAAGATTGCGCGCTAGCGGCTGCGCAGCAACCTTGCGCATGATCTTCTCTTCTGCTATCAACCTAGAGTTATGAAACGGGTTCGGGGTGAGAGCTTCTTATTTCTTCTTCGCCATCTTGCGCGAGATCTCTTCGAAGATCTTCGGCCGCAAATCGGCTAGGACGCTGTCGACGATGCTGGCAATGGCTGCGGGATCGGACTCGGATTCTGCGGGCACTTCTTCGGGAGTTTTTTCCGCACCGGCGGCAACGGCCATGGCTGCTTCCTGACGCGTGGATGCTTCTTCAGATTCCTTCTCGGAGTGCTCTTCCGAAGCTGGCTTGGGATCGCTAGACTCGCGAATTCGCCTCCAACTGGCCCACGCGGCGGCAGTGTTCGCGGCCGCGTCGGATTCTTTTTTTGCCATCTCCCTGCTGCCTTCGGCAGTCGGGTCAACGGCGGCGGCGGCGGCCGCCTGCATGTCTGAAAGAACCTGGCTTGACGAAGTTCGTTCCGCAGGAACCTCATTGACGAAAGTGGGCGCTGTGACCTCACGCCTCTCCGAGTTCGTCCTATACCCTTCTTCGGGCGCTGCCGCAGCAGCCGCTACGAACGGCTCTTCATTTTTCCGATCTTCATTTTCCGGATATTGGTTTTTCCATTCCTGGTTTTTCGGCTCTTCGTGCCGGGAGTCCAGTTCGTCGTGTTTCGCCGTCTCCAGTTTTGCACCTTCTGGCTGCGGCGCCTCGGCCGCAGCAGTCGGACTTTCTTCGGCGACAGCCTCGACTGTTTGAGGTGCCTCGGGCGCAAGCTGGCTGAGCCCCGCCGGAGCCGGAGTTGCCGTTTCCCCAACATAGGATTCCGCTACCATTTCAAGCTCTTGCACCGCGGCACGGATGGCTTCGGTGGAAGCATTGGCCAACGCGCTCAATGTCTGCGCCGCTTCCGGGGCAGGCATCGCGGGAATCGAAACGACCGGCTCCGAGAGCCCAGCCTCTGGCGGCGTTGAAGATTCTGTCGCGGCAGCGAGTTCAACCGAGCCCAATCCGGTCTCCGGCGTCGCTGTGACCGACGCCGCATGACCGATTTCAGCCGCAGCGAAAGCTGCGTAGGCCTTCTGCATTTCGTGTTCGAGAGAAATCGCAGCCTCTTCCGGGCCGAGCGCAACCGAGACTGCTGTCCAATGTGGCGCCTCTCCAACCGATCCTGCCCTTGCCATGGTTACGGGCTCATTCGCAGTCTGGTCGGCGGCTCGGTGCGATGAGAATCCGTTCCCTAAACTTGCGCCTGGCGAAGCGACGGCATCCGGGTTCAGACCGGCAATCGCAGCGATCACATCCGAAGGACTGGCAGGGGCCATGCTGGCTTCCACCGCCGCCTCGTTGGACTTCTCGCGAGGCGCGTCGAGTTTTTCTTCGATCTTTTCTACGGACTTCTCTTCGAACCTCCGCTCGGCAAAAGTTGCCGGGATTGCGGCCGCAGGCTGGGTCTGTTCCGTCTCTTCAGTCCTGGCTTCGGCCGGAGCAGGCTCTGCAAACCTGCTTTCCGCGATCTTGCCCTTCACCTGGGCAGCGGCGGCCGCCAAGGCAGCAATCTCCTCCGGAGTTACATCCTTGGGCAAGCCTTCAGGCGCCAGCGCGCCCAGATCGACCCGAGCCTCTTCCGCCTTGGCCGCGCTCGGCTTGTCCGCCAGCTTATGCTGGATCACGGTGTGTAAGTTGTTCGGGGAGTCGTAAGCGGCTGGATCGTCGCTGTGCTTTTGCGCGGCCCTTTCTTTCTTCTTGGAGGGAAACGAGATCCGGTCCTTCCATCCCAAATCGTCTCCGATCGCGACGGTCTTGTCGTACCGCCCTTCCTCGATGGACGCGGTTACCCGAGCAAACCGGCCCGGCTTCGAGGCCTCCGGACGGGGCACAATCTTATCTTCCAGTTTGCTAAGGGCGCTCAGTAATTCGCTGGCTTCAAAAGGCTTGACGATGAAGCCATCGGCGCGCACGCGCTTGGCTTCTTCCGGCTTGAAGGGCTCCAGTTTGCCGACGGTCAACAGAACCGGAACCCGCGAGGTCTCCTGGGTTTCTTTTAGGCGCTGGCATACCTCCAGCCCGCTGTAGCCGGGCATGTAAACATCCAGAACGATCAGATCGGGTTTTTGCTCGGCAATCTTCTTCAGCGCAGCCGAACCGTTGTTGACGGTAATGACCTCGTACCCCGCATCCGCGAGGATCTTCCGCCCCATATTTTGGGCGGTCACGCTGTCATCGGCGAGCAGTATCTTCCTGGCCAAAGGGTCCTCTGATGAGGGGAGATAACGCGAAGGTAACCCGAGCCACACCCTAAGTCAATGATGCAGAAGGGAAGTAACCGGTTACCAGTGGTCAGCACCTAGTGCGTAGCCTAGATGGGAAAGGCGAAAGGCAGACCCTAAAGCACTATTCGATGCTTGCCAGATTCCTCGAGTTTCCTAACGATATCTTCGCATTCCGGTCCGCAAAATCCATAGTGCACGCGTAGGTCACGCTCTAGCCACCTCTTCGGGGGGTTCCGTCGGAAACCAGCTGATCGCGGTGCAAAAACCGAATACGCTCCATCTGTCTGGCGTGCGAATTCCCAGGTGTTCGGCTTCGCACTCATCTATTTCACACTCATCTATAAGCGGAGCCACTTTGGCCGACAGCTGACGGCTGGCAGCCGATTTTCAGAACGGAACGATCTTCTTCAGCCCTTTCTTTTTCTTCTTCTTGCTGCTGGAGAGATCTGCATCACTGGCGGGCGTCGAATCGTCGGCCTTTGCTGTCGCGGAGGACGACTGCCCCGATTGAATTTCATTCACCTGCGGTGGCGGCGGTAACGCCTGATCTCCGCCGCTGTCGGTCGGCTTCAATTCGTTGGGATCCGCAGGCGCAGTGGGTTTCAACTCATTGGGATCAGCCGCGCCTGGCGGCGTGATCGCGGTTGTCGTGCGCCCAAACGGCGAACTGCCCCCCGGAGTCGCATCCCCAGGCGGAGTCGCCGTGTCAGCGGCAGGCTGGTCGGGTGGTTTCACGACCTCCACCGTCGCTCCCTTCTCGGGCATGCCTATCGCGGCGAACGTCTCTTTATGGACGACCGCCGTCGCAGCCACCGGCTCCGGGTCGGCCAGCGATGGCTCACCCACTTTGGCCGCGTTGGCCAAATCCGGTCCCTTCTTTACGATGCCCATTAGCTTTTGCGCGGTAGTGGATTCGCTCCGGCTGGCCATCTCGGCTCTATTCTGCGCGACGGCTCCCTTGGTTGGCCGCGGAATCGGCTGGTGCAAAGCTGCCAGCCGCTTTTTGGCTTCATCGGAACGGTCCATCAGCGGATACCGCGTAAGAATCTTTGAGTATTCCTCCGCGGCGTTCTTGGTTAACTCCCCAATGTAGCGGGCCTTCAGCGCCTCAGTCGCGCAACCCCGCGGCAGACCCTGCGCGTCGCAAGTGGGCGCAGTTCGCATACGCGCTATCTGCCCTTCGTAATCCTGGCCCAGCAGGTAGAGCGCTTCATCAGCGCGGCTGTACAGCGGATATTTTTCTACTAGAGATTGTAAGCGCGCGATCGAGGCGGGATAGGACTGGCGCAAATAATAGAACCGTCCAATCTCAAACTCACGTTCGCCCAGCACCTCCTGCACTTCCAGCAGACGCTGCTTGGCTTCGGGCACCAGTTTGCTCTCGGGGTATTGCAGAATCATCTTCCGGTATTCGTCCTCGGCCCGCTTGGCGTGAGTATAGTCGCGGTCCGCCTTTTCCATCTGCTGGTAATGGATATTGGCGATCTTCAATTGCGCTTCAGCCGCTTCCGGCATGTTGGGGAAGAAGATTTCGAAATCGCTATACTCCTGCTCAGCCTGCGCCAGGGCAGCCGTTCCGCCCTCCGCATACCAGGAGTCGCCCACCGCCAGTTTGGCCCGCGCGATGTATTCCGAATCCGGGTAGGTGTTGATCAGGGTTTGCAGCGTCAGGCGTGCCACGTCGAAGCGGTTGTGCCGCATCGCGTCCATGGCCTTGTCGAACAGGACCTTATCGGGCTGCTTCGACCCGATATTGGCCAGCGGGTTCACCGACTTCTTGTTACTGCAGGCAACCGTGATCACGAGCAGCATGCCAAACACGGCAATCAATGGAATTCGACGTGACATAAGACCTCGGACTTACTGATGTGGGGACAGCCACCTTCGGCTGTCCGGCCGAGCGAAGCTCGACTCTTTCACTTGTGCAACTGGCTAGTCTTACGCCGTTCCAGGATCTGGCCTCCCGCACCGCCGGGCTTTGCCCGATCCGAGACCCGGTCCCACAAAAACTAGACCTTCTGCATCGCAGCTTCTGTCGCTACCTTCAGCAACGCCTGCGCATTCTGTTTTGGATCACCATTCCCGAACACAGCGTTGCCCGCCACCAGAATTTCTGCGCCCGCCCGTACCACATCCGCGACGGTATCGAGCGCCACACCGCCATCCACCTCGATGCGGTATTGCAGCCTGCGCTGGCCACGAACTTCCGCTAACCGCCGCATTTTGTGCAGCGTGGACGGGATAAACTTCTGCGCTCCGAAACCCGGATTCACCGACATCACCAGCACATAATCAACCATGTCGAGCACTTCCGACAACGTATCCACCGGCGTCGCCGGATTGATCACCACACCGGCTAGGCAGTCGTGACTCTTGATCAGATGCAGCGTGCGATTCAAATGCCGGCAAGCTTCCTGGTGTACTGAAATCCAGTCAACGCCCGCGTCGGCAAACGCGGGAATGAATTCGTCCGGATTTTCGATCATCAGGTGGCAGTCGAGCGGCAACTTCGTCGCCTTGCGCAGTGACTTCACCACGGGCGGCCCAATCGTGAGGTTTGGGACGAAGTGTCCATCCATGATGTCCACGTGGATGACACTCGCGCCACCTTCCCCTGCGGCGCGCACCTGCTCACCCAGTCGGACAAAATCAGCCGAAAGAATCGACGGTGCCAGTTCGATCAAACGTGAACTCTCAGAACCTGAGGATCGGGATATGACGTGCAGAAATTCTATCACGCGGCCAAGCGTGGCGCGGGCGCCCATCTACAACAAAAGCGGGCGCGATTGTGCCAGTTCAAGGATTCAGCGAGGCCGTGTACGCGGCGATCGCCGCCATGTCGTCGATGGTCAGTTTTGTGACGACGGGTTTCATCGGAAGAACTGCCGCTCCAGCGCGCGCACCGTTTTGAATATCGTAGAGTTGACGCACGACATAACTTGGCGAACGGCCTGCAAGTGCCGGCACCTTGCCATGGCCTTTCAGATCGCGGCCATGACAGGTTGCGCAGCGAAGAGTTTTGCTGGAGTCTCCGGTCACGAGCGCCTCGCCTTTCTTGATGCTACCCGCCGGGACGTAGGCGATGAACGCGGAGTGGTCGTCACGCAGTTCGGTGCGCTCCAGGCTTTCCGGCGTCTCAACAATGCGCTGGCCGATCGGCTCCATCTCGCCACTATACGACGGAACCAACATCCAGCCCGCCACGTGTGTCTTGGGCACGGAGTTGGTTTCAACCACGCGCATCCATGGTCTCGGTTTCAGAGCGGAGAAATAGTCGGCGGCGGCCCGTATTTCCTTTCCGTTTGCCTTGGTTTCATACGCAATCATTGCGCTGGTCGGCGCGTGTCTAGGTTCAGAGCTCTTGCGCAGACCGCTCTTGAAATCGGCCAGTTGTTGAACGATGTAGGCCACAGGTAAGCCCGCCAGGCTGGCATTCTCAGGGCGGCCTTGCCCGTTTGGCAGGTGGCAGTAGCCGCAGGCGAAAACGTCCGGCGCCCTGCCGCGCGACACGATGTCAGGCATAGCCGGATGATCGCCGGGATGCCAGTCGGGTGGGTTGAAAAAATCTCCAACCTGCGCGAGGGTGAAGGACGCCGCGCTGTCCGGCACGTGTCGGGGAGCTGTGTCCGGCGTTTTGGCTGAGGCGTCCGATCCTTCAGTTGCCGGGTTGACGGCAAAGGCCCAATACGGAGGGGGTTCGTGCACTGACGGCGCTTTTGTTCGCGCGATTTGGTTCTGCGCATCTGGATTCTGTGCCCCGACTGGGACAAGAAACCCACATAGCGCTGTTATCACAAGAACTTTGATCGTCATCGTTCGATTCACCGCGACAGCCTATCCCATCGACCACGTTTAAGCCATTGGTTAGTCCTTTGCTGTCCCGTTCTTCTGCCCGACTCGGCAGCGTGTTACGCTCGTCGGACGTGTCCGCGACCATTCAATTCGTCCCAGCTGCCTACAGCGTGACCGCAGTATTTCTCTGGGGCGCAGCCGACTTTGCGGGCGGATATGGATCACGCCGAGCCAACGCCTTCGTGCTCACCGCGTTCTCGCACGTCTGCGCATTCGTGCTGATGTTCGCAATTGCGCTCGGACAGCACGGGCAATTTCCTTCACGCGCGAGCATCGTCTGGGCGCTGGTCGCAGGAGCGTCCGGAGGATTCTCGCTGGCCATTTTCTATCGTGCCCTTGCCTCCGGACAAATGGGAGTGACCGCACCTATCGCGGCGTTGGTGGGCGCAGCCATCCCTACGCTGGTCGATATCGCCCTGGAAGGCGCACCAAGCCGTTGGACGATTAGCGGTTTCGTGATCGCCATCGTGGCCATCTGGCTCATCACCCGTCCCGAACCGTCCGACGAAAAGGATTCCTCCGGCCGCCCCGCAGGCGTCGGCATAGCCGCCCTTGCCGGCGTTGGATTCGCGGGCTTCTATCTCTGCATCCACCAGGCAAGCGGTTCGCCGCTGTGGATCGCCGCCATTTCCCGCATCGCATCGTTCACGGCCACTGCCATCGCAGTGGTTGCAACTCGCGCGCCCCTCAACCTTGATCGCCCCCGCCTTGCGCTTGGCATGTTGGCTGGATTCCTGGACATCACCGCCAGCGCCCTGTTCGTCTTTGCCAGCCAGAGCGGACGCCTAGACGAAGCCGTCGTCCTCACGTCCCTCTACCCTGCCGTCACCGTACTGCTGGCGCGCCTCGTCTTGAAAGAACATTTCAGCCGCTGGAAGTTCATCGGGCTGCTGGCCGCCTTGGCTGCGGTGCCGATGATCGCCGCGGGCTAGCCGTCATTCCATATTCAGAATATGGAACAGAATCCTGGATCTCAAAGTCGGAGGAATTGCTGGCCCTCACCCGAATTCTCACTCGGCGCTCGCGGCTCGGCCCTCGGTGCTGCTAGCATCGCAATGTGCCGCTGATTGAAATCCGCAACCTCACGAAGGTCTTCCCGCATGGCGAATCGCCGTTTGGCGGGAAGTCTCGTGGAGAACTTCGCGCGGTGGATGACGTTTCGCTCGACATCCACGCCAGGGAGACGCTCGGCCTCGTGGGGGAATCCGGCTCGGGCAAGAGCACTCTGGGACGGCTCATCCTTCGTCTGATCGAGCCCACAGCGGGTACCGTGCGCCTGGAAGGCCGCGACCTGCTCTCTGCCAGCCGTGGCGACATGCGCCGCTTGCGCCGCGATCTGCAGATTATTTTTCAGGACCCGTTCGCCTCGCTTGACCCGCGCTTCCGCGTGGAAGACATCATCGCCGAACCACTGATCATTCACGGGAGCGCTGATCAACTTGTAGGCAGCGCCCCAAACTTAGGTGGGACCGACTCATGTGGGGATAGCCGCCCCCGGTTGTCCAATCGAGCGAAGCTCGACATTCGCCAGCGCGTCGGCGAACTGCTGCGCGCGGTCGGCCTCGACGAGTCCGCGCGTACGCGCTACCCGCACGAATTTTCCGGGGGACAGCGCCAGCGCATCGGAATCGCCCGCGCTCTTGCCCTCCGGCCAAAGTTCATGGTGTGCGATGAACCGGTGTCGGCGCTCGACGTCAGCGTGGGCGCGCAGATCGTCAACCTGCTGGCGCAATTGCAGCGCGACTTCGGCCTGACCTACCTGTTCATCTCGCATTCGATGCCGGTGGTGCGCTATCTCTCGACCCGAATCGCCGTAATGTACCGGGGAAAAATCGTCGAGGTCGGCGACACCGAGCAGATCACCGAGCGCCCGGCTCACTCCTACACCCGCACCTTGCTCGAGGCCACCCCAGAACTGCTCGTGTAGCGCGGAAGTCTGAGGGGCTCATGTAGCGACAGCCGCCTCGGCTGTCCGACGAGCCCAGCGGGGCGCCTCCATGCCATACTTTCCCAATGTCCCGCCCCGAGCCCGGTGCCGCTCGCGATCTGATCGAGCTGATTCTCGGTTACGGCCTGATCCTGTTCATCCTCTGGATGCCCGAGTCCCCGCAGCGTATCCTCTCTCCGGTCGCGCTGGTGGTGACTTTGGCAATCGTGCTCGGACGCAGGCCAAGTCTGGACGATCTCGGCCTCAGACGTCGCGGCCTGGCGCCGTCGTTCTGGATTCTCCCTGCCGCCATCGTTCTCGCCACCGCAAGTGTGCTGTTCGCGAAACAAATCGGCACTCTTCACGCGCTGTACAAAAGCGACTTCAAGCACGTAACTGGTTATGTTCTCTGGACGCTCTATCAGCAGTTTCTTCTGAACGACTACTTCATGCCACGCCTCACGCGTCTTCTCGCCAGCGAGAGCGCCGCCGTCGGCCTGGCCGCATTGCTGTTCGCGGCGGCGCACATGCCGAATCTCCCGCTCGCTGCCGCAACACTAGTCTGGGGAGCGATTTCGTGCGCCCTGTTCCGCCGCTACCGCAACCTCTACACCCTCGGCCTGGCCCAGGGACTGCTCGGGCTGTGCTTCGCCGTCTGCGTCCCAGACGCGCTGCATCACCATTTGCGCGTGGGCTTGGGATATTTGCGCTATCACGGGACGCCGATTCCGTGAAGGAGGTCAGAGACTACCGGCCCCAAGGTCAGTGAGTGAAATCGCTGATTACATCAGCCAACCGGGAAATGTCTGATGTTCAAACACCGGCTGCGTCAGTAAATTCGATAGAGAGGAAAATGAACGTAGACGCGCTTCGACCAAATTCTGAGCGGTTCGTCCCCTCTTTTTCTGAATGTGACGTTGTAGGTCCGCAGAACGTCATCAACGAAACAATCGGTCGCATCGCAGACGCACTCGACGCCGTGTCGTCTCTGCAACTGCTGCCACTCGTCCCAGGTCATGCCAATACGTACTTCGCGATAGCCCGAAGCAAATGACAAGATCCCCCACCCGCGCAGTGGCAGGAGGAGCATGGGCCAGGCGATCAATAGCGCTGCTAAAACCAGCAGAACCAAGTCAGAAGGTTTTGGCAGGAACTTTTTCATAGAGCAGGCCAATCGCCCTGTTGTATCGGCCCAATGGACGTGGAATTCGCACGATGCGTGCTGGGGTCTATGGTCACCCTGCAAACCGGGGATTTGTCGCCGTAAGAGTGAGAGGAGACTACCATCACCCCATCGTCTCGGAGAACCTGCCATCCCTCAAACGTCCTTGTTGCACTGTCGATCTGCTCGACGGTCATGCCGGGTCGAACACGGTCGCAGAGTTCCTTTGTAGACGGCAGACCTGCCTCGGAAGCCTTCAGAGTTGCCATACAGACGAGATAAACCACACCGGCCAGAACGGCCACCTTTACCGCTCCGATGAGAACGGATAAGACGAACTTGCGCGTGCCCATGGTCTTTCCGCGCCAATGTAACATCTTGGAATGATCCGTGAGTGCCTAACCCCTACAACTATTGCAACACCGCCATTTCACCAGCATGCCCTTTGCCCCTAGAACCACCACGACCACAACCAATCCACGCAGGTGTGCGTGATCGTCGACGCTGGCACGCGACGACGTTCGCGCCAGGCGCGCCCGTAGAAAATCCCCGCAACCGTGGCCAGCAGAACATAGCGCCAGTTGAAGTGCTCCGATCTTTTGTTGAAATGCGACAGGCCGAACAGCACTGATGCAATGACCAGAGCGGGCCACCGTCCGACGCGCCGTTCCAGCAGGTTCTGCACCCAGGCGCGGAAGAAAAGCTCTTCCGGAACGGCTACAAAAACAAAAATGCCCACCCAGGTAAGAGCCGCCCTGCCTGCTGCGGGTAGGTTGGCATGCGGATGAATGAAGCCGAGTGCGAGTCCGAGCACGAGCACCGCGGGAGCAAAAAACAGAAGCTCGCGCAAGCCCGTCCTCCAGTCGCTCCAGTGCAGGCGGAAATCAAATCCCGTGCCGCTCAAGCGGCGGATTGCCAGGAACGCGTACAAGCCCGCATCCACCCACAGCAGATTGTTCAATCCGCGCAAGCCGGCAGGCCAGGCGACGTCGAACCAGCGCAAATCCACGGCCAGGCCCAGCGTGAGAAGAATCACCGCGTCCCGCCAGTTGCCCCGCTGCTCCGGATCGGCCACCGCCGCCCGCGCCAACAGCCACGCCATCACCACCGGCAGCACGGCGTATAACGCACACCACTCCCAGCGGAGCATATGTTGCGATGCCGCGATGACGACGTAAGGCACCACCAACAACGCCGGAAGCGCCACGCGCGCCGCAAAAGGCCAGCGCGCGACGGCCACCGCCACGCGCTCGCGGGCGAATCCAAAGGCCGCCGCAGGCACCAGTTCCGCCACCAGTACCGCAATCACAACCGGCGTTACATTCGACATGCGCACCATCTTATCCGGGCAGTACAGCCGCCCGGCAAGCGCATCATGCTAATGCAACGCCGGAGCCCCCTCCAACCGCAAGAGGCAACCCTATTTCGTTGGAGCCAATTTGCCCGGACGCACTACGGCCAGTTCCATCTCCGTCTTATGGTCCGCTACCTCGCGCTCTGCTCGGGAACGGGCGAGTTCTCGCCCCGTCGTATTGCCGGTCACCCACACGGCGGAAAGAAAGTAGGTGTCTCCATAGCGGTGAAAGACCAGTTTGCTGCCATCGCTGTTGGTTCGCAACGCGCCGTGGGTAGCGACGTAGAGACCCGAATTTTGGGGATTGGATATCCGGACGTGATTTTGGTCAGTGGCCGCGACAATATAGTGCCCGGCGGCCAAGGTTTCTCCGTTCACCAGGAAAGCGAATGGAACGTCGACCACCGTGTCTCCAGGCCTTGTCTGACCCATCGAACCCGACGCCGCCATGAGAATGGCTGCGCACAAAGACATCGAAAAAAGTCTCATAACCATATTCCTTGAAGTGGATTGGAACGCATGGGCCCACTTGCCTTGCCTGGGGAAAGACTTGGCACGCCGGTTACGGAACGCGCTCGCAGGAGGGAAATGACTTCAGCGCTGGACCGCACATCTGTATTCGTGTCTTCCGGCAGCTCCGAAATGTCGGCCCCCGGGTTCCTCGTTCCTCTGATAGTGAAAGTGGGTGGGATTTTCGTTACAAGGTCTCGTGGATTTTGCGATCCCGTCAGCCGGATCGCTTGTGTGGAAGTCCGCCCAGGATTAGAATTCCGTCGAATCTTCGTAGGAGGCACTCATGGCCACCGCTCCGGTCCTGCCCGCGTCGCCCGCTTCGACACCCGAATCGGCAGCACTTTCCGAAGGTGCGCGCATTGTCAATGCCTTCATCGCGCCCTCGAAAACGTTCACCGACCTGCGCCGCAATGCGAGTTGGTGGGGACCGTGGCTGTTGATCTCCATCTTCTCGGTGCTCTTTATCTACGCCATGGGAAGGCAGATCGGCTTCGACCAGATCAGCAGGAATCAAGTGGCGCATTCGTCCCGCGCAGAACAGTTCGAAAAACTTCCAGCCGACCAGCAGGCCAAACAGCTTCACCTTTCCAGCACCATCATTCGCTATTTCGCATACGGTAGCCCTCTGATGATCCTGTTCTATTTTCTGATCGCCACTGTCGTCCTGTGGGCAACTTTCAAAATTGCGGCTGGGGCTGAGACTTCGTTCGGGCAGGCTTATGCCATCGTGATGTATGCCAGTCTTCCCGGCATCGTCGGTGCCATTCTGGGCATCGTTTCGTTATTCTCCGGGGTAGATCCCGAGGGATTCGACATTAATAATCCGGTCGGAACCAATCTTGCTTACTACCTGGACTCCGCGACCACAGGTAAGTTTTTGCATGGGATGGCTTCCGCGCTGGACCTGATCAACATCTGGACGATCGTGCTGATGGGCATTGGCTTTGCTTGCACCAGCAAAGTGAAGCGCTCGACGGCGATCGGCATTGTTGTGGCCTGGTACCTCGTCTACAAGCTCACAACGGCAGGGCTCGCTGCTGCGTTCTCGTAAGAGGAGCGAACGCTCCTCACCCGCCGCGCAATCGGAATCAACTTCGGCAGCACATGGCCGAATGCCGACCCCTCGGTCGGCCTGCCAAATTCTAAATAACTAAGCGGTGTCCTTGGTCCTAATTCCCGTGCCAGTACATCTGCCAGCCCAGGTACCGCACCGCCGCTTCGTGCACGGCGGCCGCCGTGGTCGAGAAATTCGCCGCTACGTGGTGCTCAAACCCGTTCTCGCAGATGTAATGCAGCAGCTTCTGCAGCTCAGCAATCTGCACCACGCCCACGCCGCCAAACGTCTTCAGGGAGTCGTTAGTGAACGAGCCTTCGCCCACATATCCGCGAATCACACCTGCGGTATCGTCGGTCGAGAAGCGCGCAAAGCTCATCGCCCCGGGCTTCACCCGGCCGACGACTGTGCCGAACGTATTGTCCTTGCCGACCGTCCCGGCGATGATCTCCTGGAAGTCCATGCGCACGTCCTGAAAAAAATGCTTGGGCAGGTTGCTGCAATGGAAGCACACGGCCTTGTTGGGATCGTCCCCGTAATTATTGTTCCAGTCGAGCAGCGCGCTCGGAGTCTGCGACGCCAACGCCAGCGCATGCATGCTCAGCGTGCCGCACACATCCACTTCGCACGCGGCGGGCAGCAGATTGTTGCTCATCATGCTCATGATGGTGCAGGGGACCACGCCAAAATACTCTTCCATGGCGGTCCAGCACTGCACCGCGCTCACCTTCACGTCAGTCGACTTCATCCAATCGTCGATCACATAGCCGAGTTTCGACATCTTGATCAGCGCCGACTCTGGAACTCCGCTAGTGGTAACGTATTTGCGAATTTCTGCCAGCTTCCCCTGCACGCCGGCATGATCGTCTTTCAGCCGAGCGATGCGGCCCAGAATTTCCGACAGGTCCACGGTCTCCGTCGTAATCCCGTGGGCTTCGAGCAGTTTCTCGCTGTAGCGCACCGTGTTGAACGCCGCCGGACGCGCCCCAATGCTGCCCACGCGCAGGTTGCGCATGCCGTTGGCCACGCGGCACACCGCCGCAAACCACGCGAGGTCGTTCTGAAAATCCTCCGAGTCCGGACTCACCGTATGTAACCGGGTCAGGGAATAAGGAATGCCATACTGTCGGAGATTGTTGCACGCCGACATTTTTCCGCAAAAACTGTCGCGGCGATGCAGGATCGTCATGTTTGACGCGTCATCCGGCGTGGCCTGCACCAGCACCGGAACGTCAAGCCGCGCCAGTCGCATGGTGTCGGCAATCGCGCGTTCGTCGCCGAAATTCGGCAGCGCCACGATCACGCCATCCAGCCGCTCGCGATTTTTCTGAAACAGCGCCGCACAGCGCTTGGCTTCCTCGTGGGTCTCCACCGCGCCGTGTTTGCTATCGTCTGGACCCAGCACCACGCAATCCATGCCAGCCTTGGCCAGCGCCTGAATCATCTCCTCGCGCCCGGACTTCGCCAACTGGTCGGGAAAGAATCCGCGGTTCCCGATGATGACGCCCATCGTCATTTTCTTCTCGGACATCTTCTTTTCAGACATTTTCTTTTCAGACATGGAAATCCTTCTTGGTCTATGAAGTAAGCAATTAGGAATTACGAGCCATCCGCGCGCGTTCCTGCGCCGGCGAAAAACGCAGGCTAAAAAACACGCCAAGAATCAGCAACACTCCACCCCACCAAACGTTGGCGTGCAAGTTGTAGAGCACAACCTGATGCTCCGGCGGAGACACCAACTCGTAAATCCCCCTGCCGAAGATCACCGCACCGTTCACCGCCAGAGACACGCCGATGAAGAACCAAATCGACAACGATCCACCGGATTTCATCGTTTCCCCCTACCAGAAAATGATTTGCAAGACGACAAACACAACGCCTACAATCACGGCCCAGAAAACCGGCCGGTGGAAAATGGAAACCCGCTCTTCGTGCGGGATGGGCGTCATACCGTAAACCAGGCCGGCCAACTCGGCGTCGGGTTTTGGCTTCGTCAACAGGCTGACCACAACCGTGACCACAACACAGATCAACCAGCACCAGAGCGCGCGAAACATGTTCTGAGCCTGATCCTGCGCTTGGGACGACAGCGCCACGTATCTCACCGCTCCCGGATCGACTTTCACCCAGGCGTACATGCCCACCGAAGACATGGTCCCGGCCAACAGTCCCCAGAAGCCGCCCGCCGCGGTAGCCCGCTTCCACAGCATGCCCAGGATCACCGTGCCAAACAGAGGAGCGATGAAGAAGCTGAAGAGCGCCTGGACGTAGTCCATAATGCTTTGAGCGTTCATCACCAGGTACGCCGTCCCTATGCTGACCGCAACGCCGAGGAGGGTGCACCAGCGGCCCATGCGGACTTTCGATTCGTCCGACGCGTGCTTGTTGATCATGGCACCGTAGATGTCATAGGTCCAGACGGTGGCAAACGCGCTGACGTTGCCCGCCATGCCGGACATAAAACCGGCAATCAGTGCAGTGACGCCGAGGCCGAGCAGACCGGGGCCGCAGTAGCGCGCCAGCATCAGGGGCAGAACCTCGTCGAAGCTGTGCAGGCCCGCCGCGCGTCCCGCGTCCGACCAGGCGAGATCGCCGGGAACCAGCCTGAGTAGACTGCCGGTGTGGGGATCGCGCAGCAGTGCCAGACCCAGCAGGCCGGGAAGGATGACGATGAATGGAACCATCATCTTGAACGCCGCCCCAATGATAGGCGCGAGTTTGGCCGAGCGCAGATCTTTTGCCGACAGCACCCGCTGAACCACCAGAAAGTCAGTGGTCCAGTATCCCATCGCGATGACCGCACCCAGTCCGAAAACAATGCCGACCCAGTTGATCCCCATGGGATTGTTTCCAAAGTCGCCGAGCGTGGACCACAGGTGTGTATATGCACCAGGGTTCGGCACGTGCTGGTCGGTGAGATTTTTCAGAATTTGCGCCTTCAGACCACTCCAGCCACCGGTTTCTACCAGGCCCAAAATCGGTATCAGTAAAGCGCCGGCCCAGATCAAAAAGAACTGCAGCACCTCGTTGAAGATCGCCGAGCGCAAGCCGCCGAGGGCTACGTAGGCAGCAACCGTGATCGACGAAACCCAGATGCTGAAATGAATGTCCCATCCCAGGACTACCCTCATCACTACGGCCATGGCGTACATGTTGATGCCGCTCATCAACACCGTCATGAAGGCGAACGAAATCGAAGACAACGCCTGGCTTCCCGGTCCGAAACGCAGTTTGAGATATCCGGGGACTGAGTGGGTTCTGCAGATGTGATAGAACGGCATCATCACTAAAGCCAGGAATAACATTGAGGGGATGGCACCGATCCAATACCAGTGGGCGGCAAGGATGCCATACTTATAGGCGTTGCCAGCCCAGCCCATCAGTTCGAGGGATCCCAGGTTCGCCGACAGGAACGCGAGGCCCGCCACCCACGCCGTCATTTCCCGGCCGGCCATGAAGAAGTCTTCGCCGGTATTGGCCTGTCCCTTCAGGTACAGGCCGATGGCCAGCACCAGCACGAAATAAAAAACGATGATGATCAGGTCAACTGGCGAGAGATGAACTAGCGTGGAAGACCTCAGCATGAGCAGAGCAGGATTCATTGGGTTTTGACCTGTCCGTAGTAGGCATTGCGGCCGTGCTTGCGCAGAAAGTGCTTGTCGTGCAGTTCGCGCGCCAGAGGCCGGGATTCAGTATTGATCGACAGCGTGTGGCAAGCCATGCGCGCCACGTATTCCAGAATCACCGCGCTGTGGGCGGCGTCCGCCGCGCTTGCACCCCAGGAAAAAGGAGCGTGCCCGGCCACCAGCACCGCCGGAACCGCGTTGGGATCGAGTTTCACAAACGTCCGGCAGATCGCCGCTCCGGTTTCCAATTCGTAGTCACCCGCAATTTCTTGTGCGCTCAGCCGCTCGGTGACCGGAACCGGTCCGTGAAAATAATCTGCGTGCGTCGTTCCGAAGCATGGAATCGGTGTCTCCGCCTGGGCCCACGCGGTGGCAAATTCCGAATGCGTGTGCGCCACTCCACCGATGGTTGAGAAATGTTTGTACAACTCCAGATGAGTGGCCAGGTCCGAGGAGGGACGAAGAGTTCCGTCAACGATTTTCCCCGTGAGATCGGAAATCACAATTTGCGCCGTCGTCAGTTCTTCGTACGGAACACCGCTAGGCTTGATGGCAACCAGGCCTTCGCCACGATCGATTCCGCTGACATTGCCGAAGGTGTAGAGCACAAGGCCGCGGCGAACCAGTTCCAGGTTCGCTTCCAGCACCTCTTCGCGCAATGTCTTCAGCAGCATTGGGGGAAAAAATAAAGGGGATCCCACAACGCTCACAATTCAAGCAGGGGATCACGTTGTGTAAACGTTTACGCAACGGAACATTAAACGGACTCACCCGCGTTTGTCAAAGAGTTCACTTGCCTTTTCGCTTCAGCGGTGCCGGCCACAGGTCGGCCTGACGAAGCCCGCTTGTCCTTCACATTCCAATAGACCGCGTACCGCTCGTGGATCACTTTGTAAAGAGGAACCAGGGCGAGTGATTGGGGCTGGCCTACCGCACGGAAGGTGGACGGTTGCTTTGCGTCGGGTTCAATCCAAGACGCGGGGTGGCCGGGGTCCGCCACAATGTCAGGCACGTGGCTCTGGGTGCCGGGCTTTGGTCCGTAGCTGCTGTAGGTCATATCTTTCGTCACCGCCTCGAAGCGGCCAGCCAACACCAGTGGGCCGTACATCGCGGCCTGGATGGTCTCGTCATCGGGCATGCTGTCGATGTGCAGGCCCATGGGCAGACTGAGTTCGATCTTGTCGCCGGTTTTCCAGGCGCGATTGAGAGTCAAATAACTGCTGGGACGGGCAAAGGCTGGAAGGGCGGTTCCGTTGATTTTCACGCTGCCACCCTGGACCCAGTAAGGAACACGAAGGTTGATCGCTAGTTGGGCCGGGCTTTTGGCGGAGACGGTAATCGTGGTCCCCTGCTCCTCCGGGAAGCGAGTCTCCTGCTTCAAGCGCAGACCTTTCTCCAGCCACTCCAGTTGCGAATCGATGTAGAGATTTACATAGAGCGAATCGTCGTCGTGAAAGTAGATCGTGTCGGACAGTTTGGCGTATTCCTCCGATCCCGTTCCGGTGCAGCACCAGAAAGCGTCCATGGGCTTACCGAAAGTCTTCCAGTACCCCGATGCGAGCGGCAGGTAGTACATCATGGTGCCATCCTCGGGATTAATGGTGCCGAGGCGGTGGTTGAAGAGGGTGCGCTCGTAGTAATCCATGAGGCGGGCGTCGGGAGACCAGCCGAACAGGTGCCGGGTCAATTTCATCATGTTGTAGGCGCAGCAGCATTCCGTGGTGCTCGGCCCCAACTCAGTGGAGAGCTTGCCCGGATCGGTATTCCACGACTCGCCGTTGCTTGTGCCGCCCGTGCAATAAGAGCGTTCGCTCACCACCTCATTCCAGAAATATTCGGCAATGTCACGATAGCGGCGTTCGCCCGTGAGTTCGTAGTATCGGGCCGCGGCGATCACCTGCGGAATGTGCGTGTTCACGTGCAGGCCTTTGAGTTCGTCGCGGTGGGCGGCGAGCGGGTCGAAGAACTGTTTCTTGTCGAAGCGCTGAGCGATCTCGAGGTAATCCTGCTTGCCGGTCACTACGTATAGGTTAGAGAGAACTTCGCCCATGCCTCCGAATTCGGTGCCGAGCACGCGCTGCATGTGCTCGTAGCTTAGGGAGCCGGTGTAGAGATCCACCCAACCCGCCATTTTCTGGACCATGTCGAGAGCCTGGTCGTTGCCGACGTACACGTACATGTCCAGTAGACCAGCCATGATTTTGTGGATGGTATAGAACGGAGCCCAGACTTGCTGACGATCACGCAGGCGGTCAAAGAATTCAATGGGGAAAGCGCTCAGATAGCCACTCTTCAACGCGGTCTGGCATTTGCCCAGTCCAGCTACGACCGTGGCAGCGTTGTTCTTCAGGTCTTCATCTCCACAGGCGGCATACATGAGCGCGCACGCGGAAAGGTAGTGGCCGCCGGCGTAGTGGCCGCGGAGTTCGCACTCGGGGGCTTCCCATCCTCCGAGCGGCTGTGCCAGGGAGGGAATGCCAGCGTTAACCTGGAACGTATGCAGGAGACGGTCGGGTGCCAGAGAACGCAGATATTGCCGGTCGGCTTCCATCGCGATCTTGCACGGGCCTTCTCCAAGACGGACTTGCTTCACAGGAAAGGGCAATACTTTCCAGGGAGCTTTCTCGCGGCTGAGCGGCTTGCCGTCTTTCTGCGTGGCGTTGACAACTGGGTCTTGCGCAGGACTGGCCATCAAGACTCTGGGTAGGAGCGTCGAGCCCGCGGCGCCGGCGGCAGCGGTTATGAAATGCCGGCGAGACAGTTGTCCGGATTGAACCATGTTTTTCTCCGTCTCTTCCGGGCCGATGGTAGGCCAGTGCAACGGCGATGGATATTGTCTACACTATTCGTCAAATTGGCGAAACATCGACTCACAGTGTCGATGATATTCGCTTTTAACTCACACCGCATGGGCACCGCAACTTATGACGTGGTTATTGTGGGCGCTGGAATCGTCGGTGCGGCGTGTGCCGACGAATTTGCGCGACGCGGCATGCTCGTCGCGGTCGTTGACCGAGACGTCGTGGGCGGCGGCGCCACGGCTGCCGGGATGGGGCACATCGTAGTGATGGACGACTCCGCAGCGCAGTTTGCCCTGACCCGGTACTCGCAGCGGCTCTGGCAAGAGCTGCGACCGGAATTGCCCCCCGACGTCGAATACGACCAGTGCGGAACGATCTGGGTAGCGGCCGACGAAGAAGAAATGGCCGAGGTACGGCGCAAGCACGACTACTACGCACGCCTCGGCGTTCCCGCGACGGTGCTCGACTCGCAGGCTTTGAGGCGACTCGAGCCCAACTTGCGGGATGGCCTGGCGGGCGGCCTCCTCGTTGCGGAGGATGCGGTATTGTATCCGCCGTGCGCGGCGCGGTTCCTGATGGAGCGCGCGCAGAAACACGGGGGGCTGCTTCGGCTGGGCGCGTCTGTCACCCAGATCGGGCAAGGGCGGGTGCGGATGTCCGATGGTCTGGAGATCGCTGGCGAGATCATTGTGAATGCGGCTGGAGCGTGGGCATCGGAACTGACGGGCGGAATTGAGATCAAAAAGCGTAAGGGACACCTGGTGATTACCGATCGCTATCCCGGATTTCTGCGGCATCAGTTAGTGGAACTCGGCTACCTAAAAAGCGCGCACTCGGTGAGCAGCGATTCAGTCGCGTTTAATGTGCAGCCACGCCGGACGGGGCAGATTCTGATTGGTTCGTCTCGACAATATGGAGCGGAGCAAAAAGAGGTCGACCATGACATCCTGAGACGTATGCTGCAGCGCTCTCAGGAATACATGCCGGGGCTGGGACCGATGTCGGCCGTGCGCACGTGGACTGGGTTCCGCGCCGCCACGCCCGACAAGTTGCCGCTGATTGGTCCGTGGCCCGGAGATAAGACTCTGTACCTGGCGACGGGGCATGAGGGACTGGGAATCACGACGTCGCTGGCAACGGCAAGAATTCTGGTGGATGGGATCACGGGTTCGAAGGCCGAAATTCCGATTGAGCCGTACTTGCCATCGCGAGTGGGGAAAGAACATGTCCATGTCTAGTTCCGGTTCGAGTCCGGTGACGTTGAGTGTGAACGGCTCGCCAGTGGCTGTGCCCGCAGGCGCCACGGTTGCGGTGGCTGTAGCGATCGCCGGGCAAGCGTGCCGAACTTCGGTGAGCGGTGAACCTCGCGGGCCACTGTGCGGCATGGGAATTTGCTTTGAGTGCCGCGTGTCCATCAATGGAAGAATGCATTGCCGAAGTTGCCAAATCCTGTGCGAATCGGGAATGGAAGTGGAAACCGATGGATAGGGACTCGCAGCAACGCTTCGACGTGCTCGTGATCGGAGGAGGCCCCGCCGGAATGGCGGCCGCGGTGCGGGCGGCGGAGTGTGGGGCGAACGTCGGAATCGTGGACGACAATGCAACCTTCGGTGGCCAAATCTGGCGCGCAGGAACTGAAGACGGAGACGCCGCGAAGTGGCGCGGTTTGCTAGGGGATGCACGCGTCACGAAGTTGTATGGGAAAAGAGTTCTTGATCAGCCGGAAGGCGGGGTGCTGTTGGCAGAGGGAACCGACGATCTCTGCGAATTGCGCTATCAGAATCTCGTGGTGGCAACGGGAGCGCGGGAACGATTTCTCCCGTTTCCCGGTTGGACACTGCCGAACGTGATGGGAGCTGGTGGCTTGCAAGCGATGGTGAAGTCGGGTCTTCCGATTCGCGGCAAGCGCGTCGTTGTCGCCGGAACAGGCCCGCTGCTGCTGGCGGTCGCAGCAAATCTCCGCAAGCACGGCGCACAGATTCCTATCATTTGTGAGCAGGCATCGTGGAGCAGCTTGGCGCGGTTCAGTGCGGGGCTGTTGAGCTACCCCGGCAAGATAGCCCAGGGGCTACAGTTGAAGAAAGAACTGGCTGGCATTGCGTTCGCGGCGAACAGTTGGCCGCTGGCGGCGCATGGCGGGCCGATACTCGAAAGCGTCACCATTTCGCGACGGGGCAAAACGGAAGTCATCGCGTGCGACTATCTGGCTTGCGGATTTCATCTGGTTCCCAACCTGGAGTTGCAATCGTTATTGGGCTGCCGGCTCGGCGGCGGCTACGTGCAGGTGGACGAATTCCAACAAACGTCGGTGCAAGGAGTTTTCTGTGCCGGCGAGCCCACGGGCATCGGAGGCGTAGAGTTGGCGCTGGTTGAGGGACAGATCGCCGGTCTTGCTGCTGTCGGCGAAACGGCAAGAGCTCGAAAATCGTTTGGCGAGCGGCGGAAGGCACGGCGCTTCGCGCGCCTGTTGGATCGGACATGCCGTCTCCGCCCCGAGCTAAAGGACGTGCCCTCCGCCGAGACCATCGTTTGCCGCTGCGAGGATGTCCCTTATTCTCGTCTTCAGGAGCATCGGTCCTGGCGCGCTGCGAAGTTGCAGACGCGCTGCGGAATGGGCCCGTGCCAGGGAAGAGTGTGTGGACCCGCCACGCAATTTCTTTTTCAGTGGAATCCCGATTCGGTGCGACCGCCAGTCTTTCCCGCCCGCGTGCAAAGTCTGTCTGGCGTTGCGGGCTGCGCGGAGCCGGAGCACAGCGCTGTTACAGGAGACTCGCGATGAACTGGAAGGGCGTGATGCCGGCAATCACCACCTGCTTCAATAACGACCTCAGCATTGATCATGGCTTCATGGGGGAGCACTGCCGTTGGCTCTTGGACAATGGCTGCAGCGGTATCGTTGCCCTCGGATCATTGGGGGAAGGCGCGACCTTGTCGTTCGACGAGAAGTTAGGAATTTTGCGCACCGGTGTGAAAGCGGTCCACGGGCGCGGTCCGTTCGTGGCTGCCATTTCGGCGCTTTCCACTTCGGAGGCTGTGTCGTTGGCGAAAGCGGCTGCGGATCTGGGCTGCGACGGTCTGATGGTTCTGCCTCCCTATGTATATAAAGGGGACTGGCGCGAAATGAAAACCCACGTCGCGGCGGTGTTCGATGCCACGCCGCTTTCCTGCATGCTCTATAACAACCCCGTGGCCTACGGCACCGATTTCCTTCCCGAGCAGATTCGTGAGTTGGCGACGGAACATGAGAACCTTCAAGCGGTGAAAGAATCGAGCACGGACGTTCGGCGCGTTTCCGCCATCCGCGCGTTGTTAGACCGACGTCTTGAAATCTGTGTGGGCGTGGATGACGCTGTGTTAGAGGCCATCGGAGCAGGAGCAACCGGATGGATTGCCGGACTGGCGAACGCACTGCCGCGCGAATCGGTGGAACTGTTTAACTACGGGATCAACGGAGAAAGTGACAAGGCATTCGAGTTGTATCGCTGGTTCCTGCCACTGCTCCGCATGGATACGCTTTCAAACTTCGTTCAACTCATCAAACTGGTTCAGGCAGAAGTGGGGATTGGAAATTCGCGGGTACGCCCGCCGCGACTCGAATTGGCAGGGAAGGAACTCGATCAAACGACGACAATCGTCCGTGACGCATTGCAGTCCCGGCCGCAGCCCGTGGGCAGCCACGCGTTACCGAACACAAAATAAATGCTGGCATTTCCCTCCATGGCAAAACTCTCAGGTCGATCGCTGATCGGATTTCGGGAAGGCACGGGTGCGGGTGAAGGCACGCATGCAGCTGACCCTGTCACGGGCCAGCGTTTGCAGCCCGGGTTCATCCCGGTAACTGCGGAGGAAGTAGCCCTCGCGGTTCGTTTGGCCGCAGAGGCTTTCTACCTCTACCAGCGAGTCCCGGGACGCGAGCGGGGCGCGTTGCTGCGCAAGATTGCCGCGAAGATCGAGTCCATTGCGGACGATGTGATCGAGCGTGCGGCCCAGGAGACAGCTCTGCCGCAGGCGCGCCTGCAAGGGGAAACCGCGCGCACTTGCGCCCAGCTTCGGCTGTTCGCCCAGGTGGCGGAGGAGGGATCGTGGGTGCAGGCGCGCATCGACCGCGCCGATCCCGACCGCAAGCCTGGTCCCAAGCCCGATATTCGCTCTATGCTGCGCCCCTTGGGACCTGTGGTAGTGTTCGGCGCCAGCAACTTCCCGCTGGCATTTTCCGTCGCGGGAGGAGATACAGCTTCCGCGCTCGCGGCCGGCAATACTGTGATCTTCAAAGCGCATCCCGCTCATCCTGGCACCAGCGAGTTGGTGGGACGAGCGATTCAACAAAGTGTCCGCGAGTGCAATCTCCCCGAAGGGATTTTCTCGCTCCTATTTGACACAGCCACACAGGTCGGGACTCAGCTTTTGAAGCATCCGCTGGTGAAAGCGGGGGCATTCACCGGGTCGCGTGCCGCAGGCAGAATGTTGATGGACGTGGCGGCCTCGCGTCCCGAGCCGATTCCGTTCTATGCGGAAATGAGTAGCACGAATCCCGTCTTCATCCTGCCGGGCGCTTTGCGGGAGCGTGCCGAGAACATTGCCGCAGGACTGCACTCCTCATTCACCATGGGAGCCGGCCAATTTTGCACCAAGCCGGGCATGGTCTTTCTGCCGCAAGGCTCCCAGGCATTCGTGCAGAAGTTGCAGCACTTGGTTGGCGGATCGGCTCCGTTCCATCTTCTGACGCAGACGATTCACTCTTCATATGATTCGGCGATTGCCACGCGCAAGACGGTCGCGTCGGTAAGATTAGTTGCCGAGGGCCAGCGCGCGGCTGCGGATGCCAGTTTCGCGGTGAGTCCGGCACTCTTTGAAACGGACGCGGCGTCATTTCTCGAATCCGACCTGGATGCAGAGATCTTTGGTCCCACCACTCTGCTCGTGCGGCACTGCAGCCGGGACCAAGTTCTGGCGATTGCCCGCGGCCTCGAAGGCCATCTGACCGCAACGATTCATGGGACGGAAGAGGATCTGCGCGAGTTTGCGGATCTGATAGCGATTCTTGAAAACAAGGTTGGACGGCTCGTCTTTAATAGTTTTCCAACTGGCGTCGAAGTCACGCATGCCATGGTACATGGAGGTCCCTACCCTTCCACCTCGGACGGGCGTTCCACGTCGGTGGGCAGCCAGGCAATTTTCCGTTTTGCGCGCCTAGTCTGTTATCAGGGATTTCCCGACAGCGCGTTGCCTGACGCACTGAAAAGCGTAAATCCGCTGGGCATTTGGCGAATGGTCGATGGGGAGATGACGCGACAGCCTGGTACTTGAGTCGCAACGAGAGGCCGCCGCACCTAAGCCCAAGTCCGCAATCCGATAATGCCCCAGTACGCCAGATAGGCAACGGCAATCAGCAATGCCATGGTGACGATGAGCGAAAACCTGCGAACGCCGTGGCGAACATTTTCTGCCGGCGTCCGCCACAACGAGATCGCGCTCCCGAGCGTTGCGAGGCCGAAGACGACGGTCGTGAGGAATACAGCGGCAGACCAACCGGTCAGATTGCCCAGGCGCTCGATCAGGTCGTCGCTGGACACAATAATGATGCCCACAAATGCAATTAGGCTGAGCACGGCAATGAGAGGCCAGATGCGCAGACCGCGCTCGGATGGGCGCCGGCGTTGCTTGCTGAGTCCGCCAAGAATCCAGAACGGCGCATAAACCAAAATCGCCACCATCGATAGAAGCACGTAGATGGTTGCGACAATTTGCGCGATTGCCAGCCATGTCGGGATTCGTTTCATCGTCGTCCCGAACCCGGCCTGGACAAAACGGCCCTCTCCGTTCGGCGTCAGCAACTCGAATGTTGCCACCGGATCGGGCGCATCATCTTTCTTCTTGGGAACGTGCCGGAATTGTGTACCCTCGACTGGGACATACGTGTCATTCCATGCCCCCAGGAGGTCGAGAACCAGATTGCTACCTTTGAAGCGAAGAAAGGTAACGCCAACGAGACGGTCCAGAAAATGCGTGAGTTCGACGCGAGGCGAATCCGGCACGTACCAGCCGGCGTATTGGGCCGCGACTGTTGGCAGCGGCGCTGCGGCGGGCAACGACGGCCTCTGCAGTTTGTTCGTTATATAAGCCCTGATCGCTTTGGCCAACTTGTTAAAGGCGTCTCCATTTCCGCTGTTGATGCTGAAGAAATAACCCGCGTTGTAGTCGGCCATGTAGGCCATCTCGGTGAGGCCGCCTTCAACGCCTCCGTCGTGCCCGTGATAGACGAAGCCGTCTTCAACACTCCAGTAATTACTCAGGCCATATCCAGCTTTCATTCCATCTTGTGCCGCCCAAGAACTCTTAGGGATCTCCATGCGATCGATGTCGGACGCGGGCACAAGCTGTTTGCCGCTTACCGCGCCACGGTTCAGGTAGAACTGCACATAGGCCGCCATGTCGTTGGCGGAAGCATTGATCGATCCCGCAGGCCGCAACAGAATGTTCCAGTAACGATATGGAGTCTTGCCGTCGTTGTGGTAAAGCGTGGTTGCGGTTCCCGGAGCGGACGCGAAATAGGTCGCCGTCTTCATCCCGATCGGATGGAATAAATTCTGCTCTACGTAGTCTTCGAAATGCTGCCCTGTAAGTTTCTCCACAACAAAGGCAGCGACCGGAGGCCCGGAGTTGCAGTAGGCCATGCGCGTGCCGGGACGCCAGCGGGAAATGCGCGAGTGGTGGTCGTAGTCCAGCCCTTCGCGCAGTGACATACCCGCGGCATCTTTTGCGTACTCGCGCAGGTGCATGTCGTCCCAGCCCGTGGTGTGTTCCAACAGATGCACGACTCGGATCGGGTCCGTCGCCTCCCATCGATTTTCAAACCATACGTCGGGAGCCAGCTTGCGAACGGGATCATCGAGCGACAGCTTTCCCTGATCAGCCAGCATCAGGATCGACAGTGAGGCAAATGCCTTCGACGCGGATCCAATGCGGAATAGCGTATCCGCGGTCGTCGCGCGGCCGCTGGCGATGTCCGCTGTGCCGAGTCCTGCAACCCACTCTCGTCGATCCCGATGGACAATGGCCACTGACACTCCCGGGGTATGCGTGTCCTTAAGAACTTTCTCCAGTTGCTGCCGCAGTTCGTCAATCGACTGGGCCGGCTTCTCATCTTTTTTGTCCGCAGCTTTGTCCGCCGCCATGCAGAGAGGAGCGAGCGCCGCGACCAGAACGACGGGAATGATCCATTTCACGATTGCAATTCTCCTGATGCCGAAATTCTGCGGTGACCTGGCGTGCGACCACGCTAGATTTGGTAATCGACGTCTTCCATAATTCTCTGCAGCGACTCCGACAGCGGTTCGCCCTTCACTCCGGAACCTTCAAGTTGCTGCACTCGTTCGCGCAGCTTGTTCACTTCTGTCACCACCGACGCCAGTGCTTCCGACAGCGGGTCGTTAATTTGTTTGGGATCCGTAATGACAACGCGTTTGCCTTCGCGGAAGATGATGTGTCCGGGCACGCCGACCACGGTTGAATTTTCCGGAACGTTGCGCAGCACCACCGAGCCTGCACCGATGCGGCAATTTTTCCCTACCGTAATGTTGCCCAGAATCTTCGCCCCGCCGCCGACGACTACGCTGTCTTCGATCGTAGGATGCCGCTTACCGTGCTCCTTGCCCGTGCCTCCCAACGTCACGCCCTGATACAGCGTTACGTCATCACCCACGATCGCGGTCTCGCCGATCACCACGCCCAGTCCGTGATCGATGAACAGCCGTCGTCCGATCTTGGCTCCGGGATGGATTTCAATTGCGGTGAGAAAGCGCGCAACCTGCGAGAGGAACCGCCCCAGCAAGAACAAGCGACGATTCCACAGCCAATGATTAACGCGATAGAACCAGACCGCGTGCAGACCGGAATAGCACAGAAATACTTCCAGCCGGGACTTCGCGGCAGGATCGCGTTCCATCACCGTGGCCACGTCTTCGCGAATTAGCGACAGCAGGTGCGGCATGGATAATCTGGAAATGGATCAAGCAGGTAGCGCCGCCGTGGGAATTTGCAGCGCCTTGTCCCGCAACTCCGAAAACAAAATGCTGCTCAAATAGCGTTCGCCGAAAGACGGCAGAATTACCACGATCAGCTTACCTTTATTCTCCGCTCGCTGCGCCACTTTTAAAGCGGCGACCACTGCGGCTCCCGACGAAATCCCGACTAGCAGTCCCTCTTCCAGCGGAAGCCGGCGCGCCATCGCGATGGCGTCGTCATTGGTCACGGCGATGACCTCGTCGATGTAGTCCCGGCGCAGGATGCTGGGAACGAAGCCCGCGCCGATGCCCTGAATCTTATGCGGAGACGGTTTGCCGCCGGAAAGAACAGCGCTGTCCGCAGGCTCGACGGCCACGGCCTTGAACGAAGGCTTCTTCGGCTTGATGTACTGGCAAATGCCGGTGATTGTCCCACCGGTGCCCACACCCGAGATCAAAATGTCGGCGCGCCCATCGGTGTCGTTCCAGATCTCAGGTCCGGTAGTTTCAAAGTGAATCTTGGGGTTGGCGGCGTTGTCGAACTGCTGCAGCATGTAGCCGCCGGGAGTGTTGGCCAGAATCTCCTTCGCTTTGAGAATAGCGCCCGGCATTCCTCTCGGGCCTGGAGTGAGAACGATTTCCGCGCCAAAGGCAAGCAGCAGCACGCGCCGCTCCAGGCTCATGGTTTCGGGCATGGTAAGAATCAGTTTGTAGCCTTTCACCGCGGCGACAAAGGCGAGACCGATCCCCGTGTTCCCGCTGGTCGGTTCGATGAGCACAGTTTTGCCGGGATGAATTTTCCCCTCGCGCTCCGCCTCAACAATCATGCTCACGCCGATGCGATCTTTCACACTCGAGACGGGATTCTGGCTCTCCAGCTTCGCCACTACTTCGGCGACGCAACCTTCCGTGACCTTGTTCAGCCGCACCAGCGGCGTGTGCCCGATCAACTCTGTGACATTATTTGCGATTCTCATAATGCGTTCCTGCCTCCAATCTCTGCGCGGCGGATTGTCAGCCGATTATTTGGTCCAGTAATACTACCAACCTGCTGGTAATTCGGGGCAAGGTGTACATCACTGCAAATGGAAGGCGTCATCGGAACCAAACGACTTCGCTTGTTATACAGGGCCAGTCAATTGAATCGGCGGCGAAACATTCGTGTTTCGTGCGGCCAAGTGCAGCATCCTAAACCACATAACACGTCCTAACAATGGCTGGCTACGCCGCGTTTGTTCCTGCCCAAGTCTAATACATCTCTTTTGCCATCAATCATTTGCAGGGAATCAAATACAAAAACTGAATCACTACAATTAATACTTGTTTTTGTGCATTCAATAGTGGTAGTGTTCCCGACCTATTAGAGGGTTTCGCGTCCGGAGTGCAATATTCTGGACGCCGATTCTCCGGGGACTCTTAGCAAAAGCAGTCGCAGGGCAGTATTTTCCGGATCTTCGCGGAATTACTCTTCGTTCTTGGAGGGCTTTGCAATGCGCGTCCGTCGCCAGATTTTCTCTTCCTTGTTCGCATGTTTCATTCTTTGTTCGGCCGTACTCTGGCTGAGCAGCGCTCCGCCAGCCTGGGCTCAATCGACATCAACAGGTACGGTCGCGGGGTCGGTGGCTGATCCCTCGGGTGCGGTCGTGGCTGGCGCCACGGTCACCCTGACCGATTCCACGACCAAGACATCGCGCACGGTCACCACGAACGAGGCGGGACGATACATCTTCGTCGACGTTGCCCCCGGTCCCTACGAACTCAGCATCAGCAAGCAAGGCTTTTCCACCACCAAGACCCAGACCACGGTCCAGGTCGGAGTCGCCACGACGGCGAATCTGTCCTTGCAAGTCGGAACCAGCAGTGTCGTCGTGGAAGTGACGGCGGTCGGCAGTGAGTTGCAGACGATGAACGCCACCGTGGGTAACACGATCACAGCGATCGCCATCGACAACCTGCCGAGTCTTGGCCGCGACGTCAGTACCTTCATGACGTTGCAACCAGGTGTCAGCCCGGATGGCAGCGTCGCGGGAGCGGTCGTCGATCAAAGCTACTTCTCGCTAGATGGCGGCAACAACACCAACGACATGGACGGCAGTATGAGCGTCTACACGACCAGCTATGCAGGGGACCCAACCGGAGGCATAGCCAATCAAAGCTTCGGAGTGGCCGCGGGCGCAACGGGTGTGTTGCCCACTCCGCAGGACAGCGTCGAGGAGTTCAAGGTAAACACGGCCAACCAGACCGCCGATTTCAATAGTTCCGCTGGCGCCGAAGTGAAGGTAGTGACGAAGCGCGGTACCAACGCCTATCACGGGACGGCTTACGAATACTACCGAGACAACAACTGGTCGTCGAACAGTTGGGATAACAACTTCAATGGCACTCCGATTCCCAGTTTCCACTACAGCCGGTTTGGCGGGGCAGTTGGTGGGCCGCTTATCCCGAAAGAGGTTCTGGGCGGCAAGACCTACTTCTTTTTCAACTATGAAGCTTTCCGCTTTCCCAACTCTCAGACAATTTTTAGAGACGTACCCTCGCCAGCCATGCAACTAGGACTGTTGACGGACCCCAGCACTGGCACAATTTACAATCTGAACCCGACCGCGGTCACCTACAACGGCACGATCTACCCGGGCACCGGGACAACCATTGACCCTCGAGGACTCGGGATCAACTCAATTGTCCAGCAAATGTGGTCGAAGTATGAACCAGCCTCGAATGCGAGTTGCACAAACTCTCTCTGTGACGGAGCGAACGTTTTAGGATACGCGGCCAACGTGGGTATTCCGCAGAGCAGTAAGTTCATGGTGGGACGCGTGGACCACGATTTTTCGGCCAAAGAGCATTTCATGTCCAGCTATCGCTACTTCAACCTCAAGCATGCCACCACTGACCAAGTTGATATCGGTGGCTTCTTTAGCGGCGACACGGCGGGTAACCCGGCCTCGCAGTCCGGTGATCCGCAACAAGCTTGGTTCCTCGTGGCGGGGCTTACCACCAACCTGACCTCTAACACCACCAATGACATCCATTACAGCTTCCTGCGTAACTGGTGGTCGTGGAGCCGGGCCGGAGACACGATTCAGTCAGCAGGATTGGGCGGAGCGCTCGAAGTATATGCTGGCGAGTCGGAAACCCAGAATCTGGCTCCCTACAACGTAAATACGCAACAGACTCGTACCCGTTTCTGGGATGGGCACGATCAGATGTTTCGCGATGACCTTTCCATGCTGAAAGGTAACCACCTGTTCCAGGTGGGCGGCATTTACCAGCATAACTTTAACTTTCATCAACGGACGGATAACGGCGGCGGTATCAATTACCAGCCTGTGTATCAGCTCGGACAAGGCTCCCACGGGGCGGGCGACGTTTCTGTGCCATTCTGTCAGACGGTCAGCACCGGCTACGCAAAGACATGCGGTGCCGACTACGCTGCTGTATTGGGCATCGTTTCGGCTTCGCAGGTAGCCTATACCCGTACGGGCGCAAACTTGACGTTGAATCCGCCCCTGACACCCGCATCCGACCAGAGCACCATTCCCTATTACAACGTGTATTTCAGCGACACCTGGCACATGAAGCCTACGTTCACTCTGACCTACGGCCTGGGCTGGACGCTGGAGATGCCGCCGGTTGAAGCGACTGGCAAACAGGTCGAACTGGTGGATCAATCAGATCAACCGATTGGCGCTGAGGCGTATCTAAAGGCTCGTGAGCGCGCTGCGCTGCTGGGCCAAGTCTACAATCCCGACGTAGGGTTTGCCTTGGTGGGCAATACCGCCGGCGGGCTAAAGTACCCCTACAACCCGTTCTACGGCTCATTCAGCCCACGCGTTGCTGCCGCTTGGAGTCCGCACTTTGACAGCGATTCCTTTGCTGGCAGAGTTTTCGGTCATGAAGATACTGTGATTCGCGGCGGCTACGGCCGAGTATATGGACGCCTGAATGGCGTTGACCTGGTACTGGTACCGTTGCTCGGCACTGGCCTTATCCAGCCAGTGCAGTGCTTCGATAATCTCAGCAACGGCACGTGCGGCTCAACCGGTTCCGCCACCGCAGCCAATGCCTTCCGCATAGGTACAGATGGTCTCACCGCCCCGATCCCGCTTCCCAGTCAAACTCTTGTGCAGCCGGATTATCCCGGCATCAACGCAATTTCTGCTGGCGCCGGCGAGTCCCTGGATCCGAACTTCCGGCCCAACGTGGTGGACTCGTTCGACTTCACGGTTCAGCGCCAGTTATCTCGCAAAGTTACCCTGGAATTTGGCTACATTGGACGCAGAATCACGCACGAGTATCAGCCGACCAACATCAACGCAGTTCCGTACATGATGACCCAGGGCGGTCAACAGTTCAAGAACGCATACGCTAACGTCGTGCTGCAATACTGCGGTGGCCTCGCGGGCATGGGCGGCGGGGGCTGTGCGGCCAATGCGGGTGCAGTGACGCCACAACCGTTCTTCGAGACGGCACTCGCGGGCACGGGCTACTGCAACCTGTCGCCGAGCTGCACGGCGGCTGTTGTGGCGAAGGAAGGTGCCAATGGCACTGGGAACCTCACTTTCTCCAACGTCTGGAGTTTGTGGAGCGACCTGGACAATGGCGGGTTTAATTTTCCTCGCACCATGATGAACACTCCCGTCAATTGCCCAAACCCGCCTGGAACGGCGATCGGCTGCAGCGGTCAGCTCACTTCGGGCGTGGCCGTTAACGCTAGCGTCGGGTACGGGAACTACAACGCGGGTTTCGCGACCGTCAAGCTGACGGATTGGAAAGGTTTGACCATGCAGTCGAACTTTACCTGGTCCAAGGCCCTAGGGACTGGAGCGGTGGTCCAGGCCAGCAGCGAAATTACTCCGGATGATCCCTACAATTTAGCGTTGATGTATGGCAAACAGGCGTTCGACCGGAAGTTTGTGTACACCATGTTCCTGGTATACTCGCCCCCATTTTTCAAGGGACAGTCAGGACTCGTGGGACGCGCCTTGGGTGGCTGGACGTTTGGGACCGTATTTGCCGCAGGCAGCGGTCAGCCGATCGAGGTCAGCACCAGCAACGGAGATGGCCAGGCTTTCGGCGCAGGGGACGCAGCCAGCTTCTTCGACAACGAAAATGCCATCCCGATTGGACCCATCCAAAGCGGGCATGCCTATTTTACCGCGGGCTCAAACGGCGTCGGCACCGGCGGTTACCCCATCAATATCTTCAAAGATCCGTCTGCCGCCTTCAACAACTACCGTAACCCGATTCTTGGTGTGGATACCAGAGACGGCGGCTTTGGCGGACTCACGGGCTTGGCATACTGGAATCTGGATCTTTCCATCAAGAAGAACATTCGAGTGACGGAAGGCATCAGCCTGGAATTGCAGGGCGTGTTCGCTAACGTCTTGAACCACGACCAGTTCCTGGATCCTCAGGGGATGGCGCTCTACTCTCCCGGCACCTTCGGCAATCTGTTGGGATCAGCGCAGGCGCCACCGATCGGCGGCAATCGACAGATCGAGATCGGTGGCCGCATCCGCTTTTAACCAATCAGCCGAAAGGCGCCGGTATGGCGCCCTTCCTCAAATCAAAGGCCGCGCCCGCGGGCGCGGCCTTTTACTTTGTTCAAAACCCAAGAACAGCGTGCCTTACGATTGTGTCGCCCTACAAGCGTTCGAGGGTTCAAACACCGGCCTAGCGATGCGTCAGTCCGTAGCTCACCGCGCCGGCGGAGCTTCCGATGTTGGCCATGGAAACGATCCGTTCCAGCCTGTGGTGGCCCGTCCTGTGAAAGAAGTAGCTGAGACTGATCACTCCCACAGTTTCGCCGACAAAGTTCACGGCGAGGCCCGGAGTGGAGCGGCCGAAGATGCGAACCACCGGATTCAATTCCTGCCCGCCACTCTGCAGATTGGCGCGAGTCACGGCGAAGTCCGCGCCATTCAAAATTGCTGCGGCGACGAATAACGCGCAATTCTGCTTGTCCCAGAATCTAGGTTCCTCGCCCACGCTCGAGGGCACTGCCTGTACCAGAGTTGGAGCTGGAGCCTCGATAAACGGGGTGCGCGCGTCTGGAGCCGGCGCTGATGCAAGCAGCGCTTGGCCATGCAATGCCGGACCAGCGCCGCACACGAGCAACACACTGGCGCTCAAGCGGAAGAACTCAGAGAATTTGCGGAAGGTCATAAGTGCCCGCCGAGGTTGGCGTAGCACTTAGGAAAGCGCAATCGGGCGTCCACGCACCCAACGTTAGAATCGCGGCAACCTGCCCACAATCAACTATTTAGCTTTCTGTTTCTAATGAGAATCGCAGGCGGCTATGCACTCTTTTGCACGACTGGGCCGACCCTTTACCTCTGTTGAGCACAGGCGTTCACTTCTTATAAACCACGCCGCCTTTCATCACGAACCCTACGTTCTGCAATACTCCGATGTCCTGAAGAGGATCGCCGGGCGCCGCGATTATGTCTGCCAGATACCCGGGTTCCAGTGCTCCTATCTGCCCATCCCACCCCAGCAGCTTTGCTCCATGCAGCAGATCCGCCTGCAGTACGGCCAGCGGCGACATGCCGTATTTCACCATCAGCACAAACTCGCGCGCCTGCGTGCCGTGAGGGAAGGGCCCTACGTCGGATCCGACGGCCATCGGCACGCCCGCCGCAATCTGCTTCTTAAATTCCTGCGCCTTTACCTCGAGCATCTGATGTTCGCGCGCGCCCTGCTCTGGCGTCGCCGCGTGATCGGCAAAGTATTCGAAGATGGTGAAAGTCGGCACCGCGAAGATCTGCTTTTCCTTCATCAGGCGCATGGTCTCGTCGCTCAACTGATCGGCATGGTCAATGGAAATCACTCCCGACTGCGCGGCGTAGAGCGTTCCCGGCTCGCCGGTGGCATGCACCGCGACGCGTTTGCCCACACGCGCCGCTTCTTTGACTGCTGCTTCCAGTTGCGCTTCGGTGTACTGATACACGGTCGTGAATTTTCCATCCCGAACCGAATCTGCCCCAGTCTCATAAATCTTGATAAAGTCGGCGCCCTCTTTGAACTGCTGGCGCATCACTGCGATCAGTTCGTCCGCGCTGTTGGCATAGTTCGCGTTGGGCAGAACATGCTGCTCAGGGTTGTAGCCGAGAGCGTCCTCGTGGCCGCCGAGGATGTTGATCGCATTCCCGCTGATGCGCAATCGCGGCCCCGGAATGCGGCCTTCATCAATCGCGTTGCGCACTGCGGTGTCGGCTGACCCCGCGCCCTCGGTCCCCATATCGCGCTCCGCAGTAAAGCCCGCCATCAGGTCGTCGCGCGCCGCCAGCGTAGCCGTGATTGTGCGCTGCGGCACCGATTCCTGCACGGTCTGCAAGTCTTCCGCACCGGGATGGAGAAAAAGATGAATGTGCGCATCAACCAGCCCGGGAAGGAGAGTGCGATCGCCCAAGTCGATCACTTCCGCACCGGCGGGATGCTTGACCGATGTCCCGACCTCGTCGATGCGTTCGCCCTGCACCAGGATCTCCGCCGGCTTGACCATGCGCCCAGTCTTAACGTCCAGTAGGCGCGCCGCGTGCAGCACAATCGGATGGGACGGCGCAGCCTGAGACTGGCCTGCGGCATTCAGGAAAAGAGTCAACAGGAAGAGCGCGAGGGAGACGAGAATTGAACTCCGGGTAGTCATATCGCCCGCGATGGTACCACCATGAATCGCCGCATGCCAGAAGGCTCTTTCTGGCCACTTCTGTGATGGATATCACAGGTCGCGGTACGACGGGTCACACCCCAATTCACGAGTGACAGGCGAAACTCAATCATCGTATGAACGAGTTCGGCATCCTCACTAATCGCAAGCGTGCCTTGATCGCCCTCGCTCACTCCCTCGTCTTCCTGGGGATTGCGATGCACGGCTTCACTTCGCCCAAAGCTGGCGTTCTGCTCCAGGGTTTCGGCGCGACGGCCGATATTATTCTCATCTTGATTTACCTGGTGGTCGCGTCCATCCTCGCTTGGCTGGTGAGTGTTTCGCGTTGCGCGAAAGAGCGCGTGTATTTTGCTCTGTGCGCCAGCAGCGCGACTTTCGGCCTGCTCCGCACTATCTTCGGTGACGCCGCCTTGCCCGCCGCGCAGTATCTACGCGTGATCATGCTGACTTCCGCCGTGGTGTTAGGCGCGCGGATTTTTCGTTCCTTTTCGCGTCCTGTCACTGAAAACGTCTTGTCCGACTAACTCCCTCCCCCCTAGCAAAAAGAAGGCCGCCCGGGACTAACCCCGGGCGGCGATTCATGGAGAGGTCGGGCGAGGCCAGCCTCGACCGCGTTCTACGAAAGGAAGAATTCTTTCGTCAGCGTGGCCCAGTCCTCATCGGGCAGGTGTGCGGTAATATCATCGACCGCGACGCCGCCATCCTGCGCCAGCGCGCCCACCGCCATCGGGAACCTGTTCTGCAGCCGCAGGGCGGACTCTTCCGTAAACAATCGCGCCAGCGTGCCGCCCATCAGGTTGCGGAAGTTGATCTTCGAGTCGGGAGCCTGCACGGTCAGCAGCCAGCCATCTCCGTAAGGATCCTTTCGCGCCAGTTCCGGATCATTCATCACGGCCTCGTTGATGGCCGTCACGGTGCCCTCGATCGGCGAAACCATGTCGACCGATTTGCCGTCGCGGAAGATGGTCCAGATCTTCTGCCCCTGGCGAACCCATCGTCCGCGCTGCGGTAGGGCAATGCTCTCGATCTTTCCCACCAGTTTCGATGCGAAATCGTCCATACCCACTCGCACCAGTTCGCGGCTCTCGCTCAGCGCCCAAGTGTGCCCGGCGTGATAACGCACGTTCTCTGGAACCTGGAAGCCTGCAACCATTGCCGGAACGACGCGCGCCGCTCTCTCAGGTGCAGCTGTCCGAAGAACGGGCTGCTTCGCCAGGTGTTTCTGGCCACGAACGTAATCAATCAGCAGGAAAATTGCGAATGTCAGTAAAACCATGATGACTGTCATAACCCACCTCGCCCGGAGTTCCCTTTCACTTCTGGGTCACTCACACCTTTCCTAAAAGCAATCGTCAGACCAGAGCCAATCGCCGGTTCGGAACACGCGGTGCCACGAGTGCATCCCCAACAGTGTGAATGAGATAGCGAAATGTAGATTCTTCCCGCCGCAAAGCGTGAGGAAAAATACAGCATCGATTGATGATGAAGATCGCAGCAGGATCAGGGCCGCCCACGAAAGTCCCGACGGGCAGGCGCGGCGAACTGACTTGCTTTGAACAACTTGACGTAATTCAGGCTACTGATGCGATCCGCATCACCATGCTGCTGTAAAAAACAACGCTCCACGCGTCAATCCCGCACTACAGAAGCCTGTTGACCAGAGTCACGCGCAGAAGTGACGCGGGTCACGGCTGAGAAACTCCGGGTTGTTGAGAATCTTAGCTGTCTGAAGCTGCTGAATTTCGCGACAGCTGCCGTTCTGATGAGGTAAGCAGCTTGTGCAGGTGCGATTCCCGTCTGCGGTTACGCCGGTAATCGCTCCCTCCTTCCTCATTCAGCTCAGGCGTCGGTCGAAAGGATTTCCGGGCGGATCTTCGGCTCGCACAGCCACGCGCGGAGAAAAACTTCATGAGCAAGGCACTCTTATACGATTCCACGGTTTGCATCGGGTGCAAGCAATGCGAACAGGCCTGCGCCAGCCAAAACAAACTTCCTTACGACGACGCCATCGCTGCCGAACAGATACAGTCCGAACACAAAATGACGGTCGTGCTCACGCGCGGCGACAAATTTATGCGCCGCTTGTGCATGAATTGCACCGAGCCTTCCTGCGCTTCCGTTTGTCCCGTTGGCGCTCTCCAGAAGACTGCGCTCGGTCCAGTCACCTACGACGCGTCGAAGTGCATGGGCTGCCGCTACTGTATGGTTGCGTGCCCCTTCAGCGTCCCCAAATACGAATGGGGCAAGCTCGTTCCCAAGGTGCAGAAGTGCACCATGTGCCCGGACCGCGTGGCCCAGGGAAAACCGACCGCCTGCGCGGAAATCTGTCCCACCGGCGCCACTAAGTTCGGGGAACGCGACGACTTGATCGCCGAGGCCCAGAAACGGATTCGCGACAATCCGGGCAACTATGTGGACCACATTTACGGGCTCGAGGAAGTGGGCGGCACGTCGGTCCTGCTGCTCTCCGCCGTTCCGTTCGAGACCTTTGGCTATCGCTCTAATCTCTCCAAAGATCCCATGCCCATGCTCACCTACCGTGTCCTGTCCCACATTCCCGACTTCGTTCCTCTGGGCGGAATGGTGCTGGGCGGCATCTGGTGGATCACGCACCGCCGCGAAGAAGTAGCCTCGGCCGAAGGCCGCGATCCGTCGACCGGCAAATGGACCGGTCCGAAGACAGCCCACAAGAATGGGAGGAAGCCATAATGGCCCGCACCACGACGTTCAAGCTCACCTTCTGGAAGCTGGTTTTCTTTTTCTTGATGGCCGCCGGCCTCTACGCCACCTTCATCCGCTTCACTCAGGGTCTCGGCGCCTCTACGCACCTCAGCGATCAATTTCCCTGGGGCATCTGGATCAGCTTTGACGTCCTCTGCGGCGTGATGCTGGCCGCTGGTGGATTCACGCTCACCGCCGCCGTCCACATTCTCAACATCAAGCGCCTGCACTCCATCATCCGGCCGACGATTCTCACCGCATTCCTCGGCTATATCCTGGTTTGCGCAGCTCTGATGTTCGACTTGGGCAAGCCCTACAACATATGGCATCCGCTGATCATGCGGAATCCCCATTCCGTGATGTTCGAAGTGGCGTACTGCGTCATGCTTTATACCACGGTGCTCGCGCTCGAATTCTCGCCCATTGTGCTGGAACGCTTTAACCTGCAAAAGCCGTTAAAGGTAGTTCGCGCCATTCTGATTCCCCTGGTGATCTGCGGCGTGATTCTCTCCACGCTGCATCAGTCTTCTCTCGGCACGCTGTATCTGATCGTTCCTGAAAAACTGTACCCCTTGTGGTACAGCCCCTTGCTGCCGGTGTTCTTCTTTCTCTCCGCCATCGCAGTGGGATTGGCCATGACCATCTTCGAATCGTCCATGAGTTCCAAACATTTCGGGTTGCAGCTGGAACTGCCCGTCCTGCAGGAACTCGGCCGTGTTCTGGTGGTGGTGCTGGGAGTGTATGCGATCCTCCGCTTTGAAGACCTGGCGAACCGCGGCGCCCTCAAGCTGGCGCTGCAACCGGGATACGAGATGTACCTGTTCTGGCTGGAGATCGCACTCTGCATCATTCTGCCTTTGTTCCTGTTATTGCAGCCCAGAGTGCGATCCAGCGCCAACGGGCTCTACTTTGCCGCCGTGCTCGTCGTTCTCGGTTTCATTACCAACCGCATGAACGTGAGTATTACGGGATTCGAAGGTTCCACGGGAGTGCGCTACTTCCCCAAATGGACCGAGTTGGCCGTCACCGGCTCAATCATTGCCGCCGGCTTCGCCCTCTTCGGGTTGGCGGTGAAGTATTTGCCCATCTTCCCCGGAGTGGAAATCGCTCAGGAGCCGCTACCGGAGTTCGGCTCCGCTGTGCCGGAGGTTTCCCCGGTATTGGACAATGTCGGAGACTGAACCAACTCGCGGTCGCTGGCTGCGCCTGACTCTTACTCTAAGCGCCAAGCTGAACATACTTTTGCTCGGCGCGATGATTGTGATCTTCGCTCTGCTCGGCTATCTCAACGTCCGCCTGCACCGCCAACATCTGGAACAAAATACTCTGCTCAGCGCGGAACGCATCAGCGACGTCATCCACCACAGCACCACCGAGTACATGTTGCGCAACGATCGAGAAGGTCTATATCACTCGATCCAGACCATGGCGGCTGAGCCCGGAGTGGAGAAGATCCGCATCTTCGACCAAGAAGGCAGAATCACCTATACCACCGATTCAGTCGAAGAGAACCACGTTGTCGATAAGACCGCCGAGGCCTGCTATGCCTGCCACGCCCAGTCTCAACCTTTGGCCCGCCTGAATCGCCCCGACCGCTTCCGCATTTATCGCAATGCCGCGAGAGCCCGCATCCTCGGCATCATCACTCCGATCGAGAATCAGCCGGCGTGCTCCAACGCCGCCTGCCATGCGCATCCCGCGGAGCAGCGGATCCTTGGGGTACTCGACACCAATCTCTCTCTCGCCAAGGCCGACGTCCAACTGGCTGAAAGCAGCCGCCGCATGATTGCGTACACTGGCTGCGCCTTGCTGCTGATCGCCCTCCTTAGCTGGTTCTTTGTCTGGCAAGTGGTCGGACGGCCGGTGAAGGCGCTGGAACGCGGCACCGAACGCCTCGCCGCGGGCGGGTTGGGCTATCAGATTGAAGTGCACTCCAAGGACGAAATCGGTGACCTCGCCAGCTCTTTCAACGACATGAGTCGTCAGTTGTACTCGGAGCACAACGAGAACGTCGCCTGGACCCATACGCTCGAACAGCGCGTCGAGCAAAAGACCCGGGAACTTAAGCGCGCCCACGAGCATGCGCTGCACACCGAGAAGATGGCCTCCATCGGCAAGATGGCCGCCGTGCTCGCGCATGAGATCAACAATCCGCTCTCGGGCATCCTCACCTACGCCAAGCTGCTGCGCAAGTGGATCGACCGCGACGACGCTGGCCGCAATCATCGCCAGGAAATCTGCGACTCCCTCGACCTCATCGCCTCCGAGAGCCGCCGCTGCGGCGATCTGGTCAGGAATCTCCTCACTTTTTCCCGCACCACGCCCATGAACCTGCAAGCGACCAACCTGAACCAGGTCGTCGACCGCACCTTGCGCCTGGTGCAACACCAATTGGATCTCGCGGGCATTCACGTACAACCACAACTCGATCTCGAGTTGCCCCCGGTCCTGTGCGACGCCGCCCAGATCGAGCAGGTGCTCCTCGCGCTGGTCATGAATGCCCTGGACGCCATGCCGCAAGGAGGCAATCTGTGGATCACGACCAGTCGCAACCACGAACCCAACCAAGGCCGCATCGTGGTGCGCGACGACGGCTCCGGCATTCCGCCCGAAATCCTGCCGCGCATCTTTGAGCCCTTCCTCACCACGAAAGAGACCGGACGCGGCGTGGGGCTGGGCCTAGCCATTAGCCACAGCATTCTTGAGCGCCACAACGGAAGCATTGAAGTGCAGTCGGAGGCCGGCCGTGGCACCACTTTCACCGTAACTCTGCCCTGGGAAGCGGACGCCGAAAGAATTGCGCCGTCCCTGGAAAACGAAATTGCCGCGAACGCTAGCGGGAGGTGATCGAACGTGGAAACACAAGGCAAATTACTGATCGTCGACGACGAACTCAGCGTCCGCGACTCTCTTGGGAAGTGGTTTCGGGAGGAAGGATACGAAATCGGAACCGCCGAAAGCGCAAGCGACGCGCTCACCCGCATGGCCGAGAATAAGTGGGACCTGGTCTTGCTCGACATCAAGATGCGCGGTACCGACGGCATCGAACTGCAGCGCCGCCTCCACGAGATGGACCCCGACCTAATCGTCATCATGATGACTGGCTACGCCTCGGTCGAAACCGCAGTCGCAGCCCTGAAGAACGGTGCCTATGACTATGTCAGCAAGCCGCTCGACCCCGACGAGATCGCCCATCTGGTAAAAAAAGCTCTTGCCCATCACCGAGCGGAAAAGGAAAACGTTCAACTGCGCGCGACCGTCGCCGAAATCACGCGTCCCGGCGAACTCGTGGGACAGAGTTCGGCGATGCGCAAAGTATTCGAAGCCATTGAAACCGTCGGCCCCACCGATGCCAACGTCTTGATCACCGGCGAGAGCGGAACCGGCAAAGAGCTGGTGGTTCGCGCCATTCACGCCGCTAGCATGCGTCGCTTCCATCCGTTGGTGGTCATCCACTGCGGCGCCCTGACCGAGACGCTGCTCGAAAGCGAGTTGTTTGGCCATGAAAAAGGCGCCTTCACCGGCGCGCAATACCGCAAGAAGGGAAAATTCGAAATCGCCGAAGGCGGCACCGTATTTCTCGACGAAATCGGTGACATCAGCCTGAAGACGCAGACCGACCTGCTGCGCGTCCTGCAAGAGCGCGAGATCACCCGCGTCGGCGGCAACCAAGTCATCAAAGTCGATTTCCGCTGCGTGGCCGCCACCAACAAGAATCTCGAAAACATGATCGAAGAGGGCACGTTTCGTCCCGATCTTTTTTATCGGCTCAACGTTTTCCGCATCGAGCTACCCGCGTTGCGCGAGCGCCGGGAAGACATTCCGCCGCTCGTCGAACACTTCGTGCGCAAGTTTGCCCTCGCCATGAACAAGCACGTCACGCGCATTTCGCCCACCGCCATGGACCAGTTGCAGCAGCAGCCTTGGATGGGCAACGTGCGGGAGCTTGAAAACGCGGTAGAGCGAGCCATGGTCGTCGCGCAGGAGCCCGAGCTTCGCGAACAGGACTTCATCTTTAAGTCACAGCCAGCGCTCGCTGCCGCTGGTAAGAGTCTGGACGAAATAGAGCGCGCCCACATCCTCCGTATCCTTGAAGACTGCGGCGGCAACCAGAGCCGCGCCGCCGAGATCCTCGACATCGACCGCGTCACGCTCCATCACAAACTCAAGCGCTACGGCTGGAGCCGCTCTCCGGTGGAAACTCATTGACGAAGCTCGATGCAGCTCAATAAAGTACGCGAGATGAAGCTGCCTGAGTGAGCCTGGTCTGAATGAACATGGTGCATCTGCTCCCGGTCGGTAAGGTGGACGTCTCACTCCTGCGGAACTTGCGCGCCGCCATTCCCCAGGGTCTACAGGTTGCCTGTGAAATTTTTCCCATCGAGCTCGATCCGGCCCCGGCATACCACGCCGAGCGCCAGCAATATCATTCCTCCGAAATCCTACAGCGCATGCAGGCTCTTGTGCGCCCGCAAGACTGGCGTTTGCTGGCCGTTGCCGACGTCGATCTCTACATCCCCATACTGAAATACGTCTTCGGAGAAGCCCAAATGGCGGGCCCCTGCGCGCTCGTTTCCACTTACCGCCTGCGCCAGGAGTTCTACGGCCTCGACCGGGATGACGCCTTGCTCAACCAGCGTCTCCTTAAGGAATCCATCCACGAGTTGGGCCACACCCTGGATTTGCGCCACTGCCAGGACTACCGCTGCGTCATGGCCTCCTCCCACGCCGTAGAGTGGATTGACCTGCGTGGGAGTACGCTATGCGATTCCTGCCGGTGCCAGGTGGAATTGAAGACGGCTGTGCCGGGAAGGCGCAATTGACAGTGGCACGGAAAGGAAATCGGTTGGTATCAGGGTATGCCTTCAATCGATCACGCCTTTAGGCGTTGCCGCGTTTGATTCACGCCACCCAACCCACCAATGCAGGTTGGGTGGCACGAATCCGGCTGTCTTCTGGAGGAAGTCAAACTGCACGAAGCTGCGCAGGCTAACGCCCGCCACTGTTTGCCGCCGCGCCAGTCTTCTTCCGGGCACACTCCTGCCGAATGCTGGGGCCCACGCAGGAACTCGCCGGCTGGCTGCCCCAGCCCACCGCACACCCTGACGCCGATACCAGAATAAGCAGCGCGGACGTGATACAAGTACGGCGCATCAGATACCCTTAGACGCGCGGGCCGCTACAAGCGGTACCTCAGCCCCGCACGTGCAGCAGGCCATAGACCCGCTTCCCGTAGTAAGCTTCCGCCATAATGAAGTCCAGCGAGGTGACTATGCTGCAGGGCCAGACAGCTCTGGTAACTGGGGCCAGCCGGGGAATCGGGAAGGAAATTGCCCTGGAGTTGGCGCGGAATGGATACCGCATTGCGGTGAACTACTACAACGATCCGGCGCCCGTGGTGGATGCGACCGTAGCTGAGATTCGCGCCCTGCAAGCCGACGGGCTTCGCAATAACGTGCTCCCCATTGAGGCCGACATCCGCTCCAGCAGCCAGGTGACGGCGATGTTCGATCGCGTGATCGGCGCTTTCGGGCAGCTCGATCTCTTGGTCAACAATGCCGGAGTACAGACCTGGAAACCGCTTCTCGACGTGACTGAGGAAGAATGGGATCTGGTCGTCGACACCAACCTGAAAGGTTGCTTCCTGTGCACGCAACAGGCCGCGAAGTACATGAAAGACCACGGAGGAGGTTCGATCGTGAACCTGGGCTCGGGTTGCAACAAACTCGCGTTCCCGTCTCTGGTGGCCTACACAGCGAGCAAGGGCGGAATTGAGATGCTCACCAAAGAGGCTGCTGTTGAGCTGGGTCCTTATGGAATACGGGTAAACTGCATTGCACCCGGATCGATTGAGTCCGAGCGCACCCGAGCGGAGGACCCAGACTACGCGGGCACATGGTCCAAGCTGACCCCCTTGGGGCGCGTGGGCACGGCCTCCGACATCGCACCCACGGTCGTTTTTCTCGCCAGCAAGGGCGCATCGTTCATCAGCGGACAGACTATTTGGATCGATGGAGCGCTGTTCACCAAAGCGCAGTGGCCGTATAAGAAGTGATGCATTGCACGACTTTGCTTGACTGCAGATCGAGCTCGGACGGCACGAACCCGGTCCTCGTAGTACACTTTCCGGCATGATGCCAAGACCCCTGACGACCGTATGCGTTACCGTCCTGCTCAGCCTGTCGATCGGCGGACTCGCCCTCGCGCAGGCCGGCAAAAGACATGAGCAAGCAGTTCAGCAAAAACCTTTTGGCACGCGGGACGGGAGGCCCGTCAACTTGTATACGCTAACAAACGCAAACGGTGTCGAAGTGGATGCGATGAGTTACGGCGGCATCATTCTTTCTGTTCGTGTTCCCGACCGCAAAGGCCAGTTCGCTGATATCGTCCTCGGCCATGAGAACCTCGACGGCTACATTCCGAATCCTCCATACATCGGCGCAGTTGTCGGCCGCTATGCCAACCGCATCGCCAACGGCACTTTCATCCTCGATGGCAAGACATACACTCTGCCCAAGAACGACGGCCCCAACACGCTGCACGGCGGCGTCGACAAGACTTTCAACAAAGTTGTTTGGGATGGCGAACCCCTGAAAGGCAAGGCGGGCGTCACCTTTACCTACCTCAGCAAAGACGGCGACGACGGCTGGCCCGGAAATCTGAAGGTCAGAGTCACCTATACGCTGACCAACGACAACGAACTCGTCATCGACTACGAAGCCACCACCGACAAGGCCACGCCCATCAATCTCAGCCAGCACAGTTATTTCAATTTGGCGGGAGAAGGCACCAGCGACATTCTGAATCACGAACTCATGCTCAATGCCGACCGATTCACTCCGGTCGACAAGAATCTCATCCCCACCGGCGAACTCCGCCCCGTCAAAGGAACGCCTCTCGATTTCACGAAGTCCACCAGAGTCGGTGCCCGCATCGACGACCCCTACGACCAGATGGTCCTTGCCCACGGCTACGATCACAACTGGGTCATCAACCGCAAAGGCGGCGGCCTCACGCTAGCCGCGCGCATGTACGAACCCACCAGCGGCCGCGTGCTGGAGGTCTCCACCACGCAACCCGGGGTCCAGTTCTATACGGGAAACTTCCTCGACGGCACCGTCACGGGAAAGCAAGGCCACGTCTACAAACGCCGCTACGGATTCTGCCTCGAAACCCAGCACTTTCCGGATTCGCCGAATCACCCGGATTTTCCAACAACAATCCTGAAGCCGGGCGAGACATTCCACCAGAAGACGGTGTTCAAGTTTTCGACGCAGTAAGAATGGGCGATTGGAAGAGTGGCATCCCATAGGGATGCTTGACAGTAGCCCGCCGTTTCCGACGCCGGGTCTGCATGATGATTTTGGAATCTCCGTCCCGCTAGGGACGACTGAAAAGCGCATGGAGTCAAGGATGGTTTCAGCCGTGCCTCCGGCACGGAGGTGGTTAAGGAGGTACGTACCCGCCGCTTGAAACGGCGGGCTACTGTCAGAGGTCCCTACGGGCCCCATCGTCGAGCACTGATGAATCAGGACGAACTGCGGCACGCACTAAGCGTGATCGATGGAAGGGCCAGTTCAACGAACTCGTTCCCCCTGTCCTGATCGAATAATTGGTCGCAACGCTACTCCCCTCGCAACTCCTCCACCAACGCCTTCTCCACCCGCCGACAATGCTCCGCCTTAAGCTTTGCTCCACCCGACGTCAGATAAAACGTATCAATCGCCATCTGCCCCTCAGTGTCAATCAAAGCAATCTCAATATTGCACTCCTGATCCGACAGGCACGACGCAATTCGGTGCAGCAGCCGCGGACGATCCTGCGTAATCACCTGCACCATCGTGCTTGTCGACGAGCACGAATCATCAAACTCAATCTTCGTTTCCACTTTTACTTTCGCGATCGTGCCCTTCTCCGCACGTTGCCGGTCCCGCAGCATCTTCTCCAGATCAGCCTGGCCGAGAAGCACATCCGTCACACTGCGCTTGAACCGCTCCCACTCCGAAAGATTCAGCTCCAGCGTCCGAAATCGGTCCGTAAAGTAGAGCGTATCGACCACGGTCCCCGCCTCATTCGAGAACGCGTTGGCCTTCACAATGTTCATCCCCCATGCCGCCAGCACGCCCGCCAGCTTGGCAAACAGAAACGGCCGGTCTCTGGTTACCAGTGTCAGCTCATACCAGTGCCGTCCGCGCTTCAACTCAACCTGCACCGGGTCTTCGCCCAGTTCGTCGGCCATCCCCATGTGCCGCATCACTTCTTCCGCGGAATGCACCAGCAAATACCTCTGAGGAAATCCCTCCAGAAACTCCTTGAACTTGCTGCTGGTGACCGGTGCCAGCGACCGCAGCCGCGCCAGCTTTTCATCATTCACGTCTGCATGCACCCGCTGGTCGGCGCTGCGGTTCAAGTAATTCTCGGCCCCCATGTAGAGCTGCCAAACGTTCTCCGCCTTCCACGGCGTCAACGCTTCCGGATTCACCGCCTTGATGTCGGCATAAGTCAGCAGGCACAGCATCTTCAAGCGCTCCGGCGTTCCTACTTTGTCGGCAAATGTCGCCACCGTCTCCGGATTGAAAATGTCGCGCCGCAGCGCCGCCGACATCTCCAGGTGACTGCCGATCAAGAACAGAACATCCGCCCGCTCTTTCGGATCAACGTCCAGCCGGTCCATGGCACGGCTCGCAATGTCCAGGCTGGCCTCCACGTGATTGCCGCCGGGTACGCCCTTTCCCGTGTCGTGCAGCAACAAGGCTAGATACAGCAACTCCGGATTTTCCAGTTCGCCGAGCAGTTCCTCGTAGCGTTTGTCCCACTCCGACTGCGACTGCTTCAGCCGGTGCAGGCTCTCGATTGCCAGAAACGAATGCTCGTCCACTGTGAAGCGATGATAGAAATCGCGCACCACCAGCGAGTCGATGAGCTTGAGTTCCGGCAGCAGGAGCGTCAACAACCGCAGCGAATGCATGGCGCGAAGCGCGTCCGCCGCATGCGGTTGCAGCAAAGTCTCTTGCAGGTAGAGCCAGAGCTCCGCTCCCCGGGGCGGCATCGACGCCAGTGCCGGAAGCGCCTGCTCGATGCGGTACTCAGTGGTCGCGCTCAATTTCAGCCCGTGGTGTGCCATGAAATGGAACAACCGCAGCAACACTTCAGGATCCTGCAGCGCCGAGGGCTGCTGCAGAAAGATGAGCCCATCCACCACGGAAAAATCCGGCGTCGTAAGCCGCGACCGCCAGCTCTGCACCTGCCGGTACAGCGCCGACCAAGCTTCCGGAATTTCTTCCAGCAGTTGCGTCACGCTGCGCTGGACGGCGCGCGCGTGCCCGAAATAAATCCGCATCCAGTCCGCGGCCGAGAGTTCTGCTGATTCCCCGGCTCCAATTTTCCGCGCCGCCGCTTCGTCCTGCGCCTCCCAGCTCAACGTGTTGTCGTCCCGCCCATGCCGGAAGTGAAGAAAGCATCGCGCCGACATTAGAAAGTCCAGCGCCGCCTCCAGTTGCTTGCGCACCGGAGCCCGCAGCGAACTCGCATCCGGCCAGTCGTGCAGCTTGTCCATCGCCGATATGAGCGCAAGCCAGCAGGCCACATTGCAGTCGCGCAACCCGCCCGGCGCCTCCTTCAAATTCGGTTCCAGGTGGTAAAGCGTCATCCCATACTTTGCATGCCTCTCCCGCGTAACCTCTGCCAGCCCCTGCAACAGAGCCTTGGATTCCCGCATCACGAGCTTGGGGATTACCTTGTCATGCAGCCGCCGGAACAGGTCGTGATCGCCTGCAAGATAGCGGCAGTCGAGAAGAGAAATGGTGAACTCAGTATTGCTGGCGTCGAAGCGGTCGCACTCGCTCAACATCCGCGACGCCGGACTCAGCTTCAGCCGCAGGTCCCACAATTCCTGCGAAAAGCGGCGAACTGGATCTTTGAAAGCTTTCTCGGCCTCGCGGTCCCCAAAAAGAAAAAGCAGATCAATATCGGAATAAGGAAACAGCCATCCGCGGCCGAAACCTCCCGTGGCCACAAGCGCAAAGTTGGCAGGCTTGGCCGCGTCAGGCGAAACGAGATCGCGCCACAGCCGTGCAAGAATGTCTTCCACCAGCCGTGTGCGTTGCGCCACGGCCGCACGCCCGTCGCCGGACGCTTCGAACTCCCGCTGAATACGCGCTGATTCGTCGCTGAGGGAACTCCGTAGTTCGCTGATCAATGAGGACGCTGCCATCATGAATGTAATTCACCCCCTGCGACACCAGCCACTGGGGGGAGGGCCAATTCACCACTGCCTGTCAGATGCCGTTCCGGTCGCGTCCCGGTAGAAATTGTTGTCGTAGCCTCGCGGAAGCTCGCGTCCAACCGCCTACAGAGCTCCCTCACCCCGCTCGTCATTGCGAATGCGGATCGCCTCATCGACACGGGACAGAAAAATCTTCCCGTCGCCGATCTTTCCCGTGCGTGCCGCCCCCAGGATGGCCTGCACTGCCTTCTCCACCATCGCATCGGCCAGCACCATCTCCAGCTTGGTCTTGGGAATCAGATCCACGCTGTACTCGCGCCCGCGGTAAACCTCGGTATGCCCTTTCTGCCGTCCGTGCCCTCGTACCTCGACTACCGTCATGCCTTCGACGCCGATTTCATGCAGCGCAGTTTTCACCGCTTCCAGCCTGGAGTTTTGAATGACTGCCTCGATCTTCGTCATAATGTCGTCAAGTCCTGTTCTGCGTCCTTCACGCTGTCGCCGCGTCAGAATGCCCCAACAACTCGCGGCCAGCCTCTACGCCGACGCCTCCCAATCATATTCCCCTTCTTCCTGTTGGGAGAGATCCAGTCCCTGTGCCTTGTCCTCCTCCGGATACTGGCGATGAACACAATCCAAGACCGCCTCACTGTAACGTTCACGGCAGCCACACGGAAATCGAAACTATTTATCGTGCCTATCAGGTTTTGTTATGAATCGGCTCTCGAAAAGGGGAAGTCGTCAGACAACTTGAGGTCGAGATCGAGGGACCAGAGCCCGTGCCAGGCCGATGCGCCTACAGTGTTCCACCGATTGCCTATAAAAGAAGGCGCCAACAAAATGTGTGCTCCAGCAGCTATCCGATAGTGCGGATCGCGTGTGCTTGTGGAAGCGCGCACAGCGCAAGTGGAGGGTTCACAGTCGTGTCTACCGAACAGTCAAAGGCGACAACTACGCTCCCAGGGAAAGTTGAAAAGGTTATTCACCCGCATCCCAGTTCCGGCCAACCCGAGAAAGCCCAGATCACGGTCGAAGGCGCCGATCACCTTTATCGAGAGATTCGGTTCCGAACAGTCTGACCGATGCTCAGGGGCACAAAGTAAAACTCAAACAGGGAGCCGAGGTCGAAGTCACGATCGAGGCTAACTGGGCGGCGGTTACGACCGCGACCAGCGGCGCTGCATCCTGAGACAGCAGGACGTGAGCGACGGCCGATACCCTTCGGCGAAGTGTCCCTGCTCATGTTGATTGCGCTTGTTGGAGAACTCTCAGCACTCAATGCTGCGAAGATTATCTCGCTGGCCCCTTCTGCTCCTCCGCTGCCGGCTTGGCAAACTTCGCATCATCCACCGGAACGTTCTGCTTTACATCGCTCACCTGGATCGTGAATCGCCCACTGGGCCGCGCCAGCGTCCAGCGATACGGAATCTTCACTCCATTGGTGGCGCGATAATCCGCGTAATCGATCTGCGTCGGCAGCCATCCCAGCGCGGTTTCTCCGAACCGCACCAGTCGAACCAATAATCCGGATTGCTCGTCAAAATACAAGCGAATCGGAGGCTTGCCCTCGCGCTGGCCCACGACCACGTAGGCCTGATGGTCGCCGACTTTCTCCGTACCCCGCACCCGCACCTCGCTGAACATTGTCTTGAAATGCGTGGCCAAGTGCAGATCCGCGTCAATCGACGCCCCATCCAGATCGCTGCCGTGCATCTCGCGCAACGGCCGGCCCGGGGTACCCAGCCATCCCTCATTCCCATTGAATGCCGTAACGCTGTCACCCTCCGGCATGTGTGTGAACGAAATGCGCTTCTCCGGATCCTTCGAATAAATATCGATCGGCAGCGATTTCCCGCCAAAATCAATCGTCCCTTTCATCACCCGTGAGGTAACCTTGTCGATCGTCGCCGCTCCGCCCACCGCCTGCACATATTTCTCGAGCAGTTGCTCGCCCGATGGTCCGGTGTTTTCCTTCGCGTCAGCCGGCCTTGGTTCCCCCACAGGTTCTTTGAGCGCCGCTTCTTTAGGCTCTTCAGTCATGACCGCCGGGATCGCCTGCGGACTCGCACTGCCGCGGTGACATGAATTGCACGTCACCTCGCGGTGCCCCTCGAAACTATCTTTATTGATAGCAAACATCATCTCCATCATCTTGCGCGCGGTCTGCTTGTTTTTCTTATCGTCCTTTTCAAACGCATTCTGTACATGACAGAATTCGCATTCCACCCCCAGCGATGCCGTAATGAACTGCATGGTCGGAAAGATCTGCTCCGCCGGAACTCCCTTGAGCACCTGGATATTCTTGAATTGTTCCTCTGCCTTCTTGGCTCCCGGTGCGCCTGGGCCCTGCGCGGCTCCGCCCGACTGGGCCTTAGCCGCCCCGATCACGAATCCAAATAACACGAGAAATCCTGCAACCGCCGTAACGGCCGCACGTTTTGCATTCATCGATTCTTTCCCTCGTTAGGAATTTTCAAAGTCTAACAGAGCGCCATTTATAGCTAGATCGCAACCCCACTCTAGGGCCGATTGCTGTAGACGTACTTCCCCGAGACCTCCGCCACCACGAACTTGCTCGGCAAAAGCCCATCCACTCTAGGTTTCAAGTGCGGGGGCACAAACAAGAACACCCGCTCCTGTCCAGTCCAGTACCGCTGTAAATCCGCATCGCTCATATAGATTTTCGGGGCATCCGGGAACGTCGACCCAAACCACATCGAAGTCGTCCGCCCTTCCACCAGTTCCACCGGCCGTTGCAAATAAAACAGCAACGACGATCCAAAGGCCTGATCGCCATAAATCATCACTCGATCCTCTGGCCGCGCCCGCGCCGCAATCTCGCGCGCCAAATCCTTCGACGACAAATACGGCCCAAATCGTCCCAGCGCAATATGCGCCGCCACCAGAAAAATCGCCATGCCCGCCGCCAGTGCCCACGTCGCTGCGTAGTGTCTACGCCGAATCCGCAGAAGAAAAGAAAGCAGTGGAGCCATCATCAATGCAACAGCTGCCAGGGCCGCCGGCAAACGCAACGCGGCAAAAGACGCATAACTCAAATCCAGCACGTGCGACGTCGAGAGCGTGTCCGTATCCATATTGTGCATCGCCAGCACGATCCCAATGTCGGGCGCAAACGGCAGATGCCGCGACTGCCACAGAAGAGTCAGCAAAGTCGCACTTGCAGCCAGTCCCACCACCGCCAGCGCTCCCGCCGAGATTCTGAGCCAACCCTTGCGCACACCGAAACCGCAGTCGCTCCATTCACATTGCGCAATTCCATCCGCCAGCAGCATCAGCAACGGGAAGTATGCCGGGAACGTGTAGTATTCCTGGTTGGTTGATATCGCAAAGAAGACCAGCACCACTCCCGAAAGTGTCCAGCACAACAATCGGGTGCGTGCGCCAAAATCACTTCGCCGGGGCGCTCTGCGTTCGTCAATGATCGTGCGGATCGCCGCGGGCAGATACAAGCTCCATGGAAATAGCCAGACCAGGTGCAGAGACCAATAAAGCGCCCAGGGAAGCTTGTTGTAATCTCGCGGATACCGCCTCCCCAGAAATCTCAGAAAATGTTCGTTGACAAAATAAAACCAGAAGAATCCATGTCCGCCCTGACCACCCGTATTTCGCAGCCCCGCTAGGATGTGCCACGGCGCAGCGATCAGCAGAAATAGCGCCAGTCCCGACGCCAACCGGAACTCGCGCCACCGCCGCCACTCCCCGGTCACCGCCAGGTACAAAAACGCTGCCCCGCCCGGAAACGCCAGGGCAATCAGCCCCTTGGTCAGCACTCCCAGAGCCAAGCACGCGTATCCCGCGTACCATTGCCACGCATGCCCGTCCCGCTCCAGAGCGTTCAAAAAGAAATACAGCGACGCGGCGATGAGCAGACTCAGCAGCACGTCGGGAATCAGCACGCGGGTAAACAAAAATACGCCCGCACTTGTGTACACCAGCAATCCCGCATAAATTCCCGCCCGCTCTCCAAAGGCACGACGTCCCCAGGCAACGGCCAGCACTCCGAGCAGCAGCACCGAAAGCGCCATGGGCAGCCGCGAAGCAAACTCATTCACTCCAAAAATGTGATAACAGAACGCCACCATCCAATAAGGCAGCGGAGCCTTCTCCAGATAGCGCACACCGTTCACGTGCAGCGTGACGTAATCCCCGCTCACGAACATCTCGCGCGCCGCTTCGGCATGCGTGCTGTCCGCGTCGTCGAGCAGAGCCGGCGAGAACAGCGAACCGACATACACGGCCACAAACATCACCGCCAGCGCCCAATACGACGCCGCACGCAGCGGCTGTGGCACGCGATTCGCTTCTTCAGAAATTGTTGGCGTGGAAATAGCGCTCAATTGGTGTGAACCCATTCAAGTGTTACAGAGGACAACCCGCACCCGCAAGCGACTTCGGCAAGCGGGCATGAAATGCAGTTCCGAAGGGACGAAACAATTTAGTCCAGCGCTTCCAGCGCTGGGTAAGCAAGAAAGAGAGGAACAAGTCGCAGAGGGACGACACCTGCACTACTGTTTTTGCTGGACACCGGGTTTCACTTCCCCGTGCCGCACAAAATACTGCCACTTATCCATCCCCGCCGCCACCGCCACATCAAAGAACCCCACCATCATTTCGTCGGACGTCTGATCGCCCCACGTCACCGTCTTCGTCGGATCGGGATTGTGCGGATTATTCTTCGAATTGTCATACCACGCAATCGCCCGCAATCGCGTCCCGGCCTTCAACACCCGCGGCTCGGCCAGCCTGTAACTCAACTGCCAATGAAAGTGATAGTTCACCCGCAACAACACTTCCGCGCTGCCATCGTCATGCACAATGTCGTACTCAAACCGCTTTCCGCGCAGATGCATGTGCGGAAACAGGCTGAGCAGCGTGGCGTCATTGGGCAACGTGCCCTGCACCTCCACGCGAAAATCATCCGCGCCCGGCGGAATAATCAGCGCATGATTGTTTAGTTGCAGCGTGATCACCCGCTGCTTCGGCGGCGTCTTCGCAAACACCAGCCCAATGCTGGTCTCATCCTGATCCACCGACCCATTGGTCGTGTAGTGCATCTGAAATACAAGATCGGACCCCGCAGGCACAAACTTCGCCATCCCGGCCGGCCACTGATCCGGTGAACTGCCCGGCGCATACACCAGCAGCAGATCGCTGGTCGTTTCGTGGGCCTCGCGCCGCTCCAGCGGATCGCTTAGCGTCGACGCCGTAAACGGCTCCCCAACCGGCGCGTGGCGCAGCCACTGCGAATCCGGCGGACGAATATACACCACCGCGTGATGCACATGGGCGGGAATCCCCGGTCGAAACTCCGACATCTGCACCCACCGATCCTCCGCAAAATGCGTCGGAACAATCTCGTACGTGTATTCCACTTCTCCCTGCGCCGGAATCTGCACCGCCTTGGGCATTTTCACTACCAAGTCAGGCTCTGGAATGTTCCATCCCTCAGCCCATTTCCTCGTCGCGGGCGCGTCGTGCGCATCCCCAGCGGGCGCGCCACGTGCAGACCATGCTGAAATCGTCGCGATCTGCTGCGGGCTCAAGGAAACATCGTTGGCAAAATGCCCATACCGCGGATCGGCAAACCACGGCGGCATCATCTTCATCTCGACCGCATGTGCCATCGCTGCCGCCCACGGACGCGTCTGCTCGTAGGTCACCAGCGGCATGGGCGCAACTTCGCCCGCTCGATGGCAACTCTGGCAGTGATCCTGCACAATCGGAAGCACATCCTTACAGAAGGTAGGAGGAGGACTGTCTCGCGCCCCGGCGCTCGGCAGTTGCCACCCTGCAGCCGCAGACAACAGCGCCGCGAACAAAATCCAAAATTTCCTCACGAGCGCAGAAACTCCAACGTCAATGCCCAAGCCTGCCGCGCCGCAATCGGCTCATACGCTGCCCGCTCGTCGCAGAAAAACGCATGATCGGCGTTCGAAAATACGACGTTGACGTAAATCTTGCGCTGCGCATCCAGAGCCTCAGTAACCGCCTTCCGGTGCTCCGGCGTGATGTGCTTATCCAATCCACCCCAAATCAACAGCGCCGGCCCATGCAGTTTCGAGGCCCAGTCGAGCAGTCCAGGCGCGATCCCTCCTCCATAGAACGAGACCGCCTTTCGCACCGGAACCACGCTGTTCGCCAGAAACGATACGCGGCCTCCCATGCAGAATCCCACACACGAAATCGCGTCTGCCTTTACTTGCGAATTCGAACGCAGCCACTCATAGGTGGCCCTCACATCCGCCTCCGCAGCCTCGTTCGTCACTGCCTGGTAATGCGGCATCACGGCCGGGAAGTCCGTATAGCTGCCTTCGAATCCTGGCGGCGCCGTGCGATGAAACAATTCAGGTGCGACGGCCACGTATCCCTGCTCAGCGAACCGCTCGGTCACATTGCGAATATGTGAGTTGACGCCGAATGCCTCCTGGAAGACCATCAGGCCCGGATGTGGCCCGCCACTCGCGGGCCGTGCCACGTACGCCGACATCGGTCGGCTGTCAGCCACTTTCAGTTCGATCTTTTCCTTCATGATTCCAGCTTGCGCCATAACGCTTTTCGAAGCCTCCTGAATCTACTCGAACGCCGACCTCTGGCTTTCCGAGCGGTTTCTCCTCAGTCTCGCACAAAACCCTCATGGGGACCCGCGATCACACAGCGCAGCCCCTCGAAAAATGCTACATTCATCAATTCATGTCTGCCCCCAATTCCAGCTTCGTTCGCGCCTGCAAGTCTCAGCGTGTCGACCGCACGCCCGTCTGGTTCATGCGTCAGGCCGGGCGCTACATGCCCGAGTACCGCGCGGTTCGCAAGCAGCACTCGCTCCTCGAGATCTGCAAGAAGCCCGCCCTCGCCGCCGAGGTCACGATCACCGCTGCCGAAATCCTCGGCATCGACGCCGCCATCATCTTCGCCGACCTCTTGCTGCCCCTCGAAGTCATGGGCCTGCCCTTTCATTTTTCCGCCGGAGAAGGCCCCGTCATCGAGAAGCCCGTTCGCAGCAAAGAGGACATTGCGAACCTGCGCACCGACCGCGCCGCCGAACTCGGCTACGTTTCCGAAGCCGTGAGCCTGGTCGCAGAGCATTTTGGCGATCGGCTGCCCGTGATCGGTTTCTGCGGCGCTCCCTTCACCCTCGCCAGCTACATGATCGAAGGCGGAGGCTCGCGCAACTACATCCACGCCAAGAAAATGATGTACAACTCTCCCACCGACTGGGACGCGCTGATGCGCAAATTGGTTGTCGTCACTGCCGCCTACTCCGCCGAGCAGGTGCGCGCCGGCGCCGACGTGATTCAGATTTTCGACAGTTGGGTCGGATGCCTCAGCGTGGAGGACTATCGCCGCTACGTGCTCCCGCACGTCACCGACATGGTGAAGCAGTTGCAGAAAACCGGAGCGCCCATCATTTATTTCGGCACCGACAGCGCCACGCTCCTTCCCGCCATGAAAGAAACCGGAGCCGACGTGATCGGACTCGATTGGCGCATCCCTCTCGACGACGGCTGGGCTCGTCTCGATCATCAATGCGCCGTGCAGGGCAATCTCGATCCCGTCCTGCTCTTCGCCGACTGGAGAGAATTAAAATCGCGCGCGGAAGAGATCCTCCGCCGCGCCGCCGGACGCCCCGGCCACATCTTTAATCTCGGTCACGGTATCCTGCCAGAAACACCAGTCGAAAACGTGAAGAACCTGGCCCGCTTCGTGCAAGAGTATAAAATGCCGGCGTCCGCCTCCCGCGTTGCGGCTTCCGGAAGCCGAGAGCCGGAAGCCGGAAGCCGTCGTTCATGACTCGCATCGCCATCATTGGCGGAGGCATCTCCGGCCTCTCTGCCGCCTACTCCCTCGAAGAGCACCGCCGCGCTGGCGCCGATCTCGACTACGTTCTCTACGAAGCGTCTGCGCGCCTCGGCGGCGTCCTCCGCACCGAACGCATCGACGGATGCCTGGTCGAGGCCGGCCCCGATTCCTTCATTACCGAAAAACCTTGGGCGACCGATCTCTGCCGCGCCCTCGGCCTGGGCGACCAGCTCATCGGCTCGAACGACTCCGACCGCAAAACCTACATTCTGACCAATGGCCGCCTCGTGGTAATGCCTGACGGACTGATGTTCATGGTCCCCACAAAGATTCTCCCGACCGGCCTCTCGCCGCTTTTTTCTTGGAAGACCAAGCTGCGTATGACGCAAGAGCTGTTCCATCCCCCGCGGGCCGCCGATCACGACGAGTCCGTCGCTGCCTTCGTCGAACGTCACTACGGCTCCGAGATGGTCGACCGCCTCGCGGACCCGCTTCTCTCCGGCGTCTACGGCGGTGAAGCCGCCAGCCTCAGCGTCCGCGCCGTTCTGCCGCGCTTCGCTGAGATGGAACGCACTCACGGCAGCCTCGGCCGCGCCCTGCTCGCCGCGCGCAAGAAAACGTCGGCACGGCCGAGCAGGCCCGCGCCACCTCTCTTCACTTCGCTCAAGAACGGCATGCAGCACTTGGCTGAGACGGTGGTCTCGCGTCTCACCCCGGCGTCACTGCTGACGAGCACTCCCGTTCAAGCCATTCAGCCGGAAGCCCGAGGATGGATCGTATCAGCCGGCATGAAATCCGATCACTTCGACGGAGTGATCCTTGCCTTGCCCGCACCCGCTGCCGCCCAAGTGCTTCGCATCGCCAGCGCCGAGCTCTCCACTGAACTTGCCGCGATCCAGTACAGTTCCTCCATCACAGTAGGCCTCGGCTACGATCGCCAAGTCCGCCAGTCCCTGCCTCCCGGCTTCGGATTTCTTGTGCCCCGCAGCGAAGGCAAGAAGCTGCTGGCCGCGACTTTCGTTCACAACAAGTTCCCGCATCGCGCTCCCGAAGACCGCGCCCTGCTGCGCTGCTTCTTCGCGGGTGGGAATGCAGAAAACGTCTGGTCACTCGCCGACGACCAGATCATCGGAATCGTGCGCAACGAACTGCAGCAAATCCTAGGCCTGAGCGCCGAGCCTCTCTTCGCCCGCGTCTACAAATGGAAGTCCGCCATGGCGCAATACGGCGTTGGACATCTCGATCGCCTCGACCGCATGGAACGTCTGCGCCTGCAGTTGCCCGGCCTAGCGCTCGCCGGCAACGCCTACCGCGGCATCGGCGTCCCAGATTGCATCCGCTCCGGCCGCGACGCAGCAGAGATGTTCAAGTTCTAGAAATAATCATGTAGAGACAGCCGCCTCGGTTGTCCGGGCAGGGCAAACGCCCGCCGGCCCGGCACACAAGACTCGTGACACCCTGGTTGGGTAGCCGAAAACAAAGAAGGGCCATCAACAGGATTGAAATGTTGATGGCCTTTCCCCTTGTCGTTGAGTGAAGAGGTGACTCCTAAGCGCTCACCTGGGTTTCCGGCGCTGCCGCCTCTTCAAAGGAAACCTCGCCCTCTGGATTCCGCGGCCGCCGCACCTTACGCCCAAAGATGGCTTCCTTCACCAGCTTGAAAATCGTGTGCCGGTTCTGCGCGACCACCTTCAGCCATGCCAGCTTCCCCAACATGGGGAAATAGATCCCGCGGAAACACAGGCGTGCCAGGAAGATATTGATGCGATAACCCAACGGCTGGTCATCCAGCGCGTCGACAGCCTGGGCCAACGCTTCCGGACTGTAAGCCTGCGCCCATCCGTATTTCACTTCGGCGTGCGCTTCTTCGATGCTCATCTTCAGCGGAGTGTGCGCCATGGCGAAGGGAATAAATTCCTGCCAATGCTTCGGCCGCGTGAGCCGCCCCGCAACTTCCAGCCGTTTGTACAGCGGTGTTGCCGGCAATGGAGTCAGCAGCCCAAAAATGGGCAACCCCGGCGGCCATGTGCGCACCTGCGAGAGCGTGCGCTCGGCCACGCCAGTCGTGTCGTTATCCATACCAAAAATAAAGGATGTGATCGCGTAGACGTTGCGCTTCGCCAGCCGCTCGAGCACTTGGGCATACTCACCGGGCTTGTTGAATCCTTTGTTGACATCTTTCAGGTTAGCCGGGTCGATCGACTCCATGCCGATGAACACCCACTTGCCTCCCGAGGCCGCGATCAGATCGATCAGTTCCTCGTCGCGCAATAGGTTGGCGCTGATTTGCGCCACCCAATGCACCTGCGCTCCGGCGGCAATAATGTCGCGCAGCAGCGACTTGGTGCGCTTCACGTTGATGGCGAAATTGTCGTCGATGAAAAACACCGCCATCTGTCCTTTTTCTTTGCGAGCGCGCGCCTTCAGAAGCAGCAGTTCGTTGACCACGCTCTCGTTGGTGCGAAAGCGAATGGAGTCCCCGAAGAATCCAGTCACCGTGCAAAACTCGCAACCGTAGGGACAACCTCTTCCGGACTCGACGGGGATAATGCGGAACGTTCCCCAGCCTTCTCCAACCTTCTGCAGCATTGCCTTCGCGACCTCGGGCACAAGATTGAACTGCTCGAGATCGATCGACTGCCATGGAATCACCGGATACTGTTTCAGCGAAGGCTTGCGCTCTTTGCCCGTCTCGTCTACCGGTTCGTAGACTTCCTTGAGTTCGCCGCGGGCCGCGTCGTTCACCATCTGCGGCCAGGTTTCATCGGCTTCGCCCAAGGCCACGGCGTCGGCGTGGCGCGGGCCGCCGTCGCGTCCCAGGGCCTCGTCGGCCAACTCGGTGACGTGAGGTCCGCCCATCACGACTTTTACTCCCGTAGCCCGGATCGCGTCGGCGATCCGGTAGGCCTTGGCAATCATGCGGGTCATGGCACCGATGCCGACCAAGTCGATCTTCTCGTCGCGGACATACTGCGCGATCTGACCTTCATCCATGGGCTTGGCGTTGCCGTCAATCAGCAGCACCTCGTGTCCCGGCGGAGTTAGCGATTGGAGCAGAAACATCCACAGGTGCGGCATGAAATTGCGGGTTACCCCATTGTCGGGGTTATAAAGCAGAATTCTCATGACTGCTCCCCTCCTCGGAGAGCGGGCGTGCTTCACCGCACGGAAGTGTCACGAGCGATGCCAAGATCTGGCGGATCTACTTATGGTTCAGTTGAGGCTTTGACGGGAATTCAGAACCCAAGAGATTGTACACCCTTGGCGCAAGCCGATGTTTGGGCTAGTTGCTCCCTACTTCAGAAGGCCATCCATCTGCACGATATCGGCATCGCCTTCGCCCACCGCAGCAAACACCCATTTCCCGTCCGATGACCAGGAGACTCGCCGCGCGATGAAGGTACGCTTCTGACCAAAATCCGTGATCCGCCTTAGCTTTCCATCGGCGGTAGACACGACCCAGAGGTTGGTTCCCTGTCCGTCATCCAGCGGCACAACCAGCCACTTCCCGTCCTTTGAAATCACAGGATGCAGACCCTGCCAGATCGGGACGCGCTTACCGGAGATGCGCGCCAGCAGCTTCGAGGGTCCATCCTCGGGTCGGGCCACGCGCAACTCATAGTCCAGCAGCCCGTTCAGGTTCTCCAGAGGCACCACGTAATACAACGCCGAACCATCCGGTCCCAGAGCCGGCCCACGTGCATTGTCCGAACGTACCACCACCGCAGCGCCGCCATCCACCGGAGACTTCATAAGCCGGAAGCTTCCAGTGTCCCGCACTGGCGACGAGTCCGCGTAGTACAGCCATTTGCTGTCTCCCGACCATGTTGTCCAGGCACCCTCGGGGATGGCGAGACGCAGACCACTTCCATCGGGATGGATCAGCCAGTATCCGATCCCGCGCCCTAATTCAGATGGCCGATTGGTGGCAAAGGCAATGGAACTTCCATCTGGTGACCAAAGCGGAACTCCCATCACTACGTTGGACCCTTGTTCGTATGTGATTTGGTGCGTCTCCCCACTGGACAATTCCATGACCCACAGATTGCCATGACCACCGTTATCCGACAGGTACGCAAGTTGGCGGTCATCGGGACTCAGCGTCGGAGTCTGAACCTGCCCGGTTTGATGAGTGATTCGCACCGCCCGCCGCACATTCTCCGCAGGATCTCCATTCACCGGGAACTTCCAAATGTCGAACTGCATATGCCTGCGGCTGACTACGATTCGTCCGTCGTGGTCGACGTCTGGGTTTTCATCCCCGGCTTCGCCAAATGTCAGTTGCTGCAGATCCTTGCCTGCAGGAGAGATCTGCCACAGGTGCAGCGTGGGAAGGTAGAGTACGGTACTCCCACGGGCAGAGCTGTAGAGCAGGCGGGAGCCGTCTGCCAGCCACGCCAATCCGGTCATCAGCGTATTGTCGTGTGTAACCTGCCGCACGGAACCGCCAGCCGACGGCACGACATAGATGTCGTCGGCCCAGTTCTCCAAACTGTGCAGGTACGCAATGCTGCCATCATCCGGCGACCAGCGTGGCTGTCGATAACTGAAGCTGACCGCCGCTTGCATCACTACTCTCGCGTTGGATCCGTTCCGGTCGGAAGCGACGAGTTCCATCTGCTTGCCATTGAGCCGAAAAAATGTCAGCCGCTTGCCGTCATGGCTCACGTCTGCGCCGCTCATGCTGGAGATCAGGCGACGGGGCGACCCGCCCAACGCCGAAACTTGCCACAGCGCACCTTGCGCATCCCCTTCGGGAGGGGGCGTGTAATAAATGAGCGCGGCCGAATCCTGAGACCACCTGGGCTCAAGATGTTCGCCCGCATCGTGCGTGATCTGAAGGGGTGGTCCGCCTGCCAGCAAGCGGATCCAGATGTGCCGTGAGCCGGTCGAATCACTAACGAACGCTACCGACTTGCCATCCGGCGAGAAGGCCGGGCTGTCCTCCAGTCCCGCGAAATCGGTGAGGCGAAGGAAGGTGACTTCCCGGTGATCCGGTTGCTGTCTTTCCCCGTACCACCATCCCGCGCCCGCCGCTGCCAGGATCGCTACGCACGCGATCACCCACCCAGAGAGCGCTCGCCTTTTTCGAAAGGCCGGCAGCGCGGCACTAGGCTCCGAATCCGGTGGGGCCGTGTCCAGGTGGAACGCCAGATCGCGCGCTGACTGAAAACGCTCTTCCGGGTTTTTCTCCAGGCAGTGGTGCACAATTCGGTCCAAAGCTGCAGGAATATTTCGCCCTGCGGCCCGCAGATCGGGGGGATCTTCCTTCAGAATGGCGCTCGCCCGGTCGGCGGCGCTGCGTCCCGCAAAAGCTCGTTGTCCGGAGAGCATCTCGTAAAGGACTACCCCAAAGCTGAAGATATCGGACCGTGCGTCAGCTTTTTCTCCACGCACCTGTTCGGGTGACATATAGCCGGCGGTCCCCAGCACCACGCCCTGACCAGTCTCGTCCCGCAGTTCCAAGTCGGTTACGGTCGCATCCCCTGCTTCGGGCGCAGTCAACTTAGCCAGGCCAAAGTCCAGAATCTTGGTACGCCCATCGCGGCAGATGAAAATGTTCTCCGGTTTCAGATCACGATGAACAATGCCCTTGTCATGCGCCGCCGACAACCCATGCGCAATCTGAACCGCACACTCGACTGCCTTGCGCGGAGGCAGAGCGCTACCGCCCAAACGATCGCGAAGGGTGATGCCCTCCAGCAGTTCCGTCACTAAGTAGGGAGAGCCGTCATGCGTGCCCACATCGTAGACCGCGAGAATATTGGGATGATTGAGCGCGCCCGCAGATCGTGCTTCCTGTTCGAACCGCCGCAGGCGGTCAAGATTACGGCGGAAGTAGGTGGGCAAAACTTTGATCGCAACTTCGCGGCCCAGTCGCGGGTCCCTTGCACGGTACACTTCCCCCATGCCGCCCGCGCCCAGGGACGCGACGATCTCGTACGGCCCGAGTTTTGTGCCCGCAGCTAGAGCCATGCGTGCGTCGGATTATACTTCTGATTGAGGAGTTCGAGGATAAGTGCTAGCGGGAATTTCAGTCCTGTTTCGATTCCCCTCGCGCCGCAGCCGCGCCACTACCAAACGGATTTCATCGTAGGTAATTTCTGGAGGCAGGGCGTCTTTCAGCGTCTTCAGGCGTTCCAGCCGCTCGAGGCCCAGGCTCGCGCAGGCGGCCTCGATCACAGCCAATTTGTTTCGATCGATCCACTCGGGACGAAATTCCAGTTCGCCTTTCTCCACCAGCCCGGCGACAGCATTCACCACCGTCGAGATCTGTCGTCCGCGAATTCGCGCAATATCCTCAAAACTCTTCCCCTCGGCGAGGAGTTGCAAAGTTTCCACCGCTGGAGCTGTTTTTTTCTCTGGCTGCGCAGCCGGCCGCGCGCCTTCTCGATATTGCCGCAGCGCGGACAGAATTGCTTGCCCGTAGTGATCCGCTTTGCGCTCGCCGATGCCTGTGATTCTCAGCAGGTCCGCAATTGAGGTCGGCTGCAATCGGCAAATCTCATCCAGCGATGTGTCATGCAAAACTACGTATGCCGGCACACCTTGCTCCTTCGCTGTGATGCGCCGCCATTGGCGCAGATACTCCCGCAAATCCTGGCTAGCTTGCGCCACTGGACTTGCAACCACTCGCACGCCACTGGCAGCCCGACGCACAGGAGCCGGAACCATCACTTCCGTCAGCCACTCGGGTGCTGCCCCGCAAACGTCGCAGCCTCCACATGCGGTCCATTTCGGTGTCTCGCCAAAGTGCGTGCAAATCTGTCGGTGGCGGCACTTCCCTGACTCGGCAAAAGCCCGAATCGTGTGATATCTCTGCCAGGCCCGTTCGCGCTCAGCCGCGTCCAGAACCTGGTTCGCAAAATATCCGAGCAACCCCGCATCCTGCTTCCGCCAGAGCAAAATGCAGTCGGCAGGATTTCCATCGCGCCCGGCGCGTCCCGCCTCTTGATAAAACTGTTCCAGCGACTTGGGCAGAGCCAGATGTATGACCGACCGAACTGTCGCCTTGTTAATTCCCAGGCCAAACGCAATCGTACCCACGAGCACGCGCACTTCGTCTGACATCCAGCGCTCCTGATTGCGCCTTCTTTCGGCCGTGTCCATCTTGGCGTGATAGCCCACTGCCGCAATTCCCTGGTCTCCCAGAAAGTCTATGGTCTCTTCCACCTTATTAATCGTGGGCGAGTAGACAATCACGTTGCCCTCGTCGTAATGGCGCAACGCGGTGACCAGCAGCGCGGGGTGCTCCACGCTGTCGCATTCGCGCACCAGATATCGCAGGTTCGGGCGATGGAAACTGGCGATGTACTTGTCGGGATTGTGTAACTCAAGTTGCGCCAGAATGTCGTGGCGCACGTGACGCGTCGCGCTGGCCGTGAACGCCGCAATGGGACGATCCGGGAACTTTCCGCGCAGTCGGCTCAACTGCCGGTACTCCGGACGAAACTCATGTCCCCACTCCGAAATGCAGTGGGCCTCATCAATGGCGAAAAATGATATGGGCACCTCCTGCAGCCATCCCAGCGTGTCGGCGCGTTGCAGTCGCTCGGGCGACAAATACAACAGCCGGAAAGCACCATCGCGCGCCTGCCGGATCACGCGATTCTGTTCCTCGTTGCTGACGGAACTGTTGAGAACCGCGGCCGGAATTCCCATCTGCGCCAGTTGCGCCGCTTGATCTTGCATCAGCGCAATCAGCGGAGAAATCACCACCGTGGTTTGCCCCGAGACGAGTGCGGGCAACTGGTAGCAGAGCGACTTGCCTCCGCCGGTCGGCATCACCACGCAGGTGTCGTGTCCGGCCAGCAGGCTGCGCACAATCCGCTCCTGCAAGGGCCGGAACGAACTGTATCCCCAGTAGCGACGCAACGGGGTCAGAAGGTCGGCTTCTGAGGTCATGAAATCAGTATAGGGCGTGCAGGAAAACGACGACTCGCGTCGCGGCATTTTTGGCGCGTTCAGCTCCCATACCGGAACCAAGGAACCACCTTGTCATTCCGTCGGGCTCAGAGGAGCGGAACGCGATCTCGCCTCCGGATATATCCGGTCGAACGCGATCCAAGCCGCCGCAATCACCACGAAGCAGAGCACGCTGCCTTCCGGGCCCACCGAACCTCCGCTGAGCCACGGTGCGCCGTGCAGCGACGAACGCAACAGGTGACCGGGAGCAACCATTCCGCTGTCTGGTACCGAGTAGAAGAAGGTCTCGCCCCAATCCCAGGCAGCATGAAAGCCCACCGCAAACCAAAGACTGCCCATACGGCGCAGCGTAAGACAGAAGAAGAATCCGATAAAAGCCGCGGCCAGCAGACCTGTCCACTGCTCACCTCCGTTCCTCAGGTGAATCAGTCCGAAGGTCCCAGACAAGACCAACGCCGCAGGCCAGAAGCCGATGCCGCGGGCCAGCGTGAACTGGGTGTAGCCGCGCAAGAGAAACTCCTCGAACAGCCCTACCAGCAGAAACATCGCTGCCCAGAACGCCGCGAACCGCGCGAGGCGCGCGCCATGCAGCACGACCTGACCAAAGGCGAACGCATGCAAGCCGTAGAGCGCGAGCATCAGGAGACTGATCGCCGTAAATCCCCACGCCGCACCTCCCCAGAATAATCGTCCGAACGCTTGCCTTCCCGGCAAGCCATACGCTTTCCACGGACGCCGCTCGACTCGCGCCAGGATCAATGCCGGAATCACCGCGGCGACAAGATCACACAACTCTTCCAGCATCATCGACCAAAGGCCGCTGGCGCCGAAATCCCGCGACCACGCCAAATCCACAGCCAGCCTCTGCAGCGGATAAAACATAGCTACATAGAAAGCGAATCCCCAACCTGGACGCAGGCCTTCCGGACCCAGAAACAGCACGCGCACGTATGAGGGCTGGGTCGCGACAGCAAAGTCCGGACCTGACGGCGTTGACGCTGGACTGGGCGACGGACTGCTTTCCGTATTGATCTCGAGTTCACTCATTGCAGAACTTTCCCGCAAACCGCCTCCGACATGGTAAAACACTCGGCTCGACCTTATGCGGCCATATTTCACGCGCGAACGCTTCGGACGGCCGCAGTTTCTGGCAGGATTGTTGTTGCTTTGCTTTCTGGCTCAAGCCTTGTGGTTAGTGCATGCCGAGATGCGTACGGCTCGCGAACCAGACGGTGCGGAAGCTATCCGCATCGGCGAGGGTTGGAAGCAGTGGCACGGACGAGGCCTGGCCGCAGCTCCCGTCTTGGACTCGGCTGGCACTCCACAAGATCCGTTCCGCACCGACGACAGCGGGTTTGACACCGAGCATTCGCCTCTACTCTACATCGTTTCCGCCGCGCCGTTGCTGGCATGGCCGCAGGACTTTGGCAGCGACTCCGCGACGTACTGGCGCTGGCTGCCGCGGATTCCTTTTCTCGCTTGCGGAATCTTTCTGGGCGCATCGTTGTGGTATGTTGCGCGACGGCTCTGCGGAAATACCGGTGGATTTGTCGCACTCACCTTCTACTGTTTCTCGCCTTCACTGATTCAGGCGAGCGCCGTCTGGCATGCCGAACCGGAGATCGTCGCGGCTTGGGGAGCCTTTGGGACCATCTTCACTGCCATCGCGGTCGCGCACACGCTTTACGCTCCGCGCGAAGTGGTGCTGTGGAACTGGCGGCGCATCGTGCTGCTTGGCGTCTCGCTCGCGATCGCGGTGGGATCGCAGTTCTCGCTGATCGTCCTGGTACCAATGGCTTTAGGTTTTTTGCTTTACGTCGCTCCTGTGCGGCGGCAGGCGGGACTTGTCATTTGGATCGCGGCTTGCGTGGTGGGATTGGCGCTAATGTTCGCGGTGTACTTCTTTCATGCGCATGGCTTCGCGGAGAGCATGCGGCGCGCTGTCTTCTGGGGAGCGACTTGGCGAGGGTTCACGATCCTGGGAGTATACAAGCAGGTCGCGGTACAGATCGGGCGCGCGTGTCCCGCGCTTGCTTTGGGGCTTCCAGTCGCGCTGGTGACTTACGCTGTGTGGCCGCGCACGCGCTACTTCGGCAATACTGCGCCGCTGCTTGTGGCTGTGCTGTTCCTTCTTCTGGGGATGGCTCATCCGCACGTCGCGGGTGCGGGATTCCTGCTTGCGGCCATTCCGTTCCTGTTCATCTTTGTCTCGGGGGTGATGGCAGATCTGCTAGAGACGCGCTACCGTCCTCTGGTGGGAGCTTGCATTGTCGTGCTGCTGATCACATACGTAGCGAAGACCTTGCAGGCCTTGGCGCAAGTCCCGCAAGGCTGATGCGGAAGACTTTTTTGGGAAAGATTACTAGTTGATTACGCCTACCCCCCCCGGTACTTTATTTTCTAAAACCCTGAGAACATTATAGTTATACAAGTATGGCCCGCAAAATCTTCATAACAAAGGGCTTATAGGTCAACATCTTGAAAACAAAGCAGTTAATCCTCTGATCCAGCTTTGCACGGCATAGTCGATCATCTGCGGATCGGTTTGGCGAAGTCAAGGTTGGATGTCACAGGGAGAAAATTAAAGGTGAGGAATGCGAACGTCCGTCCAGGGCAGAAGCGTGCTGGTGAGAAGATCGCCGTCCCTCCGGAGTCTGTGTCGTAGCTCTTTTTTCGCCCCTTTTTGGCTTGCCAATTTCCCACTTATCACCCACGCCATGTGCGTGGGCTGCATTCTTCCGCCGCTTCGGGGCTGGAGTTTGGTGGATTTCGTTCCGCCGCTTTCCCCTGAAAATTGAGCTCTCGCTGCCGCTTTCGCAGAAATTTACCCGTCACAATCAGTCAAGGCCGAGAAGTGCGCCTCAGGGCTGCGCGGCGGCGGTCGCGGTGGGCGGATTCTTGACGTAGGTGGTCAGCCAGGTGTTCATTTCCCAGAACATGTGCAGGACGGATTCGCGGCCGGCGTAGCCGTGGGATTCCAGGGGGAGAAGGACGAAGCGAACGGTGCCGCCTTGGCCTTTGATGGCGCTGAAGAGGCGCTCGCTCTGCAGAGGGAAGGTACCGCTGTTGTTGTCGGCCTCGCCGTGGATGAGCAGGATGGGAGTCTTGATCTTATCGGCGTACGAGAACGGGGACATCTTGTAATAGATCTCGGGCGCTTGCCAGTAAGTGCGCTCCTCGTTCTGGAATCCGAAGGGAGTGAGGGTGCGATTGTAGGCTCCGCTGCGCGCGATGCCGGCTTTGAAGAGGTCGCTGTGGGCGAGGAGGTTGGCGGTCATGAACGCGCCGTAGGAGTGGCCCATGACAGCGACGCGACGGCGATCGACAACGCCGAGGCGCGCACCCTCGTCGATGGCCGCCTGGGCGCTGGCGACGAGTTGATCCACGTAGGTGTCGTTGGGCTCGGCTTGGCCCTCGCCGACGATGGGAATGGTGGCGTTCTCGAGGACCGCGTATCCCTGGGTGGTAAAGGGGATGGGCGAGCCCCACCACAGAAGAGGAAACTCATACGGTGAGCCGCTGATTTGTCCGGCGGCTGACTTGGTTTTGTATTCGGTGGGGTAAGCTTCCATGAGGGTCGGAAGGGGGCCGTCTTCGGACTTGTAGCCAGGCGGAAGGTAGAGGTTGGCGCTGAGGTCGACGCCATCGGCGCGCTTGTATTTAAGGACTCGCTTTTTGGGGAGCGGGGCGTTGCCGTAGGGGCTGGGGAAGAATGTGACCTGCTTAAAGTCGTCTTTTGCGAGACTCTTGCGATAGTAGTTCGGAGGGAGTTCCGGTGATTCGCGGCGGAGGAGGATGGTTGGGATGGCTGCGTCGAGGACGGACGTGGCGAATTCGAAGAATTTGTCCTCCGACCGCCAGAGGCGCTTGGTCTCGCCGTTGGTGGCGCTCATGACGGAGACGAATGGGCGATCGCCTTCGGGCGATGCACCCTCGGCATGGAGATAGATGCCGCGGGAATCGGCAGTGGCTTGTAAAACGCGTTTGCCGGCGGCATTCATGATTTCAAAGGGCTCTCCCGGATCGTGATAGCGATCTTCAAAGGAGCCTTCGAACAATTTGACAGGAGCGGCGGGGGCGTCGGGAGAGATGGAGAGGAGGATACGCTTGCGGTCTTTCCAGCGCTCTTCTTCGAGCAGCGCGAGATGGCCGTTTCCCCACACCAGGCTGCTAAACCGGACTGGAAGTTCCGCGATCTTGCGGGGCGAGCGGTCGAATGGGGCGTCGAGGAGGAAGAGGGTGTCGCGGATGGGCACGTCCTTTCGCGGATCGCCGCCATCGGCGGCCTCGACCCAGGAAACCGTGGCGGGCGCGTCGCTGCGCCAGTCGAATTCACGAGGCCCGGCCTCGACGGCGTCGTGAATGTTGGGGATTGTATCTTCGAGCGGTTTGTCGGCCAACTGCTTGCTGGAGCCAGTTGCCAGGTTAATGGCAAGAAGACGTTCGGGAAACACGTCGAACCGCAGCAAATAGGAATAGGGATGATGGCGCTGGTCGACCAGCACATACTGAACGTCGGGTGAAGGCGAGGCGCTGACGATGACGCCAGGCTCGCCCACGGATTGGGTCGTGCCGTCCAGGTGGACGACCAGAATCTGAGAGGCGGCGTAGTAATCGAAGATTTGTTCGTCTGCGGGATTTTTCAGCAGATCCTCGTAGGTAGCCCTGGGGTAACGCGTCCGAGATTTTCCTGGATCACGGGGCCGGTGGGGACTTCGCTGCGCTTTGGAGCCGGACCTCTGCCTTTCGGCACGGTCTTGCAAATGAGGCTTGCATTATCGCTGGCCCACTCACAGGGGCGGCCAAAAATTCCATTGAGAGCGACGCCGGGCAAGCGGCGGGCTTGGGCCGAGGCCACGTCGACGATCCACAGACTGAGACCCGCGTCGGTGGGATTGTCGCTGGCGTTTACAAAGGAGGCGTGACGGGCATCGGGTGACCACGCGGGGAAACGGATCTTGGCGTCGGGGGGCACTCCGGAAACCGGCTTGGCTTCGCCGTTCGGAAGGGATTGCAGCATCAACGAAGTGATATAGCGTCCACGGCTCGGGCCATTGGTTTGCGGGTTGAAGCGGAGGCCGGCCAAACGGAGTTCGGGCTGGGCCAGATCGGCAACCGAAGGCAAGCCGGAAAAGGATTCGATCAACAGCCATTGGGAGCCTGCGCTGTCCCTGGGGGAAACGTCGACGCTCGGTGTGGGGCGGGTATCGATCAGATCGACGATCGCCTGGGGAGGTTTCTGGTATTGAAGACTGATTTGGGCATGAACGCCGCAAAACGCCAAAGAAATTAGAACTGCGGTCAAAGCGACGAACGCGCGGGCAGGGATCGAACGCATAAGCGTACCTCGTGTCTGCTTTCGCAGGAGGAATCGGAGAACGTTGGAGGGAACATTCTCCTGCGAAACGGGTGCCCCGGGCAATAGTTTTTGAGTTGTACGAACGTTAAAGGTGGAGCACGAAGCACAGTCGGAGAGCGACATCGTTTTAAGTGAACAAGTGAGAGTGGCACTGCCGCAGAAGCAGCGGCCCCGTACCGATGTTTTCCGCGTGTTTTCCGCGTTGACGATGGATCAACGATCCCTATAGGATGCAGCCTCTGCTGCCGTCGAAAGAGGTGGGGCTGATGGGCATTGGGGATATCAAATTTTTTGAGAGCGGGTTGGCGCTGATTGAAGGAGAGGGCGATTTGCGAGGCGCTCTCACGCAGCTCATACAGCTTGCAGCGGAAGGGGCGAACTCGAACTCCGCCTCGTTTTACGTCATAGATGCCCAGGAGAAAGTGTTGAAGCCGCTAGTGACTTACGGATTGCCGGCAGCCTACGTGGAAGCCTGCGGCAATGTGCGCGTCGGCGATCAGTGTTGCGGGAGGGCGGTGGAACATCGCAAGCCCTGGATCGTGTCCGACATGATAGAGGATCCGCTATTCGCGTCGGCCAAGAGTGCGGCGTTGGTGTCTCCCATTCGAGCGGGTTTCTCGGTGCCTGTGATAAGCGCAGACGGCGAATGCGTCGGGGCTCGGGGTGCCAGTACTGCGAATGTTATACGCCAAGCAGGGAGCAGATTGAGCGCAACGAAACTTGGGCAGCGATGATTGCCCACATCATCTCCCAATACAGAACCGCCCGCCTCGAGACCCAAGCGGCCGGCTAAAGCGCCTCTGCAGGAAAGACCTGATTTCATTTTGCAGGTTTTCGGCATAATCAATAGACTTGGCCGCAGCCTCTTCATCACCGGGCGAGATCTCGCGCGGCCGCATCTTCCCAGTGCGACCACGTCGGCGCTCACACAGATGGCGCTGGATCGTCGGAATACTCCTTGTTTTTGCCGCAGTTGCGGTGGTCTGCGTTCGCTTGGTGATCACGCACGCGCAGCCCATTCTGCGCGCTCGTGTGATTGAGACGCTATCGGCTCGTTTCAAGAGCCGGGTTGAACTTCCCGAGCTTCGCGTCTGGGTGGCGGATGGCGTCCACGTAGCCGGGAAGGGGCTGAAGATTTACGGGGCTACCGATCCAAACCCTTGGAAAGCTGGCGTCCAGCCACTGCTCGAGATTGGAGAATTCCGTTTCCAGACCGCGTTGCGCAGCTTATTTCGCGAGCCCATGCACGTGGACATCGTCTACGTGAACGGTCTTATCGTGAATATTCCTCCGAAGAATGATCGACAGGAGATGAGGGACCTGCGGCAGCGTGGCCGAAAGATGAAGATGAGTATCGCCGTGGACCGGTTCGTGTGCGCGGACACGAAGCTGGTTATTAACACGTCCCGGCCGGGCAAGCCCCCGCTGGAGTTCGACATCAGCGATCTGCGGATGAAGGAGATCGGGCCGGGACAACCGCTGCGCTTCGATGCGACGCTGGTCAATCCCAAGCCCGTGGGCGCCATCCAGTCGACGGGCCAATTTGGACCTCTGAACGAAGAAAGCCCGCGCGATTCCGCCGTCATGGGGGACTATTCTTTCACGCACGCCGATCTGGGAACGTTTCCGGGTATCGGAGGGATTCTGTCGTCTACCGGAAAATATGGGGGGACGCTGGGGCGCATTGAAGTCGAAGGCCAGACCGATACGCCCGACTTTCAGATTGTGGTCAGCGGCCATCGCGTCCCGCTGCACACTGAGTTTCACGCGATTGTGGACGGCATGAACGGCGATACGTATCTGGATCCGGTGAAGGCCAGGGTGCTGCACTCTTCCTTCACGGCGAGGGGCAAGATCGTGCGCATGAAGAGTGCGCGGGGGCACGACGTGGAACTCAACGTAGTGCTGGGCCGCGCCAGCATCGAAGACCTGCTGCAGCTCGGTATCAAGACCGAGCCGCCGATCATGACCGGTGCAGTCGAGATGAAGACGAAACTTAGTCTTCCCCCCGGAGAGGAAGACATCGCCAATCGCCTGAAACTCGTGGGCAGCTTTCACATCCCCGCGGCTCATTTCACCAACGAAAAGGTTCAGGGCAAGATCGATTCGTTAAGCATGCGCAGTCGGGGCACAAAGGGAGTGGCGCCAGGGCGGGTCCAACCGGTTGTGACGTCAGACTTAGAGGGCACGTTCACGCTGAGCCAGGGAGTACTCTCTTTCTCTTACCTACATTTTCTGATTCCGGGGACGCATGCGGACATGACGGGCAAGTACAGCCTGGACGGAAATACCTTCGATTTTCATGGTTTGCTGAGATTGGACGCGAAGCTGTCGCAGATGACGACGGGCTGGAAGTCCATTCTGCTGAAGCCGGTCGATCCGTTCTTTCAGAAGCACGGAGCCGGTACCGAACTTCCTTTCAGAATTAGCGGCACGCGCGAAGCACCTCGCTTCGGGCTCGACTTCCGTCACAAAGAAGAACATCCCAAAGAAGATCACCTGATTGAGGAGCACGGCCAGGCGGCCGTTCGGTAGCATTCGTGCGAGTACCCGATCGCGCAAAATCTATACAGCATCCGGGGTATTGATTGGTGCTGGTGAGGGACATAAGTTTTCGGGAAGAGCCCAGTGCATGACGCTGCGCTTCATCGCTGGAACTTAACAGGGAGGAACATGATGCAAAAGGAATCATTGAAGGAGTTGTACGTCAATGAATTGAAGGATCTCTACAACGCGGAGATCCAGCTCGTGAAGGCCCTGCCAACGATGGCAAAAGCCTCGTCGAATGCCGAGTTGCGCCAGGGATTCGAAGAGCACCTGCGCCAGACCTCGGACCACGTTTCGCGGCTGGAACAGATCTTCGAGATGCTGGGCGAGAAACCTACAGGCAAGAGATGCCTGGGGATGGAAGGCCTGGTCAAAGAAGGCGCTGAAACGATGCAGGAGGACTACGAGGACGCACTGATGGATGCCGCGATTATCGGCGCCGCTCAACGGGTGGAGCATTACGAGATTGCGGGCTACCGGACGGTGCGGGCTCTCGCGGAATCGCTGGGCGAAAACGAGCATGTTTCCCTGCTCGGGCAGACCCTGGAGGAAGAGAAACAGACGGATGAAAAGCTGAGCCGGCTGGCGGAGCAGATTAATTCGCACGCAAGGCAAGGCAAAGAAGAAGAAACAGAAAGCCGGAAGCCGTTCAAGCAACGGACCAAGCGAGCGGCCTAGGTTAACGGTGGAAGGGCGCCCAAGCGTCCTTCGGCAGCTTTTCCTGAGGCTGTGCAAAATACGGGAATCACCCGATGGTTCGGCGAATCCCCCTACAGTATTTTGCGTAGTCGGGCCAGCAATTCACGGACGCCAGAAACCGCTAAGCGGAAGAGCCGTATCTAGTCCAAGGATTCTGATCATGAGTACAGCTATGTCTTGCCCTGCGCCTTGACTGGCACGCCCTTTATCGTGCTGCGCTGTTTGAAACGGATCGGAACAAGGTTCCAGAGCGGATTGCGGATGCGGAGAAAGCCATCCTTTCCCGGATGAAAGAATTGTTTGTCACCACCGCGGACCACATCGAAGAAGACGTAGTTCTGGACGATGCGCTGTATGCCTTGCGCGCATTGCGGAACTGCGTCGTCACAGAAGCTGCCGCTGCCTAG